>Ga0209702_10000033_pt1 | contig 224847 bp, 185 predicted proteins | sample FRY01_FD_187210 | JGI IMG/M metagenome (GOLD analysis project Ga0209702, IMG submission 187210) | Freshwater microbial communities from Lake Fryxell liftoff mats and glacier meltwater in Antarctica - FRY-01 (SPAdes) (version 2) | ecosystem: Environmental > Aquatic > Freshwater > Ice > Glacier...
GGTTGGTGCTCGCAGTGTGGTTCGCATGCTGCAGTTCAACGGGAAGCAGGAGGGAAGGCCGACAACGGCAGACCTAACCTGCGCTGCCCCCGCAACGGTAAGTGGACGAGTCCTCGGACTCTGCTGCCATCACGGCCACTGGATGCTTTGAACAGGCGTCTGGGAAGGCGATGGCAGTTGCTCCATTAGCCCGGATACCGGCCAACAAGGCGGTCGCCTGCTTGCAGGTGACCATGACGCCCAAATGCTGTCGGGGACGACGGCCAGGGCAATCGTTCAAAGTTCAATCATCATGATTCCATCTGCCTCCCACGCGCGCCTTGCAGCGTTGCCGTTACTCGTCTTCACGTCACTTCCGCTTGTTGCGCAAACGCAAACCACCGCTATGCTGCCTGAAGTGGTTGTCACGTCAACCCGAAGTCCGCAGCTGCTCAGTGCAACGCTGTCCCACACGACGGTTATCAACAGGGACGATATCGAACGATCCCAGGCGACGGATTTGATCACCTTGCTAGAACGCGAGGCCGGTTTGCAGCGTGTTCAGAACGGCGGTATCGGCACCGTGTCCAGCGTTTTCCTGCGTGGCGCGCCATCACTTGATACGCTGGTGTTGATCGACGGGATCGCGCTCAACAAGCAAGATGCCTCTGGCGCAGTCAGTCTGGAACATCTGATGCTGGACAATGTGGAGCGGATCGAAATCGTACGCGGCAATGTTTCGGCCATCTACGGTTCCGGAGCCATCGGTGGAGTGATCCAGATATTTACCCGTGGAGCGAATCGGACACCGTCGGCGACTGTTTCAGCTGAGATTGGGCCGAGGGCGGCGCGAAAGACATCGGGCAGTTTCAGCGCCATGTTGGGCGACACATCGATCGGTGCCGTTCTGTCGCGAACCGAGACAAACGGATTTTCCGCCATCAATACGGCCCAACAGCCCAATGCCAACCCGGACGCAGATGGCTATCACAATACCAGCGTGAATATGTCGATCACGCACCAGTTGTCCAAAGCCCACAACTTTGGATTGAGAATCATGCGATCCCGCGCGGAATCGGATTTCGACAATGCGTTTGGTGCGCCGACGGACATTCAGACAGCGACGACGCGATTGAGCCAGACCACCTTGTTTACCGACAATACCTGGGGCGACTGGCGCAGCCGACTGTCGCTGGGGCAGCAATCTGACAAGCGCCGCAGCCATGACAATGGGCTCTACGGATCGGACGATTCGTATGTCACCCGAGCGACCGTGCTCAACTGGGTCAATACCATTTCTGTGGGCAATGGCTGGTTGGCGACTGCCGGTATCGAGTTGCAGCGCCAGCAGGCGGTGACAGCGACCACATCGCTATTTGGAAGCCCTTATGACGTGGCGCGTCATACACGCGCGCAATTTGTCGGGCTGGAAGGTGGCGTGGGCCCAGGCGATGTCCAGATCAACATTCGACACGACACCGTGGGTGAATTGAGCAAGGGTACCGGCTATCTCGGATACGGCCTGCCGATCAACAACGCGTTCAAGCTAATCGCCAACGTATCGACCGCGTTCAATGCACCGCCGCTGGGGTACCTGTTTGCGCCGGGCTTCGGCAATCCCGCGCTTCGTCCCGAAAGCGCACGCAGCAAGGAATTGGGATTGCAGTACGAACAAGGGGGTCATCTGCTTCGAATCACGGCGTTCGATACCCGGGTCAAGGACCAATTGACATACGACACAACGACAAGCAAGTTTGCGAACATCGACCGCACGCGCAATCAGGGCGTCGAACTGTCCTATAGAGCACGTATTGGCACGACGGATGTGCGTGCAAGCCTCACCGCGCAGGATCCCGTCAATGAACTAACTGCCCAGCGTCTGCAGCGTCGGGCGCGGCAACTGGCGTCGTTGGGCATGTCCCACCCAGCCGGGCCGTGGCGTTTCGATGGAAACCTGCGCTATAGCGGATCGCGTCCGGACGCATATACCGATCCCAACACGTTCGCCAGGGTCAACACCACTTTGGCGGCTTATGCGGTTCTGGATTTGGCGGTGTCGTATTCGTTGTCGCCCGAGTGGATCATCAAGGGACGGCTGGACAACGCTACGGGCAAAGCCTATCAGACCGTCTATGGCTATAACCAAGCGCCTCGCTCGCTGTACGTGGGTCTGACCTGGACCCCGAAGCTGTGACTGCGATCTGGCGGTTTCGCGAACTATCTGCCCCGTGAGCCAACCCACTGCTGAGATGCTCGCCCCGCGAAGGATCGTCTGCCTGACCGAGGAGACGACAGAATGGTTGTATCTGCTCGGTCAGCAGCACCGCATCGTGGGTATCTCCGGCTATACGGTGCGCCCGCGCCAGGCGCGCTTGGAGAAGCCGCGGGTCAGCGCATTTCTGACTGCCAAGATCGACAAGATCCTGGCGCTCGAACCCGATTGCGTGTTCGGCTTCTCGGATCTGCAGGCCGACATCGCGTCGGCGTTGATTCGCCACGGTATCCAGGTGACGGTATTCAATCAGCGCAGCGTCGAGGAGATTTTCTCGATGATGTACCAGGTGGCTGCCATCGTCGGGGAGCCGGCGCAGGGACTGGCGCAAATTGCCGCCCTGCGTAGCGGTCTGGCCGCCATTGCCGCTGCAGCGGCAAGCTTGCCGCGGCGGCCGCGTATTTTTTTTGAAGAGTGGGACACACCGCACATCAGCGCCATCCGCTGGGTGTCGGAACTGATGACTTTGGCCGGTGGCGATGACTGTTTTCCCGAGTTGGCCGGCAACAGCCTGGGCAAGGACCGCATCATCGGCGACGGCATGGAGATCGTGCGGCGTAATCCAGACATCATCATCGGCTCCTGGTGCGGCAAGAAGTTCCGACCCGAGAAGGTGGCGGCGCGCGCCGGATGGGCCGATGTGGCCGCGGTACGTGAGCGGCAGCTGTTCGAGATCAAGTCGGCCGATATCCTGCAGCCGGGTCCGGCAGCCTTGACCGATGGCGTGGCGCAATTGCATGCCATCGTCAAAGCCTGGGCGCAACGCGATGCTTGACAACCAGGCGCGCTCAGATGAGTTGCTTCGCTTGGCGCGCAGCGAGTTGATCCTGGGTGGCCAGAAGAGTGGCAAGTCGCGCCGGGCCGAGGCCGTGGCGCGGCACTGGATGGCGGCGTCCGACGGTCATCGTGCGGTGTTGTTGGCCACGGCAACGGCCAGTGATGCAGAAATGTCGGCGCGTATCCTTCGTCATCAGCAGGACCGTGCGCTGCACAGTCCCGGCCTGCAATGCGTGGAGGTGCCGCTGGCACTGCCCGAGGCCATCGGGCGCTACAGTGCAGTGGGCACACTGGTCATCGTCGATTGCCTGACCTTGTGGTTGACCAACAGCTTGTGGCCGGGAACCGACGGCGCTGGCGATGGGCAGCGCCCGGTCATCGCGGCGGATGCCGCGCCCCGGGTGACGGCGCTGCAGCAGGCGATCGGCGCGGCGCCGGGGCCGCTGGTGCTGGTAGGCAACGAGATCGGCTTGGGCGTCATACCCATGGGGCCGGCAGTGCGGGCATTCGTCGATGCACTCGGGCAATTGAACCAGGCCATGGCACAGGCCTGTGACCGGGTCACCTTCATGGTGGCGGGCCTGCCGCTGCGGGTCAAGGGGGACTGATGGGCCGATGGAAGCATCGATCTGCGTTGCGGTTTTTACCGCTGCTGCTTGTGCTGCTGTCGTGGTGCTCGTGGGTGCAGGCGCTGGAGATCGTCGACGACCGGGGCGTGCGGGTCACACTGGCGCAGCCACCGCAGCGTATCGTCAGCGTCCTGCCGTCCTTGTCCGAGACGGTGTGTGCGCTGGGCCAATGCGCGCGCCTGGTGGGTGTCGACCGGTATTCGAATCATCCCGAGCTGGTGCGCCGCCTGCCGAAGGTGGGTGGTGGCCTGGATCCGAATGTCGAGGCCATCGTCGCGCTCAGGCCCGATCTGGTGTTGCTGGCCACCTCGTCGCCAGCGGCGGCGCGGCTCGAATCGCTGGGCCTGAAAGTGGTTGCACTCGAGCCCAAGCGGCATGCCGATGCCCAGCGGGTCATGTTGCAGCTGGGGCAATTGCTTGGCGTACCGGATGCGGCGAAACTGTGGGCCGGCATCGAGGCCGAAGTCGATGCGGCGGCGCGCTCGCTGCCGGCTGCGGCGCGCGGCAAACGCATCTATTTCGAGGTCAACAGCGGTCCGTACGCGGCCAGCGCCGAATCGTTCATCGGCGAGACTCTGACCCGCCTGGGTGTTGCCAACATCGTGCCGGGCGAGATGGGGCCGTTTCCGAAGATCAACCCGGAGTTCGTCGTGCGTGCCGACCCCGACCTGATCATGGTGGGGGACTCCAGCTTTGCCGGCATGCAGCAGCGACCGGGCTGGCCGCGCATGCGGACCATCGCCCAAGGGCGGATCTGCGTGTTTCCCCCCGACGTGTCGGACGTGATGGTGCGCCCCGGCCCACGCATGGGCGAGGCGGCGCGCGCCATGGCCCAGTGTCTGGCAAAGCATTTCCGATGAACGCGGTGGCCCTGGTCCAGCAACGCCGGCGCCGGCAGGTGCAGGTGGTGATCGCGTGCCTGGTATCAGGATCGGTATTGCTGCTGCTGCTGGGAATAGGCATCGGCAGCACCGGCCTGGAAAACCTGTGGGCTGCGCGCGACGACGCGGTGAGTCTGCAAATCATCCGCGACATCCGTGCGCCACGGGCGCTGGGCGCCTGGTTGGCCGGTGCGCTGCTGGGCCTGGCCGGCGCCATTGCGCAGGGACTGTTTCGCAATCCGTTGGCCGACCCCTACCTGTTGGGCAGTGCATCTGGTGCATCGTTCGGTGTCGGAGTGGCGCTGGTGCTGATGGGTAGCACGCCCTATGCCACCGATTGGCTGGCCCGCCTGGGCCTGACCAGCGCGGCATTTGTTGGCGCCGTCGGCGCGGTGCTGCTGACCCTGGCACTTGCGCGGGGCGTGCAACACACCTTGCGTCTGCTGCTCGCAGGTGTGGTGGTCGGTGTGGTGCTGGGGGCGCTGGGCTCCTTGGTGATGATGATGCAACCCGAGGTGATGTTGTCGATGCAGTCATTCATGCTGGGCAGCACCGGTTTTGTCGGTTGGTCGGCCTGCGGTTTGATGGCCGTGGCCTGGTGTGCCTGTGCGGCGCTGGCACTGACCTTGAGCCGTGTGCTTGACGGCCTGTCGCTGGGCGAGGCCACCGCCACCAGCCTGGGTTTGCCGCTGCCGCGCATGCGTGCCGCGCTGGTGGCGGCACTGGCTCTGGCCACCGGCGCTGCGGTGGCGCAGACCGGTCTGATCGCCTTTGTCGGTCTGGCCGCGCCGCATCTGGTGCGCTCACTGATTCGCGGCACCCATCGCATGTTCCTGCTCGCGGCCAGTCTGATGGGCGGTGTGTTGCTGCTCGCAGCCGACACGCTGGCGCGTTGGCTCATCGCCCCGCAGGAATTGCCCGTGGGTGTGTTGACGGCGGTTTTGGGAGGTGGTTACCTGTTGTGGTTGATGAACCAGCGCGGTGAACCGCGGCGCGGCATATGAGCCGCCGGGCCGTTCCCAAGGCGAATCCCGCAGTGCGCAGCACGGAGGGTAGTCCCGTGACCGCACAGGACGTCGAGCCGGTGGCGATTCGCGCCTGCGGCATCCATGCCAGTCTGGGCGGCGTGCCGGTATTGCATGGCATTGATCTGGCCCTGCCGCGTGGTCGCTGGACCAGCGTGGTCGGGCCCAATGGTGCCGGCAAGTCGACCCTGCTCAAGGCCCTGGCGCAGTTGATACCGCACCAGGGCACGGTCGAGTTGCTCGGACAACCCATGGCCAGCTTGCCGGCGCGCGTGCGTGCGCAGCAGCTGGCATGGCTCGGTCAGAACGAAACCAGCGGCGACGACCTGAGTGTGTGGGATGTCGCCATGCTCGGCCGCCTGCCACACCAGGCCTGGCTGGCAGCCCCGAGTGCGGCCGACCACCAGGCGGTCGAAGATGCACTGCGTGCCACCCAGTCCTGGGATTGGCGCGATCGCCAGCTCGGGCAGTTGTCGGGTGGTGAGCGTCAACGGGTGCTGCTGGCGCGCGCGCTGGCGGTGCAGGCCGACGTCTTGCTGATGGACGAACCGCTGGCCAACCTCGACCCGCCGCACCAGGCGGACTGGCTGGAGGTCGTGCGTGGCTTGCTGGCGCAGGGGCGTACCGTCATCAGCGTACTGCATGAAATCTCGTTTGCACTACATGCCGACACCTTGCTGATCGTCGCGCAGGGCAGGGTGCTGCACCATGGCGCGTGCGCCGATGCACTGACGCACCGGCGACTGGAACAGGTGTTCGATCAGCGAATCGCCATCGTGCCGGTGGCCGGACAGTGGGTGGCCCTGGCGCAAAGCGGTGCATCCGGTGGATTGCCGGCCGGGACGCCGCCATGAGCGAAGCCCACGTGAGCGGATCGGCCGCGGCGCGCCAGCAGGCCCGTGCGGTGATGGTGCTGGGCACCACTAGCGGCGCCGGCAAGAGCTGGCTCACCACCGCGTTGTGCCGCTGGTATGCGCGCCAGGGTTTGCGCGTGGCGCCGTTCAAGGCGCAGAACATGAGCAACAACGCACGCGTGGTCGCGGCTGCGGGCGAAACGGCACCGGCCGGCGAGATCGGTAGTGCCCAGTATTTCCAGGCGCTGGCGGCCCGGGCCACGCCGGACGTGCGCATGAATCCGCTGCTGCTCAAACCCGAACGCGACACCCATAGCCAGGTTGTGTTACTCGGCCAGGTTGACCGGGAACTCACAGCGACCAGCTGGCGGGGTCGCAGTGAACGGGTCTGGCCTCGCATCGTGCAGGCGCTCGATGAATTGCGTGCGTCGCACGATGTCGTGGTGATCGAAGGTGCCGGGTCACCGGCGGAGATCAATCTGATGGACAGCGACATCGTCAACATGCGGGTCGCACGCCACGCCGATGCCGCCTGTCTGCTGGTCACTGACATTGATCGCGGCGGTGCCTTTGCCCACCTATATGGCACCTGGGCCTTGTTGCCCGAGACCGATCGGGACTTGCTGCACGGCTTCGTGCTGAACCGGTTTCGTGGCGATGTCGCCTTGCTGGAGCCGGGGCCGCGCCTGCTGCAGGAACGTACCGGAGTTCCGACACTGGCCACCTTGCCGATGTGGTGGCACCACGGCCTGCCCGAAGAAGATGGCGTGTTCGACGAACGCAGCCTGCAGCCAGGGCCGGTGACGACGCGGATCGCGGTGCTTGCGTTCCCGCACATCAGTAATCTGGATGAATTCCAGCCCCTGCGCAATATCCCCGGCGTCCAGCTGCTGTGGGTACGCAGTCCGGTGCAGCTGGCAGGATGGGGCCCGGGCGACTGGATCATTCTGCCGGGCTCCAAGAGCACCAGTGCCGACCTGGTCTGGCTGCGTACCCAAGGACTCGACCTGTCGGTTGCGCAACATGCTAAATCCGGCGCCCCGGTATTGGGAATCTGCGGCGGACTTCAGATGCTGGGCGAGGCCTTGATCGATCCACATGGCATCGACGGCAATGCGCCCGGCCTGGGCCTGCTGCCGCTGGTGACGGTGTTTGCACAGGACAAGACCGTGTGTGCCACCGAGGCCTGTTTCGGCTCTTTGACCGGCATCTGGCAGGCTTTGTCGGCGCTGGCTGTGCGCGGCTATGAGATCCACCATGGACAAACCCGGCAACATGCGGCAATGCTGGCTGCCGGTGATGCGGCCCGCGCCGTGATGGCGCCCGAACTGGGTTGGCAGAATGGCCCCGGCAATGTATTGGGGGTCTATCTGCATGGTCTGTTCGAAAACCCTGCGGTGCTGACCGCGCTTTTCGGTGCGAGCACGCCCACACTGGAGACGGTGTTCGATGGCCTGGCCGATTTTGTCGAACGCCATTTCGAGGCCGGTGCGCTGAACCGGTTAATCCGTTGAGAGTCGCCTGTTACAACCCTTTGACACGCCCCTTATGACACCAAGATCCGATCCCCGTCGCCCACACGCAAGTCCTCACGACATCGTCCCGCGGGTCCCCGTGATCGCCGACGCCGGGCTCGGGCAGTATTTGCAGCACCAGTTGGACCAAAAGACCAAGCCACTGGGCTCGCTCGGACGCCTGGAGGCACTGGCCCGCCAACTGGGTGAGATCCTTGGGCAGCAGCAACCGCTACTGGTGCAACCCCAGTTGCTGGTGTTTGCGGCCGACCACGGACTGGCGTGTCGTGGGGTATCCGCTTACCCGAGCGACGTAACCTGGCAGATGGTGGAAAACTTCCTCGCGGGAGGCGCGGCGGTCAGTGTGCTGGCGCGCCAGCATGGCATCAACCTGACCGTGATCGACTGTGGCGTCGCTCATGATTTCGCCTCGCGACCACCGTTGGCACCCGGCCGTCCGCAGTTGCTGGTGCGCAAGATCGCCCATGCAACGGCCGACAGCAGCGTACAGCCGGCAATGACGCCGGCTCAGTGCCTGCAGGCGATCGCCAATGGCCGGGAGGTGGTCCGATCCTTGCCGGGCAATGCGGTGCTGCTTGGCGAGATGGGCATCGGCAACACCTCGGCGGCTGCGATGTTGTTTTCCCGGCTGGCCGGACGCGACATCGCGGATTGCACGGGCGCCGGTGCCGGCCTGGATGCGCCGGCAGTGGTGCGCAAGACCGCATTGCTGGCACAGGTGCTTGAGCGCCATTCGGACGCTGTCGAACCACTCGCTGCGCTGGCCGCCCTGGGTGGCTTCGAGATCGCGACCATGGTGGGCGCCTTGTTGCAGGCGGCGCTGGAGCGACGCGTGGTGCTGGTTGATGGATTCATCGTCGGCGCCGCTGTGATGGTTGCACATGCGCTTGAACCAGCCGTGTTGCAGCGCTGTGTATTTGCGCACCGATCCGGTGAGCGTGGCCATGCCGCCTTGTTGCAGCATCTGGATGTGCATCCGCTGCTGGATCTGCAGCTGCGACTGGGCGAGGCATCAGGCGCGGCTCTGGCATGGCCTTTGCTGCAGTCGGCCTGCCTGCTGTTGTCCGAGATGGCCAGTTTTGCGTCTGCCGGCGTCGCATCTTCACGTCCCGCACCGTTGGCATGAGCAGCCACGGGAATCGTGCTGCGCCATGGTGAAATTCCTGCGCCACTACCTGCTGGCCGTGCAGTTCTTCACCCGGGTTCCGGTCACGGGACGACTTGCGCAATGGGTGGGTTACAGCCCCGCGATGTTGCGCGCCAGCGCGGCCCACTTTCCGGGCGTTGGCTGGCTTGTCGGCTCCACCTGCGCTGGCCTGGCGCTGATATTGCAGGCCGGCCTGCCGGTGTTGCCGATGGCCGGCATGGTGGCGGCGGTGCTGGTGACGATGGCCAGTGCCTTGTTGACCGGTGCCTTCCATGAGGACGGCCTGGCCGACGTGGCCGATGGCCTCGGAGGCAGTCTGGAGCGCAGCCGTGCGCTGGACATCATGAAGGATTCGCGCATTGGCGCCTTCGGTGCGCTGGCCCTGATGCTGGTGCTGCTGCTCAAGCTCGCCTTGCTGGCGCTGTTGTGGTCGGTCGGACCGCTGCTCATGGCCTGGGCATTGTTCGCAGCCCATGTGGTGTCGCGCTTTTTCCCGCTGCTGCTGGTGCGCGGCATGCGCCACGTCGGCGATGAGGGAAGCTCAAAATCCAAGCCGCTGGCTGATCAGATATCGTTGGGAAGCCTGTCTGCGGCGCTCTTGTGGACCCTGGCAGCCTTGGCGCTGGTGGCCACCTTGGCGCCCAACGTGGCTTTGGCATGGCCCCTGCTGGCGTCGACGCTGGCGTGCCTGCTTCTGTGGCGCTGGTTCAATCGCCGCCTGCAGGGGTTCACCGGTGATTGCCTGGGCGCCACGCAGCAGTTGTGCGAGTCGGCGTTTTATCTGGGTCTGGTGTTGACGTTATGAGCGCCCCCAACCCTGGCTTCGCCAGGCCCCCCGAGGGGGTGCGAGGAAACTTGGGAGCGGCCCGGCGTTTCGTTACGAGTGCCCCCAACCCTGGCTTCGCCAGGCCCCCCGAGGGGGTGCGAGGAAACTTGGGAGCGGCCCGGCGTTTCGTTATGAGTGCCCCCAACCCTGGCTTCGCCAGGCCCCCCGAGGGGGTGCGAGGAAACTTGGGAGCGGCCCGGCGTTTCCTCATGAGCGCCATGGCCGGCGAGACCGACCCGGCGCAGATTCCACCCTTGTGGCTGGTGCGACACGGCCGTCCGGTGTTGCCCGCTGGCGTCTGTTATGGCATGACCGACGTGCCGGCCGATACGCGGCATACGGAGGTCATCGCGCATGCGTTGGCCGGCGACATTCCGCCAGGGGCCAGCTTGCTGAGTTCGCCGTTGCAACGCTGCAGCGCCCTGGCCCGCGCCTTGCACCAGGTTCGGCCGGATCTGTCGCTGCGGGTGGAGCCACGGATCGCCGAGTTTGACTTCGGGTGCTGGGAAGGCTGGCGCTGGGACGCGATTCCGAAGTCCGCGCTCGACGCCTGGACGGAGCAGTTCGCCCGACATCGCTTCGGTGGCGTCGATTGCGTGCAGGACATGCTGGACCGCGTTGGCACTGTGTGGGATGCCTATAAGGACGCGGCAAAGAGCCAGGTGTGGATCACGCATGCCGGCGTGATGTCCGCTGCGGGATTGCTGGCCCAAGGCATTCGTGTGATCGACAAGGCCGACGCCTGGCCGCGGCACGCGCCGCAATATGGCGCGCGGGTGTTGCTGCGCGAGGGTCAGCCATAGTGCGCCGGGCGGGTAATTGCGCTGCAAGAAGAACAGCACGATGGCCATCAGGCCACCCATCACGCCACTGAGTAGCGCGATGCTTGTCGGATCGACAGACGGTACGGGTAGCCACGGTGCCGTGCGTCGTTGATGAACGCTCAACGGCGATTGCCGTGTGTTGTGTACGCCGCTGGCTCAAGGAGAGCGCGCCGCGCTCAGCCGTCGCGTGGCATCCGTCGGGAGCTTATCGGCATAGTCACAAAAATTGCGCACGCCGCATTGCCCGCAGCGCGGTGTGCGGGCCACGCAGACATACCGCCCGTGCAGGATCAGCCAGTGGTGGGCATGCAGCAGGTATTGCGCCGGTATGCGACGCAACAACTGGCGCTCGACCTCGAGCGGATTCTTGCCCGGGCCCAGTCCCGTGCGATTGGCCAGGCGAAACAGGTGGGTGTCCACCGCGATCGTAGGCTCGCCGAAGGCGACATTGAGAATCACGTTGGCCGTCTTGCGACCCACGCCGGGAAGCGCCTGCAATTGTTCGCGCTGCCTGGGCACCTTGCCATCGTGCTGCGCGATCAGGATCTCACAGGTCTGCAGCAGGTGGCGTGCCTTGCTGCGGTACAGGCCGATGGTCCGGATATGTTCCTGCAGGCCGTCAAGACCGAGGTCCAGCATCTTCTGCGGCGTGTTGGCCACCGGAAACAAGCGCCGCGTGGCCTTGTTCACACCCTTGTCGGTGGCCTGGGCGCTGAGCAGCACCGCGGTCAGCAACTCGAATACGCTGGTGTATTCGAGCTCCGTGACGGGTAGCGGATTGGCTGCCTGCAATACGGCAAAAAATGCCTCGATCTCGACTTTGTTCATGATTGCCTCTCACGCGCATCAGGCCAGCTGGCGCAACTCGCGCAATGCCACCGATACCGGCGCCAGATCGGCGCTCTGGGTCCCGACCATGGTCAACAACTGATGCAGGCGGCGGATCGCCGACTCGTGGCGTTGACGCCAGGTCTCCAGCGTCTCCTTGCGCGACAACAGACCCAGCGTGATCTGGCTGGCGATGGAGTACACGTCGTCGCGTGCACTGCCGCGTGCCTGGGTCTGCCACAAGGTGTCGGTTGGCAGTCGATTGACCTCGTGGCGCCACTGCATCAGACCGAGTTCGGCATCGACGGCAAAGTAGCATTGCGCGGCCACCTCCAGTGTCGAGTCGGCGGCCTGTGCCAGGTTGACCAGGTCCAGCGCCGGGAATACGAACTCGAGCGCGCTGAGGTCCTGGGCCAGTGATGTCTCCACGCCGGCTTCGCACAGCGCGTCGGAGGCGGCCTGCCAGTTGGCGCGTGCAGCGTCGGGCAGCCAGGTCGACAGCTGTGAGCGCATCGTGCTCGCAGCCGGCTGGTAGCGACTGATCAATTCGGGCAGATCAGTGTTGTCCGAGCGTGCACGCAACATCCAGCGTGAGGCGCGCTGGGCAATGGCGGTGAGTTTGCTCAGCAGGTCGAGTTGCAGCTTGGCGTCGACCCGGTAGTCCAGTGCGTCGATCTGGTCCCACAGGCGCTCGAGGTCGAACACCTCGCGTGCCAGCGTGAATGCACGCACCACATCGGCTGCCGTGGCCACTGATTCGGCAGCAATGTAGTTGACGAAGGTGGCACCGGTGCGGTTGACGACGGTGTTGGTGACGAAGGCGGCGATGATCTCGCGTTTGAGCGCGTGCTTGTCGACCGAACTGGCGAAACGCTCGCTCAAGGTCTTGGGGAAGTAGGCCTTGAGCGTGCGGTTGAAGTACGGATCATCGGGCAGATTGCTGGCCAGCAATTCGTCGAAAATCGACATCTTTGCGTAGGCCATCAGCACCGCGCCTTCCGGTGGTGTCAACCCCTGTTTGCGGGCTCGCCGCTGCGCGATTTCAAGGTCGCTGGGCAGGAACTCGATGCCCCGATTCAGGCGACCCGCACCTTCGAGCCATTTCATCAGCCGCTGCTGGCCGTCGAGCAGGTACATCGGCCGGTGGTTGGCGATCTCCAGCGCCTGCGTCTGGTAGTAGTTGTCGGTCAGCACCAGCTTGCCGACTTCTTCGGTCATGGATGCCAGCAGTTCATTGCGCTGCTTGAGCGTGAGGTCGCCGGATTCGACAATCTGCCCGAGCAGGATCTTGATGTTCACCTCGTGGTCGGAGCAGTCCACACCAGCCGAGTTGTCGATCGCGTCCGTGTAGATCAGACCGCCTTTCTGCGCGAACTCGATGCGACCGCGTTGGGTCGCGCCCAGGTTGCCGCCTTCGGCAAACACCTTGCAGCGCAGCTCTGCGCCATCGACCCTGAATGCGTCGCTGGACTTGTCGCCGACCTGCGCATGGGTTTCCTGGCTCGACTTGATATAGGTTCCGATACCGCCGTTGTACACAAGGTCGACCGGCGCCAGCAAGATGGCATGCAGCAGTTCGCTCGGTGCCAGTTCAGCCGATTCGATACCCAGCACAGAACGGGCCTGTGCAGTGAGCTTGATCGACTTGGCGCTGCGCGCATAGACACCGCCGCCCTCCGAGATCAGGGCCTTGTCATAGTCGTCCCAGCTTGAGCGCGGCAGGTCGAACAGCCGCTTGCGTTCTTCCCACGAACGTTCCGGATCGGGTTGCGGGTCGATGAAGATATGGCGGTGGTCGAACGCCAACTGCAATTTGATCTGACGCGACAGCAACATGCCGTTGCCGAACACATCGCCCGACATGTCGCCGATGCCAGCCACCGTGAACGGTGTGGTCTGGGTATTGACACCCAGGCCCCGAAAGTGGCGCTTGACCGACTCCCAGGCGCCGCGGGCGGTGATACCCATTTTCTTGTGGTCGTATCCGACCGACCCGCCCGAGGCGAATGCATCGCCAAGCCAGAAGCCGTATTCGGCCGACACGGCGTTGGCAATGTCCGAGAACGTCGCGGTGCCCTTGTCGGCGGCCACCACCAGATACGGGTCGTCATCGTCATGGCGCACCACGTCCGCAGGCGGCACCACCGCGCCCTTGACGACGTTGTCGGTGATGTCGAGCAAGCCGGACAGGAACAGCCGGTAGCAGGCAATGCCTTCTGCCATCAGGGCCTCGCGGTCGCCCGCGAGCGGTGGCTTCTTGAGCACGAATCCGCCTTTGGATCCGACCGGCACGATAACGGTGTTCTTGACCTGCTGGGCCTTGACCAGACCCAGGATTTCGGTGCGAAAGTCTTCGCGCCGGTCTGACCAGCGCAAGCCGCCGCGGGCCACCTTGCCACCGCGCAGGTGCACACCTTCGACACGCGGCGAGTAGACCCAGATTTCGAACGCCGGCTTGGGCTCGGGTACACCCGGCAATTTGCGTGGCTTGAGCTTGAACGACATGTAGGGCTTGTGCACACCCGCTTGCGGCTGCTGCCATGCGTTGGTGCGGGCCGTGGCCAGGATGCTGGCGAAGAACTGGCGCAGGATGCGGTCGTCGTCCAGGCTGGAGACGTCGACCATGCTGGCTTCCAGCGACTGCTGCAAGTGGGTCTGCATGGCGTCACGGTCACCCTGCAGCGCCGGATCGAAGCGGGTGTGAAACAAGCGCATGATGTCCTGCGCGATGGCCGCATTGCGGATCAGTGCGTCTTCGATGTACGACTGGCTGAAGGCGAATCCGAGCTGCTTGAAGTAGCGCGTGTAAGCCCGCAGCACGCTGATGGCGCGCGCGTCGAGTTCGGTGACCAATGCCAGCTTGTTCAGGTTGTCACTTTCGACATCGCCGCGCCAGGCCTGTACGAACAGCGACTCGAAACGCGATTTGATGCTCGCGAGTTCGGTCTGGGCCGGCATCTGCAGACCCAGGTCGTGAATCCAGAGGCTCTCGCTGCCGATCGGATAGGGGTGTTCGTCGAGCACGCGCGCGCCCATGTTTTCGAGCACGGGCAAGGAGTCGGACAAGGCCACCTTGGAGGTGTTGTAGATCTTGAAGCGCAACAGGCCTGCCGGCGCGTCCAGCGGACGGTACAGCCTTACCATCAATGGCGACTGCTCCGACAGGCCGGCCAGAAGTTCGGCATCTTCGGCCGCGACTGCGGCTGAAAAATCTTCGCGGTAGGCGGTCGGGAATGCGCCGGCGAACCGGTTCGCCAGCAGCAGACCATGGCCTTCACCATTGGCCCGGATGAACTCTGCCGCGCAATCGTCTTCCCAGCGTTGCGCCAGTTTTTCGATGCGCGCTTCCAGCGTGTTCAGATTGACGCTGTCCGGGGCGCGGCTGCGCGCGCGCACCAGGTAATGGATGCGCGCCAGCGGGCTGTCGGTCAGCATGGGGGTGAATTCGAGCGACTCACCATCGAGCGCCGCCATCAGTTCGTTGCCGACCTTGACGCGCAACTCGGTGTTGTAGCGGTCGCGCGGCACAAATACCTGGGCCGACGTGAAGCGCCCGAAGGGGTCGCGGCGCAGGAACAGCCGGGTGCGCTGGCGCTCTTGCAGGCGCAGGATGCCGATGGCGTGTTCGCTCAAGGTGGCGGCGTCGATCTGGAACAACTCGTCTCGCGGATAGACCTCCAGAATGGACTGCAGCGATTTCGCCGCATGGCTGCCGGCCACGACACCGGCATTGGCCATGACCTGGGTCACGCGTTGGCGCACCTGCGGAATGTCGGCCACCAGGGCGGCGTACGCGGTCGACGTGTACAAGCCCAGAAAGCGGGTCTCGCCGCAGACCTGACCAGCCTCGTCAAAGCGCTTCACGGCGATGTAGTCGAGCCAGGCCGGACGGTGCACGCTGGCGCGCGTCATGGCCTTGATGACGAGTACCAGTTCGTCGGTGTCTATGAGTTGCACGGCCTCTGGCGGCAGATGGGTTTCCTGGGTGTTGACCGGACCACGCAGGATGCCCAGGCCCGAGCCATCGCGTGCCACCAGACTGGCCTTGTTGCCGTCGCGGTGCATGTCGTAATCGCGCGCGCCGAGGAAGGTGAAATGCAGGTCTTCAAGCCAGCGCAGGAAGGCTATGCCTTCGCGCTTGCTGTCGGCCGATAGCAGTGATTTCTCAGCCGCCACGCAAACCTCTCCCAGGCGGGCCAGCATCGGCTTCCAGTCCTGTACCGCATGGCGTACGTCGCCGAGCACGCGTTTGAGTTCGCCGGCCAGATTTTTGCGGTCCTGTTCATCGATGATCCGGTCGCACTCGACCATGATCAGCGACTCCACGCCGCCCTGGCGTTTGGCGCGTTCGGCCGGCACCCGTGCGATCCGCACGGCGAGGTCCTGGTCGCTTCGCTCGACCGCCATCAGTGGATGGACGATCCAGTGTGCGGTGCGTGCGCCCCGGTTGACCGCCATCGTGACGGAGTCGACCAGGAAGGGCATGTCGTCGTGCACGATCTGGATCACCGTATGGTCGCTGACGTAACCGTCCTCGGCCAGTGTGGGGTTGAACACCCGGATGCGGGCAGTGTCGGGTGCGCGGGTGGCCTCGAGCAGACGCCAATGTGCATTGGCAATCGCGTACAGCTTGGCGGGGCCGCGTGCGGAGATCTCGTCGGGGTCGGCGTTGTCGAAATAGGCGAGCACAAATTCGGCGAGGCGCGAGCCGGCCTGGCCGCCGTGGGCCTGGGTGTACGCGATCAATTCCGCCAGGACACTGCTTTTCATATGGACTCCGGGTTGTTGTTCAGCCAAGGCCCGCAGGTTGGCTGGGCCTGTTGGTGCGGGGGATTCTAGGATTGCCGTGTCCCATCATGCACCATTGCAGTGCCGATCGCATGGCGTTATGCCGCAGTTGCATCAGGGTCCCGGTTTGCGGCATTGCCGCCGGACCGCGGGCCTCAGCCCGTCAGACCCGCCATGTTGATGAACGATGACGGAGACGGAAAGTCGGCCTTCATCCAACCATATTTGAGCGCCAGTGCATCCATGACCGGCACAGGCAGCGTTTCTATTGTGTCGGCGTCGGCGTCGGCATCGGCTTGGTCCGCCAGCAGGCTCGCCAGATGTGCGATACCGGCAAGCGGCGCGATCGGGCTCTCGATCAGGGGGTTCGAGGCCAGCAGCAGGCCATGCACGATGGCGCTCGGGAAATGCCACCGACGTGCCAATTCGGCCGTCACCTCCGCTTCGTCGAACCCGGTCAGCGCGCGTTCGCGCGCCCAGCGTTCACCGGGTGCACAAGGCAACTGCTCAATCTGTGCCACCTGATCAGGACAGGCTTGCGCGATGATGAGTTCTCCCAGGCGCAACATCAGTCCGACCAGCCAGGCGTTCTGGCTGTCTACGTCGTGGGTGTCCGACAGCCCCTGGCCCAACCACTGCGCATAACCCGCGCAGTCCATGCTGTAGCGCCAGAAATCGGTGCTGTCGATACCCTCGGGCATCGAGAAAGCGTTGTGCAGGCAGGCCGACAAAGCCAGTGTGCGAATCTTCGAAACGCCCACCAGCTGCAAGGCATGGTTCAGGTTCGCCACCTTGCCGGACAGGCCGAACGCCGCACTGTTGGCCAGGGCCAGCAACTTGGCGGTCAGCGTCGGGTCTTGCGCAATCAGCTCATGGATTCGGGTCAGCGAGGTTTTCTGGTCGTCAAGCGTGTGGATCAGTGCCAGTCCGACCTCCGGCATGACCGGCAGCGAGACCGATTTGAACAAGTCGTTGATATCCGCCATGGCGGGCTGCTCCTGTTTAAATAGGTAGCTGTCTGTGTTGCGGGCGAGCCGCACCGGGATTGTTGCATTCTGCCGCATTCGCAGCTTGCGCACAGTGTTGCCACAATAGCGCTTTATCGCCAATCTGTCCGAGTCCCATGGCATCTGCCTATCGAACCCCGCGTGCACCGGCGTCGCCGCTCACGTGTATTCATCCCGACTGTGCGGCTGTGCACGCGCCACCGATGTCGGATAAGTGCGTGCGTTGCATGGTTGCGCCAGTCGAGGTGAAGTGATGGATACAAGCATGGAACCCGGAACCTGCTTGACCAAGACCGACAAGGGTCGACAGGAAATCGCCCGGCGCACCGGCGCCTTGTCGGCCGTGCAGCGGCGTCTGCTGATCCTGGTGGATGGTCAAAAGACTGTGAATGACCTCGGCGCCTACGTGCGGGTGGGTGAACTCGACGACGCGTTGCAGCATCTGATGGCGCTGGAACTGGTCGCCCCGGACGGTGTCGATGTTCTGCTCGAACCGGCCGTGGCCGAAGGATTTTCCAACCCGGTGCCGTTTGAACCGCCACGCGCTGCCACCGATCTCCATGCCTTTGCGCTGGTTCGTGCCGAGGCTGAACGATTCGTGCATAACCGGCTGGGATCAGCCGGCGATCCGATCTGTGAAGCCATCGTGCGCTGTCGCAACCCGCAGGAACTGCGGGCGATGCTGCGCGGTGTCGAGGTGTTCGTCGGGCAACGACTGGATAGCGCGACGACGCAGGCGTTCGCGCGTCACTTCGGCAGCCTGTTGCTGTAGCGGCGACCGCCGCGCCGCTGGTGTTGCGGTCGTGGGGCAGGGTAGGCGGTGGTATTCTGGTCGGCCTCACGCCACGCCCGAAGCCACCGGACGTGGCCGCCACCACAGGACACAGTGCAGGAGATAGCCGACATGATCCACGTGATTGCCATCATCACCACCCACCCAGGCCAGCGCGAAAAGGTGCTGGAGGCCTTTCGCGCCAATGTGCCTGCTGTGAGGGTCGAGGCTGGCTGCATCGAGTATGCAGCGGCGGTCGACCTGGCGGACGGTCCCGCATTTCAATCAACATGCGGGCCGGACTGCTTCATGGTGATCGAGAAATGGGAAAGCCTGGACGCGCTCATGGCGCATGCGGCCGCGCCGCACATGCAGGCGTATGGCGCGAAGACCCGGGACATGGTGGCGAACCGGGCCATCCATGTCTTGCAGCCGGTCTGAGATGGTCCATGCCGCCATCTACCAGTACAAACTGGATGCAGATGTTTTTGCTCGGCAGAACAACGATGCCGTCGCCTGAACGGCAACGGTCTGGCATGATGGCAGCAACAAACCATCACATGGGAAGGAGTGCGACACCATGGATTTGATGAAGAAACTTTTTGGCGGTAGTTCGCCATCTCCGCTGGAAACGGCCGACCTCGGTACGCTCGGACCGGCCATGGCCCAGCCTCGGGTGGCGGCACAGGCAGAGGCCGATTTCGCAGCCCAGGTCGATATCCGGCGTGAGTTGTTGCGGGTGCGTACGCGCAATACCCTGCGCCTGTCGGGTATCCCCGAGTCATGGATCGAGGCCCAGGTGCTTTTAGAGCCGGTGGGCGGACGAACTTTCATGCACCTGCGACTGGTCGTGCGGCATTGGGACCCGCGGCTCATGCGGTACGCAATTGCCTTCCAGCACAAGCTGATGGATGAGATCGAACGCATCGATCCACAAGCTGCGCAATGGCTGCTGAGCATTGTCTGGGCGTTTCCCCCGGAGCTCGAGTCCCCCGACCCTGAGTTGCCGCAGCCTTCCGCCTGGCTCGACTTGGAGGCCAAGCCCAGTGGCCACGACGAACTTGAGTCCGATCTGGCGCGCCTGTATGCCGTGCGCGATGCCGATCTGTCCCACCCGGGCGCCATCAAGGGCTAACGCGACAGCTGTTTTGCCAGACAGGAGGCCGTGCCATGAACCAGACTGAGGCTGCAAATCTGCGCTGTGTCGCGCTGGTAGGTCATGGTGGGGCGGGCAAGACCACCCTGGTCGAGGCGCTGCTGCACGCCGGCGGCGCCATCGCCTCCCGCGGGTCGATCGAAAAAGGCAACACCGTTTGCGATTTCGATGCGCAGGAAAAGGAGTGGGGCCACTCGCTGCAGGCGGCCTTCGCCGGCGTGCCATCCCAGGGCGCGTTCATCCACCTGATCGACACACCCGGCTCCCCTGACTTTGCGGGTCAGGCGATCGGTGCGCTGGCGGGGGTCGACACGGCGCTGGTGGTGGTCAGCGCCGTGACCGGTATCGAGACGGTGACCGAACAGATGATGCATCTGGCGCAGGCGCGTGGCCTGTGCCGCATGATCGTCATCAACAAGATCGACGTTGACAATATCGACCTGGCGCAGCGCGTGACCGAGCTGCGCGCGCGTTTCGGTCGTGCCTGCATGGTGCTGGACCTGCCGACGCAAGGAGGCCGCGAAGTGGTTGATCTGCTTGACCATGCCACGGGCGAGAGTGACTTCGATTCGGTCGCCACGGCGCACCGTGCGCTGATTGACCAGATCGTCGAAGAAGACGATTCCTTGCTGGCAAGGTACCTGGATGATGGCGCCGATCCGTCACCAAACGAGTTGCATGCGCCATTCGAAAAAGCCCTGCGCGACGGCCACCTGATCCCGATCCTGTTCGTGTCGGCCCGCACCGGTGCCGGTATCGGGCAACTACTCGACGTGCTGGCCAAACTGGCACCCAACCCCCTGGAGGGCAACCCGCCGCCGTTCTACCGCCAGGCGCCGGAGTCATCGGCGGCGCATCCGTTCCAGGCGGTTCCCGATGCGGATTTTCATGTGCTGGCCCATGTGTTCAAGGTGATCAGCGATCCGTTCATCGGCAAGCTCGGTGTGTTCCGGGTGCACCAGGGAACGGTGCGGCGCGATGCGCAGCTGTTCGTCGGCGATGGGCGCAAGCCGTTCAAGGTGCACCACCTTTATCGATTGCAGGGCAAGGACCATGTCGAGGTCGATGCACTGGGGCCGGGCGAGATCGGCGCGGTGGCCAAGGTCGAGGAGATCGTGTTCGACTGCGTGCTGCACGATTCGCATGACGAGGACCATATTCACCTGCAGCCGATGGAGTTTCCGATGCCGATGCACGGCCTGGCGGTGCAAACGGTGCGCAAGGCCGACGAGCAGCGGCTGTTCGAGGTGCTGCAGCGTTTCACGGTGGAGGATCCCTGCTTCAAGGTGGAGCGCCATCCGCACAGCAACGAGACCGTCATCCGCGGCCTGGGCGAGTTGCACCTGCGCTCCAAACTGGCGCGTATGGCCCAGCAATACAAGCTCGATCTGAGCACCCGTCCGCCGCGCATCGCCTACCGCGAGACCATTTTTGCATCGGCGCAAGGCCATTGCCGGCACAAGAAGCAAAGTGGCGGTGCCGGCCAGTTCGGCGAGGTGACGCTGCGCGTTGAGCCGCTGGCGCGTGGCGCTGGATTCGAGTTCGTCGACGCGGTCAAGGGTGGGGCGATTCCCGGCGTCTTCATACCGGCCGTGGAAAAAGGCGTGCGCCTGGCGCTCGACGATGGCGTGATCGCCGGCTTTGCGTTGCAGGACATCCGCGTGACTGTGCTCGACGGCAAGCACCATGCGGTCGACAGCAAGGAGGTGGCCTTCGTGGCAGCAGGCCGCAAGGCCACGATCGCGGCGGTGCGCGATGCCGGCCCTGCCGTGCTCGAACCGGTCATGGACATGGCCGTGGTGTCGGCACTGAACACCGTGGGCGATGTCACTGGCGACCTGGCCGGCAAGCGCGGGCAGGTCACCGGAACCGAGGCCCGCGGAGCCGACCGCATGCTCGTGCGCGCCCTGGTGCCGCTGGCTGAACTCGACGATTACCCGTCCCGCCTCAAGTCCATCACCGCTGGGTTGGGCAGTTTCACCATGGGCTTTTCGCATTACGCCCAGGTGCCTGCTGCCGTGCAACAGCAGTTGGTGGCACAACATGCACCCGCGCATCGTGACGACGACTGACGACTGACGACTGACGACGCGATCGCGGCCGAACCGGCGTAAGAAACCCTGCGACCACCCGACCCATGCCTGGGTGCCAGCGGCATCCAATGTGTCGCACGGGGCGACGAGGAGTTCACGATGGCACGACGATTCTTTTGGCTGATGACCTGGCTCTTGTCGGCATGGGTCATTGCGACTGCTCCAGTGCATGCAGCGGACAAGCCGGTCTACACAGGCTTTTTCAGCGATGTGGCGGTGAGCGGCCATGACGCAGTGGCCTATTTCACAGACCACAGGCCGGTCAAGGGCGACGCACGCTTCACCTACGCGTACCAAGGCGCCAAGTGGCAGTTTGCCTCGGCTGCGAATCGGGATGCCTTTGCGGCTGACCCGGGCCGTTACGCCCCGCAATATGGTGGCTATTGCGCCTGGGCCGTGGCGCAGGGCGATACCGCGTCGGCCGACCCGACGCTCTGGAAAATTGTCGATGGCAAGCTGTATCTGAACTATGACGCCGACGTGCAGAAGAAATGGGAGCGCGACATACCGGGCCATATTCGCAAGGCCGACAAAAACTGGCCGTCGGTGCTGGGCGAATGATGCACCGAAAGCTCAGTCTGGCGCTGGCGCTTTGGTGGCGCGGTCCGGTCGCGTGTCCGGGTGTGGTCCGTGGCGGTTAGGATTGACAGCATGACACCGAATCCGATCTCAGCAGGCCGCTCCAACACGGGAATCCAGCCGTGCTGACGCAGGCGCAGTCCTGGCTGGATTTGTTCGATGCGGCGATGCGAGGCGCGGCCCAACCCTGGGCCATTGGTGTCGCACTGGCGCTGACCACTTTGCTGCTCGAGGACCTGGCCATTGCCGCGGGTGCGGCACTCGCGGCGCAGGGCATCATTTCATGGGAGTGGGCCATGCTCAGTGTCGGCTTCGGAATTGCCGCCGGCGATCTTGGGCTTTACGGCCTGGGCCTGGCCGCTAATCGCGTGCCCTACCTGCGTCGGCGGCTGATCGAGCGCGACGGTCGGGTCAGCCGGGCCGGGCTGCATCTGCAGCGGCGACTGGCCGGTGCAGTATTGCTTGCCCGTGTCATACCGGGTTTGCGCCTGGTCACGTACACCGCCTGCGGTTTTTTCCGACTGCCGTGGTGGCCTTTTTGCGCATGGGTGGCGCTGGCCGTCACGGTGTGGACGGTTGGATTGATGGCGTTTGGCGCCTGGCTGGGCGGGCCGCTGGGCAACGCGCTGGGGCTTCCGGCGCCGGTGGCGGTGGCCATCCCCATCGTCGTGTTGGCGCTCGGCCTGTCGCTGATCCGTCGTCCGGCCGCGGCGGCTGACGCGACGGACGTGAAAGCCGCGCATGAGTGAGGCGATTGATGCCGGCTCTGGCACAGGCCAGACGCCACACCAGGGCATGCCCCCCCTCGATGAGTCCGGCGCGCCGCTGAGTTTTTTCGAGTTCTGGCCGATGTGGGCCTTTTATCCCCCGGTGTTCATCTACGTTTTGTGGTTGATGGTGCGCTATCGCGGCATCCTGTTGCCCACGGTGGCCAACCCCTCTTTCCCGGGTGGCGGTTTCGTGGGTGAATCCAAAGCCGAGATCCTGCAACTGGTAATGCGCAACACACCGCAATGGGTGGCCCCTTTTGTCGTGGTGGATCGCCCGGCTGACGGTGGCGTTGGGTCGCAGACAGAACCCTCGCTCGATGCCGAGGTGATGCAGGCTCTGGCGCGCCTGAAGGATGCGGGCATCGAACTGCCGGTGGTGGCCAAGCCGGATTTAGGTTGCCGAGGCGCTGGCGTGCAACTGGTACGCAGTGTCGACAAATTGCGCAGCTACCTGGCCGGATTCCCGCGCGGCGCACGGCTGTTGTTGCAGGCCTATGTGCCATTTGAGGGCGAGGCGGGAATCTTCTACTGCCGCCAGCCGGGCGAGACGCGAGGGCGCATCATATCGATCACCCTCAAGTATTTTCCGCATGTGCATGGCGACGGCAAGCGCACGCTACGCCAACTGATCCTGGACGATCCGCGTGCCGGGAGAGTGGCGCACCTGTACCTCGGTCGCCACAAGGCCAGGCTCGACGAAGTTCCGGGCGCGGCGGAGTCGATACGGCTCGCGTTCGCAGGCAGTCACAGCCGCGGAGCGATCTTTCGCAATGGCAACGCCCTGGTGACTGCGCAGATGGAGGCCGCGTTCGACACCATCGCCCATCGCATCGGCGAGTTCCACTTTGGCCGCTTTGACATCCGGTTTGCCGATTTTGCACGGGTGCAGGCCGGCGAGGATTTCACCATCGTCGAGGCCAATGGCGCCGGCGCAGAGAGCACCCATATCTGGGACCGGCGTACCACACTTGTGGCTGCCTGGGCCGACCTGATGCGCCAGTACCGCTTACTGTTCCAGATCGGTCGGGCCAATCGCGATCGCGGTTTCAAGCCGCTCAGCTGGGCTGAGTTTCGGCGTTGGCACCGGCGCGAGAAGGAACTGACGCCGCTGTATCCAGCCACCGACTGAGCTGTGCCTGCGATGTCGACGCGCCTGCGCCGCGCAGAGTGGCGAAGACCATTGCGGCGTCGTCAGATCCGGATGCCGAGACGGGCCAGGCGGCGCGATTGGGCTGGCGCCTCCAGATCAACCAGGGTCAGAAAGTCGATGGTGCCGAATTCGCGGTCGATCGCCGGAGGCCCGCACATCATGGCACCCAGGGTCAGATAGGCCGCCAGCAGTTTGGGCGTCTTCGGGGCGCTGGCGGCAGGCCGATCCAATGCGCAGGCATGGTCTGGCAAGGGCAGGGTACGCCACTGCGGTGGCGCCAGATGATCGGACAGGCGCTGCCACGTTGCCGCGCCGACGCCCGTGTCCTGCGAGGTCAGCGAACTGCAACCGATCAGGTAACGGGCGTCGTGTCGCGACGCGTATTGGCCAACGCCGCGCCACAACAGGCTGAGCACAGCAAAGGAGCGGTGCTGATGGTGGATGCAGGCGCGTCCGAGTTCGAGCATCTGCGCGCGCATCGCCTCGAACGGCGCGAAGTCGAACTCGCGCGCACTGTAATAGCCATGGTGACTGCCGGCGCTCGCGCCGGTCTGAAGCCGGTAGGTGCCGACAATTTCGCCGTTGTGGATGTCCTCGACCAGCAGGTGGTCGCAAACCGCGTCGAACTCGTCGATATCCAGGCAACTGGCAAATGATCGCGCCAGGCCTTCCTGCAACTCCAGGTTGAAAACGAGAAAGCGCAGGGCCTGGGCGGCGCGCAGGTCATCTGCCGATTCGGCCAGACGCACGCGGTACGACGGACCATCCAGGCCGATACGCGTGAGCAGCGACGCGCGGACAACGGCTTGGGTCATGGGGTCGGGCAGTTGCAAACTGGCATGTCGAATATGGGTCGTGCGAGGTCGCAAGATCTTTCAATCGTCCATCATTTTTTCGATGCGCGCCACCCCCGTGTGGATCTGGCCGTGGCTGGCGCCCGCTCAGGGCAGGCGCAGCGGCGACATGGCTGCGGCGTCCACACCGTGTTCGCACAGTGGCTCTGGCAGTGGCTGGCCCAGTACCAGGGAAGCAGCCAGCGCCGATGCACCGGGCGCGCTCTGTATGCCGTATCCGCCCTGGGCGGCAAGCCAGAACAGGCCCTTTTGTTCGCGGTCCCAGCCAATAACCAGTTCGCCGTCGGGCACAAAGGAGCGCAAACCGGCCCAGGTTCGGATCGGCCGGCGAATCTGCAGCGTGGTGGCCTGCTCGATATGGTGGATGGCGGTGGCAATATCGAGCTCTTCGGGCGCCACGTCGTGCGGCACGGTCGGATCGGTATTCGCCGGCGAACCCAGGAGGACGCCGGCGTCGGGCTTGAAGTACCAGCTCTCATCCAGGTTGCTCGCGACCGGCCAGTCGGCGATCACCATGCCCTCGGGCGGGTGAAACGTGAAGGCGCTGCGCCGGTGCGGAACCAGTCCGATGGACCGGGCGCCGAAGCACTGGCCCACTTGGTCGGCCCAAGCGCCGGCTGCATTCACCACGACGGCGGCCTGCACACTGTCGCCATTGGCCAGTGTCAGCTGCCATTGACCGTTCTGGAGCCGGGCCGTGCTGACCTCGGCGCGGGTGCGCAGTTCGCCGCCGTCGCGGCGCAGCATGCGCAAAAAACCCTGGTGCAATGCGTTCACGTCAATGTCCATCGACAACGGGTCGACCAGGCTGGCGTGCACCTGCTCTGGCCGCAGGCAGGGCAGCATGGCCAGTGTCTGCGCACGATCGAGCGTTTGCAGCTGAGGGCAGCTGGCGGCCAGCTCCCCATGCAGCGCACGCAGTTGCTCCTGCTGGCCGGTCTGCGCCAGGTACATGGCGCCGCGCGGGCCCAGCAGCGGTACGTCGCTGAAACCGGCTGGGGGATGCAGGAAAAACGCGCGGCTCGCCCGGGTCAGCGCGCGCACCGCGGGCGGTCCGTAACTTTCCATGAACATCGCGGCCGAACGCCCGGTCGAGTGGTAACCGGGTTGTGTCTCGCGTTCGAGCAACAGCACGCGTCGGTGCGGCGCCAGTCGCGCGGCGACGGATGCACCGGCGATGCCGGCGCCGATCACGATGATGTCGAATGCGACGGTGTCTGTCATGGCAGTTGGGTTCCCTGGGATTGGTCCAGGGATTCTCGCACCCACGCTGGGCCTCGATTAACATCGGCTTACCTGTACCTTGGTGATCCCTCATGAACCCTTTTCCGCGTATTCCCGGCCATCGTTTTCTGCATGCGCCGGGGCCCAGTCAGGTGCCGCCGGAAGTGATGCACGCGATGAGCCGTCAGCCGATCGACATGGCCGATCCGCGGCTCGATCAGGTGATTGCCCTGTGCGAGCAGGGGCTGCGCCGCCTGCTGCACAGCGCGTCCGGCGATGTGTTCATTTACGCCTGCAACGGGCACGGCGCCTGGGAAGCCGTGATCGCCAATCTGGTCTCGCCCGGCCAGCGTGTGCTGGTGCCGGGCACCGGGCACTTCTCCGATTCATGGGCCTTGCAATGCACGGCGATGGGGGTCGAGGCCCTGCGTACGCCGTGGACAGAAGGCTTGCCGATCGACCCGGACGCGGTCGAGCAGATGCTGCGCGAGGACAGCGCCCATACCATCGTGGCCGTGTTCGCCGTGCATACCGACACGGCCAGCGGCGTCAGCAGTGACATGTCGGCCTTGCGCCGGGCCATCGACAACGCAGGCCATCCGGCCTTGTTCGTGGTCGATGTCGTGGCCTCGCTTGGCGCAGCGCCTTTTGCCATGGATGCGCTGGGTGTCAACGTGGTACTCGGGGCTTCGCAGAAAGGCCTGATGTGCCCGCCCGGACTGGGTTTTGCGGTGGCCGATGAGCGCGCATTCGCGGTCAGTGAAAGTGTCACGACCCATCGCTATTACTGGGACTGGCGTGTGCGCAAGAGCCCGCTCGCCTACCGCAAGTTCTGCGGTACGCCGCCGCAGAACCTGTTGTTCGGCCTGCAGGCTGCGCTGCAACTGATCTTCGAAGAGGGGCTGGACCAGGTCATGCAACGACACAGCCTGTTGGCAGCGGCGGTACATGCGGCGGTGCAACGCTGGAGTGTGGCCGGCGCGGTCGGACTCTTCGCCACCGACGCGGCGGCCCGCTCCACCTCGGTGACGGCGATCCAGGTCGCGGCCGGTATCGACGTCGATGCCTTGCGTACGGTCGCACGTGAGCGCTTCCAGGTTGCCATTGCCGGCGGACTCGGTCCGCTGCAGGGCAGGGTGTTTCGTATTGGTCATCTGGGCGACGTGAATGCGCCGATGGTGCTCGGTTGCCTGGGTGGCGTGCAGGCTGCCATGCAGGTGCAGAACATCGCCTTCGGCGCCGGTGCACTGGAGGCGGCTGCAGACTGTCTCGCACGCGCATGAGTCGCCATTGCCGGACCGTGGCGCTGTCCTAGAATGAAAGCGCTGGCGAGACCCGCCAACGAAGGTGTTCTCAGGACAGGGTGATGCCCTACGAATCCGAATCCGAAGCCGACGGTGACAGTCCGGATGAACGAGAACCCATGCCGGTAGTCCGTCTGCCCTGTGGCGGACGGCGCGAACCTGTGTGATCTGAGTGCTGCAAACCGTATCAAGGACCCATGCCATGCCACAGTCGATTCCACCGATATCCCGCCCCACCTCCGCACCGATGGTCGATGTCAGCTCGGTCGGACCGCGTTACGCCTTTGTTCAGGCCAGTTGGCACCAGAGCATCGTGCACCAGGCGCGTGACGGATTCGTGGCCGAGATGCAGCGCCTGGGGGTCGGACGAGACGCGATCGACGTGCTGGATGTGCCCGGGGCATTCGAATTGCCGTTGATGGCCAAACGGCTGGCGCGCAGCGGTCGGTATGACGCCATCGTGGCCTGCGCTCTGGTGGTCGATGGCGGCATCTACCGGCATGATTTTGTCGCGCAGGCGGTGCTCGACGGACTGATGACGGTCCAGCTCCAGACTGATGTGCCGGTGCTGTCGGTGGTGCTGACGCCACACCAGTTTCAACCGCACGAAGAGCACCAGCAATTCTTTGGCGCGCATTTTGTCGTCAAGGGTGCAGAAGCCGCTGGCGCATGTGTGCGCACCGTGCAGGCCTTGCGGCGCGCCACGCATGCCGCGTCGATCGATCCGTCCGAAGGCACGGGTGGCCCGGACACCATTCAATAGGTCATCAATCCGCCACCAGCCAACCATGCGGACTGATCCGGTTCCATCGCGCGGCGTCGAGTCGGCCTATGCGTGGACACGCCTGGCGGTCTCGCTATTGCTGATGACCATCGGTGGTGTCGGTATGTACGGCGCCGCGGTGGTTCTGCCGGCGATACTGGCCGATTTCGGGGTGGCGCGCGGTGATGCATCGCTGCCCTATACGCTGACGCTGATCGGGTTCGGCATCGGTGGCATTTTCATGGGGCGACTGGCCGATCGCCATGGGGTGATGGTGGTCACGATGATCGGTGCGGTGGCGCTGGGGCTGGGTTTCGTCGCAGCCGGATCGGCCGCCAGTCTGTGGCAATTCAGCCTCGCGCACGGTCTGTTGATCGGACTGCTGGGCACGTCGGCCACGTTTGCGCCTCTGGTGGCAGACACCTCGCAGTGGTTTGATCGCCGCCGTGGCATTGCGCTGGCTATCTGCATGAGCGGAAACTACCTCGCGGGCGTGGTCTGGGCGCCCCTGATGCAACGCTCCATCGATGCAGTGGGTTGGCGCACAACCTATGTGGCGCTGGGCGTTTTTTGTGTCGTGACCATCGTGCCGCTGGCGTTTTTCCTGCGCACCCGCTTACCAGTGGCCGCCGTGGTCACACCGACAGTCGGCGCCGCAGCCGCGCCCCTGCGCGCGGCGCGGTTCATCGGCCGGTTTGACCCGGCGCGGCCGCTGGGTCTGCACCCGGCCATTTTGCAGTTGTTGTTGTGTGTGGCTGGCGTAGCCTGCTGCGTGGCGATGGCCATGCCGCAAGTGCATATCGTGGCCTATTGCACCGACCTGGGCTTTGGCGCCGCGCGGGGCGCCGAAATGTTGTCGCTGATGATGGGGGCCGGCATTGTGAGCCGCCTGTTGTCGGGCTGGGTCTCCGACCACATCGGCGGTTTGCATACGCTGCTGCTGGGTTCGGTGCTGCAAGGCGTGGCACTGCTGATGTTCCTGCCCTCGGACGGCCTGGTGCCGCTGTATGTTGTATCCGGGCTGTTCGGTCTGTTCCAGGGTGGGATCGTGCCCAGCTATGCGCTGGTCGTGCGTGAATACTTCGCGCCGATGCAGGCCGGCACACGGGTCGGCACCGTGTTGATGGCCACTTTGCTGGGCATGGCACTCGGGGGCTGGATGTCGGGTGCGATCTTCGACTGGACCGGTTCCTACCAGGCGGCCTTCGTCAATGGCATCGTATGGAATGGGCTGAATCTGGCGATCGTCGGCTTCCTGATCTACCGTGCGCGTACCGGCCGCGCGCCGACGCAGCCGGCGCCGGCACAAGGCGTGATTCCGATCTGAACCATGGTGGGCGCGCAGAATCAAGCCGATCGCCGGCGTTGGCTGCAACTGGTTCTGGCCGGCGCGGCGACGGCGTGGCTACCGCGATCGTCGCGCGCCAGCACACGGTTCAGCGACTATCCGTTTGCGCTTGGCGTGGCCAGCGGTTCACCACAGTCCGATTCGGTGGTGTTGTGGACCCGGTTGGTGCAGGGGCGCACCTTCCCTTTGGCCAGCCAGTTGGGGCCGCTCACGGTGTCGTGGGAAGTGGCCGATGACGAGGGTTTTCAGCGAGTGGTACGCAAGGGCCATGCGCTGGCCCGGCCTGAATTGGCGCACAGCGTACATGTCGAAGTGGACGGTTTGGCACCCGACCGCTGGTACTTCTATCGGTTCATGGTGGGCGACGCAGTCAGTCCGGTGGGGCGCACGCGCAGCCTGCCGCAAGCCGATGCGCATGTGAGCCGTTTGCGCGTGGCCTATGCGTCGTGCCAGAAGTGGGAAGACGGCTATTTCTCGGCCTGGCGCCACATGCGCGACGAACGGCTCGATGCCGTCATGTTTCTGGGTGACTACATCTACGAATACCCGGGCAATAACACCGGCCTGCGCAGTCCGGGCGGCGGCTGGGTGTTGGACCTGGACGGCTACCGGCGCCGCTATGCGGTCTACAAGGGCGATCCCGATCTGCAGGCCATGCACCAGGCTTGTCCTTGGTGGCTGACCTGGGACGACCACGAGGTGCAGAACGACTACGCGGGGGAACATCCCGGATATGGCGGAGCGGGCGATCCGTCATCGCCGCAGGCGTTTGCCGCGCGGCGCCAGGCCGCCTATCAGGCATATTACGAACACATGCCTTTGCGACCACGCGCACTGGTGGCCGCGTTTGGCGGGCCAGGACCCGGTGTCTTGCGCATCCACGACCGGGCGCAGTATGGTCGGCTGGCTTCGCTGCATCTGCTCGACGCGCGCCAGTTCAAGCATGCGCAGGTCTGCACACGCGAGGGCCGGTCGGGCGCGGGCCTGGTGGATCCAGCGGCTTGCGCAGCCTGGGCCGATCCGGCGCGCAGCATGCTCGGCATGGCGCAGGAGCATTGGCTCGACGCGTCGCTGGCAAGCGCCCAGACCGGTCAGACACATTGGAATGTGTTGGCGCAGCAGACGGTGTTTGCACAGCGGGACTTCCGGCCAGGGCCGGGCCGGATCCTGGTCAATGACGCTTGGGATGGTTATCCGGCGGCGCGCCGGCGTCTGACCGACGGACTGCGCCGGCACCGCGTGCCCAATCCGGTGTTTATGGGCGGCGACATTCACGCGAACTGGGTGGGCCATGTGCTGGCCGACCATGAGCGTGTGGATTCGGATGTCGTGGGGGTCGAACTGTGTGGAACCAGCATCACCTCGCGGGGGGGCGGAAATGGCCGCATGGCCGCCTTGCTGGCAGCAAATCCCCATTGCGTGTTTGCCGACGGGCAGCATCATGGTTATGGTGTCGCCGAGTTCACGCCGGCACGTCTGCAAGCCGAACTGCGTGTCGTGAGTGATGTGCGAAAGCCCGATGCCGGCATATCGACGTTGGCCGCGTTCACGGTGGAGTCGGGCCGGCCGCGGCTGGTTCGGAACTGAATGCCAGCCCGATATCAGGGTGCTGCGCCAGACGGCGTTGCGCGCTTTTCGTGGCTCTTTTGCATCACCAGCTCGACCGAGCCATCGGCATTCTGGCGTTCGAGGCGCACCACAAAGCCCCAAAGATAGGCCAGATGCCCGAGAACGTTGGCGCTGGACGCATCCAGCGGCCGGCGCCGATGCGCGAAATGGCGCAGCGTCAGAGAACGGTCGCCGCGCAGGTCGACGTTCCACACCTGCAAATTGGGATCGCGCCGGCCCAGATCGTATTGCTCGGACAGCTTCTGACGTACCGACTGGTATCCCGCCTCGTCGTGGATGGATCCAATCTGCAGCTTGGCTTTGCTGTCGTCGTCGAGCACCGAAAAGAAGCGGAACTCGCGCATCAGACGGGGCGACAGGTACTGCGCGATAAAACTCTCGTCCTTGAAATTCTGCATCGCGAAGTCGAAGGTCTCGCGCCAGTCGCTGTCGGCAATCTGTGGAAACCAGGCGCGGTCCTCGTCGTCAGGTGTCTCGCAGATGCGCCGGATGTCGCGCCACATCGCGAAACCCAGTGCATAGGGATTGATGCCGGTGTAGTGGGGGCTGTTGTAGGGCGGCTGGTACACGACATTGGTGTGCGACTGCAGGAATTCCAGCATGAAGCCATCGGACACGCCGCCTTCGTCGTACAGGGTATTGAGCAATGTGTAGTGCCAGAACGTCGCCCATCCTTCATTCATCACCTGGGTCTGGCGCTGTGGATAGAAATATTGCCCGATCTTGCGCACGATGCGTACCACCTCGCGTTGCCAGGGCTCGAGCAGCGGCGCATGCTTTTCGACGAAATACAGCAGGTTCTCTTCGGGTTCCGGTGGGAAGCGTTTTTCCTGGGTAGGGCGTTCACGCTCGGGCAGGGGTGGCAGCGTTCGCCACAAGGCGTTGACCTGGCTCTGCAAATAGTCGGAACGGGCCTGCTGGCGTTCGGTCTCCTTGGCCAACGACAGTTGCGAGGATCGCTTGTACCGGTCAACACCGACGGTCTGAAGCGCATGACAGGCGTCGATGATCCGTTCGACTGCCGCGATCCCATGTTGTTCCTCGCATTGCGCGATGAAGTGACGCGCAAACACCAGGTAGTCGACGATGGCGTCGGCACTGGTCCATTGCCGGAACAAGTGGTTGCCCTTGAAAAAGGAGTTGTGACCATAGGCGGCATGGGCGATGACCAGTGCCTGCATCGGCAGCGTGTTCTCCTCCATCAGGTAGGCAATACACGGGTTGGAGTTGATGACGATCTCGTAGGCTAGTCCCATCTGACCCCGCCGATAACGGTTTTCGGTGGCCAGGAAGTGCTTGCCGAAGGACCAGTGGTGGTAGTACACCGGCATGCCGATCGCTGCGTAGGCATCCATCATCTGCTCTGAACTGATGATCTCAAGCAGGTGCGGATAACAGTCGAGCCGATATCGTGCGGCAATGCGTCCGATGGCTTCGTCGTATTGTTCGATCGCTTCGAGCGTCCATTCCGAGCCGCCGGGCAACGCGGCGATCCGTGCCGCAGGATCGGCCGATGGCGGGGCGGACAGGCCGGTGCCCGCTGCGAACGGCGCACCAGGACCTTGGCCGGCGGCGCTCATGCGCCCTGCACCCCACGTTTGCGAAACAGCTCACGGAACACCGGATAGATGTCGCGCACGCTGCCGATGCGCTGCATTGCGAAGTGGCCCGGATGGCGGGTCTGCAGCTTTTCGTATTCGCGCCACAGGTTCTGCGGCGGACCCTCGGTGATCTCGATATAGGCGAAATACTGGGTCAACGGCAGCAGGGCGTCCTGCAGCAGTTCGCGGCACCGCGGCGAGTCGTCGTTCCAGTTATCGCCGTCCGATGCCTGTGCGCCATAGATGTTCCACTGGCTGCTCGAATAACGTGCGGCGATGACGGTGCGCATCAATTCCAGTGCACTTGACACCACGGTGCCGCCGGTTTCGCGCGAGCTGAAAAAATTGTCCTCATCGACCTCCACCGCCACCGTGTGATGGCGGATGAATACGATTTCCGTATGTTCGTAGTTGCGATTCAGGAACAGGTACAGCAACATGAAGAAACGTTTGGCGATACTCTTGCGCTCTTCGTCCATCGAGCCGGATACGTCAAGCAGGCAGAACATCACCGCCTGCGTTGTCGGTTGCGGCACCCGCACCCGGTTGTTGTAGCGCAGATCAAAGGTATCGATGAAGGGCACGGCGTCGATGCGGGCACGCAGGCGTGCAATATCCTGCTGCAACTGCGCCTTGTGCGGGTCGGGGGCGTCGGGGTCGGCGCCTGCGTTGGCGCTCAACTGCAGCCATTCACGCAAGGCTTTTTCCAGCAAACGCAGGCGCACCACATAAGGCGCACCGATGGCAATGCGCCGGCCTGCGGCGCCGCGCATGGTGCGGCCCAGGTTGATATTGGTGGGCACGCCGCTCTGGGTGAATCCCGCCCGTACGCGCTTGAAGTTCTCGATGCGCGCCAGCTGACGCTTGACCATGTGGGGCAGGGCCAGTTCGTCGAAGAAGATGTCGAGGAACTCGTCGCGGCTCAGGGTGAACACAAACTCGTCGAGTCCTTCGCCTTCGTTGCTGGCCTGGCCGCGTCCGGATCCGCTGGCGCCGCCCTGGGGGCGCGCGATCTGGTCACCACGCACGAATCGGTCGTTGCCCGGGTTGATGGTTTCCCACTCTCCGCCGCGGCCGTGGCCAAACTGCGGCTCGGCGATGTCCTGGCCTGGTATGCCGACCTTTTCGCCGTTGTCCAGGTCGCGCACGCCGCGCTTGCCGATCGCGTCAGACACGGCCTTGCGAATCTGGCCTTTGAATCGCCGGATGAAGCGGGCGCGATTGACCGAACTCTTGTGCTTGCTGTCGAAACGGCGATCAACGATGCGTACGGTCATGAAAGGACCCGTGTTGGCGCCGCGTCAGGAAGACTTGCGGACCCGCAGATACCACTCACACAACAGACGCACCTGCTTTTCGGTATAGCCCTTGCTGATCATGCGATCGACGAAGTCCTGGTGCTTCTTCTGGTCGTCGGCGCTGGCCTTGGCGTTGAACGAGATCACCGGCAGCAGATCCTCGGTGTTGGAGAACATTTTTTTCTCGATCACGACGCGCAGCTTCTCGTAAGAGGTCCAGCTCGGGTTGTGGCCGTCGTTCTTGGCGCGTGCGCGCAGCACAAAATTGACGACTTCGTTGCGGAAGTCCTTGGGGTTCGAGATGCCCGCGGGCTTTTCCATCTTCTCGAGTTCGTCATTGAGCGCGGAGCGGTCGAGCATCTCGCCGGTGTTCACGTCGCGGAATTCCTGGTCCTGGATCCAGAAATCGGCATAGGTGACATAGCGATCGAATATGTTCTGCCCGTATTCGGAGTAGCTTTCCAGATACGCGGTCTGGATCTCCTTGCCGATGAACTCGGCATATCGTGGGGACAGGAATTCCTTGATCGTGCGCAGGTATTTCTCCTCGATCTCGGGGGCGTATTGCTCCTGTTCGATCTGCTGTTCGAGCACATACATCAGGTGCACCGGATTGGCCGCGATTTCCCGGTGGTCAAAGTTGAACACGCGCGACAGGATCTTGAACGCAAATCGCGTTGACAGACCGGTCATGCCTTCATCGACGCCGGCGAAATCGCGGTACTCTTGGTAACTCTTGGCCTTGGGGTCGGTATCTTTCAGGTTCTCGCCGTCATAAACCCGCATCTTCGAGTAGATGCTCGAGTTCTCCGGCTCCTTCAGGCGCGACAGCACCGAGAACTGCGCCAGCATGCGCAGGGTGTCGGGCGCGCGGGGCGCTTGGAGCAACGAGGAATTCGCAACCAGCTTTTCGTAGATGTGGATCTCGTCGGACACGCGCAGCGAGTAGGGCACCTTGACGATGTAGATGCGGTCGAGAAACGCTTCGTTGTTGCGGTTGCTCTTGAAAGTCAGCCATTCGGCCTCGTTCGAATGGGCCAGCACCAGACCATCGAATGGAATCGCGCCGAAGCCTTCGGTGCCCTTGTAGTTGCCCTCTTGCGTGGCGGTGAGCAGCGGGTGCAGCACCTTGATCGGGGCCTTGAACATCTCGACGAACTCCAACACGCCGCGATTGGCCAGGCACAGGCCGCCGGAGTAGGAGTAGGCGTCCGGGTCATCCTGCGAATAGCTCTCGAGCTTGCGAATATCGATCTTGCCCACCAGGGACGAGATGTCCTGGTTGTTCTCGTCGCCGGGTTCTGTCTTGGAAACCGCTATCTGCGACAACACCGACGGATGCAGCCGCACGACGCGAAAACGGGTGATGTCGCCGCCATATTCGTGCAGGCGCTTGACCGCCCACGGACTCATGATGGTTGTCAGGTAACGCTGCGGGATGCCGTAGTCGTCGAGCAGCAGATGCGCATCTTCCACCGGATTGAACAGGCCCAGTGGCGACTCATGCACGGGAGAGCCCTTGATCGCGTAGATCGGGATCTTCTCCATCAGCTGCTTGAGTTTTTCTGCCAGCGTGGACTTGCCGCCGCCGACCGGGCCGAGCAGATAGAGTATTTGCTTCTTTTCTTCCAGGCCTTGCGCCGCATGCCGGAAGTACGACACGATCTGTTCGATCGCTTCTTCCATGCCATACAGATCGCCGAAGCTGGGATAGCGGCGCAGCATCTTGTTGGCGAAGATGCGCGAAAGGCGCTGGTCGGTGCGGGTGTCGATCAGCTCGGGGTCGCCAATTGCGCTGAGCATGCGTTCGGCCACGCTGGCATAGGCGCCGGCGTCCTGCTTGCACAGATCCAGATACTCCTGGATCGACATTTCCTCTTCTCGCGCAGCTTCGAAGCGACCTTGATATCGTGCAAAGATTGTCATCGACATCCTCCTTGATGCGAACTGCATCTCGATGGTGGAGATGCACTCCTGAACAAAGTTCAATTCATCATAACGAATTTGCCAACCTTGTGTGGTTGATTGGCCTTGTCAGTTGAACGCACATGAAGAAGAATGGTTGACATGCTGGCACGTGTGTTGCCAGCATCGACCGGACGATGGGTCCAGGCCCTCGCTGTCGATGTGAATCGACAGCCTTGCCGCGCCTCATGCATGGCGTGGCCGCCCGTTGCCGAGGCACCGGATTTGCGTTGCCTCTCACGCTCTCAGGCCGCCTTGCTCTTGGAGTAAGCCTGCAGCTCCTCGAGTGCGGCGGAGAACATCTGCTCGTTGTCCGATGCGTTGCGCATGGGTTTGTCGAGTTCCTTTGTCAACGCGGTGAACTTGAGTTCATCTGCGCACATGTAGAGCTGGCCCATCTTCTCCGCCACGGCACGGTAGCTGTTGTTGATGTCCTGCACGCGGCGAATCAATTCGGTCAGGCCTTCGTCATCGATCTTCTCGAGTTCAGCCACGTTTTGTTTGTCGATCGTCATGTCTGCTCCAGGTTGTCTCTATCCGTGAGTGGGTACGGCATGGCGCAATGGCCACGCCGCTGGTGCCAGAACCCCGCCAGGAATGTCTTGCGCGGGGTCTACATCGGGTTGCCCCCATCGGGCCACCCGGTGCAACTGAAGCCGGGTCAGCGGATCAAAATGTCGTTCTTGACCTGACGTACGCCCTTGACGTCCCGTGCGAGCTGGGCTGCGCGATTGCGCTCGGTCACCGTCTTGGCGAAGCCGGCCAGTTGCACCGTGCCCTTGAAGGTCTCGACGTTGATCGCCAGGCCGCTGACGGCAGGGTCATTGAGCAATACCAACTTGACGCGTGAGGTGATCACGGTGTCGTCGATGTATTCGCCCGTGCTTTCCTGCTTGGCTGTTCCGGCGCAAGCTGCCAGCAATGCCGAGAAGGCGACGGCGAGGATGATGCGTGTCATGTTTTTGAAATTCATGGTGGGGTCTCCTGTCATGGATTGGTGGTGAAGGAAAGAGGTGCCCGGTTTCGTGGCGTGGTATCGCTGCGACTACTGGCCTTCGGATTTACCCGCGTTGGCGGGTAGCTTGTGACACACAGCCTCTCAGCGGCGCGCCACCAGTTCGGTCAGCGACAAGGGACGTGGGTCCTCTTCGTCGGGTTGGTTGGGCATGTGGACCACCGACGCAGACCCCATGCGCTCGTTGAGCAGCCTGAATTCGGTTGAGATCAACTGGTGCAGGTTCTCCATGCGCGAAGCCTCGGCCTTGTCGGCGAGTTGCTGCACGCGTTGGATTTCCTTGAGCAGTTTGCGCGTCTCCAGCAGTGAGCCGATCTGGTTGTAAAGATAGGCCATCATGAAGAACGCGAACATCACACCGGCCACGCTGAGCAGCACGATGCCCAGGGGTGCCTGGATCTGCCACAACACCAGGTCCAGCGGCGCCTGCGCGCTCAGCGTGCCCCAGTTCAGCACGCACAAGGCGCCTACGATGGCTAATGCGCCCCAGGCGAGCAGGTTGCTGATTCGTTTCATCGGTCTCTCCGGTTGTTTCGGGTAATGGGCCGGTAGATCGGCAGGCTTTGGAGGTTCTGGAGGCAGTGTATATTGGCAAAAATGAGAAGTAAACACCATTTCTGAAAAGGGTAGTTTGCAAAAATGAAAAATACACCGACCACAGGTCATCCTGCCGACGCGTCCGCCATTGACCCGGTTCCCGCGCGCGACGCCATCGGGTGGGCCGATTTCCAGCTGGTGCTCGAGGTGGCGCGCCAGGGCAGTGTGGCCAAGGCCTGCATGGCGCTGGGTGCGACGCATTCCACAGTGCTGCGCAAGCTCGACGCGATCGAGAAGCGGCTGCGCACCCGACTATTTGAGCGCAATCATGGTCGTTATGTGCTGACACCGGCCGGCCATGAAATCGAGCAGGCGGCCCATACCTTCGAGCCGCTGGCGCTGCTGGCAGAAACACGCGTACGCGGGCAGGACATGCGTCCAATGGGCGATGTGCGGGTGGCGGTTGCGTCCATCTTGCTCGAGCAGTTGCTGCCAGGAGTACTGGTGCAGTTTCGCTCGGCGTTTCCAGACGTGCGAATCGAACTCGTGGCATCACGCGACCATGTCAGCCTGTCCAGGCGCGATGCCGACGTGGCGATTCGTGTCGCCGATCAGGTGCCGGAGTGGCTGGTGGGGCGAAAGCTGGCGACCCTGCAGTTCAAGGTCTATGGACTGCGCCGTAGCGCTGCCCGCACGCGCTTGCGCAGCATGGAGGAACTGACGCGCGAACGACGCTGGATCGCCTTCGAGCGCGACGTGCGTGAACTCAAATTCGACCGCTGGCTGGACGCGCAGGTGCCCGATACCAGCGTCGTCATGCGGGTCGACAATTTCAGCCACGCGCTGCCCATGGTGCTGGCTGGGCTGGGCATTGCCATGCTGCCCGCGTTTCTTGAGGAGGCTGTGCCGCAGTTGCTGCCATTGACCGAACCGATCAAAGCTCTGGAGACGCCGCTGTGGCTGCTCACGCATCCGGAGCTCAAGAACACGATGCGCATCAAGGTCTTGCTGCGCGCTTTCGGCCCGGCGCTGGCGCACGCCGTGCAGGCAGCCCAGGAGCCGCGGGCGTCAGCCTGAGGCACCGCCGACGCGGCTGGGGTGGCTGCGCCTCAGTGCGCGGACTGCAGCACTTCCAGCAGCCGGTCAAGGCCACCGTGATCGATGCTGACCATGGCCTGCTCGCGTACGCGCGGCTTGGCATGGTAGGCCACCGACAGGCCCGCCACCGACATCATGGGCAGGTCATTGGCGCCGTCGCCGACCGCAATCGCCTGGGCCCCTGAAAGGCCCAGTTGCGCGCAGGTCTGCAGCAACATGCGGCGCTTTTCCTCGCCGTCACAGATATCGCCCCAGTCCTGGTTGCACAAGTGGCCCGTCAGGAATCCGTCTTTCACCTCGAGCGTGTTCGATCGGGTGAAGTCCAGTGCCAGCCGATCGCGCACGCGGTCGGTGAACCACGTAAAACCGCCGCTGACCAGCAGCGTCTTGAGTCCCGCGCGCTGGCAGGCCTGCACCAGCGCTGCGGCGCCGGGATTGAGCTGCAGCCGGTCGCGATAGACCGTTTCCAGGTGGGTCAGCGGCACGCCGGCCAGCAGGGCCACACGGCGCCGCAGGCTTTCCTTGAAGTCGGTGATCTCGCCACGCATCGTTGCCTCGGTGATGGCCGCGACCTCGTCCTTGCGCCCGGCCGCTGACGCGATCTCGTCGACACATTCGATATTGATCAGAGTCGAGTCCATGTCGAAGGCAATCAGGCCGAAATCGCGCAGACGCAAGGGTGGCGTGAAGCGCTGGACAGACAACCCGGGGGCATGTTCGGTTAGAGGCATGGGACTGCGCGCTCAGGTGTGTGAAACAGGGAAGGGCACAGGCGCGCTCAGGCCGCGGCGGGTTCGGCCCGTGTCTGCGGCTGCCCCAGGCTGCGCAGGACGTCGCGCACCAGCTGGGCGCGCTCGTGCGGCAGGGCCAGCGCACGCTCGATGCGCAGCTTTTCGTTGCCGGCCAGCTTGATATGGTGGTTCTTGCGGATCAGTTCGATGATGCGCATCGAATCGATCGGTGGGTCCTTGCAGAACGTGATGATGATCAGGCCCGGCGTGGCGTCGACCTTCACGACACCATAGGCCCGGGCCAGCACACGCAGCCGGTGCACGTCAATCAGCGTCTGGGCCTGCGCCGGCAACTTGCCGAAACGGTCGACCAGTTCTTCGAGCAGGCCATCGATCTGGTCGCCGTTCTTCGCGCTCGCCAGCTTCTTGTAAAAGCTCAGACGCAGATGCACGTCGCCACAGTAGTCGCTGGGCAGCAATGCAGGTGCGTGCAGGTTGATGTCGGTGGTCACGCTCAGCGGCGACAGCAGGTCGGGCTCCTGGCCAGCCTTGAGCGCACGCACGGCTTCGGCCAGCATCTCGTTGTAGAGCTGAAAGCCGATCTCCAGGATGTTGCCGCTCTGGTTCTCGCCCAGCACCTCGCCGGCACCGCGGATCTCCAGGTCGTGCATGGCGAGGTAAAAGCCGGAGCCGAGTTCCTCCATTTGCTGGATTGCCTCCAGCCGCTGGCTGGCCTGCTTGGTCAGGCCTTGCAGGTCGGGCACCATCAGGTAGGCATAGGCTTGGTGGTGGCTGCGGCCGACGCGTCCGCGCAGCTGGTGCAGTTGGGCCAGGCCGAATTTGTCGGCCCGGCTCATGACGATGGTGTTGGCCGTGGGAACGTCGATACCGGTCTCTATGATGGTCGAGCACAGCAGCAGGTTGTAGCGCTGCGCGATGAAGTCGCGCATCACGCTTTCGAGCTGACGCTCGGGCATCTGGCCGTGGGCCACCGCGATGCGCGCCTCGGGCAACAACTCCTCGAGCGCGGCACGGCGGTTTTCGATGGTCTCGACCTCGTTGTGCAGGAAGTAGACCTGGCCACCGCGCTTGAGCTCGCGCAATACGGCCTCGCGGATCACGCCATTGCCTTCGCTGCGCACAAAGGTCTTGATGGCCAGACGGCGTTGCGGTGCGGTGGCGATGACGCTGAGGTCACGCAGACCTTCGAGCGCCATGCCCAGCGTGCGCGGAATCGGTGTGGCCGTCAGCGTCAGCACGTCGACCTCGGCGCGCAGCGCCTTCATCGCCTCCTTGTGGCGCACGCCAAAGCGGTGCTCCTCGTCGATCACCAGCAGGCCCAGGTTCTTGAAACGTGTGTCCTGGCTCAGCAGCTTGTGTGTTCCGACGACGATGTCGATGGTGCCATCGGCCAGGCCCTTGATGGCTGCGGTGATCTCCCTGCCGGAGCGAAAGCGGCTCATTTCGGCCACCTTCACCGGCCACTTGGCAAAGCGATCCGACAGGGTCTGGAAGTGCTGTTCGGCCAGCAGCGTCGTGGGCGCCAGAATAGCCACCTGCTTGCCGCCCGTAACTGCGACAAAGGCGGCGCGCAAGGCGACCTCGGTCTTGCCGAATCCCACGTCGCCACAGACCAGCCGGTCCATAGGCCGTGGACTGATCATGTCCTGGATCACCGCGTGGATCGCAGCGCGCTGATCCGCTGTTTCCTCAAAGCCGAAGTCGTTGGCAAAGGTCTCGTAGTCGCTGGCCGAATATCGGAATGCGTGACCCTCGCGCAACGCCCGTCGCGCATAGATGTTGAGTAGTTCCGCGGCCGAGTCGCGCACCTGCTCTGCGGCTTTGCGCTTGGCCTTTTCCCACTGACCGGAACCCAGGCGATGCAGCGGCGCTTCATCGGCGCTCACCCCGGTGTAGCGGCTGATCAGCTGAAGCTGACTGACCGGCACATACAACACCGCTTCACCGGCATATTCGAGGTGCAGGAATTCCTGCGTCGCGTTCTGGCCGTCGGCGTCGGTCGGTCCCAGGTCCAGGTTGACCAGGCCGCGGTAACGCCCAACGCCATGCGCACTGTGCACCACCGGGTCGCCGACATTGAGTTCGCTCAGGTCCTTGATCAGGGCCTCGACATCGCTGACCTGCTCCTGCTTACGGCGCCGGCGCGTGACCGGACCGGCGGCAAACAGCTCGGTTTCGGTCACCAGGTCGATGTCGTGGTCCAGCCAGGCAAAGCCGTTCATCAGCGCGCCGGTCGCCAGGCCGACCTTCTCGGAGCTGTCGATGAACTCCTGCAGGCTTTCGAAGCGCACCGGCTCCAGGCTGCTGGCGCGCAGGAAGTCGGACAGGCTTTCGCGCCGACCGTCGCTTTCGGCCAGTACCAGCACGCGATGGGTCGTGCCGGCGATATGGCTCTTGAGTTGCGTCAGCGGGTCTTCGGCGCCACGCACAACGGTCAGTGGCGGCAGGCTGCGCCAGCTGTTCTGCGCCTGTTCGATCTGTTCGCCCTCGTCCGGCACCGCGCGCAAGGCCAGCTGCGCGTGTGATTTGGCCAGCGAATAGAACTGCTCGGCATCCAGGAACAAGGACTGCGGCGGCAGGATGGGGCGCTCCGGGTCGCCTTGCAGCAGCCGGTAGCGGTCGCGCGTGTCCTGCCAGAAACGGGAAAAACCGGTCTCCATGTCGCCATGGAGCACCAGTGTCGCGTCGCTGCCCAGGTAGTCGAAAACGGTCGCGGTTTCCTCGAAAAACAGGGGCAGGTAGTACTCGATGCCGGCGGTCGCGACACCGCTGCCCATGTCTTTGTAGATGCGACTCTTGGTCGGATCGCCCTCGATCAACTCGCGCCAGCGGCTGCGAAAGCGGGCGCGGGCGTCGTCGTCCATCGGGAATTCACGCCCCGGCAGCAGACGTACCTCGGGCACAGGATACAAGCTGCGCTGATTGTCCGGATCGAAGGTGCGAATGCTGTCGATCTCGTCGTCGAACAGATCCACCCGGTACGGCATCGGCGAACCCATGGGGTACAGATCGATCAGGCTGCCGCGCACCGCGTACTCGCCCGGACTGACAACCTGGCTGACATGGCTGTAGCCTGCAAGGGTCAGCTGGGCCCGCAAGCGCGCCTCGTCGACTTTTTGGCGCAGTTTGAACTCAAAGGTATATGCGGCCATGAACGCCGGTGGCGCGAGGCGATACAAGGCCGTTGACGCCGGTATCAGCACCACGTCGGCACCACTGTCCTGGCCACGGCGCGAGATGCGCCACAAGGTGGCCAGCCGCTCGCTGATCAGGTCCTGATGCGGCGAGAAGGTGTCGTAGGGCAGCGTCTCCCAATCCGGAAACACGGCGCAGCGCAAGTCCGGCGCAAAAAACGGGATTTCCTCGAGCAGGCGCTGGGCGTCGGTGGCCTGCGCCGTGACGATGGCGGTGAGTCTGCCGGCCAGCTTGTCCTGGCTTGCCTGACGCGCCAGCAGCAGGGCGTCGGCCGATCCGACCGGCCGTGGCAAGGTGAAGCGCTTGCCGGGTTTGAGAGAGGGCAATTCCATGGGTAAGTCGACGGCTACGGGTCAGGGAGACAAAAATGCGCGAACCCCCTCGGCCGATGACCGGGAGGGGGTGGGTGGCTTGATTTTAGAATGACGCTTGCACCATGACCCAAGCCCTGCCCGAAAGCCCTGCCATCGAACCCGCCACCGGGCGTCATGCGGGCCTGTCGACGCAAGAGAGTCGATTCTGGGCGCTGATCCCCTGTGCCGGCCGTGGCACGCGCGCCGGGCTCGATTTACCCAAGCAGTACCACCCGTTGGCGGGTCGCGCCTTGGTGTTGCACACACTGGCGGCGTTTGCCATGGTGACGCGACTGAGCCAAACACTGGTGCTGCTGGCGCCGACAGACGACGTCTTCAAGGGCCTCGAACAGAACCACACGCCTGCTTGTAGCGCCGTCGCCTGTGGCGCGGCGACGCGGGCCGGCACCGTGGCCAACGGCTTGTCCGCCTTGCGTGCGCGTGGTGCGCAAGACCATGACTGGGTGTTGGTCCATGACGCGGCACGTTGCCTGATCACGCCCGCGTTGATCGAGCGACTGATCGGTGCCTGTGTTGGCGACGTGGTCGGCGGATTGCTGGCTGTGCCGGTGTCCGACACGGTCAAGCTGGCCAGCGGCGAACGGGTGGCGCATACGGTGGACCGCAGTGTTCATTGGCTGGCCCAGACGCCGCAGATGTTCCGACTGGGCGATCTGGCGCGCGCCTTGGCCGCGGCAGGCGACTCGGTGACCGACGAGTCGTCGGCCATCGAGGCGATCGGTCTGTCGCCTCGCCTGGTCGAAGGGGATCGCGCCAACTTCAAGGTCACCATGGCGCAGGATTTCGCCATGGCAGAGGCCATATTGCAGGCGCGCGCAGCACACGCCAACCAGGATTTGCAGCATGAACGTCTCTGAGCGCCAATCCCCCCAGCCGACCGCACTGCGCATCGGCGAGGGCTGGGATATCCACCGCCTGGTCCCGGACCGGCCACTGATCATCGGCGGCGTGCGCATACCGTATGCGCGCGGACTGCTCGGGCACTCGGATGCGGACGTATTGCTGCATGCCATCACCGATGCCGTGCTCGGCGCAGCTGCTCTGGGCGACATCGGACAACATTTCCCTGACACCGATGCGCAGTTCAAGGGCGCGGACTCGACGGTATTGCTTGCCGAAGCCATGCGCCGCGTGCGCGCCGCCGGCTACGAATTGGGCAATCTGGACAGTACCGTGATCGCGCAGGCGCCTAAATTGATGCCGTGGATTCCGGCCATGCGCGAGGTGATTGCCAGCACCATGGGCGTGGCCGTGCAGCAGGTAAACGTGAAGGCCAAGACCGCCGAGAAGATGGGGCCAGTGGGCGAAGGCCAGGCCATCGAGGCACGGGCTATCGTCCTGTTGCTAGGCTGAGCGGCTGTGGCCTTGCGATCCTGGGTCAGCTGGTCTAGCGCGGCCGGTTGAGTTCGATCTGCACCGACAAGCCGCCGGTCTCGCGATTGCGCAATACCAGGGTGCCACCCATGCGCTGGATGTTCTTCTCCACGATCGCCAGGCCCAGTCCGGCCCCGGTCGCCGCAGTGCGGGCGCTATCGCCGCGAAAGAATGCCTTGGTCAGATGCTCCAGATGCTCCTGGCTGGCGCCGGGCCCCTTGTCCGCGACGGCGATCACCACCCGCGTGTCGCTGGCCGTCGCAACCACGTCGATCTCCGCAAGGCCGCTGTCTGCCGAGCGGCCGTAGCGTGTGGCGTTTTCCAGCAGATTGGTGATCACGCGCACCAGATCGACTTCATCGGCCAGCACGGTGATGTCCGCGGGTACATCGATGTGCAGGCGCACGTCGCTCGCATCCTTGAGTGCGTGGGTGCAGCGATTGACGACCTCGATCAAGGCGATCGGCGACAACACGATCTGGTCCGGCCGCGCGTAGTCCATGAACTTGTTGATGATGGCGTTGACCTGGTCGATGTCGGTCGCCATGTGGCCGCGCGCCGCCTCGTCGCTCACACTCAGTTCGGTTTCCAGGCGCAGGCGCGCCAGCGGCGTGCGTAGGTCGTGCGAGATGCCTGCCAGCATGACGACCCGGTCCTGCTCGATCTGCGCCAGTTTGCGCGCCATGCGATTGAATTCGATGTTGACCTCGCGAATCTCGTTGGCTGCGGCGGTTTCGTCCAGATGACCGGCGGCGAAATCGCCTTCGCGGATCCGACCGGCCGCCACCGACAGGTCTTTGAGCGGCCGGTTGATCAGGCCTGCGATCAGGGCAGCACCGGCGAGCGACAAGGCCGCCGCGGTCACCAGCCAGATGATCCAGGTCTTTCCCACCGGAGGATTGAGCCGGGCCCTGTCGGTGAGCATCCAGTACCGGTCCTCGTCGATGGTGAAGCCGATCCACAGCCCGGGTTCCTCATTGACGCTGGTGGCCACCACTGTGTCCGAGCCCAACCGAAACTCGAGTTCCTGGGTTATGCGCAGGCCCAGTTCGTCGAGCGGAAACGGCTGGTACAGATCGCCGGGTTCGCGCGGAAGTATGCGCACCGCCTCCTGCTCGGTCATGGTCTTGATCAGCGATACCCGCGCGATCGAGTCCGAATGGATCAGGGCGGCTCGGCTGAGGTTGACGATGGAGGCGATTTGCTGCGCCGTCTGCACCGCACGTGGCTCGAGTTCGAACACGCGCAAGGTCTGCAGCCAGGCCAGGATGCTGACCAGCAGCAGGGCGGCGATCAGAAAGAAGGTGCGACTAAAAAGCCCGAATCCGCCCTTGTGTGTGGACGGCAGCAAGATGTCGTCTGGGCTTGGCAGCATGGCTGCGCCGGGCTTGGCCGGACCGGTTGCCACCGCGCTCAGGCGGTGCCGTCCGGAACAAAGACGTAGCCGACACCCCAGACCGTCTGGATATAACGCGGGCTTGCCGGATCAGCTTCGATCATCTTGCGCAAGCGCGAGATCTGCACGTCCAGGCTGCGGTCGAATGGTTCAAATTCGCGTCCACGTGCCAGTTGGGCCAGCTTTTCCCGCGACATCGGTTGGCGCGGGTGGCGTACCAAGGCCTTGAGCATCGCAAATTCGCCGGTGGTCAGCGGAAGCTCCTGCCCGGACTTGTGCAGGCTGCGCGCGCCCAGATCGAAACTGAACGGGCCGAACTGCACGACTTCGTTTTCACTCGACGGTGCGCCGGGAGCTTCCGCCACCGGACGACGGCGCAGCACCGCATTGATGCGGGCCAGCAATTCGCGCGGGTTGAACGGCTTGCCGAGGTAATCGTCCGCGCCGACCTCCAGCCCGACGATCCGGTCCACGTCCTCGACCTTGGCGGTGAGCATGATGATCGGGGTGCGGTCATTGGCGGCGCGCAGGCGCCGGCAGATCGACAGACCGTCCTCTCCGGGCAACATCAGATCGAGCACGATCAGGTCGACCGTCTCGCGCAGCAGGATGCGGTTGAGTGCCTTGCCGTCTTCAGCCTGGAAGACCTCGAAACCTTCCTGGCTCAGATAGCGCCGCAACAAGTCGCGTATGCGGCTGTCGTCGTCGACTACCAGGATCTTGTCACTGCGGCCAGAAGCTTGCGCCATGGTCTCTCCTTGAATATGTAACAACACCCATTCTGATGGCTTCGATCCTGCATGATGCCGTCAAAACGACTATGTCTGACAGACTGTTACAACTCATGCCGCGATGGCACATTTTTCCTTCCTGCAGCGCGCGCGAATCGGTACGCCGAACGGGTTATTCTTGTCGCATGCGCAAATGCCTGCTGATCCTCGCCACATGCTCCACCGGTGCGGTTGCCTGGGCCCAGTCCGCACCGCTGGCGACGCTTGAATCGGCGATTAACATCAGCCGTGAGCAGCGGCGGGCCGAGTTGCGCACCATCCTGCAGGCGCATCGCCAGTGGGAGCCGACTGCGACAGCGGCCGACGCGATGCCAGTCGAGCGCCATCTGACAGAGCAGGAACGCGCCGAGATCCGCCAGCAGTTGCGCCAAAACCGACCAGACAGGCCGAAAACACGCCCCTGAAGTCTTCGGCGGCACGTTGGTATGTACGGCTGCTGCGCGCCCGGTTGGGTGCCCTTCTGACCCGGCGCAGCCACAATCCGGAAACTGGAATCGATGGAGTGCTTGTATGAATAACTTGTTGAGGGTTTTGACGGTCGGTTTGGCGATGCAACTGGCGACCATGGCGTCAGCGCAGGTCGCGCCGATCGCGGCACCGCAGAACGTAGTGCAGTTGTTGGCCGACGCCACAGTCGAAGTCCAGCAGGACTGGCTGGTGTTGCGCATGAACAGCACCCGCGACGCCGCGGATGCCGCCCAGGTGCAGGCGCAGCTCAAGCATGCACTGGATGCTGCCTTGAAACTGGTCCGCTCGCTCGCCCAGCCGGGGCAACTCGACGTGCGAACCGGTAACTTCAACCTCTACCCGCAACATAGCCGCGACGGGCGCATCACGGGCTGGCAGGGCACGGCGGAACTGGTGCTTGAGGGGCGTGATTTCGCGCTGATCGGCGCGGCTGCCGGCAAGGTGCAGACACTGACCATGGCCGGCGTGCAGTTCAGTCTCAGTCGCGAGCAGCGTGCCCGTGCGCACGATCAGGCGCAGGCCATGGCGATCACCCGCTTCCAGGCCCAAGCCGGCGACATCGCCAAGGGTTTTGGGTTTGCCGCGTATAGCCTGCGTGAGGTCGCCATCCATGCCAATGACCAAGGGCAAGCACCGCGTCCGCGCATGTTGGCGATGCAGGCCAAGGGCGTGGCGTCCGAAGCGGCGGTGCCGATCGAAGCGGGCAAGACCGCCGTGGTCGTCACCGTGTCGGGCACCGTACAACTGAAATAGGACACGCTGGCGCACCATGGAAACAGTTGATGCCGTCGTGGTCGGGGCCGGAGTGGTGGGTCTCGCCGTCGCGCGGGAACTTGCCTTGCAGGGGCAGGAGGTCCTCTTGCTGGAGTCCGGTCAGGGCATCGGCACCGGCACCAGTTCGCGCAACAGCGAAGTGATCCATGCGGGCATCTACTACCCGCGGGGATCGCTCAAGGCTGAATTGTGCGTACAGGGCAAGGCGCTGTTGTACGCCTATTGCGATGCGCGGGGTGTCGGCTATCGTCGCTGCGGCAAGCTGATCGTGGCCACGGCCGCGCAGCAACTGGGTCAATTGGAGGAGATCCGCCAGATGGCGGCTGCCAACGGCGTGACCGATCTGCAGTGGCTCAGCCGTGAGCAGGCTGTGGCGCTGGAGTCGGAAATTTCGTGCGTCGCAGCGCTGCATTCGCCCAGCACCGGCATCGTTGACAGCCATGCGCTGATGCTGGCATTGCAAGGGGACATGGAGAACGCCGGCGGCACACTGGCACTGGAGTCTTCGCTGGAGTCGGCGTCGTGCACGCCGGACGGAATCGAGCTGACCGCGGCCGATGGCACGCATTTGCGTACCCGTGTGCTGGTCAACTCGGCGGGACTGCATGCGCCGGATCTGGCGCGCCGGTTCCGGGATTTCCCGGAGCAGTTCCTGGCCCGTGCCTACTACGCCAAAGGCAACTATTTCACGCTGGCCGGTCGATCGCCGTTCTCGCGCCTGATCTATCCGGTGCCTGAAGGCGCGGGCCTGGGTGTGCACCTGACGCTGGACCTCGGCGGACAGGCCAAGTTCGGGCCGGACGTGCAGTGGGTGGATTCACCGGACGACCTGTTGGTCGATCCGGCACGTGGCGACGGCTTTTATGCCGAGGTGCGCAAGTACTGGCCTGCCTTGCAGGACGGAGCCTTGAGTCCCGGATACGCTGGCATCCGGCCCAAACTCAAGCCGGCACAGGACGGCAGTTCGGACTTCGTGATCCAGGGGCCTGCCGTGCACGGCGTCAAGGGCCTGGTCAACCTGTTTGGCATCGAGTCTCCGGGACTGACCAGTTCGCTGGCCGTTGCGCAGCGGGTGATGCAGTTGTTGCGCACCTGAGACCGCGCTGCACGCTCAAGCGCGTGTGGCCGGACACTGGGCCTTGATCGCCCGGGCCGCCTGTTGCACCAGGGCCGGGCCCTGGTAGATCAGACCGGTATAGATCTGCACCACGTCGGCACCGGCATGGATCTTTCCGACCGCATCGTCCGCGCTCAGGATGCCGCCGACGCCGATGATGGGGAAGTCCTTGCCCAGCGCCTGGCGCAACTGGCGGATCACCCGATTGCTGTGTTCGTACACCGGTATGCCCGACAGGCCACCGGTTTCCTCGTGGTGGGGCAGTCCCTGGATCGCGCTGCGGTCGATCGTGGTATTGGTGGCAATCACTCCATCCATGCCATGTCGCTGCAGCGACTGCGCGATCGCCTGGACCTGGGTCGTTTCGAGGTCGGGCGCGACCTTGACGAACAAGGGCACGTCGCGGCCGTGTCGCTCCCGCAATTGCAGTCGCCGTTGCTGCAGGCTGGCGAGCAGGGCATCGAGTGCGGCGTCGTTTTGCAATTCGCGCAGATTACGGGTGTTGGGGCTTGAAATATTGACCGCAACGTAGTCAGCATGCGGGTACACGCCATCCAGGCAGGTCAGGTAGTCCTGCGCCGCGTCTTCGATCGACGTGCTGGCGTTCTTGCCGATGTTGAGCCCGAGGATCCGGCCTTTCTGGCGGAACGACGCCTGGACGACATGGGCCAGGAACGCGTCCAGGCCATCGTTGTTGAATCCCAGCCGGTTGATCAGCGCCTTGGCCTGGGGCAGGCGGAACATGCGCGGCTTGGGGTTGCCCGGCTGACCTTTGGGCGTGACCGTGCCCACTTCGACGAAGCCGAAGCCCATCGAGCCTAGGGCGTCGATGCAACGGGCGTTCTTGTCCAGCCCCGCGGCCAGTCCCACGCGGTTCGGGAAGCGCAGGCCGGCCAGGCGCACCGGATCTTCCACCATGCCGGCGCAATAGGCCCAGGCCAGCGGCGTACGCTGGGTCCGGGAGAGGGCGTCGAGCGTGAGTTCGTGGGCGGTCTCGGCGTCCAGGCCGAAAAGGAACGGGCGCGCCAGCGCGTATGGGATGAGCGACATTGGATAATTGGAAGTTGACCTCCCATTGTCCCAAACCTGTGCGGCGTCCAGCGCCGGTAACCCCTATGCTTTCTCAAGACGAACTCAAGGCCATGGTTGGCCAGGCTGCATTGCGATATGTGGTGCCCGGTGAACTGGTCGGTGTCGGCACTGGTTCGACCGTGAACAAATTCATTGATGCCCTGGCCGACATCAAACACACGATTGCCGGCGCGGTGTCCAGTTCGGAGGCCAGCAGTACGCGGTTGCGGGCTGCCGGGATCCGGGTATTCGACTGCAACGAGGTCGGCACCTTGTCGGTGTACGTCGATGGCGCCGACGAAATCGACGAGCACGGGAACATGATCAAGGGCGGCGGAGCCGCATTGACCCGCGAGAAGATCGTGGCAGCGCAGTCTGATCGTTTCATCTGCATTGCCGATGCCACCAAGCTGGTGACGACGCTGGGGGCATTCCCGTTGCCCGTGGAGGTAATTCCGATGGCCTGCGGTCGGATCACGCGCCAGTTTGCGGCGATGGGAGCGCAGGCGCACTTGCGTCTGATAGACGGTCAGCCGCTGGTGACGGACAACGGCCAGTACATCCTGGACGTGCAAGGTCTGGTCATCACCGACCCGCTGGTGCTGGAGTCGACCGTGAATCAGTGGCCGGGTGTCGTGACCATTGGGGTGTTCGCACACCAGAAGGCCGATATCTGCCTGCTCGGAACCCGCGACGGTGTCCGGACCATGTCCTTCGAGCTGACCTGACGTGCGCGCCGGCAGGAAGCCGGCGGCTTGATCAGAACTTGATGCCGGTGGGGTTGGTCGAGTTGGCGGCAGGCGCCGCCAGTGGCGCGGCCGCACCCGATGGGGCGGCAGCAGTGGGCGCGGCGCCAGGTGCATCGGCCACGGCTGCCGTCTCGGCTTGCTGCGTCGTGACCAAGGGCTTGGCTGCTGCGAAGTTGAATCCACTGGGCAAACGCGACGATGCGGGGTAACTCGCGGCATTGAGGAACTGGGTCCATTCGGTCTGCGAATAGCCCTTGATCTTCTGCCCGCCAATGGTCAGGAACGGCAGCGAGGTGTCGCCACTGATGCGCGCAAGCGCTTCGATATCGGCATTGCTGCTGACACTGAGCTCGGTATACGGAACGCCCCGGCCTTGCAGCAGCAGTCTGCCGGCGTTGCACGGTACGCAGGCCGTACCGGTATACAAGGTGACCGGATAACGCGTCATTGATTGACGTAGCTCGAACGGCAGCACGGCCTCTTCTGCGCGGGCCGGGACCGGCTTTCCCCCGGGGCCGGTCACACTGACAGTGGCCGGACTCACCGGCGGTTTGTCAGAGAAAGTGACTTTTCCGTCGGGGCCGACGATGCGGTATACGCTCTGCGCCTGGGCGGCGCAAACGCCGAGCAGCAGGGTTGCCACCAAGGCGGTGCGTTGGAAATGAAGGGTCCAGGTCTTGTTCATAACGTCATTCCTTCCCGGCCGGCGAAGCGGCGTCTGCCATACCCTGATGGCGCAACAAGGCATCGAGTTGCGGCTCCCGGCCGCGAAACGCCTTGAACGATTCCATTGCCGGTCGGCTTCCGCCAGCAGCCAGAATGGTGTTCAGGTATTTTCTACCGGTTTGTATATCCGGCAAACCGGATTCGTCGGCAGTTTCCTCGAACGCGGCATAAGCGTCGGCGCTCAGCACCTCGGCCCACTTGTAGCTGTAGTACCCCGCGGCGTAGCCGCCGGCAAAGACATGGCTGAAAGTGTTCGGCGTACGGCTCCAGGGAGGGGGCGTCATCACGGCCACTTCCTGGCGCACCTGGTCGTGCAATGCCAGGATGTCGTCGGTCGGATTGTGGTCGGTATGCATCAGCATGTCGAACAAGGAGAACTCGATCTGGCGCAAAGTCTGCATGCCGCTCTGGTAGTTGCGGGCCGCCAGCATCTTGTCGAACAGCGCGCGTGGCAGGGGTTCGCCGCTATCGACATGCGCGGTCATGTGGCGCAACACGCTCCATTCCCAGCAGAAGTTCTCCATGAACTGGCTGGGCAATTCGACCGCGTCCCACTCGACGCCACTGATGCCCGACACCTGGCGCTCGTCGACCCGGGTCAGCAGATGGTGCAGACCGTGGCCGAATTCGTGGAACAGTGTGGTCACGTCGTCGTGGGTAAGCAGCGCGCTCTGGCGCACACCGTCACGCATCACGCCTTCGGCGAAATTGCAGACCAGGTGGGCCACCGGCGTTTGCAGCTCGCCGTTGTCGGGCCGCAACCAGCGTCCGCGCACATCGTCCATCCAGGCTCCGCCGCGTTTGCCTTCGCGCGCGGTGGTGTCGAGATAAAACTGTCCGACCAGACTCGTGCCGGCACTGCCGACGTCGCCCGACGGCTTGGCTGCCGGGGCATTGCGTTCGATGCGGTAGAAATGCACACCCGGATTCCACACCGGCACCGTGTCGGGACGGATGACGACGTCGAACAAGGTCTCGACGATCTTGAACAGGCCTTCGAGGACCTTGGGCAAGGTGAAATACTGCTTGACCTCTTGTTCGCTGAAGGCAAAGCGGGACTGCTTGAGCTTTTCGCCGATGTAGGTCCAATCCCAGGGCTGCGGATCCTGAATGCCGAGCTCGGAGGCCGCGAACTGGCGCAGGTCGGCCAGGTCCTGTGCGCCAAAGGGTTTGGCACGACGGGCGAGGTCGCGCAGGAAATCGATCACCGCCTGCGGCGACGTAGCCATCTTGGACTTCAGTGACAGCTCGCCGTAGCTGGCGAATCCCAGCAAACGCGCCTCTTCCTGGCGCAACGCCAGGATCTCATGCATCAGCGCCGTGTTGTCGTATTGGCGCATGGCCTCTGGCGCCTGTTCGGACGCGCGGGTCGCATAGGCGCGGTACATGGTGGAGCGCAACTGCGCGTTGTCGGCGAATTGCATCACTGGCAGATAACACGGTAGTTTGAGGCTCAGTTTGTGGCCATCACGGCCCGCTGCCTCGGCGGCCTCGCGGGTGTTTTGCAGTACGTCCTGTGGCACGCCGGCCAGGTCGTCGCTGCTCACGTATTCGCTGAATTTGTCCGTGGCGTCCAGCGCGTTCTCGCTGAATTTCTGACTGAGTTCGGCCAGCCGCTCCTGAATGGCCGCAAACCGGTCCCGGTCCGCACCCGCGAGTTCAGCGCCGCCGAGCACGAAATCGCGCAAGGCATTCTTGTGCGCCTGACGCTGTTCGGCGTTCAGGCTGGCGACGTCAATGGCCTTGTACTTGGCATACAGGCGTTCGTCGGCACCCAGGCGGGTCCAGAACTCGGTGACCTTGGGCAGGCTGGCGTTGTAGGCCGCGCGCAAGTCGGGCGTGTCGGCGACGCTGTTGAGGTGGTTGACCGCACCCCATGCGCTGCCGACGTGTTCGGTCGCCACGTCAAGCACCTTGGCAATGGCTTTCCAGTCGCTTGGAAAGTCCGCCGCGGCGACGGTTTCCAGGGCATTGTCGGCGTCGCCGAGCAACTGCGCGATGGCAGGGCCGACATGATCCGGCTGGATCTGGTCGAACAGCGGCAGACCGCCGGATAGCAATAGTGGATTCATGGCTTCAATCATTCCTGGTGGTGTGTGGCATATGGCCGCACCAACGCCACATCAGGGCGCCACAACGAGTTTACAAGGCCGCTACGCGCTGCGCCGCTTCCAGCGTATTGACCAGCAGCATCGTGATCGTCATCGGCCCGACGCCGCCCGGAACCGGTGTGATGTGGCCGGCGACATTGCGTACACCGGCAAAGTCGACATCGCCACACAACTTGCCTTCATCGTTGCGGTTCATACCAACATCGATGACCACCGCACCGGGCTTGACCATGTCGGCCGTCAGCACGTCGCGACGGCCCACGGCCGCAACGATCACATCGGCCTGCAGCGTGTGCGACTTCAGGTTGTGCGTGGCACTGTGGCAGATGGTCACGGTCGCGTTTTTCTGCAGCAGCATCACGGCCATGGGCTTGCCCACCGTATTGCTGCGGCCGATCACGACTGCATGTTTGCCGCGCAAGTCGATGCCGGTCGACTCGATCAGCTTCATGCAACCATAAGGCGTACAGGGATTGAAGCCGGGCGCACCGGTCATCAATTCGCCCGCGCTCAGCGTCGAGAAACCGTCGACGTCCTTGGAGGTGGCGATGGTCTCGATCACGCGGTGCGGGTCGATATGCTTGGGCAGGGGCATCTGCACCAGGATGCCGTGGATGGCGTTGTCGGTGTTCAGCGACTCAATGCGCGCGAGCAGATCCGCCTGGCTCAGCGTCGCATCGTATTTCTCGAACACAGAATGCAGGCCGGCTTCCTCGCAGGCCTTGATCTTGTTGCGCACATAGACTTGACTGGCTGGATCCTCGCCAACCAGAATCACGGCCAGGCCGGGCCGAACGCCGCGCTGCGTCAGGGCGCTGGCCTCACGCGCCAGTTCACCTCGCAACTGGCGTGACAGCGCAACGCCGTCGATGAGCTGGGCCGATGGGGATGTCGTCATGTCGAATCTCGGGGCGAGGAGGCGCCAGCGGACGCCGCCAGTTGAAACGGAATCAGGGCTTGGCGGGTGCGTTCTGGCCCAGCGCTATCTTGAGCAGGTCAGCCACCGTGTTGGCGTTGAGTTTTTCCATGATGTTGGCGCGATGGGCCTCCACCGTCTTGATGCTGATGCCCAGGTCATCGGCCATCTGCTTGTTCAGCCGTCCGGCGACGATGCGCTCGAGCACTTGGGACTCGCGCAGCGTCAACTTGGACAGCAGGGCATCGCGGCTGGCCGCGAGTTGGTGGTCGGCGAAGGTGCTCTTGGCGTGTTCGAGCATGCGCTCGACCAGGCGCAGCAGCTGGTCTTCCTTGAACGGCTTCTGGATGAAATCCATCGCGCCTTTTTTCATCGTGTCCACGGCCATCGGCACGTCGCCATGGCCGGTGATGAAGACGATGGGAAGCGGAGAATGGTTGTCGATCAGGCGGTTCTGCAGTTCCAGGCCGGTCATGCCGCCCATACGGATGTCGACGATCAGACAAGCCACCTCGCGGGCGTCGTAGCGACTCAGGAATGATTCGGCGGAATCGAAGCAGCGTACCCGGTAATCCTTGCCCTCCAGCAGCCATTGCAGCGAATCACGCACGGCCTCGTCGTCATCGACAACATAGACAGTGCCCTTCTTGGGAATCAGACTCATGCGGCTATCCTGGGGTCTTGATGGATTTGCTCTGCGGCTCGGATGTGAGGCTGGCGGTTTCGCCGACGGGCAGCCAGAAAGCGAATCTGCAGCCCATGACTTCGGCGCCATTGTAGAGGTTCTCGGCACGCATCCGACCCTGGTGGGATTCGACGATGGAGCGGCACAGGCTCAAGCCGATGCCCATGCCATAACTCTTGGTCGAATAGAAGGCCTCGTACAGGCGGTCGAGCACTTCCGGAGCCAGGCCGCTGCCGGTGTCGAGCACAGAAAACTCCACCATCTGGCGTTCGTCAATGACCGTCTCCTTGACCGTCAATTCAACCTTGCGCACGGACGTTGGCCGCTGCGCGGTGTCGATCGATTCGGCGGCGTTCTTCAGCAGGTTGATCAACACCTGCTCGATCAGGATCGGGTCGACCAGCAGCATCGGCAGGCGCGGCGTCACGTTGCAGCTCAAGCGAACATTGCGCCGGCGCAGCTCGATGCCGGCCAGCTCGACTGCCTCGTCGATCATGTCGTTGATACGCGACCACGTGCGCTTGGGTTCGCTACGTTTGACGAAGGATCGGATGCGCTGGATGATCTGGCCGGCGCGGTGCGCCTGGCGCGCAGTCTTCTCGAGCGCATCGAGCAGGTCCTGCTCCTTGATCTGCTTGGACTGGATGCGCGAGATCATGCCGTGGCAATAATTGTTGATCGCGGTCAACGGCTGATTCAGTTCGTGGGCGACGCTGGACGCCATCTCGCCCATCGTGATCAAGCGGCTCGCGTTCTGTGCGCGGTCTGCCTGCGCCGCAGCCTGCTGCTCGGCCAGGCGGCGCGCGGTGATGTCGGTGGCGATCACCATTTGCGCGAGGCGGCCATCGACCCAGCTCAGATAACGAGTACGCACCTCGAGCCAGCGCCCGAGTTCGCTGAGGTAGATCTCTGCGTTCTCCGGTTCAGCGTCCGCCAACACGTCGGTCGGCATGCCGGCAAACGCGTCCACATGGTCCAGCCCCTCGTCGGTGACGGGTTGCGCGGGAATGCCGGCCTGTGCCACCAGGCGCAAGTGCCCTTCGGCCTGGTTGCCGAACCACAGCCGATACAACTTGTTGGCAAAGAGCATCTCGTCACTGCCCAGCGGCGCCACCGAGATCGAGGCATCCAGCGCCTCGAGCACGGTGGTGAAACGTTCGAACGACGCCGACAGCTGCTCGCGAATGCGGTTGGGCTCGGTGATGTCGGTCATGGCCGTGATCCAGCCGGTCTGTGTGCCGCGTGTGTCGATCAGTGGTGACACATACAGCCGGGCATCGAACAGCGAGTTGTCGGGCCGCTTGACCCGCATCTGAACCCCACCGGGCGTTGCGGCCTGTCCGGACAGCTCCGCAGCAAGCAGTTGGTTGAGGTTTTCGTGATCGGCGACGGGCCAATACGGGAACGGGGCGGTTCGGCCCACCAGCTCTGACTCGCTCCAGCCGGTCATCTGGCAGAAAGCGGCGTTGACATAGGTGATGCGCCCTTGCAGGTCCATGGCCCGCATGCCGGTGAGCATGGAGTTTTCCATTGCGCGGCGGAAATTGGTCTCGGCGACCAGGGCTTGCTGGGCCTGATGGCGGCGCCGGTTGTGGCGCCAATTGGCAATCAGCATCCAGGCCGTCATCATGCTGAGCACGCCGACGAGCCAGAACAGTCCGCTGCCGATCACACCCAGCGAGGTCCGGTAGGCCTGGCCCCGCAGCACCAGACCGTTGCCCACGGGTGAAACCGGCACTTCGTATTCATTGACCGGCACCACCCAGGGCAGCAGGCGTCCGGCCGGATTGCGTTTCGGCACATTGGTGCCGGCCAGTTTTGTACCCTTGTCGTCAAGCAGCGAAATGGCATAACGCGCAGACACCTCGGCCGGAACGCCATAGCGGTACAGCCCGTCGACCGAGTATTCCGCCAGCACCACACCGGCAAAGCGGGTTCCGTCATTCATCGGAATATGCAATTGCAGCAATGGAACGGCAGCGCCGGTCGCTGCACGTTGCGCGTAAATCGGCTGCATCGTCTCCTGCGCGAGCAGAAAGATGTTGTTTGTTTCGCCGGACGCCAGAACTTCACCCGCTTGCGGTGCAGCGCCGGGCTGCAGGCTGGCCGTGGCATAGGTCGCCCGGATGCGCCGGTCTTGATCGATCCAACTTAGACGCTCTAGATCGGGGTACTGGATGACCAGGGCCTCTGCCCGAACCTGGAATTCCTCGATGTCGAGGTCGCGGTTGGAGATGTCGCGGGCGATGCGCATCAATTGTTCCTGCCGCTCCAACAGGCGCAGGCGCAAGCGTTGCTGTGTGTATTCGACATCCCGGCGCACGGCTTCGTGTTCGCGATCGATTTCTTCCAGGCGCAGGTAGGCGAACGCGGCGAGGATGGCCGCGAGGAACAGCATGACGGCCAACAGCGGCGCGAGCACGGCGAATCGGTCTTGGCGTCGCGGATTGAGTTGCCACCACCAGTGACGAACGCGTTCGGCGGCTGCGCCGTGTGGTGGCGCATTCCTGGGGGGATCGGAAGACATGCGGCAAGTGTATGGGACGCTCCCGGGATGGCGTTATGGTGGGGCTGTCGATGCTTATAGATATTTCGCATAGTGAAGTTAAAAAGCATTATTTGAAAACTTGGATTCCTTGTGCGAAAATTCACCTACAGTATCCAAATTGCACCAATTCGAAGGAGACAAACATGTCGGATCAGCCACGCAACGCTACCAGCGCAACTGCAGACGATCAGAGTGCCTTGGAAAACCGGGAGTGGATGGATGCGCTGTCCGCGGTGATTGCGAATGAGGGTCCGGAGCGGGCGCATGACTTGCTGGAGCAGTTGCTCGAGCATGCGCGACAGAACAGCCTGGACATGCCGTTTTCAGCCACGACCGGCTATGTGAACACGATCGAGCCGGGCGAGCAGGCCCGCAGCCCCGGCAACCTCGAACTCGAAGGCCGACTGCGTGCCTATATACGCTGGAACGCCATGGCCTTGGTGGTCAAGGCCAACCGCCTGGACCCGGCCGATGGTGGCGACCTGGGCGGCCACATCAGCTCGTTCCAGTCACTGGCCCACATGTTCGCGGCCGGCTTCAACCATTTCTGGCATGCGGAAAGCGAAGGCCACGGGGGTGACCTGCTTTATATCCAGGGCCATTCGGCACCCGGAATTTATGCGCGCGCCTATCTCGAAGGCCGCTTGAGCGAGGATCAGCTGCTCAATTTCCGTCAGGAGGTGGGTGGCAAAGGTCTGTCGAGTTATCCGCACCCAAAACTGATGCCCGACTTCTGGCAGTTTCCGACCGTGTCGATGGGTCTGGGTCCGTTGATGGCCATTTTTCAGGCGCGTTTCCTCAAGTATCTGCATGCGCGCGGTATTGCCGACACGTCCAATCGCAAGGTCTGGGTGTTCTGCGGCGACGGCGAAATGGACGAGCCGGAGAGCCTGGGCGCGATCGGACTGGCCGCCCGCGAGAAACTCGACAACCTCGTGTTCATCGTCAACTGCAACCTGCAACGCCTGGACGGCCCGGTGCGAGGCAACGGCAAGATCGTGCAGGAACTCGAGGGCGAGTTCCGTGGCTCGGGCTGGAACGTCATCAAGCTGTTGTGGGGTTCCGAGTGGGACGAGTTGCTGGCGCGCGACAAGGACGGCGCGCTACGCAAGGTCATGATGGACACGCTCGACGGCGACTACCAGGCCTTCAAGGCGAACGACGGCGCCTTCGTGCGCAAGAACTTCTTCGGCCGCGATCCGCGCACGCTGGAGATGGTCTCGGGCATGACCGACGACGAGATATGGAGTCTGCGTCGGGGTGGGCACGACGCACAAAAAGTGTATGCGGCGTTCCACAAGGCCAACCAGACCAAGGGTCAACCCACCGTGATGCTGGTCAAGACGGTCAAGGGTTACGGCATGGGCAAAGCCGGCGAGGGCAAGAACACTGCGCACCAGACCAAGAAGCTTTCGGATGACGACATCCGTTACTTCCGCGACCGCTTCAACATCCCGATTCCGGACAGCGAACTGTCAAAGATTCCTTTCTACAAGCCAGCCGACGACACGCCGGAGATGCGTTACCTGCACGAACGGCGCAAGGCACTGGGCGGCTATCTTCCCAAGCGCCGGGTCAAGGCCGACGAGAAGTTCACCATTCCACCGCTGGAGACATTCAAGGCCGTCATCGATCCGACGGCCGAAGGGCGGGAGATCAGCACGACGCAGGCCTATGTGCGCTTCCTGACGCAGCTGCTGCGCGACAAGGAACTCGGCCCACGCGTGGTGCCGATTCTGGTCGACGAGGCGCGCACTTTTGGCATGGAAGGCCTGTTCCGCCAGATCGGCATCTACAACCCGGAAGGGCAGAAGTACACGCCGGTCGACAAGGGCCAGGTCATGTACTACAAGGAAGACAAGGCCGGCCAGATCCTGCAGGAAGGCATCAACGAACCCGGCGGCATGAGCAGCTGGATCGCCGCGGCCACATCATATTCGACGAACAACCGCGTGATGATTCCGTTCTACGTGTACTACTCGATGTTCGGATTCCAGCGCATCGGTGACTTGGCCTGGGCCGCAGGCGACATGCAGGCGCGCGGTTTTCTGTTGGGCGGTACGTCTGGGCGCACCACGCTCAACGGCGAAGGCCTGCAGCACGAGGATGGCCACAGCCATGTTCTGGCTGGCACGATTCCGAACTGCGTCAGTTACGACCCGACGTTTGCGCACGAGGTCGGCGTGATCCTGCACCACGGTCTGCAACGCATGGTCGAGCGTCAGGAGAACGTCTTCTACTACATCACGCTGCTCAACGAGAACTATCCGATGCCCGGTCTGACGGTGGGCACCGAGGAGCAGATCATCAAGGGGATGTACCTGTGCAAGGCAGGCGCCAAGCGCACGCCGCGCGTGCAGCTGCTCGGTTCCGGGTCGATCCTGCGCGAGTCGCTCGCAGCGCAGCATCTGCTGGACGCCGAGTGGGGTGTAGCGGCCGATGTCTGGAGCTGCCCGAGCTTCAATGAACTGGGCCGTGACGGTCAGGACTGCGAGCGCTACAACCTGCTGCACCCGGAAGGCAAGCCGCGTGTGCCGTTTGTCGCCCAGCAGCTTGAGAAGCACACCGGTCCGGTCGTCGCGTCCACCGACTACATCAAGGCCTACGCTGAGCAGCTCCGAGCGTTCCTGCCCAAGGGGCGGACCTACAAGGTGCTGGGCACCGACGGTTTCGGTCGCAGCGACTTCCGCAGCAAGCTGCGCGAACACTTCGAGATCAACCGCCACTACATCGTGGTCGCGGCGCTCAAGGCGCTCAGCGAAGAGGGTACGGTGCCGGTGGCCAAGGTCAGCGAAGCCATCAAGAAATATGGCCTGAACGTCGACAAGGTCAACCCGTTGTACGCTTGATGATCGATCCTACCCGACCGGCTGCGATGCCGGCGGGCCATTGCGGCGCTTAGCGCACAACAGAATCTGGAGGCAGGAATATGGCGTTGGTAGACATTCAAGTGCCGGACATCGGCGACTTTGATGAAGTGGCGGTGATCGAATTGCTGGTCAAGCCCGGTGATGTGGTCAAGGTCGAGCAGTCCTTGATCACCGTGGAGTCGGACAAGGCTTCGATGGAAATACCGTCCAGTCATGCCGGTGTCGTCAAGGACATCGTGGTCAAGCTCGGCGACAAGGTCAAGCAAGGGGTGGTGATCGCCCGCGTCGAGGTTCAGGAGGCGGCGCATGCCGCCGCCCCCGCCGCGGCGCCAGCACCGGCTGCCGCTGCCGCCCCTGCTGCACCAACGACACCAACAGCCAGTGCACCTGCTGCCGTGGCGCCAGTGGCTGGCGCCAGCGAACCGGTTCAGGTCATGGTGCCCGATATCGGCGACTTCAAGGATGTCGCCGTGATCGAGGTGCTGGTCAAGGTGGGCGACACCGTCAAGGTCGAGCAGTCGCTGATCACCGTGGAGTCGGACAAGGCCTCGATGGAGATCCCCTCGAGCGTCGCAGGTGTGATCCAGGAGATCGTGGTCAAGCTTGGTGACAAGATCAACATCGGTGATCGGCTGGCCGTGGTCCTGGCGGCCAGTGGTTCCGCCCCGGCCGCGGTCGCGCCAGCGGCGCTGGCCCCGGCAGCGGCGCCCGCTGTGGCCGTCACAACGGCCAGCGTGTCGCTTCCCGCCCATGACCCGACGGTTCCGGTTTCGGCCGGATTGCCGCACGCGTCGCCATCCGTGCGCAAGTTCGCGCGCGAACTCGGTGTGCCATTGGGCGAAGTCAAGGGCAGCGGCGCCAAGGGACGGATTACCGAACAGGACGTGCAAACGTTCACCCGCGCCGTCATGGCCGGTAGCACCCAGACCCAGGCCGCCGCCAAGGTGCAAGGAGGCGGGGCGAGCGCCGGTTCCGGCGACGGCGCCGGGTTGGGGCTGATTCCGTGGCCCAAGATCGACTTTTCCAAGTTCGGACCTGTCGAGCGCAAGGACATGTCCCGCATCAAGAAGATCAGCGGCGCCAACCTGCACCGCAACTGGGTCATGATTCCGCACGTCACCAATCACGACGATGCCGACATCACCGATCTTGAAGCGTTCCGTGTGTCGACCAACAAGGAAAACGAGAAGTCGGGTGTCAAGGTCACGATGCTGGCCTTCCTGATCAAGGCCTGTGTCGCCGCGCTGCGCAAGTTCCCCGAGTTCAACGCGTCGATCGATGGCGATCAGCTGGTCTACAAGCAGTATTACCACATCGGTTTCGCCGCTGACACGCCGAACGGATTGATGGTGCCGGTGATCAAGGACGCCGACAAGAAGGGCGTGATGCAGATTTCGCAGGAGATGAGCGAACTGGCCAAGAAGGCCCGGGACGGCAAGCTCAGCCCGGCCGAGATGTCAGGCGCCGGGTTCACGATCTCCTCGCTTGGCGGCATTGGTGGGAGGTATTTCACGCCCATCATCAACGCGCCGGAGGTCGCCATCATGGGCGTCTGCCGTTCGACGACTGAGCCGGTCTGGAACGGCTCGGCATTCGTGCCGCGGCTGATATTGCCGCTGTCGCTGAGCTGGGACCACCGCGTCATCGACGGTGCGGCCGCCGCCCGGTTCAACGTCTACCTGGGCCAGATTCTGGGCGATTTCCGCAGGGTGCTGTTGTAGCGCCTGCGGCGCGAACACTCCCTCGCGCGGGCAGCGCAGCCACTGGCATGGCTGTCCGCAAACTGGACTAGCAATACGAGAGGAACGATCTCATGGCGCAAATGGAAATCAAGGTTCCGGACATCGGCGACTTCGCCGAGGTGACGGTGATCGAACTGATGGTCAAGCCGGGCGACACCATCGCACCCGAGCAATCGCTGATCACGGTCGAGAGCGACAAGGCTTCGATGGAAATTCCCTCGTCCCACGGCGGCGTGGTGAAGGAGTTGAAGGTCAAGCTCGGTGACAAGGTGGCCGAAGGCTCGGTCATCCTGATGATCGAGGCGGCAGCCGTTAGCGCGGCGGCGACCCCGGCAGCCGCGCCCGCCCCTGCGGTGGTTGCGGCACCGGCGGCGCCTGCCAAGTCGACCAGCAGCGCACCGGGTGCCGCGGTTCCGGCATTTTCCGGTGCCGTCGACCTGGAGTGCGATCTGTTAGTGCTGGGTGCCGGACCAGGCGGTTACTCCGCGGCCTTCCGGGCGGCCGACCTGGGCCTCAAGGTGGTACTGGTCGAGCGCTACGCTGCGCTCGGTGGCGTCTGCCTGAATGTCGGTTGCATCCCGTCCAAGGCCTTGTTGCATGTCGCCGCCGTGATGGACGAGGTCCGCCATTTTGCCGATCTGGGGGTGAATTACCCGGATCCACTGGTCGACATCGACAAGTTGCGCGCCCACAAGGGCAAGGTGGTGACCAAGCTCACCGGTGGTCTGGCGGCCATGGCCAAGATGCGCAAGGTGACAACCGTGCGGGGTTACGGTGCCTTCGTCGGCCCCAACCATGTGCAGGTCGAGGAAACCACCGGTGACAGTCAGGAGAAGACCGGCAAGACGCAAACCATCGGTTTTCGCAACTGCATCATCGCCGCGGGTTCGCAGGCGGTTCGCCTGCCGTTCATGCCGGACGATCCGCGCGTCGTCGATTCCACCGGTGCACTGGCACTCAAGCAGATGCCCAAGCGCATGCTGATCCTGGGCGGCGGCATCATCGGCCTGGAAATGGGCACGGTATACAGCACCCTGGGGTCACGGCTTGACGTGGTCGAAATGCTCGACGGCCTGATGCAGGGTGCCGACCGCGACCTGGTCAAGGTCTGGCAGAAGATGAATGCCCCGCGTTTCGACAACATCATGCTCAATACCAAGACGGTGGGGGCCAAGGCGACGGACGCCGGCATTGAAGTCACTTTCGCTGCGGCACAGGAGGGCGGCAAGACCCCTGAACCACAAACCTACGATCTGGTGCTGCAGGCAGTGGGTCGTTCACCCAATGGCAAGAAGATCGCCGCTGAAAAGGCCGGCGTGTCGGTTACCGACCGCGGCTTCATCGGGGTAGACGTGCAGATGCGCACCAACGTGCCGCATATTTTTGCCATCGGCGACATCGTCGGTCAGCCGATGCTGGCCCACAAAGCAGTGCACGAGGCGCACGTGGCGGCCGAGGTGATTGCGGGTGAGTTGCAGGGTAACAAGGAACTGGCCAGCGCTGCATTCAATGCACGCGTGATCCCCAGCGTCGCCTACACCGATCCGGAAGTGGCCTGGGTCGGCCTGACCGAAGATCAGGCCAAGGCGCAAGGCATCAAGGTGAAGAAGGGCCTGTTTCCGTGGACTGCTTCCGGCCGCGCGATTGCCAACGGTCGCGACGAAGGATTCACAAAGTTGCTGTTCGACGATTCACCTGAGGCGCATGGTCACGGCAAGATCCTGGGCGGAGGCATTGTCGGAACCCATGCCGGCGACATGATCGGCGAGATCGCGCTGGCCATCGAAATGGGTGCCGACGCGGTGGATATTGGCAAGACCATCCACCCGCATCCGACCTTGGGCGAGAGCATCGGTATGGCGGCCGAGGTTGCACACGGCAGCAGTACCGATCTGCCGCCGCCGCGCCGCTGATCCGTACACCGGAAGGATTAAGATCATCGATCTGAGTCTTTTTCCGGTTGCGGGTCCGCGGCCCCACGACATGTATCGCAAGTACGCGATAGAAAACCCATGTGCCTGGTTCACGGCATCGGCGGGGTCCACGCCATGAGCCAGGGTGCAGACGACTCCAGGCCTGGCGTTAAGAGACCTGCGGCTGCGGCGCGTGCAAGCGCCGACAGCCTGCGTACTGCGCCAAAGGCTGCATCGGCCAAGCCGGCACCACCGGGCGTGGCAAGGCGGTTGCCGTCCATTTTCTCCTTGCTGCGCCGCAAACCGGAGGTGGCAGACAAGTTACCACACGCGCAATTCAGCCACACCGCTTTTGGCATCCGCTCTTTGGTTGTCGCCGGAACCGGCTCGCCGACCGTGGTGTTCGAGTCAGGCATCGGGCAAGGCAAACGCAATTGGGCATCGGTGTTCAATGCCGTGGCCGAGACCACCCGTGTCGTCGCCTATGACCGGGCCGGTTATGGGCAAAGCGAAGCCTCGGAGGGTTCGCGCGACGGGTTGCAGATCGCGCTGGAACTGCGCGATCTGCTGCGTACCGAAGGTCTGGCGCCACCTTACGTGCTGGTCGGTCATTCGCTGGGTGGCACCATCGCGAAGCTGTTCGCCAAGACCTGGCCCGATGAGGTCTGTGGCGTGGTGCTGGTGGATGCGCGGCACGAAGAGTTCACCCAACGTTGCCGTGAATATGGCGTCAATCGACTGCTCTACGAGCCTCCGGAGACGTTGTTGTCTGTGATGCCGCCGGTGCCCCGTGCCGAATTGCGAGCGGCGCCGCTGACACTCAAGCAGGCGCGGCGGGCCGGAAGCTTTCCGGATGTTCCCTTGATTGTGCTGACGCAAAGCAATGCCACCAGTCGCTGGCCCAAGGCCTTGGGCAAGGTGTGGGAGGCCAGTCAGCGCCGCATGTCGCGCATGTCCAGTCTGGGACGGATCAAGGTCGTGGTCGATGCAGGCCACAACGTACATCTGGACCAACCAGAAGTGGTCAGTCGGGCCGTGCTGGGTGTTGTGCGGGCAGCACGCCTGATCAAGGCGCGCAAACTAACTTCCGGGCGCGCCTGACGGCGCACGCGGCTTGCGAAGCGCTCAGGGGCGAACTGCAGCCGTTTCGACCCGGCGTGCACCATCAAATCGGGTGCGCCAGTAACTGATGTTCATGTTTTCCACACGAACCTCCGAGCCCGGCTTGGGGGAGTGGATGAATTTGTTGTCGCCGACGTAGATGCCGACGTGGCTGAACGCGCGGCGCAAGGTGTTGAAAAAGACCAGGTCGCCGGGTTGCAACTCGCTCTTGTCGATCGTCACCGTTGCTGCAGCCTGCTGGTCTGCGGTGCGCGGCAGGATCAGCCCGACGGTCTGCTGGTACATGGCGCGCACGAAGCCGCTGCAATCTAAACCCGATTCAAAGGTATTGCCACCCAGCTTGTACGGCACGCCGAGGAAGCCCATGGCGCTGATCACGAGTTCCGACGCCTTGCCGCCGACGGCCTGTCCAACCTGGGATATCTGTCTGATCAGGCCGCGCTCGACCAGCATCTTGTCCAGGTCGTCCGGTCCATTGGCCTGTTGCGGGGCTGCGTACGCACCATGGGCCAAAGCCATGGCAAGCACCGGTGCGGACAGGACACGAAACAAGGGCATGGTGGCAGGGTAATGGGCGCGTTTCGCCCGGTCAAGGGTTCGGCGCCTGTAAGTGCTTGATTTCAAAAAGCTTGCTGCATTTTAGCCACGTTTTTCCGCTGCCGCGGTCGCGGCGCAAGCTTTCATCGACGGCACCTGCGCGACAGGGCAGGGCCTACAGGTGGTCGATCCGGTACGATGAGATGCCGCTCCCAGCGCGGCTGCAACAAGCAGGCAGCGGGGGTCTGTCGCATCCAAAAGCAGGAGAAACCATGTTCAAAGCCCTTCAACTCACCAAGGCCGACACCTTTGACGCGCAGGTGGTGGCGCTCGACGAATCCGCCTTGCCGGCGGGCGATGTCACGGTGCAGGTCGAATACTCGACGCTCAACTACAAGGACGGCCTGGCCATCACCAATCGCGGGCCGGTGGTCCGGCAATGGCCGATGACCGCGGGCATCGACGGTGCTGGCACCGTGCTGGAATCGCAGCATCCCCAATGGAAGCCGGGCGACCGCTTCGTGCACAACGGCTGGGGTGTTGGCGAGACCCATCCGGGCTGCCTGGCACAGAAGGCACGGCTCAAGGGCGACTGGCTGGTGCGACTGCCCGAGACTTTCACCACGCGTCAGGCCATGGCCATCGGCACCGCCGGATACACCGCCATGCTGTGCGTGATGGCACTGGAGGACCACGGGGTCACGCCGGCGGCCGGTGAAATCCTGGTCACGGGCGCCACCGGTGGGGTGGGCAGTGTGGCGGTTGCGTTGCTGGGCCGCCTGGGTTACACCGTGGTGGCGGCGACGGGCAAGGCCAGTGAAGAGCCCTACCTGCGAGCGCTCGGCGCGTCCGCGATCGTGCCGCGCGCAGAACTGGCCATTGCCGGCAAGCCGTTTCAGAAAGAGCGCTGGGCCGGCGTTGTGGATGCCGTGGGTTCCTTCACGTTGGGCAATGCGCTGGCACAGACCCGTTACGGCGGTGTCGTGACAGCGTGCGGACTGGCACAAGGCTCGGATCTGCCTACCACCGTGATGCCTTTCATTCTGCGCGGCGTGACGTTGGTGGGAGTCGACTCGGTGATGGCGCCGCTGGCACGCCGACAGCGCGCCTGGGACCGGCTGGCGCGAGATCTGGATCCGGCGCTGCTAGAAACCATGATCGACGAAGTGCCACTGACGGACGCCATCGACAAGGCCACGGAGCTGATGGACGGCAAGGTTCGCGGACGCATCGTCGTGCGCGTCGGCGACTGAACCGGCACTGGGCGTCATGACCACGATACGGTCGGCCGTGATGGCGCAAGACGTTCGCGCCCATGCGGCTTGCTGGCCAGTTGTAGGGCGGCGCTTGGCGCTGGCGCTGCTGATGGGCCTGTTGCCGGGGCTAGCCCTGTCCCAGTCGATCCGGCCTCAGACCGTGGCCAGCGGTCTGCAGCACCCCTGGGCGTTGGCATTCCTGCCGCAGGGCCGCTTTCTGGTGACCGAGCGGCCGGGCCGCCTGCGTGTCGTCGAGGCCGATGGGCGCCTGAGCGCGCCGGTGGCTGGCTTGCCTGCCATTGCCGCGCAAGGCCAGGGTGGTCTGCTTGACCTCGTGCTCGACAGCGACTTTGTCAGCAACCGCCTGCTCTACTTTTGTTTCGCGGAGCCCGCGAGTACCGGCAATGGCAACAGCACGGCATTGGCCCGGGCACGGCTGTCGGAGGACAACGCGCGGCTGCTGGATGTGCGCGTGATCTTCAGTCAGCAACCAAAATTCGCCAGCAGCGCGCATTTCGGTTGCCGTATTGTTGAAGGGCAACGCGACGGCCGCCCCGATGGCAATCTGTTCCTGACATTGGGTGACCGGTTCCGGCGCATGGCCGACGCCCAGACGCTGGACAACCACCACGGCAAGGTGGTGCGCATCCATAAAGATGGCAGCGTGCCTGCGGACAACCCGTTTGTGGCCCGCTCCGGTGCCCGGCCTGAAATCTGGAGCTACGGCCATCGCAACCTGCAAGGCGCCGCGCTGGCGCCGGACGGACAGCTATGGGTGCACGAGCATGGACCGCAGGGCGGCGACGAGATCAACCTGCCGGTGCCGGGGCGCAACTACGGCTGGCCGGTGATCACCTATGGCGAGAACTATGGTGGTGGAAAGATTGGCGAAGGCCTGACACAGCAGGACGGCATGGAGCAAGCGGTGCATTACTGGGTGCCGTCCATTGCGCCGTCGGGCATGGTGTTCCTGACCAGCACGCGTTATGGCCAGGCGTGGCGCGGCAACCTGTTTATCGGTGCGCTGGCCGGACGATTTCTCGATCGCATCGAGTGGAACACCGAGGGTGGTCGTACACGCGTCGTGCGTGAAACCCGGCTGTTGACCGAACTGGGCGAGCGGATCCGCGACGTGCGTCAGGGACCCGACGGCCTGCTCTACGTATTGACCGATTCTGCCGATGCGCGTTTGATCCGGTTGCTGCCCGATTGATTCAGCCGTGGGCTGTGCGTGACTGCCGCAGCGCGGGTCACGCCCTGGCGCAAGGTACGGCGCTTGCCTGACCGACTTGTCGTTGCTCAAACGCTGTGTTGACCGATGCTGCGTCAGGCTGCAGCAAGTTCAAGGGTCACAATCCCTGTTGCAATGCAGCAGTGAAAAAGGGGACACCACATGACGACATATGCCGACTTCTATCAACGCTCGATTGACGACCGTGAGGCCTTCTGGGCCGAACAGGCAAAACGCATCGACTGGAAGAAAGCGCCGACCCAGATATGCGATTACAGCAACCCGCCTTTCGCGCGCTGGTTTGTCGGCGGTGTCACGAATCTGTGCCACAACGCGGTGGACAGGCATCTGGACGAGCGTGCAGCGCAGCCGGCGTTGATCGCGGTGTCAACCGAGACCGGTCAGGAGCAGGTCTACAGTTTTGCCCAACTGCATCTGGAAGTGCAACGCATGGCCGCGAGCATGCTGGCGCTGGGCGTGCAGCAAGGCGACAGGGTGCTGATCTACATGCCGATGGTGGCGCAGGCCGCGTTTGCCATGCTGGCATGCGCACGCATCGGTGCCATCCACTGCGTGGTGTTCGGCGGCTTTGCGTCCGGCGCGCTGGCGTCCCGGATCGAGGATGCGACGCCCAAACTGGTCATCAGCGCCGATGCGGGCTCGCGCGGCGGCAAGGTTGTGCCGTACAAGCCGCTACTTGACGAAGCCATCCGTTTGTCCAGCCACAAACCCGATGCGGTGCTACTGGTGGACCGCCAACTGGCCAAGATGGACCTCGTGCCCGGTCGCGACCACCTGTGGGACGCGCTGCGCGAGAAACACATGGATGCAAACGTGCCCTGTGCATGGCTTGATGCGACGCATCCGAGTTACACGCTGTATACCAGCGGCACCACCGGCAAACCCAAGGGCGTGCAGCGTGATACCGGTGGATATGCGGTTGCGCTGGCCGCGAGCATGGAGCACATCTTCTGCGGCAAGCCCGGCGAGACCTATTTCGCCACCAGTGACATCGGCTGGGTCGTGGGCCACAGCTACATCATCTACGGTCCGCTGATTGCCGGCATGGCCACCATCATGTACGAGGGTCTGCCGACCCGTCCGGATGGCGGCGTGTGGTGGAGCATGGTGGAGAAGTACAAGGTGACCGCGATGTTCAGCGCGCCGACTGCGATCCGGGTACTCAAGAAGCAGGATCCGGCCTTGCTGAGCAAATACGACCTGTCCTCGTTGCGCGCCCTGTACCTGGCTGGCGAGCCGCTGGATGAGCCGACCGCGCAATGGATTTCGTCCAGTCTGGGCAAACCCATCATCGACAACTATTGGCAGACCGAAACCGGCTGGCCGATCCTGGGACTGGCCAATGGCATCGAGCAGGCGGCCAGCAAGTTCGGCAGCCCGGGCAAGGCGATCTACGGCTACGACGTCAAGCTGATCGACGAGATCAGTGGAGAAGAACTGGTGGGCGCAGGCAAGAAGGGTGTGGTGGCGATCGAAGGGCCTTTGCCGCCGGGATGCATGCAGACGGTATGGCAGGACGACGATCGTTTTGTCAACACCTACTGGAAGAGCATTCCGGGCAAGCTGGTCTACAACACCTTCGATTGGGGCATCCGCGACGAAGACGGTTACTTCTTCATCCTGGGGCGAACCGACGACGTGATCAACGTCGCAGGGCATCGGCTGGGCACGCGTGAGATTGAGGAGAGCATTGCCGGCCACCCGAATGTCTCGGAGGTCGCCGTGGTTGGGGTCGCCGATGCGCTGAAGGGCCAGGCGGCGATGGCGTTCGCGATCCTCAAGGATGCAAGCGTGCTGGGCGATGCCGCCGCGTGCTTGCGCCTGGAAGGCGAGATCATGAAGCGGGTCGACCAGGACCTGGGCGCGGTGGCCCGACCGTCACGGGTGCAGTTCGTCACCGCCCTGCCCAAGACGCGCAGCGGCAAGTTGCTGCGCCGTGCCATTGTGGCGGTGTGCGAGGGCCGTGATGCCGGCGACCTGACAACGATGGAAGACCCGGCGGCCTTGCAGCAAATCCGCGACGTGGTGGGACGCTGAACCGAGGCGGTGCGAACAGGCCCCGCGCCTGTGGAGGCTGGATCAAACGCCGATCGCTTTGCGGGCGACGCGCGGTATGGGCCTGCATCGGTGGCACAATCAACCGGTCATCAGGCCCTTCCCAAGCCACAGTCGCATCCGCTATCCGGTTCAGCCGTGCCGCGGAAGGTTAGTCAACAGATAAGACCGACACATGTTTCCTCAAGGGAAACGGAGTTAAGCGAACCATGAGCCAAGACAATCCCGCAGCGACCAGCGCGCCGTCCGTCTACCACGCCTACCAATCGAACACCTATCTGTTCGGAGGCAATGCGCCGTACGTCGAGGAGATGTACGAAAACTACCTTGCCAATCCGGGCAGCGTGCCTGATTCCTGGCGCGACTACTTTGACGCATTGCAGCATGTGCCGGCGTCCGACGGCAGCAACTCCAAGGATGTAGCCCACCTGCCGGTCGTCAACGCGTTTGCCGAACGTGCCAAACGCGGTGGTACCAAGGTGGTGTATGGCAGCCGCGACCAGGAGATGGGTCGCAAGCGTGTCGCGGTCCAGCAACTGATTGCAGCTTATCGCAATGTCGGCGCCCGCTGGGCCGATCTCGACCCGCTCAAGCGCCGCGAACGCGACAACATTCCTGAGCTGGAGCTTTCGTTCTACGATTTCTCCGACGCCGACCAGGAAGTCGTGTTCAACATCAGCAACACATTCTTCGGCAAGGAGACGATGAGCCTGCGCGATCTGCGCAACGCATTGTTCGAGACCTATTGCGGCAGCATCGGCTCCGAATACATGTATCTGACCGACCAGGCGCAAAAGCGCTGGTGGCAGCAAAAGCTCGAATCGATCCGCAGCAAGCCGAACTTCGATGCAACCAAGAAGCGCCATATCCTGGAGCGCCTGACTGCAGCCGAAGGGCTGGAGCGCTTCCTGCATACCAAGTATGTGGGGCAAAAGCGCTTCTCGCTCGAAGGCGGTGAGAGCTTCATCAATGCCATGGACGAGCTGATTCAGCGCGGTGGTGTTGTCGGAATCCAGGAAATCGTCATTGGCATGGCGCACCGCGGCCGATTGAACGTATTGGTGAATTCGCTGGGCAAGTTGCCGGCCATGCTGTTTGCCGAGTTCGACCACACTGCACCCGAAGACCTGACCAGTGGCGACGTCAAGTACCACCAGGGTTTCAGCTCCGATGTTTCCACCCCCGGCGGCCCGGTTCACCTGACGCTGGCGTTCAACCCATCACACCTCGAAATCGTGAATCCGGTGGTCGAGGGTTCGGTGCGTGCGCGCATGGACCGGCGCGCCGACCCGCACGGCAAGCAGGTGTTGCCGGTGCTGGTGCACGGTGATGCGGCGTTTGCCGGTCAGGGCGTGGTCATGGAAACCCTGGCGCTGGCGCAGACCCGGGGTTACTCCACCGGCGGCACGGTGCATATCGTGATCAACAACCAGATCGGTTTCACGACCAGTGACCCGCGCGACAGCCGCTCCACCTTGTATTGCTCGGATGTCGTCAAGATGATCGACGCCCCGGTGCTGCACGTCAACGGCGACGACCCGGAAGCGGTGGTGCTGGCGACCCAGATGGCGCTGGACTTCCGCATGGAGTTCCGCAAAGATGTGGTCGTTGACATCATCTGCTTCCGCAAGCTCGGCCACAACGAGCAGGACACACCGTCCCTGACGCAGCCCCTGATGTACCGCAAGATTGCGCAGCATCCCGGCACGCGCAAGCTCTACGCCGACAAGCTGGCTGCGCAAGGCTTCGAGGCCGAGCTGGGCGAGCAAATGGTCAAGGCCTGCCGCGCGGCATTGGAGGCGGGCAAAAACACCTTCGACCCGGTGCTGACCAATTTCAAGAGCAAGTACGCCGTCGACTGGATGCCGTACCTCAACAAGAAGTGGACCGATGCAGGCGACACCGCGATTCCACGGGCCGAGTGGAACCGACTGGCCGAGAAGATCAGCACCATCCCTGCTTCGATCACCCCGCATAAGCTGGTCGAGAAGGTGTATGCCGACCGCGCGGCGATGGGCCGCGGCGAACTGCCAGTGGACTGGGGCATGGGCGAGCACATGGCATTTGCCTCGCTGGTGGCCAGCGGCTACCCGGTCCGGCTTAGCGGGGAAGATTGCGGTCGCGGCACCTTCAGCCACCGCCATTCGGTGATCCATGACCAGAATCGTGAGAAGTTCGACGAAGGCATGTACATCCCGCTACAGAACGTGGCGGAAAGCCAAGCTCCCTTTGTCGTGATCGACTCGATCCTGTCCGAGGAGGCGGTGCTGGCGTTCGAATACGGCTACGCGTCCAACGACCCGAACACGCTGGTGATCTGGGAAGCCCAGTTCGGCGACTTCGTGAATGGCGCCCAGGTGGTGATCGACCAGTTCATTGCCTCTGGTGAGGTCAAATGGGGCCGTGTGAATGGCATCACATTGATGTTGCCGCACGGATATGAAGGCCAGGGGCCAGAGCACAGCTCGGCGCGTCTGGAGCGCTTCATGCAACTGAGCGCGGACGCCAACATGCAGGTAGTGCAGCCGACCACGGCCAGCCAGATCTTCCATATTTTGCGCCGCCAGATGGTGCGCAACCTGCGCAAGCCGCTGATCATCATGACGCCAAAGTCGCTGTTGCGGGCCAAGGACGCGGCGTCGCCGTTGTCCGAGTTCACCGATGGCTGCTTTCAGACCGTGATTCCCGAGACGGGCGAGATCAAGGCCGACAAGGTCAAACGGGTGATCTGCTGCAGCGGCAAAGTCTACTACGACCTGGTGCGCCAGCGCGAGGAGCGTGGCACCGAAGACAGTGCCATCATCCGGGTCGAGCAGCTGTATCCGTTCCCGCACAAGGCGTTTGCGACCGAGCTCAAGAAGTATCCCAATGTCACCGAGATTGTCTGGTGCCAGGACGAGCCGCAGAACCAAGGTGCCTGGTTCTTCGTTCAGCATTACATCCACGAGAACATGCTCGAGGGCCAGAAACTGGGTTATTCGGGCCGTGCTTCGTCGGCGTCCCCGGCAGTCGGTTATTCACACCTGCACCTCAAGCAGCAAAAGGCCTTGGTCGATGGTGCGTTCGCCAAGCTCAAGGGCTTCGTGCTCTCCAAGTAAGCACTATTTGCCCACCCTGAATGCAACACCATCGTTGAAAGAAGAACAGACATGGCCATCGTAGAAGTCAAGGTACCCCAGTTGTCGGAATCGGTTGCTGAAGCAACACTCCTGCAATGGAAGAAAAAAGTTGGCGACGCCGTCACCGAAGATGAGATTCTGATCGAGGTCGAGACCGATAAAGTCGTGCTGGAAGTGCCGGCCCCGTCGTCCGGTGTATTGGTCGAGCTGGTTGCCGCCGACGGCGCGACCGTGCTGGCCGAGCAACTTATTGCCCGCATCGATACGAGTGGCGGAGCCGTCGCGTCGGCAGCCAAGCCTGCAGCCGAGCCGGCCAAGGATGCTGCACAGGCACCTGCCGCCGCAGCTGCTGCAGCGGCGTCCGGCACCGCCAAGGCTGGCGTTGCCATGCCTGCTGCTGCCAAGCTGATGGCCGACAACAAGTTGGACCCCGCATCCGTGTCCGGCACCGGCAAGGACGGGCGCATTACCAAGGGTGACGTCACCGCTGCGCTGGCCAAGCCGGCGGCGCCTGCGGCCCCAGCCGTGGCGGCAGCGCCGCAGGTCACGCCGCGGGCGGCAACCTTGCTGCCCCAGGTTTCGACGGCCCAGCCCAATCTGGGTGACCGTCCGGAACAACGGGTGCCGATGAGCCGCCTGCGCGCCCGTGTCGCCGAGCGTTTGCTGCAGTCGCAGTCGAGCGCAGCGATCCTGACCACGTTCAACGAGGTGAACATGGCGCCGGTGATGGAGATGCGCAAGCGTTTCCAGGAGAAGTTCGAAAAGGAACACGGTGTCAAGATCGGCTTCATGAGCTTCTTCGTGAAGGCCGCCGTGCATGCACTCAAGAAGTTCCCGGTGCTCAACGCGTCAGTGGACGGCAACGACATCGTCTACCACGGCTTTTTCGACATCGGCATCGCGGTGGGTTCGCCACGCGGTCTGGTGGTGCCCATCTTGCGCAATGCCGATCAGATGAGCTTTGCCGAGATCGAGAAGAAGATCGCCGAATACGGTGCCAAGGCACGCGACGGCAAGCTGGGCCTCGAAGAGATGACCGGCGGAACCTTCTCCATCTCCAATGGGGGGGTGTTCGGTTCAATGTTGTCCACACCCATCATCAACCCACCGCAGTCGGCCATCCTGGGCGTGCATGCGACCAAGGAACGGGCGGTGGTCGAGAACGGCGTGGTCGTGGTGCGCCCGATCAACTACCTGGCCATGAGTTATGACCACCGCATCATCGACGGTCGTGAGGCCGTGCTGGGCCTGGTCGCAATGAAGGAAGCCCTGGAAGATCCGGCTCGCCTGTTGTTTGATATTTAAGGTAAGACATGGCACAAGAATTTGACGTCCTCGTCATCGGCGCTGGCCCTGGCGGATACATTGCGGCCATTCGCGCGGCTCAGCTCGGCATGAAGGTGGCTTGTATCGATGAATGGAAAAACGCGCAGGGCGGCCCCGCGCCCGGCGGAACCTGCACCAACGTGGGTTGCATTCCATCCAAGGCGCTGCTGCAGTCGTCCGAAAACTACGAGCATGCATTGCTGCACTTCGCGGACCATGGCATCGGCGTCAAGGGCTTGTCGCTGGATCTCGCCAAGATGGTGGGGCGCAAAGATTTGGTGGTCAAACAGAACAACGACGGAATTCTGTATCTTTTCAAGAAGAACAAGGTGACGTTCTTCCACGGCCGCGGCTCATTTGTCGGCGCCAAGGACGGCAGCTACGAGATCAAGGTGGCCGGCGCCAAATCCGATACCTTTCGTGCTGCTCAGGTAATTGTGGCTACCGGCTCGACCGCCCGCCCATTGCCGGGCGTGGCCTTCGACGAGGAGCGCATCTTGTCCAACGATGGCGCGCTGCGCATTGGCGCCGTGCCCAAGAAGCTCGGCGTCATTGGAGCCGGTGTCATCGGCCTGGAGATGGGATCGGTCTGGCGGCGTCTGGGCGCCGATGTAACGATCCTCGAAGGCCTGCCGGCCTTCCTGGGCGCCGTCGACCAGCAGATTGCCAAGGAGGCGCAAAAAGCGTTTACCAAGCAGGGACTGAAGATCGAGTTGGGGGTCAAGGTCGGCGAGATCAAATCGGCACGCAAGGGCGTGACCATCGCGTACCTTGATGCCAAGGGCGGCAAGCAGTCGCTGGTAGTGGATCACCTGATCGTGTCCGTCGGCCGTGTCGCCAACACCGACGGCCTCAATGCCGCGGCGGTGGGCCTGACGCTGGATGAACGCGGCGCCATCGTTGTGGACGACGATTGCCGCACCAACCTGCCCGGAGTGTGGGCAGTGGGCGATGTAGTGCGTGGGCCGATGCTGGCGCACAAGGCCGAGGAAGAGGGCGTTGCCGTTGCCGAGCGGATTGCCGGTCAGCATGGTCATGTCAACTTCAACACCATTCCGTGGGTGATTTACACCAGCCCGGAGATCGCCTGGGTCGGCAAGACCGAGCAGCAACTCAAGGAGGCTGGCGTCGCCTACCGTACGGGTACCTTCCCGTTCCTGGCCAATGGCCGGGCACGTGCGCTGGGAGACACCACCGGCATGGTCAAAATGATCGCCGACGAGGCGACCGACGAGATCCTCGGTGTGCATATCGTCGGGCCGATGGCCAGCGAGCTGATTGCCGAATGTGTCGTGGCCATGGAGTTCCGCGCCAGCAGCGAGGACATTGCGCGGATCTGCCACGCACATCCGTCGCTGAGCGAGGCCACCAAGGAAGCCGCTTTGGCGGTCGACAAGCGCGCCTTGAACTTCTGATCGATGCGCGGGATGCGAGTTGTGCCGGGGGTCCGTGCATGGCGTTGAAGCCTGTTCACGTGGCCTACGAGCGCGAGCTGAGGCTGCGGGGTTACCAAAGTGATCCTGGCCAACTGGCCGTCGTCGACGAACTCGAGCGTTGTGCGGTCGACTGGGATGTCTACCTGGCCAAACGTGACGGTCGTCTGCGCAAGCTGATCAACCGGCCGCCGATTCCACGCGGTGTCTACATGTACGGCGGAGTGGGGCGCGGCAAGAGCTTTCTGATGGATTGCTTCTTTGGCGCGGTGGCCGTCAAACGCAAAACCCGGCTGCATTTCCATGAGTTCATGCGGGAGGTGCACCGTCAGTTGACCCGTTTGCAGGGCACCGTCGATCCACTGGATGAACTGGCGCGGCAGATGGCGCGCAAGTACCGGTTGCTGTGCTTCGATGAATTTCATGTGGCCGACATCACCGACGCGATGATTCTGCATCGCCTGCTCGACGCCTTGTTTGCGCAGGGTGTGGGATTCGTCGCCACATCGAACTTCATGCCGGACGCGCTGTATCCAAACGGTTTGCATCGCAATCGCATCCTGCCCGCGATCGCGCTGCTCAACGAAAAACTCGTCGTCATTCCGATCGGCGACGGGACCGACTACCGCCTGCGGGCCCTGGAGGATGTCAAGTTCTACCATGTGCCTTGTGGACCCGCGGCCGATCTGGAGTTGGAGGCGGCCTTCAGCCACCTGGCCGAGGCGCATGACGAGGATCCGGTAATGCACATAGAGGCGCGCCAGATCCGATCGCGTCGCCGCGCCGGTGGCGTGGTTTGGTTCGATTTCAAGACCCTTTGCGGTGGCCCCCGTTCCCAGAACGATTACCTGGAGATCGCCACGCAATTCCATACCGTGCTGCTGAGCGATGTTCCGATGATGCCGATGCGCATGTCGTCGGAGGCACGGCGCTTCACCTGGCTGGTCGACGTCTTGTACGACCGCAAGGTCAAACTTATCCTGTCGGCCGAGGTCGAGCCGGAACAGCTCTATACAGAAGGCCCCCTGGCCCATGAATTCGTGCGCACCGTGTCCCGTCTGCACGAGATGCAGACCCGCGCCTTCATGGCGCAGGAACGCAGAATGGTCGATACTTCTCTGACATGAAATCCGCCTTTTTCCTGATTGCCTTGACCCTCCTCGCGACCACTGTGCACGCGCAGGACGACGCGATTCGCAAGCTGGAAATGCGCGAGGCCGCGCAGCGTGCGTGGATTGGCGACACGCGTGCGGCCTACCACGTGCAATTCAAGGCCCAGGAGATCGGGTGTTATCAGCGGTTTGCCGTCAACGACTGCCTGATCGACAGCCGACGGACGCAACGCGAGGTTATGGTCGACCTGCGTCGGCAGGAAATTTTGATCAATGACACCCAGCGTAAGCGCCGCGGCGCACAGCAAGTGCTCCGATCCGACGAGAAGCTGAAAACCCGGGAGTGAGCGCGGCCCGGCTGCGCAAGCTCAGGTGTCGAGTGGCTCGAGCTTGACGACCACCAGAGACAGATTGTCGCCCGAGCCCTGGGCACGTTCGCGCGCCTTGTCGATCAGGAACTCTGCCGCCTCACGGGCGGACAGACGATCGAGCACCTCGCCCATCTCCTGATCGTTGAAGTAGTGCCAGATGCCGTCGCTGCATGACAGCAGCGTATCGCCAGCGCGAACGCGGGGAATGAAGTGAACGTCAACCGGCGGCTCGGTCTCAGTCCCCAGGCAGCCCATCAGGATGTTCGATTGCGGGTGGACGTTGGCTTCTTCCTCGGTGATTTCGCCGCGTTTGACCAGCATCTGCACATAGGAGTGGTCGTTGGTGCGGCGAACCAGACGCCCGTTCTGGTAATGGTAGATGCGGGAGTCGCCGGAATGCGCCCAATGGCAATCGCCGCCCGCATTGAGCACAAAGGCGGCGATCGTGCTGTGGGGTTCCTCTTCGGACGAGATGGCGGTGAGCTTGATCACCACATGGGCTTCACGCGCGACCTGCATCAGCATGGCGGCCGCGTCATCGCTGGCGGGTGCGTATCGGTCAAACAGCTGAACAGCGGTCATGATGACCTGGTCGGATGCCTTGCGGCCCCCACTGCGACCGCCCATGCCATCGGCGACGACGCCCATCACGCACCCGTTGATCCGCGTGTGATTGAGCAGGCTGACCCGATCCTGCTGGTAGTCGCGGTCGCCCTTGTGAATACCCGTCGCAGCAGTCAGTCGGTAACCATTGGTCATTTTTGCGCCATCTGGGGACGGTACTCCGCAAAAAGCGGGACAATCCCGGGTGTCTTCAGCCTCGCGCTACCGTGACCTCACGGCAGTGCTGCTGCGGCTGATTCTAGACCCAAGCTGTGGATTCCAACCTTCATTCTCCCGAACGCAGGCTGATCGAGTTGACGATGGCGCACGCCGACCTGGATGCGCTGATCGACAGCACCGATCTGGCCCAGCCACTTGACGAACTCGCATTGCGCCGACTCAAGAAGCGCCGATTGGCGCTGCGCGACGAAATGCAGTGCCTGCACACCCATTTGACGCCCGGCGATCCGGCCTGATCGATGGACTTGCGGGCACAGGTTGATCAGGCATTTGCACCGGGCGGCGTATTGCCGCGCCTGCTGCCGGACTTTCTTCCGCGCAGCGGCCAGATCGCCATGGCGCAGGCCATCGCCGAAACCATTGACAGCGGCGGCACCCTGGTTGTCGAAGCCGGTACCGGTGTGGGCAAGACCTTCTCCTATCTGGTTCCGGCCTTGCTCAGCGGTGAGCGGGTCTTGCTCTCCACAGCGACCAAGACCTTGCAGGACCAGCTATTCGGGCGCGATCTGCCACAACTGGTGCAGGCCCTGGGTTTGCCGCTGCGCACGGCGCTGCTCAAGGGCAGGGGCAGCTACCTGTGCCTGCACCGGATGGAACTGGCACGACAAAGTGCCGCGTTGGAGGACCGGACCCTGGTACGGACCCTCGCCAAGATCGAGCAATGGTCCCTGTCCACCCGCACCGGCGACCTGGCCGAGCTCCCTGGCTTGGACGAACGTTCACCGGTGCTGCCGCATGTGACCTCAACGCGCGAGAACTGCCTGGGTTCCCCGTGCCCGAAATTCCGCGCCTGCCACGTGCATCAGGCGCGGCGCGAAGCTTTGGCCGCTGACGTGGTGGTGATCAACCACCACCTGTTTTTTGCCGACCTGGCGGTGCGCGAATCCGGCATGGCCGAGCTGTTGCCGACCGTGCGGACCGTAATCTTCGACGAGGCCCATCAGCTCAACGAGACCGGCCTGCAGTTCCTGGGCCGACAGCTCTCGAGCGGCCAGCTCATCGATTTCGCACGCGACATGGTGGCGGTGGGCCTGCAGCATGCGCGTGGCCTGGTCGATTGGCAGCAGACCGCAGCGACGGTGGAGCGCGCTGCCCGCGATCTGCGCATGCTCGTGGGCCGGATGGCGCCCGGTAGTCGCTTGCGCTGGGCCGATGCGGCGCCGGACACCATGTCGCCGGACGCATGGCAGGAGGCCATGGATGCCTTGCACGCGGCACTGGTCCAAGCGGGCGAGGCGATGGGCAAGGTGGCCGAGACAGGCCCCGATTTCGAGCGACTGATCGAGCGGGGTGTCCGGCTGCTGGCGCTGGCGGACTTTTTCGTGCGCGAACGGGACCCGGCCTGTGTGCGCTGGGTCGACGTGGGCGCACAGTTGCGCCTGATCGAGTCGCCGCTGGACATTGCACAGGCGGTCAAGGAGAAATTGCTCAAGACCGACGCGGATGTGGACAATCGCCGCGCATGGATCTTCACGTCGGCCACGCTGGGCGACGAAGCGACGTTGCGCTGGTTCACCGAGCCCTGCGGTCTGTCAGATGCCCGGATTCTGCGGGTGGACAGTCCGTTCGACTATCCGCGGCAGGCTGCGGTGTATGTACCGCGCAGCCTGCCACGACCGGCTGATCCTGGCCACAGCGCCCAGGTCGCGTCACTGGTTGAACGCCTGGCGCTTGAGCTCGGTGGTCGTACCCTGGTGCTGACAACCACGCTCAAGGCGCTGCGCATCATCAGCGAGCAGTTGCAACGCCGATTCGATGGCACCCAGGAGCTCCGGGTTCTGGTGCAGGGGCAGGGTCCGAAACGCGAGTTGATGGAGCGTATGCGTGATGCAGCCAGCGACGGCGGGCCGGGCTGCATTCTGGTGGCTTCGGCATCGTTCTGGGAGGGCATAGACATTCCCGGCGACGCTTTGCAGATGGTGGTGATTGACAAGCTGCCGTTTCCGCCGCCCAACGACCCACTGGTAGAGGCCCGTGCCGGCCGGCTTCAAGCCGCCGGCCGCAGTCCGTTCAACGATTATTTTCTGCCCGAGGCTGCAGTGGCCTTGAAACAGGGGGCCGGCCGGCTGGTTCGGCGCGAGTCAGACCGTGGCGTGCTGGTGCTGTGCGATACACGGCTGACGGCCATGGGGTACGGCCGGCGCCTGCTCAAGGCCTTGCCGCCCATGCGGATGCTGGATTCGGAAGAAGCGCTATTGGCCTTGCTGCGCGAACTTACCAGACCTTCCACCACGGCACATCATCCCGCTTGAAGCCGCGCGCGACATAGCGACTGTTGGGGTAGCTGGTCTGCAGCACCCGTTTGGAGTCGTCTTGCAACTGGGTCATGCCCAGCGCTTCATAGGACTTCACCATGATGTACAGCGCCTCTTCCAGCGCCGGAACATCCCGGTAGTCTGTCAGGGCCGACTGGGACCGGTTGATGGCAGCCAGATAGGCGCCGCGCTGGTAGTAATAACGCGCCACATGGACCTCGTATTGCGCCAGCGAGTTCACGATGTAATTCATGCGCAAGCGCGCATCCGGGGTGTAACGCGAGTCCGGGAAGCGCGTGGCGAGCTCCTTGAAGGCCTCAAACGACTCCTTGGCGGCCTTCTGGTCCCGTTCGGACAGGTCTTGACGGGTCAAAAACGAAAACATGCCAAGGTCGTCGTTGAAATTGACGATGCCCTTGAGGTACAAGGCATAGTCGACCGCCGGGCTGGCCGGATGCAGCTTCAGGAAGCGGTCGATCGTGGCCAGGGCCTGCGCCGGTTCGGCGGCACGGTAATGGGCGTAAGCCTTGTCGATTTGCGCCTGCTGGGCCAGCGGCGTACCGGCGGCGCGACCTTCGAGCTTCTCCAGCAGCAGCGTCGCCTTGTCGTACGAGCCGGACTTCAACTCGTCCTTGGCTTCGGCGTAGATACGGTTGGGACTCCAGTTGGCAGTCTTGTCATCTGGTGTGGAGGATGCACAACCGGTGAGCCACAAGGTGGTACCCGCCAGAAGCACAAGGCGAACCATCGATAATTTGGTGCTAAGCATGGGGACGACCTTGGAAACGAACAGCAGCGGGATTATATCGGTGGCACTTGATTTGCTCGGGGAGGATGACGCGACCGATGCCGGTGACGACAACGAGATCCGGGAATGGCGGGTAGACGCAGGCCAGCACGGCGAGCGACTGGACAAGGTGCTGGCTGCGACCATCAGCGAGTTTTCGCGCAACTACCTCAAACAGCTGATCGAGCAAGGTGCGGTCGAGCGCAATGGCGAGCCACAGCTCAAGGTGTCGGCGCGCGTGAAGGCGGGCGACGCCATGCGTGTGAGTCTTCGCCCGACACCCCAGAGCCAGGCCTTCAAGCCTGAGGACATGGCATTGGAAGTCGTGCATGAGGATGCCGACCTTCTGGTGATTCTGAAGCCGGCCGGCCTGGTGGTGCATCCGGCGCCCGGCAACTGGAGCGGCACGCTGCTCAACGGCTTGCTGGCCTGGGATTCGCGACAGGGAGATCTGCCCCGCGCGGGAATCGTGCACAGGTTGGACAAGGACACCAGTGGCCTGATGCTGGTGGCGCGATCCAGGCCCGCCATGGATGGGCTGGTGCGCATGATTGCCCAGCGCGAGGTGCAGCGTCAGTATCTGGCGTTGGCCCATGGCCGCTGGGAGGGCCCGGCGAGCCGGGACGTCCAGGCGTCCATCGGCCGAGACCCGCGCAATCGCCTGCGCATGGCGGTGCTGAACGCGGACAAGACGGGCGCCAAGGACGCCCGTACGACGATCGAGCGACTCGACAGCAGCGACCAGCATTGTCTGGTGCGCTGCAGCCTGCATACCGGGCGTACCCACCAGATCCGCGTCCACATGGCGTCCATCGGACATCCGCTGGTTGGCGATGAGACCTACGGCGGGCCCGGTGCGGGGGTCCTCGGGCGGCAGGCGCTGCACGCATTCCGGTTGGCACTGGCGCATCCGATCAGCGCCAGGCCTTTGCAGTTCATGACCCCTTTGCCCGCCGACATGCAACAGGCCGTGGCGCATGTGGGCCTGCGCTACAATCCGCCCTGACAGACCGTCGCCGTGCAACATGGCACTGTGGCGCCTGATCCACGCACCGCAGACGTTCGATCTGCCCGCTGCGTTCCAAATTGACTGGCATCGACGCGCACCCGCTGGTGCCTCTTCCGGAATCCCTTGACGATGAATACCGCTCAGGCAAAGCGTGTACTGGAAACCGCCCTGATCTGTGCGCCCCAACCGCTGCAGTTGCGGGAGCTGCGCGCGTTGTTCGACGATGCCGTCGGCGCCGACACCCTTGCGCAAATGCTGCGGGACCTGCAGTTGGACTGGGCGCAAAACGGTGTGGAGCTGGTGCAGGTTGCAACTGGCTGGCGATTTCAGAGTCGGCCGGAGATGCGCGAGTTCCTCGATCGACTGCATCCGGAAAAGCCGCCTCGTTACACCCGCGCGACGCTGGAGACGCTGGCCATCATTGCCTACCGCCAACCGGTCACGCGTGGCGACATGGAAGACATCCGTGGCGTGACGATCAACTCCCAGATCATCAAGCAGCTTGAAGATCGCAACTGGATCGAAGTCATTGGTCACCGTGAGGCGCCGGGCCGGCCGGCGCTGTTTGCCACCACGCGCCATTTTCTCGATGACCTGGGGCTGCGCTCGCTCGACCAGCTTCCGCTGCTGGACAAGGAGGCGGTTGCCGCAGACATGTTCGATTCGCTCGTGCCGCTTTCCGATCCGGCCGATGCCAAGGCTGGTGGTGCGCTGCCGGCCGAAAACGTGGCTGATGCTGCCGACGTCGCCCCAACAGCAGACGATCCGGACGGATCGGACGGCAGCCAGGGCCCTGAAGGTGACGGCGAAACGCCGCTCGTCGCAAGCGCTGATCCGTTGCCCGACACCAAGACCGATGACCAATCGGCGGATGCCCGTTCGGATAAACCAATTCCGACCTCAATCTCAATCCCAACCGCGGCCGGGCCTTTGCCAACGGACGCGACCCCCATGGTGGAACCCGACAATGAATGACACCCCTCAGGACGACGCGCCCGTGAATCCACCGGAGCACGACGTTGCGCGGCCTGCCGAGTTGATTCCGGCGCCCGATGCACCGGCCGATCAGACCGAGCCGACCGGCGACGCGGTATTCACCGAGGCAGCGGGGGGCGAGCAGAAAGCAGCCACCCCGTCCGCTGCGGCACCGACGGGTGATGCCAGGATTCGTTTCGAGGATGTGATTTCAGGTCAATTTGACGCGGACGAGGAGAGCCCGGATGTGGCTCCACCCAAGCGGGTGCTGGCGCCTCAAGCAGAGACTCCCAAGCTGCACAAGGTGCTAGCGCAGGCAGGCATGGGCTCCCGGCTGGAGATGGAGCAACTGATCATGGAGGGGCGGATCACGGTCAATAACGAGCCGGCCCACATCGGTCAACGTATTCAGCATGGCGACCATGTGAAGGTCAACGGCAAGCCGATCCGGTTCCGCCTCGAAGCGCCACCGCCACGGGTGATCGCCTATCACAAACCCGCAGGCGAAGTGGTCACGCATGATGATCCGCAGAACCGGCCCACGGTGTTTCGTCGCTTGCCCAAGTTGCACCAGGGCAAGTGGCAATCAGTGGGACGGCTGGACCTCAACACCGAGGGACTGCTGTTGTTCACCAGTTCCGGCGAACTGGCCAACAATCTGATGCACCCGCGTTTCGGCCTGGAGCGCGAGTATGCCGTGCGGGTGCTGGGCGCCTTGAGCAATGACGAGAAAAAGCGCCTGCTTGAGGGTGTGCGCCTGGACGACGGCATGGCGCAGTTCGGGTCCATCGATGACGGCGGCGGAGAAGGCGCCAATTGCTGGTACCGCGTAACGATCTCCGAGGGGCGCAATCGCGAAGTGCGGCGCATGCTCGAGGCGGTCGGTCATGCGGTCAGCCGCCTGATCCGCATCCGCTACGGCGCGATGTTGCTGCCGCGTGGCCTCAAACGCGGCGCGTGGATGGAACTCGACGACTCCGATATCCAGTCCTTGCACCGGGCAGTGGCGCGCACCGGCGATGCGGCTGGCGACCGTGACGGCGCCGCCGATACGGCTGGCAGGGGTGGGGCGGCAGGTGGCGCTGGTGCCAACCGCCAGCGTCGACCCGGCGGCCGGGGCGGGGCGCCGGGTCGCCCATCCGAGGGGCGGCGCGAGCCGTCACGCGGACCGGCGCAAACCAGTGGCGGCAACGCCGCTGCGGGTGGACGCAACCGCAACCGCAATCAACCGCAACACGATGACTCCGGCGAACGCGCGGACCGCAAGGCGGCGGAGTCACAGCCCGATCCGATGAAGACCTCATTTGGATATATCGGCGCGGACAGCTTTACCAAGCAGCGCCAGGGGCAGGGCCCGGGGCAACGTCGCGGACCCGGACGCGGCAACGGGGGCCCGTCCGGCAATTCCGGCGGTGGCGGCAACCGGCGCGCAGGCCGCGGGCGTTAGTCGCTTGGCAAGGCATGCCCGGCGCAGGGGCAACAGTCCATGGCCCATGCCCGCGGTAGAATGCGGGGCTTTGCCCTCTGCGGCAAACCACAGAATCATCCCATCAGGAATCACCATGTCTATCGAACGCACTCTTTCCATCATCAAGCCTGACGCCGTGGCCAAGAATGTCATCGGCCAGATCTATGCCCGTTTCGAAGCTTCCGGCCTGAAGGTCATCGCTGCGCGCATGGCCCGCCTGTCGCGTGCCGACGCCGAAGCTTTCTACGGAGTGCACAAGGAGCGTCCCTTTTTCAACGACCTGGTCAGCTTCATGATTTCCGGCCCGGTGATGATCCAGGCCCTGGAAGGCGAGAACGCCGTGCTCAAGAACCGTGACCTGATGGGCGCGACCGACCCGAAGAAGGCCGCTCCCGGCACCATTCGCGCAGATTTCGCTGACAGCATCGACGCCAACGCCGTGCACGGTTCTGACGCTGCCGAGACGGCGGCTGTCGAACTGTCGTTTTTCTTCCCGGCGATGAACGTCTACAGCCGATAGGCCACCCATGTTGGTCAACTTGCTCGATTACGACCTCGAGCGTTTGGCCGCATTTTGCGAGCGGCTGGGCGAAAAGAGGTTTCGTGCGACCCAGCTGTTTCGCTGGATCCACCAGAAAGGCGCGGCCGATTTCGACGCCATGACCGACCTGGCCCGGTCACTGCGCGAGAAATTGCGCGATGTCGCCGAGATCCGCATGCCGGTCGTGAACTCCGAGCAGCGCTCGGCCGACGGCACCATCAAGTGGCTATTCGATGTCGGCGGCGGCGATGCCATCGAATCGGTTTTCATTCCCGAATCGGACCGCGGCACCCTGTGCATCTCGTCGCAGGCTGGATGTGCCGTGGGCTGTCGCTTTTGCTCGACCGGCCATCAGGGTTTCAGCCGCAATCTGACCAGTGGCGAGATCGTCGGGCAACTGTGGTTTGCCGAACGTTTCCTGCGCGTGCACCTCGGTCGAAGCGACCGTGTCATCTCGAATGTCGTGATGATGGGCATGGGCGAGCCTTTGCAGAACTATTCTGCGTTGGTGCCGGCCTTGCGCGTGATGCTCGATGACCATGGCTACGGCCTGTCGCGTCGCCGCGTCACGGTGTCGACGTCCGGTGTCGTGCCAATGATGGAACGTCTGGGTCGGGACTGTCCCGTGGCATTGGCCGTGTCCTTGCACGCGCCCACCGATGCGTTGCGCGACAACCTGGTGCCGCTGAACAAGAAGTATCCGTTGCAGGAACTGCTGCAGACCTGTGTGGCCTATTTGGCGCATGCGCCGCGGGATTTCATCACTTTTGAATACTGCATGATCGACGGCGTCAACGACCAGGTGTCGCAGGCGCATGAACTGGTTGCGCTGATTCGGCAGTCGGGCAACGGCGGCAACTGGTGTAAGCTCAATCTGATCCCGTTCAATCCGTTTCCGGCCTCCGGTCTCAAGGGGTCTACGGCGCCAAGCATCGCGGCTTTTTCGCGTGTGCTGATCGACGCCGGAATTGTGACGACGGTGCGCAAGACGCGTGGCGACGACATCGACGCTGCCTGCGGTCAGCTGGCCGGTGACGTGCGTGATCGCACGGGCGTGGCCGGACGCATTGCGCGACAGCGCACAATCATGCTCACGCCGGTTGCAATGGATGCGACCGAACATTAGGACGGTTGACGCATGGTGAATATCGATAGCGTGGGCAATGCCATGTGGCAACGAATGGCCATGTTGACCTTGTTGTTGCTGGCCTGTCTGCAACTGGCCTCTTGCGCGACGTCTGGCGCTGGCAGTCTGAACGCCCCGCGGGCGGACATCGTGACCCAATCCGATGAACCCCAGGAACGCACCCGTGCACGCATTCGTCTGGAGTTGGCGGTAGGCTATTTCGAACAGGGCAAGACCACCATTGCACTGGACGAGCTCAAGCAGGCCTTGGCGGTTGACCCGAATTTCGCCGAAGCCTACACCTTGCGCGGTCTGGTCTACATGCGGCTCAACGATCCGGGCCTGGCGGAGTCGAGCTTTCGGCGTGCCCTGGCGCTCAAGCCGGGTGATGCCAACACCTCGCACAACCTGGGCTGGATGATGTGCCAGCGCGATCGGCATGCCGAATCCATGCAATTTTTCGACCAGGCGCTGGCAGATGCCAACTACGGCGACCGGCCCAAGACCCTGATGACCAAAGGCTTGTGCCAGATGCGGGCCAAGAAGCCGGCCGAGGCGGAAGCAACCCTGTTGCAGTCGTTCCAGCTCGATGCTGGCAATCCGATCACCGAGTACAACCTCGCCTTGCTGCTGTTCCGGCGCGGCGACCTGAGCCGGGCGCAGTTCTACATTCGGCGTCTGAACAACAGCGAATGGGCCAACGCGGAGTCGCTCTGGCTTGGTATCAAGGTCGAGCGCAAGCTGGGCAATCGCGCTGCGATGGATCAGCTCGCCGTGCCGCTGCGCAAGCGATTTGCCCAATCTCCCGAGACGGCGCTGTATGACCGGGAGGCATTCGATGAATGATTCGGTCGACTCGAACGACGTGTCGGTGACGCCACCCGCCGGACCTTCTGCCGGTGCCATGCTGCGTGCGGCGCGCGAGGCGGCGGGCCTGCATATCAGTGCGCTGGCGGTATCGCTGAAGGTGCCGGTCAAGAAGCTCGAGGCGCTGGAGGCGGATGACCTCGAACAACTGCCCGATGCAGTATTTGCCCGGGCTCTGGCGGCGACGGTTTGCCGCATGCTCAAGATCGACCCCGAGCCGATCTTGCGGCAGTTGCCGCAGTTGCAGACGGCGTCAATGCCCGTGGGCGGGCTCGGCGAGCCGGTGCGACTCGATTCGCACCGTGGATTGCGCCTGTCGGGATCCTTCAATCTGCCCAAGCCCGTGTTGATGATTTCAGCCGCGTTGCTGGTAGGCGCCTTTGTCGTGTTGCTGCTGCCAGCCTTGCGCGACAGTGCCGGCATGCCTGCTGCGGTTGAAGGCGAGGTGACGATGGTGTTGCCCACACCGCTGCCATTGCTGGCACCTGCGACTGCGCCGGAGGCGGCCGCAACCGACACCGTGCCCGCGGTTACACTGACGGATCCTGCTTCTGCTGCGGCTTCCGCAGCTGCGCCAGTTGTCGCCGCGGTTGTGCCCGCTGCGCCGGCAGATCCAGCCGCCATCGTGGTTTTCAGCGCGCGCGAATCTGCCTGGGTGCAGGTGTTGGGCGCCGATGGCGTGGTGCACCTGCGCAAGACCTTGGACGCCGGTGAAGCCGTGCGTATCAATGGCGCGCTGCCGTTGTCCGTCGTGGTCGGTCGCGCCAATGCTATCGACGTACTTGTGCGCGGCAAGCCGTTCGAACTGACGCCCGTGGCCAAGGACAACGTGGCCCGATTCCAGATCAAGTGAAACCATGACGCCTATCCAGGACCCTATTTCCCCCATCGTCATCGCACGGCATATCACCCGACAGGCGCAAGTCGTCTGGGGTTCGCGCATCGTCACGGTCGGTGGTGGTGCGCCGGTACGGGTACAGTCGATGACCAATACCGACACGGTTGACGTGATTGGTACCGCAATCCAGGTCAAGGCGCTGGCACTTGCCGGCTCCGAGATGGTGCGCATTACCGTGAACACGCCGGAGGCCGCGCAAGCGGTCGCGCCCATTCGCGAGCAATTGGACCGCATGGGAATCGACGTGCCACTGGTGGGCGATTTCCACTACAACGGCCATCGGCTGCTGACGGATTTTCCCGAGTGCGCCCAGGCCCTGTCCAAGTATCGGATCAATCCGGGCAACGTGGGCAAGGGCGTCAAACATGACCGCCAGTTCGCCCAGATAATCGAGGCTGCAATGCGCTGGGGCAAGGCGGTACGCATCGGTGTGAACTGGGGCAGTCTGGACCAGGAGTTGCTGACCCGATTGATGGACGACAACGCCGCACGCGCCCAACCCTGGGACGCCAAATCCGTGATGTACGAGGCGCTTATACGTTCGGCTGTCGGCTCGGCCGACCTGGCGCGCGACATGGGCCTGGACCCGAACCAGATCATCCTGTCGTGCAAGGTCAGTGGTGTGCAGGATCTGGTGGCGGTCTACCGGGCACTGGCGCGCCGCTGCGACTATGCGCTGCACCTGGGGCTGACCGAGGCCGGTATGGGCGCCAAAGGCGTGGTGGCGTCGTCCGCGGCATTGGCAATTCTGCTGCAGGAGGGCATCGGAGACACGATCCGGGTGTCGCTGACACCAGCGCCGGGGGAAGCCCGCACGCAGGAAGTGCTTGTGGCCACCGAGATCCTGCAGGCGCTGGGTGCACGCGCCTTTGTGCCCAGTGTCACGGCGTGTCCGGGATGCGGGCGCACCACCAGCACCACGTTCCAGGAGCTGACCCAGCAGATCGACGATTTCCTGCGTGCGCAGATGCCGGTCTGGCGTGAAAAGTATCCCGGTGTCGAGCGACTCAAGGTGGCCGTGATGGGTTGTATCGTGAATGGTCCGGGCGAAAGCAAGCATGCCGACATCGGCATCAGCCTGCCCGGTACCGGCGAGGCGCCGGTCGCGCCGGTATTCATCGACGGTGAAAAACGCATGACACTGCGCGGCGACGCGATTGCCCGCGATTTCCAGGTTGTGGTCGAAAACTACATTGAAAAGCGCTTTGGTGTCCCAGCGGCAGCGGCCGAATCGGCCTGATGACAAGAACAATGGTGCAACCACAGGACCCGTCCCGGGTCGGCAAGCTTGTCGCCGTCAAGGGCATGAACGATATTTTCCCGCCCGATTCGGCGCAATGGGAATGGTTTGAACAACATGTGCGCGACGTCATGGGCTGTTATGCCTATGGCAGCATCCGCACGCCCATCGTCGAACACACGCAACTGTTCGTCAAAGGCACGGGCGAGACCACCGATATCGTCGAGAAGGAGATGTACTCCTTCGAGGACCGGCTAAACGGCGAACAGCTCACGCTGCGACCGGAAAACACGCCGGGCGTGGTGCGCGCAGCCATCGAGCACAACCTGACGTACGACGGCGGAAAGCGGCTGTATTACGTGGGGCCGATGTTCCGCCACGAACGGCCACAGCGCGGACGTTACCGCCAGTTCTACCAGGTGGGTGCCGAGGCCCTCGGATTTGCCGGACCGGAAGTCGATGCCGAACTGATCGTGCTGGCCTCGCATTTGCTCGCACGGATGGGTTTGCCCGGCATCCGCGTCGAACTCAACAGCCTGGGTCTGCCGGCCGAACGCCAGCAGCATCGACTCGCCCTGATTGCCTATTTTGAGTCCCATGCCGGCTTGCTCGACGCCGACGCCCAGCGGCGGATGCACAGCAATCCGCTGCGTATCCTGGACACCAAGAATCCGGCCATGCAGGAAATGGTGGCCCAGGCACCGCAACTCCTGAGCTTTCTCGGCGAGGACTCGCTGAGGCATTTCGAGACCGTGCAAACCTTGCTCACGGCCAGCGCTGTCCCATGGAGCGTCAACCCGCGCGCCGTTCGCGGGCTTGACTACTACAGCCATACCGTATTCGAGTTCGTCACCGACGAGCTGGGCGCCCAGGGCACCTTGTGTGGGGGCGGCCGGTACGACGGATTGTTCGAGGTGCTTGGCGGCAAGCCGACACCGGCGGTCGGCTGGGGCATGGGCATCGAAAGGGTGCTGGAATTGCTGCGTGTGCGGGGCCAAGCGGCCAGCGCCGTGGCGCCTGATGTGTACGCCGTGGTTCCCGATACCGCCATGTTGCCGCTGGCATTCCAGACCCTGCACGCATTGCGCGAGGCCGGTGTGCGGGTGCAGATGCATGCCGGTGCGCAGGCCGGCGCCAGCAGCATGAAATCGCAGTTCAAGCGCGCGGACAGCAGCGGCGCGCGTTTTGCACTGGTGTTTGGTGCCTCCGAAATGGCGCAAGGCCAGGTCATAGTCAAGGCGCTGCGCGATGGCGCGGGCGCCCAGACGCTGCGCGTGATCGCCGACGTTCGCGACTGGGCCGCAACCCTACAATTGCCCACCTAATTGAAGACAAACCATGGCAACACCTCTCGACCTCGAAGAACAAGAACAACTCGATCAGCTCAAGCATTTCTGGAAACAGTACGGCAATCTGATCACCTGGTTGCTGATTGCCGTGCTGGCGGCCTTTGCCGGCTGGAACGGCTACCAGTACTGGCAACGCAGCCAGGCCTCGCAGGCGTCGGCCATGTATGGCGAGATCGAACGCCTGGCTGTCGAGGCCGATGCGGACAAGCTCACGCGGGCTTTCGGCGACATGAAGGACCGCTTTGGCGGCACTGCCTATGCGATGCAGGCCGGCCTGCTGGTGGCCAGCAGCCTGCAAGGCGCCGGGAAGACCGAGCCCGCAAAGGCCGCTTTGTTGTGGGTGGCTGAGCAGTCCTCCGATCCGGCTTACCAGGCCATCGCGCGGCTGCGACTGGCGGCTGTGGCGGCCCAGGCCAAGGACTTCACGCTGGCCATGGCGGAGTTGGAACGAAGCTTTCCTGCCGAGTTCAGCGCTCTGGTCGCGGACCGAAAGGGCGATGTGCTGAGCATGCAAGGCAAATCGGCTGAGGCACGTGCCGAATACGAGAAGGCCTACAAGGCCTTCTCCGACCGGATCGAGTACCGCCGTCTGGTGGAGGTCAAATTGGCAGCGTTGGGAGCCGACCCACGGCCCAGCACCCCGGATGCCGTGGCTTCGGAAGGCAAAAAATGACAATGCAGCGCAATTGGCGTGTACGCTTGTCCGGTCTGATGATGGCCGGCGCCGCGGGATTGTTGCTTGGCGCGTGTTCGAGCGGGCCGGACAAGCCCAAGCCGGCCGAATTGAGCCCGAACGCCGCATTGATCGGGGTTCGACTGGCCTGGACCTCACGTATTGGTCCGGTGAACTTTCCGCTCGACATCCATGTTCACAACAACAGCGTTTCGATCGCTGGCAGTGACGGCAGTGTGGCCACCCTGGACGGCAGCACCGGTGCAGACCAGTGGCGGGCCAAGGTGGCTGGCGGCATCGCGGGCGGAGTGGGCGGCGATGGGCGCATCACGGCCGTGGTGACACGGACCAATGAGTTGCTGGCAATGGAGAGCGGACGCGAAGTCTGGCGCGAAAAACTTGGTGCCCTGAGCTTCACCGCGCCGTTGGTTGCGGGTGAGAGGGTTTTTGTCATGACGGCCGACCGGGCCGTGTCCGCATACGATGGCCGCTCCGGGCGACGCTTGTGGACCTATACCCGCCCAGGCGACATCCCGTTGTCGGTGCACCAGTCCAGCGTCATGCTGGCCGTGGGCGATACCCTGGTCGTGGGCGTTTCCGGGCGTCTGGTCGGCCTCAATCCGCTCACCGGCAGCGTGCGCTGGGAGGCGCCAATTGCCACCGCGCGCGGCACCAATGATGTGGAGCGCCTGGTCGACCTGGTCGGGCGTGTCAGCCGCGAAGCTGATGTCATTTGTGCCCGCGCGTTCCAGACCGCCATCGGATGTGTCAACGCTGCACGCGGCAATCTGCTCTGGGCCAAGCCGGCAGTGGGTGCGCAAGGCGTGCATGGCGATGCGGACTTCGTCTTCGGTACCGAGGCTGATGGCCAGGTGATCGCGTGGCGCCGCGCCGATGGCGAAAAGGCATGGACGTCGGAGCGACTCAAATACCGCGGTCTGACTGCGCCTTTGGCCATCGGACGTTCGGTGGCGGTTGGAGATGCTGCCGGACTGGTGCATTTTCTGTCCCGCCAGGACGGTAGCCTGATGAACCGGATGCCGACGGACGGCTCGGCTATCGTCGCACCGCCGATCGTGGTCGGCAATACGCTGGTCGTGGTCACCGAAAAAGGTGGCGTGTTCGGTTTCCGGCCCGAGTAGTTTTTTCTTTTGAAGACCGGATTGACAGCATGAAACCCGTATTGGCCCTGGTCGGAAGACCCAATGTGGGCAAGTCCACGCTGTTCAATCGCCTGACCAAGACGCGTGATGCCATCGTTGCCGATTTTGCCGGCCTCACCCGTGACCGTCATTACGGCAACGGACACCACGGAAAGATCGAGTACATCGTCGTCGATACCGGGGGCTTCGAACCCGACGCCGCCGACGGTGTGGTGCGGGAAATGGGCAAGCAGACGCGGCAGGCGGTGGCCGAGGCCGATGTGGTGCTGTTCGTGGTCGATGCGCGGGATGGACTCTCGGCGCAGGACCACGACATCGCGGCTTTCCTGCGGCGCCTGGGCAAGACCTGCGTGCTGGTGGCCAACAAGGCCGAAGGCATGACGGACGGTGTGCGTCTGGGAGAGTTCTTCGAACTGGGCCTGGGCGAGGTTCATGCGGTATCCGCGGCCCATGGCCAGGGTTTGAAGCCTTTGCTCGACCAGATTCTGGGGCCTTATGCAGCCGCCCAGGAGGCACAGGAGGTCGAGGATGCCGCCAGCACCGCGATCCGACTGGCCGTTGCCGGCCGGCCCAACGTGGGCAAGTCCACGCTGATCAACACCTGGCTTGGCGAAGAGCGCTTGGTCGCGTTCGACCAGCCTGGCACCACGCGCGACGCGATCATGGTGCCGTTCGAGCGCCATGGCCAGCGTTTCGAATTGATTGACACCGCGGGTCTGCGGCGCAAGGGCAAGGTGTTCGAGGCGATCGAGAAGTTCTCGGTGATCAAGACACTACAGGCGATCGAGTCGGCCCATGTGGTGTTGCTGCTGATCGACGCGATGCAGGGCGTCACGGATCAGGATGCCCATATTGCCGGCTACATCCTGGAAAGCGGCCGGTCGGTGGTGCTGGCCATCAATAAATGGGATGCGATCGACGAATACCAGCGTGAGTTGGTCAAGCGCTCGGTCGAGACCCGTTTGCCGTTCCTGAAGTTTGCGGCCATGCACCTGATTTCCGCGCGCAAGCGCCAGGGCCTGGGCCCGTTGTGGACATCGATTGCGCAGGCACACAAGGCTGCCAACTGCAAGATGTCGACGCCGGTACTGACGCGCCTGCTGCTCGAGGCCGTACAGTTCCAGAGCCCCAAGCGCGCTGGCATGTTCCGTCCCAAACTGCGCTATGCCCACCAGGGCGGCATGAATCCGCCGATCATCATCGTGCACGGCAATTCGCTTGAGCATGTGACCGATGCGTACAAGCGCTTCCTGGAAGGCCGTTTCCGCAAGGAATTCAATCTGACCGGTACACCGCTGCGTATTCAGATGAAGTCTTCGCCCAACCCTTATACCGACAAGGATTGACACGTCCGCGTGCCAATTACGGGGACCGGGAGAGGGCATTGACAATCGGGGCCATTCATGGCCGTTACGGCGCTTGACGGGCACGTTGTGTTATCGTCCGCTCTTCTTTTCACGTCTTGATCACGGAGAATATCGTGAGCAACAAAGGTCAACTTTTGCAGGATCCATTTCTCAACGCCCTGCGCCGGGAGCATATTCCGGTGTCCATCTATCTGGTCAACGGAATCAAGCTGCAGGGACAGATCGAGTCCTTTGACCAGTATGTTGTACTTTTGCGCAACACCGTGACCCAGATGGTCTACAAACATGCCATCTCCACCATCGTGCCAGGACGTGCGGTGACTTTCTCTGTCAACGAGAGCGGTGACGCGCCGGCTGCAGCCTGACTGCGGCGCCATTGGCCGGCAACGCTGAGTCCCACGCGTTCCCACCGCCGTCCGGCCTTACCCCAGATTGACTATTTCCGCTGATTCACAAACTACCGCCACCATTTTGGTGGGCGTGGACCTTGGCCTGCCGCATTTCGATGCGGAGCTCGAGGAGTTGGGCCTGCTGGCGGCCACGGCCGGCCTGCGTCCGGTGGCCCGCGTCACCTGCAAACGACGCGCGCCCGACGCCGCACTGTTCCTGGGCAGCGGCAAGGCGGACGAGATCAAGCAGTTGGCCCTGCAAGTGGGCGCGACCGAGATCCTTTTCGATCAGGCGCTGAGTCCGGCTCAGCAGCGCAACCTTGAACGTCATCTGGAGATGCCGGTCAACGACCGCACGCTGCTGATTCTCGAGATATTTGCCCAGCGGGCACGTAGCCACGAAGGCAAACTGCAGGTTGAACTGGCCCGTCTGCAATATCTGAGTACGCGCCTGGTGCGGCGCTGGTCCCACCTGGAGCGCCAGCGCGGCGGCATCGGTGCGCGCGGCGGCCCGGGCGAGGCCCAGATCGAGCTCGACCGGCGCATGATCGGAGACCATATCAAGCGCACCAAGGAGCGTCTGCAAAAGGTCAAGCGCCAGCGCCAGACCCAGCGCCGGCAGCGCCAGCGGCGCGATACCTTCAATATCTCGCTGGTCGGTTACACCAATGCCGGCAAGACCAGCCTGTTCAACAGTCTGGTCAATGCGCGGGCCTATGCCGCCGACCAGTTGTTTGCCACGCTCGACACCACGACGCGCCAGATGTATCTCGGTGAGAACTGCCGCTCGGCGTCCCTGTCGGACACCGTGGGCTTCATCCGCAATCTGCCCCACGGCCTGATCGATGCGTTCGAGGCCACGCTGCAGGAAGCCGTTGACGCCGATGTGCTGTTGCATGTGGTGGATGCGTCCAATCCCAGCTGGCAGGAGCAATTGCAGGAAGTCCAGCGGGTGCTCGGCGAGATCGGGGCCGACAAGGTTCGCCAGATCCTGGTATTTAACAAACTCGATGCAATGGAGCCCGAGCACCGTCCGGTCCAGATGATGGACCAGTTTGAGGTCGACGGGGTCCTGACTGATCGGGTGTTTGTCAGTGCGCATAGCGGCGCCGGAATCGCGACGCTGCGCGCCCGATTGGCAGAGTTGGCGCAAGGTGTGGGCGAAGAACCCGTCGGGGACGACAATTCCCATTTGGCGGCGGAGGCTGTTGTGCAATTGGGCACAATCGAGCGATGAAGAAAACGAGAAGCTGACATGAATTTGATGATTCCTTTGACAGGCTGGCAACGTGCGGGAAAGCGCGTGCGAGGCATGTTCAATCTGAATGACTCGCGGTGGGGTCGCAGTGATGAGCAAGGATCCGACGGCGACAAGCCGCCAGCAGAGCCTGGGCGCGAGGATCCGCCGGAGCCGCCACCACCCGGTCGTTCGCGTGGCCAGGGCCCGCAGCAGGGCCCACCGGATCTGGACGAGTTGTGGCGTGACTTCAACAACAAGCTTGGCGGCCTGTTCGGCGGCCGCAAGAATGGCCGCGGCGGCGGCAGCAACGGCGGCGGCGGAAATTTCCAGCCGGACATGAAAAGCGCCGGCATCGGTGCCGGCCTGATTGCAGCCGTGGTGGTACTGATCTGGCTCGGCACCGGATTCTTCATCGTACAAGAGGGCCAGCAGGCCGTCGTGACGCAGTTCGGCAAGTACAAGACATCCGTGGGAGCTGGTTTCAACTGGCGCCTGCCATTCCCGATACAACGCCATGAACTGGTTTTTGTGACGCAGATCCGTTCCGTCGACGTGGGTCGCGACACGGTCATCAAGGCCACCGGTCTGCGCGACTCGGCCATGCTGACCGAGGACGAGAACATCGTGGAGATCAAGTTTGCCGTGCAGTACCGTCTCAGCAATGCCCGCGCGTTCCTGTTCGAGAGCAAGAATCCGGCCGATGCGGTTGGCCAGGCCGCCGAAACCGCGGTGCGTGAAGTAGTCGGAAAGATGCGCATGGATTCGGCGCTGTCCGAGGAGCGCGACCAGATTGCGCCGCGCGTACGGGACTACATGCAGACCATCCTCGATCGTTACAAGGTCGGTATCGAAGTGGTCAACGTCAACTTGCAGCAAGGCGGCGTACGACCACCGGAGCAGGTGCAAGCGGCATTCGACGATGTGCTCAAGGCCGGCCAGGAACGTGAGCGCGCCAAGAACGAAGCGCAGGCTTATGCGAATGACGTGATTCCGCGTGCCGTGGGTTCAGCGTCCCGGCTCAAGGAAGAGGCCGATGCCTACAAAGCGCGTATCGTGGCGCAGGCCCAGGGTGACGCACAGCGCTTCAAGTCGGTGCTGGTCGAATACCAGAAAGCCCCCCAGGTTACGCGCGACCGCATGTACCTGGAGACCATGCAGCAAATTTACGGCAATGTGACCAAGGTGTTGATCGATTCACGCCAGGGTTCAAACCTGCTGTACCTGCCGCTGGACAAGATCCTGCAACAGACCCAGGCAGGTGCGGATGGGGCGGCACCTGCCAACTCCACCGTGCCGGTGCCGCCAGTGACTTCGTCGACGGATGCCCGTTCACGGGATCCTGTGCGCGCGCGTGAACGTGATACCCGCTAGGACTGCAAAATGAACAGGTTAGGTTTTGTATTTACCACCCTCTTGCTCGCGCTGGCTTTGGCCAGTTCGACGGTGTTTGTCGTGGACCAGCGCCAGTTTGGCATCCGGTATGCGTTGGGCCAGATCAAGGAAGTCATCACCGAACCCGGTCTGAACTTCAAACTGCCACCACCGTTCCAGAACGTCACTTACATCGACAAGCGCCTGCTGACGCTAGACAGCACCGATGCCGAGCCGATGCTCACGGCCGAGAAGCAACGTGTCGTGATTGACTGGTATGTTCGCTGGCGCATCACCGACCCGGGTGAATACATCCGCAACGTCGGTCTCGACGAGCAGGCCGGTGCCAACCAACTCAACCGGGTTGTGCGCAATGCGTTCCAGGAAGAGATCAACAAGCGCACCGTCAAGGAACTGCTGTCGACCAAACGCGAGGAAGTCACGACCGATGTGAAGGCGGAGCTCCTGGACAAAGTGCGCGGGGCCAAGCCCTGGGGTATCGACATCGTCGACGTGCGCATCACGCGCGCTGACTATGTCGACACCATCACCGAATCGGTCTACCGCCGGATGGAAGCCGAGCGTAAACGGGTGGCCAACGAACTGCGCTCTACGGGTGCGGCCGAAGGCGAAAAAATTCGCGCCGATGCCGATCGCCAACGTGAGGTCGCAATTGCCAATGCCTACCGTGACGCGCAGAAGATCAAGGGTGAGGGGGATGCCGAGGCGGCCCGCGTCTACGCTGAGGCGTTTGGCCGTGATCCTCAGTTCGCACAGTTCTACCGCAGCCTGGAAGCCTACAAGGGTAGCCTGAGCAAGAAGGGCGACATCATGGTGCTTGACCCCGCGTCTTCGGAGTTCTTCAAGGCCATGCGCGGCGGGACGTTGTCAGTGGCCCCCGCGACGAAGAAGTAAGCGTTGGACATCGGTGACGCGTTCTGGCTGGCGCTGGCGTTGGTGCTGATTCTCGAAGGGCTTTTTCCCTTCGTGTCACCCGGTGGCTGGAAGCGCATGTTTGCGCAGTTGCTGGAGTTGCACGACGGTCAGATCCGTTTCTTCGGCCTATGCAGCATTCTTGCCGGTCTCGTGACGATCTGGCTGCTGACCTGAGTCGGCCGCACAAGTCCGAGCCGGTAGAATCCCTGTTTTAACAGCCTTCGCTATTCCATGTCCGCTTGGGTCCTTCCGGATCATATTGCCGATGTCCTGCCGTCCGAGGCGCGCCATATCGAAGAGCTCAGGCGAGATCTGCTCGATACGGCCCGGCGCTACGGGTACGAGCTGGTCATGCCTCCGCTGCTTGAGCACCTGGAGTCGCTGCTGACGGGCAGCGGCAAGGCGCTCGACCTGCAGACATTCAAGCTCGTGGATCAGTTGTCCGGTCGCATGCTGGGCCTGCGTGCCGACAGCACGCGGCAAGTGGCACGCATCGATGCGCATTTGCTCAATCGGGCCGGCGTGACCCGGCTCTGCTATTGCGGCCCGGTGCTGCATACACGGCCCGACAAACCCCACGCGACGCGCGAACCATTGCAGTTCGGCGGCGAGATTTATGGCCATGCGGGTCCCGAGGCGGACATTGAAATCCTGCTGCTGGCGCTTGACTGCCTGGCCGCGGCCCAGGTACAGGCTCCGATTGTCGATCTCGCCGATGTGCGCATCGTTGAGGCTCTGCTTCAGGATGCGCCGCCTGACGCGTCCATGCACGATGAGATCCACCAGGCGCTGGCCAGCAAGGACAGCAGTGCGCTGCACCGACTCACGTCCGGCTTCCCGGCTGCGTCGCGGCAGGGCCTGCGGGCCCTGCTGGACCTGTATGGCGATGCCCAGGTCCTTGCGCGTGCGCGCCAGATTCTTCCCGACCTGCCAGGCATCAGCCAGGCGCTGGACAACCTGCAGTGGCTGGCGGGCCAGTTGCCCTCAGTACCGGTGAGTTTCGATCTGGCCGATCTGCGGGGTTACGCGTATTACAGCGGTGCCCGTTTTTCCATCTACGCGCCCGGCGCGGTGGATGCGCTGGTACGGGGCGGGCGCTACGATGAGGTTGGCGCGGCGTTTGGACGCAACCGGCCAGCCGTGGGATTCAGCCTGGATATCAAGGCGCTGGTGTCAGCCGTCTCGCCGCGTGCCTTGCACGCGGCTATCCGTGCGCCATGGGGCGAGGCCGCGGACCTGCGCCACGCCATTGCGGCGCTGCGCACGCAAGGCGAAACCGTAGTCTGCGTATTGCCCGGGCATGAAAATGAAGTCGATGAGTTCCAGTGTGATCGCGAACTGCTGCAGGTTGCGGGGCAATGGGTGGTGAAAGCAATTTGAGGCCAGTTCTACATGAAAGCAAGCAAAGGACGTAACGTCGTCGTCGTCGGAACCCAGTGGGGGGACGAGGGCAAGGGCAAGTTGGTGGACTGGCTGACCGAAAGCGCCCAGGGTGTGGTGCGCTTTCAGGGCGGCCACAATGCCGGTCACACTCTGGTCATCAATGGCGTCAAGACCGCCTTGCACCTGATTCCCAGCGGCATCATGCGCGCCGGCGTCAAATGCTACATCGGCAACGGTGTGGTGCTGTCGGCCGCCAAGTTGTTTGAGGAAATCGAAGGTCTGGAGCGCGCCGGGGTCGAGGTTCGCTCACGCCTGCGTATCAGCGAGGCCTGCCCGCTCATCCTGCCGTTCCACGTGGCGCTCGACGTCGCGCGCGAGGCGGCCAGGGAGCAGGGCGGCGGTGCGCGCATTGGCACCACCGGACGCGGAATTGGCCCGGCCTATGAGGACAAGATTGCCCGCCGTGCCCTGCGCGTACAGGATCTCAAGCATCCCGATCGTTTCGCCGAGAAATTGCGCGTCCTGCTGGACCTGCATAACCACGTGCTGACAACCTACCTGGGCTCCGGCCGCTTTGAGTTCGACGCTGCTCTCAAGCCCTTTATGGCCGATGGCAAGGTGTTGTTCCAACCGGTGTTCGATGAGGCGATGCGCCATGCACAGTTGCTGCGGCCGATGGTGGCCGACGTGTCGCGTGAATTGAACGAGGCGCATGCGAAGGGCGCGAACCTGCTGTTTGAAGGCGCGCAGGGGACACTGCTCGATGTCGACCACGGCACCTATCCCTTTGTGACATCGAGCAACTGCGTGGCCGGCAACGCGGCGGCCGGATCGGGCGTCGGTCCGGGCATGCTGCATTACGTGCTGGGCATCACCAAGGCCTATTGCACGCGTGTGGGTGGCGGCCCATTCCCGACCGAGCTGGAGTGGGAGAAACCCGGCACGCCCGGCTACCACATGAGCACAGTGGGTGCCGAAAAGGGCGTGACCACCGGCCGCTCGCGCCGTTGCGGCTGGTTCGACGCCGCCTTGCTCAAGCGTTCAGCGCAGGTCAATGGCTTGTCCGGCTTGTGTGTGACCAAGCTGGACGTGCTCGATGGCCTGGAGACCTTGAGCCTGTGTACCGGCTACGAACTCGACGGTGAACTCATCGATATCCTGCCTATGGGTGCCGAGGAAATTGCGCGCTGCAAGCCGATCTATGAAGAGATGCAAGGCTGGAGCGACAGCACGTTCGGGGTGACGCGTTACGATGCATTGCCGATCGCCGCGCGACTGTATTTGCAGCGCATCGAACACGTGACCGGCGTGCCTATCCATATGGTCTCGACTGGTCCGGATCGCGATCACACCATCATGGTGCGCCACCCTTACCTGGCAGACTAGCGGCCAACAGGCCCTAAAGGAACAAGACCATGTTGACTGAAGACGGCAAGCACCTATACGTCAGCTACGACGAATACCATAACCTGATCGAGAAACTCGCGATCAAGATCCACCAGTCCGAATGGAAATTCGACACGATTCTTTGTCTGGCGCGCGGCGGTATGCGACCGGGTGACATCCTGTCGCGCATCTTCGACAAGCCGCTGGCGATCATGTCCACCAGTTCCTATCGCGCCGAGGCCGGAACCCAGCAAGGTGTGCTGGATATTGCGCGGTACATCACCACGCCCAAAGGTGAGATCGCCGGCAAGGTTTTGCTGGTTGACGATCTGGCCGATACCGGCAAGACGCTCCAGGTGGTGATCGAGCAGTTGCGCGGCGACTACAAGCCGATCACTGAACTGCGCAGTGCGGTGATCTGGACCAAGGCCGTGTCCACATTCGCCGCGGATTATTCGGTCGAGTTTCTGCCCACCAACCCCTGGATCCACCAGCCGTTCGAAGGCTACGATGCGATGCGCCCCGAGCAGTTGATCGAAAAATGGAGTGTCTGATTCGCCCCGAATGCCATGTCCGACATATCCACTGCACTGATCCACCACCCCTACCGGCCACCCGCCGGGTTTGACTCGCCGCAACCAGCAGTCCACAAGGCCTCGACGATCATCTTCCCCGACGTGGCGACGATGCGTTCCGTCAACTGGCGACAGAAGGCCGGTTACACCTATGGCCTGCACGGTACGCCCACCACCTTCCTGCTTGAAGAGCGCCTGTGTACGCTCGAAGGCGGCCTGCAGTGCCTGTTGGCCCCCAGCGGCCTGGCCGCAATATCGACGGTGTCGATGGCGCTGCTCCGAACAGGCGACGAGGTGCTGATTCCGGACAACGCCTATGGCCCGAACAAGGCCTTGGCCGAGAACGAGCTCAAGGCATGGGGTATCACGCACCGCTATTACGATTCGCAGGATGTGCAAGATCTGGCCAGCAAGATCAGCCCGGCCACACGGCTGGTGTGGCTCGAGGCCGCCGGATCGGTAACGCTGGAATTCCCCGACCTGGTGGAACAGGTGCGCGTCTGCCAGGCCCGCTCGGTACTGACGGCGCTGGACAACACCTGGGGCGCGGGCCTGGCGTTCCGACCGTTCGACCTGCTTGCCGGCTCCGGGGAGCACCTCGGCGTCGACCTGACCGTGCATGCACTGACCAAGTATCCCAGCGGTGGTGGCGATGTGCTGATGGGCAGCATCATCACCCGCGATCCAAAACTGCATCTTCGGCTGCGCACCACGCGCCGGCATCTCGGCATGGGTGTGTCAGGCAATGACGCCGAGAGCATCCTGCGCGGCCTTCCCAGCGTGGCACTGCGTTATGCCAGCCACGATACGGCGACGCGCGCACTGGCGCAATGGGCCAGCGGCCGTTCGGAATTTGCACAGGTGCTGCATCCGTCCTTGCCCGATTCGCCCGGTCACACATTCTGGCGCGGCTTGTGCAAGCAGGGACCCGGCGGAGCAGCCGGCCTGTTCAGCGTGATCTTCGGCTCCGAGCATGCAGTGGCCCGGGTTGACGCGTTCTGCGACGCATTGCGCCTGTTCAAGCTAGGCTATAGCTGGGGTGGGCCGATGAGCCTGGTGGTGCCATACACCTTGTCCGAAATGCGCAGCCGCCATCCCGACTATCTGCGTGCCGGCAGCGTGGTGCGGTTTTCCATTGGCCTGGAAGACGTGGCCGATCTGCAGGCTGACCTCGAGCAGGCGCTGCAAACAGCATTGCATTAATTTCCTGAGTTGGTATTTTCCGCAATGGTCTGCAAAGGCCGGGCGCGATAAGCTGGGGTACATGTCTCCCGCAACCGAACCTTACTTTCCTCCGCCGCCCGAAGGGCCTCAGCGCCGCATCCTGACGTTGACCTGGGGCGCGCCGTTTGGCTGGCTCGGATCGGGCTGGCACGATATGCGGGCCCACGCCGGTATCGCGCTCTTTTACGGTTTGTGCTTCTGGGCAATGGCGGTGGTGCTGGCATTGGTGTTTCGCAGCAAACCCGAATACGTGATATCCATCGCGTCGGGCTGTCTGCTCGTGGGCCCGTTCATGGCCATGGGTTTGTATGAGGTGAGCCGACGGCGCGAGGCCGGCCTGGCACCCGACCTGGCCTCGTCTCTGACCTGCTGGGACACCCGGCTGCGCAGCGTCGGCCTGTTGGTGCTGGTACTGGTGGTGCTCGAACTGATCTGGGGCCGCGCTTCGCTGGTTGTGTTCGCGGTATTTTTCAACACCGGTATGCCATCGACCACCGGTGTTATCCAGGCGATTTTCAACCCCCAGAACTGGGAGTTCGTCGCGGTCTACCTGTTGGTGGGCGGGTTTTTTGCCGTACTGGTGTATGCCATTGCTGTCGTCTCCATCCCGATGATCCTGGACCGCGACACTGACGCGATTTCCGCGGCCATCACCAGCATTCAGGTGGTCTATGAGAACACCGGGGTCATGGTCCTGTGGGGGCTGCTGATATCGCTGCTAGTGGGCGCATCGCTGTTGCCATGGGGCCTGGGCCTGGTGGTGGTGGGGCCGTGGCTCGGCCATGCCAGCTGGCATGCGTATCGCGGTTCGGTGCAGTGGTTGCCCGATGCGCCTGTTGCGCCGGCCAAGGCGTTATGAGCGTGTGCAGGTCGGCGGGTTTTGATCTGCCACGCATGAACTGTTAAAGTGGGCACCATCAATCGGAAGGAACAACTTGGCAACCCCCAATTACGGATACGAAAAGCGGCAGAAGGAACTTGCGAAAAAGCGCAAGAAGGAAGACAAACTCAAGGAAAAGGCCATGCGCAAACAAAGCGGCGGTCCAGACTACGAGCAACCGTCTTTGGGTGGTGGCGACCCGTCGGGTAATCCGGGCCCGGGGAATCCAGGCCATGGCTGATTAGTCGGCAGCCGCAACGCCTGCCTGACGCCGGTCTAGCTTACCAGTGATGCGGCCAGAACGTCCATTGACGTCTGGCTGCGGTCCTCGGGCGCCAACGTTTGCGCCGCACCATAACGTTTGAAGTTGCGCTCCATCGATTGCAGGTAGACCGGATCGTAGTGGAGCGTCAGCAACTCCTGCACCACCGATGCAATGCCGCCGGACTGCACCATGGCTTTCCAGCCCAGCACCACCTGTTTTCCGCGAATTTCTGTGAGTGCATCGAGCCGATTGCAGAATGTGTCGGTGTTGCGCACAAAGTAGTCGTAATCCTCCATCAGCAGTGCCACACGTTCGGTGTCCGGCAACTCCAGATTCAGGCAGCTTCCTCGGACACGCATGGCGTCCATCAGCGGCACCGGAACGGTGACATTGCCGACCTTTTTACTTTCGCTTTCGACGTACACCGGTTGTGTCGGATCAAAGTCGCGTAACCGGTTCCACACCCGTGTGTCAAACGCCTTTTGCGAGGGTTGGGCCAGGCCCGGAATGGCGCCAAGCACCGAGCTGCGGTGATTGGCCAGATCCTCGAGGTCCAGCACCTGCGCACCGGCACGGCCCAAGGCATGCAGCAGCCGCGTCTTGCCGGACCCGGTGGTGCCGCAGACCACGCGGTATTCAAAGCTTGCGGCCAGACGCTCGGTGTCGGCCACGATGGCGGTGCGAAACGCCTTGTATCCGCCATCGATGATGCTGACCCGAAAGCCGATCTGGCTGAGTACCAGTGACAGCGACCCGCTGCGCTGACCACCACGCCAGCAATACACCAGCGGCCGCCAGGTACGGGGTTTGTCCATCACCTCGCGTTCGATATGCGCGGCGATGTTGCGCGCCGCGATTGCCGCGCCCATCTTGCGCGCCTCGAACGGGTTGACCTGCTTGTAGCGCCAGCCCACGTCGTGGCGCTGCTGGTTGTCCAGCGTCGGCCAGTTGACGGCGTCAGGCAGGTGGTCCAGTGCGAACTCGTCCTCGCTGCGGGCATCGATGACGGCATCGAATGTGCCCAGTCGCTGCAGCACGCTGCTCGCGTTCTCCGGGGTAAGGCTCATCGGATCACCTTCGCGCCAAGCGCTGCGGTGCTGTGAGCCTTGGGAGCGGCCCGGCGGCTCATCGGATCACCTTCGCGCCAAGCGCTGCGGTGCTGTGAGCCTTGGGAGCGGCCCGGCGGCTCATCGGATCACCTTCGCGCCAAGCGCTGCGGTGCTGTGAGCCTTGGGAGCGGCCCGGCGGCTCACGGCAACAGCTTTCGCAAGAGTGGCCAGACATTGGCCAGCATGATCGGGTGGGCCTGCGCGGTCGGGTGAATCCGGTCACTCTGGAACAACCGGGTCGGGTCGTCGCCGTCGGCCACGCCCTTGAGCAGGAAAGGTACCAAGGCTGCGTTGTTCGCACTGGCGACCTGCGCGAACAGCCCGGCGAACTCTTCGCCGTACGTGGCGCCATAGTTCGGCGGTACCTGCATGCCGACCAGCACGACTTTGGCGCCCGCGCCCTTCGCTGCTTTGGTCATTTCGTCGAGGTTGTCCTTGGTGGCCTGCAAGGACAGGCCGCGCAACGCGTCATTGCCGCCAAGTTCGATGATCAGGTGGCTCGGGCGGTGCTGCGCCAACACGGCGCCCAGGCGCGCGCGCCCGCCGGAGGTGGTGTCGCCGCTGATGCTGGCGTTGACGACTTTAGCCGCGATCGACTCCTGCGCGAGCTTTTGCTGCAGCAAGGCAACCCAGCCGGTGCCCCGGCGCAGTCCGTATTCGGCACTCAGCGAGTCGCCGAGCACGACGATCGTGACGCCCTTGGGTTCTTTGGCCTTACCATGCGAAGGCGCAGCCAGCGCAGTCTGGGCCGACACCGGGGTGCCGTATAACCCCAGAAAGCCGGCACTCCCGGCCGTCGCGATAAAGTCTCTTCGATTCAAAACCATCCACCTTTCATGCCAAGTTCCAGTGCCGACAGCATCATCGCCGTACAACACGTATTCAAATCCGTGACCGATTCCACCGGCACACTCGACATTTTGCGCGATATCGATTTCTCCCTGGCGCCTAAGGAGACCGCGGCCATCGTGGGCGCCTCCGGGTCGGGCAAGAGTACCTTGTTGTCCATCATCGCCGGCCTGGACACCCCCACCCGCGGCACCGTGTGCCTTGCGGGTCAGGATCTGTTCGCCATTGACGAAGATGCCCGGGCCGCGCTGCGCGGCCAGCAGGTCGGATTCGTGTTCCAGAGTTTCCAGTTGATGGGCAATCTGACGGCGCTGGAGAACGTCATGTTGCCGCTTGAACTCAGCGGCGCGAAGAATGCGCGTCAATCGGCTGCCGAGATGCTGGTACGGGTCGGGTTGTCGGAGCGACTGGGCCATTATCCCAAGGTCCTGAGCGGCGGCGAGCAGCAGCGGGTTGCGTTGGCGCGCGCCTTCGTGGTGCAGCCCGCGGTGTTGCTGGCCGACGAGCCCACCGGCAGCCTGGATTTCGCCACTGGCGAGACCATCATGGAGTTGATGTTCGCGCTCAATGCCGAACTGGGCACAACGCTGGTATTGGTGACGCACGATCGCGGCATTGCCGAGCGCTGCCAGCGCCGCATCACCATCGAGGCCGGGCGAATCGTCGAATCTGCCGACTGAGAGGCGAAGCCGGTGGGCCGGCGGCGGATAATCACGCCATGTCAAATTCTCAAGTTTTATTCGGTTTTCACGCAATCGGGGTGCGCATGCGCACCGCACCCACATCGGTGATCGAGGTCCACTTCGACACCAGCCGGCGCGATGCGCGGCTGCGCCAGTTCCTTGAGCGTGCGAGGGACGCCGGCGTGCGTCTGCTGGAGTCCGACGGCATGCAGCTGGCCCGCATGAGCGGCAATCATGCCCACCAGGGGGTGGTGGCAAGGGTCAAGGCTCTGCCCAAGATCCACTCGCTGGACCAGTTGCTCGAAGACCTCGAGGCGGCGCAGGATGCCTTGCCGCTGGAGCAGCGGGTGGCGCCGCTGCTGCTGGTACTCGACGGCGTGACCGATCCGCATAACCTGGGTGCGTGTCTACGTGTGGCTGATGGCGCAGGTGCGCATGCGGTGATCGCGCCCAAGGACCATGCGGCCGGCATCAATGCCACTGTGGCCAAGGTGGCCAGTGGCGCCGCCGAAACCGTGCCGTATTTCATGGTCACGAACCTGGCGCGCACGCTTGGTGAGCTCAAGGAGCGCGCCATCCATGTGGTGGGCACCAGCGACACCGCCGAAAAAACCGTGTATCAAACCGATCTGCGCCGACCCTTGGCGTTGGTGCTGGGTGCCGAAGGCGCAGGCATGCGCCAACTGACGATGAAGACCTGCGACGAGCTGGTGCAGATTCCGATGCGTGGTGCGGTCGAGAGTTTGAACGTGTCGGTGGCCAGCGGCATCTGCCTTTACGAGGCGGTGCGCCAGCGCAGTCTGCCGGGCGGCGTCGGCTGAAGTCGCTACGTTGCTGTAGCGTCACAGGGCGCTCAGAGCCAGGTTGATGCGGCAGGCTATTCAGCCGCGCGGGCCATCAAACCCAGCCGAATGCGCCCAGCAGGGCGCCTGCACCGAGCAACCACAACATGTGGATGCGGGTGCGCCAGACAATCAAAGTGCAGGCCAGCGTCAATAACCATGAAACACCCGCGTAGGCCTTGCCAAACAGGGCCGACGCCAACAACCAGGCCGTGGCCACCAGCAGCGCGATGACGATCGGCGCCATCGCCAGCTTGAACGCACGCACTGCGCGGTGCGCGCGGTTGCGATGAGCCCAGCGGCTGGCGGAATAAGTCAACACGGCGCTGGGCAGCAGCACACCGGTCATCGCCAGCACCATGCCGAGCAGGGCGGCACCGTAACCGCCGGTATTCAAACCGACGTTCCAGCCCAGCAGGGCGATGAACAGCGCATTGGGGCCGGGAGCGGCCTGTGCCAGCGCGATACTGGATGAAAATTCCGGATCGCTCAGCCATTGCCGCTCGTCGACCAGGTAGCGGTGCATGTCGGGCGCCAGTGCGATGGCGCCGCCGACGGCCAGCAGTGACAGCGACAGGAAGTGGCCGAACAGTGCCAGCCAGTCCGACCCGGTCATGAGCAGATTCATGCCCGCCCCAGGCGGTACCAGGCCCAGATGCCGGCCGGCAGGCCCAGGCCCAGCAGCACGCCCAGCAGCGGCACGCGCACGACGGCGATCGCCGCAAATGTCAGCGCGGCGATGATGGCGCACGCCGGGCGGCCCATCGTGTTTTTACGCAATGCCGGCAGCATCTTGAGACCGGTGGCGGCGATCAGCCCGGCCGCGACAGCGCCAAGGCCGCGCAAGGCGCCCCGTGCCGCCGGTTCATCGGCAACATCGGCAAACAATATGGTCAGCAGCAGCACGATGATGATGGGGAACGTCAGCATGCCGGCCAGCGCGGCCAGTGCGCCGCGGATGCCGAAATGGCGGCCGCCGATCATCAGCGAGAGGTTCACCACGTTGGGGCCGGGCATGATCTGGGCCACGGCCCAGTCCTCGATGAATTCATCGAGGGTCAGCCAGCGCTTCTTTTCGACCAGTTCTCGCTGGACCACGGCCAGCACGCCACCGAAGCCTTGCAATGCCAGCAGACTGAACGACCAGAACAGGTCGGTCAACGACTCTGGCTTGGCCGCGGCAACTTCGTCGGCCTGCGCAACAGGAGCAGCCGCCATGCAATCAGGTGGCGGGTGTGTCTTCTGTGCTGGCAGCATCCAGCGCCATCACACTGGGCTCGGCGTCCACACTGTCCTGTGCCTGCGGCCCGGCCAGCTTGGCCACGAAGGCCTCAACGTCGTCCAGCCACGCGCGCAAAGGCGCCGGGAAGTCGTCTTTGGGCTGTTCGCGCCAGCTTCGGCGCGTTTCGCGCGCCAGGGTGCGCAGTTGCCAGCTCGCCTCTCGTATCAGCAGTGTCAACTCGGTCTGTATCGACTCATCCTGAACACTGTCGCCCAGTTGCGCCAGCTGGTCGGGCATGGCGCCCACACCCGCCAAGGAGCGACGCAGCTTGGCGCCGTGTTCGGCTACAGTGGCCAGCGCCTCGCGCCGCGCCGCATTGACGGCCGGAGCATTGCCCAGATCCAGCGGCAGCCGGGCCAGCATGGCGTCAATCTCGCCGAGCAGTTGCACCGGGTCGTCGAGCAGTTCGATCGCGGCGCTGAGCACATCGAGTTGTGGTTGCACCAGCGTCAGTATCTGCATCGACATCGTCGGGTCGTACCGGTGCGTATTCATGCGCAGCAGCACTGACAGCTGCATCTCCGGTGCGTTGCGCCCGGGCGCGAACATCGCCGCCACCACCTGCGCCAGCGACACCACCCGGCCCAGCGGACTCATGGCATCGCCCATCAGGTTGCGTGGATAACCCGAACCGTCGAGGTACTCCTGGTGCTCCGATACGGCCCGAACCACTTCGCGCGAGTATTGGTGGTGGCGTTCGACCAGCGTGGTCGAAACCAGCGGGTGCGAATACAACTGGCGCCGCTGGTCGCGGTTGAGTTTGTGCGCGGGGCGCAGCAGGATCGGGTCGACATGCAGCATGCCGATGTCATGCAGCAAACCGGCAGCGGCGGCCATGCCCAGGTCGAAGCGCGACAACAAAATAGCCTGCGACCTGGCCAGCCAGGTCGCCACCAGCGCGGTGCGCACCAGGTTCATGAAGATTTCCGGCCGCACGTCGCGCGCCACCGTGAGCTGGAAGGCCATGGCCTCGGGCAGCGGCAAGGTTTCCAACACATTGAGCAGCAACTTGCGGCTGGCCGGGTCCGCCGCCAGGCGTCCGAAGAAGGGCACGTCGTCCATGATGGAGGCGGCCGTACGCTTGAGCGCATCGCCGTTGACGGCATCGGCACTGACGACAGAGTCTTCCAGTGGTGCCGACAATTTGTGCTGCATCAGGCGGCCATACAGGCCCTTGTTGATGGCAACCCCTTTGTCGACAACCTTGATGCCCTGGTTGTTGAAGATCGCCGTCGACGCCACGACGTCGCGCTTGTCCCCCAGCTGTATGACGGCCTCGGTGAAGTGGCTGCGTTCGTCTGGCGTTTCGGTCATGGTGGAAGTTTGGCTTTCGTCGAATGGGCAAGCATAGCGCACGCGCCGCCTGCCAAACCGTCACCCGGACCGGTGGCGTGCGGCCTCATTTATGATGGCAGGTGATGAACCCAAATTCCATTGCGACGCCGCCGCCTGCTGGTGCAACAACTGGCGACGCCCGTGCATTGCGGGTCGCGCTGGGCCAGTTTGCCAGCGGTGTCACCGTGATCACCACCCGTGCCCCGGATGGCGGTTTTGTCGGCCTGACCGCCAACTCATTTGCCGCGTTGTCGCTCGAGCCGCCCTTGATCACCTGGGCGCTGCGCTTGGCGTCGCACCATCTGCCGATCTTTCGCGAGGTGGAACGTTTTGTTGTCAATGTGCTGGCTGAATCGCAGGTCGAGGTATCCCGGCTGTTTGCGTCTGGCGCCGACGACAAGTTCAGCCAGATCGCGCATGCCGAGAATCGCGATGGTATGCCTTACCTGCACGGTGCGGCCGCCTGGTTCGAGTGCCGGCGGGTGTCGCAGCAAGACGCTGGCGATCATTGCCTGTTCATTGCGGAGGTGGAGCGCTACAGCCATGCGGAAGCGGCACCACTGCTGTTCCATAGCGGGGGTTATTTCACCCTCGGTTCCCGTTTATGAAGGCCCCCAACCCTGGCTTCGCCAGGCCCCCCGGGGGGGTGCGAGGAAACTTGGGAGCGGCCCGGCGTTTCCTCATGAAGGGTGCGCCGCCATGATGCAATCACGGATTGAGGCCAAGTGGATAGACGCATTTGTGCAGGTTTTTCGCCTGTCGGGCGTACAGGTCGGCGAGACCGCGGTCGTGTTGTCGGAGACCCAGTCCCGCCCGGTCAACGTGCAACTGGCCGAGCTGGCGTTGGCGCAGCTCGGCGCCCGGGTATTTCACGTGGTGTTGCGCACGCCGGCGTTGACTGCGCCGGTTCCGGTGCGCTCCACCGGGGCGTCGGACGCCATCGCCGGCCTTGCGCCGGTGGTCCAGGCGCTGGCAACCAGCGGCTTTGTCGCAGATCTGACGGTCGAAGGACTGCTGCACGCGAGCGAACTACCGGACATTCTGGCCGGCGGCGCCCGCGTGCTGATGGTATCGAACGAGCATCCGGAGGTGCTCGAGCGTTGCCTGCCCGATACGGCGCTCGAACCCAAGGTCAAGATCGGCATGCGGCTGCTCAAGCAAGCCCGGCACATGCAGGTGCGCTCGGCAGCCGGGACCGATTTGTCCATCGGATTGACCGGTGCTCGCGTGGGCGGTGGCTGGGGTTATACGGCGCGTGCGGGCAGCATTTCCCATTGGCCGGGCGGTCTGTGCCTGGCGTTTCCTGCGGCGGGAAGCGTCAACGGAACCCTGGTGCTGAACGAGGGGGATGTCAATTTGACGTTCAAGCGCTACCTGGAGCGACCGGTCGTGCTGACGATCCAGAACGATTTCGTGACCGATATTGCCGGTCAGCATCTGGACGCGGAACTCATGCGCAGCTACTTCGCGGCCTGGGGTGACCAGGCGGCCTACGCGGTATCGCACGTGGGCTGGGGCATGAATCCGCGCGCGCGTTGGGATGCAATGGCTTTCTACGACAAGAACGACTTCAACGGCACCGAATTGCGCGCGTTCGCCGGCAATTTTCTGTACTCAACCGGCGCCAATGAAGTAGCCGGGCGCCACACGCTGGGCCATTTCGACCTGCCGCTGCGGCGCTGCACCGTGCTGCTCGACGGACAGACCGTGGTGCAGGACGGCCAATTGCAGGGCGAATTGGCATGAGCGCCGCGCCGGGCCGCTCCCAAGCAAGCTCGCACCGCAGCCCGCAGGGCGAAGGTACACCAATGAGCGCCGCGCCGGGCCGCTCCCAAGCAAGCTCGCACCGCAGCCCGAAGGGCGAAGGTACTCCAATGAGCGCCGCGCCGGGCCGCTCCCAAGCAAGCTCGCACCGCAGCCCGCAGGGCGAAGGTACTCCGGTGAGCGCCGCGCCGGGCCGCTCCCAAGCAAGCTCGCACCGCAGCCCGCAGGGCGAAGGTACACCAATGAGCGCCGCGCCGGGCCGCTCCCAAGCAAGCTCGCACCGCAGCCCGCAGGGCGAAGGTACTCCGGTGAGCCAGGCCCGGGCGATCCCGGCCTCGATTGCGCAAGGCAGCGGACCGACCGCGTTGTTCCTGTTGCATGGGGTGGGTGGCGGCAAGCAGGCCTGGACTGCCAACATGCCGGCACTGGCCGATGCCGGTTACCACGTGATCGCCTGGGACATGCCGGGATACGGCGACTCGGCCATGGTCGAGCCCTGCACCACGGCCGAACTGGCGCGCGCCTTGCAAGCGCTGATCCAGCAGGTCGGGGCCGAGCGCAATCTGATCCTGGGCCACAGCATGGGCGGCATGGTGGCGCAGGAACTGGTGGCCATGTGGCCGCAGCAGGTCGACGCGCTGATCCTGTCGGGCACCTCGGCCGCGTTCGGCCGTGCCGATGGCGCCTGGCAGCAGAATTTTTTGCAACAGCGGTTCGCCCCGCTCGACGCCGGTATGGACATGGCAGCCCTGGCACGGCAACTGGTGCCCATGATGATGGCGCCGCATGCCGATGCGCAGGCACAGGCACGCGCCTGCGCGATGATGGCGGCCGTGCCTCAGGCCAGTTATCGGGCGGCATTGCAGGCCATCGTGTCGTTCGATCGGCTCGATGACCTCGCACGGATTGTCGTGCCGACCCTGTGCCTGGCCGGCGAACATGATCACAATGCCGCACCGCATGTGATGCAGCGCATGGCCGATCGTATAGGGCCGGGCCAATACCAGTGTCTTGCCGGCGTCGGCCATCTCGCCAACATGGAGCAACCGGAGGCATTCAATCGTGCCGTGCTGGACTTCCTGCAGGTGCATTTTCCAATCCGAGGAGAGGTCTGATGCCTAGTGATCCCCGAGTTTCGTCTTCCGCCAAGCCTAGCCGCTATGTGCCGCCGTCCATCGCAGGCGACTACACGGCGCTGACCGACAAACAGAACCAGCTGTTGGCGATTGCCTCCGACCTGGGCCGCAACAAGTTCGCGGCCCGCGCGTTTCAGGTTGACCGCGACGCGGTGTTTCCGTTCGAGAACTACGCCGACATGCATGCAGCTGGCCTGTTGCGCATTTGTGTGCCGGAGCAATACGGTGGCTGGGGGGCCGACTTCGCCACCTACGTGATGACAGCCGCCGAAATCGGGCGCCATTGTGGCGCCACCGCGCTCACGCTCAACATGCATGTGAGCTCGACCATGTGGACCGGCTTCATCGCCGACGACCTGGACATGACGGCCGACCAGCGCGCCAGCCACGAGGCGCATCGCGCCATGCATTACAAGCGCATCGTCGAGGAGGGCAAGATCTATTCCCAACCGTTCTCCGAAGGTGGTGCTGCGGCAGCCGGCAAGGCGCCGTTCGGCACCTTGGCGCACAAGGTCGACGGCGGCTACATCGTCAATGGCAAGAAAATCTTCGCCTCGCTGGCCGGCGCAGCCGACTACTACGGCATTCTGTGCACCCTGGATATTCCGGGCGCCACTCAGCGCGATTCGCTGTATCTGGCCGTCGACCGCAATGCGCCCGGTGTCACTGTCACTGGCGACTGGGATCCGCTGGGCATGCGCGGCACGGTGTCGCGCAACCTGTTGTTCAAGGATGTGTTCGTCCCCGACGCGGAGTTGTTGATGCCCGAGGGCATGTACGCCCAGGCGGCGCTGCGCTGGCCGCACATGTTCGCCACCTTGTCGCCCACCTACATGGGTATCGCGCAGGCCGCCTACGACTTCACCGTGCAATACCTGCGCGCCGAACTGCCGGGAATGCCACCGGTGAAGCGGCGCATGTACCCGACCAAGCAGATCGCCGTGGCCGAAATGAAGGTCAAACTCGAGCAGACGCGCGCGATCTTCCTGCAGAACGCGCGAGCCGCCCGCGTCGATCCATCCAAGGAGGTGCGCATGGGCTTGCTGGCAGCGCACTACACCATCATGGAGAACGCCAACGACATTTGCCGGCTGGCGGTGCGCACCTGTGGCGGGCAGTCGATGCTCAAGACCTTGCCGCTCGAGCGCATGTACCGCGACTCGCGCTGCGGCTCGCTGATGCTGCCGTGGACCGCCGAGCTGTGTATCGACCGACTCGGCCGCGACTGCCTGTACGAGGCCGGCGAGCGTGACGAACCGGACGTGTTGTAGGCGCAGGCGCGTCGCCCCGGTTGTCGAATACGACTGCACCATGGCCTTGAATCTTTCGCGCATTGTCGAGCGCCACGCGCAATTCTCGCCGCATCAGGTGGCGCTGCATTGGCATGGGCAGGACACCGACTATCGGGCGTTGTGGCAACAGGTCGAGGCCAGCACCAGCGCCTTGCTGGCAACCGGAGTACGGCACGGCGATCGACTGGCCTGGTTGGGCTTGAACGACCCCCGCATGCTGGTGACGCTGTTCGCGTTGGCCCGCATCGGCGCCATATTGCTGCCGCTTAACTACCGGCTCGCTGCAGCCGAGCATGGGCAAATCCTGACCCATGCCGGCGCGCGCTGGCTGATGGCGGACCTGCACTATGGGGAGGCCGCGCAATCACTCGCGCAAGGCGTTGCCTGGCAGTTGCTTCCCACGCCACCCTGGCCGATGCCAGCGGCACAGCACCCGAGCGCACCGGATACGGCACTGCTGCGCGGTGACGATGACGCACCCGTGTTGTTGGTCTATACCTCCGGCACATCGGGTCAGCCCAAGGGGGCCATCCATACCCAGGCCGGCCTGCTTTGGAACTGCGTAAATGCCGCGCATGCGCAGGAGCTATCGGCCCAGGACCGTGTATTGACCGTGCTGCCGCTGTTCCACGTCGGCGGCCTTTGCATCCAGACCCTGCCGGCGCTGCATGCCGGGGCCACAGTCAGGCTGCACCGGCGCTTTGACGCTGCCACCTGGATCGCCGATGTGCAGGCATGGCGACCGCACTTGTCGGTGATGGTGCCGGCAACGATGCGCGCCGTGCTCGAGCACCCCGACTGGGGCACCGCCGATCTGACGTCGCTGCGCATGGTGGTGGCCGGCTCCTCCGTGGTGCCGCGTGGCCTGATCGACGGCTTTCATGCACGGGACATACCGGTGGGACAGGTATATGGCGCCACCGAGACCGGGCCGGTGTCGATCTACCTGCGCCGTGGCGACGCGATGCGCGTGCCCGGCGCCGCGGGGCGAGCCGGACTGCATGTGCAGGTGCGACTGGTCGACGCGGACGGTCGCGACGTGGTGCCGGGCGCGGTCGGGGAAATCTGGATTCGGGCGCCGAACCTGATGCGGGGATATTGGCAGGAACCGGAGCATCCGTCTTTCCAGCAGGGATGGTTTCACAGCGGCGATCTGGCGCGCCAGGATGCCGACGGCTTTTACTGGGTGGTCGGGCGCAGCACCGACATGATCATCTCCGGTGGCGAAAATATCTATCCGGCCGAGATCGAGAACCTGCTGGCGGCCAGCACCGACATCGCCGAAGTGGCGGTGGTGGGGCAGAAGGACCCGAACTGGGGCGAGGTGGCCGTGGCCGTGGTGGTTCCGGTAGCGGGCGCGCAACTGACAGAGCACAATGTGCTGCAACTGCTCGAAGGCCGCATCGCACGCTTCAAGATGCCGCGCCGCGTCGTGTTCCGTAGCGCACTGCCCAAGACGGCGCTGGGCAAGGTGCAAAAGCCGCTGTTGCTGGCTGCGCTGGATGACAACGGCGGCGACGCGATTGCCGACGCGGATCCACCTTCGGCCTGATGTAAACCGTCAGCGGCCGGGTCAATACGTCGGCTGGAACTTCTCGATGGTCTCGCGCACATCATCGGCGACGGCAAAGCCTCTACCGAAGCGGCTGGCAAGTGCGTCGGCACGCTGCACAAACCGGTCGATGCCCTGGCCATAGATGAACTGCATGGCGCCACCGGTCCAGGCCGGGAAGCCGATGCCGAAAATCGAGCCGAGGTTGGCGTCGTGCACACTGGTCAGCACGTTCTCGTGCAGGCAACGCGCAGTCTCGACGGCCTGGCGGTAAAGCAGACGATCCTTGATGTCCTGCAGTTCCCAGGTCACGTCGAGTTTGCCGAACAGCCGAGCCAACTCGGGCCACAAAGTCTTGCGCGCGCCTTTGTCCGCGGGATAGTCGTAGAAGCCGCCGCCACCGGCGCGCCCCGGGCGATTGAATTCCTTGACCATGCGCTCGACCAACATCTCGCCGGCGGTCGTCTCATAACTTTTGCCCTCCGCCGCGAGATCGGCGCGTGTCTGCTCCAGCACATGCACACTCAGCGACAGCGCCGTTTCGTCCATCACGGCCAGCGGTCCAACCGGCATGCCGCACTGAACAGCCGCGTTCTCGATCACCGCCGCGGCAATACCCTCGCTGAGCATGGCAGCGCCTTCCATCACGTAGGTTCCGAAGGTCCGGCTGGTATAAAACCCGCGCGAATCGTTGACGACGATTGGAATCTTGCCCAGCGCCTGCACATAGTCGAATGCGCGCGCCACGGTCTCATCGTCGGTCTGTTTGCCGCGGATGATCTCCACCAGCTTCATCTTGTCGACCGGGCTGAAAAAGTGGATGCCGATGAACTTTTCCGGGCGGCTGCTGGCGCTGGCCAGACCACTGATCGGTAGCGTCGACGTATTGCTGGCAAAAAAGCCGCCCGGCGCCAGCAGGGCCTCGGCCGCGCGCGTCACGCGAGCCTTGAGTTCGCGTTGCTCGAACACTGCCTCGATGATCAGGTCGCAACCCTGCAGGTCGGCATCCGATGCGGTGGGCGTGATCCGGGCCAGCAGTTCGACCAGTTCGTGGGCTCCCATGCTTCCTTTGTCAACGCGTGCCTGCGTCAGCTTGGCGCTGTACGCCTTGCCCGCATCGGCTTTGGCCTGGTCGATGTCCTTGAGTACGGTCGAGATGCGCCGGCTGGCCTGCACATACGCAATGCCGGCACCCATCATGCCGGCCCCCAGAATACCCACCTTGGTCGGCTTGCTGCGCGGTACGCCTTGTGGCCGGGACTGGCCGGACTTGATCGCACCCATGTTGAAGAAGAAGGTGTTGATCATGTTCTTGGCCACCGGATCGACGATCAGCCGGGCCAGGTAGCGACTCTCGATGCGCAAGGCGGTGTCGTAATCGACCTGCGCACCTTCGACCATCGCGGCCAGCGCAGCCTCGGGGGCCGGGTACAAGCCGCGGGTGGTCTTGCGCAGCATCGCGGGTGCCACCGACAAGGCCTGGGCGATCTTGGGGTTGCTCGGCAGGCCGCCAGGAATCTTCCAGGTCTTGTCGTCCCAGGGCTGGATTGATACCGGATGGGCCTGGATCCAGGTCAGGGCAGCAGCGCGCAAGGCGCTGGCATCGGCCACCAATTCGTGCACCAGGCCCAGCTCCAGCGCCTGGCGCGGGTTGAAGAGCCGGCTCTCCAGGATGTAGGGCTGCGCCCCCATCAGGCCAAGCAGGCGCGTCATTTTGGTGATGCCGGTCGCACCGGGAATCAGCCCCAGCGTGATCTCGGGCAGGCCGAGCTGGATCTTCGGGTCGTCCACTGCGATGCGGCAATGGCCCACCAGCGCCACCTCCCAGCCCCCACCCAGCGCCGATCCGTTTATGCAACTCACCACCGGTTTGCCAAGGGTCTCGATCGCGCGGAAGTTCTTCTTGCTCTGCTCGATCTGGCGATACATGCGCGGTGCGTCTGCCGGCTCAAGCCGCATCAGCCCTTTGAGATCGGCGCCGGCAAAAAACGTCGTCTTGTTCGACGCCAGGATGATGCCGCGGATCACATCCTTGTCCTGCATGACCTGCTGTGTCACCGTCGTCAGGTCCTGATGCCAGGCCTCGCACATGGTGTTGACCGCCGAATCCGGCTCGTCAAACGTGATCGTCGCAATGCCGTCGTCAAAGGTGTACTGGATGGTTTTCATCTTTTTTATTCGGGGTCAGAATCCAATTTCGCCACATGGTCGGGGACGGGGCAGCGGGGCGCCGACACAGCGGTCTCCGCGCGCGCTCAGATGCGCTCGACGATGGTGGCGATTCCCATGCCACCGCCAACACACAAGGTCGCCAGGCCATAGCGCAGCTTGCGCCGGTGCAACTCATCGATCAGCGTGTTCAGGATCATGGCGCCGGTGGCCCCCAGCGGATGGCCCATGGCAATGGCGCCGCCGTTGACGTTGACCTTCTCGTGCGGCACACCCATCTCCTTCATGAAGCGCATCGGCACTGCGGCAAAAGCCTCGTTGACCTCGAACAGGTCGATCTGGTCGATGGTCATGCCCGCCTTGGCCAGGGCCTTGCGCGCTGCCGGCATCGGCCCGGTCAGCATGATGGTCGGGTCGGCGCCGCTCAGCGCGGCCGCGACGATGCGGGCGCGCGGCGTGAAACCGTGGATCTTGCCCGCCGCTTCGGAGCCTATGAGCACCGCCGCAGCGCCGTCGACGATGCCCGAGGAATTGCCGGCATGGTGGACATGGTGGATGCGCTCGACCTGCGGATAACGCGAGAGCGCCACCTGATCGAACCCCATCGCGCCAAGAGCTTCGAATGCCGGGCGCAGCGAGGCCAGACCCTGCAGTGTGGTGTGCGGCTTGATGAATTCATCGAAGTCCAGGATGGTCTGATCGAGGAAGTCCTTGACCGGCACCAGCGAGCCGGCGAAATAGCCGCCTTCGCGCGCCTTGGCCGCGCGCTTCTGGCTCTCCAGCGCAAAGGCGTCGACGTCTTCGCGCGCAAAACCGTCGATGGTGGCGATCAGATCGGCGCCAATGCCCTGCGGCACGAAGGCCGTGGCGTTGTTGGTTTCGGGGTCCTGCGCCCAGGCGCCGCCGTCCGAGCCGAGCGGCACCCGGCTCATGCTTTCGACCCCGCCGGCCACCACCAGGTCTTCCCAGCCCGAGCGCACCTTCTGCGCTGCCATGTTGACCGCCTCCAGACCCGACGCACAGAAACGGTTGAGCTGCACACCCGAACAGCGGAAATCCCACCCGGCCTTGAGCGCCGCCACCTTGGCAATCACCGAACCCTGTTCGCCGACCGGCGAGACCACACCCATCACGACATCATCGACCAGTGCGGTGTCGAAATCGTTGCGCCTTTGCAGTTCGGCCAATACGCCGGCCAGCAGATTGACCGGTTTGACCTCGTGCAGGCTGCCATCTTTCTTGCCTTTGCCGCGCGGTGTGCGGATTGCGTCGTAGACGAATGCTTCGGTGCTCATGGGGGGTGTCTCCAGGGTTTCGATGCGGTTCGGCTGCGCCCAGGCACTGCTGGACGGCCCGTTATCAAGTATAGGCATACTGTATGCGACCCCTGTCACATAAGCGCGCGACACCGGTTCCGGCAATCGGCCGGGTCTGGGTTACTCTTCGGGACAGAAAAAATGCGGGTCACCGGTGCGCGCCATGCTCTCAGTGGCCTGACAAGGGCGTGCCCGGAACCCGACAACAAGAAAGCCCCCCATGATCGAACGCTGCCTTTATGGCCTGGAGCACCTTGCCTTTCGCGACAGCTATCTGCGTTTCGCCGACAAGGATATCGCGCCCCATCACGAAGCCTGGGAGGACCAGGGCTTCGTGGACCGTGCGGTCTGGCTGAAAGCCGGCGCCAACGGTTTCCTGTGCATGACCATGCCCGAACAGTACGGCGGCGCCGGTGCCGACCGGCTGTATGCCGCGGCGCAGATGGAGGTCAACGCCATCGGTGGCTACAGCGGCATCGGCTTCGGGCTGCACACCAATATCGTCGCGCCCTACATCGAACGTTATGGCACGCCGGCGCAAAAGCAGGCCTGGTTGCCGCGCATGGCCCTTGGCGAGGTGATTGGTGCCATCGCGATGAGCGAACCGGCCGCTGGCTCCGACTTGCAAGGCATCAAGACGACCGCCATCGCACAGCCCGACGGCACTTACCGGCTCAACGGCAGCAAGACCTTCATCACCAACGGCTGGCATGCCGATCTGGTGATCGTGGTTGCCAAGACCGACCCGCATGCCGGTGCCAAGGGCATCAGTTTGTTCCTGGTTGAACGCGGCATGCCGGGCTTCGAGAAAGGCAAACGCCTGAAGAAACTCGGCCTCAAGGCGCAGGACACGTCGGAGCTGTTCTTCGACAACGTCAGCCTGCCGGCCGACAGCCTGCTTGGCGGGCCGGAGATGTCGGGCCAGGGTTTTGTGTGCCTGATGCAGGAGCTGCCATGGGAGCGCTTGCAGATCGCCATCGGCGCCGTCGCTGCGGCCCAGGGTGCTATTGATCAGACGCTGGCCTATGTCAAGGAGCGCAAGGTTTTCGGCACGACCGTGGCGAGCTTTCAGAACACACGATTCAAATTGGCCGAAATGCAGACTGAGGTGCAGATCGCGCAGGTTTTTGTGGACAAATGCCTGGAGCTGACCCTGCAGGACAAGCTCGACACCGCCACCGCCAGCATGGCCAAGTACTGGTGCACCGACCTGCAATGCAAGGTGATGGATGAATGTCTGCAGCTTTTTGGCGGCTACGGCTACATGTGGGAATACCCGATCACGCGGGCATTTGCCGACGCGCGGGTGCAGCGCATCTATGGCGGCACCAACGAAATCATGAAGGAAGTCATCACTCGGTCCATGGGCCTGGCTGGCAAGTGACATGAACAAATAGAAAAGGATGGGGACGACTCATGGCTTATGAACTGATCTACTGGCCGTCGATCCAGGGGCGCGGCGAATTCATCCGGCTGGCGCTCGAGGCGGCCGGTGCCGACTACGTGGATGTCACCCGCAGCAACGAAAGGCTCGGGCGCGGCCTGCCGGCGCTGATGGCCACGCTGGGTGACACCGGGCAGGGGCATCCACCGTTCGCCCCGCCGATCCTGCGCCACGGCGAGCAGGTGATATCGCAGACCGCGGCCATCCTGCTGTACCTCGGGCCTCGGCTGGGCCTGGTAGGCAAGGGTGCGCCCGCGCAGTTGTGGACGCACCAGATCCAGCTCACGATCGCCGACGTGTTGCAGGAAGCGCATGACACCCACCATCCGATCTCGCCCACGCTGTATTACGAGGAGCAGCGCGTCGAGGCCGACCGCCGTGCCCGGATGTTCTGCGGCGCGCGGATGATCAAGTACCTGGCATGGTTCGACTCGGTGCTGTCGCGCAATGGCCGCAACGCGAAGGCCCGTCGGCTGCACCTGGTTGGCGCGCAGTTGTCATATGCCGACCTGTCGCTGTTCCAGCTGGTCGAAGGCCTGCACTACGCGTTCCCCAAGGCGACCCGGCGCGCGCTTCGCACGGCACCGCTGGTGCAGCGGCTGCATGGCGAGGTGGCGCAGTTGCCCCGCGTGGCAGCCTACCTGGCCAGCGAGCGGCGCATTGCGTTCAATCAGGAGGGCTTGTTTCGCCAATACCCCGAACTCGACAGCTGACGGCCTGCCTCAGCACCGGGCTACCTCACCAGCTCAGCGGATCCACTGCATAGAAGTCGCGCAATTGCGCAAACAGGGCTGGCTGATCGTCGGCCAGCTGCTGCGACTGCTCAAAGAATACCTCCGAAGCCACCGCGAAAAATTCACCCGGATTGGTCGCCCCATAGTCGCTGAGCAGACCGCCCTGGCCGGCGGCCACGCGTTGTTGCAAGTGCGCAAACGCCTGGCCGAACACCTGCGACCAGTTCAGGTAGGCACTGCGTGATCGCAACATCGGCGCACCGTTGGCCTGGCCGCTTTCCTGGTCGAGCTGGTGGGCGAATTCATGGATCACGACATTGCGACCATCGTTGCCGTCCGCGCTGTCCACCTGCACGTCCTGCCATGACAACACCACTTGCCCCTGCGACCACGACTCGCCCGACAACAGCTGACGCAGGTCCTGCATCACACCGGATCCGACCGGTTGCTGCCGATCGACGACAAACGGGCCGGGATAGACCAGGATCTGGCGCAGATTGGGGTAGTAGTCGGTCTTGCGGTTGAGCAGCAGCAGGCAGGCTTGGGCGGCGATCGGGATGCGCATGGCATCGGTCAATTGCAGACCCGCACATCCGAGCATCGGCTTCTCGGCCAGGAAGACCTGCATGTGTGCCTTGAGCTGCAATTGCAGATCGGCCGGCAGGCGACGCACCAGCGGCAATTGCATCAACAAGGGGCGCCAGTGAGCCGGGAAGGGCTGGCTGCGCAGCCTCTGGCGGCGCCGATCGAGCAGCCAGGGGCGGGCCAGCAACCACGCCACGAACGCGACGGCTACAACGGTGAAAAGGAGAAATGACAAGGGCAGGGTGTCCGCTGCAGACGTTGCAGTGCCCTCAGCTGTGAGGCAAAGTCGGGAAATTCAATGGACAGCGCACGCCAAGCGGCATCCCACCGACATTGGCGCGATCGTTCCTGCACGTCGGTGGGGGCCGCGCCCCGTTTGCCCGCGTGTCAGGCACCGAGTTGATCGGCCAGGTCGATGAAATTGCACGCATGCAAGGTATTGGCTGGGTCCGGGCTGACATCCTTGAGCCGGTCGACGCCAAACTCTGCGGGCCTCTCGACATAAGCCGATTGAAGGCCGCAGGCGCGCGCGGCCGCCAGGTCGTCCTGGTGGGCCGCCACCAGCATCACGGCTGCGGGCGCCACATCGAACACCCGGGCCACGCCCAGGTAGACCGAAGGGTCCGGCTTGTAGGCTTTGAACACCTCGGCGGACAACACGCAGTCCCAGGGCAGTCCACCGTGTTTGGCCATATGCGTCAACAGGCCGATATTGCCGTTGGACAGGCTGCAGATGATGTAGCGCTGCTTGAGCCGCGTCAGTCCCGGTACAGCGTCGGGCCAGGGGTCGAGCCGGTGCCAGACCTTGTTGAGGTGCGCTTTTTCCGCTGCGCTCAGGTGCGCGATGCCAAACGTGTTCAGCACCTCGTCGAGCATGATGCGATGCAGTTCGTCGAGCAAGGTCCAGCCCAGTTTCCCCGACATCACCCGTCGCATCGCCGGCTGGTAGCCGGCACGCCAGGCAAGTGCAAACGCTGCGCCGTCGACACCCAGTTCCATCGCGTCGATTTCCCGCCGGATGCTGCCGTGCCAGTCGACCACGGTGCCAAATACATCGAATGCCAACACACGGGGTGCGATCGGTTTCATGGTGGTGCATGGTCCTTTTGATTTAGTGGCGTGGTATGCGGCCCAAGTCATCCGAGCCGGATGAGGCCAGTCTTGATATTACCCACTTGCGTTTTCGCAGGTCGGCAAGGGCCCGGCGCGTGCGCGCGCCTACAGGGCCTCAATACTTAGAGAACCCAACAGCTGGCGCCGCTGTTCGACAAACCAACCGCCCGGTAGGGCTGGATGGCAAGCGTTCGTTGACGTCGGTGACCTCTTCGGCCTGGATGAAGAAGGTCTGCACGTGTTGCTGCACCAGGCCGTACAGCGTAGTCTGCTCGGGGCGGTGACGCTCCCAATGCATCGGGGCGCCATCGCAATGCGCCCTCCCGTGCTGTCAGGTGATGGCTTGCTGGTCTACTTCGGCTACCCGGTTGCGCATGAGGACGACGCGATTCGCGCCGTGTATGCCGGCCCACTACGAACGACCTCCAAAAAGCACAAAGTCAGTAACGCCAGAAATATCGACGAGCATGAGCGCGTTCTGAGGGTTTATGCAATCATCTGCGGCACCACAATTAGGTGCAGCCGTGCGGTTCAAGTGTTTTGACACAGTCCGGGCAGGAAGCCACCGCTCAGTCCGGCGTCTTTTGCATCCGCATCCGACCCACTGCTGCCGTTCAGGCTTTACGGAAGCAGCTGCGAGGTCGGCGCCAGGCACACCCCTTCGGGTAGGATCGCGCTGGAAGATGCCCCGGGGAGGGGGCGATGGCGATGAGCAATAGCGGTCTCAGACACCGGCTGACGGCGATCCTGGCTGCGGATGGCGTTGGCTACTCGCGCCTGATGGCAGCGGATGACCGCGCCACTGTGGCGGCTCTCGATGCCGCGCGCGCGGTTTTCAGAGGCCAGATCGAGGCCAACCAGGGCCGCGTCATCGATATGGCCGGGGATTCGGTGCTGGCGGTGTTCGAGACCGCCACGGGTGCCGTCAGCGCCGCGCTGGCAGTGCAGAAGGAACTGCAGGCGAACACGGAGGCGATGCCCGAAGACCGGCGCATGCGCTTTCGCATCGGCGTGCACCTGGGCGATGTGATCGAGAAGCCCGATGGCACGGTATATGGCGACGGCGTCAACATTGCGGCTCGGTTGGAGGGCCTGGCCGAGCCGGGCGGGATCATGGTGTCGGATTCGGTCAGGATTGCGGTCAAGGGTAAGGTCGGTGCGTCCTTCGAGGACAAGGGCGAGCAGGCCGTCAAGAACATCGCAGACAAGGTGCGGGTCTATCGTGTCGCTGCGCTTGGGTCGGGGCTGACCTGTCCGGGCAGCGGAACGGAGGGAACTGCGCTGGCGCTGCCTGACAAGCCGTCCATTGCAGTGCTGCCGTTTGCCAATTTGAGTGGCGATCCTGAGCAGACGTATTTCGCCGACGGCATCGCCGAGGATCTGCTGACTGGGTTGGCACGGATGAGATGGCTGTTCGTGATTGCCCGAAACTCCAGCTTCCAGTTCCGTGAAGACCGGGTGGATGTGCAGGCAACTGGGCAGCGTCTGGGTGTGCGATACCTCATCGGAGGTACTGTGCGCAAAGCCGCGTCAAGGGTCCGGATCACGGCCCATCTGCTGGACTCGGCGAGCGGGGCCCATCTGTGGGCCGAACGTTATGACCGGGAACTGGTCGACATCTTCGCGGTGCAGGACGAGATCACCGAAAGTGTACTGGCGGTGATTGAACCGGCGCTGCGCAAGGCAGAAATCGAGCGCATTCAGCGCAAGCGTCCGGACGACCTTGGAGCATATGATTTCTATCTGCGTGCGCTGGCCCACATGTTCGACCCCAGGCCCGAAGGTCGAAATCTGGCGCTGCAATATGTCGCCCATGCGCTTACGAAGGATCCTGGCTATGCCGAAGCCCATGGCGTCGCCGCCTGGTGCTATTTCGCCAAATCGCTTTGGGAAGGGAGCATGCCCGCCGACTTCATCGCACTGATGCTGCACCATGCGCAAGCGGTGCGCTCGTCTCAAACCGAAGACGCCGGAACGCTGGCGCATGGCGCCATCGCGCTGGCGCTGGCTACCAAGGACTATGTCGGCGCAATGGAGATGATCGACAAGGCGATCACAATCAATCCGAGTTCCGCCCATGCACATGGCCATGGTTCTGTGATTGCGACCTGGGCCGGTCTGAGCGACAAGTCGATTGCGTTGTCGGAGCAGGCGCTCAGGCTTTCTCCATTCGATCCGCTAAGCGTGATGCCGCTGGCAGGCCAGGCGGGTGCCCATGTGTTGCGTGGCGACTATCCCCAGGGTCTCACTTTTGCGCAGCGTGCGCTGGGGGTCTATCCCAACCACACGCCATCGTCTCTGCTCACCATCGTGTGCCTGGTGCGGCTCGGGCGTCTCGGTGAGGCAACAGCCTTCGCTCGGAACTTCATTGCCGTGTTCCCGTCGTATCGCATCATTGCGCAAGCTCCGGTTTTGGGTATGTTCGTCGATGAGTTGCGGCTGGCAGGATTGCCGGGGCAGGATGTTCCAGGTGCGCCAGCCTGAGCGGTCGATGCGCAGCGGTAGTTGGCGGCTCTTATTGTTTTGGCGGTCCAAGCTTGTTAGAGGACCCCGCGTCTGACAAGCTCAATCTTGTCCTTTGGTGACCGCGATCGGGCGCCTAACCGAACGACCGGTTGTGGCCATTATGGAGAGCTCTCCATAATGGCCGATCGAGTGAATTCGCTTTGCCATGAAGATGGACAGCAATCGCAGCATTATTGACCGCGGCTACCGGCGGGCCAGTTTGTTGTCATTCGCGCCCGCAGATCGATTTTCTGGAATCCGCCAGCAAGAGACGGGCAAGCCATTTCGTTTTGAGTCGTGCTGTGTGGGCAACGCTGCAGTTTTGTCCAAAGTAGCCGCAAAACATGACTTTCGACACTGTTGGGAGCCTGGTGCCAGCCCTACTGTAGGCGTGACATCACAAAACACCAGGATCCCACAATGTCCCTGAATGCAGGTCACACCGCCCTCAAGCTCGTCCTCGCCACCAGCCTCTTTGCCCTGGTCGTCGGTTGCGGAGGCAGTCAGGACTCGCTGCTTCTCATCCCGGCACCGACGCCTGCGCCAGCGCCAACTCCTGCGCCACCACCGCCGCAGCCCCCTCAGGCCACCGCATGGACGGGCGCCACACCGGTGGAAATCAGCGCGGAAAGCGCCGAGCAACCCCATGTGGCCTACAACGCCAGCGGCCACGCCATGGCGGTGTGGACCCAGTTCGACGGCGCGGTGACCAGCATCTGGGCCAGCAAGTTCGACCAGCCAAGCAACAACTGGGGCAAGGCCGCCCTGGTGGAGCAGATCACTGGCGGCGACGCCGCGGCACCCAAGGTTTCTGTCGATGCGGCGGGCAATGCGCTGGTGGTCTGGCAGCAGCGAGTGGCCGGCGGATTCAGCCAGTGGAGCATCTACGCCAACCACTACCGGATCAGCAACGGCACCTGGGCTACCGCCGAGCCGATCGAAGTCGGTACGGCGGGCGACGCCGTTGTGCCGACAGTTGTGGTCGATGCCAGCGGCAATGGCGTTGCGGTTTGGCGCCAGTTCGACGGCGCACACGCCGACATCTGGGCCAACCGCTACACCGCCAGCACGACTTCCTGGGGCACGCCCACGCTGCTCGAATCCGACGACACGGGCAACGCCGATGCGCCCCGCATCGCCATGGATACCGACGGCAACGCCATGGCCGTCTGGAGCCAGAAGGTGTTCGCCTGGAACAGCATTTTCTCCAACCGTTTCACCGCCAGCACCAGCAGCTGGGGCACGGCCACGTTGGTGGAGACCAACGACATCAGCAACGCCAAGTTCCCCGAAATTGCGGTGGATGCCACCGGCAATGCGGTGGTGGTCTGGCGTGAAGACAGCACGCCGAGCCGCATCGCCAGCAATCGCTTCAACGTGGGCGCTGGCACCTGGGGCATACCCGCTTTGATCGACACCGGCGCCAGCGTTGCCACCTCCCCCGCCGTCGCCATGGACGGTGCCGGCAACGCGTTGGCCGCCTGGAGACAGGGCGACGACGCCATGGCCAACCGGTTCGATGCGGGAACCGGCACCTGGGGCACGCCGGTGTTGATCGAGACCAACAACATCGGGCCGACGGGTGTGGGCGACGTAGTGATCGCCGCAGATGCGGCGGGCAATGCCATCGCCGTATGGGACCAGTTCGACGGCATCCAGACCAACATTTTCGCCAACCGCTACAGCGTAGACACCGGCACCTGGGGCACGGCAGCCCTGATCGAGACCGACAACGCCGGACGGGCGCGCAGCGTGCGCATTGCCAACGACCCCTTGACCGGCCGCGCCCTGGCTGTATGGACGCAGGAAGACGGAAGCGGCTTGATAAGCATCCTGGGCAACCACTTCAAGTAGGCCGCTTGTTCCGTCGGATCAAGGGGTGCCCAGGCGTCCATTTTTTGTGGCTCGCCTCGCCTGCAAGCGGCCGGGTGCGCGCTGCAGGCCTTTGCACGTCGCATGGCTGCTATCGCGCATTGTTGACCGCCACTGGGGCCGGCCATCGATTTTTCCCTGTGACCGGCTGGACCTGGCAGGGAGCTGACACAAAGCCCGGTGTCGTCTGTACCCGCATCCGGCCAGTTCCTGACACTTGGTCGCCCCGTTTCATCGGCTGCTTTTCCCGGGAGCCGACATTAACCTGCAGACAACAGTAACGTCGTAAGGTTGGTGATGCTTTCAGATTCAAGACCTGCGCGAGCCGCACTTTCTCGGGCACAACCCATTGGGTGGATGGATGGTGGTGGCCCTGTTGGCCGACGCTGTGGCCACCGGCGTGACCGGTTGGCTGTACACCACCGACTGTTTTTGGGGCATGGCGTGGCTTGAGGAGTTGCACGGGCGCAAGCACGATCGGTCCGACGCCGTCAATCGCTAGATCGATGCCGCGCCTGCCCCGACGGGGCGGGCAAACACGGACGAGCGGGCCAGGTGTCATACTGGAAGCGATCACTCCCGCTCCAGCCAACCGACCACCAACCCGCCCTATGGCGAACCCGGATACCCCCCCAACTGGCAAGCTGCAGACGCCAATGGTCCCGCCCTGGTCCGATACGTTCGGGCGGTACACCTTGCGCCGGCTGGTCTTTGAGAGCCCCAGGGCGCGGATATGGCACGCCAACGACACGAAATCGGCACGCGAAGTTCGTCTGAAAGTGATCAAACCCGGTCAGGATGTCGATTCGGCGGCGATGACCCGATGGGTGCATGAGGCCAACCACGCCAGCCACATCGCCCATGTGGCCATCGTGCCGCTGCTCGAAGCCGGCGTCCAGGATGGACAGCCTTTTCTGGTCAGTGGCTGGGTTGCCGGCCAGACGCTGGCAGACCTGTTGCGTGGCACCGCGCCGGTGCCGGCCCGTAAAGCGACGGCCCGGATGATTGAGCTGCTCGATGCTCTGGTGCTGGCCCATGCTGCCGGACTGGTGCACGGCCGGCTGCAACCCGGCAACATCCTGATCGATACGCAGAACCGCGCCCGGTTGCTGGATTTCGCGCTGCCTACGCGCGTGGTAGAGGCGCAGGCGCACGCCGCGCACCTGCGCCAGATGGCTGCCTGGTGGCCGGTTTCGTACAGCCCAAACGGGCCGACCCGTGCAGACAGCGACATCCATGCGGTGGGAATGGTGCTGGCCCGGCTGTTGTCGGGCGTTGTACGGCCTGACACCGAGGGTGCTGAAGACGCCGAGGCGCATGTCCTGGGCGTCGCCATGGGGCCAGACGCGGACGACACATGCGTGCCATCGTGCATGGGGCAGTGGCGGCCGATCCGGCGCAGCGCCATGCGAGCGCCCATGTTTTCCTCGCCCAATTGGTGCAGTGGTCCGGGCACACTGTTCCCGCGGCGCCGGCAACGGCCAAGGCCACTTCGGTCAAGGACGATGGCGCGTTCGAGCGGCTATTGCGCCGCATGCAGGACAACGAGGACTTTCCGGCCATGACGCATGCGGTGCCGCGCATACAGGCCATGGCTGTGTCGGCTTTGCTGCTGCTGCCGATGCGACTCAATGACAAGCCCTTTACCTTGATTTATGCCGGCATGGTGGACCAGCCAGCACCGACGCTGACCGAACGCCAACTGGCGAGCCTGCGTCCGCGGCGGGACCGTGCGCAACTGGCCTTGCGGCAGGCACGTTGAGCCACATCAAAGACGCAACGCAACTGTTGATCCATCGTAGTCAGACGCGCAGGGCATGCGGTCAGAGTTTGGCTACACTGGACTTGTATCGATTCCCGTGACAGGAGGCTCCATGAAACCCATAGTTGAACTACTTGACAAACGTGATCCGGCGCTTTTCAAAGTGGCACCGCATGTAATGGTGTTCGACGGCCTGCAATTGCTGGCTGACCACGGCGTTGGCGCCATGCTGGTGATGGATGGGGAAAAGCTGGTTGGTGTGTTTTCCGAGCGCGACTACACGCGCAAGGTGGCCTTGCAGGGCAAGAACTCGCGCCAGACGCCGATCTCCGAGATCATGACGGCCAACGTCATCTCGGTGGTACCCAAAACCAGTACGCATGAGTGCATGGCGCTGATGAGCCAGCACAAGATCCGCCACCTGCCCTTGGTGGACAACGGCAAGGTCGTGGGCATGATCTCGATCCGAGACATCATGGACTACATCATTGCCGATCATGAGCAGACCATCGCACAGTTGCAGACCTATATCAGCAGCTAGTAGCACCGCCGCGTGGCGTTGGCAGGGCCAGCGCGCCGCGGCGATATGAGACGCGCGCGGGGGTTGATGATTGCGGCTGATCAGCCCTCGCTGCGCCAGATCGGCTGATCGCGGTCGAGCAGGCGTTTGATGGCGGCGAAATGCAGGTCGCTTTGGCCGCGTTCACTGGCAATCTGTGCGGCGACTTCGGCGCACTGGGCATCCGGAACCACACGCAGTGGTTTGCCTCCCGACGATTGCATCGCCAGGCTCTGGTGCATACACGCCCGCTCCAGATAATACAAATCGTCGAAGGCCCAGGCCATGGTGCTGCCGATGACGGTGACGCCGTGGCTGGCCATGAACATCACGTCGTTGCCCTGCATCGCGCGGGCGATGCGTTCGCCCTCGGCGGCGGCTAGCGCCACGCCACCATAAACATCGTCGTAACCGACCCGGTCCCAGAAGCGCAGCGCATTCTGGTTGCAATAGGCCAAGCGGCCTCCCTGCACCAGCGTCAGCGCCGTGGCATACGGCATATGGGTGTGCAGGATGGCCTTGGCATCCGGGTTGAGCCGGTGGATCCACGAGTGGATGAAGAACGCCGTCGGTTCGATCGCGTGGCCGCCCTCGATCACCGAACCCTGGCCATTGATCAGCAGCATGTCGCCGACGCAGACCTCCTCCCAGGACAGGCCCTGCGGGTTGATCAAATAGCGATCGGGCGCCACCTCGAGCGAAAAGTGGTTGCAGACGCCTTCATTGAGGCCGAGCCGGGCGGCCCAGCGCAAGGCAGCGGTGAGGTCTTCTTTTTCCTGGAGGTAGTTGGTTGGCATGACGGAGGTGTGAGGGAGTGGAGGGCGGGAAGGGTCTGTGGCGCATTATGAAACGCAGATGGCCGTGTGTCTCACCGTTGTCCACCGCCACTGTGGTCTACCCTGTTGATAACCTTCGGGATAACTCTGGCAGGCCGCATCGGCATTGGGTTGCCAGCATGTGCCTGCTAGAGAGGCAGTCTTGGTGCGCCGTCAATGTTTCATGCCGCCCTGCTGCGCGTGGCCTGCCATCGCATCCTTGCCATGATCGGTCAGTTGCGCGTCGAACCAGCGGTGCAAGGCCACAGCCAAGCGGGTGTCGGATGTCAGGTAGCTCAGCTCGGCACCGCCCTGGACATCCTGGTAGGCAATGACGATCTGACCGGGTCTGGCGGCCTGGAGTTCCGCAAGGCCCTGCATGTCCTGGCCGTGGATATGGGACGGGCCCGAATAATTGCCTTGCAGAAATTGCGCGCGGATCGATTGCAAATGCTGGCGCACCAGCGTGACCTGGGCACTGTCCGAGGAGTCCTTGGCCACCACGCGCTGCACACCGCCATTGGTGGTCTTTGTGAAAACATGGGTAGTCGCCGCCAGGCTGAAAGGCATCACGTCCTTGCCGCGCTCGGCCACCGTCGCCTGTCGCTGCGCCTTGGCTGTTGCCGCCATATGCGCAGCATGGTCCATGTTGGCGTGATTCACCTTTTGCGCGTGGCTGCCACCGGCGAGCGCACACAACGCGCATGCGGTAACGAGGGTCTTGAACATGATGGGGTTGCGCCGGTTTTGTGAGGCCATCATCGTACGCCGGATTGAGTGGCGACATGTTGCGCCAGCGGAGCGTGTCAATGCCAGCCTGGCTGGCCGTACATCGGACTGAGATCAGCCTTGGCGCGCTCGATCGTCAAGCCGTCACTGACGAAGACCGGCACGAACAAACCTATGTCAGTTTCAGACCGGGGCACGCCGAGGTGGATGGGCATGACGGAGGCCTCCACGAAATCGGCGTGTTCGCATTGGACATGATGGAATCGCCAGGTTCAGTCGAGGCAGTTGCGGTGTTTGACGGCTCATTATTTGCGTGAGGCGATCCGTGCCTACCAAAAACCAGCCTCGATGACGATCACCTGGCGCGGGAAATGATGCCGGGTTTATCGAGCGGTGACTGTTTTATCGAGCAGGTTCGGCTGGAGATCGCACCTTGCCAGGCAGCACAGCCGCCCGTTCATCCACCCCCACCAAAGGAGAACTCATGGCAAGGAAGGAAGATCACCGTACTTCTGCTTGGCTGGAATCCAGACGTTGTGGATTACAGCAAGTGGCCTGGACTAACGCCCGAGAAGCTGAGAGCGGGTCTTGAGGGAGACAGAACGAAGCTCGAGGCATTGGGATACGACGCCCAGCTTGGCCTGATCGATAGTTCAGACACCGCGGATCAGACGCTCAGGCAACTGCTAGCCAGCAAGCAATGTGATTGTGTTCTGATAGGAGCAGGAGTGGTTCGAGACGTTGGTAAACACGTTTCATCAGTGCGCGCCTGGTGCCAAGTTGTGCTTCAACAGCGGGCCATTCGACTCGGTCGCAGCAGTTCAAAGGTGGGTTCCCGCCAGTTCTGCGAATGATTGATCCAGGCGCGAAGCGCGGCTGGACAACAATTGCGGCCGAACCCTTTATCGGGACTTCCCAAGTAGTCAAGCCGCCGTGTGACGTGTGACGTGTGACGTGTGGCTTTGCAAGCAGCGGCGTCCGTCGACAAGCGCTGACGAGTGCATGGCATGATGGTCGCGTACTGTGCGGACCGGAACGAGAATGGCCGGCGTGGGCGTCGCCCTACGTGGCCGCGCGCAAGGAGCCCGGCACGCAGGTCTTGTTCTCTTTTGTATGACTTGAAAGGTATCAACATGGCATCCAACCACTCTGAAATCGCGAACCCGGCCTTCGCCTCGGCCGTGTCACAGGTGTCGGCCAATGTCGCGGCACAGGCTGACAAGGCCATTACCGCCACGCAGCGCGCGACCGACACCGCCGCCAGCAAGCTGCACCGGGGACTGGACAACCTGCGCGACGAGGTTCCCTTTGCCTTGTCCCGTGTCAGCGCAACTGCCGATGGCTTGCTGGCCGAAGGTGCCGAACGTGCGCGCGAAACCGCCCAGGCCATTCGCAGCCGGGCGGAGCCGATGCAACGCCAGGCCGAAGCCTATATCCGTCAGAAGCCGATGCAGTCGGTGCTGCTGGCTGCGGGTGTGGGTGCGCTGATCACACTGCTATTGACGCGTTCGTCGGGCCGCTGACGCCACGGGCCGGGTCAAACGACAGGCCCGGTCGACGCGCCTGAGCGCTCCGGCACAATCCCTGCATGCTCCCGTCCTACCTGATGCTCGACCTGGAAACCACCGGCGGCAACCCGTCGCTGGACCGCATCATCGAGATCGCGGCGGTGCGGGTGGAGGAGGGCCGGGAAGTGGTGCGCTGGAGCACCTTGGTGAACCCGGGAACGCGCATCTCGCCATTCATCACCGCGCTGACCGGCATCGACAACGCCATGGTGCGCGACGCGCCCACATTTGCCGAAGTGGCACCTCGCCTGCTGGAGCTGCTCGACGACACCGTGCTGGTGGCGCACAACGTGCGCTTTGATCATGGCTTTCTGAAGAATGAGTACCAGCGCCTGGAGATCGACCTGCGCACCCGGCTGCTGTGCACGGTCAGGCTGTCTCGCAAGTTGTATCCGCAGCACAAAGGCCACGGCCTGGACGCGATCATGCGCCGCCATGGCCTGCACAGCGATGCGCGCCACCGCGCCATGGGCGATGTCGACGCGGTGCTGCAATGGCTCGACCTGGCCCGGCGCGAACTCGGAGGCGAAGCGCTGCAGCATGCTGCAAGTGCTCTGGTCGCCGGTGCAGCCAGCCTGCCGCCGCATCTGGAGACGGCAGTTCAGGGTATTCCCGATGCGGCCGGCGTCTACCTGCTGTATGGCGAATCGGCGCAGCCACTGTACGTGGGCAAGAGCATCCATCTGCGTGCGCGTGTGGTGTCGCATTTCCAGGCCGACCACAAGAGCGGTCGCGACATGCGATTGGCCCAGGAGACCCGGCGCGTCGAGTTTCAGCGTACGGCCGGCGAATTGGGGGCGCTGCTGCGCGAATCGCAACTGGTCAAGCAGTTGCAACCCGAATACAACCGCAAACTGCGCCGTACGCCGGCCTTGTGCGTCTGGCAGATTGCCGACGACGCCAACCAACGACCGCAGGTGTCTTTGATCGAGACCGGTGCACTCGTGCCCGAGCAGCTCGGCCAGGTTTATGGCGTCTTCAAGTCCGCCAAGGTGGCGCGCGAGGCGCTACTGGCACTGGCCGATGCCCATGGCCTGTGCGCGCGTCTGCTGGGCTTGGAGGCCGGCACCGGCCGCTGTTTCGGCCAGCAGATTGGGCGCTGCGCCGGTGCCTGCTGCGGCCTGGAGTCACTGGACAAGCATCTGCTGCGGGTGCGACTGGCACTGGCTGCGTACAAGCTGCAGGACTGGCCGTTTCCCGGTCCGGTAGGCCTGCGCGAACATGACCCGGTCAACGGGCGCACCGACATCCATGTGTTCGACCACTGGTGCCATCTGGCGACGGTGCAGGACGATGCCGATTTGCACGAGGTGCTGTCCAACCGCCAAGCCATGGCCTTCGACGTTGACACCTATGGTCTGCTGCGCAAGTGGCTTGCGGCCGGCGGCAAGTTGTCGGCCGGGCTGATCCGGTTCGAGGCGCGCCAAACCGTCGATCTGGCGCAGGAGTGAGCCGAAGCGGCGGGGCGCAGCGCGCGCCGGGCAACAGGGTCAGCGACCTTGCACCGGAACCACCGGGTAGCGGCGCACCATGGCGCCGAACATCAGCGCGCCGAGCAGCAACACCGCCGCAGCCACACCAAGCGCGGCACTGAAACCTGCCTCTACAGAAGCACTGCGCGCCAGGAACGCGGCGGCCAGCGGCGGCCCGACGATCTGGCCCAGACCATAGACGGCCGTGAGCAGGCCGATCAGGCTGGCCGGCTGCTGCGGCGACAAGCGGCGCACCTCCTGCATTGCGAAATAGGTGATGGCCGTCATCGGCATGCCCAGCAGCAGGCTGCCCCAGGCGAACCCGGCACTGGTCGGCCAGACCAGGCCGACGACGATGCCGGTGCCTTGAATCAGATAACAGACGACCAGGCGCAGGCGCAGGTCGAGTTGGGAGCGGATACGCGAGGCCACCAGCGCGCCGATGATGATGCCCAGGCCGAAGATCGGCCAGAACAGGTCAAGCAAGGGTGAGCCGGGAATCGACTGGCGCGCGATCACCGGCAGGAAGGTGGCGCTGATGATGTAGCCCAGGCCGGCCAACCCATAGGCCAGTGCCAGCAGGACCAGTTCGGAGCGGCCAGGGGCCGGGGCAGGCAGGGTGTTGGCGGACGGCGCCGATGCCGGTGCCGACGCGGTGTCGGGTGGCACTGGCGAGGCGCGCAACACCGGCCACAGCAGTGCCGACAACAGCGCAGCCAGCAGACCGAAGACCAGCCAGCCCATGGCCGCCGAATGCTGCCACTGCACCATGACGCTGGCGGCCAGGCCGCTGACGACGATGCCAGCCCCCGGGCCGGCGTAGATCAGTGCACCCATTTCCGGCAGTTGCATCTGTGCCAGCCGCGTCAGGCTCCAGGTCGAGACATAGACGAACACCAGGGCACTGGCGACGCCGGCCAAAAAGCGCAGCAGCGGCCACAAGGCAGGCAGATGCAAGGCCATGCCCAACGTGAGCACGGTGGTGGCGACAAGGCCGGCGCGCACCATGGCGGTGAGTTGCACGGTACCGCGCCAGCCCATGCGGCGCCAGACCAGCGGCTGGAAGGTGCACAGCAAGGCGCCGACCAGGTAACCCAGGTAGTTGGCACTGGCCAGCCAGCTGGACGTGGCGAGGTCGATGACGCCATCGGACAACATCATCGGCAGTAGCGGTGTGAACGCAAAACGGCCAATGCCCATGGCCACCGCCAGCGACACCATGCCCGCCAGCGCCACCCGCCAGGCCGGATCGGCCGTGGTCCCCGTGGCGTGGTTCATCAACTCAGGCAGGCAGCGCGTCGGCGTGCCGGCTGCGCCATTGCGCCAGATCGATGTCCTGGTCGAGCGGGAAAAACGGGCGCGGTATCTTGGCGTAGGACTTGCGCGCATAGTGCGGCGAGCACAGAGCCCCGCTGTCGCAGACGATGACCTTGGATGCAATCGGCTCGAAGGCAGCGCGGAAATGCTGCATCGACTTGAGTCCGACCACCTTTTTCTTGCGCGGGTCGATGCCAAACGCGGTGAACTGCGCCAGATCCAGCATCTGGGCCGGCTGGGTGACCACCAGGATGTCAATACCTTGCACGCGCAGCACCACGGTCGGGCCCCAGGTCTTGTCCAGGCCTCCAGTCATCGGGCCATCGGCGAAGTAGCGGCCGTCGCTGTGTAGCAATACGGTGGCTTGCAGCGCCAGCGGCCCACCGCCCAGGGCCGCGTCGGTCTTGCCGCCGAGCTGTACCGAGACGGTCGCGCCGATCAGCGCACCTTGCAATTGCTGCACCGTCTGCGGATCGACGATGGGACCAAAACAGGCATCGTCAATACCGGCGCGCAACAAGGCGGCCAGCAGGTTGGTGGCGTCGCCATAACCACCACCGCCTGGGTTGTCTGCGTAATCGGCGACGATGATCGGCGCCTGGCTGGCGTCATGGTCGCGGCAGATCTGCGCGGCTTCGTCGACATCCATGAACCGGTTCATCACCTCGTGACGCCGGGCCCAGATGTCGTCGGCCAATTCGTGCGCGAAGGCCTGGTGGCGTGCCAGGTCGCCATCGCCCTCGGCCACGACGATGACGGTTGGTCCGACTTCGCCGATATCGACCCGGGAAAAACCGGCATTGATGCTGACGGCGAACACACCGTCGTGCTTTTCGTAGTCACGGGCGCGCTGCAGGCGCGGCAGCATGGCGCCGATGTCGGTGCGTCCGCCGTTGGCCTCGTCGATCATCGGCAGGTGCGCCCGTAAAACCACTGGGCGGATCTCGCCGGCCATGGTTCGCTGCAACAGATCCCCGGCCAGCGCTGCGGTTTCGCGCATGTCGATGTGCGGGTAAGTTCGATACGAAACCAGGATGTCGCTGTGCTGGCACATGGCCCGCGTCACGTTGGCATGCAGGTCCAGCGTCACGGCAATCGGCAGGTCGGGGCCGACCACCGCACGCAGACGTGTCAGCAATTCGCCTTCGCCGTCATCGCAGAAGTCGGTCACCATGGCGCCATGCAGGCCCAGCGCAATGCCGTCGAGCTGGTCGCGTTGTTCGCGCGCTGCAGCGATGATCGGATCGGTCAGACGGTCAAACGCATCGCGTGTCACGACTCCGGCCGGCTGGGCAATGGCGCTGAGCACATGCACCAGATCCCAGTCGTGTTTGCGCGCCGCATCGCAAAATCCGGCCAGTTCGGTATTCGAGTCGCCGCGGCCGGCTATCGCCGACGGGCCGTCGATGAAGAAGTCCTGCGCCATGAAGCTCGCGTATGTTGTGGGAACCTTGCTGAAGGTGTTGGTCTCGTGCGCAAATTCGGCACTCAGTACGCGGAATCGGGTCATGAAAAGTAGGGGCGGAAGGTTGTGGGAAAAAGGAAAGACCGGAATCCCGGCCTGCGTCTGCCGCTGTCGCGGCGGCAGAGTCTAGCTGGAGGCGGTCTACATTACACCAAAGGTCTCGAACGCCTGCACCGTGCTCATGCCGCCGCGAATCGCGTCCCGCACCTTGTTCTCGGCACTGACCTTTTCCAGGGCCTTGCTGATGGCCTCTTTCTCCGCCGCGCGCGGGATCACCAGCACGCCATCGAGATCGCCGAACACGATGTCGCCCGGATTGACGCGCACACTGTTGATCTCCACCGGCACCCGGTAGTCGACCACCTTGCCACGGGCGCCCTGGTCCTGCGCGTAGCCGCCATACGAGAACACCGGGAATCCAGCTTCCAGCACTTCCGGCGTGTCGCGCGAGTAACCGTCGAGGACGGCACCGGCCGCCTTCAGGTGCTGCGCCCGGGTTGTCATCAGGCCGCCCCAAAGTGCGAATTGCGGCGCACAGCCGGTGGCCACGTAGACCTCATGCGGCTTTAGATCGTCCAGCGCCTGGAACAGCAGGCCGAAAGGCTGGCGGCTGAGCGGCAACTTGCCCTCGGGTTCGCTGGCCGCAAAACAATGGGTCTCGAGCACCGGCATGGCGCGACCGCAGACCACCATGTCGCTGCGCAGCGCCTTGATATTGGGACTCAGGAACTGGTGCAGCAGTCCCATCGTGTCGAGGATGTCACCGACCACGGCCGGAAACAGGCGCGCCTTCATCAAGGCAAACAGTTCGTCGTCATCTTTCCACATTGCTGCTGTCTCCCAGGTATTGAACGAGCGGTCATTCTAGGACTGCGATCGCGCCACGATATCCGGCGCCCGGCCCGGATGCGGCAAAGAAAATATACTCACGCATCGCCCCCGGCGGCCTGATGCGGGTGCGTCATCGCGCCGGCGGCGCCCCACTATGACAACCCAAACCCGTTCCTTGACCCTCTTGCAGGCGAAGCTGCGCTGGCGCCTTTCGGTGGCGCCGATGATGGACTGGTCTGACCGCCATTGCCGCTATTTGCACCGCCTGTTGTCGCGCGAAACCCTGCTGTACACCGAAATGGTGACCACCGGCGCGCTGATCCACGGCGACGTGCCACGCCATTTGCAGTTCAATGCCGAAGAGCATCCGCTCGCATTGCAGCTTGGCGGCAGCGAGCCATCTGACCTGGCGCATTGCGCGCGTCTGGGCGAGCAATGGGGTTACGACGAGATCAATCTCAATTGCGGTTGCCCCTCCGAGCGGGTGCAGCGCGGCGCCTTTGGCGCCTGCCTGATGGCCGAGCCGGCACTGGTGGCCGATTGCGTCAAGGCCATGGTGGACGTGGTGTCGCTGCCGGTGACGGTGAAGCACCGCATTGGCATCGACAAGGGCGAAGACTATGGCTTTGTGCGTGATTTTGTCGGGCAGGTGAGCGAGGCGGGTTGCGATGTATTCATCGTGCACGCGCGCAATGCCTGGCTCAAGGGCCTGTCGCCCAAGGCCAACCGCGAAGTGCCGCCGCTGCGATACGCCACGGTGCATCGGCTCAAGGCGGAATTTCCGCACCTGACGCTGGTGATCAATGGCGGCATCACCACCGACGCGCAGATCGCCGAGCAGCTGGACCAGGTCGACGGCGTCATGCTCGGGCGTGAGGCTTATCACAACCCCTGGATTCTTTCCAGCTGGGATCAAGGTTTTTACGATGCGCTTCCCTCGGGAGCAACGCGCGAATCGGTCGAGGAGCAGATGGTGGGCTATATGGAACGGGAGGCGCTCGCCCACGGCACGCCCTGGAGCTCGATTGCGCGCCACATGCTCGGCCTGCGCCACGCTCTGCCAGGCGCGCGGCGCTGGCGCCAGGTCTGGAGCGACCACAGGCTGCGCGACGTGCCCCCGCGCGAGGTGATGCGTATCGCGCACCAGGATGCGCACGTGACCACAGCCGCCGTGGACGAAGCCCATGTCTGAGGCGGTTCATCCGCAGCAGCGCCTGGCGTTCACGCTGATCTGGCTGGTGCCGTCCCTGTGGACCGTCAATTACATCGTCGCGCGTTTGGCGCCCGGTGTGATCGGACCGTATTTGCTGGCCCTGGGCCGCTGGGCCATTGCGGGTGCGGTTCTGGTGGCCTTGTGTGCGCCCGAGTTATGGCGTGAGCGTCGCCACATCCGGCAATGCGCCTGGCAGTACCTGATCCTGGGAATACTGGGCATGTTGATCTGCGGCGCCTGGGTTTACCAGGGCGCGCGATCGACCGGCGCAATGAACATCGCGCTGATCTACGCGGCAGCGCCAGTGATGATTGCATTGGGAGCCGGTCTGTGGCTGGGCGAGGCCTTTGGCCGGCGACAGGCGGCCGGAGTGGCGCTGGCGCTGGCCGGCGTGCTGCATGTCATCGTGCGTGGCCACTGGACCACGCTGGCCGAGCTGCAGTTTGTGCCGGGCGATGGCTGGGTGCTGGCAGCGACCATTTCCTGGGCCGCATTTGCACTGTTGCAAAAACACTGGCCCAGTCCGCTCAGCGCGACGGCCCGTCTGGCCACGATTTGCAGCTTCGGTGTACTGAGCCTGTTGCCATTCGCCGCCTGGGAACTGACCGAACCGCACATGCTGGTCTGGGGACCGAAGGCGATGTGGCTGGTATTGGCCGCCGCAGTACTGCCCGGCCTGGGCGCTTACTGGATTTATGGCTGGGCCCAACGCATCGTTGGTGCCAGCCGGGTTGCCGTGGCCCTGTACCTGGGCCCCTTGTACGCATCGTTTGGCGCCTGGTGGATGCTGGGCGAGCCGCCGGGCTTGCACCATCTGGTCGGCGCGGGGCTGATCCTGCCGGGTGTCTTTCTGGTCACGAAGTCGCGGCCGAAGCCTGTGACAGTGGCAGTTATGCAGCCGCTTCCAGGCCGCTCCTGAAGTGCTGCAGCATCCGGCTGCTGGCGACGACCGGGTCATGCGCCGCGATCGCCTGCATGATGGCACCGTGTTCGGCCAGCGACTCGGCGATACGCCCGCTTTTGAGCAGGGAGTTGCGCCGATTGAGCTTCATCACCTTGCGCAGGTCGGCCACCATCTGCAAGGCCCAGCGGTTGTTCGCGATCGCTAGCAGGCGCAGATGGAAGCGCTCGTTGCATTGCAGGAACCGCTCCCGGTCGGGTTGGGGCAGGGCGGTTGCAAGCTCGAGTTCGCGGTGCAGTCGCTGCAATTCGTCGATCTGCTGGGCGTTGGCGTTTTTCGCGACCTGTCCGGCCGCGTCGGATTCGAGCAGACCCAGCAAATGGTAGACCTCGCGCAGGTCTTGCTCCGAAACCTCGGTGACGTAGGCGCCGCGGCGGACCTTCATGGTCACCAGGCCTTCGGTGGCCAGCACTTTGAGTGCTTCCCGTAAGGGCGTTCGGCTGATACCGTAGTCCTTGGCCAGTTTGAGTTCATCGATCCAGCTGCCAGGGGTCAGTTCTCCGCTGAAGATGCGTTGGCGCAATTGCTCCGCCACCTCCTGGTAGAGGGCCTGGGGGGCGAGGGATGGTGCCGGCATGGTGGTCAGGTCGGGGTTGGAACTGTCAGCTTGAATCAAGATTCTGTATTTATAATTATAAATAACGATATTGTCCAGAACTTCCCGGTCTGACCAAAGACCCATCCCGGAGCCGTGCCATGAGCAGCAAACCCCCTTCATCCCCCGCCAAGCCGGATCCGTCCGGGCAGCCAGCATCCGGCGACCAGATGGTCCGATGGTCCGCGGCGGCGCAGAAGTCCGCCCCAGACGGCGATCTCGACGCGCTGAACTGGCATACGCCGGACGGCATCACCGTCAAGCCCTTGTATACCGCGGCCGACCTTGAGGGCCTGCCGCATACCGACACCTTGCCGGGTTTTGCCCCCTATGTGCGCGGCCCGCAAGCGACGATGTATGCGGTGCGCCCATGGACCATCCGCCAGTACGCCGGCTTTTCGACGGCGCAGGAATCGAACGCGTTCTACCGCAAGGCGCTGGCCGCAGGTGGCCAGGGTGTGTCGGTAGCGTTCGACCTGGCCACCCACCGGGGTTATGACTCGGACCACCCCCGCGTGACCGGCGACGTGGGCAAGGCCGGTGTGGCGATCGACAGTGTGGAGGACATGAAAATCCTGTTCGACCAGATCGACCTGGCCAAGGTCAGTGTGTCCATGACCATGAATGGCGCGGTGTTGCCAGTGCTGGCCGGTTATGTGGTGGCGGCGCAGGAGCAGGGTGTGGGCCAGGACCAACTCAGCGGAACGATCCAGAACGACATCCTCAAGGAGTTCATGGTCCGCAACACCTATATCTACCCGCCACAGCCGTCGATGCGCATCATCGGCGACATCATGGAATACACGGCGGCCCATATGCCGCGCTTCAACTCCATCAGCATCTCGGGTTACCACATGCAGGAAGCCGGGGCCAACCAGGCACTCGAACTGGCGTTCACGCTGGCAGACGGGAAGGAGTATGTAAAGACCGCCATCGGCAAGGGCATGAGCGTGGACGAGTTCGCCCCGCGCCTGAGTTTCTTCTGGGCCATCGGCATGAACTTCTATCTGGAAGTAGCCAAGATGCGTGCCGCGCGCATGTTGTGGTACCGCATCATGCAGGGCTTTGACGCCAAGAACCCCAAGAGCCTGATGCTGCGCACCCATTGCCAGACCTCGGGCTGGTCGCTGACCGAGCAGGACCCGTACAACAATATCGTGCGCACGACGATCGAGGCCATGGCGGCAGTATTCGGTGGCACGCAGAGTCTGCACACCAACAGCTTCGACGAGGCGATCGCCTTGCCGACCGACTTTTCCAGCCGCATCGCGCGCAACACCCAGCTCATCATCCAGGAAGAGACGCACATCCCCAACGTGATCGACCCGTGGGCCGGCAGCTACATGATGGAGAAGCTGACCCAGGACATGGCCGACGCGGCCTGGAAAATCATCGAGGAAGTGCAAGCCATGGGCGGCATGGTCAAGGCGGTCGACAGCGGCTGGGCCAAGCTCAAGATCGAGGCTGCAGCGGCAGACAAGCAGGCGCGCATTGACTCGGGCCAGGATGTCATCGTCGGTGTCAACAAGTACCGATTGGACAGCCATGACGCCGTTGCGTCACGCGACATCGACAATGTCGCGGTGCGCGATGAGCAGATCGGGCGTCTGCAGGCCATCCGTGCCAACCGCGACAGCGCGGCAGTGGAGGCAGCGCTGGAAGCACTTACCGCAGCGGCCAAGGGAAACAGCGGCAACCTGCTCGATCTGGCCATCCAGGCGACACGGGTGCGCGCCACGGTGGGTGAAATCAGTGACGCACTGGAGCAGGTGTTCGGTCGGCATCGTGCCGACACGCACAAGGTCAGCGGTGTGTACGCTGCCGCCTACGACAGCGGCGACCAGGCAGGAAACGGCATGAAGCAGTGGGAAGCGATCAAGGCGGACATTGCCCTGTTTGGCGAGCAGCAGGGCCGGCGTCCGCGTGTGATGATTGCCAAACTCGGTCAGGACGGCCATGACCGCGGTGCCAAGGTGGTGGCCACGGCGTTTGCCGATCTGGGTTACGACGTCGACATCGGCCCGCTGTTCCAGACGCCCGAGGAATGTGCGCGTCAAGCGATCGAGAACGATGTGCATGCCGTGGGCGTATCCACGTTGGCGGCCGGTCACAAAACCCTGGTGCCGGCCATCATCGCTGAACTGCGCAAACAAGGGGGTGACGATATCGTGGTGTTTGTCGGCGGCGTGGTGCCGCGGCAGGACTACGATTTTCTGATGCAGGCCGGCGTCAAGGGCATCTATGGCCCGGGCACGCCGATCCCGGACTCCGCGGCCGATGTACTGCGGCAGATTCGCGCATCCCAGGCAGCCTGAGCGGCACGACGCGATCCATCAGCGATGCCGCACACGGAAACGACCTCCGCCGATTCGCCCGCGCAGCCCGACACGGTGGCGCCGCTGGTGCAGGCCATCACCGGCGGCCAGGACATGCCCCGGCGCCGCGCGATTGCCAAGGCGATCACCTTGCTCGAGTCGACCCGGCCCGATCACCGTGCACAGGCCGATGCCTTGCTGACTGCCTTGTCGCCGCATGCCGGCCAGGCGTTCCGGCTCGGTTTGAGCGGCGTTCCCGGAGTGGGCAAGTCCACTCTGATCGAGGCGCTGGGTTTGCATCTGATCGCGCTGGGACACCATGTGGCGGTGCTGACGATTGATCCGTCATCGGCGGTGTCCGGCGGCTCCATCCTGGGTGACAAGACACGCATGGAGCGGTTGTCGGTGCAAGCCCATGCCTTTATCCGGCCCAGCCCGTCGAGCGGAACGCTCGGTGGTGTGGCCGAGAAGACCCGTGAATCCATCTTGGTGCTGGAAGCGGCAGGTTATGACGTGGTGATCGTCGAGACGGTCGGCGTGGGGCAAAGCGAGGTTGCTGTGGCCGGCATGACGGACATGTTCGTGTTGATGCAACTGCCCAATGCCGGCGATGAATTGCAGGCGATCAAGAAAGGTGTGATGGAGCTGGCAGACCTGGTGCTGATCAACAAGGCCGACCTGGATCCGGATGCGGCCACGCGGGCCCAGGCGCAGATCACGTCGTCGCTACGTCTGATCGGCCAGCACGGCAACCCGGCACATGCGCCACATGATGTACAGCAGTGGACGCCGCGCGTGTTGCAGCTCAGTGCCTTGTCGGGCCAGGGTGTGCAGGCCTTGTGGGAATCCGCAGTTGATTTTCGTGTACGTCAGTCGGCGCTTGGGCGCTGGGACAGCCGGCGCAAGCGCCAGGCCCTGTCGTGGATGTGGGAGCGCATCGACAGCGGACTGCGCCAGTCGTTTCGTGAGGACACCGCTGTCAAGACGCGGCTGGCCGCCGTGTCGGACGAGGTCGCCCAGGGCCGTCTGGTGGCGTCCAGTGCAGCGCGCGAGTTATTGGTCCTGTTTGGCGGCCATCCGCCGCATGGCGAGGACGCGCGATGATCTCGTTGACCTCTGTCGCGCGCATCGAGTCGTCCACGATCTGGCGCGAGAAACGTGTTGAGGTGCTGGACCTGCCGGAAGGCCGGATGCTGGTGAAAGGCCAACGTGCCTTGCGCAGCCCGTGGCCGCACCGCGTGCTCAACACATTGGCCTGGATGGCGGGCGTGCCCTATATGAAGGCGGTACCCGTGCATGGCGGTGCGCGCTCGCAGGCGATCGAGATCGAACGTTTGCAAGCCTTGCGGCAGGCTGGACTGGCCGTGCCCGAAGTGCAGCACGTGGCAGCGGACTATTTCGTCATGTCCTACCTGGGCTCCAATGACCTGGCGCGGGCCTTGCGCGAGCAGGGTTCGGACGCATTCGACCTGTGGATGGCGGCGATGGCGCATCTGCTGCAGGTGCACGCGGCCGGCCAGTATCTGAGTCAATGTTTTGCGCGCAACATCATCGTGTCCGAAACCTTCAGAGGCATGATCGACTTCGAGGACGATCCGCTGGAAGTCATGACGCTGGAGCAGGCGCAGGCGCGTGACTGGCTGATTTTTCTGCAGTCGTCGCTGTACAACCTGGGACTCGAGCCCGGGCGACTCGATGCTGCACTGGGCTCCGTGCTGGACCAGGAGCTGCCGCAGGTACGCCGCGTGCTGGCGCATGCCGCGCGTCGGCTCTCCTGGTTGCGCCATCTGCCGACCCATCGCAGGATCTGGGGCAAGGACTTCGTCAGTCTGCAGGCCGTCGGTGCGGCGATGGTTCGCCACCACCAGAACACGACACAAACCCCCTTGATGGAGAACAACGATGCATGAAATCCTGGAGCAACTGGAGGCCAAGCGCGAGCAGGCGCGGATGGGCGGCGGCGTCAAGCGTATTGAGGCGCAACATGCCAAGGGCAAGCTGACGGCGCGTGAGCGACTCGAACTGCTGCTCGACGAGGGCACGTTCGAGGAGTGGGACATGTTTGTCGAACACCGCTGCGTCGACTTCGGCATGCAGGAGCAAAAGGTGCCGGGCGACGGCGTCGTCACCGGCTACGGCATGATCAACGGTCGCCTGGTTTTCGTGTTCAGCCAGGACTTCACCGTGTTCGGCGGCGCCCTGTCGGAGGCCCATGCCGAAAAGATCTGCAAGGTCATGGACCAGGCGATGAAGGTCGGCGCGCCGGTGATCGGGTTGAACGACTCCGGCGGCGCGCGCATTCAGGAAGGCGTGGCCTCCTTGGGCGGTTATGCCGATGTGTTCCAGCGCAACGTGATGGCCAGTGGCGTGGTGCCGCAGATCAGCATGATCATGGGCCCGTGCGCGGGTGGTGCGGTGTACTCGCCGGCCATGACCGATTTCATCTTCATGGTCAAGGACAGTTCCTACATGTTCGTGACCGGGCCCGAGGTGGTCAAAACCGTGACGCACGAAAACGTCACGGCCGAGGAACTCGGCGGTGCGATCAGCCACACCACGCGCAGCGGCGTGGCCGACCTGGCGTTCGAGAACGATGTGCAGGCGCTGTTGATGCTGCGCCGGCTGTACAACTACCTGCCACTGAACAACCGCGAGAAGGCGCCGGTACGCGACAGCGGCGACCCACTCGACCGCACGGACTACAGCCTGGATACGCTGATTCCGGACAATCCGAACAAGCCCTATGACATGAAGGAGCTAATCCTCAAGTCGGTCGACGATGGCGACTTCTTTGAGCTGCAGCCAGACTACGCGCGCAACATTTTGATCGGCTTCGCCCGCATGGGTGGCCAAACCGTGGGCATCGTGGCCAACCAACCGCTGGTTCTGGCGGGTTGCCTGGACATCAAGTCATCGATCAAGGCGGCGCGTTTCGTGCGCTTTTGTGACGCCTTCAACATCCCGGTGGTGACCTTTGTCGACGTGCCCGGCTTCATGCCCGGCACCAGCCAGGAGTTCGGCGGCATCATCAAGCATGGTGCCAAGCTGCTGTATGCATATGCCGAGTGCACCGTGCCCAAGATCACGGTCATCACGCGCAAGGCCTACGGCGGCGCCTATGACGTGATGAGTTCCAAGCACCTGCGCGGCGACGTCAACTTCGCCTGGCCGCATGCGGAGATTGCGGTCATGGGCGCCAAGGGCGCGGTGGAGATCATCTTCCGCCAGGACAAGGGCGACGCCGCCAAGCTCGCGGCCAAGGAGGCCGAATACAAGGCCCGTTTCGCCAATCCGTTTGTGGCCGGTGCGCGCGGCTTCATCGACGACGTCATCATGCCGCACGAGACCCGCAAGCGCATCTGCCGCTCACTGGTGATGCTCAAGGACAAGAAGGTCGAAAACCCGTGGCGCAAGCACGGCAACATTCCGCTGTGAGGAGACGACAAGATGTTTGACAAGATACTGATCGCGAATCGAGGAGAGATCGCCTGCCGGGTCATCAAGACGGCACGCAAGATGGGCATCAAGACGGTGGCGGTGTACTCCGACGCTGATCGTGAGGCGCGCCATGTGGCGCTGGCGGACGAAGCCGTGCACATCGGCGCGGCGCCGAGCCGGGAGAGTTATCTGCTGGCGGACCGCATCATCGCCGCTTGCAAGCAGACCGGTGCGCAGGCCGTGCATCCGGGTTACGGCTTCCTGAGCGAAAATGCCGCGTTCGCCAAGCGGGTGGAGGAAGAAGGCATCACCTTCATCGGCCCCAAGCACTATTCGATCTCGGCCATGGGCGACAAGATTGAGTCGAAACGACTGGCCGGTGCAGCCGGCGTGAACTGCATTCCCGGCGTCAACGAGGCCATCGACGATGCCGACAAGGCAGTAGCGATCGCACGCTCCATTGGCTACCCGGTGATGATCAAGGCCAGCGCCGGCGGCGGCGGCAAGGGTCTGCGCGTGGCGCACGATGACAAGGAAGCCTTTGAAGGCTTCACCAGCTGCCGCAACGAAGCGATGAGCAGTTTTGGTGATGACCGGGTCTTCATCGAGAAATTCGTCGAGGAGCCGCGCCATATCGAGATCCAGCTGGTTGGCGATGCCCACGGCAATGTGATCTACCTGAACGAGCGCGAATGCTCGATCCAGCGGCGTCACCAGAAAGTGATCGAGGAGGCGCCCAGTCCCTTCATCAGCGACGCCACGCGCAAGGCCATGGGCGAGCAGGCAGTGGCTCTGGCCAAGGCCGTGAAGTACGAGAGCGCGGGCACGGTGGAGTTTGTCGTCGGCAAGGACGAGAGTTTTTATTTCCTGGAGATGAACACCCGGCTGCAGGTCGAGCACCCGGTGACCGAGTGCATCACCGGTCTGGACCTGGTGGAGTTGATGATCCGCGTTGCGGCGGGAGAAAAACTGCCGCTGGCGCAGTCCGACGTCAAGCGCGAGGGATGGGCCATCGAGTGCCGCATCAACGCGGAGGATCCGTTTCGCAACTTCTTGCCCAGCACGGGTCGCATGGTGCGCTTTGCCCCGCCGACCGAAACGATGTTCGCGGCCGACACCAGCCAGTGGCACGGCGTGCGCGTCGACACCGGCGTGCTAGAGGGTGGCGAGATTCCGATGTTCTACGACTCGATGATTGCCAAGCTGATCGTGCATGGCAAGGATCGGCTGGAAGCGATCACCAAGATGCGCGCCGCGCTCGACAGCTTCGTGATCCGCGGCATCGGCAGCAATATCCCGTTTCAGGCGGCATTGCTGGCCCATCCCGATTTTGTGTCGGGCCAGTTCAACACGGGCTTCATCGCGGCCAACTATGCGCACGGATTTCGCGCCGAAGACGTCGCTCACGCCGACCCGAATTTCCTGCTTGCATTGGCCGCCTTTGTACGGCGCAAGTCGCGCGAACGCGCGGCCGTGCTGTCGGGCCAGCTGCCTGGCTACGGTGTCAAGGTCGGGCATGACTACAGCGTCATCACGCTGGATGCGGCCGGTGCGCACCGCCAAACCCGGGTCCACGTCGATGAGGTGATCGGTCAGATCGGATCGGCCGTCATCACGCTCGGCACCCAACGCTACGAGATCACCAGCCATTCGCGCCTGAACGACATCTGCATCCGCGGCGAATGCAACGGACAAGCCTTCACGGCACAGATCGAGCGCGGCACGCCGCGCAATCCGCTGGCACTGGTGGTGCAGCATGGTGGCACCCGCATCGAGGCCATGGTGGTTTCGCCGCGCATGGCCGAGTTGTACAAGCTGATGCCGTTCAAGGCGCCGCCAGACATGAGTAAATATGTGCTCTCGCCCATGCCAGGCCTGCTGGTGGACATCGCGGTGCAGGTCGGCCAGAAGGTGCAGGCCGGCGAACGGGTTGCGGTGATCGAGGCGATGAAGATGGAAAACGTGCTGTTCGCCGCCGCCGACGGCGTCGTCGGCAAGGTGCTCGCAGCCAAGGGCGACAACCTGACGGTCGACCAGCCGATAGTTGAATTCAGCTGATAGTTGAATTCAGCTGATCGCCCGATCGCAATCACCCGACAGGAAACACCATGCAACGCCCATTCAAGGTCCTCGGCATCCAGCAGATCGCCATCGGCGGCACCGACAAACAGCGACTGCGTCGCCTGTGGGTCGACATGCTGGGGCTGGAGGTCACCGGCCACTTCACCAGCGAGCGCGAGAATGTCGACGAAGACATCTGCACCCTGGGTCAGGGCCCGTTCAAAGTCGAAGTCGACTTGATGCAGCCGATTGATCCAGACAAGAAACCGGCTGTGCACACGACGCCGCTCAACCATGTCGGCCTGTGGATCGACAACCTGCCGGCGGCGGTTGAATGGCTGCAGGGGCAGGGAGTGCGCTTCGCGCCCGGCGGCATCCGCAAGGGGGCGGCCGGCTTCGACATCTGCTTCCTGCACCCCAAGGCCAGCGAAGAGTTTCCGGTCGCCGGTGAAGGCGTGCTGGTCGAACTGGTGCAGGCGCCCATCGAGGTGGTCCAGGCTTTCGCTGCTTTGGCGCAACAGTAAAACCAAAAGTCATACCAATAGCGGGCATATTGCCCGCTAGTCATGCCTGCCGGGCGCACAATGGTCGGCAAGGTTACATGGCTGTTACCAAGCCGCTGCGCCGGGGTAGTCGCATGGCGTAATGGATGCCGCAAGCCAAATGCAGGGCTGCCATGGAACCGGCCCCAGGTGAACGCGTACGCACGGCAAGGAGACACTTTTTGCAGCCTACTGACATCGGCAATCCAGCCTATTTCCACAAGGTCGTTGATTGCCAGCTGGCCTGTCCGGCCCACACCCCCGTCCCCGAATACATCCGATTGATCGCGCAGGGGCGTTACACCGACGCCTACATGGTCAATTGGGCGTCCAACGTCTTTCCTGGCATCCTGGGCCGCACTTGCGACAGGCCCTGCGAGCCGGCCTGCCGACGCAGCCGGGTCGAAGTCAATGGCGGGGCGCCGCCCGAACCGGTGGCGATCTGTCGGCTGAAGCGGGTCGCGGCCGATAACAAAGGTGAGATCGCGGCGCGCCTGCCCGAGATCGCGCCACCCAACGGCAAGCGTATTGCCTGCGTCGGAGCTGGTCCGGCCTCGCTGACGGTGGCACGCGACCTGTTGCCACTGGGGTATGCGGTGACGGTGTTCGACAGCGAACAGAAAGCCGGCGGCTTCATCCGCAGCCAGATTCCGCGTTTCCGGCTGCCCGACACGGTGATCGACGAGGAGACCGGGTATATCCTGGACATGGGAGTCGACTTCCGCAGCGGCCAGCCGATTGCGTCGATGACGGCGCTGCTGGCCGACGGTTTTGATGCGGTTTTTGTTGGCTGCGGTGCGCCGCGCGGACGCGACCTGGACCTGCCTGGGCGCCAGGACATCCGCGAGAACATCCACATCGGTATTGACTGGCTGGCCTCGGTGTCCTTCGGACACATCACCAGCATCGGCCGGCGCGTCATCGTGCTCGGCGGCGGAAACACCGCGATGGATTGCTGCCGCTCCTCGCGCCGGCTTGGCGGCTCCGATGTGAAAGTGGTGGTGCGCAGCGGATTCGACGAGATGAAGGCCTCGCCCTGGGAAAAGGAAGACGCGCAGCATGAGGGCATACCCATCATCAATTGCCATGTGCCCAAGTCGTTTGAGCAGGTCGATGGCAAGCTCACCGGCATGACCTTCGAAGTGGTCAAGTCGATTCGCGATGCCAACGGCAAGCGCAGCCTGATTCCCACCGGCGATCCGGACGTGCTGATCGAATGCGACGCGGTGCTGATCGCGGTGGGTCAGGAAAACGCCTTCCCCTGGATCGAGGCCGATTGCGGCATTGCGTTTGACCAGTGGGGTCTGCCGGTGCTGGACAAGGAAAGCTTCCAGTCCAGTCTGGCGCATGTTTTTTTTGGTGGCGACTCGGCCTTTGGCCCGAAGAACATCATCACGGCGGTTGCCCACGGCCACGAGGCTGCGGTGTCGATTGACCGGCTGCTGAGCGGCGAGTCAGTGACCCAGCGCCCGCCGCCGTACACCAACCTGGTGTCGCAGAAGATGGGCATCCACGAGTGGAGCTTCGACAACGACGTGTCATCGGCCCACCGCTTCAAGGTGCCCTGGGCCAAGGCGGAGCAGGCGCTGGCCAGCATCCGGGTCGAGGTCGAACTGGGTTTTGATGCCGCCACCGCACTCAAGGAGGCGGGGCGCTGCCTGAACTGCGACGTGCAGACGGTATTCAACAAGGACACCTGCATCGAATGTGATGCCTGTGTCGACATCTGCCCAATGGACTGCATCACGTTCACCGGCAACGGCGAGGAGGACGATCTGCGCCGGCGGCTCAAGGCGCCGGCGCTGAACCTGGCGCAGGACCTGTATGTATCGGGCGAACTCAAGACGGGTCGGGTGATGGTCAAGGACGAGGACGTCTGCCTGCACTGCGGTTTGTGCGCCGAACGCTGCCCGACTGGCGCCTGGGACATGCAGAAATTTCTGCTCAGCACGACGCAGGCCGGCCCGGATTGTCGCGATCCACAAACACAGACTGCCGCGCTGGAGGCTGCATGAACCGTATCGAGGGTGTCAACAACTTTGTCATCAAGTTCGCCAACGTCAACGGCTCGGGATCGGCTTCAGCCAACGAATTGTTTGCCAAGGCCATCCTGCGCATGGGCGTTCCGGTGAGCCCGCGCAACATCTTTCCGAGCAACATCCAGGGCTTGCCGACCTGGTACGAGGCGCGCGTATCGGAGCAAGGCTATCAGGGCCGGCGTGGCGGCATCGACATGATGGTGGCGATGAATCCGCAGACCTGGGACGCCGACGTGGCCGAGATCGCGCCGGGTGGTTATCTGTTCTACGACAGCACGCGGCCGATGCCGGAGTCGAAGTTCCGCCCTGACATCCACGTGCTGGGCATGCCGCTGACCGAGATCTGCAATGCGGTCTACTCCGAGCCGCGCCAGCGCCAGCTGTTCAAGAACATCGTTTACGTGGGTGCCTTGTCGGTGTTGCTGGAGATTGAGCCCGACGTACTCGAGCTGCTCTTTTCAGAGCAGTACAAGGGCAAGGAAAAGCTGCTGGCCGCCAATGTGCAGGCGCTGCACCTGGGGCGCGATTTTGCGCGCGAGCACCTGGCGGCGCCGCTGGGCATCCGCGTACAGCGGCGCAACAAGGTGGGCGAGCGCATCTTTGTCGATGGCAATACTGCAGTCGCTTTGGGCTGTGTGTATGGCGGCGCGACCGTGGCGGCCTGGTACCCGATCACGCCTTCTTCATCTGTGGCCGAGGCCTTTCTGCACTATTGCGCCAAGTTCCGGATTGACCCGGACACCGGGCTGAACAACTACGCCGTCGTGCAGGCCGAGGACGAGATCGCGTCCATAGGCATGGTGGTCGGGGCCGGCTGGAACGGCGCGCGTGCCTTCACGGCGACTTCGGGGCCGGGTGTGTCGCTGATGACCGAGTTCATCGGTCTAGCCTATTTCGCCGAGATTCCGGTCACCATCATCAACGTGCAGCGCGGCGGACCGTCCACCGGCATGCCGACGCGCACCCAGCAGGCCGACCTGATCGCCTGTGCCTACGCCTCGCATGGCGACACCAAACATGTGCTGCTGTTTCCTCAGGACCCGCACGAGTGCTTCACCCATGGCGCGGCGGCGCTCGACCTGGCTGATCGGCTGCAGACCCCGGTATTCGTGATGACCGACCTGGACATCGGCATGAACCAGCGCCTGTGCGAGCCACTGGTGTGGGAGGAGGGCAGGGACTATGACCGCGGCAAGGTCATGAGCGCCGCGGAACTTGAAGCGGGCAAGGATTTCGGCCGCTACAAGGATGTCGATGGCGACGGCATCGGCTGGCGCACCCTGCCGGGTACGCATCCGACCAAGGGCAGCTATTTCACACGCGGCACCACGCGCGACCCTTATGCGCGCTACTCGGAGCGCGGGCCGGACTATACCTACAACGTCGAGCGACTGCTGACCAAGTTCAGGACGGCCGCCCGGCTGGTGCCTCAACCGGTGGTGCGAGCTGCCAAGCGCAAGACCCGGCTGGGCGTGATATTTTTTGGCTCCACCAGCCCAGCCATGCACGAGGCGCTTGACGTCATGACAGAGGAGGGCATCCACCTCGATGCCATGCGGCTGTGCGCCTTTCCTTTTCCGGACAGCGTGGCCGCGTTCATTGCCGCGCACAAGCTGGTGTATGTGGTCGAGCAAAACCGCGACGCGCAGATGCGCCAGTTGCTGGTGAATGAGCTGGGTGTCGATCCGGCGCGGCTGGTGCCGGTGCTGCATTTCGACGGCACGCCGATCACGGCGCGTTTCATCACCCGGCGCATTTCCGAACATGCGCAGCAGGCGGCGATCGCGGGACCCAAGCGTCCGGCTACGCCGCGCGCGGCGCCGACGGCATCGGAGACAGCATGACTTACATCACCAAACCCCGGCTGCACCATCCTTCACTGAGCCACAACAAGGTTGGCTATACGCGGCGCGACTACGAGGGCAAGGTATCGACCTTGTGTGCCGGATGCGGCCACGATTCGATTTCGGCAGCCATTGTGCAGGCCTGCTGGGAACTGGACATCGAGCCGCACCGGGTGGCCAAGCTCTCGGGCATCGGTTGCAGCTCCAAGACGCCGGACTACTTTCTGGGCGCCTCGCACGGGTTTAATACGGTGCACGGGCGCATGCCGTCGGTGCTGACCGGTGCCAACCTGGCCAACCGGGAGTTGTTGTACCTGGGTGTGTCGGGTGATGGTGATTCGGCATCCATCGGTCTGGGTCAGTTCGCGCACAGCATGCGGCGCGGCGTGCGCATGGTCTATATCGTCGAGAACAACGGTGTGTATGGCCTGACCAAAGGGCAGTTTTCAGCTACCGCCGACAGCGGCTCGCGCAGCAAGAAGGGCATTGTCAATTTCGACAGTCCGATCGATCTGGTGGCGATGGCCCTGCAACTGGGTGCGACCTATGTGGCGCGCAGCTTTTCCGGCGACAAGGCGCAACTGGTGCCGATCATCAAGGGAGCGATCGGCCATGGCGGCGCAGCCTTCATCGACGTGGTCAGCCCCTGTGTGGCGTTCAACAACCACGCTGGCAGCACCAAGAGTTATGACTATGTGCGCGAACACAACCAGGCTGTCAGCCGGATCGACTTCATCGCGCTTGACGGGTCATCCGAAGAGGTTCAGGACGCCACCAAGCCGGGCTCAGTGATCGAAGTACCGCAAGCCGATGGCAGCGTGATGCGCCTGCGCCGGCTGCACGATGGCTACGACCCGACCGACAGGCTGGCGGCCATGAACCATGTGCAGACCCACCAGGCCAAGGGCGAGGTCGTGACGGGCTTGTTGTATGTCGACAAAGACGCGCAGGACCTGCATGCCGCCATGCGCACCAGTGCGCAGCCGCTCAATAGCCTGGGCGTTGACCGGCTTTGTCCGGGCGCGAGCGTGCTGGACAAGCTGAATCAGTCCTTGCGCTGAAATCTGCTCGTCAGCGCTGGCGCAAGGCTTTGGCACGGGCCTGTGCGGCCGCCAGGATGGCTTGTTTGGAGGAGGGTGACGCGGTAGCCGGTGTCGGGCCTGCCGGTGCCAACCCCGCGGTCACTGACGCTGGCGCGGATGGCTGCTGGTCGGACTCGTCCTCCTCGCTCTCTGACTCCTGCATGCGCCGTACGCGCAGCCCGGCATAACGAACGCGGGCCTGCTGCGCCTGCGTGGCCGACCAGGCGTCCCAGCCAGTGGCGTCGCCGCTGATGTTTTCCAGCGCTATGCAGTCAACCGGACAAACTGGAAGACACAAGGCGCAGCCCGTGCAATAGGACTCGATCACCGTGTGCATCAGCTTGTTGCTGCCGATGATGGCGTCCGTCGGACAGGCCTTGATGCACAGGGTGCAACCAATACACCAGTTTTCGTCGATCACGGCCAGGGTGCGCGGCGCCTCGACGCCGTTTTCCGGATTCAGCGGCAGGATCGCGCGACCGGTGATTGCAGCGAGTCGAGCGATGCCTTCGGCACCACCCGGCGGGCATTGGTTGATTTCGGCTTGGCCCGCAGCAATGGCCGCGGCGTACGCCTCGCAATCGGGATATCCGCAGCGGGCGCACTGGGTCTGCGGCAACGCGTCGAGGACACGCGTTGCCAACGTTGCCATCGCCTTACCCGCCCTTGCTGGCGCTCTTGCGGGACGCTCTACGCGGCTTGGCCAGCACAGCCGCCAACTGTGCGGACGCCTTCGCGACCGCCTTGGTGCGGCGTTTGGCTGCGGCGCGGCGAACCGGTGTCACCGTGTCGGCGTTGCCCACCACCTGTTTGGCCGTGGGCACCAGCTTGATCACGGCTTTGCCAGTGGCGGCTACCAAATCCTGCTTGGATGGCTGGTGCTTCAGCATGAAGGCCTTGACCTGCGGGTACACCATATCGCGCCAGCGCCGGCCGGAGAAGATGCCGTAGTGGCCCGCGCCCTTGACCTCATAGTGCTTTTGCAAGGACTCTGGCACACCGCTGCAGATCTCATGCACTGCACGCGTCTGGCCGGAGCCGGAGATGTCGTCAAGCTCACCTTCGATCGAGAACAAGGCGGTGTTCTCGATGTCCTGTGGGCGCACACGCTCGATCTTGCCGCTGGGCGAACGCACATCCCAGGTGCCGTTGACCAGGCTGAAGTCCTGGAACACGACCCGGATCGTGTCAAGATAGAAATCGGCATCCATATCCAGCACGGCGTTGTATTCGTCGTAGAACTTGCGGTGCGCCTCGGTGCTGGCGTCATCACCCTTGATCAGGTCCCGGAAATAGTCGTAATGGCTTTTCGCATGGTTGTCCGGATTCATCGCGATGAAGCCCGAATGCTGCAGAAAGCCCGGGTACACCCGGCGCCCGGCGCCTGGGAAATTACCTGGCACACGGTAGATGACGTTACTTTCGAACCAGCTGTGGCTCTTGTTCACCGCCAGATGATTGACGGATGTCGGCGACTTGCGCGCATCGATCGGACCACCCATCATCGTCATGCTCAGCGGTGTCAGTTCGCCGCGGCTGGCCATCAGCGATACCGCGGCCAGAACCGGCACGGTAGGCTGGCACACGCTCATCACGTGGCAGTTGCCGTAGATACCCTGCACATGGCGGATGAAGTCCTGGATGTAGTTGACATAGTCATCCAGGTGAAATTCGCCGTCGGATAACGGCACATTGCGCGCGTTCTGCCAGTCGGTGATGTAGACCTTGTGGTCGCGCAGCATGGTTTGCACGGTGTCACGCAGCAGAGTTGAGTGGTGGCCGGACAACGGCGCCACGATCAGCACCGCGGGTTGCCCCTTGAGCGCATCGAGGGTTGCCAGGTCATCGCTGAAACGCTTGAATCGGCGCAGCTCACAAAACGGACGGCTTATCTCGACCCGTTCGTGGATCGCGACCGCAACGCCGTCGACATCCGCTGTGCGGATGCCGAATTCCGGCCTTTCATAGTCCCGCAGCAGGCGGTGCATCAGGTCAAACATGGCCGACGTGCGCTGAGAAAAGGGGGCCTGACCCAACGTCGACGAGGAGTTGGAATACACCTTGGATGCGACCTTGGCGAGGTCGGAAAACGGCTCCATCATGGAGCGTTGGGCTTCATACAATTGGTACAACATGTAGGCGTGGCTTTCTTTGTAATTGCTGCGGTGCAATATAACAGGACTTTATCGTATTCATTGGAGAGTCGCCCCCAGGCGAACCCTAGGACAAGGTGCGTCCGGCGGGCAATGCCCTAAACTCTCACGACCGAGAAATGGGAATATCCACCGCATGAGTGTTCAGACAACCGTCGTGTTTGCAGACCTGATGGGTAGCACCGCGTTTTTCGAAACCATCGGCAGCGCACGTGGATCCCGCATCGTCACTCAGATGACGCAGTGGATATCTGCCGTCTGCGTCGCCCATCGGGGTCAGGTCATCAAAACCCTGGGCGATGGTGTGCTGGCGGTTTTCCCGCATGCACCCGACGCTGTCGATGCGGTTGTCGAGATGCAAAGAGACCATCAGAAGCGCCTGCTGGCCTCGACCGCCGGCACGCGCTTGCCGATACGGATCGGGGTGGCGCGTGGAGAAGTCGATTTCATCGATGACGATTGTTATGGTGACGCGGTGAACGTCGCGTCGCGCCTGAGCGATTTGTCGGGACCGAACCAGATCTGGGCCAACGAACAGTCTCTGGACCAAGCCACCGAACTCGATGGCGTCCGCTTTCGCCCTCTCGGAACGATCGCCATCAGGGGCAGGGCAGAGCCCTGTCAGGCCTTCCAGGTCGAATGGCATGAGAATTTGAGCAGTGAGCTGATGACCATGCAGGCCACGATCAACTCCCAACAGGACCAGTTGGACAAACTGGTGTTGGGTCGCGATATCGAACTGGTGTGGGTCGATGTGCAGCGCAAGTTCCATTCTTCGCAGATGCCGATTCACATCGGTCGGGTCAGCCAGGCCGAGTTCGTGGTCAACGATCCCCGCGTCTCGCGCTCCCATGCCCGTATCCATTGGCGCAATGGCAGCATCCTGCTGGCCGACATCAGCACCTACGGAACCTGGATCCGATTCGCCGGCGGCGGATCCGACCTGTTGCTGCGCCGCGAAGAGTGCGTGCTGCACGGCAGCGGCGAGATCGCACTCGGCGCGTCGTTCGGCGATCTGACCGTACCGACAGTGCGGTTTGCATTACCTGAAACCTGTCAGACCTGAATTGCGCACTTGCCCATACGAGTTAACATAATATACATCGTATAAATCTAATAACGGCATACCGCGAGTCAGGCCAGCGGTATCTACCACTTGCCCTTGGGTTGTTGCGCACGGACGAATGCGGCAATAATTTCCGCGGAATCCGCTCGATTTGCGCGTTGGGCGAAGTCGATCGCAGTGAGATCTTGCTGATTTTTCAGAAAAGGGTCTGCACCGGCTTCGAGCAAGAGCTTCACGGCGGATCGCGTGCCGTAAAAGGCGGCCATCATCAGTGGCGTCGTGCCATTGGGTGATGCGGCGTCGATATAGGCGTTCTTGTCCAGCAACAGGCGCATCACCTCCAGGTGGCCCCGCGTGGCCGCGTAGTGCAGCGGCGTCCAGCCCGTCTTGTTGACATCGGCGTCGCGCTCGATCAGACCCTTGACGATGTCCAGATGCCCGTCCAGCGCGGCCAACATCAGCGGGCTTTCGTCGACTTTGTTGCGCGACTCGACCTCGACCTTTTCCCAGCTCAGCAGGGCCTGGACCGCTTTGGCCGCGTTTTCCCTGATCGCCACGTGAAGCGCATGTTCACCGTTGGGATCGCGCACATTGCCGTCGAATCCGCGCGTCAGCAAGGACCGAATGGCCGGCGCGTCATCGCCCTTGACAGCCGAGAAGTAGTCCTCATACGATCCGGAGATAGCCGAAGAAAACTGAATTAAAACAAATAGATAAACAATAAACTTCAAGTTTTTTCCATAGAATTTACTTGAAGAAATTTGGCTTGTGTGAGGGGCATTCATGCCATGACTCCATCAAAGAGTTGCTCAAAATTCCGGCTGGTGACCTGGGCGATCTCCTCGACCGGGCAAGCTTTCAATTCGGCAATCTGCATGGCGACAAAGGGTACATAGGACGGATTGTTCGTCTTGCCCCGGTACGGAACCGGCGCCAGGTAGGGGCTATCGGTTTCGATCAGCAGCCGGTCCATGGGAACAAACGCGGCCACGTCGCGCAGGTCTTGGGCGTTCTTGAAGGTCAGGATGCCGGAGAAGGAAATATGAAAACCCAGGTCAAGGGCTGCCCGTGCCACGTCCCGGGTTTCGGTGAAGCAGTGGAAAACGCCCCTAGCCTGCGCTGTCTCGGGGGAAGAAGCGCCCTCTTCCCGCAATATGGCCAATGTATCGTCGGACGCACTGCGGGTGTGGATCACCAGCGGCATATCCAATGTGCGTGCGGCCCGGATATGCACCCGGTAACGCTCGCGCTGCCACTCCATGTCGGCCACGGAGCGACCGTTCAAGCGGTAATAGTCCAGGCCCGTCTCGCCGATACCGACGACCCGTGGCAGCCGCGCACGTTCCAGCAGGTCCTCCAGGCTGGGTTCGCGCACATCCTCGTTGTCCGGGTGCACGCCGACAGTGGCCCAGAAGTTGTCATACGTGGTGGCCAGCCCATGTACCCGGCCAAACTCCTCCAGCGTGGTGCAGATGCACAAGGCGCGATCCACCTGCGCCAATGCCATGGCCTCGCGGATGGCTGGCAGGTTCTGGGTCAATTCTGGAAACGAGAGGTGGCAATGCGAGTCAGTGAACATCTGGAGTGGTTCCGGAACCGGAATGTCGGGGGCCCACAGCCGCGAAGCATGCGACCGGCCCTGGCCGCATGATCAGCGGCGGTTACAAAAAGCCCGTCAAATCGTCTGGGTCGGACGATCCGATCCCAGCGCTGCACCCAAAATTTCTTCGATCTTGATTTTCAGTAGCTTCGATTTTTCGTCGCGCGGAAACTGGATGCCGACTCCTTGGGTCCGGCTTCCGGCGGCCTTGGCAGGAGTAACCCAGGCCACCTTGCCAGCCACCGGATACCGCTGCGGATCGTCCGGCAAGGACAGCAGCACATAGATATCGTCGCCCAGTTTGTACTCGCGCGCCGTGGGGATGAAAATTCCTCCCTCGACGAAAAGTGGAATGTACGCCGCGTACAGGGCCGCCTTCTCCTTGATGGCCAACTGAATGACACTGGGACGGGGGGAGGTGGACGATGTACTCATGCGTGAATGCTTAGTTTCTTGAGTTTAGAGCGATTTTCGCCTGACTGAGCAAAGCCTCGATCATCAGTCCCGGATTGAAGGGATGCTCCATCGTCCGGGTCGCTTGTGACAAGTCCCGACCCCACTGGCTCAGGGCGGCGAACCGTCCGCCAGCAGGCAGGTCGCGTGATTCGAAAAATCGGGGTTCCGCGCCCTGCTGTTTCAACTGCAGGTCGTGGCACAGCTTATGCAGCACACCCACCACCTGTGCCGGCGTCAACCCCTGCATGGGGCCGGCATCGCCACGTTCGACGGCCTTCGGCAGTTGCGACCACGACACGGCATCCGGTCCGCTGCCGGCCAGTGCCAGGGCGTCGTCGGGCCGACCGCCCGCGGCGCGCAACCAGGTCGCCGCATGTTCGCCAGCCACGCCTTGCGATGAGAGCCAGGGCATCACTTCCGACGCCGCCGGCCAGGCCATGGCATGTGCCAGGCATCGGCTGCGGATGGTCGGCAACAACAACTGCGCCGCTTCGCTGGCCAGCACGAAACGGACATCACCTGGCGGTTCCTCCAGCGTTTTGAGCAAGGCATTGGCGGTGATCGGATTCATGCGTTCGGCCGGAAACACCAGCACCACCTTGCCGCGGCCACCGGCGCTTGTGCGCTGGGCGAACTCGATCGCATCGCGCATGGCGTCGACGCGAATCTCCTTGCTCGGCTTGCGCTTTTTGTCATCGATGTCGCCCTGCGCCTTCTCGCTCAGCGGCCACTGCCGCTCGAGCATCGCGGTCTCGGGCATCAACATGCGCAGATCGGCATGGGTTCGCACGTCGATCGCATGGCAACTGGCACATTGGCCGCAGGCGCCACGGGGCGTCGGCTTGTCACACAACCAGGCACGCGCCATTTCGAGCGCCAGCGTGTATTGACCCAGACCGGATGGGCCTTGCAACAGCCATGCATGGCCCCGCTGCGCGAGCAGACTATGCAACTGGCGGGCGATCCATGGTGGCAATGCGATGTTCTCCTTCACGCCAGCCATCCCCTGATGCGCACGGCCTGCGACACCTGTTGCCAGACCGCATCACGCGGCGCGTCGGCGTCGATCCGGGCAAATCGCAGTGGTGCGGTCTGTGCGCGGTCCGCATAAGCCTTGCGCACGCGGGCAAAAAATTCCTCACCACGGGCCTCGAAACGGTCAGGCGCGCGCGCCTGTGCCAAACGGCGCGCAGCTTCGGCGGGCGGCAGATCAAACCACAGGGTCAGATCGGGTTGCAGCAAGGTCGCCCCGTTGTCGCTAAGGGGCCGAGCAGCAGTCTCATCGCCTTGCACCCATGCTTCGAGTTGCGCCAATACGTTCCATGGGAGGCCTTGGCCGCCACCTTGGTAGGCAAAGCTCGAGTCGCTGAAGCGGTCGCACAAGACCACCTCTCCACGTGTCAACGCCGGTCGGATCACCTGGCAGACATGGTCACGCCGGGCCGCAAATACCAGCAAGGCCTCGGTCAAGCCGTCCATCGGCGCATTCAGCACCAGGTTGCGCAACTGCTCGGCCAAGGGAGTCCCACCGGGTTCACGTGTCACCGTCACCACCCTGCCCTGCGCCTGGAGTCCTTCGTTCAGCGCCTGCATGTGGCTGGATTTTCCGGCGCCATCGATGCCCTCGAACGTGATGAAAACGCCGTTCATTGCCCTGGTCTCACTGCTTGCGCTGGAACTTGTTGACCGCGCGGTTGTGGTCGTCAAGATTGGTGCTGAATTCGCTGCTGCCGTCGCCGCGGGCGACGAAATACAGCGCTTGGGTCGTTGCCGGCGCCACCGCCGCCAGTAGCGAATCGCGACCGGGCATCGCGATCGGCGTGGGGGGAAGACCGCTGCGGGTATACGTGTTCCACGGGGTGTCGGTCTGCAGGTCCTTCTTGCGCAGATTACCGTCAAAGCGTTCGCCCAATCCGTAGATCACTGTCGGGTCCGTCTGCAGCATCATGCCCACCCGCAAACGGTTGCTGAAAACACCGGCGATAAGTGGCCGGTCGGACCCTCGGCCGGTTTCCTTTTCGACAATGCTGGCCAAAATCAGCGCCTGCTCCGGCGTCCGCAGCGGGCTGTCGGCTGCGCGGTGTTGCCATGCGGCCTGCAGATGCCGGTCCATGGTGCGCATCGCCAGCGCCAGCAGCTTGAGGTCGCCCGAGCCTTTCGCATAGCTGTAGGTATCCGGAAAAAAGCGCCCTTCCGGGTGCTGTTTCGGCCGACCGAGTTGCTCCATGATGGTCTGGTCCGACATGGCGCGGGTTTCCTGGCGCAACTGGGGGGCACTGGCCAGCGCCTCGCGCAGTTGACGAAAATTCCAACCTTCGACCAAGGTCAGGGAACGCAGCGATTCCTCTCCCCGTACCAACTTGCGCAATAGGGTTCTAGGGGTGGTTCCGCGCTCAATTTCATAGCTGCCGGCGCGAATCTGGCGCGCATCCCCGGACAGGCGGAACCAGGCATACAACAGCTGCGCCGAGGTGTCGACACCGGCAAGCACCACGACCTGGGCCACGCCCTTGGCGCTGGTGCGCGGATCGATCGACACGTCAACGGAGTCCGTCTCCATCGCCAGCGGCTGGTTCAGCCACCATGTCGCGGCCCCACCCAGCGCGCCGGCCAGCAAGACGAGAAGCAGCAAAAGACGTCGCACAGGCCTGTCGTTCCGTATGTGAAGGAGAGAGGATGATAATTGACGCCATGAACTCCTTACCTGATGGCCTGGCCTTGTTGACCCCACTGGGCGTGATCCGTGTCGAAGGCGCCGACGCGGCAAGCTTTCTGCACGGGCAGCTTTCCCACGATTTCGCCTTGTTGGGAATGTCCGAGGCCCGGCTGGCTGCCTTTTGCACCGCCAAAGGCCGGATGCAGGCCAGCTTCATCGGATTCAAGCGCGCGCCGCACGAGGTTCTCCTGGTGTGCCAACGCGACCTGTTGCCGGCGGCACTCAAACGCCTGTCGATGTTTGTGATGCGCGCCAAGGCCCGCCTGAGCGATGCCAGCGACGACTACCGCATCTGTGGCCTGGCTGGCTCGGCGGTTACGCCATTTGGCGATGCGCCGGGCAAGACCTGGTCGCGCCAGGATCACGGCAGCGCCACGGTGGTGCAGCTTTATCCGGCCGGCGCGGTGGCGCGTGCGCTGTGGGTTGCCCCGGCCGCGGACGCTTTGCCCGCGGCCGAATCCATGGCACTTGACCTCTGGCAGTTCGGTGAAGTCCAGGCCGGTGTTGCCATGGTCAGTGCGGCGGTGGTCGAAGCCTTTGTTCCGCAGATGCTCAACTACGAGTCGATCGGCGGTGTGAATTTCAAGAAAGGCTGTTATCCGGGACAGGAAGTTGTTGCGCGCAGCCAGTTCCGAGGGGTGCTCAAGCGCCGGGCCATGCTGGCGCATTGCGCCGCGCCGCTGGCCGCCGGTCAGGAAATCTTCCGCGGCGACGATGCCGAGCAGCCTTGCGCCACCGTGGTACAGGCTGCGCCCCATCCCGATGGCGGCTGGGACGCCATCGTGTCTGGCCAGGTAGCTGCGTTGCTGGCGGGCGATCTGCATTTGGCCGGCGCCGACGGCCCAGACGTGCAGGTGCGCGCCATGCCCTATCCACTGCTCGACGATATCTGAAACACAGTCACGCGGCATCAAGCGGCCCCGTGCGGCAAGCCGCCTACTGGCTGGACAATGGGCGCACCAGGTCGACGTGGGGGATGCCGGCCTCCTGGTAGACATCTCCGGCAGGCATGAACCCGAGCCGGGTGTAAAAGCCTTCGGCACTGCACCGCGACTGCAACACCACACGGGTGTCGCCCCGCTCTGACGCCACTTGCATCAGCGCCTGCATCACCATTTGGCCGAAACCGGTCGCGCGCATGCTGCGGTTGACGGCGACCCGGGCGATACGGGCCAGCGCCGGGCCTTCCTGCACTATTCGACCCGTTGCCAGGGCCAGACCCATGCGGTTGCACACCAGCGCGTGCACGGCGTTGTCGTCTGCAGCGTCCTGCTCCAGACCATGGGCGATGCCGAGTTCATCGACAAACACTTCGCGGCGCAAGGCGCTAGCCTGCGCTCCGAGTTCGGCCCAGCTGCCCACCCGAACGTCGATCGGTGACACACCGGCCTCGAACGATTGCAACAGTTCGCGCAACAGGGGCGGCACCGGCTTGGAGGTCTGGGTTGCCGGATCGGCGAACACATAGATCAGCTCGCCGCTGACCAGCAGCACGTCGGTGCGCAGCACTGCCGCACGGAACACCATCGACGACGTTCCGATGCGTGCGCACTGCACGCCAATATCGAGCAAGTCGTCCAGCCGCGCAGAGCCGTGGTACTCCAGCGTCGACTTCTTCACGTAGAGGTCGCCACCCAGGGTCTGCGGTATCAGCTCGTAGGGGATGGCCATCGCCCGCCAGTACTCGGTGAAAGCGGTATCGATGTACATCAGGTAGTGCGGATTGAAGACAATTCGCTGCAGGTCCACCTCGGCCCAGCGCACCCGCAGCCGGTGAATCAGTCGGAAGTCCTTGCGGGCAGGCTCGGTCATCGTGGGTATCGGGTTGAACACCAGGCTCGCTATGGGTCGCGGCGGTTGCGGCGCAGGTCAACTGCGCAATGCCTGGTGGATTCTTGCTACATTCGAGCATTGATCCTACACCGGCGAGGCACCATGGCACTGATCTACTACGTGACGCAAATCCAGTTCGATTTCGGGGCCTTGTCGCTGCTTCGGCAGGAGTGCGAACGTGTCGGCATCACCCGCCCGCTGATCGTGACCGACCAGGGTATCAAGACAGCCGGACTGCTGACCCGGGCACTCGATGCACTGGCGAACCTGGACACGGCGGTTTTTGACGAAACTCCGTCCAACCCGACCGAAGCAGCCGTGCGTGCGGCGACCCATGTGTTTCACGATCGCCATTGCGACGGGCTGGTCGCGCTCGGAGGCGGCTCCGCCATCGACTGCGCCAAGGGGGTCGCGATTGCGGCGCGCCACGACGGCGCCTTGAAAAACTACGCGACCATCGAAGGCGGTTCGCCGCGCATCACCGATCGCTGCGTGCCGCTGATTGCCGTTCCCACCACCAGCGGGACTGGCAGCGAGGTCGCGCGCGGTGCGATTCTGATCCTGGACGACGGCCGCAAGCTGGGATTTCATTCATGGCACTTGGTCCCACGCGCCGCCATCTGCGACCCGGAACTGACGCTCGGCCTGGGCCCGCGCATGACAGCGGCCACCGGCATGGACGCCGTGGCCCATTGCATGGAGACCTTCATGGCGCCTGCTTTCAATCCTCCCGCCGACGGCATCGCGCTCGACGGACTCGAACGCGCCTGGACCCACATCGAACGCGCCACCCGGGACGGAAGCGACCGCGAGGCGCGGCTGAACATGATGAGCGCCTCCATGCAGGGCGCGATGGCGTTCCAGAAAGGTCTGGGCTGCGTGCATTCCCTGAGCCACAGCCTGGGCGGTATCGACCCGGGCCTTCACCACGGCACGCTCAATGCGGTTTTCCTGCCGGCGGTCATCGCCTTCAATGCCAGTGCCGAGTCGATCCGCAAGGAAAAACGTCTGGAACGTATGGCCCGGGCCATGGGCCTGGCCTCACATAGTGAACTCGGCGCTGCGATCAAGGCCATGAGCCAGCGCCTCGGACTGCCGACCGGGCTGGCCGCCTTGGGCGTCAACGAGGGCCAGTTCGAGGCCATCATCGACGGCGCCATGGCCGACCACTGTCACAAGACCAACCCGCGGTTGGCCAGCCGTGACGACTACCGCGCCATGTTGTTGCAATCCATGTAGCCGCCGAGCCGCGCGCCACAGCGTCAGCGTGGCGTGTCGGCGACGCGCCAATCTGCCCGGTGGGCACTGGCGGCTACGATTGCGGCATTGAGACGGTCGTTGGCGTCGATCCGGGCTGACGCCTGCATCCTGCTCACGCCGCGCGTCGCCATATGACGCAAGCTAAGGCGCTCCATGGCCAGCTCCAGTGGAACGTCGAGGTACCAGCATTCGTCGAGCAGCACCGACAGGTCCCAGCCATCACCTCGGTGCAGCAGGTACAAACCTTCCAGCAAAACCAGGCGTACGGACGCCGCGATGGTGATTGCGTCGGCCTGCGGGTCACCAAGACCATGGGCAAACCCTGGCCATCGCACGGCGCCGGTGCCCGCCGAATCTGCGTCAACGCAAGGCAAGGCCCCCCGGACCTGCTGCAATCGCTGCGCCAAGGCCTGCGGATCGAAAGTCCATGGTGCGCCGCGACGCGCCAGCGCGGCCTGTGGATCGGGCAAGGCAGCCAGATCGGCCCGTGTCAGGTGAAATCCGTCCATGCCAATGACCATGGCAGTGCCGGCTCCATGGCGCTGATTGAGTTGGTCGACCCACAACTGCGCCAAAGTGCTTTTTCCTGCGCCTGGCAATCCGGCCAAGCCGACAACGACGCGTTTGGCGCCAGGCAACTGCGCTTGCAAGCGCGCGAGTCTGTCAATCGGATGCGCCAGCCAAGGCAGTGCCTGGTTTTGGACGATAGTCGAATCGGGCCCGTCAATGTCCATGTTCGCGACCCGGCAGCGAGACGGGTTTATTCCGGAGCGCCCGGCGTCGGGGGCCGCTGCGGCATTTCAGCCGCAATATGGACTTGGCCCCGCGCCTTGGCCAGGCCCACCTGGCGCTGGCGCTCGGCCAGCCCACGCTTTTTCGCCTCATCGCGGCTGGCGTAGCATGCGGCGCAGGACACCCCTTCCTGGTACAGCGGCGAGGCCATGTCCTCGGCCTGGAGCGGCCGCCGACAGGAGCGGCACAAGGTCAGCGCGCCCGGCTCCAGCCCATGGCCGACCGACACCCGCTCATCGAACACGAAACACTGGCCTCGCCAGAGACTGTCCTCGGGCGGCACGGTTTCCAGGTATTTGAGAATGCCGCCTTGCAGGTGATAGACCTCGTCGAACCCGCGCATGCGCAGCAAGGCCGTGGACTTTTCGCAGCGGATGCCACCGGTGCAGAACATCGCGACACGACGCTTGCGACCGTCGCCGGCTTCGAGGAGCTGGCCGGGGCCGGACTGTGCCTCAAGCCAGGCGGGCAGTTCGGAAAAACTGCGCGTCTTGGGATCATGCGCGCCTTCGAAGCTGCCGATGGTCACTTCGTAGTCATTGCGCGTGTCGATGATCACCACGTCCGGGTCGCTGATCAGCGCGTTCCAGTCCTGCGGCTTTACATAGGTGCCCGCCATGCGGGCCGGTTGCAGCCCATCGACATGCATGGTGACGATCTCGGCCTTGAGTCGGACCTTCAGGCGATGAAACGGCGGCACGTCGGCCCAGGCCTCCTTGTGCTCCAGGTCGGCCAGCCGGGCATCACTGCGCAACCACGCCAGTACCGCATGAACATCATCCGGAGCCCCCGCTATGGTGCCGTTGATGCCTTCGCCGGCCAGCAACAGCGTGCCCTTGACCTGATGGCGCTGGCACAGCTCCAGCAAGGGCGTCTGCAGGTCGGCATGGTCGGGCAGTTCGACAAATTTGTAGAGGGCGGCGGTCAGGAAACGGGACATCGGATTCAACTGGCTGAAGGCCTCAAGCGGGCGATGCCCTATTGTCGCCGCAGCACAGACCAACGCGACGACTGCGAGCGTTGTGCGTTACAGCGGATTGATCTGGCGCATGTCCGGCGCATCCAGCCACTGGGCAAATTCGTCGGCCAATTGGACGCTGGCGCTGGCCGCAGCGCTCCATGCCTTCACCCGTCCAGCCAAATCATGGCCGTAATGCAGGAAATCGTTGCGGTCCGGCAACTTGCCATTGGGAAGGCTCCGCACCCACTGCGGGTCAGGTGCGAGCAGCAACAGATTGTCCAGAAAACGGGTTGGCTTGTGGCGCCAGCGCAGGCGCTTGTCGAGCCAGCCGGGCACGACCGCGCGCTGAAAATGCGGATACAACACCAAGGGTCGCCGCTCCGCGCCCAGCGGCCCGCCCGATGGCAAGCCCTGCCCCGCTGTGCCCTGCATGGGCGCCCCGGCATAGTTCAGGTGCAGGTGGTAGTCTGTGATGCCGCCGTCCCAGTAGGCCCCGGCCGGCGCCCCGGGAATGTCGTGTACCGCGCGCAACATGAACGGTATCGAGCAACTGGCCTGCAGCGCTGGATGGAAGTTGGCCTCGCTCAACGCGACCTGCCGCGTGCGGTAGTCGGCGCTGTCAAACGGCAGTGCGGCTCCGGCGGTGGAAAACACCACCCTTTCGAGCCAGGCACCCATGGCCTTGCGATGCACGCTATTGGTCAGCAATGCACCCAGATACCCGAGCGGTGTACGCAGGCCGTGCTCGCGACCCAGCAGGTGGCGCCCGCGCGACGTGACCACGTGCAGACGATATCGCGGATGCGCCAGTACCTGTGCAGCACGCGGCCCGTAAAACGCCAGCAGATTTTGACCGAACAGTTCGCTGACCATCTCCGGGGTCGGCCGCTTCTGACCGGGCGCCAAAGCGTAGTCCTGGTGGATGTAGTCGCGCTCAAGCTGCTCAAAGGCCGCCACGTTGTCGTCCAGGCAGGCCGTGGCCATGCGCCACGCCCCGATCGACGCGCCGACCAGATGCACGATGTGATTGCTTTGCGCCAGCCACTGGCCAAACACGAAACGGTCCAGCGGACCCAGGATCAGGCCCTTCGGCCCACCGGCTGCACCGGCCAGCGTGCCAATATCTGCGCTTTGCAGGCCATCCTGGTTGATCCGGCGCAAAGCGGCCGGTCCCGCATATATTCGCAAGGCGCGCATGGACTGTGCGCGGCCTCAGGCCGCGTGCTGGCTGGTCCAGTCGATCGGGTCCTGCTGCAACACCATGTCGATATCGAGCGACAGGACTTCGCCGACTGAACCGGGAAAACTCACGGCCATCTCACGCTGGTTCAGTCCCGCCATCTTGGCACGCGCCCGCCATGCCGCCAGATGGATGACTCCGGCCAACGGGTCGTAGGCATGGTTCAGGAACGGCGCGTCCTGGTGTTCGATCGCGTCGACAATCGCCTCGGGAAACAGCCATTGGCGCGCGAATGCCGCGCCGACCTGGGCATAGTCCAGGTCGAACTGCCTACGCTCTGCACGGGCTCTGCGCGGATCCATCGCCGGCACCAGGGCGTCCAGCGCAGCCATCTCCTGCGGCGCGGCGACACGCATCGCCAGCTCTCCGACAAAGTGAATCAAGCCGGCCGTGAACGCCGCCTGCTGGTTTTGCCGCACCACGCCGGCCAGCGAACGCGAGACCTTGGCCACGTCCAGGCAGTAATCCCAATGCTGTTGCAAACGGATGCCGGGAACGGCCTTGAGCGATGCATTGGCCGCCGCCGCTTGCGCCATCTCGCGTACATGGCTCAGGCCGACCACGGCCAGCGATTCCGGCACGCTTCGCAGCTGACCCGACAAGCTGAAAAAACCGGAGTTGGAGACCTGCAGCAGACGCACCGTCAGCGCCGGGTCAGTGCTGATCAACTGCGAGATCTTCTTCAGATCCGGCTGCTCGCGCTCGAGTTCGCTCAGCAACAATGCCACCACCCTCGGAATACTGGGCAGGACAAACTCGGACGCCAACAACTCTCGCAACAACATGGGGCACACGCTCCAGACGGCAACCAATGAAGCGCCGATTATCGGCTCCCCGCCGCGAGACGCCTGTACCCCATCCATACGACCACCTGCTCGCTGCAAATCGCGCCAAGATGGCATGGCCGCCGGCGCCCGGTTCAGGGCTTGAGCTTGGCAAACGCAGAGGCCATAGTCGTTGCCGACGCCGCCTGGGGCTGGGGACGGTAGCTCGAACGCGAAGCGTCACGCCCGCCAGGTGCAGCCTTGTTGTCGCTGCCGCGCCGAGCGGGCCCGTTCGCTGCGGTGGCGAGCTTCATCGTCAGCGCGATCCGCTTGCGCGCCAGATCCACCTCGAGCACCCGCACCTTGACGATGGCCCCGGTCTTGACGACTTCGCGTGCATCGGTCACGAACCGATCGGCCAGCTGGCTCACATGAATCAGCCCGTCCTGGTGCACACCCAGGTCGACAAAGGCACCGAAAGCCGCCACGTTGCTCACCGTGCCCTCGAGCACCATGCCTTCGCGCAGATCACCAATGTCCTGCACTCCGTCATTGAGTTTGGCGGCACGGAAGTCCGGCCGCGGATCTCGGCCGGGCTTCTCCAGCTCAAGCAGGATGTCCTTGACCGTCATGGCACCAAAATCCGCGTCGGCAAACATCTCCGGACGCAAGCTGGCCAGCGTCGAACTGCGGCCCATCAATTCGCCTACCGGCAACGCCGCTCGGGCCAGAATCTTCTCCACCACGGGATAGGTCTCTGGATGCACGCCGGTCATGTCCAGTGGGTTGTCCCCGCCCCGGATGCGCAGGAATCCGGCACTTTGCTCGAAAGTCTTGGCGCCTAGTCCGGCTACCTGCAGCAATTGCTGACGGCTTCGGAAACTGCCATTGGCATCGCGCCAGCGCACCACCGAGGCGGCGACCCCGGGCGACAGACCGGATACCCGGCGCAGCAGCGGCGCACTGGCGGTATTGAGATCAACCCCCACGGCATTGACACAATCTTCGACCACCGCGTCCAGGCATCGCGCCAGCTCGCCCTGGTTGACGTCATGCTGGTATTGCCCCACACCGATCGACTTGGGATCGATCTTGACAAGCTCGGCCAGCGGGTCCTGTAGCCGCCGCGCAATACTCGCGGCGCCACGCAGACTCACGTCCACGTCCGGCATTTCCTGCGACGCGAACTCACTGGCGGAATAGACCGATGCGCCGGCCTCGCTGACCACAACCTTCTCCGGCACCAACGGTTTGTCCTCTCCGGGGGCAGATTGCGCCGCGCGGGTCAGCTGAGCAATCAAATCTGCAGCGAGCTTGTCGGTCTCCCGGCTCGCGGTGCCGTTACCGATCGCGATCAGGCTCACCCCGTGGCGCAGGCTCAATTGGCGCAGCACATGCAGGGAACCATCCCAATCCTTGCGCGGCTCATGCGGATATACGGTGGCGGTCTCCACCAGCTTGCCGTTGCGATCGACCACAGCGACTTTGACTCCGGTGCGGATGCCCGGGTCCAGTCCCAGCACCACCCGAGGCCCGGCTGGCGCGGCCAGCAACAGGTCGCGCAGATTGTCGGCAAAGACCCGAATCGCCGTCGCCTCGGCCGCTTCACGCAAGCGGGCGAACAGATCGCGCTCGGTGGACAGGCTGAGTTTGACGCGCCAGGTCCAGCTGACACATTTTCCCAGCAGGTCATCGGCGGCACGTCCCTGGTGACGCCAACCTACGAACTGGGCGATACGGGCTTCGGCCAGCGGATTGGCACTGGTCGAGCTCGGGGTCGGAGCCGACGCACTCTGCGGCAGGCTCAGCTGCAGATCCAGCACCTCCAGCGCGCGACCGCGGAACACTGCAAGCGCCCGGTGCGACGGCACCTTGGCGATCGGCTCCTGGTAGTCGAAATAATCGCGAAACTTGGCGACGTCCGCGTGGTTCTCGTCCTTGCCGCTGCGCAAGCGGCTGTGGATTTCACCGCTGTCCCACAGCCAGGCGCGCAAGCTCTGCACCAGGGCGCTTTGCTCGGCCCAGCGCTCGCTCAGGATGTCGCGCACGCCATCGAGCACCGCCTGCACGGTGGAAAAATCAGGTCGCTTGTCGCCACCCTCAACCGGCTCGGCGAACAGCACCACGAAGGCGATGGCTTCCTCCAAGGGCACCAGCGTCGGGTCGGCCAAAAGCCGGTCGGCCAGCGGCTCGATGCCGGCCTCGCGCGCCATTTCACCCTTGGTGCGGCGTTTGAGTTTGAACGGCAGGTACAGGTCCTCGAGTTCCTGCTTGGTGGCGGCTGCGTCCAGCGCCTGACGCAAGACCGGGGTGAGTTTGCCCTGTTCGTCGATCGCACCCATGATGGCCTCGCGACGGGCCTGCAACTCGCGCAAATAGGTCAGTCGGGAGTCGAGCGCGCGCAGCGCCACGTCGTCCAGTCCGTCGGTGGCTTCCTTGCGGTAGCGCGCAACGAAAGGCACGGTTGCACCACCATCGAGCAGATCCACCGCAGCCTGGACTTGCGACTCGCGCACGCCGAGTTCCTGGGCGATGGTGTGGACTATCGACAACATGTTGGTTTTTCCTCCCGGTAAGTTTTCTGCGCCTGTGCCGACCAAGCACCCGTAGGCATGAAGGCGGCGAGTGTGCCATAGCCGCCGGGCCGAGGTGTTCACGTTGGCGCAGGAGGCCATTGCCATGCAAGCTAGCCATTGTGCGAGTCACCACGTCCGCCAGTGTGTAACGGCGATTGTCGCCACCGTCCTGTGCGGACCGGCCCTGTCGGGTACCTGTACGGCGCGATCGGACGCCCAAGTGCGGCCGGTGATCGAGCTGTATACATCCCAGGGTTGCAGTTCCTGCCCGCCCGCCGATCGTTGGCTGTCCTCCTTGTCATCGGAGAAAACCCCCGGCGAGCCGGTGATCCAGGCCTTTCACGTGGCCTATTGGGACTATATCGGCTGGGTCGATCGCTTCGCTGCCCCGGCACATACCCAGCGTCAGCGCCAGCTGGCCGCCTGGAATGGCCTGCGCAGCATCTACACGCCGCAAGTGCTTGTCAACGCACGTGACTGGCGCCAATGGCGCGGTGCGGGAGACACGATTGCTTACCGAAGCGCCCCGGCGCGCGTGCGCATCGAGTTGCGCCAAAGCGACACGGACGCGTTCGAAGCCACCGTGACCTTGCTGGCCGATGCGCCGCCTGTCTGGGGCGCGTACTGGACTGTGACCGAGGACGCCCATCAAACCGATGTGGCCGCCGGAGAAAACACCGGCGAGCGACTGCGCAACGACCATGTGGTGCGGCAATATGTGCCGGCAGGCCAGCACCGGGCACGGTTTGACAGTGCACAGACCCTGGTGCTTCATGCTGTCGCGGTTTCCACCGGTCACACGCGCAAGATCAACCTGGTGCTGTTCGATCCGCGCGACGGCCAGACCCTGCAGGCACTCGCGCTGCGCTGCTGACCCCCGCCCTACCGACAAGCCGGGGCGCCTTCGCCCCGGCGAATGTGCGACGCCACCGCTTCAGGGCCGACCGCAGGCTGTTCGGCGGCAGGACGATGGCTGCGTGAAACGGGCCGAGCGGCTCATATCGGCTAATGCGGGATTGCAAGAATTTGTAAGGGGTTTTCCTACAACCTGTCTAGACAAACGGCGACTTTTCAGCGCCTGAGCCGCGCCCTACAGTTCATCTCGAGGGCGTCATTGCCAGTTCCGCTGTATTAACAAAACCGTACAGGACTTCATCATGAACAGTTTGTCCGCCATTTTGCCTCCCCCCTATCGCGCCGCCGAGTTGGCTGCCAGCGCTGCCGCACTGGCGCCCGCTGAGATGACGATGACCCAGGAACGACTGCCGTTCACGGTGCGCATCGTCAGCAGCGAGATGGAACTGGACAAGGCGGTGAGCATACGCGCCGAAGCCTATGCCAGGCACCTGCCGGAGTTTGCCGACAAACTGCGCACTCCAGAGAGTCTGGATACGGAACCCGGCGTGGTCGTGTTGCTGGCAGAGTCCAAGGTCGACGGGTCCCCGCTGGGCACGCTGCGGCTGCAAAGCAATGCCCACATGCCGCTCAAGGTCGAGCAGAGCGTCACCCTGCCCCGCTGGTTGCGTGACCGTCCGCTGGTCGAAGGCAGCCGTCTGGGTATCGTAGGCGGCTCCATCGGACGTCTGGTCAAGATGGTCCTGATCAAGGCGACGCTGCAATATTGTGAACAAGACGGCATCGACTGGGCCCTCGTGGCGGCGCGCGCGCCACTCGACCGGCCTTACGACCAGATGATGTTCGAAGACCTGTTCCCGGAGCAGGGCTACATCCCGATGCGCCATGGCAATAACATTCCCCACCGGGTTCTGGGCTTCGAGATCGAAACCGGCCACCAGCGCCTTATCGAAGCCCAGCACCCCCTGCTCAAGTTCATGCGCTTCACGCATCACCCCGATATCGACGTGCGGGTCGATCGTGATTCGGATTTCGGCGAACTGTTTCCGGCGCCCGCCCTGTCCCGCGCGATTCCCCCATTGGGACGCCGCCCCGTCTGATTCACGCCACATTTTCGGCCTAACTGGGCAAAGTCGAAGGTTCCGGCCGTCCTGAGCATTGACGACCGGAGCGCATTGCGTAGACTTGCGCCTGTCGTCGGAACGTATCCGACGCTAGCAAGGATGCATGGTCGAACGGCGCTCCTCGTGGAATTACGCGTTCAGGGCCCGCATAGGTGTGGGTATTGACAAGCTCGTCTGGATCTTGTCGATTTACATCGTTCCACTTGCCATCGCGCTGATTTCAATCGCCGCCATCTTGATGTGGCAGGGCCAGTATGACGCTGGCGCTGCATCCGTCGTCAAGCTCAAGACCCTCGAAGACGTCTCTGAAGATGCGTCGCTGACAGTCGCGCAGGCCCGCGACAGCCTGGTGTCCGCGCCGCAACGCGAATATTACGAAACAAAGCGCTCAGAAAATCCGATCTGGCTCTCTTTTGGCGCGACCGATGCCGACAAAGGCAAGTCGGTCATTGAATTCCCGTCGCGCCACGCCACCAAGGTCAGTTGCTGGGACCAGGCGACGCTTCGGCCGCTAGGCCAGGCCTCGCGCGACGGAATACAGGGCGCATTCACCGTGGCCAAGGCCGGCTTCGCACTGAATATGCCCGAGGCCGTTGGCGGTGTGATCTGCCAGGCCAGCTTTGTCGGGCCGGCGCGACTGAGCGCCATGGCGTGGACGCCACTGGACATGCGCCGAACGACCCAGGAATTCCATCGCAATTCCGGCCTGCTCGATGGTGGACTGATCGTGTTGGCCGTGTTCGTGCTGATGACGGCCTGGATCAACCGGCAGATCCTTTACGTGCTGTTTGCCGCCTGGCTGGTCGTCACCCTGCGCATGAGCGCCATCTCGGCCGGCTGGGATATCCAGTGGCTCGGCTATATGCTGCCGGCGGACTGGCTGGCGCCCGGTCGTGCTGTGACGGTCGCGATCTACGGGCTGCTGACGCTGGCTCTTTTCCGCTATCTGTTTGCCGAAGACCTGCGCAAGACCCGTTTCGAGCGGCCCCTGCGCGTGACGCAGTGGTTGTGCCTGCCCTTCCTGGTGGTCTCGATCATGCTGCCGTATAAGGCTTGGCTACCGGTCATGTGGCTTGTGGCCGGCACCTGGTCGGTGCTGATGACTTTGAGCTTGCTGGATATCTTGCGCCGCACACGCTCGCGCGTGGCCATGTGGTACGGCGCCTCGCTGGGGGTGTCCTTCCTGACCGTGCTGGCTGAAATTGCCGCCGCGTCAACCGGCATCAAGGAATTCGCGGTGGCGACCAACTTCGTCACGGTCGCGCTGTCGTCGAGCCTGCTGGCCGCGTTGGCGATTGCCGAGCAGATGCGCATCGAGCACCAGCAGCGCCTGACCATGCAGGCCGAACTCGAGCACAATTTCAATGCCATGCCGATCGGCTTGTTCAGCCTGGATCTGCAAGGTCGCTTCATCAGCGCAAACCCGGCGCTCACCGGCATGCTGGGCAAGAACGTTTTGAGCGTAGGCCACAACTCCTGGCAGCAATACTTCGACCAGGGCGCGTGGACCCAACTACATCATTTCGTCTACAGCCGCGTCGATGGCGAACTGGAGATTAAGGGCAAGGGCACGCAGGACGACAAGGAGGTCCGCCGCTATCTGGTCAAGGCGACCTTGTCCAATGACAGGATCGAAGGTTCGCTGCAAGACGTCACCGAGAAGTCTCGCGCGGCCGAAGATCTCAATTTCCTGGCCTACAACGACCCGCTGACCAAGGTCCTCAATCGACGCGGCATCGAAAACGCGTTCATGGAGGCCAGTGCCATGTCGCCCAAGGGCCGACCATTCGCATTGGCCTACCTGGATCTGGACCGCTTCAAGCTGATCAACGACTTGTTCGGCCACAGTGCCGGCGACGAGGTGCTGCAGCAGGTCTGCGAGCGTATCACCGACGTGGTGTCCGGATCGATCAAGGTGGGCAGAGTCGGTGGCGACGAATTCACCATCGTGCTGCCCGACACCAAGATGGCGTTGGCCGCTCTGGTCTGCCAGGGTATTGTGCGCAATATCGGCAGCAGCCCGTTCCGGGTCGGCGACAAGGCGTTCACGGTGCGTGGCTCGATCGGACTGATTGAGGTGATCCCGGGCACGTCGATCAAGGATGCCTTGTCCACTGCCGACCGCGCCTGCCGCGAAGCCAAACGCGGCCACCATGACGGCCTGGTGGTGTATGAACGAGACTCCGATGTGTTCCGCCAGCACGACGCCGAACTGCGTCTGGTCGAGTTATTGTCCACCAGCGCCGCCACCGACGGACTGTATTTGCACATGCAGCCCATCATGTCGCTCAGCGCGCCCAACGATTCATTGAACTTCGAGGTGCTGCTGCGCATGCGCGACAGCGAAGGCAAGCCGGTGCCCACCGACCGCCTGATCGCTGCAGCCGAAAACAGCGGGCGCATGGGCATCATTGATCGCTGGGTGCTCTCGACCACGCTGGCGTGGCTCAACACCCACCAGCAGCGCCTGACCAATACCCGCTTCGTGTGCATGAACCTGAGCGGTTCGTCGCTCAATGACGAGAAGTTCATGCAGGACGTTTTTGCCTTGCTCGCCGCCAATGCGGATATCGCGCGCCACCTGTGCTTGGAGATCACCGAAAGTGTCGCGCTGCACGATCTCAACAATACGCGTCACTTCATCGACACGGTGCGCAGCTTTGGTGCCAGGGTGGCGCTGGATGATTTCGGTGCCGGCTATACCTCGTTCTCCTACCTCAAGGAGCTGCCGGCGGACCTGCTCAAGATCGATGGCAGCTTCATCGTCAACATGAACGCCCATCCGGCCAACGTCGCCATCGTCGAGGCGATTGTCAATCTGGCGCGCAATCTGGGCATGCAGACCATTGCAGAATGGGCCGAGGACACGGCCACGGTGCAGACACTGGCCGAAATCGGCGTCAACTATGTACAGGGTTACATCGTAGCCAAGCCAATGGCGCCTGATATGTTGCTGACCGCCGAGTCGTCGGCCAGCTTCATCCGCGACGAACAGCTATTGCGCTTCACCAAGATCCTGGGCCAGCCGGAAGACATCCGGGCACAGGTCGATCTGTTCGAGCAAGGCGCCGCTCGCCACCAGGTGCACTGAATCGAAACCGACCGGGCATCTGCCCGGCCTGGCGCCAGTGCCATTTCAACCCTGATCTGCCTCAGCCTTGCGTGCGCAATGCCGCGCGCAGTTTCTCGCCAAGGTCGGGCCTGTCCGCAAACGGATCGGTCGGATTGCGCGCCTGCATGATGTCCTCCATGCGGGTCTGAACCGACCGGATCGCCTTGGGGTGGCTGTAGATGTAGAACTGATTGGCGGTGACGGCGTCGAAAACCATTTGGGCCACGTCCGCCGCAGAGACTTTGCCCGATTCGACCGCCTTCTCGCTCATGGCCTGGCCGATCAACTGGCTGCGTGTCGGCGCCACGGCAGTCCCCTGCATGACGGCCGGGCGGTTGCGCTGACTCTGGGCAATGCCCGTAGGCACGAAAAACGGACACAGCACGCTCGCACCAAGTTGCGTGGTCACCAATCCCAGATCTTGGTACAAGGTTTCGGACAGGGTGACCACCGCGTGTTTGCTGACGTTATAGACACCCATATTGGCCATCGACAACAAACCCGCCATGCTGGCCGTGTTGACGATATGCCCCTGATACGCCGGATCGGCTTGTGCCGCTGCAAGCATCATGGGCGTGAACACCCGAATGCCGTGCGCCACGCCCATGAGATTGACGCCCAGCACCCAGTCCCATTCCTTGGCGCTGGTTTCCCATATCAGGCCGCCCGCGGCCACGCCGGCGTTGTTGAACACCAGATGAGGCGCACCAAAGCGCTGCATGACCGTCTGGCCCAGCGCCTCCATTTCATCAGCGCGCGACACGTCGACGCGGCAGGCCAACACCTCGGTGCCGGCATTTTTCAGTTCAGCCGCCGCGTTATCCAAAGCGTCCTGCTGTACGTCGACCAGCACCAGGCGCATACCCAGCCGCGCACCTACGCGCGCGCATTCGAGCCCGAATCCCGAGCCGGCGCCGGTCAGCACAGCGGTCTTGTTCTTGAAATCGTTCAACATTTTTTCTCATCTCCTCGGTTCAAGGGCACCAGACCATCTCCAGATGGTCAATTCCGTCCTCGACGTAGGGCATGCCCATGTCATCGAATCCGTGTCCCTGGTAAAAATGCTTGAGGCGCGCCTGGGCGCCGATGCGGATCGGCTGGCTGCCCCAGGTGGAGGTCACCAGTGCGATCGCCTTTTGGACCAGAAGATGCCCCAGACCGCCGCCGCGCACGTTCATGCGTGTGGCAATACGCCCGATGCTGGACTCATCGAACTGGACGCCGGGCGCAAGACAACGGGCGCAGGCCACCAGCGTGTCGCCGCGCCAGGCCATCAGATGCAGCGCCTGCCGGTCGTTGTCGTCCATGTCCAGGAACACGCAGTTCTGTTCGACCACAAACACCTCGCTGCGCAACTGCAGCAAGGCATACAGGCTGTACGGCGACAACGCATCCAACGTGGCCACCTGCCACACCAGCTCTCCTGCCGTGTCCGCTGGGTCGCTCACGCCTTGGCCGGCGCCGCGCGCAACACGTAAAGCGTCGGCTCCGGCTGCAGATGCTCGAGCGTGTCGCAGATCAGTGCGCTGTCGCAGTAGATGTCGGCACCAATCTGCAACATGGGTGTCTTGCGATTGCCGCCGGTCAGTGTGATCAGGTCCGGTTTGGGCATCACCGCCGGGATCAACACGGATTTCCAGGGCAAACGCTTGTACGCCAGAACGCGCCGGATCTTCTCTGCGAACGGCGACATCGGGTAGTGGTGAAGAATCAGTTCAGGCATGGCCACTCCACGGGTGTTTCAGGAATTTCGCAATGGGTCACAGGTGTCGCCAAGGCAGTCAGGTGGGTTGTGCCCGCTCGATGATGGCATCGAGATCGGCGCCGGCGTCCAGCGTACCGAACACCTGCCCCCATTGGCCGGCGATGCGCGATGCGCAAAACGCATCGAAGACAAAATCGGGCGCACTCTGGCGCAACAGACAAGCCTGCAGGGCCAGCGCTAAATCCTGACTCAAGCGACGCGCCTGTCCCTCGTCAACCAGGCCATCGATGGTCGTCAACAAGCGGTCGCACAAACCATCAAGTGCCCGGTCCGCGCCACGTGCTGCAGCGAACTCGGCCGTCAATGCCTGCAAAGCCTCGGGCTTGCGCAAGGCGCGCAGCAAATCCAGCGCCATGATGTTGCCCGCGCCCTCCCAGATCGAGTTGAGTGGCATCTCCCGGTAAATACGCGCCATCACGCCTTCGCCGCCCTCCTCCACATAACCATTGCCGCCCAGGCATTCCATGGCCTCCTGGGCGAAGTGGCTGCCGCGTTTGCAGATCCAGAATTTGGCCACCGGTGTCAGCAGCCGGGCCATGGCCTTTTCGTGCGGGTCGTTTGGCCGGTCGAACGCATGCGCAAGGCGCAGTGCCAGCGCGCAGGCCGCTTCGCTCTCGAGCGCCAGATCGGCCAGCACCTGGCGCATCAGTGCATGCGCGACCAGGGGCTTGCCGAACGCCTGACGCTGGCCGGTGTGGTGCAGCGCCAGGCACAGTGCCTGGCGCATCAGGCCAGCGGTCCCCAACGCGCAATCGAGTCGCGTCATCATGCCCATTTCCAGGATCTGCGCGATTCCGCGGCCTTCGTCCCCCACCAGCCAGGCCGTGGCATCGGCAAATTCGACTTCCGAGCTTGCGTTGGCCTTGTTACCCAACTTGTCCTTGAGTCGCATGATGCGGATGTCGTTGGTGGTGCCATCGGGCAACACCCGTGGTAGGAACAGGCAGGACAGACCGGCGGGCGCTTGCGCCAGAATCAGGAAGGCATCACACATCGGTGCCGACATGAACCACTTGTGGCCCGTCACCCGGTAGCGCGCGCCCCAGCGGTCGTTGCCGTCCAGGCGCGCTTGCGTGGTGTTCGCACGCACGTCCGAGCCACCCTGCTTCTCGGTCATGCCCATGCCCATGCTCAGGCCGTTCTTGTCCCGCCACAGCAGCCCACGGGCGTCGTATTGCCGGCTCGCCAGTCCCGGTGCCCAGTCGGCGTAGACCGCGGCATTGGCGCGTAGCGCCGGCATCACCGCGTAAGTCATCGAGATCGGACACAGTACCGAGGGTTCGAGCTCGGTGAACATCATGAAACCGGCGGCACGCTGCACGTGCGCATGTGCGCCGGCACCAACGCCCCAGGGCGTCGCGTGCAGCCCGGCGCCAACTGCGGCGGCCATCAGCTGGTGATAGGCCGGGTGAAACTCCACCTGATCAGTGCGCCGGCCAAATCGGTCATGGCTGCGCAATTGCGGCGTGACGACGTTGGCCAGCCGCGCATGGGATTGCATGTCCGCGCTGCCGCACAAGGCCCCTAGCGTGGACAACGCGCCGGTTTCGAGATCCGGCGCATGCAATGCCAGCGCCGCGCGCAGTCCCCTATTTCCTTCAAACAGCTTGTAGTCGGTCAGCGCCCTGGACTGGTTCAAGACATCGTGTGTGCCCATGATCGCGCTCTCAAACTACGCTGGCCGGCGGCTGTCAGACGAGCTTGACCAGCTGTTTGCCAAAATTACGCCCCTTGAGCAGCCCCAGAAAAGCTTCCGGAGCAGCCGCAAGTCCCTCGGCAACCGACTCGCGTGGACGCAGTGTGCCGCCGCCCACCAGTTCACCGAGTTCCTTAAGCGCCTGCGGCCAGACATCCATGTGCTCGGAAACGATGAAGCCCTGCACCGTCAGCCGGTTGACCAGGATCAGCTGGGGATATGCCAGCGGCACCGGCGCACCCTCGTAACCGGCAATCATGCCGCACACTGCGACGCGGCCAAACGCATTCATGTTGGGCAACACGGCATTGAGCACCATGCCGCCGACGTTCTCAAAATAGCCATCGATGCCGTTCGGGCAGGCGGCCCGGATCGCCTTGGACAGGGAAGCCACATCGGCGTGCTGCTTGTAGTCAATGCACACGTCGTAGCCCAGCTCCTCAGTCGCATAACGGCACTTGTCGGGGCCACCGGCAATACCGACAACCCGGCATCCGCGGGCCTTGGCCAGGGCACCAAAAGCGCTGCCGACAGCACCGGTGGCGGCACTGCACACGACTGTCTCGCCCTGCTTGGGTGCGCAGATGCGCACCAGGCCGTACCAGGCCGTCACGCCCGGCATACCGACCGCGCCCAGGTAGTGGCTCAGTGGCACTTGGCGGGTGTCGACCTTGCGCAGCAGTCCTGGTTGGTTGGCGTCGACCACGCTGTAGTTCTGCCAGCCGCCCATGCCGACCACCTGGTCGCCGACGGCGAATTTCTCCGAGCGCGAGGCAAGCACCTCACCGGCCGTGCCACCACCCATGACCTCGCCCAGCGCCTGGGGCTGGGCATAACTCTTGCCGTCATTCATGCGGCCACGCATGTAGGGGTCCAGGCTCAGAAAATGGTTGCGTACCAGCACCTGATCCTGCAGCAACTCGGGTGTCTCACTGGACTGCAGTTCAAAATTACCCGCCTCGGCTTCGCCCTTGGGACGGCTGGCGAGAATGATTTGTTGATTGCTTGGCATGTCAGGTTTCCTTCTTGAATTGTGGACCGGCGCGGGGCCGGTGTGCAAGCGGACAGCAGGCCCGCATTGCGATGGTGTAGACGCGGTCCGCGATCGCGTCAAGCGCTTTCGATGGCGTCGCCGGCTCCCCGCGGCGTGGGCGACAGCTTGCGTGGCGCGTACTTGAACGTGCCCGTGGCGTGGGCACACAACTGCCCCTGATCGTCCACGACGCGCCCCTCGACAAATGCCAACTTGCGCGTGCGGTGCAACACCTCGCCAAGTGCGGTCAGCGCACCTTGGGCCGGACGCATGAAGCTGGTCTTGAGTTCGATCGTGATCATGCCCATCTCCGGCTGTAACGAGCGTGCCGCCGATGCCATCACCACGTCGAGCAGGGTCATCACGGCGCCGCCATGCACGATGCCGAATGAGTTGAGGTGTTCCGCCCTGGCCTGATAGGCCATCTGCGCGGATCCGTCGCTGCTGCGCGGCGAGTCCAGTCGCAGGTGGTCGGCAAACGGAATATGTACGGCCCGGGGCAGTTGCCCGGTGTTGAGCTCAGCCACCGGTGACGACAGACACGCCACCATCGACTGCCAGGCATTGGCCCGTGATGTGCTTGCCAGCGTCAGACGCCAGCAGCACCGTCAGTCCCTTGAGGTCCTCGTCGTCCCCCAGGCGGCGCAGCGGCGCGTGGCTGGCCAGTGTTTCCTCGCCGATATCCTTGAGTGTGCCCGCCGTCATCTTGCTGGGAAAAAATCCGGGACAGATAGCATTGACCGTGATGTTGTGCTGGCCCCACTCGCATGCCAGGGCGCGGGTGAAGTTGACGACTGCGCCTTTGGATGTGTTGTACGCGATCGTGTACATGCCGCTTGGATTGCCGCCCAGACCGGCGATGGACGCCAGATTGATGATGCGGCCGCTGCGCCGTTCGATCATGCCCTTCTTGGCCACCTGCTGGCACAGGATGAAATAGCCGCGGATGTTCAGGTTCATCACCTTGTCCCAGGCCGCAACCGGATGGTCTTCGGCCGGAGCGCCCCAGGCCGCGCCGGCGTTGTTCACCAGGATGTCAATCGGGCCCATGCGCTCGAGCGTCTCGTCCGCCAGGCGCACGATGTCCTGTTCATTGGCGCAATCCGCCGCGATCCAGCGGGTGTCGATGCCCTGCGCCTGCAGTTGTGCTGCGGCCTGCTCCAGGTCTTCAGCCTTGCGCGAACTGAGCATGATGCGCGCGCCCGCCTCGCCCAGCGCCTGCGCCATCTGCAAGCCCAGCCCCCGCGAACCACCGGTAACCAAGGCCGTGCGGCCGGTCAGATCAAACAGTTGTTGAACGCTACGTGTCACGATGATGGGGCTCCTTGAAATCCTGGTAAATGACCCGATACGCGTCAGTGGTCTTCGCGCATGCGCGAGCGCACGACGACCAGCGCCAGACCGATGAAGGTGACGATGCCACCGAGGACCATCAGGATGTCGCCATCCTCGTCGGCCACACGGCCCATGAAAAACCCGACCACAACGGCCAGCAGACCGCCATAGATCATGGTCCAGATGGCGGTCTCGAGCCGGGCCAGGCCCTTGTGCGTCGTGCCGTTGTATTTCTTGAAAAATGACATCAGAAGGCCTCCAGCGGCATCTGCGCACAGGTCATGTCACGTTGCTGCACCGGCGCCAGCCAGGCGTCGATCTTGCCGAGTTCGTATTGGTAAAAGTAGTTCATGCATCCGATTGTGCCTGCCAGCGCCATGGGCTGCGGGGTCGACGACTCCCGGCGCAAGACCGCGACCGCCACATCCAACCAGATCCAGGCCAGCACCGCATGGCCGAACGCCTGCATATAGGGCACGGCATTGGCCAACGCCTCGGCCGGATCGCCGCTGGCCCAGGCACCCTCTGTGGCCAAGGCGATACGCTGCCACGCCGAGGCCAGCGCACGCGCAGGGGCGGCCAGCATATCGAGCGGCGCGGCCCGCATGACCGTGGCGTCGATTCGGGCCTGCAACAAGGCCATGGCACGACCACCGTCCATGCGTACCTTGCGTCCCAGCAGGTCCAGGCCGTGAATGCCGTGGGTACCCTCGTGGATCATGTTCAGGCGGTTGTCGCGCCAGTATTGCTCGACCGGGAAATCCCGTGTGTAGCCGTAGCCACCGTGGATCTGGATCGCCAGCGAGTTCGCCTCCAGACACCATTCGCTGGGCCAGCTCTTGGCGATCGGCGTCAGGATCTCCAGCAGCAGCCGGGCGTCCTGCGCCGATGCCGGCGCGCCGGTCTGGTCCTCATCGACCAGGCGAGCGCAATACAGCTCCAACGCCAGCGCGCCTTCGCAATAACTCTTTTGCGCCAGCAGCATGCGCCGGACATCGGCATGCGCAATGATAGCCACCGGTGGCTGGCTGGCATCCTTGCCACCTGCACCGACCGCACGCCCCTGGGTCCGGTTGCGCGCGTAGGCTAGCGACGCGTAATAGCCCGCCAGACCCAACATGGTCGCGGCCGTGCCGACACCGATACGCGCCTCGTTCATCATGTGGAACATGCAGCGCAGGCCTCCGTGCGGCTGGCCGACCAGGTAAGCAACGGCACCAGCGCGACCTTCCACCGGATAACGCCCTTCGCCGAAGTTCAGCAAGGTATTGGTGGTGCCGCGCCAGCCCAGCTTGTGGTTCAGGCCCGCCAGTGCGACATCGTTGCGCACACCGGTAAGGCCACCGTCGGTATCCACCAGCTTCTTGGGCACGATGAACAGCGAAATGCCCTTGGTACCCGCAATCAGCTGGCCGTCCGGGCCCGGGATCTTGGCCAGCACCAGGTGCACGATGTTCTCGGTCAGCTCATGGTCACCCGAGGAAATCCACATCTTGTTGCCGGTCAGCCGGTAACGCGAACCCAGTGGATCGTCCTGCGCACCCTCCCCGTCGGGCACGGCCCGCGTCGTGATGTCCGACAGGCTGGAGCCGGCCTGCGGCTCGCTCAGGCACATGGTGCCAGCCCAGCGACCGGAAAATTCGTTGGCGGCGAACACCTGCTGCTGCATCGCCGTGCCATGCACACGCAGCAAATTGGCGTTGCCGACCGTCAGCAGGTTGCTGCCGATGCTGACCGACGCCAGCGCGAAAAACGCATTGGCACTGGCGTTGACCGTGTAAGGCAGCTGCATGCCACCAAAGGCATGGTCTTGCGCCGCGCCCAGCATGCCCGAGGCCACATAGGCGTCGTGGGCGTCCTTGGTGGCCTGCGGCAACACCACCTTGTCGCCCTCGATGCGTGGCTCCTGGATATCGACCAGGCGATTGAACGGAGCGTATTTTTCCCGCGCGATGCGCTCGCAGGTGTCGAGCACCGCATCAAATGTTTCGCGCGAATGGTCCGAGAAGCGCGCGCGCGCGCACAGGCTGTCGATATCCAGCCATTGGTAGAGCAGGAAATCCAGCGTGGTGCGCAGCGCCATGGTCTCAGTGCCTGATCTTGCGAAGCCGTGCCTTACAACACCTCGAACACGCCGGCCGCACCCATGCCGCCGCCGATGCACATCGTCACCACGACGCGCTTGGCGCCACGCCGTTTGCCTTCGATCAGCGCATGACCGGTCAGTCGCTGGCCGCTGACACCATACGGATGACCAACCGCGATCGCCCCGCCATTGACATTCAGCCGGTCGGCGGGAATGCCAAGTTTGTCGCGGCAATAAAGCACCTGCACCGCGAAAGCTTCATTGAGCTCCCACAGGTCAATGTCGGACACCGACAGACCGAGTCGCTTCAACACCTTGGGCACCGCGAACACCGGGCCGATGCCCATCTCGTCGGGCTCGCATCCGGCCACGGCAAAACCCAGGAATCGCCCCAGCGGCTGCAGACCTTTTTTCTGAGCCAGTGATTCGTCCATCACCACGACGGCGCCTGCGCCATCGGAGAACTGGCTGGCATTGCCAGCGCTGATCAGGCCGCCGGGCATGGCCGGTTTGATGCCGCTGATGCCTTCTGCCGTTGTGCCCTCGCGAATGCCTTCGTCCTGGCTCACCGTGACCTGCCGGGTCATCAGACCCATGACCTTGTCGGCGACGCCAGCGGTGACGGTGATGGGTGCGATCTCGGCGTCGAACAGGCCGGCGGCGCGTGCGGCCGTTGCCTTTTGCTGGCTGGCAGCACCGTAGGCGTCCATGACGTCGCGGCCAATGCCATAGCGTTTGGCCACCTGCTCGGCGGTTTGCAGCATATTCCAGTAGATTTCGGGCTTGTTCTTGACCAGCCAGGGATCGGCCAGCATGTGCTTGTTCATTTCCTGCTGCACGCAGGAGATGCTTTCCACGCCGCCCGCCACATAGACGGCTCCTTCGCCGGCGATGATGCGTTGTGCGGCCAGCGCAATCGTCTGCAGGCCGGACGAGCAAAAGCGGTTGACGGTCATGCCCGACACCGTGATCGGGCAACCGGCGCGCAATGCGATCTGGCGTGCGATGTTGGCGCCCGTGGCTCCCTCGGGGTTGGCACAGCCCATGATCACATCCTCAACCTCGCCGGCTTCGATGCCGGCGCGCTGAATCGCGTGCTCGACCGCATGGCCACCCAAGGTGGCGCCATGGGTCATGTTGAACGAACCCTTCCAGCTCTTGGCCAGCGGGGTACGGGCGGTGGAAACAATGACGGCGTTGCTCATGTGGGACTCCTAGTTCGACGGGGTTCGGGATGCCTTGGCACCCATGGTCAGAAGACGGTGATAGAAACGGATCAGCTCGGCCAGGTTGTCGAGCGAGATACGCTCGTTGGTACCATGAAAGCGCGCCAGGTCTTCGGATCGGGCGCGCACCGGCGAAAACTTGAATATCTGGTCGCTGATGTCGACAAAGTGGCGCGAATCGGTGCCCCCTAACATCAGCCCGGGCGCCACCAGCGTGCCGGGAAACACCTCGCGCACCGTGCGGTTGATCAGCCGATATGACTCGGACTGGGTCGATGCCACCGGCGAAGCCTCGGAGGCGCCGGGCAAGGCCAGCATAGAGAAGCGCTCATGACCCAGGCTTTTGGCGACCTGCGCCTTCAGGCGCGCCATGACGACTTTGGAATCATCACCCGGCAACATGCGGTAGTTCACGATGGCCTGGGCCTGGCCGGGCAATACGTTGTCGGCGTCGCCCGCGCGCGCCACCGTCAGCGCAGTGGTGGTGCGCAGCATCGCATTGGTGCTGGCACCAGCCTCGAGCTGCCGGCGCACGACCGGGCCAAGCAGCCACAGGTTGGACAAGGCGACGCGGGAAAATCCGCTCATCTCCGGTGCGATCGTCGCAAACAACTCCTGTGCCACGCCGCCAATGCTCGCCGGCATCGGATCGCCATCGATCTGGCGCAGTGCCGCGGCCATCATCGCAATCGCACCGGTGCCTGCCGGTGGCGGCATCGACGAGTGGCCCGGCGTGGCATCGAAGCTGACCTGCACTGACAGATAACCCTTCTCCGCCACGCCGATGATGGCGGTCGGTTTGGCCAGCCCGGGCATGATGCCTTCGGTGATCAGCAGGCCTTCGTCGATGACGAAATCGAGGCGCACGCCGCGTTCCTTGAGCAGCGCGGCAATCTTTGCCGCCCCGCGCTCGCCCGCGACCTCCTCATCCGCGCCCATGACCAGGTAAATCGTGCGCTCGGGCTGGTAGCCGCTGGCCGCCAGCATCTCGACCGCCTCCATCTGCGCGATCAGGTTGCCCTTGTCGTCCCAGGCGCCGCGGCCCCAGATGAAGCCGTCGCGGATCGTGCCGGCAAATGGCGCGGCAAGCCATTTGTCCTCGGTGCCCGGCGACACCGCCACCACGTCCTGGTGCGCCATCAGCATGATCGGCTTGGCCTTGGGGTCGCTGCCCTGCCATGTGTACAGCAAGCTCAGGTCACCGACCACCTCGCGCTTGAGCACGCCATGGGCCTTCGGATAACGCGCCTGCAGCATCGCTTGCAGTTGGGCGAACTGGTCGGCATTTTGCGCGGGGTCGGTGCGCGACGATATCGTGCGGGCCTGCACGGCCTCGGCCAGCCGCTCGGCGGCGGCCTGCTTGTCCACCGACAATTCGGCGATGGGCGCCACGTCAATCTGGCGCGAACCCTTGCGCAAGGTGTTCACCGCCAGCACCACGACCAGCAGCAGCGCCAAGGCTAGAGCGCCCTGCAACAGCCGTTTGATCATGTTCGGATTCCTTGCGTCACGTCAGCTGCAGAAACTTCAGCTGAAGCTCTTGCCTTGCGACACCAGCTTCTGCAGCAATGGCGCCGGCGTCCAGAAGTCGGCATCGTCCATCGGGTTGAGCGCGAAGCGCTGCATCGCCTGCACCACGTTGAACAGACCGACCTGGTCGGCGTAACACATCGGCCCGCCGCGGAAGATCGGAAAACCATAGCCAGTGATGTAGACCATGTCGATGTCGCTGGCCTTTGACGCAATACCGTCTTCCAGGATGTGCGCGCCTTCGTTGACCAGCGAGAACACCAGGCGCTGCACGATTTCCTCATCGGAGATCTTGCGCGGCATGATGCCCAGCGACAGGCGGTGGTCCTCGATCATCTTGACCACCAGGGTAGAGGGGATCGCATCGCGTTTGCCTGCCTGGTAGTCGTACCAACCGGCGCCGGTCTTCTGACCGAAGCGCCCGAGTTCGCACAAGGTGTCGGCTGTCCTGCTGTATTTCATGTCGGCGCGCTCAAGCGCGCGGCGCTTGCGTATGGCCCAGCCGATATCGTTGCCGGCCAGGTCACCCATGCGAAACGGTCCCATGGCAAAGCCGAACTTCTCGGCCGCCTTGTCGATTTGCGCCGGCGTACAGCCTTCGTCCAGCAGGAATCCTGCCTGGCGGCTGTATTGCTCGATCATGCGGTTTCCGATGAAGCCGTCGCAGACGCCCGAGACCACGGTGGTCTTCTTGATCTTCTTGCCCAGCGCCATGACGGTGGCCAGTACGTCCTTGCCGGTTTTCTCACCACGCACCACCTCAAGCAGGCGCATCACATTGGCCGGACTGAAGAAGTGCATGCCGATGACGTCCTGCGCACGCCGCGTGAAGCTGGCGATCTTGTCCAGGTCCAGCGTCGAGGTGTTGCTGGCCAGGATCGCGCCGGGCTTCATCACCTCGTCAAGTTTGCGGAACACCGTTTCCTTGACGCCCATCTCCTCGAACACCGCCTCGATCACCAGGTCGGCATCGCGCAGATCGCTGTAGTCCAGCGTGGTCGACAGCAACGCCATGCGCTGCTCGTATTTGTCTTGCTTGAGCTTGCCGCGTTTGACCTGCGACTCGTAGTTCTTGCGGATGGTGGCGATGCCGCGATCAAGCGCCTCCTGCTTCATCTCGAGTATCTTCACGGGAATGCCGGCGTTGAGGAAGTTCATCGAGATACCGCCGCCCATGGTGCCGGCGCCGATGACGGCGATCGAGCCGATCTCGCGCTTGGGCGTATCGGCCGGCACATCGGCGATCTTCGCCGTGGCGCGCTCGGCTACGAACAGATGGCGCAAGGCCTTGCACTGCGGCGTGAACATCAGATTGGCAAAAATTTCGCGTTCCAGCGCCAGGCCCTGGTCGAGCTTGTTCCGGGTGGCGATCTCGATCGCATCGACACACTTGAGCGGCGCCGGGTATCCCTTGGACATGCCGCCGACCATGTTACGTGCAAACTGGAAATACGCGTCACCCAGGGGGTGTTTGCATGGCAGGTTGCGCACCAACGGCAACGGACGCGTCGCCGCAACCGATTTCGCCAGCACCAACGCCTCGTCGAGCAGGGTCTCTGTGGACACGGCCATCTTGTCGAACAGCTTCTGTCCCGGCAGGCTGGCCAGCAATTCGCTCGCCTGGGGTTCGCCGCTAACGATCATGTTCAACGCCACTTCAACACCCAGCACCCTGGGCAGTCGCTGCGTGCCGCCAGCGCCGGGGATCAGACCCAGCTTGACTTCGGGCAAGGCCACCTTGCAGCCAGGTGCCGCGATCCGGTAGTGGCAACCCAATGCCAGTTCGAGCCCGCCGCCCATCACCACCGAATGCATCGCGGCGACCACGGGTTTGGGTGCGTTTTCAATCGACAGGATGACACTGAGCAGGTTCGGCTCCTGCAACGCCCTGGGCGAGCCGAACTCCTTGATGTCGGCGCCGCCCGAGAAGGCCCTACCGCCACCGGTGATCACAACCGACTTGATCTTCTTGCTCGCCATGGCGCGCGACAGGCCCTTGACCACGGCGCGCCGCGTCTCAAAACCCAGACCGTTGACCGGTGGGTTGTTCAGGGTGATGACTGCCACGTTGCCGTGGACTCTGTATAGGGCCGTCATGTCTGCATCCTCGGGAAAAGAGAGTTGTCCGGTAAAAATAGAACGGTCGTTCTTTTCGGGCCATTGTAGTTTCATGGCCTGTGGCGTCACGGCGCCGATGTCACGGCCGGGACAAAAATTGCCAAGGCGAATCCTGCTAGACCTCGAGCCATTCCTGGCGCGTACCTGTGTCTTCGCGCAGCGACGCCGGCGTGCCGTCGAACACGATGCTGCCGTGCCCCATCACCAGCGTACGGTCCGATATCGCCATGGCGATGGTCAGTTTTTGTTCGATCAACAACACGGACACGCCGCGGCCCTTGAGACTGAGGAGGTACTCGCCGACCAGTTCGACGATCTTGGGCGCAAGGCCTTCGGTCGGTTCGTCGATGATGACCAGGTCGGGATCGCCCATCAAGGTGCGGCACAAGGTCAGCATCTGCTGTTCGCCACCGGACAACACGCCGGCCTCGGTGTGCTGGCGCTCCTTGAGGCGCGGGAACATGCGGTACATGTCGTCGAACGACCACCGGGCGCCCTTGCCCTTGCCTTTGCGCCCCAGCAGCAGGTTCTGCTCCACGGTCAACTTGGGAAAGATGTCGCGGTTTTCCGGCACGTAACCGATACCCCGATGGGCGATCGCGAATGGCTGCTGGCCCAGGATCGGCTGGCCCCGCCACTGTACGGATCCGGTGCATTCCACCATGCCCATGATGGCTTTGGCAGTGGTGCTGCGTCCTGAGCCGTTGCGCCCGAGCAGCGCAACGATCTCGCCCTGGTCGACCGCCAGGTTGACACCGTGCAACACATGGCTCTTGCCGTAATAGGCGTTCAGGTTGCTGACTTCGAGCAACATGTCACGGCCCTCCCACTTGTGCATCGGCCACGGACGAGCCCAGGTAGGCCTCCTGCACACGCGCATTGGCGCGCACCGCTTCCGGCGTATCGAAGGCCAGCACCTCGCCATACACGACGACCGCGATTTTGTCGGCCAGGCCGAACACCACACCCATGTCGTGCTCGACCGTGAGCAAGGTCTTGCCCACGGTGACTTCCTTGATCAGCTCCGTGAAACGCGCGGTCTCGCTATGGCTCATGCCGGCGGTCGGTTCGTCGAGAAGGATCACGTCAGCACCACCGCCGATCGTGATGCCGATCTCCAGCGCGCGTTGCTCGGCATAGGTCAGGTTCATCGCCAGTGCATTGCGCTTGGCACCCAGGCGGATCATGCCCATCAGTTGCTCGGCCCGGTCGTTGGCATCGTGCAGGTTCGCCAGGAAGCGCCAGAAGCTGTACTTGTAGCCCAGGCTCCACAACACGCTGCAGCGCAGGTTCTCGAACACGCTGAGCTTGGGAAAGATGTTGGTGATCTGGAAGCTGCGCGACAGGCCCAGCCGGTTGATTTCGTAGGGCTTGAGGCCGTCGATGCGCCGGCCATTGAGACGCACCTCGCCGCTGGTCGGATGCAATCGGCCGCTGATCAGGTTGAACAGCGTCGACTTGCCGGCGCCGTTGGGACCGATCAGCCCGATCCGTTCGCCCTTTTGCACCGTCAGGTCAATGCCGCGGATGATCTCGGTCTTGCCGAAATTTTTGCGCAGGCCCTTGAGTTCGAGCGCGCTCGTCATGCCGCCTCCCGCCGACGGATGTCCGCCTCAATCGCCGCCTGGATCAGGCCCCAGTGGTGCACGAAGCCGCGCCGCACCCATTCGAACAGGCCTGCACCAACCGCCAGCAACAGTGCGGCCAGCAGCCAGTGCACGGGTTTGCTGACGTCCAGGTTCATGCCCAGATAGGCGAACACCGGCCCTTCCGACTGGTTGAGCTGTAGGTGATACACCATCTCGATGATCGACGTACCCCCCGCGAACATCAGCGCGGTGGTCGCGGCCAGCCCCAGGTATGACAGGAGCAGTTCACGCAGGCGACCGAACATCGCCACCCGCACGTTCATCATGATCAGACTGGCGATGCCACCGGGCGCGAACATGACCATCAGCAGGAAGATCAGGCCCAGGTACAACAGCCAGGCCTGGGTGAATTCGCTGAACAGCACCAGGGCCAGCACCATCAGGACCGCCCCGAGTATGGGTCCGAAGAAGAAGGTCGCTCCGCCCAGGAAGGTGAACAGCAGGTAACCGCCCGATCGCGCGGCACCCACCACTTCAGCGGTGACGATCTCGAAATTCAGCGCCGCCAGTCCGCCCGCGATACCCGCGAAGAAACCGGAGATGATGAACGCCAGGTACCGTACCCGCTGGGTGTCGTAACCGACGAATTCCACGCGCTCCGGGTTGTCGCGCACCGCATTGAGCATGCCGCCCAGCGGTGTGCGCGTGAAGGCGTACATGGCCGCGACACAGACGAAGGTATAGATGGCGATCAGGTAATAGACCTGGACCTGCGGGCCGAAGGTAATGCCCCACAAGCCGTCGCGCACCATGCGGTTGCCCGACACCCCGCCCTCGCCGCCAAAGAACTCCGGCACCATCAGCGACATGGCAAACACCAACTCGCCCAGGCCCAGCGTGATCATCGCGAACGTGGTGCCCGCCTTACGGGTGGTCACATAACCGAACAGCACCGCGAAACCCAGCCCGGCCAACCCGCCGGCCAGCGGCACCAGCGCCACCGGAAGTGGCAGGCCGCCGTGGGTCGCCGCATTAAGCGCATGGATGGCCAGGAACGAGCCCAGCCCGGTGTAGACCGCATGCCCGAAGCTGAGCATGCCGCCCTGGCCGAACAAAATGTTGTAGGACAGGCAGGCAATGATGGCGATACCCATCTGCGAGAGCACGGTGAGGCCCAGGCCACTGTTGAACACCTTGGGCGCCACAACCATCACCAGCGCGAACGCGGTCCAGACGATCCAGCGCGAACGGTTGAAGGAACTTGCCATGTCTCAGCCCTCCCGCGTGCCGAGCAGGCCCCGGGGCCGGAATATCAGCATCAGCACCAGCAGCAGGAACGGCAGGATCGGCGCCACTTGAGACAGCGTCATATTGATGTAGGTGTTGTCACGCAGGCCCTGGCTCAGGGACAGGCCCAGCTGCCCGGCCAGGGTCGCCAGCGAATAATCGAACGCGATGGCAAAGGTCTGGAGCACGCCGATCAGCACCGAGGCCAGGAAGGCCCCAGACAACGAACCCATGCCGCCGACGACGACCACGACGAAGATGATGGGCCCCACCGTGGCGGCCATGGCCGGTTCGGTCAGGAAAATGCTGCCGCCGATGACGCCGGCCAGACCCGCCAGCGCCGTGCCGGCGCCGAACACCAGCATGAACACCCGCGGCACGTTGTGCCCGAGTGCCTCGACCATGTGCGGATGGGTCAGCGCGGCCTGTATCACCAGCCCGATACGGGTGCGCGTGAGCAGCAGCCAGACCGAGAACAACATGACCAGGGCCACCAGCATCATGAAGCCCCGGGTGGCGGGAAACGGTGAGCACACGACACGGATCGCGGCGTCGGCGGAGCGGCACAACTCTTTGGGAGCGGCCCCCATCATCATGCTCAGACCATCACCAGTCCGGTTGATCAGCGTGAACAGCGGGCCACTCAGCGACTCGGGCGGCTTGAATTCCAGCGCAATGCGTCCCCAGACCAGTTGCACCAGTTCGAGCACAACATACGCCAGGCCAAAGGTCAGCAGCAACTCGGCCACATGGCCGAACTTGTGCACCCGTCGCAGGCAATACCGTTCGAACAAGGCGCCAAGCGCTCCAACGACCAGCGGCGCAAGCACCAGCGCCCACCAAAAACCGGTGAACGACGCGATCGTGAAACCGACATAGGCGCCGAGCATGTAGAAGCTCGCATGCGCAAAGTTCAGCACGCCCATCATGCTGAAGATCAGCGTGAGGCCTGAGCTGAGCATGAACAGCAGCAATCCGTAGCTCAAGCCATTGAGCATCGAGATGACGAAAAACTCCATGGAAACCGACCCCGCTCAATGCTCCAAAACAGGGAGCCCGCGGCGCACTGCGCCCGGGCTCCCCGACCCACCCCATGCCAGCCACTGGCTGGCAGGCGCGCAGTAGTTCAGCCCGGTCGCTTCATCTGGCAGCTGGTCGGCGTGCTCGAGACGTAGTTGGGGTACTCCTTGAGCGGCGCCAGCGTCATGCCGGTGTTCTCCGGGCTGTAGGGAAACTTGGCACTGGCCTTCTGCCAGACCGACACGTACAGCTTTTGCTGCAGCTGGTGGTCGGCCTTGCGCATCTCGACCTCGCCGTTGAAGCTCTCGACCTTCAGGCCCTCGAGCGCCGCGGCGACCTTGACCGGGTCGGTGGACTTGGCCTTGGCCATCGCAGCACCCAGCATCTCGAAGATGCGAATGGTCGAGCCGGTGTAGAAGTCGTCGTTGTACTTCGTGTTGAACTCCTTCATCCACTTTTCCATCTGGCCGCCCATGTTGTAGTGGTTGTAGGCCACCTGGTAGACGCGGCCGGCACCGTTGGTGCCCATCGCGGTCGGGGTGCCTGTGACGCCTGCGTAGTAGGTGAAAAATTTGCCGTTGTATCCGCCCTCGGTCGCCGCCTTGATCAACAGCGACAGATCGGATCCCCAGTTACCGGTGATCACGCTATCGGCGCCCGAGGCCTTGATCTTGGCGATGTAGGGGGCGAAATCACGCGTCTGCGCCAGCGGATGCAGGTCTTCGCCGACGATCTGGATGTCGGGCCGCTTGCGTGCCAGCGTCTCCTTGGCGTACTTGGCCACCTGCACGCCATGCGAATAGTTCTGCCCCAGGATGTAGACCTTCTTGATGTCCTTCTCATCGGCCATGAAGCTGGACAAGGCCTCCATCTTCATCGAGGTGTCGGCATCGAAACGGAAGTGCCAGTAGCTGCACTTGGAGTTCGTCAGGTCCGGATCGACGGCCGAGTCGTTCAGGTAGATCACCTCCTTGCCCGGGTTGCGCTCATTGTGCTTGGTCACCGCATCGGTCAGCGCCAGCGCCACCGACGAACCGTTGCCCTGGATGATGTAGCGCACACCGTTGTCGATGGCCGACTTCAGCGCGTTCAGGCTCTCGGTCGGGCTCAGCTTGTTGTCAATGGTCGAAAACTCGAAATTCACACCGGCCGGGTTGCCTTTGCCGCTGAATTTCTCGGCAAAGAACTTGTAGCCCTTCTCCTGGCTGAGTCCGACCGGACCCAGCAATCCGGTCAGGGGGTCGATGCGCACCAGCTTGACGGTCTCGCCCTTCTGGGCGAATGCCGCGCCGGCGCACACCAGAGCCGCGGACGCAGCCACACATTTGAGCATCGTGATCTTCATTCTCTTTGTCTCCTCTGGTTGAAATCAATGTGGCGGAAAGTCCGCCACAGCCGGTGAAACCGTGTCTGCCTTAACCACCCGAGACCATGTCCCTCGCGGGACGTTACCACGCGCCGCGTCGGAAACCCATGGCGAGGACATCAAAGCCCCGGCAGCACGTAGTCCTTGAGCATTTCGCGCAGCTTGGTCTTTTGCATCTTGCCGGTGCCACCCAGCGGAATCGCGTCGACAAAAACAACGTCGTCAGGGATCTGCCATTTGGCGATCTTGCCTTCGTAGAACGCCAGCAGTTCGTCGCGCGAGACCTCGGCTCCGGGTTTCTTGACCACGGCAATGATCGGGCGCTCGTCCCACTTCGGATGCTTGATGCCGATACATGCCGCCATCGCCACCGACGGATGCGCGACCGCGATGTTCTCAACGTCGATGGAGCTGATCCATTCGCCGCCGGACTTGATCACGTCCTTGCTGCGGTCGGTGATCTGCATGTAGCCGTCGGCATCGATCGTGGCGACGTCGCCGGTCGGGAGCCAGCCGTCTACCAATGGTGAGCCCTCCTCCGACTTGAAGTAGTCGCTGATGATCCACGGGCCCTTGACCAGCAGATCGCCATACGCCTTGCCGTCCCAGGGCAGCTCCTTGCCATCGGGGTCGACGATCTTCATGTCGACACCGTAGATGCCCCGGCCCTGCTTGAGCCGGATCTTCATCTTCTGCTCGCCAGAAAAATTCTCGTGTTTATTCTTGAGTGTGCAGACGGTGCCCAGCGGCGACATCTCGGTCATACCCCAGGCATGCAAGACCTCGACACCATAGGTGTCGTTGAATGCGGAGATCATGGCCGGCGGACAGGCCGATCCACCGATCACGGTGCGCTTGAGCGTGGAAAAGCGCAGCTTGCCGGCCTGCATGTGCGACAACATCATCTGCCACACCGTGGGCACACCGGCGGCGAAAGTGACCTTTTCGTTCTCGATCAACTCAAAAATCGACTTGCCGTCCATCGCCGGTCCGGGAAACACCATCTTGCAACCGGTCATCGCTGCCGAATACGGCAGACCCCACGCGTTCACGTGGAACATCGGCACCACAGGCAGCACCGAGTCACGTGCGCTCATGTTCAGCGCGTCCGGCAAGGCGCCTGCGAAAGCATGCAGCATGGTCGAGCGATGGCTGTACAGCACCGCCTTGGGGTTGCCGGTCGTGCCGCTGGTGTAACACATGCTCGAGGCAGCGTTTTCGTCGAACTCGGGCCAGGCATAGGTCGCCGGCTGATCGCCAATCCAGCTCTCGTAACTGCGCAAGCCCGGTATGCCGCTATCGGCCGGCAGCTTGTCGGCGTCGCACAAGGCCACGAAATGCTTCACCGTCGTCATCTTGGCGTGGATCGCCTGGATGATGGGCAAAAAGCTCATGTCGAAACACAGGACCTGGTCCTCGGCATGGTTGGCAATCCAGGCGATCTGATCCGGATGCAGGCGCGGGTTGAGCGTGTGCAGCACCCGCCCGGAACCGCTGACGCCGAAGTACAACTCCAGGTGGCGGTAGCCATTCCAGGCCAGCGTGGCGACGCGGTCGCTGAACTCGAGCTTGAGCTGGTCCAGTGCATTGGCAACCTGGCGCGCACGACCGGCCACTTGCGCGTAGTTGCAGCGGTGAATGTCCCCCTCGACACGACGCGAGACGATCTCACTGTCGCCATGATGGCGCTCGGCGAAATCGATCAAGGTGGAAATCATCAAGGGATGGTTCTGCATCAGGCCGAGCATGGGCGTAACTCCTGTCATGGGGTGGTGATGGGCCAGGCAGCAGTTGGCCGCCAGCAAGTCCCTAGTATTACGCAACTGATTGCGATGGCGGTATGTGTATTCCCCACTTGCCGGTGACGGCATGTCAACTGCGGGACAATCGCCACCATGGACATGCGCACTTCCCCGCCCGAGGCCGCGACTCAGCCGGCCGGGCTTTGCTGGAACAACCGCTTTGCCGCGCTCGATCCGGCCTTCTATACGCGGCTGGAACCGACTTCCTTGCCAGCGCCCTATTGGGTCGGGCAGAGCCAAAGGGTGGCCGAGGAACTGGGTGTCAGCGCCGAGTGGATGGTCAGCGATCAGGCACTGGCGACCTTCACCGGTAACACCGTTTTGCCAGGCTCGGAGCCGCTGGCCAGCGTCTATAGCGGTCATCAATTCGGCCACTGGGCCGGCCAACTGGGCGATGGCCGCGCATTGCTGCTCGGTGAAATCACGCTGGCCAGCGGTGAGCCGCGTGAATTGCAACTCAAAGGCGCCGGCCTCACGCCGTACTCGCGCATGGGTGACGGGCGCGCGGTGTTGCGCAGTTCGATTCGCGAGTTCCTGTGCTCGCAGGCCATGGCGGGCCTGGGCATTCCCACCACCGAGGCGCTGTGCGTGACCGGATCGGACGCGCCGGTGCGGCGCGAGACCATGGAGACCGCCGCCGTCGTCACACGGGTGGCGCCCAGCTTTTTGCGCTTCGGCCATTTCGAACACTTCAGCTACATCGGCGAACACGATCGCCTGCGCGAACTGGCCGACTACACGATAGACCGGTTCTACCCGCAGTGCCGGGACGCTGGTCAAACCGACGGGCAGGAGTATGCCGCCTTGTTGCAAGCGGTCAGCGAGCGCACCGCCGAGTTGATCGCGCAGTGGCAGGCCGTGGGGTTTTGCCACGGCGTCATGAACACCGACAACATGAGCATGCTCGGGCTGACCATCGACTACGGGCCGTTCCAGTTTCTCGATGCGTTCAATCCGGGGCACATCTGCAACCATTCCGACAACCAGGGTCGCTACGCCTACAACCGGCAACCCAATATGGCGTACCGGAACCTGTTCTGCCTGGGACAGTCCTTGTTGCCGCTGATCGGCGAACAGGCGCTGGCCTTGCAGGCACTGGAGTCGTACAAGACCGTGTATCCGGCCGCCTTGCAGCGCCGTTTTGGCGCCAAACTCGGGCTGGACGCGGTGACCGACTCCGATCTGCCGCTGATAGAAGATGGGCTCAAGCTGCTGGCGGCAGACAAGGTTGATTTCACGATCTTCTGGCGCCGACTGAGCGAAGGTGTGGCCGGAACCGGAACCGAACCGGTGCGCGATTTGTTCCTGGATCGCGACGCGTTCGATCGGTGGCAGGCGCGCCACACGCAGCGCCTGGAGCTGCAGGACCAGGCACACACCGGGCACAACATGCTGCGTACCAATCCACGTTTCGTATTGCGCAACCACCTGGGCGAACAGGCGATCCGCGCCGCCCGTGTCAAGGACTTCTCAGCAGTCGCGCACCTGTTGCAACTGCTGGAAAATCCGTTTGACGAGCATCCAGGATTCGAAGCCCATGCCGGTTTTCCACCCGACTGGGCGGCAGGCATCGAAATCAGCTGTTCGTCCTGAGATTGGGCTGAGAGCACCACCATGCCATTCAGCAGACGCAAACGCCAGGCGCCTATCGGTTCTGAAACCCCCTATCATCCTGGCACCCGGATCCATGGCCTGTCGTGGATGCAAGATGCCGGGGTGCCAAGCTGCGGCGGCACCCGCCTCGGCGACTTGTACACCGACAGACTACCCCCTGCCCGACAACGGCATGGCATCAACCGGGCAACGCTTGAATTCAACAACGCATGAAGATACTGATCGATTTTTTCCCCATCCTGCTGTTTTTCGGCGCCTACAAGCTGCATGACATCTATGTGGCCACGGGCGTGCTGATGGCCGCCACCGTGGCCCAGACGGCGATCATGTACGCAGTTGACCGCAAGGTCACGACCATGCAGAAGATCACGCTGGGCATGATCCTGGCGTTCGGCGCGCTGACGCTGTACCTGCATGACGAGCGCTTCATCAAGTGGAAACCAACCGTGTTGTACGCGGCGATCGCGATCGCGTTGACCGTGACGGTCTTGATCTTCAAGAAGAGCTTTCTCAAGCTGATGCTCGGGACCCAGCTCGAGCTGCCCGACCGGATCTGGATGCACCTGAACGGCGCCTGGATCATCTATTGCGTCTTCATGGCGGTCATCAACGGATATGTCGCAATGTATTTCAGCACCGAAGCCTGGGTCGACTTCAAGCTGTGGGGCTATGTGTTTCCGCTCGCCTTCATCGTCGGCCAGGGCTTTTATATATCGCCCCACCTCAAGGGCAGCGAGACTGGCGAACCCGGTGCGGGCCGCTGACGCCATGGCCGCGCCCACAGCCCAGGCCATCGACGAGCGTCTGCGCGCGCGTCTGGCGCCAACCGAGCTCGAGGTGCTGGACGAAAGCTACCAGCACGCCGGTCATGCCGGAGCCAACGACACCGGCGTGGGCACCCATTTCCGGGTGCGCATTTCGTCACCACAATTTACAAATATGGCCCGCGTCCAGTGCCATCGGCTTGTGTATGATGCGCTGCAAGATTTTATTGACCAGGGGCTGCATGCACTGGCGATAGAAGTGGTCCGTTGACGACCACAACCTCTCCCATCCAGGTCCGGATGGGGCGACAAATTCCCCGAACCCGTTGAGAGTAACCATGAAGAGATCCCTGATTGCAGCATTGCTGGCCGCAGCGTTCACCACCCTGGTGCCCGTCGCCGCCCTGGCGCAGAACATCGCCATCGTCAACGGCAAGGCCGTGCCGGCATCGCGCGTGGCGGCGCTGACCCAGCAACTGGAAAAATCCGGCCGCAAGGTAACGCCGGAAATGCAAGGCCAGTTGCGCGACGAAATCATCACCCGCGAAGTGTTCATCCAGGAAGCGCAGAAGCGTGGTCTTGACGCCACCGACGAATTCAAACTGCAGATGGACCTGGCCCGTCAGTCGATCCTGATCCGCGAACTGTTTAACGACTACCAGGCCAAGAACCCGATCACCGACGCCGACGCCAAGGCCGAATACGACAAGTTCGTGTCGACCAACGGCGCCAAGGAGTTCAAGGCTCGTCATATCCTGGTCGAGACCGAAGCCGAAGCCAAGACCATCATCGCGAACCTGAAAAAGGGCGGCAAATTTGAGGAGATTGCCAAGAAATCCTCCAAGGATCCAGGCTCCGGCGCCAATGGTGGCGATCTGGACTGGGCCGCCGCCGAAAGTTATGTGCCGGAGTTTTCCAAGGCCATGGCCGCTCTGCAAAAAGGCAAGATGACCGAGACGCCAGTCAAAACGCAGTTCGGTTTCCATGTGATCCGGCTCGACGACGTGCGTGAGGCACAGCTGCCCAAGTTCGACGAGGTCAAGCCGCAGATCCTGCAACAGTTGCAACAGCAGAAAATGGCGGCGTTCCAAGGGGACCTGCGCGCCAAAGCCAAGATCGAGTAAATCGTTTCTATCATGCCGACGCGGACTTGAGCAGCCACAAGGCGCCGATCAACACCGGCTGGTGCAGCATGTAATACCAAAGGCTGCGTCGGCCCAGCCAGGCCAGGGCCGACCACGGACCAACGGCATGCCACGCAGAAAATGAACCGGCCGCACGCAGCCACCGCGCGCCGGCCAGTACGCCGCACCACACTACGGCGATCCACGGCATCAACGGCACGTAGTCCTCGGTAACCGGCTTGCGCGTGATCAGCCCGAGCCAGTTCAGCGCCGGCGCGTTGAACACCTGTTCCCACGGCGACTGCGCCAGCCATCCGGCCGCACCATATGGCAGGAGCAGCGCCAGCAGGGCTGGCACCAGCAGCCACGCGCCCCAGCCGGCCGTCAGGCGCGCGATGACCAGCATCACCGCCATGCCATGGAGCACACCGAAATAGATGAAGCTATCGGGGAACATCCACCACGATCCGGCACTGACCAGCACGGCACAGCCTGCAACTCGAATCCAGCGCTGCCAGAAACGGGACCACGGCTGCGCCTGATGCATGGCCACCGCCTGGCCCAGGCCGGCGCAAAACAGGAAAAGGCCGAGGATGGCGGTGCGCTGCAGCGTCCAGAACGGGTCGCGGTAAAAATCGAACCGCGCAAAACCGAAGTTGTTCAGGTCAAAGCAGAAGTGGTAGACGGTCATCCAAACCAGCGCCACGCCACGCAAGGTGTCGATGGCATCCAGTCGGTGGCTGCGCGGCGGGGACTTCGGCATGCGGGGCAGTGTAAGGTGCCGGCACGGCTGCAGGCTCGGATTCAGCGAACCTGGTTTCGCACCCTTTGCGCGGTGAACCAGGCGCTGCCAACGCCGCACACGGCGATCAGGCCGATGCCCACCAGGGTCCAGCCATCGGGTAGATGGGAAAAAACCAGCCAGCCGGCGATGACCGCGAAGCCGACCTGGCCATACAGGTAGGGCATCAAGGTAGCGGACGGAGCGTGCTGGTAAGCCTGGGCCAGCAGAAAATGGCCGGTCGCGGCCAGAAAGCCCATGATCAGCATGAGCAGCCACAACAACGGCGAATCGACCTGGGTCCAGGCAAACGGAAGCGCCAGGGACGCCATCATGGCGCCAACCCAGCCGCTGAAAAAATGGGTGGTGGCCGCGTTGTCGACCCGGGCCAGCCGCGCCGTCAGCAGCTGAAATGCCGAGTTGCAGACTATGACACCCACCGGCAGCAGCATGGCCCAGCCGAAATTGGCACCGCCAGGACGCACGATCACCAGCGTGCCAACAAATCCACCCACGACAAAAAGCCATTGCAGCGGTGCCACCGGTTCCTTGAACAGCAGGACCGACAACACCGTGACCGTCAACGGCGTGACCATGACGATGGCTGTGAACTCGCCCACCGGCACATGGCGCAAGCTCAGGTAGGCCAGCAAGGTGGTGACCATCAGCAAGGCGCCACGCAGCAGTTGCAGACCCGGCGCGCGGGTGCGCCAGAGCGCTGCGCCGTGACGCGGCGCCAGCACCACGGTGGTGACCAGCGCCTGGACCAGATAACGGACCCACAAGGCCATCAGAATGGGAATGGCCAGCACGACGATCTTGGTGATCGAGTCCAGAATCGCGAAACACAGGCCGGCGACGACGACGCAGGCAATGCCCGTCAGCGCCGTGCCCTTGTCAGCCGTCATGGAGCCCGGCGCCCAAGCTCTGCGCGCATGCCATGGAACGGGATGGTCATGCCAACGTCATCCCGCAAGGCCCTTCAGGCCCTCGGCCAGACCAGAGGAAACAACGCGTCATCCATCACCGCCCCGTCGGCCAACCGCTCGGTCAAGCCGGGAAATGGGGGCGAGGTGCGCCAGGGTCGTGGCGCGTGGCGCATGTCATCACCCAGATAGCGGGCCGAAAACACCCGCCGGCGCTGGCCCGGCCCCACACCGGCACTGGCGTGCAGCGTCAACATGTGAAACGCCAATACGTCGCCGGGCTGCATGGCCCAGGCGAGTTGGCGATATCGCGCCGGGTCGCCCTCGATATCCGGCAACTCGGCCAGGCTGCCGTCGGGGAACCAGTGCGCCTGCTGGTCGCGAAAAGTCCGCGGCATGTACCAGGTGCCCGCGTGGGAGCCGGCGACAAAGCGCAAACTGCTGGCCAGCGGCACCGGGTCAACCGGGATCCAGAAGCTGACGTTCTGCCGGCCGCTGACGTTGTAGTAGGGCTGGTCCTGGTGCCAGGGCGTGCTCTGGCGCGTGCCGGCCTCCTTGACCAGCAGATGGTCGTGGTACAGCCGTACTTGCCGGCTGTCGGTCAGTTGGGCACAAATCGCCGGCAAGGCAGAGTCGCAAAGAATGTCCCGGTACGCCGCGTTGTCCTGCCAGGTGCAGAAGTCCTCGACGAAGCGTCCCGGATCATCGGGCGCACTGGCCACCATTGCCAACGCACTGGTGTGGGCGAGATTTTCTTCGATGCCCTCGGCCAGCCTTTGCACTTCGCGCGGCGACAACACGCCGCGCAGCACCACGGCGCCATCGCGCCGATAGTCTTCACAGATGCTGCGCGACAGTTTTTCGAACGGCACTTCGACTGCCTTCAGCCAACCCAGCGCCGGGCGTTATGCCAGAGCTCCATCCAGGGGCTGGGCTGGTCGCGATCCTGGTCGGTCCAACTCATCTGAATGTTGCGAAACACCCGCTCCGGGTGCGGCATCATGGCGGTGAATCGACCGTCCGCCGTGGTGACCGCTGTCAGACCGCCGGGGCTGCCATTGGGGTTGAACGGATAAGACTCGGTGGCTGCCCCGTGGTTGTCGGTAAATCGCATGGCCCCGATGACGCGCTTCGCGTCACCGCGGCGCGAGAAGTTCGCATACCCCTCGCCGTGCGCCACCGCGATCGGCAGGCGGCTACCGGCCATGCCGGTCAAAAACAGCGAAGGCGACTGCAGTACCTCGACCATAGCCAGGCGGGATTCATAGCGCGCGCTCTGGTTGGTCGTGAAGCGCGGCCAGTACTCGGCGCCCGGAATGATGTCGGCCAGCTCGGCAAACATCTGACAACCATTGCACACGCCAAGGCCGAAAGTGTCGGTACGTCCGAAAAAGCTGCGGAACTGATCGGCCAGTGCCGGGTTGAACGTGATCGAGCGGGCCCAGCCTATGCCGGCGCCCAGCGTATCGCCGTAGCTGAAACCGCCGCAGGCCACCACGCCCTGGTACTCCGCCAGCGCGGTGCGCCCGGCCAGCAGGTCACTCATGTGCACGTCGATGGCTTCGAACCCAGCTTTGCTGAAGGCGTACGCCATCTCGACATGGGAATTGACGCCTTGCTCGCGCAACACTGCCACGCGTGGCCGCGTTTGCAGCACAGCAGGTGCGGCCGGCGTGAATGCCAAGGCCACGTGAAGCCCCGGATCAGCCGGATCGCCCGCCGCAGCGTGTTCGGCCTGCGCACTGGCCGGGTTGTCGCGCAGTTGGCAGATCTTCCAGCTGACCGAATCCCAGACCTGGTGCAGATCGCGCAGGCTTGCGCCGAACACCCGCTTGGCATCGCGCCAGACCTGGATCTCGCCGACACCCGAATCAATGGCCGACTCCGCGGGCCGGGTCTTGCCGACGCAGTGGCTGTGCTGGCTCAGTCCGTGTTCGCGCAGCACCTGCATGACGGCGCTGCGCTCTTCGGTTCGGATCTGCAGCACCACGCCCAGTTCCTCATTGAACAAGGCCTTGAGCGTGAGCTCCTCGCGCCGTGCCTGCACCTGCGACGCCCAGTTCTTGCTGTCGCCCATATCGGCCCGGCTATCGGTGATGCCGTCTCCTTCGGTCACCAGCAAGTCGACATTGAGCGACACGCCGACCTGGCCGGCGAAGGCCATCTCGCAGACGGTGGCAAACAGCCCGCCGTCGCTGCGGTCGTGGTAGGCCAGCAGCTTGCCATCGGCGCGCAAGGCGTTGACGGCCAGCACCAGCCGAACCAGGTCCTGGGCGTCGTCCAGATCGGGCACGACATCACCGACCTGCTCCAGCGTCTGCGCCAGGATGCTGCCCGCCATGCGGTTGCGGCCCCGTCCGAGGTCAATCAGCACCAGCGTGGTGTCCAGCAATTGGCGATCGAGTTGCGGCGTCAGCGTGCCGCGCACATTGTCCAGCGTTACAAACGCGCTGACGATCAGCGACACCGGCGAAGTGACCTTGCGCGCCAACTTGTCCGCGTCGTCCACCCACTGGGTGCGCATCGACAGCGAGTCCTTTCCGACCGGAATCGAGATACCCAGCGCCGGGCACAACTCCATGCCGACGGCACGCACCGTCGCATACAGATCCGCATCCTCGCCGGGCTCGCCACAGGCCGCCATCCAGTTAGCCGACAGCTTGACGCGAGACAGATCGATCGGTGCGGCCAGCAGATTGGTGATGGCCTCAGCCACCGCCATGCGCCCTGACGCTGGCGCATCCACCACTGCCAGCGGCGTGCGCTCGCCCATGGCCATGGCTTCGCCGCCGAAGCCCTGGTAGTCGGCCAGCGTGACCGCACAGTCGGCTACCGGCACCTGCCAGGGGCCGACCATCTGATCGCGGTGGGTCAGGCCACCCACGGTGCGGTCGCCGATGGTGATCAGGAAACGCTTGGACGCCACGGTCGGATGCGCCAGCACGGCGATCGCCGCGCGCTGCAGATCGGTACCCGACAAGTCCAGCGCCGGGAACCGGCGCGCCACGGTAGCCACGTCGCGCGTCATTTTGGGCGGCTTGCCCAGCAACACGTCCATCGGCATCGCCACTGGCGTCGGGCCTTGCGCATCAACCACCGACAGTTCGCGTTCCTCGGTGGCCACGCCTACGACGGCAAACGGACAGCGTTCGCGCGCGCAGAACGCGGCGAATCGCTCCCGCGACTCCGGCGCGATGGCCAACACGTAGCGTTCCTGGCTTTCGTTGCACCAGATCTCACGCGGACTCATGCCGCTTTCGTCCAGCGGCACGGCGCGCAGATCGAAGCGCGCGCCCCGGCCGGCGTCGTTGGTCAGTTCGGGAAAGGCATTGCTCAATCCGCCCGCGCCCACGTCGTGGATCGCCAGAATCGGATTGGCCTGGCCCAGCGCCTGGCAATGGTTGATGACCTCCTGGGCGCGGCGTTGCATCTCGGGGTTTTCACGCTGCACCGAATCGAAATCCAGTGCCGTGGCATTGGTGCCGGTGGCCATCGAGCTGGCGGCGCTGCCGCCCAGGCCGATGCGCATGCCGGGGCCACCGAGCTGGATCAGCAAGCTGCCGGCCGGGAATTCAATCTTGTGGGTCAGGCCTGCATCGATGCTCCCCAGGCCGCCGGCCACCATGATGGGCTTGTGGTAGCCGCGACGCACCGCGTCCACGTCGGACGTGGCGGTCTGCTCAAACTCGCGGAAATAGCCAAGCAGGTTCGGACGCCCGAATTCGTTGTTGAATGCAGCGCCGCCCAGCGGCCCTTCGATCATGATTTGCAGCGCGCTGGCAATATGCGCCGGCTTGCCATATGTGCCGGCATCGCCCTCGAACGCCATCCGGGAGACGCTGAATCCGGTCAGGCCGGCCTTGGGACGCGAGCCGCGCCCGGTTGCACCCTCGTCGCGGATCTCGCCACCGGCACCGGTCGCAGCGCCGGGAAATGGCGAGATCGCGGTCGGGTGGTTGTGTGTCTCGACCTTCATCAGCACATGCTGCAGCGCCTGCGACGCCACATAGGGCTGCGGCGATTCGCCACTGGCGGACGGGTCGCCCCCGGCGACAAAGCGCTGTACCAACGCGCCTTCCATCACCGAGGCATTGTCCGAGTACGCCACCACCATGTGCTGCGGATGGGTCTTGTGGGTATGGCGGATCATGCCGAACAGCGAGTCGGGCTGCACCACGCCATCGACCGTGAACTGCGCGTTGAAGATTTTGTGCCGGCAATGCTCGCTGTTGGCCTGGGCGAACATCATCAGTTCAACATCGGTCGGGTTGCGCGCGAGCTGCGTGAACGCCTGGACCAGGTAGTCCATCTCGTCGTCGGCAAGTGCCAGTCCATGGGTCTTGTTTGCCAGTGCCAGCGCCGCCTTGCCACCGATCAGCAGGTCGATCTGCTCGAGCCCGGGCGCTGCCAGTTCGGTAAACAGCTTGGCCGCGTCGGCGCGGCTAAACAGCGCGCTTTCGGTCATGCGGTCGTGCAGCACGGTCGCCAGCGCCGGCAACTGGGCTGGCGTGAGCGTTGCCTTGCCAAATAAGGCCAACTTCAAGGCGATCCGGTATTCGACGATGCGCTCGATTCGGTGCACGTCCAGCGCGCAGTTGTGCGCGATGTCGGTGGCTTTGGATGCCCAGGGCGATACCGTTCCCAGGCGCGGCGTCACCACGACCAGTGGCCCCTCGGTGGCACCGGCATAGGGTTCGCCGTAATTGAGCAAGGCGGCCAGTTGCTGTTGCAAACCGTGCGATGGCGGCTGATCGGACCAGACCAGATGAACAAAACGGGCGTCGATGCGCACGACGCGGTCGTCGACCGCCTGCAGACGCGCCAACAGTTGTTGGGCACGGAATGGGCCGAGCGCTGTCGCGCCTTCGTATGAGGTGATGGTCTGGGTCACGGATTGGAATGCAAAAGGTCGCGTCGGAGAAGGGGCGCAGGGCGTGGCTCTGATGTGGCCGAGCCGGTGCCGCGATTTTAACGGGCCTGCGGTGGGATAATTGACCGATGACAATTACCTACAAGGACGAAGCCGGCATTGCCGGAATGCGTGTCGCCGGACGGCTTGCATCCGAGGTGCTGGACTATCTCACGCCCCATGTTGTGGCTGGTGTATCCACCAACCACCTCGACAAGCTGGCCCATGACTACATCACCCAGGTCCAGCAGGCTATTCCCGCGCCGCTGAATTACCGCGGTGGCGGCAACATTCCATATCCCAAGTCGATCTGCACCTCGGTCAACCACCAGGTCTGTCACGGCATCCCGAGCGACAAGTTGCTCAAGAAGGGTGACGTGCTGAACATCGACGTCACCGTCATCAAGGACAGCTGGCATGGTGACACCAGCCGCATGTTCATCGTCGGGGAGACCTCCATCGCCGCCAAGCGCCTGAGCAGCGTCACCTACGAAGCAATGTGGCGCGGCATTGCCATGGTTCGCCCCGGTGTGCGACTGGGCGATATCGGCTGGGCCATCCAGAAGTTCGCCGAATCGCAGGGGTTCAGCGTGGTGCGCGAGTTCTGCGGCCACGGCATCGGCCAGGTCTTCCATGAAGAGCCCCAGGTCCTGCACTACGGCAAGCCCGGCACGCTCGAGGAGCTCAAGCCGGGCATGACCTTCACCATCGAGCCCATGATCAATGCCGGTCGCAAGGAAATCAAGGACGGCCCTGAAAAGGACGGCTGGACCATCGTCACCAAGGACCACTCGCTGTCGGCCCAGTGGGAACACACCGTGCTGGTGACGCCGACGGGTTACGAGGTCATGACCTTGTCGGCCGGTAGTCCGCTGCCGCCGGATTTCGTGAATGGCTGAGCTGACTCTGTCCGTCGCGTCTCCGATGCGTGCGGTGCAGGAGTTGCGCGATGATTTCCGCACCGAAAAGCGGGCCCTGCTCGAGGACATCCGTGCCAGCGTGGCCTCGACCCGGGCGGTCGGCAAGACCCTGACCCAACTGTCCCGTCTGGCCGACAAGACGCTACGCGCTTTGTGGGAACAAGCCGGGATGCGCGGACCATGTGCGCTGGTGGCTGTGGGCGGATACGGCCGTGCCAAGCTGTTCCCGCACTCGGACGTCGATGTGCTGCTGCTGCTGTCCGACGATCAAAAGCCGGAAGACGACAAGGTGCTGCTCTCGTGCATCGAGACCTTCATCGGCAGCTGCTGGGACACCGGTCTGGAGATCGGCTCTTCGGTGCGCACCGTGGCGCAATGTGTATCCGAGGCTGCCAAGGATGTGACGATACAGACCTCGGTGCTCGAATCGCGCCTGGTGGTGGGCAACCGCCGCCTGTATGGCGAGTTGTGCGACCGCCTGCGCGACGCAATGGATCCGCGCGCTTTTTTCGTGGCCAAGACGCTGGAGATGCGCCAGCGCCACAACAAGTACGAAGACACGCCCTACGCGCTCGAGCCCAATTGCAAGGAGTCTCCGGGCGGGCTGCGCGATCTGCAGATGTTGCTATGGGTGTCCAAGGCTGCCGACATGGGCAAAAACTGGGACGAGCTGGCCCGTACCGGCCTGGCGACACCGTTCGAGGTGCGGCAGATCAAACGCAACGAAGCGCTGATGCGCTTGATCCGCATGCGCCTGCACCTGATCGCCGGCAGGCGCGAAGACCGCCTGGTGTTCGACTTGCAGACCACGGTGGCCGAATCGTTCGGGTATCGCACGCCGGAAAACGGCACCGTGCCGTTTTCGGTCGGCGTCACCGAAACCTCGGCCAAGTCAACGCGCCGTGTCACCGTGGTGCGCTCCAGCGAAGCCTTGATGCGCCGCTATTACTGGGCGGCCAAGGCGATTACGCAGCTCAACCAGATCGTGCTGCTCAACATGGAGGAGCGCCTGTACGGCGCCTCCGAGCAGCCCCGTCCGCTGAACGCCTGGTTCAACGTGAAGGCAGGCATGATCGATGTGGTCAGCGACGACATCTATATGCGCGAACCGCATGCGATCCTGCAGACCTTTCTGCTGTACCAGACCAGCAGCGGCACCAAGGGACTGTCGAGTCGCACGTTGCGTGCCCTGTACAACGCGCGCGGGGTCATGGACGCGAAGTTCCGCAACGATCCGGTGAATCGCGCCACGTTCCGCGAAATCATCATGCAGCACGATGGGCTGACCCATGCGATGCGCCTGATGAACCAGACCTCGGTGCTGGGACGCTATCTGTGGGTGTTCCGGCGCATCGTCGGACAGATGCAGCATGACCTGTTTCACGTCTATACGGTCGATCAACATATCCTGATGGTGTTGCGCAATGTGCGGCGCTTCTTCATCGTCGAGCATGCCCACGAGTACCCGTTCTGCTCGCAGTTGGCCGCCGGCTGGGACAAGCCCTGGATCCTGTACGTGGCGGCCCTGTTCCACGACATTGCCAAGGGACGCGGCGGTGACCACTCCAAACTCGGCGCCACCAGCGTGCGACTGTTCTGCCGCCAGCATGGCATAGCGCGCGAAGACGCACGCATGATGGAGTTCCTGGTGCGCGAGCACCTGACGATGAGCCATATCGCGCAAAAAGCCGACCTGAGCGATCCGGACGTGATCATGCGGTTTGCCCAGCGCGTGGGTGACCAGCGCCACCTGACTGCGCTGTATCTGCTCACCGTGGCCGATATCCGCGGCACCTCACCCAAGGTCTGGAACGCCTGGAAAGGCAAGTTGCTGGAGGACCTGTACCGCTATACCGCGCGGGCGCTGGGTGGCGAGGTGCCCGACCCGCAGGCCGAAGTGCAGGCGCGCAAGCGCGACGCGCTGATCAAGATCGCGCTCTATGCCCTGCCCCACGAGGCGCACAAGCGGCTATGGGACACGCTGGACGTGGGTTATTTCATGCGCCACGACTCCGCCGACATCGCCTGGCACACACGGCACCTGTCACGCCATGTCGGCGCCGACAAGCCAATCGTGCGGGCGCGCCGCTCACCGGTGGGCGAAGGCCTGCAGGTCCTGGTCTACACACGCGACCAGAGCGACCTGTTCGCACGCATCTGCAGCTATTTCGATCACGGTCATTTCAGCATCCTGGAGTCGCGCATCCATACCGCACGCAACGGTTATGCGCTAGACACGTTCCAGGTTGTCACCTCGACCATGCCGGAGCACTACCGCGAACTCATAAGCATGATCGAGTCCGGTCTGGCCGCGGCCATTGCCGATACCGGCCCGCTGCGCGAGCCGGGGCGGGGGCGCGTGTCGCGCCGGGTGCGCAATTTCCCGATCACGCCGCGCGTCACCTTGCGTCCGGACGAAAAGGGTCAGCGCTGGTTGCTCAACATCACAGCCAGCGACCGGGTCGGCCTGCTCTACGCGGTTGCGCGCGTGCTGGCGCTGCACCAGGTCAATCTGCACCTGGCCAAGATCGCCACGCTGGGGGAAATGGTGGACGACACCTTCCTCATCGATGGGCCGCAGTTGCAACACAATCGCGACCAGATCGAGATCGAAACCGAGCTGCTGCAGGCGTTGTCCTGATCACACCAACACCCGGTTGGGCGAAGCGGGCGGTTCTCAGTCGTCCTGCGCGGCATCCAGTCCGGGAAACAACACCTCGGTGAAGCCGAAACGACTGAAATCACGCACCCGCATTGGGTACAGAACGCCGATCAGATGGTCGCATTCGTGTTGCACCACGCGTGCATGGAAACCATCGACGGTGCGTTCGATCGGATCCCCGTACGGGTCAAATCCGGTGTAATGCAAGCGGGCATGGCGCGGCACGATGGCGCGCAGGCCTGGCACCGACAGGCAACCCTCCCAGTCGTCCTCCAGTGCTGGCGCGCCCGGCGCTGGCTCCAGCGGCGTAATCACCGGATTGATCAGCACGGTGCGGGGAATCGGCGGCGCATCGGGATAACGGGGATTGGCGGCACCGGTACCGAAGATCACCAGTTGCAGGTCGACACCAATCTGCGGCGCCGCCAGTCCCGCGCCATTGGCCGCATGCATGGTGTCGAGCATGTCGCTGACCAGCAGATGCAGCGCGTCGCTGTCGAACTCGGTCACGGGCTGCGCCACGCGCAACAGCCGCGGGTCGCCCATCTTCAAAATTTCACGTACCGCCATCGAGTAACTCCTTTAGCTGGGCCTCGTCAATCACAGTCACACCGAGTGCCAGTGCCTTGTCCAGCTTGCTGCCGGCCTCCGCACCCGCCACCAGATAGTCAGTCTTCTTGCTCACCGAACCGGCCACCTTGCCGCCGGCCGCCTCGACCTTGTCCCTGGCCTCATCGCGGCCCATGAACGGCAAGGTACCGGTGATGACGAAGGTCTTGCCGCTCAAGGGGCGCGCAGCCACCGGCGCCGGCGCGCCCTCTTCCCAACGCAGCCCGCAGGCGCGCAGCTGCTCGACCACCTCCCGGTTGTGGGCCTGGGCGAAGAAGGTCAGCATGCTCTGCGCCACGATCGGGCCCACATCGGCAACCTCGAGCAACTGCTCCTCACCGGCATCCATGACCGCGTCCAGACTGCCGAAATGCCGCGCCAATTCCTTGGCCGTGGCTTCGCCAACGTGGCGTATGCCCAGACCATAGAGAAAACGCTGCAAGGTCGTGTGCTTGGATTTCTCCAGCGCATCGAGAATGTTGCGGGCCGACTTATCGGCCATGCGCTCTAACCCGGCCAACGCGGTGAGCCCTAGCCGGTACAGGTCGGGCAAGGTGCGCACCACCTGGGCATCCACCAGCTGGTCGACCAGCTTCTCGCCCAGACCCTCGACCTCGACCGCCCGGCGCTGCGCAAAATGCAGGATCGCCTGCTTGCGCTGCGCGGCGCAGAACAAACCGCCGGTGCAACGGTAATCGACCTCGTCCGGCTCGCGCACGGCTGCAGAGCCGCAAACCGGGCAGACCCGGGGCATGGTGAACTGCGCCGCGTCACCAATGCGCTTGTCGGCCAGGATGGACACGACTTCGGGAATCACATCGCCGGCGCGCCGCACCACCACGGTGTCGCCGACCCGCACGTCCTTGCGCCGCGCCTCGTCTTCGTTGTGCAAGCTGGCATTGGTGACGGTCACGCCGCCGACAAACACCGGTGCCAGTTTGGCCACCGGCGTCAGTTTGCCAGTGCGCCCAACCTGGATCTCGATGCCGAGCACGGTGGTCATCTGTTCCTGCGCCGGGTACTTGTGCGCGACCGCCCAGCGCGGCTCGCGCGTGACGAATCCCAGGCGTTGCTGCAGTGCCAGCGAATTGACCTTGTACACCACGCCATCGATATCGAATCCCAAGGTGTCACGCTGGGCGCCGATACGTGCGTGGTAGTCGACCAGCGCCTGCGCGCCCTCGGCCAGCGCCACCAACGGACTCACCGGAAAGCCCCACAGGCGCAGTTGCTGCAGCATGCTGTAGTGATCACCGAAGGCCGGTCCACCCTGCTGCGGCGCCGCAAGCTGGCCCAGGCCATAGGCGAAAAAACTCAGCGGCCGCCTGGCCGCGATCGCCGGATCGAGCTGGCGCACTGCACCGGCCGCCGCGTTGCGCGGATTGACAAAGGTCTTCTCGCCGCGCTCGCCCGCCGCGATGCGCCCTCGCTGGACGTCATTGAGACGTTCGAAGTCGTCGCGCCGCATATAGACCTCTCCGCGCACCTCGAGCACGGGTGGCGCGTCGGCCGGCAGGCGCAGCGGTACCTGGCCGATGGTGCGCACGTTCTGGGTCACGTCTTCGCCGGTCTCGCCGTCGCCACGGGTCGCGGCCTGCACCAGCACACCATCCTGGTAACGCAGGCTCATGGCCAGGCCATCAAACTTGGGTTCGGCCACATACCCGACCGGCGCATCCTGTTCCGACAAGCCAAGCTCGCGCCGCACCCGCGCATCAAAAGCCGCGGCCCCGCTGGCCAGGGTATCGGTCTCGGTACGAATGCTGAGCATCGGCACGGCGTGGCGCACCGGCGCGAAACCGTCGAGCACCTTGCCGCCCACACGCTGGGTCGGTGAATCGTCGCGCAACAGATCGGGCCGCCGCGCCTCGATGGTCTGCAACTCCTGGAACCGTTCGTCGTAGGCCGCGTCGGCCATGGTGGGCGCATCGAGCACGTAATACGCGTGCGCGTGCCGGTGCAGTTCGGCGCGCAACACCTGGGCGCGCACGGCGTCGGCGTCGCCTGTATCAGGGCCTTTGCGTGTTTCCTTGTTCACGAGAGTTCCCCGCCGGGCCGCACCACACCTCCGGTCACGAGAACAGGCGTCGGGCCAATGCCGACCCGGCTGCCAGATCGCGCCGCTCCAGTGTGTCGTACAGGCCCTCCAACTCGCCGCCGATGGCGTCCATGGCGTCACGCGGCAGCACCTGACCGTTGTCGTCGGTGATGATGCCGTCCATGGCCTGCGCCAGGGCATGCGCCACTTCGCGCAAACGCACGAAGGGCCGTTCGGGCCGCTCTACCTGGGCCGCGTCGAGCCCCAGCGAAACCTGCCGCACCGCGGCCTGGGCCGGATCGTCGGCCAGTGCGGCCTGGGCGTCGAACAACAGGCTGAGCACCGGTGGCATGCCCGCACCGCTGGCCGGCAACACCATGCGTCCGGGCAGGGCGCCGAGAATGAAGCCCAGCCGCGCCGCCTGCTGCTGCACATATCCAGGGCTCCAGGCGGCACTCTGGGCGCGCAAGGTGAAGCCCAGTTGGGCATCGTGGCCGCTGGCGAACTGGTCCAGCTCACGCGCCCGCGCAACTTCCTCGAGCATGTCGGGGAAATCGGCCGTGCCGCCGATCGCATCGCACAATGCCTGCGTCTTGGCGACAAACTCGGAAAATTCAATTTCGTTGAGTGCACCAGATCGATTGGCCAGTTGCACGCCGGCCTGCAGTGCCTCGTAGCGCTGTCCGGGCACTGGCGACTCCCAATGCCGGGTCTCGCTGTTGAGCCCTTCCACGGCAAACGGCTTGCTGCCGACGCGCCGCGTCGTTGGCATGGAGGCGACCACGGCTTCGCCGTGCACTTCGGCTTCGAGTGCAATGGGCGCGATCACGTCGATCAGCGCATCAAGACCCGGTCTCTTTTCCGCTGGCAGATGCAGCGGCGCAGGCGGCACCTCGAACGCATCCGGGTCCAAGCGGGGTTCAATGGCCTCACCTGGCTCGGTGGGCCGGTTGTCATCGGCGCCGGATTGGGCCTGGCGGGGCGTAACCTTGCGCGCCGACCAGGCGCCGTGCGCCACCACGGCAGCCAATACCAGGCCGCCGGCAATTGCAAGTCCGATTTGCAAGCTACTCATAAATGTCAGGCCATTTCAGTCAGGTTGACCGCAGCGTCCATATCCACTGCCACGATGCGCGAGACGCCTTGTTCCTGCATCGTGACCCCGATCAGCTGTTGTGCCATTTCCATCGCAATCTTGTTGTGACTGATGAACAGGAATTGCGTCTCCCGGCTCATGCTCGTGACCAGTTTGGCATATCGCTCGGTATTGGCATCGTCCAGCGGCGCATCGACCTCGTCAAGCAGGCAAAACGGCGCAGGGTTGAGCTGGAAAATGGCGAACACCAGTGCGATGGCGGTCAGGGCCTTCTCCCCACCAGAAAGCAGATGGATGGTCTGGTTCTTCTTGCCCGGGGGCTGGGCGATGACCTGAACCCCGGAGTCGAGGATTTCCTCGCCGGTGATCACCAGCTTGGCGTTGCCGCCACCAAAAAGCTCCGGGAACATCTTGCCAAAATGCGCGTTCACCGTGTTGAAGGTACCCGAGAGCAGTTCGCGCGTCTCGGCGTCGATCTTCTTGATGGCGTCTTCCAGCGTGCTCATCGCTTCGTTAAGGTCCGCAGACTGGGCGTCCAGAAACTGCTTGCGCTCGCGCACTGTGGTGAGCTCGTCCAGCGCCGCCAGATTGACGGCGCCCAGAGCGGCAACATCGGTGTTCAGCCGGTCAATGGACAGCTGCAGGCCACTCAAGCGTACATTGCCTTGCTCGATTGACAAACGAATCGGTTCGATCTGCGCATGCGCGTCATCGAGCAGTTGCCGGTACTGCTCGCATCCGAGGCGGGCCGCCTGCTCCTTGAGTTGCAGGTCGGTGATCTTCTGGCGCATCGGGTCGAGTGCGCGCTCAAGCGTCAGGCGGCGTTCGTCGCTGGCACGCAGTTTGGCGGTCAGGTCATCGTATTCGCTGCGCCGCGCGCCCAGCGCCTGCTCGCGCTCAAGCTTGACCGCCAGCGCACTTTGCAGACCCGCCTGCGCGGCCACGTCACTGAGCCGGGCAAACTCCTGCGCCGCGCCCACTTCTTCCTGCGCAATCGACGCCGACTGCTGGTCCGCCGTTTGCATCGCGCGCGCCAGTTCGGATTGCCGTGCCCCCAGGCTGCGCAGTGCGAACTCGGCTTCCTGGGCCTGTCGCTCCACGCTGCGCTGTTGCTCGCGGCTTTCTGCCAGTGCGCGTTCAGCCTGGATCACCCGGTCATCGAGCTGGGCGTGGCGTTCCTGGGAATCTGCCAGCTGCATGTCGAGTTCTTCGAAGCGCGCGTCCGCCGTGACCCGGCGTTGCTGCAGGTCTTCGATCTGGACATCGATTTCAGCCAATTCACCGCTGAGCTGGGTGCCCCGGGCGCGCGCCTGTTCGGCCAGTTGACGCAAGCGCAAGGTCTCCACCTGCAAGGCATGGGCCTGGCTTTGCAGCTGTGCGGCATCTCGGCGCAGTTGCACCAGGCTGTGTGTGGCCTCGGCCAGCGCCGCCTCGGAGCGGGCCAGATGCTGGCGGCTCTGATCGCAGATCAGCACCTGCGCGCGCAGTTGTTTCTCCAGGTTCTCGATCTCCTGGGCCCTGGCCAGCAAGCCCGCGCGCTCAGAATCGGGTGCGTAGAAGTCGACGCTGTGGGCGCTCACGGCGTGCCCGGCGGGTACAAAGATCAGCTCACCGGGCTGCAGGCGCGCGCGCGCAGCCATGGCCGCCTCCATGTCGGGAGCTGTATAGCAATGCTGCAGCCAGCTGCGCAACACGCCAGCCAGGCCGGCATCGGCCAGTTCCAGCAGATCCGAAAGGCGCGGCAGCTCCGTGGCGGCCTGGGGCGCGGACGCATCTGGCGGGCTGAAGAACACCAGCTTGGACGGCGGCGCTTCACCCACGAAGGCGCGCACCATGTCGAGCCGCGACACCTCCAGCGCGCCCAGCCGCTCGCGCAATGCTGCTTCGAGTGCGTTCTCCCAACCCTGGCGTACATGGATGCGGGTCCACAGGCCGGCCAGCGTATCCAGGCCATGCTTCTGCAACCAGGGTTGCAACTTGCCATCGGTACGAACCTTCTCCTGCAAGGCCTTGAGCGCTTCCATGCGCGCTGACAAGGACGCCTGCTGGCTGGATTCGGTATTGACCGCTTGCTGATGATCGCGCCGGGTCTGTTCCAGTACGGGCAGGCCGTCCTGCAATTCGTGCAGACGCGCATCGGCTACTGACGCGGCCTCCCTGGCCTGCTCCCACTGGGACTCCAGACTCAGCAGTTGGGTCTCGTCGGGCACTTGCAGCGCCCGCTGATCGACCTGCAGCCGCTCGCGGCGGGTCTCCAGCTGACGCGATTGCTCCTGCACGCTGCGCTGCTCGGCCGCCAGCACCTGGATCTGTTGCTGCACCTGGCCAACCACCGCGCGCTGCTCGTTGGCCTGCAGCTGCGCCGACCGCACGGATTCCTGCAGTTGCGGCAACTGCTGGGCATGGTCCTCGACCTGCGCCGACAGGATGGCGCTTTGCTCCTGGCCCGTCTCTGCCGTCACGGCCAGTTCGCCCAATTCACGCTCGGCGTCCTGCTTGCGCGTGATCCACTGGGTCGCCTGCTCCTTCAGGCTGGCCAGCCGCTGCTCGGCGCGCTGGCGCCCTTCCACGACAAAACGGATCTCGGCTTCAAGCCGGCCAACCTCGGTGCTCGCTTCGTACAGCGCACCCTGGGACTGATTGACCTGGTCGCCCGCCGCGTAGTGCGCCTGGCGCACCGTCTCCAACGCCGACTCGATCTGGCGCAGATCCGCCGTCTGGCTTTCCATGGCGTTGACGGCGCTCTGCACATCCTGCTGCACGCGCGACTGATCGGACTGCGCCTCGGCCAGTTTGAGGTACCACAGCTGGTGCTGGCGCAACGTGACATCGGCCTGCATGCTCTTGTAGCGCTGCGCGACTTCCGCCTGCTTTTCCAGCTTGTCCAGGTTGTTGCCCAGCTCGCGCAGGATGTCCTCGACGCGGGTCAGGTTCTCCCGGGTATCACTGAGCCGGTTCTCGGTCTCGCGCCGGCGCTCCTTGTACTTGGAGACGCCGGCCGCTTCCTCGAGGAACAGCCGCAACTCTTCCGGCTTGGACTCGATGATGCGGCTGATCGTGCCCTGGCCGATGATGGCGTAGGCACGGGGCCCCAGGCCAGTGCCCAGGAACACGTCTTGCACGTCGCGACGGCGTACCGGCTGATTGTTGATGTAGTAACTGCTGGTTCCATCACGGGTCAGTACCCGTTTGACGGCGATTTCGGCGAACTGGCCCCATTGCCCACCGGCGCGGTGGTCGGCGTTCTCGAAAATCAGCTCGACACTTGCGCGGCTGGCCGGCTTGCGGCTGGTCGTCCCGTTGAAGATCACGTCTTGCATGGATTCGCCGCGCAATTCGCTGGCGCGACTCTCGCCCAGCACCCAACGCACAGCATCCATGATGTTGGACTTGCCACAGCCGTTCGGGCCGACCACCCCCACCAGTTGCCCAGGCAGCTGGAAATGGGTGGGCTCAGCGAATGACTTGAAACCCGACAACTTGATTGAATTGAGGCGCACGGACTACGTAATCAAGTGATGAATGGCTTGGTCGATCCAGGGGGTTTGGCAGCTACCGCGGGCGGCGGCACGGCGGTGGCAATGATACCTTGTCACGCTTTCGCTGCCGCTCTGCGCGGGCCGCGTTTGCCATGTCCGCCACGGGGTCAGCGTGTTAGCATGCTCCATACCGTGGCCAGCCATGCCATTGCGGCTTGGCGCCCCGGCATCTCCGTCACAGCATCGGGAGAACGCATGAAGGACGAGATCGACGATCCACGGCGCCAGGTACTGATTCAGGCACTGGCCGCAGGACTTCTGGGTGCGACACTGACACCGGCCCAGGCCGTCACGTTCGGCTTTTTCGGCAACAAGCCGTCCAAGTTGCCGCAAGGCCAGTCGATCTACGGCTTGTCCGGCGATGTCATGGTGAACAACCAGACGGCGACGCTGCAAACCCGCATCAACCCGGGCGACACGGTCGAGACCGCGCGCAACAGCGAAATCGTGTTCGTTGTCGACAGCCATTCGATGATTCTGCGCAGCGACAGCAAACTGGTCATCGAAAAGCCGGAGGCCTCGATCACGTCGTTCCTGATCGGCGGCTTGCGCATGCTCAGCGGCAAACTGTTGTCGGTGTCGCGCAACTCGAATATGCGGGTCACCTCGTCAACCGCGACCATCGGCATCCGTGGAACCGGCTTTTATATCGAGGCCGACCCCGAGCGCACCTATTTCTGCAACTGTTACGGCGTCACCGACGTCGAAGCCAGTGCCGACCCGCAAAGCAAGGAAACCATTTCCGCGACCCGCCACGACCGGCCGGTGTATATCGTGGCCGATGGTGCTGCGGGCAACAACATCCGCAACGCCCCGTTCATCAACCACACCGACCAGGAGTTGTCGTTGATCGAGACGCTGGTGGGGCGCAAGACGCCGTTTGTGTTCTCCGGCAGCACCTATACGGGGCCGCGTCGGACCTACTGAAATTGCGGTAAAGGCTGGCGTCGGCCTCTGGGCCTGCAAATGCGGCAAAGGCTGTCCTCGCTGGCGTCGATTCAGGCTTCGCCGCTCGGAGAGACCGCTTTCCGCGCCGCAAGCACGACGGCCTGCCAGTCAGGGCAGTGCACACGGCACACCGCGCGGCAGGCAGCGCACCTCCTGGACTACTGCGGAGCCCCGTTCAGGATCCAGTTCAGCAACTTGTCATAGTCTTCACGACCAGCCTGACCCGGCGTGAGGCTGGCGTTGAACCCGGTAAGAAGACCGCCGTTGTGGTGATTGCCCGAAGGCTTGCGCAGCAGGGGACTGGCCACGATGTCAGTGAAATTGATGCGTCCGCGCACCTCGGTATACAGCCACAGCGCATTGGTGGCGTCACCCGAGTTGCCGGTACCGGCCCGGTCATAGTCGGCGTACCAGATCGGCGGAATCACCGAGCCGTTGCCGCCGATTCTGTGACAGGTCTGGCATCCGCCACCGCCCGATTGCAGCATCAGCTTGATGTCGGAGAAGCGCAGCGCCGAAGGGGTGTACGGCAGGCTGTTGTTCACCACAATGGTCAGCGTAACCGGTGTACTGGCAGTGCCACCGCCGTTGCTGGCAACGAGTTGGACGCCATAGCTTCCGTTCTGCGTCGCGGTGAATGTCGGTGACGCCGTCGTCGCATTGGTCAACATCGCGCCGCCCAGCGGTCCGCTCACCAAGGACCACTGGTAACTGCTGGCATACAGGCTCATCGCTGCCGACAAGGTCGTGGCGCCCTGCTTGACGACGCGACCCGGTCCCGGATCGGCTATCGGCCGGCCCGGCATGCTGGCGCCATCGGCAAAACCCGCGGCAAAACCGCCGCCACGGAGATCGCTGACCAGATAGTTGCCCATGGTCTGGAACATGCTGGGCGTGCTCCAGTACTTGTCGTAGATCAGTTTGGCCAATGGCATGTTGCCGCGGTCGACGACCTGGCTCTTGATGTGATCCTTGTAGCTGTCGAAATGCGGGAAAGTCGAAAAATCGATGTCCGACTGGTTACCGGTGCCGCGCAGCAGATGGCATACCCGACAGGACTCGGCCTGCACATTGAGATACAGCGTCGACTGGCCAGCTATGGCCCAGGATGCCTCGACATAGGTGTCGATCGGGAGGGTGGTCGAATTGGGCAGACCCACGCCACCATACATGTCCTTGAGATGGATGGCAGCAGTGCCCTGGTATTCATTGCGCCCCGCGGTGCGCCGGCAACTGTCTTCCGGCCCGGTGGGAATGGCCGGGGCCAGGCCTGGCGCTGGCAAGGGCATCGAGCACAGGACCATCTTGTTGATCGCCTTCATCGCGGCTTCCTGCTCGGCGCGGCTGAATCCCGGAATGGTCGAGTAATCCAGGGCGGCCGGCTCGAACGGATGCAGTTGCGACTGCGTGTCGCCCCGATGCTGCGAATAACTGCTAACCACCAGTGGGAACAGCGTCTTGCCGGTCACCGGGTCAGGTGGCGTCAGCGGGTCGCCGCGCCCTCCGTGGCATGAGGTGCAAACGGTGGGCATGGCCTTGTCAGGCCGACCGTCCAGGCTCAGCGTGGTCAGGCGCTTCTCGGTCACTGGGTCGTAGGTATAGAACTTGACGAAATTTCCATCGGCAGGACGCCCGCCCGTGCCGGCCTTCGGGCCGGGGCTGAACTCGATGGCATTGGTGCCCAGATGCCATTTCGAGGCCCGGGTGATGGCGGCCTCCAGATTGAGCGGCGTATAGCCGCCGTATGCGCCCACCAGATAGTTTTCAACCAGGAATGCCAGGGTGCCATCCGGATTGCGGTGCGCCACCATGCGCCGGCCATAGCCCAGGTCGCGCTGGTCACCGATGATCACGGAAATTTCGGTATGCCCGCCGGTCGTGACACCGATGTTGTTGGCGACCTTCCACTTGGCCAGTGTGTCCCTGGCATTGGTCGGATCGATGGCCTCGTAGTAGGCATTGGCGTATTCCACCTCGCCGACCTCGAACAGGCCGTCGGCGCGCACGATCGGGTTGGGATAGAGCAGAAAGCGGTCTAGTCCCGTGGCCTGGGCCGCGCCGCGCTCCCCACCGGTTGATATGTCGCCGGACGTGCTGGTGCCACCGCCACCACCACCACAGGCCACCAGCAGCAAGGCTGCCGCGACCGAGCACAGATTCTGCAGCCAACGTCCCATTTTCATCGTCTAATTCCTAAAAGCGCATCAGATACACCAACGACAACTGGTTGGCCGTATAGCTACGTGGTGATGTCACAAAACTCGGGCGAAGGCCCGGCGTCGAACGGATATGGCGCCAGGAGAAGTCGATCGAATCGCGTGGTCCCAGCCCCAGGTTGTAGCCCACTGTCAGCATGGTGGTGCTGCCCCGGAACCGGTAGCTGAATAGCTGGCCTCCAGGATAGGCGTCATCTTGTGCAAAGACGTCGGCGACGGTGACGGCCTCGAGCGAGGCACGGCCGGTCGACACGATATCGCCACGGCGATACTCGGCGCCCATGTAGAGAATGTCCTTGTCGTTCAGCGCGTAATCGATGTTGCCGCGGATCGCGTTGTCGCGCGTGCTGAACACCTGGCTGCTGGCATTGCGCAGGTTGTGCGAGAGCGCGGCGAACACATTGATGCGGTCCGTCAGGGACTGGCGCACCGACACACCGGCGGACAGGCGGTAGCCGTCGCGCAGTTCCGACTCGAACGCATCGCCCGATAGACGGGCAAATGCGCCAAACGTGGGCTCGTCAAATTCGGACGAGGCGCGGTATTGGTACTCCACTTCGCCCGTTATCGACGCACGGCTCAAGCCGTTGTAACGGCGGAATTTCTCGCCACCGATATTGCCGATCCACAGCACCTGCGAATTGGCAGAAATCGGCTGGCGAATCGCCTTGCCTACATTGAGAGAGTACAGATGATCGCCTACGCGATCCGGTCCCGCTTTGGCACGGGTCACGTTGTCGTCGTAAACAGTACCCGCCTCCACCTGCAGGTTCAACGGCTCGTCATGTGCCGACTCGGCGTTGTAGGACATGAGGCGTGGCAGCCCGCGGACATCGAAGTCCTTGCTCAGGCGCAGGCGCAAGGCATGGGTGGACGCGTTCGCAAAGGAGTGGCTGAGCTGGTATTCGACTGACAAGGTCAGGCCATCGCGCAGGATAAAGTCACTGCCCAGTCCCAACATGACCGAGTTGCGCGGCCCACCTGCCGAAGGCAGCTGATACAAGGGCCCACCCAACTGGTCTGCATACTGGATATAGGCATCGCCGGAGCGTTTGAGTTCATGCCGGTATTCGACGCGCGCCCGCGGCACTACATAACCAAAATCGGCGGCATGGATGGACTCGGCCCGCATGCCCAGCGCGCCCTGGATCGACGTCGAGGTTTGCCGCACATAGCGCAGCGCGTACGCCCCTGCACCGGTTTCCGTGCTGGCGTTCAGACGGTCGGTCGAAAAGTCTATGCGGCCGTAAGGCGACAGCAACAAATTGCCATTGCGGAACTCATAACCACCGGTGAGGGAGCCGAACACCTGGCTACCGCTGCGCTTGCCGTAGGCGAAATCGCCGATGGGTGCGACAAAGCGGGTGCTATCGAAGTCAAGCGAACCAATTCCGAGCAGGCCATCCACAAAGGTCGTCGGCGTCGGCTGGTAACTGCCATATACCGCCAGCGAATAGCCTTTGGCCCGGTTCACCGAACCGTCGGTTCCGATCAGCGTCTTGTCGCGTGCATAACCCAGACCCATGCCCAACGCCAATTGGTCGCTATATCGCTTGTCTGCCCCGACGGTAATGCCGTCCGAACTGAACTCGGACCGGCTGAAGCCGCCGCTCGCATCACGGGTACCGAAGCTGGCCACGCCCTCAATCCAGTAGCTGGTGCCGCCATCCGCGCCGGTGCTCGGCTTGCCATTGAGGCCCAGGCCGGACGCGACTCCCGACAGGTTGACCGAGCGATCCCTGACCAGCGATATCACGCTTTCTGCCAATGGCAGCGACTGCACACCCAGGCCAGCGGTCAACGCGCGTACGACGTCCGATTCGCGTGCCGGGACAGGCGCATGGTTGGCCGCCAGAGTCGTGATCGCACCCGGCGTCTGCGCAGGCACCGCGTTGTTGCGACCGGCCAGCCAGTCGGATGCCGCGGCGGGCGCAGGCGTCGCGGTCGTGGCGGTAGTTACACCGGCACCCGCCAGTGCGGCGCTGCCGAACCCACCAACGGCAGGTGTGTCGATGCGACCCTGCAGACCAGATGTAACAGCACCCGGTTCACCCGGACCGCGGTGCAGGGACTCCATCCGGCGCTGAAAATTCGAGATCTGGGCACGCGAGAATCGTTGGGCCGTCTCGTTCTGTGCCGACAGCAAGGCTTTGACAACCGGATCCTGGGTCGGGTCCGGGCGCCCGGTCACCGTGACCATGACCGTGCCCTGGGGTGACGTGCCACCGGCTCCGGAACCGACGAACGTGAACGAGTCGGCACCAAAGTAGTTGTTGACTGGGGTGAAGGTGACCCTGGTTCCACTGACAACTGCCGTGCCGTGTGCCGGCGTGGCGACGATCGATACACCGGTCGGTGCGAAGCCACCGAACAGGCATTCGGCCAGGTCCCGTGTGGTCGGAGTGTTCAACGGGACCGACATTGCGCAAGTGCTGGGCGCGGATACGCCCACCGAGAACGGAACGACCAGGTTGCCAGTACCCACCACGTTACGCGCACCCAGGATCGCTGAATAGTTGCCCGGGGTGGTCGGTGTCCCGGAGATCGTGCCGGCGACCGCATCCACCGTCAGGCCGGGCGGCAGGCCGGTTGCCAGGTAATCCAGCAACGCCGGGTTGGTCGCAACGATCTGGATCGGCGTGATCGCCACGCCGGCCGGCATGCTGGCAAGGGTCGGGCTGGTGATGGTCGGAACGCTGCTCGGAGTGACGGTAAGCGCCAGTGTGAAAGGCGCGCTGGTGCCCGACACGTTCGAGGCGCTGAGCACGGTCGAAACGTTGCCACTGGCCGTCGGCGTGCCGCTGATGGCACCGGTGCTGGTGTTGAGGCTCAGTCCCGATGGCAACTGGCTTGGCGCCACGACGGAATAACCGGTGATCGGACCATTGCTGGCAACGATCTGGTAGCCGGCAAACAATGTGTTCACAGTCGCCGTCGCGGTCGCGGCACTGCCGATGACCGGTGCAGTGTTGGGATTGATCCGAATCGTGACCGGCACTGCGCTGGTACCGGTACCCACGATGTTCGTGGCGTTGACACTAATAGCGAAATCACCACTTTGACCCGGTGTGCCGACGATCTGGCCGGAGCCATTGACCGACAGGCCGCTGGGCAATCCGTTGGCACCATACGTCAGGATCGCCGGATTCGTCGCCGAGATCTGGATCGGCGTGATCGGTGTACCGACGGTTCCGGTCGCCAGCGGCGAGGCCTGTAACGGCGCACTGACCACCGGCAACGCGACCGGATTGATCGTGAAGCCCAGAACGAATGGCGCACCAGTGCCGGCGGCATTGGTCGCGCCAAGCGTGGTGGAGAAAGCGCCGCTGGCACTCGGCGAGCCGGTGATCGTGCCGGTGGTCGTATTCAGCGACAGTCCCGGTGGCAGGACCGATGGCGGTACTACGGCATACGATGTGACAACCGGGTTGGTAGCGGTGATCTGGTAGACCGTCCCGGATGCAGCGTTGACATTGAGGGTCACACTGGCTGCGCTATTGATTGTGGGCACCGTATTCGGGCTGATGCGTATCGTCACCGATGACGCGAAGCCGGTTCCCGATGCATTGGTGGCCTGCGCCACCACGGCGAAATCGCCACTTTGCGTTGACGTTCCGACGATCTGCCCGGAGCCATTGACCGACAGGCCGGTGGGCAGCCCGTTGGCACTGTACGAAAGGATCGCCGGATTCGTCGCCGAAATCTGGATCGGCGCAATCGCTGTACCGACGCTTCCGGTCGCCAGCGGCGAAGCCTGCAACGGTGCAGTGACTACCGGCACCGCGACCGGATTGATCGTGAAACCCAGCACGAAGGCTGCACTGGTGCCGGCTGCATTGGTCGCGCTAAGCGTGGTGGAGAAAGCCCCACTGGCACTCGGTGAGCCGGTGATCGCGCCGGTGGTCGTATTCAGCGACAGTCCCGGTGGCAGGACCGATGGCGGTACCACGGCATACGATGTGACAACCGGGTTGGTGGCGGTGATCTGGTAGACCGTCCCGGATGCGGCGTTGACGTTGAGGGTCACACTGCCGGCGCTGTTGATCGTGGGCACCGTATTCGCGCTGATACGTATCGTGACCGGCACTGCGCTGGTACCGGTACCCACGATGTTCGTGGCGTTGACACTAAGGCTTCGTTAACAAATAAGTTGTTCAATATTTCATAATCGGATATTCTCCGATGCATGGAAATTGATTCGCCCGTTGGACAACGCTGGAATGTGATGCGCGATGCGCTCAATGAGCGTCAAAGGCG
>Ga0209702_10000034_pt1 | contig 222774 bp, 179 predicted proteins | sample FRY01_FD_187210 | JGI IMG/M metagenome (GOLD analysis project Ga0209702, IMG submission 187210) | Freshwater microbial communities from Lake Fryxell liftoff mats and glacier meltwater in Antarctica - FRY-01 (SPAdes) (version 2) | ecosystem: Environmental > Aquatic > Freshwater > Ice > Glacier...
TTTTTATCAACAGCTTCCATGTTACCTCCTTGCGCCACTTGCGGTGAGGCGGTGTCTTGGAACATCCTAGAACCGCCAGCCGCCCCAGGGAGTGCCGGAACCGTCCAAGATTACCGTCGCTTGTGGGATGTTGCAGTCGAGAGACTACCCGACCTAAGGCTACTGGCAATTCCTGCACAAGTGCGAATCTATGCCCGATCTTTGACCTACAGCTGATGACAACGGAGTGATCGTTCCTATTGGCGTTTTTACCTGTTGATCAGTGGGACCGCCAATCGGTGCTGGTCTCGTGCGTCGCCCCGGTGGAGGGCGCTTCGGGCCCCGGGGAAGGCCTAAAGGTAGGGTGTGAAGAGTCGCATCACGCCGCCCCGCAGCCGCCTGAAAAACCCAAAGGCCCGGACCTCGTCGATCGTAAACGGCGTGGCGCTCGCGACCTTCGCGTCGATGAGCGCGTCAAGGCTCCCGACCAGCTCTGAGTCGTAGCATTCGACGTTAAATTCGAAGTTCAATCGGAGACTTCGGGGGTCGAGGTTGGTCGAGCCGATGAGGGCCCATGCGTCGTCGACGACGATGACCTTGGAGTGGTCAAAGTGCCCCATGGTGCCGATGATGGTCGCGCCGGTCTCAAGGACATCTTGGAGGAAGGACTCGCTGGCCCACTGGACGAGCCGAAGGTTCAGGCGCCTCGGTATGATGAGCTCCACAGAGATTCCTCGCATGACGGCGATCCGGATCTGCGAGAGCATCTCGCCCTCGGGCAGGAAATAGGGCGTGACGAGGCGCACTCGCGTGCGCGCGCTCGCGATCGCGCCGAGGACCGTCCACCTTAGCGCGTTGAGGTCCACGTCCGGCCCATCGGTGATGCCGCGCGCGAAGACAGGGCCAACCGAGGAGAGCTCGGGGTACCAGCCCTCCTCGGTCACCTTCCGGCCCGTCGCGAAGGTCCAGTCCTCGTGAAACGCCCGCTGGAGGTCCGCTACGACGGGGCCTTCGATCGCGAAGTGCAGGTCGAGGGCCGGATGTCTCGGAGACTCTAAGATGTTGTGCCCATGGCGGATGTTGATGCCCCCCGTGAAGCCGCGCGTGCCGTCGACGATGAGCAGCTTGCGGTGGCAACGGAGGTTCGTGTACTTCCAGCGCCACGGCGGAAAGAATGTGGGGTTGAAACGAGCCACATGCACGCCCCGCCGCCGCAGCGGTCGAACGATGCTTGGGAAGGAGTAGCGCGCGCCCACGGCGTCAATGACGACCCGCACGTGCACACCGCGGTCCACCGCGTCACCGAGGGCTTCGACGAAACGCATGCCGAGCTGGTCGCTGTCAAAGATATAGGAGGTCAAATGAACCGTGTGGCGGGCGTCCTTGATCGCGGCGAGCATCGCTGGGAAGGTCTCGTCCCCGTTGACTAGCGGCGATATACGGTTGCCGGATAAGAGGGGTCGCCCCGAGACGCTATCGCCGAGTCGGGCGAGGGGCCCAAGGTCGGCCACCTCGGGGTGCGGTTTGGCGAGGGTCTTCCGCGCGTCCAGCCAAGTGCTGCGGCGCAGGCGCGTCACGGCGTTCCGCTTCACCCGGTTGATGCCGAAAGCCCAATAGAGCATCGCCCCGGCGATAGGCAGCAACACGATGACTCCGGCCCAGCCGAAGGCAGCCCGCACATCGCGCACGTTGAGCACCGCGTGCGCGAACGCCACGAAGAACGCCGCCGCCGCGACAAAGGGTAGGACAACCGTTAAGGCGTCGCTGAGCGGCGATGGCATGGGCTAGTCCTCCCGTGAATCCGACCGGCGCTGTCAGACATGCCGCCAAAAGCGTTAGCCTACGTCTTTCGTCAGGCGGTCGGCGATAGCACCGCCAAGCCACTTGAGGTGCGCGCGCCGCTCGGCGAGGGCCGCGGGCTCCATCGGGTCGGTAGGCCAGAAGGAGCGGACCGCGCCCGCGAAGAGATAGTAGTGCGTCACGGCGCCGGCGATCGTCATGTAGAACTGGCGCGCCGACATGGCGCCGTTCTTCGGTAGGAGCCCAGCGAAGGCCGACTCGACCAGCTTGTAGAGCTTCTCTTGGCTCTTGCGGATGAGTGGGAGCTTGTCCTCGTCTTGGCGGGTCAACTCGGTCACCACGAGGCGCGCGAAGAGGTGGTTATTGTCCATAAAGTCGGCATACGCGGTCAGCGCATTCTCGACCCGCGCCGCGAGGGTCCCTTCGGCCTTAACCGCGGCCTCAAGCATGGACGCGTGGCTGTCGAAGTAGCGCTCGAGGACCTTCTCGAAGAGCTCCGTGCGGCTACCGAAATAGTAGAAGATTAGGGCCTTGTTGACCTTCGCGCGCTCGGCGATGTCGCGGAGGCTGACCTGATCGGGGCCTCGCTCGGTCAGGAGCTCGTCGGCGGCGTGGAGGATCTGGAGCGCACGCACTGAGGTCTCGATGGGGGTCTTCGAGCGGTGGGGCTGCGGTTTGTCGTCTTCAAGAATCATGTCGCTCATTGGGTTCCCCTGTATTTTTTGAGTGTGAAGCGAATCGTGTGGCGGCTTCGCCTGATTATGCGGAGGTTAAGCAGCAATGTCGAGGACCAGCGCGTTTCAAAATATCAACAGTGTGTTCATCGGTCAAATCAGATCGTGACTTTAGTAAATACCCTTCCACGCTGGATCCCACGCGGCGAATCGCGACGTCATCTGCTGGAGATAGAACGGAATCTCGACGTAATCCTGTAGCTTGAGGCAGGCGAGGTTGGCGGCGCAGGTGCAGGCAAGATTGTCTGTCGCGTCACAACCTGGTGAGCCGTCCGTGAAAGATCCGTCGGCTGCGACGGCCTGTAGCGTCGGGTCGAACTTCACGATCGGTTGACCCGTCGTCGGGTTTAGTCTCGCCTTATACCAGCTCGTGCCGTCGGTCCCGGTGACGGTATCGACTTCATAGGCGTCGCCCATGAGCTCGTTTGCGTATTCGAGGACGCGGGCCGCGATGCCCTTTTGGACGGTCTTGCCGAAGATCTCTTCCGTGCCAAAAGTGCGCGCCACGAAGGATTTTCCAACCGGGTTGTGGAACTGGATCTGGTTCGGGCCGCCGTACTCCAGGTTGTGGCCGTACTCGACCATACGGAGCTGATCGATCCACCCTTGCTGCTCGTTCTCGGGCAGGTAGATCATCGTCCATGCGATCAAGAACTTCTGCTGCTCCCAGCCGACCTGAGGGTCCAAGACGGCCGTGTGTTCCCACGCGCCCTCGCCGAAGGGGGTGCTGTCGATGTCCCCATAGCGCGAGCACACGAGGGACTTCGCGTTCGGGATGCAGATCTCGGGGCCCTCTGGGCGCCACCACGACGTCCACGCGATCGGCGAGGTCGGCATCTTCTGCGCGTCCACGAGAGGCATACCGGAGGCGTCTGCTTGGATACGCGCGCCCTTGAGCCAGTCGTCGCCGGTGAGGTTATTGGCCAGCCAGCGTCGGTAGCCGTCGGGGAAGAGGTCGGCGATGGACACGCTGCGGTAGCGGGGGTCGAGGAAGTCGCCGCGGGTCGAGCTGATGAAGTTATCGACGGACTCGGTCATGAGCATCGCGGACCACGTCTTATCGTAGTAGCTGCCAGCGTTGATAGTGTAATCATTGCTATATTCGCCTCGGTCGTCGGCGAGGCGATTTTCAAGCGGGCGACCGCCGAAGCCCACGTTCTGCCAGCGGCCCGTGGCACCGTTGGGGATGATCGCGCGGATGGTGCCGGGGGTGCCCCACGCGTCATCTTCCGAGCGCAGGACATCGTCGCCGGCCGGGTAGTAGTGGTTGCCGCTCTGTGGGCGGGCCAACAGGCGCGTAAACTGGTCAAAGGCGATGCCCGCCGCGAGTACGCTGTCGGGGAACCAGAAGGGGGCGACCGAAGGCCAGAATTGGTCGAAGTTCCAACCCTCCTCGCGCGCGACGTGCTCGTAGATGTTCTTTATGAGGCCAAGGCCCTTGGCCGCATCGCGCAGCTTCTCCTGGTAGCGGCCGAGGCTCCGATAAGCGGCCGAGCGTATGCTGAACTCCTGCCTTCCGCGGCGGAAATTGTCGAAAATATGGAGCATTTCGTACTGGGTGATCAGGAAGTTGAAGATCTCGTATGCGTCGGCGCCATTGTCGTTGCGGTAGACTGAGAGGTTGCCAAGGTCGGCCCAGTCGTCGGTGCCAAAGCCGTAGGGGACGCGGGTCCGGTTTTCTTTGTCGAGGGACGGACCGCCGGAGTAATAGGCCCCGCCCTCGGCGCGCGATGGCATCCGGAGCTCGCTCCAGGTCACGTAGTCGACGGGCTGGGTCTGGCAGCGGGTATAGGCGCCGTTGACCTTGACGATGCGGGCGTCGAAGGTCGGATCCCAAGCGCCAAGCGCGGCCTCGTCCCAGTGGGCTGGCTTAAAGAGCTCGGCGTTCACTGGTTGGCAGTTTTTGATGAGGTCATAGTTCTTTTGGATCTGTGAGTAGTGGATCTCATCGCTTCCGATTTGGGGCGCGAACCCAAGGATTCCACCGAAATTGTCCATCTTTGAGAGCGCGCCGATGCTACGCGGCGTGCGCGCCTTGTAGCTGTCGTCAGCGTAGACGGACACGACGTCGCCGTAAAACATGCGTGCAGCGGCAAAGTCATAGACGCCAAGGCCCTGGGTCTCTTGGGTGCCCTCGCCGGGGTACTCCATGACCGTGCTCTGCATAAACATCCAAATAAACTGCGACTGTTCGTCCGGAGTGACCGGGTCGAAATAGCGAGGTCCAACGCACCCCTCGCCCGTGGCATCAAGGGACTCGCAGGCGCGGGAGACCGAGCCATCCTTCGTCCGAAGCTGCCAATATTGTGGACGATAGTTGTATGCGTCGGAGCTACTTACGAAGTTGTGACGCATACCGACGGAGTGCCCCATTTCATGGATCATCACGCCCTTGTGCACGCGCTGCGCGAGGAAGACTCGCATCTTCTCGGCGCGGGCCTGCTGTACTGCCGGCGAATCATCGGGGTTGAAGGCTCCGAATTTCTTCTGGAGGAGGGTCGCGACGTCGACCATCGCCATAGGCACCGGGGCCTCATGCAGCATACACGCGCCTCGCTCCGCGAGCGCGAGCTCTTTCATATGCTCAAAGCTACGGATATTCATGGGATTTGCTTGGCGGATGGGGCTCGTCGCGTCGAGGACCGCCCCGGCCATCGGCATGCCCTGCGAGCCCGCGAGCTGTTGCATCATCGGCGTCAACAGGGATGCCTCTAGGGGGCTGCCGGCGAGGGACTTCATCCGCGCCGTGTAATTCGGGGCGTTCGCTGACGGCGCCTTGCCGTGGGCCGTGACCTGCTTGATCTGCGACTTTACGGCGCTGATACGCGCGCTCATCGCGGGGTCGATAGCGGCCTTTCCGCCCGCAGCGGCCTTTCCGAAGGCCTGCGTCATTGACGCGTGACCGGCGCTGTCCATTCGCGGCAGCGCGCCCCCTGCGCCGGCCGCCTCGGCAGCGCGGGCCCACTCGTCGACGTAGTCGCCGTCCGTGATGTCCTCGGTCGTCAGCTCGCCGCCGATATAGCGGGCGACGTCGATCATGTTCTGGCTCCAGCGGTCCGTGACCTGCGACCAGACGTTGATGCTGGCCGAGACTTTCTCGCCCGTGAGGGGATCCTCGGCGTCGGTGTAGATGCCCCACGGCGACTGCGACTGCGGCTCCTCTATGACGTTGACCTGGTGATAGCGGAGGTCTCCGCGGCGCGCTTGGAGTGCCTCGCGACAGACCTCAGCGTCTTCGGGCGGACGGCAATCGACGGCGGCGACTCCCGCCGGCAGGCGCGGGTAGCCGCAGAGGGCGTGATCGTTGGTCTCGACGGGAGAGTGGCACAGGATGACCATCTCTTTCATCTTTGCAATTGCAATGATACCCGCGCTGAAGCCGCGCGCGCCGCCGAGCTCATCGGCGAGGGCAGCGCACCTGGCTTCATCCTTATTGTGGTCGACGTAAGCGCGCCCGCTGCGGCAGTCGTCGATCTCGGTCGCGAGGTACAGGGCGTTGTCGTTGTCTTCGTCCTGGCCCGCATAGACTGGGAATAGGGTCGCGCAGTCGGCGCCCTTGATTCGCCGGCATTCGGCGTAGCGCGCCGTCATCACGGCCGAGCGCATCGCCACGTCCCACTCCTGAGTCGCCCACGCGCTGCTCTCGAAGTAGAGCGGATCGCCACCCTCGGCGTAGTACCAGACGACGGGTTTTTCGACGCGGGCCGTGTACGGCAGCGTGCATTGGTGACGGAAGACGTCACACCGCGAGCCTTTACCGACGACCTGGCACTCGTCGGCGGTCCCGTCGCCATCAATGTCGCGGTTCGGGTCGGCGGCAAAGGCGGTCGTGATGGTCGTATTGCAGGGCACGGAGCCCTTCATCGCTGCCGGGTCGGTGTAAAAGTGGCTCCGATCCCATATGTTGTAGCGCGAGATGAAGCGGTGCCACTTCGCGTCGCTCATGCCGTAGTTGCGCGCGAAGCCGAAGCGGTCCTTCGTGAAGGGCCCGAAGGCCTGGAAGCGAAAGCCGTCCCAGTCCGCTGGTTCAAAGTCGAGGTCTTTCACCGTGCGGAACGACAGGCGGATCGTCAACTCGGCCGGGTTACAGGTGCCGCCCGGCCACGAGCCGCCGAGGAAATCGTTTTCCAGAAAACAGGCAGGAAAGGCGTCGATACCCCAGTCAAACATCGTCAGATCGATCAGCTGTGGGCTGGCGAAGGCCTTGGTCGTGATGTCGAAGTAGCCGCTAGCCGCGTCAAAATAGGGCGCATCGCGATCGTTCGGGTCGCTGATCCAGTAGCCCATTGGCTCGTAGGTTACGCCACCGTCAATGCCGAGGAGCGACAGCGTGTCAAAGTCGTAGGTGTTGGTCGCGAGGTTGGTCGAGAAGTCCACGCGCATGTAGGCGCGCTCGTACCACGGCCGATCGATAGCGTTTTCTTCAATGACGTTGAGCTCTTCGCCCGTCGTGGGGTTGTACTGCTTTGCGACATCGAAGTGCGACTGGATGCGGAACATGGCCGCGATCACGCCGTCATTGATCGCCTTGCCGGCGCCCTTGCCGTCAGAGCCCTCGATGCGTTCGTAGGCTACGCGGGCGATTAAGTGCTGCTCGGTGATCTGCCACCGCACGCGACTTAGCGGCTGGGAATAGGTGGACGTGAAGAGACCGTCCTGGTTCGCGCCATAGCCGACGTCGACGAGGGTCCCCTGCATGTAGAATTCGGGATCGTCGTTCGTCTCCAGGACGCTCTCGCCGACGAAGAAGGTCTTCGGCAAGGCGTTCGGCTGGACACGGTTGATGGCGGGCCTCTCCTCGGCGCAGCCCGCAGCGACAGGGGCGCATAGCGCGAGCACCACGAGCGCGTTTTTGACACGAGATATTTGACGTCCAAAGGAGTTCTGCATGGGGCCCTCAATCAACGGAGTGCGCGGATGACGCCAGCGACGTCAAAGCGAATGTCAAAGTAAAGATTCGTAAATGTGTTCAGGCCGGGGGTGTAGCGGCTGCTGTCCGGGGCAAGCTGGGGCGCAAAGGTGTTGAGGCCGATGCGAAGGGACATTGGAGGCCACGGGATAAAGGTGGCGCCGAGATCGACGTAGAGCGCGTGGCGCGTGTTCGTCGGCGTCTGGGGCGTCAGCGAGATGCGGTCGTCTTCGACGGACCCGTAGAGCCAGCTCACGTAGGCGAGCACGTCCGTCGACACCGAGCACCACGGCGCAAGAGAGAGCGATATGCTGAGGCCGTGGCCCAGACGATAGCTGCTGTTCCGCGAGCCTGTGTTGGTGAAGCTATCGCAATTCGTGTCTCCGCCGGGGACGCACCCAAGGATATGCGGCGACTCGTTGACGGCCGTCGTGTAGCGGTGAAAGAGCTTCGTGAAACTGACCGAATACCCAATCGTGAGACCACCAAGGATGTCCTCGAAGGTGCGGCTGAACTGGATGCCCGGCGTCACGGTCGCGATGAGCCCGGCTGCCTGCGACCACTTGCTGAGGGGCAGGGTGAGCCCGAAGGACGCGCTAATGTCGACGTCGATGCCGGGGATGTGCGCGACGCTGGCGATACTATAGCCCGCCCGGAAATCGCCCCAAAGCGTTTCATTCCGGTAGGTTGTTGAGTCGTCCTGCGTAAACTCGTGCTGAAAATTGACCCCGATCCCGATGGAGCTCTCTTTTGTGAGCCAGTAACGCGGCGAGATATCGACGTACTCGCTGACCGTCGGGTTCCACGTCAGCTCGGCTGAGCGGTCAAACGCGACCACGCGCGCCATCGTGCGCATCAGCACCGATGACTGCCGAAATCGATTGAGGATTCCCGCGTCGGCGTCCGACGCGGCTTCGCCCTCGTCAACGGCGTTGAGGACCGACCGGCTAATGCCGACTTGCGCGACCTGGTGGCCCGATTCATCGTCGGGGTCGGCGTCCGGCGCGGCGCGGCCCGGCGCGCCATAGGCGAGCACGATCGCGAGCAGGAGCAGCGCATAAACGCGATGGGGGCGCATGCGTGTGAAAACCTTGGATAAGGACCTGGTGAAATATCCGGGCGGCGCTCCGAGTTCGCAACACTCCCGTCGAAGGACGGTGCTTATCTGGAAACTCGCGGGACCGCCAGCGCCTTGGATTTCCAAATTCTGAACCCCGCGGGGCCGGCGGGCAAGCGCCCTAGCTCGGGGCGGGGCCGTCGTCCTCGCCGACCGCAATATGGGCCGCGAGATCGTCGAGGCCGGCCGGACCGGCTTGGCGCTTCAGCGTCAGGCCGCGCGCGGGGCCGAGGCTGGCGCCGCGCAGGACCGCGAGGCTGCCCTCGGCGGCGAGCCGGAGGACCCGATAGAGCAGGCCCTCGCTGAGGTCTAGCGGTTCGACCGAGCTCAGCTGCGGCAAGGGGCAGTCGAGGGTCACGACCCTGTCCTCGAGGTGCGTCGTTGTCCCCGGGAAGAGGTTTTCCACAAGGCCAAGCATCGCATCGTTGTCTGCGAGGACCTCAAAACGGAAGGTCGTCACGTCGCGCTCGTTCGCGGCGCCAACCAAACGCTCAAAGAGCATCCGCCCCAGACCGTGCCCTTGGGCTTCGTCCACGACCGCGATCGCGGCCTCGGCTATGTGAGGTGGGTCGATGCGGACAAAGCGCGCGATCCCGAGGCCCGTCTCGCTTCCATCGTCTTCGAGTCGGCCAACGGCCAGCGCGAAGTGGTCCTCCTGGTCGATCTCGGTCAGGTATCGCAGCTCGGACGCCGTGAGGTGCTCTCTATGCGAAAAGAACCTTAGAAATCGAGACTCTGCGCTCATGCGCTGCATACCCTCGAGGATACCCTGCTTGTCCTGAGGGCCGACGAGGCGGAACGCGATGCGCTGTCCCTGTCGGTCCACGGTCTCTTCTCGATATGTCGGGGTGTATTGCCTAGGCATGTCGTGACTGTAACCTAGGCGATAGGCCGAAGGAAGCGCCGTCCACCCCGTCGTCGGTTCACCGTCCTGAAGATCAGGCCGCGAGTCCCGCCACGCGCCGCGAGATGACATCCGACAGGGCCATCACGGTGGCCTGCGGATTGACCGCCGAGGGCCCTGGGAAGACGCTCGAGTCCGCGACCCAGACACCGCTGACCCCACGCAGCGCGCCGTCCGGCGTCACGGGACCGCGCCGCGGGTCGCCGCTCATCCGGCAGGAGCCGAACATATGGTTGAAGGTCATATGACAATGATGTGGTTTGACCCGCGGTGAGAGCAGGGCGTCGCTGTCTTCCGGCGTGCGCATCTTCTCTGGTACGCCCCAGACGGAGGTCGTCACGTGGCGCGCGCCCGTCGCCAACAGGCCGTCCACCGCGATCTTGACCCCACGCATGAGGGGCCGCAGCTCGGCGTCGGGGATGTTGATATACAAACCAGGTAGACCGTTCTTGCGCGCGAAGACCCGCCCTGTGACCTTGGCCTTATAGACGAGGGCCATCGTCGCGGTCTGCCTGATGTCGTCGAGGATCCCGTACCAGTGCTCGCCGATCCCGCCCCAATTGACCGAGATGAGACCCGGCGCGGCCCACAGGGACTCGTATTTAAGACCCTGAATCTCTTCGGATATCGCGCCCCACCCTTGGGTGGCGCCGAGCCACGGATCGATGTCGTAGTCCATGACGCCGGCGATCCCTGAGGTGATGTGGACATAGAGGGATTTACCGACCCGATGCCCGCCATGAAGCCCGCTGTTGAGCAGGATGACCGGCGAGTGTGCGACGCCAGCGGCCATCACGACGCGCGGCGCCATGACGCGGAACTTGCCGACCTTCTGCCAGGTCGCGATGTCCATCACGTGGCCCTCGACCCCAATGGCCCGGCCGTTTTTAACCAGCACGCGTTCGACGACGCTGTTGGTACACACGGTCCCGCCCGCCTGCGCAAAGGCGGGAAGATAGGAACGATCCATCGACTGCTTCGCGCCGGTATGACAGCCGGTGATGCAGTCGCCGCAGCCCTCGCAGTTGGAGACCGCGCGCGGCAAGGGTTTGCTGGGGATACCCGCGGCCGTCAGGGCGTCGCGGATGCGTAGGTTTCGATGCCCCATGACCTCGATTGGTGTGGGCGCCGTCTTTGTTCGCTCGAAGGCGCGCGTGAAGGCGCGGTCGAAGCCTGGATCATAGAGTGTGGACCACAGATGATCTTCGCGCGCCCACTCGTGCTTCACCCATTCAGGGAGCTTTAACATAATTGCGGAGTTAACCACCGACGAGCCCCCGAGACAGCGGCCCATCATGGCCGGGTTCGGGCTATTTCCGGCGACCATCCGCATGCCGCCTTCCCAATAATATTTCGCGAGAAAGTGCGGGGCGTTCCGGGTCATGTCGACCGTCTTCACCTCGGGGCCGGCCTCGAGGAGCACCGTCTTCATGCCCGCGGCCTGAAAGTTATCCGCGGCGACCGAACCTCCGGGGCCCGAGCCGATGACGATGACGTCGGCCTCCATCTCGTAGCCGCCGCGCAGATCTTCAAGGTTCTTGAACATGTTGAACTCCATATAGAACGTTGAACGTGCGATTATTCCTGGGTGGGCTGCGGAGCCAGCTCTAGGTCGGCCAGCTTTGGAAACGCGACGCGGGTAATACCGTAGGTCTCGTTCTCGGGATGCTCGCAGGCGGTCTTGACGCCCACGCGGCGCAGCGCGGCTGGGTGCGCCATATAGAGCATCGCGGTCGAGCTCTTGATGGCGTCTCCCAAAAAGCGCAGGGGGACGATCTGCGATGATCGCCAGTAGTTGATGAGCTCAGCGCGCCTCTTGACCGCCATCCGCGAGAAGGGCACCGGCCGCGCACCGAGCAAGCCCCCGCCGAGCTCGACCGTCGTGTAGAGGGCCTCGAGCGTGAAGCGTGTCTCTGGCGGTAGTGCGTCAAGCCACGGATCGAAGGCCTCCGCGAGCTGGGTCTCACGCCAGTCGGGATAGCTGAGGCAGCCTTCGGGGAAGGCGGCCTCAGCACAGGCGATAAAGCCGCGACGGGCGACCGCGCGAACGGGTTTCAGGAGCAGCGTCATAAAATCCATAGACACCTCGCTAACATGTTGCGCGACGTTTCACCATGATAAAACCGAACGCTCGTTCTGTCTACGCAGGACCGCGCCGCCGTTAGTGATGCGCGTGTCCCTCGATGTGCGCCAGGCGGTGCTTCCATGCGCTCTTTGGGTTCACCAAGCGCCTGATCCACGCGGCAAGGACCGCAGAGTCGCGCGCCGCGCCTTCGTGAGCTGTGAGCGCATCTGAGACCCCAAGGAAGATCGCGGCGGTCTCCGGATCTCCCGTGGCCGCGTGCACATCGGCGCCGAGATCGAGCATCATCGTCGAGGCATCCTTGGCGCCCTTTTCCGCCCACCAGGCGTCAAGGGCGGCAAAGCCAGCCTCCTCGACCCGCGCGCAGAAGGCGGCCTCGTCCGTCGCGGCGTCGCTATGCAGCTCCGGTCCGAGGCGCCTGTCGAGCTCTTCACCGAGCTCGTCGGGGACGGCCGCGGGTGCATTTATTTTGTGTTCAAACAGAATGGTCGGGGCGTCCGTGGTCGGTGTAGGCGCGATCGTGGCGCGAGCGTTTGCGCGTTCGGGATCCGCGCCGAGGGTCCGGGCGCGCTCAGCCCAAGTCAGAAACCCAGGGTAGGCGGCCGGTTTTGCGCGCCCCACCACCTCGAGGGCCTTCGCGGTCACCTCGATGATGCGCGCGGCGACGTCGGCGTGTACCGGCGCGAGGACGCGAATCCCGCGCGCCGCTGCGGACTCCTGGGCCCTCTTGTGAATTCGTCCCGCCGTCATCTCAGGGTCGATGCTGGCGCCCTGTTCGTTCGACGCGAAGTCAATCCAGCCGCCGGCGGCGCCCGGCAACGAGCCGACAAGCAGCTGCATCGCGCCGCCCAACGTCGGCGCATAGGCGATGCCGATGCGATCGAGGGTGACGGTGGGCGTCAGGTCGATGCCCCCCTGCGTGCGGAATTCACCAGCGATTCCAGCCGATTTTAGCTTGTAGGCGGCTGCCCGCGCGGCCTTCTTGAGGGACTTCTCGGCCGCGGTCTCGGCCAGCGCCTCGAGGTGGGCGCGCGCGCTCTTGGCGGCGAGCGCTTTGCAGATCGAGGCGGGGTCGGCCTTGCCGATCGCGGCCTGGAATGCGGTCGCGCTCTCGACCGTGGGCGGGGTCGCGAGATAGGTGGTGAGCGCGGCTGTGGTGGTCGGGTCGTTCTGGGTCATGGTATTCGCTTGGTATTGAAAGTAGTTTGTGGGGCTCAGGCGCCAGTGACGACCGAGTGAGCGGCGATCACGCGGGTCTGCCCGTCTTGTGCCTCGAGGGTCACGTCGCCGACGAGCTTAACGCCCGCCTCAAAATAGACATCGCCTCGGACGGTCAACGCGGTGAGCTCGCGCAGCGATGGCGCCCCGTGTGGAAAGCGCGCCTCGAAGGCCGCCATGGTGCCGAAGAAGCGCTTATCGAGATCGATCGGGATGGTGGCGGGGTCGCGTGGGCCGGCCGCGTTCACGGACCCACCGGGGCCATCTTCATAGAGATCGGAGCGCAACCGCAACAGATCGCCGGTGGTCTTCACGGGCAAGAATCGCGATCTCTCGACCTCAATGGCCGACGCCCCCGGGAAGACGCTGATCGCGGCGCCCATCGCGCTCTCGAGCTGGTGTACGGCCGGTGACGCCGGGTCCGTCGGGACGAGGGACTTGTTGTTGCGAATCAACGGGAGAGGCAGCCTATAGGCGTGGGTCTCAAGCGCGGTCCGGAGCGCGGCGAGGTCCACCCATAGGTTATTTGTATTGAAATAACGATGGCGCCCAATATCCTGAAAATACGCCAGATCCGACGCCGGGCATTGTGCGACTTCGCGGAGGGTCAAGCGCCCGTCGGAGTTGACCGCGAGGTGGCCGCCTTTGGAGTCGCTGGCCGTGCGGCGGCAGACCTCCATGACGAAGGGGCTCTCATGGGCCTTCATCCACCCAAGGATGGCCGGGTCCGGCGTCGCGCCGAGGTTGTCCGCGTTCGCGACGAAGGCGTAGCGAAAGCCCGCGGCGAGGAGGGCCTTGAGCGTGCCGCTTGTGTGGAGAGCCAAGTAGATGTCGCCATGCCCGGGGGGGCACCAGCGGTCATCCTCGGACCAAGGGCCCTCGGGCGCGGGCGAGAGGTCCGTCGCCAGCACCTTTGGGATTTGATGCTGCACAAAGGACACAGGTACCGGCGCCTGCCCCGCGATGAAGCCCTCACGCGCGGTGAGGACCGGGACTGAATCGGCCCGCGTCCGGAAGCTGTCCATCAGGACCAGCGGAACACCGGCGCCGGTCGTGGTGCGCATCGCCTCGACCTGGCGCGCGATCGTCGTCAAAAAAGACTGTCCGTCGCGCGCGACGAGGCCGGACTTCGCGCGATATAGGCCCATCGACGTGCCGAGCCCCCCGTTTAGGCGGATGACAGCGAGCTCGCCGAGGGCTTGTCGGCCGGCGTCGGCATAAGCCTCGCAGGACTCGCGCGTCGGAACGGACGCGACCGGTGTAATGGTCGACTCCGCGAGCTGGCCGGTCTCGCCACGTACCAGGGCGCGCCAGGCATTTTCGAAAGCGTCTGTGGCCTCGCGGGGTTGACCGGCGTGGTCCATCATGGCGCGGAAAGGGGAGAAGTCGTGTGCCGAGATCTGCATGCGCCGGAACGTCGCACGGCCCGCGGTCGAGGGCAACACGGTGTTGGGCGCGTTCGCTTGGACTTTAGAGCTTGATTTGTCGGCCTCGGCCCCTATGCTCCGCGGTCCACGGGGCGTCATGTTCTTGTATCGCAGTCGCCCCCACTCCAAGGAGCACCCTATGTCGTCCATCGCTGACGAGTCTTCGCTCGAGTCTTCGCTGTTCGAGTCCCGTACCCTCTCGCCCGTCGAGACCCTGCGCCACTCGGCCGCCCACCTCATGGCCTCGGCCATCCACACCCTCTTCCCGGGTACGCGCTTCGCCATCGGGCCGCACATCGCGAACGGCTTCTACTACGATATGGAGACCGTCGAGCCCATCGTCGAGGCGGATCTCGAGCGTATCGAGCTGAAGATGCGCGAGATCGCCAAGGGCAACCACCGCTTTGAGCGCAGCGAGATGACACGCGAGGCCGCCCTCGTGTGGGCCGCTGAAAATGGCCAGACCTACAAGACCGAGCTGATCGAGGGTTTCGACACCGACGCGATCAGCTTCTATCGCCACGGCGACTTCACCGACATGTGTGCCGGTCCGCACATCAACTACACGTCGAAGATCAAACACTTCAAGCTGACGCACATCGCCGGGGCCTATTGGCGCGGCGATGAGAAGAACCAGATGCTGACCCGCATCTATGGCCTCGCGTTTGAGAGCAAGGAAGAGCTTGAGGGGCATCTCAAGATGCTTGAGGAGGCCGCGCGCCGCGATCACCGACGCCTCGGCAAGGAGCTTGAGCTATTTTCCATTCAACAGGCTTATGGCGGCGGGCTCGTGCTCTGGCTGCCGAATGGCGCCCTCATTCGTAAACAGATCGAAGACTTCTGGCGCGATACCCACCTCGCCAACGGCTACGACATCTTGTTTACGCCGCACGTCGCGCCGCTGTCGCTGTGGGAGACCTCAGGGCACGCTGAGCACTACACGGACTCGATGTATGCCCCGATGGACGTCGAGGGTCAGCCCTATCAGCTGAAGCCGATGAACTGCCCCTTTCACATCGGCGTGTACAAGAGCAAGCAGCGCAGCTACCGCGATCTGCCTGTCCGCTACGCCGAGCTTGGGACGGTCTATCGCTTCGAGCGCTCGGGGGCCCTGCATGGGCTCATGCGGGTCCGCGGGTTCACACAGGATGACGCGCACATCTTCTGCACAAAGGACGAGCTTGAGGCCGAGATCTCGGCCTGTATCGACCTCGCGCAGCTGATGTACAGCACCTTCGGCTTCCCGGACTACAAGGTCGAGCTCTCGGTGCGCGATCCGAAGAACAAGGAAAAGTACCAGGGTTCCGACGAGATCTGGGACCTGTCCGAGGCGACCCTCGCGAAGGTCCTTGATGCACGCAATATCCCGTACCGCCGGATCGAGGGCGAGGCCGCGTTCTACGGGCCGAAGATCGACGTCAAGGTCGTCGACGCGATCGGCCGGACCTGGCAGCTGACGACGATCCAGTTGGACTTCAACCAACCGGAGAGGTTTGACCTGCAATATAGCACAGCGGACGTCAACAACTCGAAAGAGCGCCCCATCATGATCCACCGGGCCCTGCTCGGTTCGATCGAGCGCTTCTTCGGGATCCTGATCGAGCACTATGCGGGCGACTTCCCGCTGTGGCTCGCGCCCGCGCAAGCCAAGGTCCTGCCCGTGTCCGAGAAGTCCTTGGCCTATAGCGAGGAGGTCGTCGCCAAGCTCCGCAAAGCGGGTATTCGCGCGATCCTCGATAAGTCCGATGAGAAGCTCGGCTATAAGATCCGGAAGTCCGAGCTCGAGAAGGTGCCCTACGGCCTCGTCGTCGGGCAAAAGGAGGTCGAGAGCGGCACCGTCGGCGTGCGAAAGCGTCACGAAGGTGACCTCGGCGCGATGACGGTTGAAGCCCTCGCTGAGAAGCTGCTGGCTGAGATCGCGTCGCGCGGTAACTGACCGTCGGGACGAAAAGTCGAAGGCCCTCGTGACCATGATCGGTCGCGAGGGCCTTCTGCGTTCTTGGTTTGGGGGCGAACTACCGAGGTAGGATGACCGCGCGTTGGAGGCTCAGTTCTGCGAGTCCTCCGAGTCGTCCGACTCTTCAGGCAGGAAGTCGGGCATGACCTCTGGCTCTTCGGCCGGCGCGGGGTAGAAGAGGCCAATAAACGCTGCAAAATCAGCGCTCTCGAAGAGGTCGGGGAAACGCTGCTGGAGCTCTTTCCACCGGTTGCCGTAGTCGCTGTGAAAGGGCGCGAGAATGCCCGACATCGCGCTGGCTTCGACGGTCTGCCACGGCGTGATCTTGACGCGCTCGCGGATGAGCGCGAGCTCGCTCGCGCTGTCCTCGAGAAAATCATTGAGTAGCAATAATGCCTCTTTCTCAAGGCGCGCCCTCTCTAGGGACTTGAGCAAACCGACCTGGAGCATGACCGCGCGGGAGATCGTGTCCATGACGGCGGGCGCCTCGACGACCGGAGTCCCGGCGAGCGAGGTGCGGTCCGGGCTCTGATAGACGGGGATAGCGATCGCGAATGAGCCGAGGTTGACGCTGAGGCCATAGAGCGGATGGCCGACCTCACCGTTGACGGACATGCGGCGGGTGCAGCGCCCGGCTTGACGGGGCTCTAGGCCCTTTGCGTCAAACTGCCGCACGAGGTCCTCGAACTCGCGCCGAGCCCGGCCCGGCTCTTGGATGACCGTCGCGAGGGCGTCCGCGCGCGCTGAGCCATGGCGCCACGCGACCGCCGTGTATTGGGATTGAGAGGGCTGCATCGCTGAAAACGCATCGAAATCTCGCGTCGACAGCGCGATGAGGAGCCGCTGCACGACCTTCGTATCTTCATGGGCGGCGGTCTCACCAAAGAGCGTGTCTTTTTGCGAGCAGCTCTCGCGGCCAAGGGTCGAGCAGCCCGCGCTTGTGAGGGCCGTCGTACCCAGCAGCAGCGCGATGGTCATGGCCTTGGCCTTGGCCGTGACGGCTCCGCGGGGTCGAGGGGGCTGAACGGACGTGTACTTGGCAGGCGGGCGCATGATTCTCCGGTGCGCGGGTCGAGCGGGGTCTGGGGCTCGACGGCGCGGCCTGACTACAGTCCGCGGGCCCGCATGTGTCAAGCTGCATGGTCCGCGCTGCCATCGGCCGCGGGTGCTCGCCGCCGCGGCAATCGGGGCGAGCCGAGGCCTCGCGTCAACCCCGCGAAGCCCCACGGATCCCACGAATCGAGGGGGTCAGCTCCCTCCGTTTCGATGCTGCTTGCCGAAGGCGCCGTGACACGGCAGATTCCGCAGTTCAATCGCGTCGGAGAACTCGCATGACCTCGCCCGCCCCCTCGGCCTCGTCCAAACGTCCCCGCTCCCTGTCCGGCATTAAGTCCACAGGCACGCCCCATTTTGGTAACTATCTCGGGATGATTCGTCCCGCGATCGAGCTGCAAGAGAGCTGCGATCCCTTCTATTTCGTCGCGGACTATCACGCGCTCACGAGTGAGCGCGATCCCGTCGCGATGCGCCATCAGACCTATGAAATTACAGCGTCTTTTCTCGCCATGGGGCTCGATCCGGCTAGGTCGTCCTTCTTCCGTCAGAGCGACGTCCCCGAGGTCAACGAGCTCGCGTGGATGTTGTCGTGCGTGACAACCATGGGCGAGCTCGAGCGCGGCCACGCCTTCAAGGCCAAGCGCGACGAAGGGGAGGGGGGCCGCGCCCTTCACGGCCTCTTCGCCTATCCGGTCCTCATGGCTGCGGACATCCTGATCTACGATTCGAACGTGGTGCCCGTAGGCAAAGATCAGGTACAGCACGTCGAGATGGCCCGCGATATGGCCGCGCGCTTCAACTTTCACTTCGGGGAGACCTTCGTCATCCCTGAGGCGTCTGTTCGCGAGGATGTCATGACCATCCCGGGGATCGATGGCCGCAAGATGTCGAAATCATATGATAACGGTATCGATATCTTCATGCCGTCGAAGAAGCTCAAGCAGCGCCTCATGCAGATCGTGACCGACTCGAAGGGTCTTGAAGAACCAAAGGATCCCGAGACCTGCAACGTCGTGTCCCTCTACAAGTACTTCGCGACACCTGACGAGGTTGAAGAGTTGAATCACAAGTATCGCGCTGGCGGCTTCGGCTACGGGCACGCCAAGCTCGCGCTGTATGAAAAGATGGAAGCCTTCGTCGCCCCCCGCCGCGAGCGCTACGACGCCCTGATGGCGGATGTGTCCCAGCTTGAGGATGTCCTCCGCGCAGGTGCTCGGAATGCCCGCACCATCGCGGTGGACGTCGTGGGCCGCGCCCGTGAGAAGGTGGGCTACCCCCGTCACCCCTATCCGATCGGCTGAACGTATTATTTTTACCGATTTGCGCCGCCACTGGATCGAAACGTGGGGCGTGACGTATACTGAACTATTCGTGCGGATGAGCCCCTGTCGCAGCATTGCGGAGACGGCCTCCCGCCCGGCACTATTAGGAGGCTGAGATGGCTGGCAAGAACGACTCGCGGAACAAAGACAACAAACACAATGACGACGATGCCGTCGTCACCTCCGCTCCGGCGGCCAATGTGGGCAACCTCCTGACCGACCTCCTGAGCTCTGTCACGAAAGATGTCGAAGAGGAGCGTCACCAGAAGGTCGACGTCCAGGCCACCAAACGCGAGCAGGAGGCCAAGCTTCAGCGCGAGCGCGAGGAGTCGCGGCTACGGATGGCAGCGCAGGAGAAGCTGATCGAAGAGAATCGCCTCCGCAACGAGAGCCTCAATAAGGTCCGCGAGGAGCTTGAGGGCGAGGGCGGCCGCGCGGGTCTGCACGCGACGGGTCAGCATGTGCGCCCCCTCGAAGCAGCGCCCGTCATGCTCGCGCCGAAGGCGATCGAGGTCTCAAAGGTCGGTCCGATACCTTCGCGGGGCGTCAATCGCTTCTTGGCGGCCGCGATGGTCGTCGTGGGTGTCGGGCTCGGCTTTGGCGGTGCATTCGCGACACAGCCCGAGCAGAAGGCGGTCTTCCCGGATCTCGACCGAGCTGCGGCGACGACCTTCGCCCTCGTCACCAAGATCGCAAAAGACACCGTGGCTCTTCAATCTGAGGTCACACGTGAGGCCGCGCGAGTCACCGAGCTCGAGGGCAACGTCAAAACTATGCAGGCGCGCCAGACCGAGCTTGAGGAAAAGATCGCCGGGTTTGCGGCGACGGCCGCCGGCGAAGACCCAAAGGCAGATGCGGCGACCGAGCCCGACGCCAAGGCGCCAACCACGCGCCGCACGAAGCCGCGCAGCAATGGTACCTCACTTCCGGGCCTTAGCACCGGGATTTATTGAGCGAAGCCTCGCCGTCCTGCTGCAGGACGCGGACACGAAAAACGCCGACGCGCTCTTAAGCTGTCGGCGTTTCTTTGTGCGCAGGGTCGTCCGTCGCGGCCTCGGGTCAGGTCGAGGTCGCTCGAAGTCGCGTCTTGCCTTGGGCAAGTCGCGTCGCTCAGCAGCGCCCCAAGTCAGCCTTGGGCGATCTCGACCGCGACACCGTCCGTGCTGCCTTCGGGCGGCACGCGCGAGATGCGGACCTGGCGCACGTGCATTGCGTCGGCCGCGAGCACCTCGAAGTGGTATCCAAAGAGCACGTGCATGAACCCAGGCTCGGGGACACGGCCAGCCTCTTGCATCATAAGACCCGCGACCGTCTCATAGTCGCTCTCTTCGTCTTCCGGAAACTCGATGTCGAGCTCCTGCTCAAGCTCGCTGATGGTCAAGAGCCCGTCCACGAGCCAGGTGCCGTCCTCTTGCTCTTTGAAGGCCTCTTTCGTGGGGTCATGCTCGTCGTAGATGGGGCCGAAGACCTCTTCGATGATGTCCTCGAGTGTCACGACGCCAGCCACACCGCCGTACTCGCTGGCGATGATGGCCATATGCACGCGCTCTTTTTGCATGTCGACGAAGAGATCCTGCACGCCGATATTCCACGGGCGTACCAGCGGCGGCCGGATAATGTCTCCGGCGCGCGGGGTCCTGCCCGGCTCGCGCTTGAGGGTCGCGCGGAAGAAGTCCTTGATGTACAAAACACCGACGATGTTGTCGATGTTGCCGTGATAGACCGGAAAGCGTGAGTGCCCAGTGCGCTCGACGATACTCATGACCTCTTCCAAGAGGGCGTCGGAGGACAAGGTCGCGATCTCGGTCCGTGGGACCATGATCTCTCGGGCCACCTTGTCGTCGAGCTCAAGCACGCCGGTCAGGAGGCGCGCGGACGCGGCAGACATCGAGCCATCGCTCTTGCCGATGCGGACCATCTCCTCGATGTCCTCTTCGGTGATCGACGCTTGGGAGTCGAGGGAGCCACCCATGCGGGCCACGACCCCGCGTGTGAGGCGGACGAGGACCTTCATCAACGGATAGAAGATCATAAACGCCAAGTGAAGTACCGGGAGCACCGCGAGGACGCTCTCGGGGTTATTCTTGGCGTAGGTCTTCGGCACGACCTCACCGACGACCAGCACGACCATCGTCGTGAGTCCCACCGCAATCGGGATGCCGAATTCGGACCCCGGCAGCAGCGTGTTCGTCATGTCCGTTGCCAGCGCGGAGGCTAGGATATTGACGAAGTTGTTGCCGATAAGGATCGTCGCGAGGATGTCGTTGGGCACATCGCGCCACAGAACCAGCATGCGGGCAGGCTTTTTGGATTCCTCGAGGAGACGCCGCGTCCGTACGTCGTTCAGACTGGTCAGAGCGGTCTCCAGCGCGGAGAAACATGCGCTGGTGCAGATCAGAGCCAGAACGACAAAAAGCTCGGTTGTAGTACTCACTCGTCCTGCATGGGCTAGGTGGATTGGGCAAGGCGCTCGTGGCTATGGAAGCCCAACCGCGATGCACGGGGGGCTGTTAGCACGCGAAAACACCGATGTATAGATGGCGCCAACAAAAGCGCCAAATGCTTATGGCGCCCGCTTTCTAGCCTACTATTTGGGCGCGGCGTCGGGTTTCTTGGGCGCAGCGTCGGGTTTCTTGGGCGCAGCGTCGGGTTTGTAGTCGCGCGGCGCTGACTTTCCAGCCGCGCGCCACTCGTTCACTATCGAAGACTCGACCAGAGGCACCCACCGTGGCCGCAGCAGCACGCTACCCCACCGTTGCGTCTCCCGGACGGGGAGGCGCCCGTTGAGCGCGGCGTCGTCGTAGCCATAGATATCCGCGTAAAAGACCGGCCGCCCGTCCTCGAGGAGATCGACGGTCATGTATTCGGTGACGAGTGAGATGGGTTCTTTGAGGTCGAACCCTCGCTGCGAGACGCTGGACCCGAATGCCCGCTCCACCTCGGCCTCATCGTAGCCGCCGCGTGCCAAGATCCACTTTGCGAAGTCCACGGCGTCATCTAGGCGCATGCAGCCGTGGCTGAAGTCGCGGCGCGTTTTTTTGAACAGATAGCGTTTGTCGGTGTCGTGAAGGTAGATCGCGTTCGTCTCCTCAAGGAGGAACTTGACCTTGCCAAGGACGTTGCCGTCACCGGCGCCTTGAATGAGGACCTCGGTGCCGCTCGAGAGGGTCACGCGCCTGATGTTCTGCTTGTCGAGGTAGTCGGGGTCTTTCGAGATGCTCGTCTTGAGCTCGCCCTCCTCGACGCGTTTCGGGAGGATCCAGGTGGGGTTCACGATGACCTGATAGAGGCGGCTCCCGAAGAGCTTCGTGCGGTTGATGTGGCCTTGGATCAGCTTGACCTTGTCGTCGTCGAGGCGGTTCGTCCCGACGATGACCCGCTGGCGCCGAATCGGTTTGTAGTCCTCATAGACCGTCAGCATAAAAGACGGCAGGTTCACGCGGATAAAGTAGTTGGTCATCCGATCGTCGAGGCTCTCACGCATGCGCTGAAGGGTCAGCTCGATCTGCGAGACGCGCCGCTCAAGCGGGACGTTCATCGACTTAACCGCCTCGTCGCCGACGGTGCCCTCGGCCTCGAGGTCGTGCTCTTCTTGGTAGCGTTTCAGCCCATCCGCGGTGGCGCCTTCGAGGATCCCATCGTCCTCGCCATCGAAATAGCCTTCGCAGCGAAGGCGCGCTTGTAACTTTTTGACTTCCTTGCCTTTTGAGCCAACCCGGAAGCGCCAGCTCTTCGGGATCTGCTCGCAGCCTCCGGCCTCGACGAGGGCACGGTAGCGAGCGAGGATGCCGCGCATCGCGTCGTATTGCGGATGGCGGGGGAGCAGCATCTTGATGCCCTCTGTTGCGCTCTCGGCGCCGACCACCTGGGCGAGCAGCTGCTTGATGTTCTTGCTCTGTCGGTCAAGCGCTGTGTCGGCCGTGTGGATGATCTGGGGGCCCGACATCCGCAGGAAGCGGAAGTCGAGAGAGAGTTTGATAAGGGCCCGGACAAACGCCGTGTCGCCGGCGGCGTCCGAGGGAAGGGCGCCTTGACCCTTCTGCGTCGAGATCTGTTGGACCGCGGTCCCCAGCGTCGTCGCGCTGAGGCTTGCAGGGGCCTCATCGAGGCTGGACAAGACCTCGGTCTCATCGAACTCCGGGGCGTCAAGGATCCCCGTGACGAAGCCCCGCACAGCATCGCCGACAGGGGCTGGCCTGACATCGCCGGCGACCGCAGCTTCACCGCCGGCGAGCTTGACGAGCCGATCGACGTCGTAGTCCCCCGGATTTAGGCCATGGGCCGGTAGCTCAATGACCAGCTTTACGAGCGCGGTGGCGAGCGGCGTGCCGCGGCCATTGCGAAAGAAGCGGCCAAGACCGTGGGTATTATGAAAGGCTTTCGCCGTCGAGAGCCAGAGCTTCTGTTTCCCAAAAACATCCGCGTAGGCCGCGTCGAGCGAGACCTTCATCGCGGCCTTGTCCTCGTCGGCGTGCATCGCCTCGTGCGCCTTTTTGAGCATACCCACGAGGAGGGCCGCGTCGGGACGCTCTTTCACGGGCGGCGCCTCCGCACTGTCGGAGCCGTCCGGGGCCAGGTCGTCGCCCTCGGGCAGCGGCTCGACGATACGCGCCTGCGGAGCGCCGCCTGCCGACGGTGTGAGGGCCGTTGCAGAGGCGAGTGGTGCCGAGGGGGTCACGGCCTCGGCCGGTCTCTCGCCGGCACCTGTGGTGACAATGAAGGCCAACACGCCGGCCGCGATTCCTGCCAGGCCGGCACCCCAGAACGCCCTTGAACTTTTCGGTTCTTGGCCGTCGGGGTCGCGCGGATCGCCGGTCGGGTCTTGCCCTGTGGCGGCGTCAAGATCGTCGGCGGGGCGGAGATCGTCGTCGCTGTGTTGTCCGGAATTCATGCCGTCGTATGACCACGTTGAGCATGAATCGTCAAGTTTCACGCCGGAATGCGATCGCCTCGAGCGCGCTCTAAATGAGCCGCAGGTCCATCGATGATTATTTCAATTGCATGGAATATCCGCCGGTCGGAGCGCTATTCGGCCGGATCCTCGTTGAAATCGGTCTCCGGGTCTTCCCCGTCTCCCATCGGGTCCGGCGGCATCATCGGGTCCGGCGGCACCATCGGGTTCGGGGGCGCGATAGGCGCGTTCGGATTCGGGCCCCCAGATGGGTTGCGCGGGTCGAAGCGGCCCGGGCGGCGGCCCATAGGCACGGCCGCGACGGGGCGCCCGCCACCAATGACGGGGCGCGTGATCTCGGCCGAACCGGCCCGCATCGGGCGCGCGGCCGGCGGAGGTGTGGCCTCTGCGCCGTCGTCACTCGCGTCCTCTTCGTCCGTCGGCTCGTCGTCCCCTTGAACGTTCATCCGTCGACCCGCCGTACCACTGGCGCCGATACGCGTACGCGGGGGCTCCGTCGTGACGGCCGGCTTCGAAAGAGGCCCAGTGATGCCAAGGCCGATGTCGTTGTCCTTGAGGTGGCCCTTGCGCGTCAGATCCTCAAGCAGCAGCGAGATGATCTTGTTGGGCTGCATCTTGGTTCCGGGGGCTTTGGGATCGTCCACCTCACGCGTGATGAAGTTCGGATCGACCTGAATGGCGAAGTGCGCCCGGATCGTGCCCTGGGCCAGTGTGCGACCGGGCGGTATCACAACCGCCGAGCGCGGCGCGATGCCCACCTGGACGTCGGGGCCGCTGGCGGAGAACTCCTCGAGCTGAATCGTCGTCGATGTAGACACGCGCGCGCGCTTGCCCTCACCGTCGCCAACATCGCCTGCCTTCGCGCCGCCGTTGCTGGCCCTCACCAGCAGCTTCAGCGTCCCGAGCTTCACATCGGTGAGCGCCTGCCTCATCTGCGAGCGCTCGACGACAGGGTCGTTGATGACGGTGTCGCTGATCGCGAGGTCGATCACGCCATCGATTCCGCCGATATCGAACTTGCGTCTCCCCTCAACGTCGCTCACAGGTATTTTGAGGTCAATACTCCCTGACAAGGTCCCCAGCACGTCAAAGCCGATCGCCGCCGCGAAGAGTCGCTCTGGGCCAAGGGCCACGCCGCTCATGGATTCGATGCGGATCTCGGCCATGCCGTCTTTGGGTACAATGGCGCGGCCGCCTTTGATCTCGCCGCCCATCACGATCCCCTCGAACGAGGCGTCAATCTCGCCGCTCGAGAGCGCGCCAAGGGCCGCGCTCAGCTCAATGAGGTCCGCCTGGATGACGCGTCCCACTTTTTTGTCTTTGCCGATCTCGGCGCCCTTGAGCGTCACGTCGGGGAAGCTGATCTCAAGGCCCTCAAGGGACACCCCCGACGGGATGAGGCCCAGAAGGCTGACCTCCTCGAGCTGAACGTCTTTCGCGCCGGTCGCGTCGGCGATGCGCACCCGCAGCATCGCGCCGAGCTCGTCCGTCGGAAAGGTCATCCGGACGAAGAGGAGGAGAAACAGCACAAAGGCGAGAGAGTACCCGAAGAACCGGAGAATTTTTGGCAGCATTATTGGCCTCCCGCGGCTTGCGCCACCTGCGGCACGTAGTAGTAAGTCGAGATCACGATGCGCGTGTTCCGCCCCGCCTGCTTGACGTCGCGTCCGTCTCTCTCGATGCGTAGCTCCGTCACAAACAGCCCCTCGGGCGCCTCTTCAACCTTCTCGAGGAACTCGTAGAGGGCCGTCAAGGGCACGCCGTCCGAGAGCTTAACCTCTTGGTCGTTCTGGAAATAGCCATCGGTCGCCGCGGCGCGCGACCCGCCGTTTCGCGGGCGGTTGCCGACATTGAGCGACTTGTTCTTGGACGCGGCGTACTCAAGGAATTCCTTGAGCTGTTTGGTCCCAAGGGAGGTGCCCTTGATATCCGTGGCCTCGAACTCGACGCTGCCGGCGACCCCGGCGATCGCCGTCGTGAGGTTGAGGTCCTTGCGCCCTTGTGCGGCGTCCCGGTTGCCTTGGAACTTCTTGCGAGCCGCGATGAAGCTGCCGGAGTCCGAATATAGAGTTCGGAGGGCCGACTGGCCGTTGTCGATGCTCTCGTGGAGCTCGTTGACCCGGCCTTGCATCTTGAAGTGCACGAACAGGACGCCGCCGCCCACGACGAGGCCGACCATGATGGACACGAGGAGTCTCTCGCGTGGCGAGAGGCGGGCGAATGCTGCTGCGAGGTTCTTCATGGTTTTTCCTCCACAGCCTTACTTGCGGTGCGCTCAACCGGCTGTGGTCGGTCGCACTTCAGTTCGGCTTTAAGCGTGAAATCGCGCCAGTTCGGGCGCTCCCGATTGCTCGTGGCGCGGGTCTCTTGCCTCTCGACTTGTTTGAAACACGCGACCTCTGAGAGCTTGGACTTGAAAGCTTCAATGACGTCGATGTCGAAGCCTGTGCCGGTGATCGTGATGTTCTTGCCATCCGTGAGAAACGATTGGAGCTCAACCTGCTTTAGCTCGGCGACTGGCGGGCGATCGTCGCGCACCTTGCCCTCATCATCGAAGAGCTCGTCGGGCAGGAATCCCTCGTTGATGGCGTGCTGCACGACCGTCGTCTCGTAGAAAGCGTGAAACGCGGTCATGCCCGGATAGACCTGGTTGGATTCGTCCTCAGGGGGGATACTGATGAGGTCGAGGGCCATCGCGAAACGGCCCGGCACGTCTTGGTCGGTCGCGAAGTCCCCTTCGCCGATACGCTCAAGGTGGGCGGCTAGCCGTTCGCCCAGCTTTGCCTCTTGCTTATTGAGCTCGCTGATGTGGACCGACAGACGCACAAAGTGGGCCGTGACGAGCAGCAACGCGAACGCGACCATCCACCCAATCTTGGACCGGATCGCGTCGAAGTCCGAACCATAGGCGAGCTCGTCTTTGCGCAGGTTGATGCGATGGCGGTCGTCAGAGCTCAGCGGCTCTAGCGCGAGGGCGGCCGCGACGAGTCCTGAGCTAGCCGCGTGCGCTTGTCCGGCGACCTCGGGGGACCACATCGGCCCCTCGGCGCGCGCGAGCTCGACGTCGAAGCCAGTCGCCTGGCCGATCACCTCGGCGAGCCCGATGAGCCGCGAGCTGCCTCCGAAGAGGGTCATCGCTCCACGCTCGCTGCCCGGGGGGATGAGCGAGTCGAGTGTCATCCGGAGGTCGCGAATAAGCGGCTCGACCGCCTCGATCGCGATCTCGGAGTATTGGCGAACCCGGGCGTCTCCTTGGGCGGCCGCTTCGGTCGGCTCGACCGTCACGGCGCGGTGCTTGATGCCCTCGGCGTCTTGGTAGCTGAGCTCGAACTTGCGCGCCAAGGCCAGGGTGATCTGGTGACCGGCGCGCGCGAAGGTGCGGAAGGCCTGCACCTTGCCAGCGGCGATAATCGTCACGGTCGTCGAGCGATGCCCCACATCCACGAGGACGTTGACGGCGCCTGCGGGAGCGTCGTGCGCGACACGGGTGACATGGGGCGCGATGTTCTCGAGGGCCATGGACGCGACGGTCAGCGTGCGCGGGTTAACCCCGGCCTTGCCGACCTTGTCGATCCAGTCGCTCAAGGCCTTCTGGTCGATGGCCGCACAGAGCAGCAGGGCCCCATCGGCCTTCTTCGCCAGCAGCTGGTAGTCGGTCACCAAGGTGCTGATGGGCCGCGGGATGATGCTCTCCAGCTGAAAGTTTAGGACCTGCGCGATGCGTTTGGGGTCCGAGAAGGGAAGCTCGATCTCACGCGTCAGGACCTCGGTCGCGCTGACCTGGCAGACGTGGTGCTCGGCTTCCAGACCCGCCATGGTCTTACGCACAGCGGCCTCCAGCTCGCCGGGCATCGGGTGCCCGGTCGCGTCAAGAGGCAGGTGGTGCTCGCGGAAGGCGACGAGGTTCGAGCGCCGAAGGCTCGACTCGACGACCATCGCTTTGATGGACCACGAGCCGATATCAAGTCCGAGGATGCGTTGGGCCATGCTTTACTCGTAGTGATAGTGGACGAGCGCGCCCGAAGCAGTGTCGACAATGGTGACCATCTTGCGTCGGGAGTCTCCATATACCCCTTCGGCCTCGATCCGCACCATTTTCGTCCTGACTCCAAGCTGCTGGTTGAGGAGATTTGCGTTGATAGGGAACTGCACGTTGAGCCCCTTCGCCGCGGGAAGTTGTTGAAAGAACTGCGTAAACTTCGACATGCTGGTGAACGGCGTCGAATAGACCTGTTTCTTCAGGTTGCGGCAGTTATCGAGATCGATGAGCGCGCGGTCGATTAACGTCAAGCCGCCCGCATCGGGGTTGAAACACACGAGGGCACGCGCGGTCTCGTCCGGGATCGATTGGCAGAGGACGCCCTTTAGGACCGACAGGTCGGCGTCATTGACATTAATCTTTTCAGTTGCAAAGACTGTCAATTTGTCACGGACGCGGCAGTAGACGTCTGGGCTCATGCCCTCGACCAGCAGGATCTCGCCCACGGTGTCCATCTTGGCGTTCTTGCTGGTGTAGCCGTAGCGGCCGTAGTCGCTCTCGGACCCACCGCTGGCGATAAAGTTCCCCTGGGGGTCGATGTCGCTCTTCGTGTCGTCGGCATCGGTCCAGTCGACCACGTTGAGGATGAGCTCGGTGATCTCGTCTTCGGATTTGAAAAAACCGGCCGCGATCATCGGTTGCAGGAGACCGCCGAGCTGGACGTACAGCTGGCCGGCGGACCGTTGTTGCTGTTGCAGCTGTTGCTGTAGCAATATCTGGGGGTCGAGGGTCGGGTTATTCGGGTCGGAGACCGGCGCCTCGGTTGAGGCGCGGTTCAAGCTGACGCGCGCGTCCTCGGCGCTGACCTTGCAGGTGAAGGCCGCGACCCCAGGCCTCCTGCTCGGCGCCCCGACGGCCTTTTCGCTTGAGAAATCAAGCAGCTGCGAGCCGAAAAACTCGGCCTTGCCCGTCGCGAAGATGTTCACGAAGTCACAGGCCCGCTGCCAAATCTCGAGATTCTGTGCGGCGCTTCTGCCCATGAGCGCCATGAACTGCTGCATCTGGGGGAAGTTCTTCTTCGCGTTCACGGCCAAGAGCGCGATGCGCGTGGCGCTGCGAGCGTTGAAATAGGCCTGCGTCGACGCCTTGAGGTTGCCCGTCATCCAGATGTTGGCGCGCGTGTTGTACGTGAACTGCACCGACAAGCTCGCGAGGATCGCGGCGACTACGAGGGTCATGAGCAGCGCCATGCCGCGCTGGGGACCGCTGCGCTTGCCGCCGAACGCAGACCCCACCGCACCACGCGCGACGCGCCAAGACGAGCCGAGGCTCGGGCTTGTGTCTGTTGGGTTCTGGGGCGCGCCTTTCATTGTTTCAATACCAAAGGGGTTCGGTGAGGGGGATCTCGACCTGTGTCTGCATCAGGAGATCTGGCGCGCCGTCGTTGTCGAGATAGAGCGTGACGCGCACCCGAGCCGGGAGGATCAGCCCGTCAAGGAGCTCGTTGATCTGCAGGTCCACGTCTTGGTCGACGGCCATCTCGATAGCCGCCCCCATCGCTTGGTCACCGAGGCCAGCGTTCGGATCTGTCCCCACCGCCTCAGCCTGCTCGCGCAGGGTCTGGAGCTGTTTGAGGTTTTGGCGCATGAGCTGCGCGTCGTCGACCCGCACGTCCCACGACTTCGTCCAGTCCTGGCGTCTCTTGTCGAAGTACTCGATCTCAAGGCGTTTGACGCCCTGGACGAGGATCTCCTCGCGACCACCGCTCATCGGGCGATCATCGATGTGGTATTTGACCCGTCTCACGAGGGCGTCGATGTCTTGGCCGCGGACGCGCTCGAGGTGGTATTCGACCTCCATCTGGTCGCTCTGGCGGACGTTGCGCGCCCCGGGCTCGTGGGCGGCTGAGTCAAAGACGATGCGCGAGGATTCGCCATGAAAGAGGGTCTGGGTGCGCTTGTCCGCGCTCTGGTGGAGGCTGACGAAGGCCATCGTCAGCTCACGCCGCATGCGCTCAAGCGCGACGCGCCCGCTCTGAAAGCGGTCTTGCATGCGCATCGCGTCTTCCTGCGTGCGGACCGTCGTAAAGACGACGCCGTAGGTCATCACCCCGAGCAGGGCCATGATGGCGACCGCCACCATGATCTCGATGAGCGTCATGCCGCGGCTTGACGCCCGCGCGGCGCGAACTCGGGGAAGAGAGATCATTGCTGTTCCACCTGCTCACGCGCCGCGACGGCCGTAATAAAGGTTTCAACTTCAAGGATCTCACCCGTGCGCTCGCCCTCGCCCCAGGTCAGGCGGATCACGATCTTGCGTGTGCTGGCCGCGGCCTGCTCGATGATCATCGGGATAAAAGAGGTGATGAGGCCCGTGTTTGAACACATGCGCTCGAGGTTTAAGCCGCAGACCTGGGTGAAGCCGGGGTCGAGGAGGGAGGCGAAGGCCGACATCGCGGTCGGGAGCTCCATGCCCGTCGACGCGAGGTTCGCCAGCGCCATCGCCGGATCGACCGGCTGGTTTCCGTCCGGTCCCCCGGAGCAGAAGGCGGTCATCAGCGGCGAGGCGTTCACGTTGTCGTTCGCCTCAGAGCCGAGGGTGCTGGCGCCGTCGCCGCCCGAGTCGAGAAAGAAGAGGTCATATTCGCAGTCGAACTGCGCGCTCAGCTCCTTGGCGACCTCGCAGGTCCGGCCCGTGACCTGGTTCGTCGGGAAGCCCTCAAGGCGGTACTCCTCTTCGATGTCCAAGACGATGGACTCCACGAGCTGCACGGCTCGGGTGAGGTTCATCACCTCGACCGAGCGGGCCATCGAGTCGCCGGAGTTCGCGCTGACCGCGGCCATCAGGAAGGCGAGGATCGCCATCGCGACGAGCACCTCGATAAGCGAGAAGCCGCGCTGCGAGCGTCGTGGCTGATGCGCCTGCCGGGTTCTCATCTATCCTCCTTGGACAGCTCGTCTACGGACCGCACGTCAATGACCTTGCCGTAGCGCGTGATGCGCCCCAGAGCGTGGAGCTCAAGGGTTATCGCCGGCTCCCACATCGCGTCGCCGCGCTCATCCTCGACGCGCTCGCCGACCCAGATCATCGCGCGCTCGGTGTAGCCCGTGGGATAGAAATAGATCGCGACCTTGCCTTCGACCTGGGGCACCTCGTGGTGGGCCGTCAGGATCGCCGTGACGTTGGTCTCTGGTTGGAAATCGCCGGACAACAGCTCGGAGTCATCCTGGGCGAAGCGCGCCTTGGGGACCTCCACCTCGTCGTCGGACTTGGGCTTCTCGGCCTCATCCTTGGGCTGGGGCGGGTCGGCGTCGTCCGGCAGAAAGCGCGAGCAGGGGTCGTCCTCGTCGGCGGCCTCCGTCCAATAGCGGCGGTTGTCCATATCGATGATGAGGCGGTGGGTCTTATTGTAGCTGACAGCCAAAGAAGCCACATAGCGCATGGCCCCCGACAGCACGTTCGCCGTCGTGCCGACGTCGGCCCCTCGGATCGACGAGATCCCGATGGTCCCGACGCCCACCATGAGCACGATGATGGCGATAGTCACCATCAACTCGATGAGCGTCATGCCTCGCTCTCTCGATCGTGTCTGGGTCAGGCTCTTCATCTATCAGGTCACTCCCCCAATTGCCGGCTAAGCCGGGGCGCCCTTCGCGCCTTGCGTCTCGGCTTGCGCCTTAGACTTAGCAGCCCCGCGCCACGAAGGGGCGGGGGGCTGTGGCGACCTGATGCGCCGACTTAAATCACTTCTCGGCGTTGCAAACGTCGTCGGTCCCGCCGATCGACCCGTCCTCGCCGCCTGAGCAGATGCTGTACTTGCGCGTGCCGACGATGCGGTACTGGAAGGGCTTCTTCCACGGGTCGTTGAGCTGCTCGGCCTTCAGGCTCTCGTTCTCGACGAGGGCCTCGAGACCCTGCGGCAGCTCACTGTGGCGCATGTAGTAGAGGTCGAGGGCCTTCGAGATCTGGGAGATCTGCGTCTTGGCCGCGTCCTCTTGTGCGCCCGAGAGCGCAGGCAGCACGCCGAACGCGACGGCGGTGCCGATGATCGCGATGATGGCCATCACGACCATGATCTCGATGAGGGTCATACCGCGTTTGGCGGAGCGGCGAAGCGCCTTGTGAAAGGTCGTGAAAGATTTGAATTGAAATAACATTGACTTCATAGAGTGGCTCCCTACAGTGGATGAGACGAAAACGCGGGCGGCTCTGATTCGATTCCGCCGAGGGCGTCCGTCGCGGGTTGATTTTTCGATATATTTCGGGAAGATCCGCCGTTTGGCATCGCGACGGCGATCGCGACGATGCCCCCCGTCAGGCCCATGATGACGATCGCGATGAGCCAAAGCTCCCGCGCCGGCAGGCCAAGTGATTTGATCAACACTTACCTCCCCGCCGCGTGCTGGTTGATCTCAAGCATCGGCATAATGATCGCGAAGACCATGAGACCGACGACGAGACCCATAATGACGATCATGACCGGCTCGAGGATGGCGGTGAGGCGCGTCACCTTCTGCTCGATTTGCATCTCATAGGAATCGGCCACGTTGCCGAGCATCGACTCGATCTGGCCCGAGCGCTCGCCGACGCTGATCATGTGGCAGACCATCGCCGGGAACTGCCCGGATTTCTTGAGGGCGTCGCCGATGGGCTTACCCTCTTTGACGGCGTCGCGGGCGGCCTCGACGACCTTCGCGTAGACGTCGTTGCCGACGATCGACTGCACGATGGCGAGGGCGTTCAAGATCGGTACCCCCGCGGTCATGAGGGTGCCGAGGGTCCGCGCGAACCGGGCGACGGCCATCTCTTTAAAGAGGCCCCCGAAGATCGGCATCTTGAGGGTCATGCGGTCGAAGACAGGCCTACCTGTCTCGCTCTTCTTCCAATGGGCGAACCATATGGCGAGGCCGATAAAGGCCAGAATAAAGATGTACCAGGCGTTCGAGATGAGATCTGACGCGAAGATCAGCGAGCGTGTCAGAAAGGGGAGGTCGGCGCCCATGCGGTCGAAGAGGTCGCGCATCTGCGGGATGACGAAGACCATCATGAGGAGCACGATGCCAAAGCCCAAAAACATCATGATCGCGGGATACATGAGCGCGCTCGTGAGCTTCGAACGCAGCCGCACCTGGGACTCGGTGACCGTCGCGAGGCGCTCAAAGACGACATCGAGGGTGCCCGAGTTCTCACCCGAGCCGACCATGTTGACGTACATCTCTGAGAACACTTTCGGGTGTTTGCGCATCGCTTGCGAGAGGGTAGAGCCCTCGCTTACGGCGCGCTTAACCTCGGAGAGTACTTTCTTGAGCAAAGGGTTATCAAGCTCTTCGCTGACCGCGCCGAGGGTCTCGACCAGCGGAATACCGCTGCGGATGAGGGTCGCGAGCTGGCGCGTCACCTCGGCGAGCTCCATCAGGTTGACGCGCTGGAATATCGCGCCGAACTTCACGTCGCGCGAGCCCGCCTGCTGCTGACCGGCGCGTCGTGTCTCGGAGCCGCCACGGCTCTCGATGTACTCAGAGATGAAGATGCCTTCTTTGAGCAGACGCTCTTTGAGCGAGCGGGGACTGTCCGCATCAAGCACGCCATTGACGTTCTTGCCGCGGTTGTTCAGTCCTTTGTACTCATAGATAGGCATCGAGATCTCCGGTGGCCCCGTGTTCGGACCACGGGTTTAGAATTAGCGGTCTTCCGCGGTGACGCGCATGACCTCATCGAGGGTCGTCTGGCCCTTCATCGCCTTGAGGGCGCCGTCGTCGCGCAGCGTCTTCATGCCGCCGGCGACGGCGATCTTCTTGAGCTCATTGGCGGGGGCGCTCTGCATCACCAACGAACGCACCGCGTCGGTCACGATCATCAGCTCGTGGATGCCCATCCGGGACTTGTAGCCCGTGTTGGAGCACTCGCTGCAGCCCTTGGACTTAAACCAAGTGCCGTCGGCGCGCGCGGCCTCCGGGTCATGGAACCCGATGCGGCTCAGCTCTTCCAAGAGCGGCACGTAGGGCACTTTGCAGCTGTTGCAGAGCTTGCGCACGAGGCGCTGCGCCAAGACGGCGTTGACCGACGAGGCCGACAAGAAGGGCTCGACACCCATATCGGTGAGGCGCGTGAAGGCGCCCGGCGCGTCATTCGTGTGCAGGGTCGCGAACACAAGGTGACCCGTCAGCGACGCCTGGATGGCGTTCTCTGCCGTCTCAAGGTCACGAATCTCACCGATGAGCACGACATCCGGGTCCTGGCGCAAGATGGCGCGGAGGCCACGGGCGAAGGTGAAGTCGATCTTCCGGTTGACCTGCATCTGGCCGATGCCAGGTAGTTGGTATTCAACCGGATCCTCGACCGTCAGGATGTTGCGGTCGGGCGTATTGATCCGGGTCAACGCCGCGTAAAGCGTCGTCGTCTTGCCAGAACCCGTCGGGCCCGTGACGAGGATAATCCCGTGGGGTCTCTCGATGAGTTCGTGGATAACATCCAGATTTTCTTTACGAAAGCCCAGCGCCTCGAGATCGAGGATGACCGACTGCTTGTCGAGAATACGGAGCACGATCCGCTCGCCAAAACCCGTCGGGACCGTCGACAGACGAAGGTCCACATCGCGGCCGGCGATCTTGACGCGCACACGGCCGTCTTGGGGAAGCCGCTTCTCGGCGATGTTCAGGTTGCCCATGATCTTGATACGCGACGCGATCGACGCCTGAAAGCGCTTGGGCGCACGGACGATCTCTTTGAGGACGCCGTCTTTACGGAAGCGGACGAGGATGTCGCGCTCGTAGGGCTCGATGTGGATGTCCGAGGCGCGCTCTTTGATGGCCTGGGCCATGACAGAGTTTACGAGCCGGATGATCGGTGCCTCGTCGTCCTCGTCGAGGATGTCTTTGTCATCAAAGACGATGTCGTCGGCGAAGTCTTCGATGTCCGCCGATTCGAGGTCGTCCACGACCTGCTCCGCGGCCGCGCGGCGGTCGAAGACCGTGTGGATGGTCGCCATCAGCTTTGTGCGCGGCACGAGGGTCGGCTCAATCGTGACACCCGGAAAGAGGGCCCGGAGGTCGTCGATGCCGGCCGTCTCGAGGGGATCGGCGATGGCGACGTTGAGCGAGTCCTCGGACCGGCTAAGCGGCAAGACGGCGTTCTGGCGGGCCCAGCCGAGGTTCAGCGAGGCGATGAGGCCGAGCTCGACCTCGTCGGGCTCGAGGTCGGCCTTGACGGGCAGCCCGTAGAAGAACCCCGTCGCCGCGGTGAGGCGATCCTCATCGACGGCCTGCATCGCGAGCAAGATGTCGGATACGCGCCCGCCACGATCGGCTTGAACCTCTAGGGCGTTCTTGAGCACATCGCGCGAGATGACCCCTTGGTCGACCAAGAGCTGGCCAAGGTCCCGCGGACGCTCACGAATGACCGTGCGGTCTTCATCCGGCAGTCGCGACGTCATGGTCAGTTGCCTCCGCGGCTGGAGCCAGAATCACCCTTGCCATCAATCAGTTGGCGGGGGTCATACTCGATGTCGTGGGTCTCCGGCGGGCCGACGGGGTCGATGTCCGTCGCGTCGTAGATGGCGCGCTCGCGCAGCTCACGATCGAGGCGGGCCTCCTCAACCGTGACGTAGATGTCGTGAACCACGCCGCTCTTCTTGCGGTAGTCGAGGTCGCCGTTGACCTCTTTTTTGCGCTCGGCCATGAGCTTGGCGAACTCGCTGTATTCCGCCTGGCGCTTCTCGTAGATGCGTTTGAGATCGCTGGGATCCTTGATGACGTGTGGAATAATGATGAGCAGCAGGTTGCGCTTCTCGAAGGTCGTCTTCGTGCGGCGGAAGAGGAGGCCGAGCAGCGGAATGTCGCCAAGGAAAGGGACCTTGCTGACGGTCTCGGTCTCTTGGTCGCGGATGAGACCGCCGATGACGACGGCCTGACCGTCGCGGACCTCGACGACGTTCTTGATCTTGCGCTTGGAGGTAATCGGCGCGGTGTCGACGAAGCCCTCGATGTCGTCGATGCTCTGGTCGATCTCCATGCGGACAAAGTCGCTGGCGTTCACGGTCGGCTTGATCTTCAGCGTCAGATCGACGTCGACGTACTGGAACTGCGCGCCGAGCCCGCCCATCATGCCGCCAAGGCCGCCGAGGCCACCGAGACCGAGGCCGCCAAGGGCGCCGCCGAGACCGCCGCCGGCGCCACCGGCACCGCCGAGGAGGCTGCCGAGCCCACCGAGCCCGCCACCGCCGCCGCCGCCGAAGTTACGGTAGGGCTGCCGGCGACCGACTTGGATCTCGGCCTCTTCGTTCTCGAGAGTCAAGATGTGTGGTGTTGAAAGCACATTGACGTTGGTCGTCGTCTGGATCGCTTTGAGCGTGAAGCCGAAGGCGGGAATGGAGAAGGTTCCGCCACTGGCGCCGCCTGTGCTCGAACCGGAGTCTACCTCGAGGAGAGGCCCCTGAAGACCGATAGCGCCACCGCCGCCTTGCAGCGTCTCCATCGCGCCGCCGACGTCGAGTCCGAGGCCGCCGAGGCCAAAGAGCAGCGGGATGGTCTCGCCGCCCACGTCGAAGGTCGTGCCCGCAGACCCAGAGATGCCGAGGTTGCGGTCCTTGATCTGCGAGATCTCCATGATGATCGCCTCGACGTAGACCTGGCGGCGGCGCACGTCGAGCTGCCGGATAACCTTTTGAAGTGCGATGTAATCCTTGAGGGATGACTCGATGACGAGAGAGTTCTTCGGCTTATAGGCCGTGATCTTCACTTCACCTGAAAACATCTCGCCCGTCGTGGCGCCTGCCGCTGCGCCACCCGCCGGGGTCGCCGCGCGGCGTCCACCGGCACCACCACCGGCGCCTCCGCCGCTACCGGACGCGAGGGACGACAGGGTCGTCGCGATCTCTTCGGCGTCGGCGTTCTCGAGGGGGTGAATGTGGACCGAGCCCTCGCCAGGGATGGCGACGTCGAGTTTACGAATGATGGCGTCGACTTGGAGATAGGCCGTGCGAGTCGCCACGAAGATGATCGAGTTCGTGCGCTCGTCGGCGATCATCTTGCTGAAGCTGACCTTGGTCATGTCCGACGACGCCCCGACGACGCTGCTCTGGTCGGGCGATGCGGGCGCGGCGGCGGCGGCGTTCCGCTGCTGTCGCGCGGCGCGCCGTCCGGCCGCACCATTGGCCGGTGGCGCGCCGCCTGCCGCGGCGCCGCCACCGTCACCGATGATCTGCTCTAGGAGGGCCGAGATCTCGCTGGCGCTGGCGTTTACGATAGGTCGGATCCAGATGCGCTCTTTGCCGATCGGGACGTCGAGGTCTTTGATTAGCTTGAGGATGCGCCGGATATTGCTGCCGGTGTCCGTAATGATGATGGTGTTCGTCGGGCCGTAGACCGTGACGTCGGCGCTTGACGTCTTGAACTTGTCGATGACCGGCAAGATCTCTTCGGCCGGGATGTGGTCGAGTTGGATGAGGCGCGTGACCATCTGGTCGGTGTTTGGGCCGCTGCGGTCGATCCCGTAGATGGGCGCGCCCTTGGTCCGGGCTTCACCGGCCGGCACAATCTCAAGGAAGCTGCCATTCGGGACGATGGTCAGCCCGTTGGCCTCCAACGCCGAGAGATAGGCCTTGTAGGCCTCATAGACCGTCACCGGTTTGGGCGAGAGGATGCTGACGGTGGCGGCTTTGTTCGCGCCGCCCGTCAAGAGGAAGTTCTGCTCGGTGATGCACGAGATAAACTTGGTCATGTCGCCAAGAGTAATCTCGTTGAAATCAAGGCGGATTTTTGCATCGAGCGGGATCTTCTTGCACTGAATGCCCTGCTCGAAGTTGGTCTTCCACTCGATTATGTTTTCGATATTTGCTGCACCATCTTGAACACCGTCAGGCAGGTCCTCGCCGACGCTGTTGTCGCCGCCGTTGGGGTTAAACTTCGGCGCCTTGTCGTCCGGCACGATCACGAGCGGCGCCCCGCCATCGCGGGGCGCGGGATCACCGTCGTCCGGGATAATCGGGATAGGGCGAACGGGCCGCCGGGGATCGCCCCTCGCAGGGATAAGAGGCGGGTTCTCACGGCCAGGAACGGGCTCCGGTTCCGGCAGAGGCTGCGCGTGCGCCGCGTTCGGGGCTTGGGCGCCGGCGATGATTAAGGCGCCAAGGGCCAGCAAGTGCAGGGATTTCAACATGCCTCAGGATTCCTGGGATGGGGGGATAGGGTGCACGTCATTGAATCGAGTAGGTCAGCTGGCGCGGTTGGCCGCGACGCTCGATATCGACGTTAATATTTGAAGATTTCTTGAGCTGGTCGAAGAGCTCCAGCGCCTTACCCGGGTTGTCGATTTTGGTACCGTTGACCGAGGTGATGATGTCGCCGCTGCGAATTCCGAGGGAGCGGTAGAGGCTGCCGGGGCGCACGCCCACGAGCTTGAAGCCCTGATATTGGTTGTCTTTAAAGTGCGGGACGACGCGCGCCTCGCGCTGGAGTTTGGCCATGTCGCCCAGCTCTTTGTCGATCATCGAGCGGCTGACCTGATAGTCGTAGGCCCCCGTCTTCGTGACGCCCGCGCTGGGGTCGGATTTGTCGGCGTCGGGCGCGATGGAGGCCGGGCGACCCATGGGGGACCCCGGCATCGAGCCCTTGAGGTTGTAGGCCGCGTCGCCCCCAGGCGTCGCGGCGGCGGCTGAGTCGGGGTTTCTATCCTGCCAGACCCGGATGAACGTGTAGCTCGCGGGCTCCTTCAAGATGATGTGGCCCGGCGCGATGCGCATCACGGTCGCTTCGCCGTCGAGGTAAGTCGAGCCGACGGACGCGATCTTGTTCTCGCCTTGGATTTGCATGTCTGCATAAGAATATTGGGCAGTTTCGGCCACAAAGGTGCCGATGAGCGTGATCGGCAGCTTGCTCTCGGCCAGCGTATCGCTCCGCTCTTTCTTTTCCTCGGGCCCCTCGTCGTCCGTCGTCGCGTCTTCGAGCGGTACCGGCTTCGCCGGCCAATCGGCGGTAAAGATCCGGCGCTCGCGTAAAAACTGCGTCGCGGTCAGGTCGCGCTCGAGGCGGCCGTCGGTGGCTACGTCATCGGATGCTTCTGTACCCTTCGCGTCTGTCGGCTCGGTCGGCATGGCGAAGAAACGCGCGCCGATCAGCACAGACACGATTCCGGCCGAAACCAGCGCGAGCAGAGCCAGCCCGGCGAGTTTGACGGCCCAGAAGTGTTTCTTGAAGAGGGTATTCATGACGCAGTTTCGCTTGGAGTGCTGTGGCGTGCTGGAGAGGTCCAGCATGGAGTAGAACCCTGCAAGAACGGTGCCATTCCCCGCTATCGCCCACGGTGATCGGGGAGGACGGGGGAAAGGCTATAAGAACAGGGCATTGGCTTGAGCGCGGTCCGACCTCGGGGGGGCCGCGGGGGCGCGAAGAGTGCTGGACAGCGGCCATTTTGACAAGCATGGTTCGTCCGTGAAGCCATCTAATGACAATTTGTCACGCCCCGCGGGACGTGTCCATTTTCCTCACTCCCTCTCAGACGCCTTACGGCAGGCGCCAAAGAGGTACCTCTGGCTCACGCTAGGCCCTGCTTTGAGCGGCCTCGTCCTCGTCGCTCCGGCGTGCCGCCGCGAGGCCCCGACCCCGGCAGATGTCGGCGTCGTTTCGCCGTCGCTCGATGAAGCGGCCGGACCAAGCGACATCCACGAGGCGCCTACGCCGACCGTGGCCGTCGCACCACCGACTCCAGTCGCGGCGCTGCCGCCTGGTCCAAACCCGACCCTGCCTCTGTCAGAGCACTCGGGGTCCATCACGGGTCCAATCAGCTGGGTCATCGCCGAGTCCGCCCAGGCCCAAGCGACCAGCCCTCTCATCGTGCTGCTGCACGGTCGCGGTGATAACCCCGAGAGTTTCGTGCGCCTCGCTTGGCGCCTCGCGGAGCGGCTCAGGACGCCCGTTCGCTTCGTCGCGGCGCGCGCACCTCACCCGATCGGGCTGGCCCAGGGACGGCAATGGTTTGATCCCAAAGATGGTGGCCCTGAGGCGTCGCTCGGGGCTCGCCTAAACGACTTCGACGTCTTCTTCGAAAGCCTCAAGGCGACCTATCCCGAGGCGCCACCGCCGGTCGTTGTCGGCTTTAGCCAGGGGGCCATGATGGCGCTTCATCTCGCGTTTGGCCGTCCAACGGCGATCGCGGGCGCGGCGAGTCTTTCGGGGGGCCTCGTCGCCCCCGGCGGCCAGCCCGGGACGGGGCGACCGCCGGTCTTTATCGCGGCGGGGGCCAAGGACACCATCGTCCCCCCTATGCGCTCGTGGCAGGCCGCGGATATCCTGGCCGAGGCAGGGTTCGCCGTCACGCGCTACCCTTTTGATGGGTCTCATCGCATCGATGACGATGAGCTCGACGCCCTCGGGGCGTGGCTCCGGCCTATCATCGCGCCGACGCCGGCACCTTAATTGAAAGAGCCCGGTCGCCAATGAGGCGATCGGGCTCTTTGAGGTCCAATCAGTTCCGGCTATTCGCAGGCGCCGTTGACGCAATCAGCGCCGTTGCAGTTGGCCGCGTTGAAGCACGCCGGGGCGGGCATGCAGTAGCCGATGCTGCAGCTGAAGGCGTCACTATTGCAGCTGGCCACGCCGTTGCAAGGGGACACGCACTTGCCATCCATGCACCCGAGGCCGTTGGGGCAGCTGCCAGGGCCGCTGCACTGGATGACAGGCGCGGTGTTCGCTTCACAGAGGCCACCAGCGCAGCGCTCGTTCGCGCCGCATTCAGTGGTCTCTTGGCAGGTCCGATAACAGGTGCCCTCTTGGCAGACGTGGCTGGTGCCGCACTCGCCATTAAAGGTACAGGCATTCTCAGCCACCGTGCGGGCGCGGCAGCCATGGGCCGTGCACTCTTGACCCGGGGGGCACGAGTTATCCGCTCGGCATCCGAAGAAGCACTCGCCGTTGACACAGGTCCCAGTGAGCCCGCAATCGGCGTTCGACAGGCACGCATCATCCGGGTGCTGCGGAAGGGTGGTGTCGGCTGTCTGCCCATCGACCGGGGTTGTGGCGTCGCCGCTCGCCGTGCTGTCTCCGGTATTCGTGGCGGTGTCTCCGGTATTGGCCGCGTCGTCGCTCGTCGCGATGTCCCGAGCGCCGCCTGTGTCGCCGCCGGTCGTGTCACCGGTGACCGGGCCGCCATGGGGGCTCGTCACGCAGGCGCCTTCTAGGGTGCAGAGTTTGCCTTCGGGGCACTCGTCATGCGAGCGACAACCGACGTTCGGGCCCGCGGTGCCATCACCGGGCATGCAGCTCCGATCGGCCGAGCAGAAGGTCTGCATCGGGCATTGGTGCGTCTCATCGCACCGATACTCCTCGCAGCTGGAACCTTCGCAAAACCAGCATCCCGTCGAGTCGCACTTCATGTCGCGACGGTTCGCGTTGCTCATGAAGTCGCCGGTACACGCGGTGCCGCCCATGAGGAAGAGGCCCGCGATGAGGCCCATCCACTTCAAGCTCTGCTTCGTCGTCGTCATGTCGTCCTACCTCCGCCGGTCTCGACCGGCCTTCCTGATTTTCGCGGCGCGGTTAAGGCGCTCTCCGTTCCCACCACCCCGGCGGCTATCGATTATCGCCGCGGGGATCGCGACGCGTTGTCGGACAGCTGTCTCGGGATGATGCTCGTACAAGAGCGCAGACGCCCAGCCGGCCACGCTATTCACGGAGGGATCGCACTTTTTTTGGGACGCCCCTGCGATCGGCGGTTTTCTAGCGTGCGCTGGGATTGACTTTCTGACATCAGGCGTTGTCAAACTGGCACGACCAAAGCGCCGTCCCTCCTCTTCCCATCGTCCCGAGGCCTCGATCTTGACCACCGCTCCGCCCCCAGGCGCTGGCGTTCTTCGCCAGACCCTGCTCGTCGTCGACGACGATCTATCGAATCTCGAGTCTCTTGAACGCATCTTCGACCGTGAGGGCCTCATCGTCCTGCGGGCCTCCGATGGCAGGGATGCGCTTGATATTCTTCGGAAGAAACGTGTCGATGTCGTACTCACCGATCTCATGATGCCCGGTATGTCCGGGCTCGATCTCTTGCGCGCGGCGCGGACCGTCTCGGCGGAGACTGAGTTCATCCTCATGACGGCATTTGGGACGGTCGAGACGGCCGTGGAGGCGATGAAGGAGGGGGCCTGGGACTTCGTCACGAAGCCCTTCAAGCGCATCCAGATCGTCCGCGCCGTCAGACGCGCCCTCGACCAGCGGTCGTTGATGCTGGAAAATCAGGCCCTGCGCGCTGAGCTGCAGGAGGCGCGGCGCGATCGCTCGATCATCGGGAACTCGCTTCCTATGCGCCAAGCGCTCGATATGGCCCGCCAGGTCGCGCCTTCGCGCGCGACCATCATGCTCCTTGGCGAGAGCGGCACAGGAAAGGAGCTCTTCGCACGCGCGCTGCACACGTGGTCGGACCGCGCCGCGAAGCCCTTCATCGCGCTGAACTGCGCGGCCCTGCCCGAGAGTCTGCTTGAGGCTGAGCTCTTCGGTCACGAGAAAGGGGCCTTCACCGGGGCGCAGCAGCGGCGCCAGGGGCGCTTCGAGCTGGCCGACGGCGGCACCCTCTTTTTAGACGAGGTCGCAGAGATGTCACCTCAGGTGCAGGTCAAGCTCCTGCGCGTATTACAAGAGAGCGAGTTCGAGAGGGTCGGTGGTAGTCAAACGATTAAGGTGGACGCGCGCATCGTGGCGGCCACGAACAAAGACCTTGAGACCGAGGTGCGCGCTGGCCGCTTCCGCGACGACCTGTACTACCGCCTCAACGTGATTCAGCTGACCCTGCCGCCGCTGCGTGACCGTCGCGATGACGTCCCGCTATTGGTGCAGCACTTTATTGAGCGCTTCTCCGCTCGAAATAATAAGCAGGTCAAAGGACTGTCCTTCGAGGCGCTCCAAGCGCTGCAGGTCTGGAGCTGGCCGGGAAACGTCCGTGAGCTCGAGAACCTGATGGAGAGAGCCGTCGTGCTGGCGCGGACGGAGACCATCGGCCTCGATGACCTCCCGGCGACCATGCGCCAGAGCGAGCCCGAGCGTCGTTCAGTCACGTTCGCGCTCGGGACCCCCCTCGAGGAGGTCGAGCGCACGCTCATCCGCGAGACTCTCGCGCTCACGCGCGGGGACAAGCGCCTGGCGGCCCAGCTGCTGGGCATCGCGACGCGAACGATTTACCGCAAACTCGATAACGTGTAAGGACCTCGGGTCATGAATAGCCGCACAAATGCACGCCCGTTCCAAGTCCGACGTGTCCTCGTATCACTGATGATCGCCGCCATGGGGCTCGCAGGTTGCGATGCCTTGACGGGGCCAAGTGAGCTTGAACGGACCATCGCGCTTGAGCAGAGAGCCATCGCCGCCTATGCGGCCGAGATTCCCAGCGTTGACGTGCTCGCGAGGGCCTTCGCCGAGGCCTGGAGGCGCGCCAACAACCACCGTGATCTCGCGGTCTATCGCTCGGATCTCAACGCGCACGCGATCGTGGCCGGTCGAGCGCTCCTGACGGGGCTCGACGCGATGCCCCTAGGCTCCTCGGATCTCAAAGCACTACACGAACCGCTGATCACCGCATATCGTAGGGTCATCGAGGCTCTCGAGGCTTTCGTAGGTGGTCCTCCGGCCGCGGCCTTTGAGGGCGCCTACGCGCCGGTTTTGGTCGCGTACGAGGGCCTTCGCGCCGCCGAGAGCATTTATCGTCGCGGTATCGAGACTTGGTACGCAAAGAATCGTATGACTCTTGTGGCTGGGCCGGACTCGTCGCACCTAGAACCAGAGGTCGATGGCGGCCCTCGCTAGTACTGATACGTGTGACCATCTCGGCGCGCATGGTCGGATCCCGGAATAACCCTATGAGATCAATATATCCATGACCGCAGTTGAAACCAACCTCGGGCCCTGGAACCTCGCGGTGCAGGTCGTCCGGACGATGCGCCCACGGCAGTGGGTGAAGAACCTCTTCGTGATGGCGCCCCTCGTCTTCGCCGAGCAGGCGGTGGATCTGGCGCGTTTTGGGACGGCCTTCCTCGCGTTCGTGTTGTTCTCAATGCTCTCGGGTTGCGTGTACCTGCTGAATGACCTCGTCGACGCGGACGGCGACCGGCATCACCCGACGAAGAGGACTCGGCCCATCGCCTCGGGGGCCCTGCCGGAACACGCCGCCCGCGCCGCGCTGGTCGGGCTGCTCGTCGTGGGCTTCGTGCTGGCGCTGGTCTTCTTTCCCCCGGCTTTCGCGGCGATCGGCGCGGCCTATTTGCTGCTAAACGTGGCGTACTCATTTTCGTTTAAGCATATCCCGTTCGTCGATGTGCTCACCATCGCGGCGGGTTTCGACATGAGGCTCGTCGCGGGCGCTATCGCGATTGCAGTCCCAATGACCGTCTGGATCGGCGTGACGACTTTCTGCCTGGCCATCTTCTTGGCCCTCGGCAAACGAAAGCACGAGATTCATCAGGCGGGTGAGACAGGGGTTAAGCAGCGCCGAGTCCTCGAGCGCTACCGGCTGGCTCATGTCAGCGTCGCGATGTCGGTCTTCGGGGGCCTGACGGTCCTCGCTTATGCGGGGTGGACAGCCTTTGGGGATCCCACCGGGCGCCTCTTCCATCCCAAATACCTCGCTTCTACGATACCCTTCGTGATCTTTGGCCTCTATCGATTCTTCGTGTTGGCCGACAGAGCCGGGGACGGGTCATCGCCGACCGACCGCATGCTGTCGGACCCACCCTTTCTCATCAACATGGGGCTCTGGTGCTTGGTCGTCGCCGTCATAATTTACGCGCACTGATCGGCCTGTCTCTTCTCGCGACTAGCTGCACAAGCGCGCCAGTAGAGCCCACGAAGCCGAGTCTTGAACGTGATCTCTACGCGATCGTTCGGGCGCGTCTCGCGACGGTCGAGCGGGACGGCACGCATCGCGTTCGTTTCAACCCCGTCGCGTGTGACTGTCCGGAGCTCGAGGTGTTCGCCGCGGACGTCTGGCACCGTGTGGCCCTCGTCGATGGTGACAGCCGCGTCCTAGAGGCCATGCGGAGCGCCCTGGACAAGGGCGGGGAAGCAGCGCGGGGCGCCGAGTACCTGATTCAAGGGCGCCTCGGCGACACGCCCGGCCGTTGCGGCCGCGCGGCGCTCTACCTCACCCTCGAGCCCGAAGCGTGGCTGGGTGAAAAGCCCTGAAACTAGAGGGGTCTAGGCGTCTTGTTCGGCCGCTTGGGCGTCGCGCTGGGCGGCCTCGATTGATGCTTTGTCGGGCACCAGATCGCGCGTCACCCGGGACATGAAGGCGTAGCCAATTCCAAGGCGCATCAACATCATCAGCGGCCCGATGACCGTCGAATAGGCGAAGATCACGGCGCGTCCCGTCTTCTCGTCGCCGGTGACGTGGGCCGCGAAGAGCACCACCATGACCGATTGCACAGCCCCGAGGCCGGAAACCGTGGCCGGGATGACCTGGACGAACGTGATGAGGGGAGCGTACGCGATGAGGGCGCCGATCGGGATCTCGACGCCAAAGGCCGGCAGCAGGAGGTAGTGCATGAGCACGTACACGCCGATAAAGGCCATCCGGATAGGGACGAAGCGGGCGTAGTCGCTCAGGGTGGCTTCAGAAAATGCCGAAAAAATTCGCCACTTTCGAAAGAATCCAAAGAAGAACAAGTCAAAACCGGCGTTCCAATAGATGAGCGAGCCCACGATGATGAGCCACACAACGAGGAGCACAAAGGGGATCTTACCCGCGAGCTCAGGGTCGGCGAAGAGCCCTTGGTGCACGACGAATCCGAAGGCGAGCAGGATGCCGAGCGCGATGATGTCGACGAAGAAGAACCACACGAGCGGCGAGAAGGCGCGCATGAAGGTCGTGCCATGCTTGCGCGAGAGCACGAAGGCCATGCCGCCGGCAGCGAGCGAATAATTCAACGCATTTAGGAAGTAGCTGACGCCCTTGACGCGTAAGATCTCTGAATAATTTGTTTCAGGTGAAACGAATCGACGGATCAGCGGTAGCAAGGTGCCCGCGTCGGCCACGAAGGCGCCGAGGGTGACGATCGCCATCACCCCGACGAGGCGAACCCAGTCCGCCTTCTCAAGCGACGCCATGAAGAGGTCGACGTCGGTCGTGGCGAACAGAAACCCGATGAATAAGAGGGACAAGACCCACGGGAGCAGGCGTTTGATGCGCGGCGACACACGGGCTCCTTGTCGGATGGGTCAGGGCGCGCGTATGGTCCGCGTCATGGCACCTTCAGTCAAGCGTTCGTTGAATCCCCGCGTGCTCGCGGCCCACATCCTCCAATCCGTCGATGCGCGTCCCGATGCGTTCGCCGGCGATTTACTCGCGGAGGCGTTCGCGTCGGCGCCGGACATGGACCCCCGCGACCGCGCGCTCGCGACCGAGCTCGTGCAGGGGGTCTTGCGCTGGCAAGGGGTCCTCGACGCGCGCGTCCGCGAGTTCATCACGCCCGCTGGCAAGAGGCTCGAGTACGTCGCCGAGACGTGGCTACGCCTCGGCGCCTACCAGGTCGCGTTCTTGGGCCGCATGCCCCGCGAGATCGCAGTCAGCGCCACGATTGACGCGGCCCGCGAGGCTGGTCTGGCGCGCCTCGGAGGCCTCCTAAACGCGATCTTGCGCCGCTTCTCCGACGCGATCGGCCCCGGCCTCGACGCGGCCTGCGCGGCCGCCGGGCCGGACCTTGAGGCCGACGTCGAGCAGAACCTCCGCGCCGAGGTGGTCGCGCGCGGCACCGTCGCCGAGGATGCCGATCTCGTCAGCCTCGTCGCGGCGCGGGCTGGCCTGCCCCGATGGATCGTGGGCGAGCTGGTCGCGGCCTTCCTCGATGAGGCGCTCGACGAGGCCCTCGCGCTCCGCCGCCGCGGTGGAGTGACCCTGCGTCCGACCGTCGGACGTGGTGGGCTCGACGCGCTCTTGGGTGCGCTCGAACGCGCCGGCCTTGAGGGGACGGTCACGCAGGACGGGCTTGTCGCGTTAAAGCAAGGCGATCCCTTCCGCACCGAGGCCTGGTTCGAGGGGCTCTGCGTCGCGCAGGACGTCGCGAGTTATTTGGTGATCAAGAGAACTCTCGCGGCCTGGATCGCCGCCAATCCCAACGCCGGGGCGCCGCGGGTGCTCGATATGTGTGCTGGCCGAGGGATCAAAGCGACCGGGTTCGCAGATCTTGGCGCCGAGGTCGTAGCCGCCGATGTGTCGGCCAAGAAACTCGACGGACTCATGCGGCTCGCCCGGCGTCTCGGCGTCGAGGATCGCATCATCGCGACCATCGCCGCCGACGGCACGCGCCCCGACGAACGCCTCCGCGCGGCGGGGCCCTACGACATCGTCCTCGTGGACGCGCCGTGCAGCGGCCTTGGCACCATCAGCCGTCACCCTGAGATCGTCTGGCGCCGGACTCCAGAGGACGTCGGCTCGCTGCACGTCATCCAGCAACGCCTCTTCGAGCAGGCGTCGGCCCTCGTCAAGCCCGGGGGCTTCGTCGCCTATGCGGTCTGCACTTTCGTTCGAGTTGAGGGTGAACTTTCGGTACCCTCCCACCTCGAATGTGTTGAACGCGTCGACGAGAGGCCCACCCGCGGCGGGGACGCGTTCATGATGCGGCTCTTTCGCGATATCCGTGAAGAGAAGTCCTGAGCTTATAGTCGTCGCGTGGGCCCACCTTGAGGGGAAATCGGATGCGCAGGATGAAGGCATTGACGCTCTGTCTCTTATCGCTCTCGGCGATAGGCGCGGCGTGTGTGTCCGACCCCTCGCCCCATCCGGCTGCCGACGCGGGCGGCGGTAATCCCCCACCATTGGATGACGCCGGTTTTACGACAGGAGAAATGGATGACAACGCCGCGGACGGTGAAAACCGCTGCGGAGAAGACGACGCGAGTCTTGATGCCGGCGATGGCTGCGTGCCCCTTGAGGACGCGCTCGTCGAGGACGGTGAGGTCGGGCCGACTGACGCCCCCGCTGGAGCCGTTGAGTAGCGCTGCTTGGGCGACGTCCGGCGCCGCGCGAGACAAGTGTTTTACGACGCGCGCCTGAATAGTTTTCTCCCGGTCAACGTCTTAGTGCCATGCCGTTTTTCCGGCGGTTAACTAGCCGAGGAGGTCCCAACATGATGCGTTCTACTTTCAAGCTACTCTTTGCGGTCGGCGCGATGGCAGCCTTGGCGACCGGCGCGCAGGCTGAGGATGGGCCCGAAGACGGCAAGCGCGCGTTCCGCTATGAGCTCAAGGCGCTCGGCGCGGGCGCTGGCGAGGCCGTGCTCCATGTGGGCCTGCCCGAAAAGGTCGGCAAGGTCATGCTGCGCCCCATCCGTATCGACGCGCGGACCGAGGGGCTCGCGGCGAACTTTATGAAGGCCGACAGCGTCGCCACGACGTGGGTCGACGACCGCTGGCTGCCCGTGCGTAGCCGCTGGGACCAGGTAGTCGACGGTCTGCGCCGCGTCATCAAGGGGCGCTTCAGCAGCAAGGGGGTCGCGGGCAGTGAGGAGCACAACGGCAAGCCCTTCGAAAAGCACGACCATCAGATCGGCAAACACCCCCTCGACCTCGTGAGCATCTTTACCTACTTGATGCACCAGACCTTTGAGCCCGGCATGGTCCTCTCGATCCCAGTCTTCGACGGGCGCCGAATCTACCAGGTCGATCTCAAGGTCGGGATGATGGCTGAGCTGATGCTGCCCATCGGTCACCGCAAGGGGATCCCGCTGAAGATCACCATCAGCCGGGGCGACTACCGCCGCGAGGCCGAGCTCTGGATCTCTGCCGGTAAGGACCCCGCGCCACTAAAGATCATCTTTAAATACGGCCTTCTTGGTACGGTCGAGGCCGTGCTCGCCGCTGAGCAGAAGGGCTGATCAGCGCGCAACGTGACGCAAGAGAGCCCCGGCCAAATGGTCGGGGCTCTCTTGCGTCGTCCGTCCGCGACTAGGCCATCACGGCGGACCAGATGGGGCTGTCAATCACCGTGCGACACCCGGGCGCCGCGCGAGCGCCTCGAACAGCGCCTTTTTTTGCTGTTCAAAGCAGTTCTTGATGCCGCCCTCGGCGAGGTCGAGCAGCGTATTGAGCTCCGCTCGGCTCATCGCGCGGCGCTCGCCAGTTCCTTGCACCTCAATGAATTCTCCGGCGTCGTTCATCACGACGTTCATGTCCACGTCCGCGGTCGAGTCCCACGCGTAGTCGAGGTCGAGGCGTGGCTCACCGCCGACGATGCCGACGCTGGTCGCGGCGACGGCGGGCAGGAGCACGGCGCGGTCGACGAGTCCGTCGTGGATGAGGCGCTCGATCGCGATGCGGGCCGCGAGGTAGCCGCCCGTGATGGCGGTTGTGCGCGTGCCGCCGTCCGCTTCGAGCACGTCGCAATCGATCCAGATGGCGCGGGGTCCAAGGCGGTCAAGATCAAATCCGGCGCGGAGACTGCGGCCGATGAGGCGCTGGATCTCGGTGGCGCGACCGTCTGGCTTCACGCCGGGGCGCCGAACCCGCCGCGGCGAGGAGCCCGGGAGCATCGCGTACTCGGCCGTGAGCCAACCGCCCCGATCGATACGAAAGGGCGGTACGTCCTTGTCGATACTTGCGGTACAAAGCACCCGCGTGCGGCCACAGGCGATAAGGACCGACGCGGCTGGGGCATCCGTCCAGTCCGTCTGGATGTGAATAGGGCGGGCTGTACTGGAGTTGCGCGGTTCGGTCATCATCGGGCCTCTTGCTGTGGGACATCCGCTCTTATCGTGGCCCGCCGGCCCCGTCCAGCCTCACGGCGCGGCGGCGCGGCCGCGCTGGCAATCCACGGCACATATCGGCACAATCAAGGTCTATCTTGGGCCGCCTTGGTGGTCGCACATGGGGGATGAATGCCGGTATTTGGTCGCAAGGGTCGCATGGTGGCCCTTATTTTCGGGGTGTTAGCGTCATCCGTTGTCACCGCGTCCGCCGCCAAGGCTTGGCGTCCCCTCACCAATGCCGACCTGCTCTGGCTCCGTTGGAAGGCGTCCACGGTCTCAGTGCGCCTCGCGACCCCGTGGCCCGAGGCCTACGCGCCGGACGCCGTACAGCAGGTCATCGAGCGCAGCCTCGCGGCGTGGGCGACGCCCGATTGTGGCCAGCCGGTCTTCCTATTCGCTGGCGCGGGCCCAGAGCCAACCTTCGACGAAGATGACGGTGTCACGACGATCGTGCCGATCGCCGACAAAGCGACGTGGGACGCCCGGTTTGGGGCGACTGAGCTCGCGCGGACCCTGGTCATCTCGCGGGCCTCCACCGGCGAGATCTTGGACGCCGATATTGCTGTGAATGCGGGTGGTTTCGATTATTCGACGGGGATCGAATGCGCAGAAGCGGTCTACGATCTCGAGGCGACCATCACCCATGAGCTCGGTCATGTGTTGGGCCTTGACCACAGCGACGTCGAGGCCGCGACGATGTACTTTGACGTCCAACCGGGGACCTGCGCTATCCGCGACCTCGATGACGACGATATCGCCGGGATCTGCACCGTCTATCCCAAACCTGCCCCGGTCGAGCCTGGGCCCGAGCCGGTGCCAGAGGCAATGAACGAGGTCGCCGAGGCCTCGGTTGAGGCCTCTGACGTCGCCGAATCGGTGGTCGACGTCGCGGGTGGGGACACGGCCGCAGCGGACCCAAAGCCAAGGGATGAGCCCTGTCTTGGCTGCGGCGGGACGGGCGTCGGCGCGCCGTGGCTTATCGTCCTCTTGCCCTTCGCCTTTAGGCGGCGAGGGCGGGAGCGTGGGCCTCAAGCCAGCGCGTGATGTCGCCAAGCACCACCGCACGCTCGGGCTCGTTGACGATCTCGTGGTAGAGGTCCGGATAGAGGCGCGTCGTCTTGTCTTTACTGCCGACACTCTCGGCCCAGCGCGCGATGCCGTTCGGGTTGACGAGCTTGTCCTGGCCCCCCCAGGCGATCATCAGCGGGACCTGTATCGCCGAGGCGTGCGCGAAGGCGCGGGCCTGGGTGTCTAAAAACTCGGTATACCAACGAGCCGTCGCCTTCCCGGTGACCATCGAGTCGGCCTTGTAGGCGGCGACGGTGGCTGCGTCGCGCGAGATGTGTTCCGCTGGGATGCCAGTCGGGACGGCCAGCTTGGGCCAGATACGCGACATCACGCGGGCCAGGGTGTCCTTCCATTTCGGGACCTTCACCCCGACCTCGACGCCAGGACCCGACAATACGGCGCCCGCGACGTGATCCGGGTAGCGGATCAGGTGGTCGATCGCGATGAGTCCGCCCATCGAGTGGCCAAAGAGGAAGACAGGCAGCCCAGGGAAGCGTTTTTTCATGCGCTCAATCGCGTCCTCCAGGTCGTCGGCATAGGACTCGAAGTGCGCGACGAAGACCCGCGTCCCGGCGCTCTTTCCGTGCCCGCGGTGATCATGGGCGTAGGTCACGAAACCCGCGGCACAAAAGGCATCGACGAGGTGATCGTAGCGTCCGATGTGCTCAGCGACACCGTGGCTGAGGACCACGATTCCGCGAGGTTTTCCCGTCGCGGGGGTGACCTGAAATGAAAGCTCAACGCCGTCCCGACCCTTGCACGTTCCGTATTCGCGATTCATACCCTCTCCCCAAGACGCTTTGCCCGTGTTATCGGCCCTCTCGCGAGGTCCGCGGGGCCTCAGCCAAAGATGCACTATGCTGGTATCCCTTGCTATACGCGATCTCGCCGTCATTGAAGAGGCCACCGTCGAATTGACGGCCGGACTCAACTGCCTGACGGGCGAAACTGGCGCCGGAAAGTCGATTATTATCGCGGCTCTCGGCCTAGTTCTTGGCGACCGCGCCGAGACCGAGCTTATTCGCCACGGGGCGGAAAAAGCCGAGGTCACCGGGCTCTTTCGGGTCGACCTGGCCGGGCGGGTCTACGGCCGGATGCGCGACGCGGACCTCCTCGACGCCGATGACCACGCGCTGCTGCTCGTGCGTCGACTCGTCGCCCCGCAAGGCAAGGGCCGGGTCTGGGTCAACGGGCGCCTCGTCAACGTGTCGACGCTCGCGAACCTCACGCGCGGCCTCATCGATATCTCGAGTCAGCACCAGCACACGGAATTGCTCGACGCGGCCAGCCACCTCGAGCTCCTTGACCGCTTTGGCGGGCTCGACGGCGACCGCGCGGCCTATGCGGTCGCCTATAGTGCCTGGCAGCAGGCCGTCCGCGCCCTCCGCGACAAGCGTAAGCAGGCCGTCGAGCGCTCACAACGTGAAGAATTTACGCGCTTTTCGCTCGAGGAGATCGACGCGCTCAACCCCAAAGAGGGCGAGGACGACGCCCTTGAGGTCGAGTACGTGCGCCTTGGCCACACCGAACGCCTCGTCACGGGCGCCGACGAGCTCGGCAACGCCCTAGCCGATGGCCGCCCCAGCGCGCTTGAGCGTCTGACGGTGGCATCGCGTCTGGCCGAGAGGCTGCAGAGCATGGACCCCGACCTCGCGTCCATCGCCGGCCGGATCGAGAGCGTCCGCCTCGAGATCGATGACATCGCCCATGAGGTCCGTGACTACGGGCGCAGCGTGGATAACGATCCGCGTCGTCTGGACCAGATCGCGAGCCGCCTTGAGGCGCTCAAGAAGCTGAAGCGCAAGTTCGGACACTCGCTGGATCTGGTCATCACCGCGCGTGAGACGCTTCGAGCAGAGCTAAACGCCTTTGAGTCTCTTGATGTCGAGATCGCCGAAGGTGAAACATTGGAGTTGCAACGACGTGACGAGGCCATCGCCGCGGGTCGCGCCCTCTCCCTGGTGCGCGGACAGGTCCGCACGCGCCTCGAGGAGGGAGTCTCGCGAGAGCTGACCAGCCTCGCGATGAAGGGCGCGCGAATTCGATTTGACCTGCAAGTAAAGGACGTGCCAGGTGCCGAGGGCTTCGAGGCCGGCGAGATCGTCATCGAGACCAACGCGGGCGAGGGTTTCGGCCCTCTTGGCAAGGTCGCCTCTGGTGGCGAGCTCTCGCGCGTGCTCCTCGCCCTGAAACGCGTGCTCATGCACGTCGATCCTGTCGAGACCTGCATCTTCGATGAGGTTGACTCTGGCACGGGCGGCGCGGTCGGCGACATGATCGGGATCAAGCTGCACGAGATCGCGCAGGAGCGTCAGGTCCTCTGTATCACGCACTTGCCGCAGATCGCCGCGCGCGGACAGGCCCACCTCCGCGTCGAAAAGCGCATCACGAAGGACCGCACGGCCACCAGCGTCGCGCGTCTGTCCGAGAGCGAGAGGGTCGAGGAGATCGCGCGGATGCTCGGCGGTCTCGACATCACCGAGCGCACGCTGGCCCACGCTCAGGAGCTGCTCGCGCGCAGCGCGGGAAATTGATAGAGTCCGGGCATGCATCGAACGACGCCCGCTTCGCCTGACCTCCTTGGACCTCCCCTCAGCACCTCGCCCGCCCGCCCGCGGATTTGGGCGCTGGCTCTCGCCGCGATCGTCGCCTCAGCGGCTTGCGGGCAATCGGTGGACGGCGGCACCGCCCTCGCGCCCCTGACGATTAAGGGCACGGCCCCAGACGTCCTCGTGCCGGGTTCGCGCCTCTTTATCGAGGGTTCCGGCTTCGTCGTGCCCGAGGCGGCGTCTCTCCTCGTGATCGTGCGCGGTACGATTGGGCCAGACGTCGTCGAGTTCGCCGCCGCCCCCACCCGCATCGACGACGGGCTCCTCGCCCTCCCGATCTCCGGCGACGTCGCCCAGGCGCTGATCCGCGATGATGGCCGCTTTGAGGGGCGCGTCACGGTCTTGCGAACGACCGTCGCTGACGGCACCGAGGAGTCGGCCGAGCGCGCAGTGAGCTTCGGCGTCGCCCGTCAGCTCGTACCCAGCATCACCGCCGTCGACAAGACCAGCCTCTACCCCATGGACGACCTCGTCTTTTCGGGCGCGGGTTTCCTCTTTGAAGACGAGGGGCTCTCGCTCATTGAGTTTCGCGGCGTCATGAACAGCGATAACCCATTGAGGTCCACGTTTATTGACGGCCTCCAGGTCCCCGCGATCATCCCCGAGCTCGACCGCGGTAAGCTCAACATGGTCCTGACGCCGGACATCCTCGGCGTGCTGCCGGGTCGCTTCGAGGGCGAGGTGCGCGTCGTGAACGCCTTCGCCGCGGGTGGGACAGAGACCTCCACCCCCTTCCCAGTACGGTTTGAACTCAATGCACCGCGCATCGACACGGTGAGCCCGCAGATCGCTTCCCGCGGTGCGTGGATTCGCCTGACGGGTCAGGGGTTTATTCCACCCGATGGGCTGCTGCAGGCGGCGATGGTCCTACAGCTCGAGGGGCGCTTCGTGACCCCCGCGGGCGAGGTCGAAGAGTATTTTGGCGCGCGGGCGCTGACCTTGGTGCCCGATACCTTCGGCGGCAATACGGCGATGTCGATCGTGCTGCGCGCTGAGGCGGGTCCAGACGGCGAGCTGACGGGCCTCGGGGTCCGCCTCGGGCGCTTCTCGGGGACCGTGACCCCACTCGTCCTGCTCGGACCCGACCGGGCCCGCGGTGTGCCCTTCCCGTTCGGCTTAGAGATCAAACGGCAGAAGCAGATCTTTCACCTCCGGGCCTTGCCGGGCTTCGACGACGCCCTCACCGAGTTCGGCCTCTTGGTCGAAAAGGACGCGATCAAGGCGCGCATCCTCGAGGTGCTTCGCCGCGACTACTCAGGGATCTCGATCGATTTTACGTGGGAGACCCCGCGCGAGTACGCGGAGTATGGGATCGTCGAGATCGCTGGTCGGGATCCCAACGGCTCTGGGCTCTTTGGCCTCGACAACACCGATGGAAAGGACGTCGGCAACGTCCGCTTTGACGACATTATTGGCGGCTTCAACGCGGACACCCAGCAGAACGGCTATTCAGCCTACGGTGGCGTCTTTCCGGGTGAATTCATGAACCTGTCGACCCGCAGCGGCACAAACCCGATGGCCTCGCCGCGCTTTGACGACATCTTCGAGCCGGTCGCCCCGGCGCTGGGGGGCAAGCCAGCCCTGCCCAACGAGATCGACGCTGGGACCGAGAGGGGCTACGCGGTCGCCGACGCGGTGCTGGTCTTCGCCAACCTCACCGGCAGCACGATCTCGCACGAGATAGGCCACACGCTGGGGCTCGCCGCCTATGACGGTCAGTTCCATAACCCCGGCGATAACCCTGGTTGGCTCATGGACTCCGGGTCTTTTCGGCCCTTTGAGGAGAGGGCCGAGATCGACGGGCAGGGGCCCTCGTTCTTCGGGCCCCCGTCGCGGGCCTACCTCGAGTCCATCCTGCCTTTGGATTAGCTAGCGCACGAACCCATTGAGCTCAAAGCTGTTTAGCTGCCGAACTTCGTTGGTGGTCGTATCAATGAAGGTGATCCACCCGGTCGGGTTATCGAGGGAGATCGCCATCTTCGAGACCATCGGCATCGCCCCGACGAAGGTCGGTCGGTCCGGCACGCTGTAGGTCTGAATCGCAAAAGTCTCCGAGATGACGCGGTGCACGGCGTGCTGGTTTCCAAGCGGGTCCGGCACGAGGGCGAAGAGCTCCGCGCCGTCCGAGGTGAAGGTGAACATGCTCACGGGGTTCGGGATGATGACGAGCTTCGCGTAGCCGCTCGTCAGGTCGAGTAAGGAGTACGCGTTCTGCTCGGCGATGCTGCCGGTGCCGGACAGGCGCCGGTGCAAGAGCGCGGCGACCTTGCCCGTCGGGTCGATAGCGACAGACTCTAACTCTTTGATCATCGGGCGAATCGTGGTGGTCTCGGCTGCGACGTTTAGCATCCCGATGGCGGCGACTCCCGCCTGGGTCGTAAAGAGCAGCGCCTGCCCCGCGTCGGCGGTCAAGGCCAAGGACCCAAAGGGCGCGCCCGTATCGACGTAGGTGATGTAGGGGTTTGGGACCAGCGGTTCGGGCTCTTCGCCCTCAAGAGGCTCGACCGGGGTCGGCGCCTCCCAGGTGAAGGCCTCGGGGATGGTTACGATGGCGACCTGCTGGAGCTCACGCAGCGGCACGAGGAGGCGCGTGCCGTCGGGGGTCATGTCGAGGTCGGAGGGAAAGTCTGGCAGCTCGAGGCTGAGGCGCCCGCCGGTCTCGAGATCGATCCACAAGAGGCGTCGATACTGGAGGTCTCGCACGGCGACGAAGGTGCCGTCCGGGCCGGGGATGATCTCGCGCTCAAGAGGCGGCACAAACACGTCGTCGGTCGTCTGCACGGGGGGCAGGAAGGTGTCCTTCACGAGGTCTTCAAGATAGGTGGTGCTCAATCCATCTTCGCACTCGACCAACAAGAGCTTGTCGTCGTCGGCGAATTGGACCTCGGTCGGGCGGTAGCCGACGGCGAGGTTGTAGACCGCCTCTTGGCCTGGGACGAGGTGGATCGCCGAGACATCTTGAAGGCTGCCGAAGTTGCCTCGGCGGGCGTAGCCCTCGCCGAAGCGTTCATCATACCAAGCGAAGGCCCACGCGCCGTCGGGTGAGAGCACGAGGCGCGTGGCCCCAGCGGCGACAGGGAAGAATTGCTTCGAAAATGAGACGGTCTCGCCCGGGTCTTGGCGGACGAGGGTCACGTCTGAGGAGCCCTCATTGAGCACGATGGCCCCCGCACCGTCCGGGAGGGCGCGGACGATGGTCGGTGAGAGGCCAGCCTCGATGAGGTGCACCCGCAAGGTCGATGCGTCGACAGCGATCAGCGCGTCGAGGGCCGCAGAGGGGACGAACAGAAACTGGTCGCTGGCCTCGGGGGTCCGGAGATCGAAGTCGACCTCGTTCTCGGGCGGAGGTGGCTGCGACGTGTCGCCGGAGCCCGTGGAGCTGTCGGACCAGCCAGTTGACGTGTCCGCGCCTTGCCAGTTGCCAGGAGCATTGTCGCTGGCGGAGAAGGCCGAATCGGCGTCTCCACACCCACTTAATGAGGCGATAGCGAAGATTGCGGCGGCGTAGATCGTTGAGTGCAACTTAAGCATGGGGCCTCCCGAGATAGTTTGTGCCGCAAATAAAATGACTGGTGTTCAAAAGGACACGCCGAATGAGAGCGCGAAGACGGGCCCGGAGAAGTTGAGGGTGCCGAGGTTGAGCGCCTCAGTCGTCCCGGGATGGTCAAGATCGAGCTTGAGGCTGTCGACGCTGTGCGAGGTCCGAAGGGCGTAGCCGAACATCAGCCGGAAGTGGAAGTCGACGGTCTCGCTGAAGCTGGTGTGGGCGCTGAGGCCGAGCTTGGGGACGGTGCCAAAGGCGAGGCTGCCGTCTTGGCCCTTGCGTCCGTTTAGATCGAGGGTGGTGCCGCCATAGAGGAGCTCGAGGTCGAGCTCAAAGGCGGCCGAGAGCCACGAGCTAAGGGGCTCGAGCCAGCGGAGCCCGACGACCCCGCCATAGGCACTGGTCTCTGTCGAATAGTTGTTTCTATACAGACCGAAGGGCGGGATACCGCGCCAGCCGGCATACACGCCGAGGCGGTTCATGAGGTTGTACGAGACACGAAAGAAGACCGCCCCAAGCGTGTCTACACCGCTGACGCGGCCCATCCGGGAGGCGGTGAGCCCCTGGGCCTCGGGGCCGATAGTGATCTCAATTCCAAGGGGTTTCGCGGGGACCGCCGCTTTGGCCGGCACCGCGACGACGATCGGCCTCGGCTGGACTGGCTTCGGAGCTGGGGGCGCCTCGACGACGGGCTCGGGCAGAGGGACCGGGACGGCATCAAGCGCGGGGGCCGGTGTCGGCGGCGCCTCGACGGCTGGCTCGGCCACAGCGGCGGGTTGTCCGACTGGGTCGCCGTCGGCGGCGAGCACCTGGCCCGGCGTCGCGGTCGCGATGATGACGAGGCACAGGGTCCGGAGACGAGAGCCCCGCGCGGGTCGGATGCGATGCTGGATCTGCATGGATTGTTTCATGAAAATCTTCCAGTGTGGGGTGGGGGCGCGTTAGCGGAGCAGGCCGTCGAGTAAGAAGCCAGGGGCCACGAGGGCGTCCTCGGGCAAGGTCGAGAGAGCTGGCCAGAGGACGAGGTGGCCCCCAGGGGAATTGCGCCAGGTCGCGACGGTAGCGACGTTGGGTAGGAGCATCATGAGATCACCGCCTTCGGGCACGGGGCTGGACTCAGGGTGCAGATCCATGAGGTTGACGGACACGACGTAGTCTTGGTTGTCGACGCGGGTTAGGGCGTAGAGGCGGTCCAGATCTGTATTGAGCTCAAGGCTCTTGATGTCTCCGGTCTTACCGAAGCCCGCGACGCGATCCGTGTCCGCGTCCAAGATCCCGACGGAGTTGTTCGACCCGGTCTTGAGCACGATGAAACGAGGCGTGCCGGGGATCGGGATGACGCTCGTGAAGGGCTCGCGCGTGGTCCGGGTGCGATAGGCGCGCTGCTCGCCCGTATCGAATGCGTTGATGTCCAAGATGTGAAAGGTTGAGCTCACGCTATTGGCGTTGTAGACGAGGGCCTCATCGGTGCCTCGCTCACCGCGGAAGAGCACGATGCGGTTGAGGCCCGCGCTGAGCGGCAGCGTCCGGCCGGTCGCCGTGAGCACATCGGTGAGTGTCACGGTGCCGGCGCCAGGATTGGTCGTGAGCGTCGCGAGGCGCGCCTCTTCGCCATCGGCGGCGGGGGGCAGGGTGATGAGAGTCGCGTCGCCGCCGGGGCCGATGCCCGCGAGCTGCGAGAGGTTGACGTCGAAGTCCGCCTCACCGTCGAGGGGGTCGACGCGCGGCGTGATCGCGAGGGCGTAGACCGAGTTGGCCTCGGCCGTCGTGACGATGGCCCAGAGTGTAGAGAGTCCGGCGCTATCGGTTTGAACACCAAAGGTCACCGAGCGGGGTGTGCGCGTGCCGCCTGTCGTCAGTGAGACGAGCGGGACGGAGCGCTCTTTGCGGTCGGGCTGGTCGGCCGCGGCGATCGCGACATGCTCGGCCGAGAGGGCGAAGAGGTAGCGCCGGCCGTTGACGACGGGCGAGAAGGTCACGACCAGAGGCGCGCCGCCGAGAGAGGGCAGGGTCCGGCGCGAGACCGCGTCCGAGGCCGCGAGGGTCGGCGAGAGATCGATGAGGGCGACCTCGTTTTCGTTGTGAAAGACCGTCGAGGCCGTGTTGGGCGGGAAGTAGGCGACGGCATAGTGTGCGTCATCGCTGACCGCGACCGCCTCAAAGGGGGCGCCGACGTCGAAGCTGCGGACGGCCGGCGAGGCGCCAACGGTCACGTCGACGACGTCGAGGGTCCGCGCCAAGCGCGAGAGGACCAGCGTCGCGTCACGGCCGGGCAGCGGGGTGACGTTCGATGGAGCCCCGGACAGCGGAATCCGCCGGAGCGACCCTGTGTGTCCGTCTTTGGGCGCCATGACCGCGAGGGATTCGGCGTTGACGTCGGCGATGACGATATGGTCGCCGACGACGCGGGGCGTGAGAGGCGCGAGGTCGGTGGCTGAGTCGAGCGTGCACGCTGTAAAAAGCTGCGCAGCGACAAAGGGGATCATGAACCGATAGCCATGCATGTCGGGACTCCGGAGGTCGTGGGGAACTCGGTCAAGATGCCAAAACAGCGGCGACAACTCAAGCCGTGGCGGCCGAATACGCGTTTCGATATTCGGACTTGAAATGAGTCGCGTCGCCACAAAACGCGGGCGACGCTAAAAAAAAACCGCCGGGGGTGCCGGCGGTCTCTCACATCGTCCGGACGAATCCGGAGACTGGCTCAGAAGCCAGAGATGTCGTCGAAGGTGCCCTGGCCCTTACCGTTGCCAATCTTGACCTGGCAGTTGGTGCGCGCGCCGGACTGGCCGCAGGAGTTGTCGAGCGCGACGTAGACGTCATAGCCCTCGTCAACACCGCCAACTTCCACGCCGACTTCATAGACCTGGATGGCGTAGCCGGGCAGGATGATGGCCTGGTTGTCGAACTCGCCGATGACATAGCCACCGCCGAGGGAGACGAAGCCCTCGAGGAGGGTACCGTCGGGCTGACCCTTGACCTCGTTGGCCTCTTTGTACTTGGCCGCGATCGTGCACTGCGTACCCTGCGCGAGGCGCACGGTGTTGAAGTAGCCAGCGCTGGCGCCGCCAGCCGTGAAGAGGCCGACGGCGTCGATGTCCGCGCCGTGCGCGCCGACCGAGCTGGTGGCGCAAGGATCGGTACCGACGGTCCGGTGGGTCGGGAAGATCGTCGAGTCGTCGACGATGACCGAGAGGTAATCGTCAGGCACGACCACGACGGTGTCGGTGCCGGTGGTGTCGGTGCCGGTGGTGTCGGAGCCGGGGACCGTGTCTTCCACGTCGCAGGCCACGAGAGATGCTGAAGCTAGGCCGCTAATGGCCAAAGAAACGATAATACGACGCATGTGATTGTCTCCTCTGAAATGTGGTCGGTTCGTAAACCGGCTGGTCGGGGAGCAGCCCCGCCTACCCGAAGGCACTAGACGCACGGACTGAGCCTTTATTCTCAAACTCCGATAGATTTTAACCATCGGTTTATGGCGCCTGTCGATCCCGAAGAGCCCGTAGTCGTCAGACGCGTCGCGGATTGTAGACTTCTCTGCGCTCATGTCAAATGCATCTGTCAACCTTTGGTCAGCACCGGCGGGCGGCATCCTGCCGCGGGGTCAACGTTTCAGGGGCAGAGATCGTGCGAGGTCCTCCCACGAAAAGCCGGCGCCCGGGTCGGTCGCGATGGGCGTCAAGTGAAGATGTCCCGCGATTCCGCGGAAGGTCTCGGCCCCCGTGATCGTCCCGCGCGGGATTCGACCGGCGCCATCGAGGGCCGGAAGGGTGCATGGGGTGGCGGGCAAGAACTCGCAGAGAGCTCCGACGAGCGCGACGAGCGCGTCCATTTGGGGCTGGGTGTAGCCGCGTTCCTGAACGGGGGGGCGTCCTTGCAGGCTCTCAAAGTCCGAGAGAGGACGGGGTGGCCCGCCCTCGGGCCCGGGGGCGCTGTCGATATCGACCGGGTTGACGAGGTCGACGGCCACGCTGCGGCCGTCGAGGGTCTTTTGTCGGGTGTGGTTCGCCTCGAAGGCGAGGTCGAGGGTCTGGTAGATGGTGCCGTCGGCGTCGATCAAGAAGTGGGTTGAGGCACCCGAATACTCAAAATTGACAAAGGCTTCCGCGGCTGTGGCGGTGTGCGTGTCATGCAGGACGATGAGGTCAATATGCGACAAGAGGGCCGTCGTGGCGGTGTCGGCGGACGCGTCGCCGTTGGGCCCTGCACCGGCGCGCGCCCCGAACCAGTCATGGGCGGGCGGGGCGGCCCCGGAATCTGTCTGCGCTCGACGCAGCGGCGCCAGGAGACGGAGCGTCTGAAAATCGAAGGTGCCGTGGACGACCGGCACGGGCGATGGCCACATGCGCCCCGCGATCTGGACCGATGACGGCGCCCCGTCTGGGGGCGGGGCGGTCTCGCTAGGGTCGTCAACTGGGGTGGTCTTGGCCTGGGCGAGGGCGCGGAGACCCTCGGGGTGCTTGGGGTCGAGGGCGAGCGCCCGCTCGAAGCGCGCGATCGCCTCATCGGGATAACCCTCGGTGAGGGCGCGATAGCCCTCTTTGAGGAGGCGCTCGAGCCACAGCTCGGCTTCGGGCTCGCACCGCGGAGGGCCCGCCGGGGCCTCTCCTTGCTCGCAGGCGGCGGTCGTCGCCATGCACACGCCGAGCGCCAAGGCGGCCAAGGCGGCCCTGACTGACTTAGGCAGCCTATTGTGCGGTCGTCGCATGTGCCTGCGCGTGTCCAAGCCAGAGCCCCATCGGGATAATATCTTCAAACTCGGCTCCGACCCGCGCGTAGCGGTGTAAGCGACCCTCGGGGACAAAGCCGTACTTCGTGTAGAGTCTAATCGCTGGTGTGTTGCTTGCAAAGACTTGCAGGCTGACCTTCGTGATGGAGGCGTCCTCGCGGGCCGCAGCGACCGCCGTCTGGATCAGCGCGTCTCCGACCCCGCGCCCCCACGCCACCTGCATCACGCCCATCGATAGCTCGGCTGAGTGCGACAGGCGCGTCAGCGAGCCGCTGGTCAGGGTCAGGGTCCCAAGGATTGGTTCGCGTCGCCCGCGGCCGGGCCTCTCGGCGATGAGCGCGATCGCGCCGACCCGCTTTCCATGAGATTCGAGCAGACGCTGCTGTTCGCCGTGGGTGAGGACAGGGTCGGAGGGGCCTTGAAGCATGTAGGGAGTCTCGGCCACGATTCGTTTGATGTGCACGAGCCACGCGCCCGCGTCGGCCGCGTCGGCTTCGCGCACGACGAGGAGCTCGCCGAGGCGATCCCGGCCTTCCCAGCGAACGCTCATGCGGATTCGAGGGGAGGCATTGGTTTGAGTTCAAGCGGTTCGTCTGGGGGCGTCGCGTCGCCCCGCGCGTCGACCATGACGCCCGGGCTCCCCTTGAAGACGCCGGCGATGAGGGCGTAGCTGAGGGGATCCTCGACCAATTTCCGGATGGCCCGGTTGATCGGGCGGGCGCCGTAAGCGGGATCGTATCCAGCGACGCCAATTTGAGCGAGGGCGCGTGGGGTCACCTCGAGCTTGAGGCCCTGACCACCCAGGCGCTTCGCGAGGCTCTTTAGTTGGAGTTCAACAATCCGGAGAATGTCCTCGCGGGTGAGGCGCCGGAAGATCACAGACTCGTCGATACGATTGAGCATCTCGGGTCGGAAGAAGGTGTCGAGGCTCCTCTGGACCTGGGCCCGCATCTCGGACTCTGGTGCGTCCGCGAGCTCGACGATGGCGTCCGAGCCAAGGTTTGAGGTCATCACGATGAGGGTGTTCTTAAAGGACACCGTGCGCCCCATCGAGTCCGTGAGCCGCCCCTCGTCAAGGACTTGCAAGAGGATGTCGAAGACCTCTGCGTGGGCCTTTTCAACCTCGTCGAGCAGCACGATGCTGTAAGGGCGCCGCCGCACAGCCTCGGTGAGCTGGCCCCCCTCCTCGTGTCCGATATAGCCGGGGGGCGCGCCGATGAGCCGCGCGACGGCCTGTTTTTCCATGAATTCCGACATGTCGAGGCGCACGAGGGCGTTCGAGTCGTCGAAGAGGGACTCGGCGAGGCACTTGACGAGGTAGGTCTTGCCGACGCCCGTTGGGCCGAGGAAGAGCAGCGATCCGAGGGGCCGATTTGGGTCCTGAATTCCGGAGCGCGCGCGCCTCACGACGTTCGCGACGGCCTTGATGGCTTCTTCCTGGCCGATGACTTTGGCGCTGAGACGGGACTCAAGCGACAGGAGCTTTTGGCTCTCCTCTTCGGCGAGGCGCGTGACCGGGATACCCGTCCACGCGGCCACGACGGAGGCGATGTCGTCGGCTGTGACCGCCTCGCGCAGATAGCCGCCGTCCTTTTGCACGACGGCGAGCTCGCCCTCAAGGGTGGCTAGCTTGCGGCGCAGGGTCGGCAGCTTTCCAAAGCGGATGTCCGCGGCTTCATTGAGGTTTCCGGCACGCGTAGCCGCGTCCTCGCCGCGATGGAGGAACTCGACCTCTTCCTTGACCTGGCGGATGCGGGCGACGATGTCGCGCTCTTTTTTCCAGCGCTCGGTCTGCTCGTCGTGCTCTTCGTGCAAACGGGCGAGCTCTTTTTCGACGATGTCTTTTTGGGCGAGGGCCGCCGCTGTGCCCTCTTTCGCGAGGGCCTTGGCCTCGACCTCGAGCTGGGTCGAGCGGCGCCTGACGTCGTCGATGACCCCCGGCAAGGAGTCGGTCTCGAGGCGCAGGCGCGAGGCGGCTTCATCAATAAGATCGAGAGCTTTATCTGGCAAGAAGCGGTCGGACACGTAGCGGGTCGACAGGCGCACGGCGGCCACGAGGGCGTCGTCGGCGACCTGCACGCCATGGTGGACCTCATAGCGTTCTTTGAGCCCTCGGAGGATGCTCACGGCCTCGGCGAAGTTCGGCTCGGCGACCTGGACCGTCTGGAAGCGGCGGGCGAGGGCCATGTCGCGTTCGATGGTGTTGCGGTAGTCGCGCGTCGTGGTGGCGCCGATGGCCAGCAATTCGCCACGGGCGAGGGCCGGCTTCAGCATCGCGGCGGCGTCGATTCCGCCCCCGCCGCTGCCCCCACCGGTGCCGACAAGTGTATGAATCTCATCAATAAAGAGGATGATCTGGCCGCCGGCGTCTTGGATACCGCGGACGATCTGCTTCATTCGCTCTTCGAAGTCGCCGCGGTGGCGGGTCCCGGCGATGACCGCGCCGAGATCGAGAGACAAGAGCCGGCGACCGCGAAGCGAGTCGGGAACATCGCCGGCCGCGATGCGCTGGGCGAGGCCCTCGACGATCGCGCTCTTGCCGACGCCCGGCTCGCCGATGAGGACGGGGTTGTTCTTGCGGCGACGGCCAAGAATCTCCATGATCCGGCGGAGCTCGTCATCTCGGCCGATGCAGGGGTCGAGGAGCCCCTGGCCGGCCTTGGCCGTCAGGTCCGTCGCGAAGCGGCTGAGGACGTCGTTGCTGCTGCTCGCGGTCTCGACGCCGCCTGGGTTGACCCCGACGGACGGCGCGGGGTTGGACGGGCTGCCGCCCGAGGTAGGAGCTGATGCGCTGGGAGTCTTATCGGTCCGCTGGCCCTCGACGCCGTGCCCGGCGGTGGGCGGCAGCGGCTTGTTTCCGCCCGTCTCGCTGCGGGGGACGCTTCTCGCGGCGCGCACGATCCCCTCGGGGGTGACGTAGGACGCGTTGAGCGCCGTCTGGGCGCGCGTTGGGCCCACGTAGGCGAGTGCGCCAAGCAGGTGGGCGGTGCTGGTCGCGGGCGCGCCGTCAGCTCGCGCGTTGGCCCGCGCCTGCTCGAAGATGCGGACCAGCATCGACGAGATCAGCATCCGCTCGACGGTGGCGCGCGGTATGCTGGTCACTTCGTCCGCGATCGCCTGCCTGAGTGTCGCCGTCGGGGCGCCAAGATAGCTGAGGATGCGCATCGCGTCCGTGTCGCGCGTGTCGAGCAGGCTTAGCAGGACCTGCTCTGGCGTCAGCTGGGGATGTCGGTCGCGGATGGCGGCTGCGTTGGCCTGGTCGATGAGCGCGCGGGCGTGGTCAGTGTAGTCGTCAAAACGCATGGATATTCCTCAGGAAATGGGGCGCTTGTGCGGGGCCGGAGCGCGCAGCGAGGGGGCAGGATCGTGTATCATGGTCGACACCGCAAGGGCCGGGGCGACGGTTTGACCCGAGCGTGTCGTCGATTGGGGTGTGCCGACAGGGCCTGCGATCTACCGCACGTCGCGAGCCTCTTCGGGTTGCACCTCGACTCGAATCACTTTGCCGTCCCGTTCGATGAGGAGCGGCACGGCCCTCCCCGCGACCGCGGTCGCGACGCGGAGGCGAAACTCGGAGGCCGAGCGACACTGCCTGTCATCGAGGGCCACGATGATATCTCCCGGGCGAAGGTCCGCGCGAGAGGCGGGGCTGCCGGAGACGATCGCGTCCACGCGGACCCGGGCCCCGTCTTGTTCGTCTTGGACCACGTAGACGCCGAGCCAGCTGCGGGACACGTAACCGCCTTGTCGCAGTCTCGGCAGCGCATCTTCAATGGTATTCCAACCAATGGCGAAGCCTATACCCACGCCCTCTGCGGCGATCGCGGTCGTCACACCAACGACACGCCCGGCCATATCAAAGAGGGGCCCGCCCGAGCTGCCGCGATTCACCGGCGCGTCAATTTGTATGAGGTCAACGTATCCGATGCGCTCAGAGGACAGCTCGCTGCGCCCGCGGCCCGAGACGATGCCCTTCGTGACCGTATGCGAGAGGCCCATTGGGTTGCCGATGGCGATGACCCACTGGCCGACCTCGACGCTATCTGAGTCGCCGCGCTGTACCGGCACGAGGCCGATCCCGCCGTCGACTTTCAAGAGGGCGAGATCCCGGATCGGATCGAGGCCCACGAGACCGGCCGGTAGCTCGTCGCCGAGGGCCGAGCGAATGCGTATTTCAGCCGCATTTTCAACCACATGAGCGTTCGTGAGCAGATGCCCTTCGTCGTCCAAGACGAGGCCCGACCCAAGCGAGGTTCCTTGGGACTCGGACTCGGCGCGATCGCCCGTCGATTTCGGGTCGCGATCACCGCGATCAACCGCCTCGCGGGTGTAGACGTTGACGACGGACGGCGAGAGGCGTCGCACGAGCCCGACAAAAGAGGGTACCTCGGTCGGCCCGGGCTCGGCCAAGGGACGTGGCGGCCGCGACGCGTCACCCAACAGCGGCGTACCGTCGTCGACGTCCGTCGTCCTCGCCACCGGCCGGATGTCCGGGGCGTGGAAATAGTCTAGGGGCCGGGAGGGCACGCACGCGCAAAGCCCTGCGGCGATGAGGGCCACGCCCCCGACCGCGAGTCGCCCTCGGTCAGAACGGAGGCGACTCGAGGCTTGGGGTGGGCCCAGTCCTATCATTCCTCGGAGGCGACCTTGAGCGCGTCCGTGAAGGCCAAGCGTGTCTGGTAGAGGAGGCCGCGCAAGAGCTCGAGCTCGCCCTCTGTCAGATTTCCGGCGGTCTTGCGCTCTAGCATCGCCAAGATATCAATGTTTTGGCGGGCCAGCGCGAGGTCGTAGTTCCGGTGGTCCGGGTCCAGCTGCATCGCGGCGTTGGACGCGAGCGAGATCACGAACGTGGAAAAATCCATGTCGGTGGTGTCACTCACCGATTATTCCCCGTCGTCGTCGTCTTCGGGCGCGATGTCGATCCACTCGCCCTTGTCGGCGACGTCGGGGAGCTTCAGGAGCTTCTTCTCCACGTCGTCGCGGCTCACAAAGCCCTTGGCGAGCTCGCGCTGGATGAGGCGCACATCATCGTTGAGATCGATCGTCGTCATGTTCGTCACTCCGGAATCGGTTTTCCGCGCGGGCGGTTTTGGTTCGGTCGACCGTGATTTTCCCGTCGGGAAAGCCTAGGGCGAGGGGCGGCGCAATAACCGAAGTCGTCTCACAACGCAAGCCAGCGTTCGTTTGCGAACCTCACCGGTTGCGACCTCTCGCGTGCCAAGAGGCCTCTCTCTTGACCTGTGGCTTCGGGCCGACGGATAAGCCGCCCCTGTCGCCAGCTGCGCGCGCCGCGCTGTCGCCCAGTAGACAGCCCCCTCAAGTCCGCCGCGGACGTGAATCCGGCCCAGCAGCCTTCGCGTCTACGGCCCGACCCGCACCGAGAGTTTAATCGCCATGCAGAACCCCGAAGTTCGAGTCGTCCTCTGTTCGTGCCCGCCTGACCACGCGGAGCGCATCGCGAAGACCGTGCTCGAGGAGCGTCTCGTGGCCTGCGTCAACATCGTGTCGGGGGTCAAGAGCATCTACTGGTGGAAGGACACGGTCACAACCGATGAAGAGTCCTTGCTGGTCATCAAGACTCCGGCTGAGTGCTATTCAAAGCTTGAGGCGCGTCTCCAGGAGATTCACCCCTATGACGTCCCTGAGGTCCTAAGCCTTGAGGTGGTCGACGGCTCGCGGAGCTACATCTCGTGGGTGCGCGAGGTCGCCACCTGCTGAGGTCAGCGCGCAAGAGAATAGAAAATGGCCTACCAACTCCTTGAGATGGCAGGCCATTTCTGTGGAGACCGTCGGGCCTCGGTAGGCTCAGAGGGCGGTCATTGCCTTGTCAAATTGCGCGGAGATGATGGGGTAGCTCTTACAGCCGGCACCGGCCGAACATAGGTTGACCTCATAAAAAAGGCGCGCATCACGTTTGCGTCTTCATGCATGACGGCCGCGAGGCGGCACCCGCCGCCAAGGGCCTGGTCAGTCGAGCGCCCCTCGGAGCTCAAGGTCAGGCGATCGCCACACGCGAAGTTTTGCGACAGGTCGCTGCCGATCCGGGGGCGCGCACGCGCAGCTCGAAGGGCGCCATCGGTGTGTTGGTGGCGACATCGCAGCTCAATGGGCCGGTGTTGACGACCTCTAAGGTCTCAGCGCCCTCCTGCGCCGCCCGAGATCGTGACGTCGTTGATGGTCGCGTCGGTATTGGGATCGGCGTCCGTGCTCGCCGTCGTGTCACCGACCGTCGTCGCGTCCCCGGTCGTATGATCGACATATGATCGGCCACGGGTGCGAGTCTCTCGATTGGGGGGTTGTCCCGCGCTGGTAACGGCATTATACCGATGCCGCCTTGCCGCGTGGTTTGGAATACCCCCGCTAACGACCATGTTCGGCACGCGCACGGGTGGCGGCGCCGCCCGCGCTCGGCCTCTACGTCCGAGCGGCACTACACGATAAAACTCAAACCATTTCGGTGCTTTACACGGAGCCACGGTATGTCAGCAGCAGATATTGGCGTCCTCAATGACCTTGTGAAATCCGAGAGCTCGTTCGTCGAGGATGTCGTCGGCGAGGTCCAAAAGGTGATCATCGGCCAGCAGTACATGGTCGAGCGGATCCTAATCGGACTCCTGACCGGCGGCCACGTGCTCCTCGAAGGCGTCCCCGGCCTCGCGAAGACGACGACCGTGAACGCGGTCGCGCAGTCCATTCACGCGAAATTCCAGCGGATTCAGTTCACGCCGGATCTTCTGCCGGCCGACCTCATCGGCACGATGATCTATAATCAGCAGTCCGGCGGATTCACGACGCGCCGCGGCCCGATCTTCGCCAACATCGTCCTCGCCGACGAGATCAACCGCGCCCCCGCCAAGGTCCAGAGCGCGCTGCTCGAGGCCATGCAGGAGCGCCAGGTGACGATTGGCGATACCTCATACCCACTCGACGCGCCGTTCTTGGTCCTCGCGACCCAGAACCCCCTTGAGCAAGAGGGCACCTATCCGTTGCCCGAGGCCCAGACCGACCGCTTTATGCTGAAGGTCGTCGTGGGTTATCCGACCCGCGACGAGGAAAAGCGCATCCTTGAGCTGATGACCGGCGAAGGGGCGCGCGAGCCGAAGCCCGTCATCACCGTCGAGCGCTTGCAGAAGGCCAAGGGCGTCGTCGACCAGATCTACTTGGACGACCGCATCAAGCAGTACATCGTCGATCTCGTCTTCGCGACGCGCGAGCCGAAGACCGTGGGCAAGGGCCAACTCGATGGCCTCCTCGAGTACGGGGCGTCACCGCGCGCGACCATCTTCTTGGCCCGCGCCGCCAGGGCCCATGCGTTCTTGCGTCACCGCGGCTTCGTGCTGCCCGAGGACGTGAAGTCTATTGGTCTCGATGTCTTGCGTCACCGCATCATCCCGACCTACGAGGCTGAGGCCGATAACCTGACCTCTGACGACCTCGTGCGCCGCCTCTTTGAGCTGGTCGAGGTCCCATGAGCACGGACAGCGACGAAAGGCGCGAGCTGCTCGAACGCATACGCCGCATCGACATCGTCACTTCGCGCAAGGTCAACGATCAGCTAGCTGGCCAATATCATTCGGTCTTTAAGGGCCGCGGTATGAGCTTTGACGAGGTCCGGCCCTATCAGCCGGGTGACGAGGTCCGCTTCATCGACTGGAACGTGACGGCGCGCACGAACGAGGCCTTCGTCAAGCGCTTCGTCGAAGAGCGCGAGCTGACGGTCATGCTGCTCGTAGACGTCTCGGGCTCCCTCCGTTTTGGCACGCGCGCGCAAGAAAAGCGTAGCGTCGCCGCAGAGTTGGCGGCGTTGCTGGCCTTCTCGGCCGTCAAGAACAACGACCGCGTCGGGCTCATCCTCTTCTCCGATCACGTCGAGCACGTCGTGAGGCCCAAGCGGGGCAAAAAGCACGCGCTGCGCCTCGTGACCGACGTGTTGATGTTCAAACCAACGGGCAAGGGCACGTCGATCGATGAGGCGCTGCGCTACATGTCGCGCATCAGCAGCCGGAAGACGATCACCTTTCTGATCTCGGACTTTCAAGCACCGGTCAGCGAATTCGAGCAGTCCCTCCGGATCGTGGCGCGTCGCCACGACTTGGTCCCGGTCTGCGTACGAGACACCTTCGAGGAGACGCTGCCAAATTTGGGACTCGTCCTCACCGAGGACCTCGAGACTGGCCAGACGGTGTGGGTCGACACCGCCTCACGCCGCGTACGTGAACGGTATGAGCAGCAAGTACATGCGGCGCGTCAGACAGTCGACGATCTGTTCCGGCGGATGAAGCTCGACGCGATCCGGGTCGCGACCGGCGATTCGTATGTCAAACCTCTCGTGCAGTTCTTCGAGCTGCGTGCGCGGAGGATGTAGATGATCTCGTTTTTTGTCGCTTTCTCTCTGGGCTCTGCCCTCTTACCGACGCAGCCGGCCCCCTCCGAGCCGGCGCCCCCGGTCTCTCCGGCGCCTATCACAGCCCCGACCGTCGCGGTCTCTGCCGAGGCGGCCGGCGTCTCCGCGACGGCTCGCCTCGTCGCGGCCGATGGGGCCGAGGTCGTCCGCGTGCGCCTCGCCGAGTCGGTGACTCTCAGGGTAGAGCTCGCTGGTCCGCCGGGCGTTGCGTTCTTTCCGCCGTTTCGGCCAGCGGTCGGGACCTTTGAGTTGCTACCAGCGCGCCCGCCAGAGCCGGGTAAGGATGCAACACGCCACATCGAGATTTGGTCCTATGATCTCCTCGCGGTGCGCCTTGGCATTGAGAGGGTGCCCGCGGTTGAGATCCCCTATCGCTTGCCAGACGGTAGCGAGGGCTCTGTCTCGACGCCGGTCCTTCGCCTCGATGTGGAAGGACACCTCACCAACAGCCAAGATCCGCCCCCGGCGCCGCCTCCCGCGCCCGTGCCGGTGGTCACGACCGACTGGGCTCTCATCTGGGCGCTGTCGGTCGGTGGGGCTCTTCTTATCGCGCTGCTGCTCGCGTTCTTGGTGTTGAAAGCGCTCGAGTCGCGGTTTCGTTCGTTGGCGCCCCTCGCGCCGCCGCGGCCCCCCATCGATGTCGCCCTTGAGCGCCTCGACGCGATTGAGGCGGACGTGACGATCGATGGGCCCACCCGGCACGCCGCGCTGGTCGATGCGTTGCGGGCCTATCTGTCGGGTCGCTATAGTTTTGACGGGCTCGAGATGACCTCTCGCGAGACCTTGCACGCCCTCGAGAGCGTGGATCTCAAATCAATTCCCATCGACGACATCGCGTCGCTCTTGGCCGAATCTGATCTCGTAAAGTTCGCCGGGTCTCTCTTTGACGACGAGACCGCGCGTGCCCGGTTGCCGCGGGTCCGCGAGATCGTCGTCGCGACCTGGGAGCCCCCGGCCGCGGCCGAGGTCGACGAGACTCCGCGTGCCGAACCTGCGACCTTGCGCCAGCGCCTCATGGCCGGTGCGGTCGACGGCGTGCTCGGGCTCCTCGGCGGCCTAGGCGTCTTCGGCGTCCTGTGGACCCAGGGTCTTTTGGAGTTCGGCTGGGCTGGCCTCGCCCTCACGGGCGTCTACCTCGCCCTCCGCGATGTCTTCGGCCGTAGCCTAGGAAAGACGCTGCTTGGTCTGTCCATCGCCAACCGTGACCTTAAACAGGCGCCCGCGCCCCTCAGTGCGCGCCTGACCAGAAATGCGCTGCTCTTGGTCTGGCCTATCGTCGCGCCCGTCGAGATGATGACGATCATCCAACATCCGCTGCGGGTGCGCGTCGGTGACCTCATGGCCAACACCGACGTCGTCCAGGGCAACATCGCGAGGAGGAACCCATGAGTTTCGAATCTCCCTGGTTGCTGCTGCTATTATTGCTGCTAATACCACTTATCGCGCGGATCATCTCCCGTCGGGGACGCGGTCGGATGCCGGCCCCCTCCGTGGGCAGCCTCATCGCTGTGTCGAGCTGGCGTTCGACCCTGTGGTGGCTCCCCGATGCGCTGCGCGTCCTCGCGATTAGCGCGCTCATCGTCGCCCTCGCGCGTCCACGCATGCCCGGCGCCGAGGTCGCCTCGGGTGAGGGTGTGGACATCATGATGGCCCTCGATGTATCGGCCTCGATGAACGCCATCGATATGACTCGCACCGATCTCGAGGCGGCCCTGGTCGCCGAAGAGGTCCCTCGCAATCGCTTCGTTATCGCGCGGGACATCCTCAAGCAATTCGTCGTGGACCGAAACGCCGCCGGTTCCGACCGGATGGGGCTCGTCATCTTCGGCGCCGACGCCTGGCTGCGCTATCCTCTGACCCACGACCACGCCCGGCTCGTCCGCAGCCTCGATGACATTATCCTTGACGCCGGCATGATGGGGCGCGACGGCAAGTGCGTGAACCAGTGCACCGTCAGCGGCAGCGGCACGGCTATCGGAGACGCGCTCGGGCGGGCCTATAACCAGCTGCGGCGCATCCAGGAGAGTGAGTCGCGGGTCGTCATCCTCATCACCGACGGAAAGGAACAAGGGGGAACCCTGAAAGCCGCGGCGCTCGCGCGTCACCTGCGTGATCTCCCGCCTGACGAGCGCGTGCGTGTCTACACCTTCCTCGTCGGCGGTCGCGGCGAGATCTGGCTCCCGGACACCGATCGCCTCGGGCGCCAATATCGTTCGCGCGAAGGCTATCCGCGCTATTCGCAGCCCCGCCAGCCCTTCGAGATCGATCCTGAGCTCCTCAAGGAGATCGCGACCGCGACGGGCGGCAAGTTTTACGACTCCTACAACGAAGCCAAGTTTCGCGAGGACATCGCGGATCTCACGCGCACGGCCTTCTCGACCGAGTTCGAGAGGCCCGAGGTGGACGTCTTTCACTGGCCTCTGCTCATCGCGCTGTTCTTGCTCTTCGGCGAGAAGTTATTGGTGTTCACAGTATTTAGGAGCATCACATGAGCGGCGCAGATAGCCTGTCATGGGGCGTTTCCGGTATCCCTGAGGTCGCGCTTGGCGTGATCGTCTTGGTCTTTGGCTACATCGCCTGGCTGCAGTGGCGACACGCGAAGCGCGCCGCACTCGATAGGGCCGGGCCTCTCGGCAAGGCCTTGGACGTCGCGCCCCTGTCGCGCGACATCGTGAGGGCCGTGCTTGTCGTCTCTGCCGCGATCTTGCTGGTCGTCGCCATCAAGAGGCCGCGCTGGGGCGCGTCATCCGAGAGCGTAAAGGCCCTCGGGATCGACGTGGCCATCGCGTTGGACGCATCGAAGTCCATGAAGCTGAACGACATTGTGCCGGATCGTTTGGACGCGGCGCGCCTCGAGATCACCAACCTGCTCGACAGCATGCGTGGTGGTCGGGCGGCCTTCGTGCCCTTCGCCGGCCTCGCGTTCGTACAGACGCCGCTGACAAGTGACTTCGCGGTCGTCAAGAACTACCTCAATGAGCTGCGGGTCGAGGATATGCCCCGCGGTGGCACGTCGCTTGGGCGCGCCATCGCGACCTCGATGGAGGCCTTGACCGGCGAGAAGAGCGCGACGCCGACCTTCATCGAAGAGGGAGCGCCTGAAGGGGCTGAGGACCTGACGGCCTTGAAGACCTTTGATGGCGCAAAGCACAAGGCCATCGTCCTCTTTTCGGACGGTGAGGATCACGAGGGCGACGCCATGGAGGCCGCTGAAGAGGCGGCGCGCCTCGGGATCCGCATCTATACCGTCGGGGTCGGGACGCCGCAGGGGCGCCCCGTCGTTCAGATCGACGCCGACGGCCGAGTGACCGGTACCGTGAAGGGGCCAGACGGCCAGACGCCACTATTCTCCGCGCTGAACGTGTCCCTCCTGCGTGACATCGCCGACAAAACCGGCGGCGCCTATTTCCCGCTTGGCCCAGATGGGTTTGGTCCTGGGCTATCGCAGGCCTTGTCCGAGCTCGAGAAGCGCGAATACGACGAGACCTACCAGAACCTCGGCGCCGAGCGCTACGCGTGGGCGGCCTGGCCGGCTCTCTTGCTGCTGATGACCGAACTGTGGCTCTCACACCGGCGCCGAAAGGGGACCTCATGAATTTTATGTGGAACTCATTGCTTCAGTCTGTTGGCCCTTTAGTCGTTGGCGCAGCAGTCATCGGATCGGGTCTCGTCGGGTGTGACTTCAAGACCACCGACGGCGACATAGATCGCGGCATCGAGCTGGTCGAGGCGGGGGACCGCCAGGCCGCCCTCGCGGCCTTCGACGTGGCCGCGGCGACCCTGCCCGAATCGCCCGAGCTAAACTTCGACCGCGGCGTGGCCTTCGCAGGAGTCGGAATCACCGACAAGGCGCTCGAACACCTGTTGCGGGCGCTTGAGACGAAAAAACCCGAGCTGCGCCAGAAGGTCTACGCGGCCCTCGGCGCGATTGAGGTCCAGCGGGCGCTCAAGCTCGAAGCCGATAACCCTGTCGAGCCGGGCGCCGACCCGAATGAAGAGGCGATGAAGGCCTGGAAGCAGGCCGTGTCCTATCTTGAGGATGCCCTCGTCCTCGACGGGACCGACCTCGCGTCGCGGCAAAACCTTGAGGTCGCGCTTATCCGCGTGGACCCGCCGTGTTCGACGCGCGACGACGCCATGGAGGAGAACGATAGCGCTGGGACCGCGCGGCTGATCGAGCTGACGGGGGAGGGCGAGGGACTTCAGGACCTGATGAAGTTTCAGGAGCAACTTTTCTCCTGTCCGGATGATGATGACTGGTACCGCATCGACGCGCAGCCGGGCGATCGGATCGCGGCGAAGCTGACGATCGCTGAAGGCGCCGAGGGCGCTGAAGGCGCGAAAGATGCTGAGGGCGCCAAGAGCGGCAAAGGCCTGACCTTGCAGCTCCTCAATGCCGCCAACCGCGTCGTCGCCGAGGGGGTCGACGCAGAATTCACGGTGCCCATGGACGCGCCACCTGGGCCCCTCTTTGTGGCCATTCGAAACACCGAGCTCGACGAGGTGAGCTATAGCCTCGGCGTCGAGCTGCGTCCGGCCTGTGGACGCGTGGAGGATCGTTTCGAGTCCAACGATCTGCCCGATGAGGCGAAACAGGTCACCCCTGGCCCGGTCCCCGACATCAAGATGTGCCCTGCGAATGACGATTGGTTCGCGCTCGTGCTCGCCGAGGGCGAGAGCGTCTTTCTCTACGCTGAACCTGCGGATACTAAAGACGAAAAAGACAAAGCGAAGGGTGAGGGTGCTGAAGGCGCAGCGCCCGCCGGCTCGCCCCTCGTGCTTGACGTCTTTCGGGCCTTCGACGCCGAGGGGCTACCGATCTTGCCCATGCCGGATGATGAGCCTCTCGTGCGCGCCGGACAGATGGGGAAGGCGCGGATCGCGACCCTCTTGACGCCGGGGGAGGGACGCTACCTCTTCCGCGTGAGAGGTGCTGACGCAGCCTACGAGGGTCGCTATGCCCTCCGGGTGGAGATCGTGCCTCCCTGTCCCGACGGCGACGATCGTTTTGAGGACAATGATATCCCCGAGGCCGCGACCGACTTCGCGGAGGCGTCTGCCCCGGAGGGCGCCGATCCCGCGGCCCTTGAAGCCGCCGCTGCGGGCGGTACGAACCTATCGTTGCCGACCGAAGGGGCAGGGCAGCAAGGCCCCCCAGTCGTCTTCGCGCGCATCTGTCCAGGTGACGTCGACTGGTGGCGCGTCGAGGACGATCCGGCCGAGAAGATGCCGGCGATTATCGGGCTGACCTTCGATCACAGTCAGGGCGACCTCGCGATGGCCCTCTACGACGAGACCGGCGTGACGCAGCTCCTCGAGTCCGACACGAGCCAGCCCGACGTCAGCGGCGAGGTCCTCGTCCTGCCGCGCGAGGAGGCTCCTGCCGGCGCGCCAAAGGCATCTCCTGCTGGCGATGACGCCCCTCCTGCACCTCCTGCCCCTAACAGACCATTTCTTCTCAAGATATTTGGCAAGGAGGGCAGCGAGAACTTCTATCTCTTGCGCCTCGATCGCCCCTCCCCTCAGGGCGACTCGGGCGACCAAGGCGACCCGGAGGACAAAGACGACAAGTCTGAGGAAGACCAAGAATCCAAGCCGAAGGACGAGGGCGACAAGGGCGAGGATAAAAAGCCGGCCGATGACAAGGGTGACAAGCCCCAAGCCGACAAAGGCGAAAAGCCCCGCCCCCTCGAGGACGCCCTCGATAATCTCGATAAGAACCCCGAGAACCTTGAGGCGCGCGATAGCGCACGCAAGTCGCCTCTGGCCGGTCAGAAACCCATCAAGGATTGGTGATGCTCCAACGTCTTAGCATCGTGTTTCCGGTCGTCGCCGTCGTCATCTTGGGCGTCGTTCAGCCGTCCGAGGTCCACGCACAGGAAGCCCGCGTGGTCACCGAGGTCGACCGCACGCGCGTGGAGATTGGCGAAGACGTTGAGCTCACCGTCCAGGCGAGCGGACGCTACGAGGAGCTCGAGGTCCCGACCGTGGATGGCTTCGACGTGGTTGGTCAGCGTTTCAAACAGGTCAACCGAAACGTCTCGCGGACCTATGTCCTTCGGAGCCGCGGGCCGGGGACTTTCACGATTGGCCCTGCGCGGGTAAAGTCTGGCGGTCGCGTCATCGCCACCTCGGCGCCGATCTCGATAGTCGTGGCTGCTCCGGTGGTCGCTGCACCCGTGAACGCGGCCACGGCGCAAGATCTGGCTGCGCACGAGCAAGAGGCTGTCTTTGTCCGCTGGGCTACGCCGCGGGCGCGCTACTTTGTGGGTGAACCATTCACGATGACCCTCGAGCTGTGGCTGGCGGGGGCTCTGACTACGCGCCAGGCCGAGCTGATCAAGGCTGCGGCCTTCGAAGGGCTCCTCGTCGAGGAGCTGCCCCGCACCGACGAAGCGACCGCTGAAAAACGCGTGATCGGCAAAACGGCCTTCAGCGTACATCCGCTGACGACGGTCCTCGCCACGCCGCTGAAGACCGGGCGCGTACTCGTCGACGCGACGACCGTGCGCCTCGCCGTCGCCGAGGACGATTGGTCTCTCGCGGCGCGCTCCCTGACGCGCTCGAGCCCGGCCTACTGGCTCGACGTCGACGAGGTGCCCACACAAGGCCGCCCCGAGGGTTTCTCGTCGACCCACGTCGGTAAGTTTGAATTGAAAGTGACTCTGCGCGACGAGCGTAGCCAGGATGTGCGCCAAGCTCGCACGGGTCAGCGGCTGGTGCTTCGCGCGGAGGTGTCCGGCTCGGGCAATCTGCAGGGGCTGGGCGCGCCGATCGTCGCCCACGACGCCGGCTGGGAGGTCTCGCTCCTACCGGGAAACAGCGAAGACCGAGTCGTCCGTGACGCGCGTGGGATGCGCGGGACACGCGTCTTTCAGTGGCTCGCCGTCCCGCGCGAGCCAGGGCAGCGCGACGCGCCCGTCGTGCGCCTGCCGTTCTTTGAGCCAGCCGGCGCCAGATTCGTGACCCTGACGAGCGCGCTCGCGCCTCTCGAAGTGACCGGCGCGTCCGCCGCGGCGTCACAGACCCTCGATGCATCGATCCTCGGCGAGGACGTCGGCCCGATCTTCACCGACGCAACGCTAGACTCCGGGGCCCCGCAGGAGCTCGGCACGAACCTCGTCTATTGGCTTGGGCTCGGCTGCGTGGCTCTCGCCTTCGTGGGGGTCGAGTTCCGTTCTCGACGCCGTCGCGCGGAGCGCCGTAGCCCCGGTCTTCGGGTCTCCCGCGACGCATCCGCGAACGCGCACAAGCGCCTGAAGGCCGCAGAGCGAACGGTCAAGGATGGCCTCACCGGCGACGTCTATGCCCTCTTATCACGGGTTCTGACGGCCTTCCTCGAGGAGCGCGTCAATATCCCGGCGGCGGGGCTCACGCACGACCAGCTCCGCGGCGCGATGGCTCGGGTTGGCTACCAACCAGAGCTCGTCGAGGCGGTCGTGGCCGAGCTTGAACATTGTGACTTCGGTCGCTTTGCGCCGGGTCAGTCGGATCTGCAACGAATTCGCGCAATGTTCAATCGCGTCTCCGAGCTCTTGAGCAGGTTGGAGGCGGTCGACGTCCGGAGGCTCCCATGAGGTGCACCCTACCGACCCTACGGGCTATCTATCTCGCGGTGCTGTTCGCCATCTCGTTGTCGGCTGCGGTGTCCGCGCAGGCCCACGCCGAGGCCGCTGACCCCGCGGCGGCCCTCTTCGACGAAGGAAATAAAGCATACTTTGCAGGTAGTTACGCGGTAGCGCGCGACAAGTTCGCCAGCCTCGTGGAGTCGCACCGACTCGAAGACGCCGCGCTCTATCATAACCTCGGAAACGCGCACTTCCGCCTGGGCCAATACGGCGCCGCGATCCTCTACTACCAGCGTGGGCTGCGCCTAGAGCCTCCCGCCGACGTGGCTGATGCCCTGCGGCGCAATCTCGATACGGCGCGCCGCGTGTTACAGACTCGCTACCGCGCAGCCAGCGAGACCGCCCTCGTCTTTGCCGATCCAAGCGGGGTCCTCTGGCAGGTGACTCACCTCGTCAGCGGGAACACGCTCGCGATCGTCTTTGCGGCCGTCTGGATCCTGTTCTTTGGGCTCCTCGCGCTCCGTCGACTCCGTCCTAGCTTCGCTCGCTGGGGCGGTCGCCTCGCGGTCTTCCCGGGCCTCGCCGTGGTCCTCACCGGGCTCGTGCTCGCGGGCCGCTTGGCCAGTGATACGGACCACCGAGTGGGCGTCGTGATTCAAGGTGACGTGACGCTGCGCGACGGCCCCCACGAGAATGCCCAGGGCGGCCAGCTGCCCGAGGGCCTCGAGGTCAAGATGCTGGAATCAGTCGAGGGCTGGCTGCAGGTCGAGCTGGCCGGCGGCCGCCGCGGCTGGGTCGCGGGCGAGGCGGTCAAGCAGATCTAGCCGGGGAGGGTGGTGCGCGCGGGGGTCTCGCCGACGGGGAGAAACACCGACATCATCGCGCCGTGTCCGACCCGTGAGCTCACCTCGATGAAGCCCCCGAGGCTCTCGACGATACGCTGGCAGATGGCCAACCCAAGCCCGGTGCCATTGTTCTTTGTGGTATAGAAAGGAATAAAGAGGCGTTCCATGACCTCGGGAGGGATCCCGGGTCCTTCGTCCTCAAACCGAATTCGCACATAGCTGCCCGGCTCGATGTGCCCCGCGATACGGCTGTTCGCGCGCTCGCGCTCGCTCGCCGAGCGGTAGGTGACCGCGGTCGTAATTGTCAGCTTTCCGCCGCCAGCCGGGGCCATGGCCTCGATGGCGTTTCGGCTGAGGTTCAGCGCCACCTGTCGAATGAGCTCCGGGTCTGAGCGAACTTGCGGGATCGCCGGCCCTACCGTGAGCGTCACCGCGCTCTCGTGGGCGTCGGCGAGCAAGAGCGTCAGCGTCCGCTCCAGCACATGATTGACCGAGACCAGCTCGCGCTTGCTCTTCAAGGGGCGCGCATAGGTCAGAAACTGACTGACGACGCCATCGAGTCGGTTGACCTCCTCGTGGATAATTCCAAGGAAGGTCGGCCGTTGGTCGGCGTCGACCTCACCGAGGAGCTGGGCCGCACCTTTGATAGCACCGAGGGGGTTTCTGATCTCGTGTGCGAGGCCCGCGGCCATCTGGCCGATGGCCGCCAACCGGTCACGCTCGCGGATGCGGTCAAAGAGTCGAGAGTTTTCAATAATTACCGTCGCTTGTGTCGACAGCGTGACGATGGCTCGGATCTCATCGGAGGACCAGGCGTCACGCAGTCTCTCGTTCTTCAGGGCAATCAGACCAAGGAGTTGCCCCGCCGACTCGAAGCCAACGACGACCTGCGCGTCGAGCTCACCCATCATCGCGATGAGGGGCAGGAGCGCGTCCTGCTTAGCTTGCTCTTCCACATCATCGGACTCTCTGAGCGCCTCGAGCTCGGCCTCCAGTTGATCGAGCGCGATGAGCTTCTGGTTGAGGAGGCGGGCGAGGAACGGGCGCCCCTGAATGGCGTCGATGGAGGTGGGGGGCTCGGTGCCGACGAAGCCAAGGCGCTGGAGCACGAGGCCCTCCTCGTCGCGCATGTAGATGCTCGCGTGGGTCACCTGCCGCGAGGCCTCAAGCCGCGACATCATGACGTCGGTCATGGCGCCGACGTCGATGACGTTGGCCAGGGTGCGACCTAAGGCCTCGGCATGTTTGGTGAATTCGAAACGATCCCGAAACACCATCTCCGCGAGGCGCCCCTCGATGGCGTTTCGCAGCGGCTCAAGCAGAATCAGCGTCACCATTGAGGCGATAAATGTATTGAACAGAAAGAGTCCGAAATCATAGCGCCACCAGCCCACGAGCAGCGCATAGATGAGGGATAGCACCCCCGCGAAGCCCGCCAGCACAATGACCCGGCCGACGAACTCGTAGACGTCCAGGATCCGTCGAAATGAGATCACCTGATAGATGAAGAACATGAAGACGGCGGGCAGCATGTTTCCAAGCCACGCCACGCTCCACTCGGCGGCATAGGCGACGAAGGCCAACGAGAAGACCGCCGCGCTTGTATAGGCGAGGGACAATAACCGGGCCCGCTCGCTTCGCAGCTCGACCTGGGAGGCTCGTTTGAGCATCAAGTATACGGCCGCCGCCACCGCGAGACACGACGTGATGAATTCAAATAATAACAGATCCTGAAGCGCGGCGATCTGGCTCGTCGCGTCGGCGAAGAGGGTGTTCATCGTCCACAGCAGGAGCCCGACCCCGAAGCTGAGCCCCGCGAACACCCGGGCGGTGATCACGGCGGCGTGCGCGCGGACATCGTCCTCCGCCGAAAAGGACGTAAAGAACGCGAGGATCGATGGCGCGACGAACGCACCGACGAGCGATTGCAGCCCGCGGGCTGAGGTCGTGTCGACGAGCTCGCTGAGGGCCAAGACATCCACGACGAACCAGGCGACGAGGTTCATCGCGAGGAGCCCGAAACGCCACCCTTCGGCATGTTTCCGGCCGCGCAGCATCACCGCGAAACCCAGCGCGCCGCAAACCACGGCGGCTAAGAGCGCCGCCTGTATTCGGTACCAGTTCTCCATCTCGTCCCAGCTGCCTCCCGACCTGTGCCGCGCCCCAACGCCTCCGCTATGCCACGCCGAGCGCGCGCAGACGAGAGGTACGGCTACTTGTCGAGTGCTTTGAGCTCTTCTTCGAGATCGCGCTTCTTATCCAGCTCACGCTGCATCGCCTCTTTGAGCAAGATGGCGACCTGGATCTGCTCGCCCTGATTCATGTCGGCGCGGTTGATGAACTCGACGAGATATTCGAACGCGAGCCGCGGCTGCTTGTTCTCGACGTGCGCGAACGCGAGATTGAAGATCGTGTCGTGGCGGGCCCCACCAATCCTGAGGGCCTTGTCGAAGGTGGCGACGGCATCTGAGACACGCCCAGCGCGCATGAGGAGCTGGCCGAGGTTATTGAAGATGTCGATCTTGTCCTCGGCATTGTCCGCGCCGACCTCGTATACGCGCATCGCCACATCGTCCTCGTCGAAGCGTTCGTAGAGCAAACCAAGATCCCGATAGGCGAGACCGTAGCCCGGGTCACACGCGATGGCCTCTCGGAAGGCGAGATCGGCCGCGCGGAAGTCGTCCCTTGCCAGGAGAGCCACGCCCCGATGGTAGTGCGCGGGCGCATAGTTCGGGTCGAGCTTGAGGGTGGCGTCAAGGTACGACAGGGCCTTGTCGACGGCCGGGACCGGCGTCGTCGCGTAGTAGCGGCCCAGGTGGTACATGACGTCTCGGTCGTCGGGCGCGAGCGCCTCGGCCTGCTCAAGATGGAAGACGGCTTTTTCAGCCTCGTTGCGGTCGAACATCTCCATCAGCGCCAGATGAAAGAAGGCGCGGTGGTTCTGCGGATCGATCGTCGCCGCCCGCAGATAAATCGAATAGGCGGACTCGCGCGAGCCTTGGGACTCACGCGTGAGCCCCTCGTTGATGAGGTTGATGCTCTCGGTGCGCTCCTTGCTACACGCAGCGAGAGGCAGGCTCGCGAGAAGTGCGATGACTACAAAGCGCATGATAACCTCGGCCACAGAATCATTGGGACTTCAAGATGAGCGGATACGCGACTTCGACGACTCCACCATCTTTAGGGCTCGGGAATTTCCAGCGGGCCATCTTGTTCCGGATGCACGACTCTAAGTCGTCGTCACCCATCGTGGAGTTCGTGGTCTGGGCGTTGAGGACGGCCCCATTCGGCAGGATCGTGAAATCTAGTGTGAGCTTGCCCGCGAGTTTTCGGTTCTGCTGCAAGCGATCTTGGTAGCACCACTTGATCCCCGGAAGGTAGCGGCGGATGTATTGCTGCACCGTCTTGGCGTCGAGCTCGCCGGAGAGCCGCGGCTTGCTCTCGATGATCTTCGGGTCCGCTGGCCTCTCGTTGAAGTTCAAATCATTGAGGTTACGTCCACCGGGCCGGTCGAAGACACCCGCGACCGCTGGTCCACCGGGTCCGCCGGGTCCGCCGGGTCCGCCCGGGCCACCGTCGGCCAGGAAGCCGCCTGGGCCCCCACCCTGTGACAGGGTCCCCGAGAAGGGGTCGATAGCCCCGTCGGAGAAGGCCCCGCCGGGTGAGCTTGGATCGTACGAGCCGAGGGTACGGAACGCGATCTGCTTCTGGTTTGGGTCGGGGTTCGTGTTCATCAGCTGGTTCATTAGGCCGCTGTTGCGCATGGTGTTGGCCAGCGCCGTCTGTTGGGCGATCTCTTTGGCCTTCGCCGCACGCTCGGCCGGAGGGAGCTTGTCGAGCTGAACTTTGCGCTCGCGCGCCATCTTATCGACCAACGTGTTCCGCTCTAGGGGAGGCGCCTCTGGGACGATGACCTCGTTTTCGCGCACGGCCAGCGCGTCTTCGGCCGCGTTCGGGTCGAACTTCTTCTTGGTCGGGTCTTCTTCCTTCGGTTTGTCCTCTTCCTTTTTTTCTTCCGGCTTGGGTTCCACGCGCGCCATCTGCATGAACTTTTCACGCTCGGCGCGTGGGTCCCGGCTCTGCAGCAGCATGTCCTTCGGGATCGTCATCGCGACGACGAGGAAGGAGATGTGCAGGATCGCGCTCAGAAGCAAGAAGAGGCCCGGCTCTTTGTCGGCCTCGGACAGCTGCGAGGGCAGCACGAGGGTCTCGCCGGGGCCGTAGGCGACGAGCAAAGTGAACTCGCCAGCCTTGAGGCGCGCGCGCATCGGTCCATTGACGACGAAGACCTTCTTCGTGCCGCCCTCGGCCAAGTCCGACAGGCTCTCGACCTTGCCGTCGCGCAGCACGTCGCCCGAAATATGCGGATTTGTCAGCGTTAACGCGAACTTACCATCGACGACCTTGAGCAGTTCGTGCGTGGGGCTGCCGATGGTCTCGTCGGGCATCACGAAATCGGCTGTTGGGCCGGAGCCGACAACGATCGACGTCGGGCTGCGGTAGGTCTTGGCGGCCAAGATGGTCTCACCCCAGAGCAGGGCCACGTCTAGGACGGGTTGACCGAAAGCTGTGTCCACCAAGCGCTTTTTGAGAAAGCTCTCTTCGCCGAGCCCGCGGATCTCACCGCCAGCCTTCGGAGTCGGGGGTTTTGGTGCGCCGGACTTGGGCGAGGTCGCCGCAGGGGCGGCGGTCGAGGCGGTGGCCGACCCTATCGCCGATGAAGCCGTCGGGGTCGGCGCCGGATCGGGCATCGCCGCGGCGTCGAGCTGGATCACAAGCGCGGTCGTGCCCAAGACGATCCGGTCGCCGTTTTTCAAGTAGGCCTGCGTGACACGCTCGTCGTGGATCACGGTGCCGTTCGTCGAGCCGAGGTCCGTGATGCGCCAGCGTCCGTCGTCCAGCCTCTCGATCACGGCGTGCTTGCGGGAGACGTTGACGTCTTCCACGCGCAGAGTTGAGGTGGACAGTTTGCCGATGCTGATGACGGGGCGGTCGAAGGTCTTCTCTTCGACTAGCTGGCCATTCAGGTAGATGCTGAATCCGATGTTTCGATTGGACATGTCAGTTACCTGCCTGAATGCGGTGGCGCGTATGCCCGGGGCCACGGTTGAGGTGGGGCATCAAGGTTGCGCTGGGCGCCGCGATACAGCCGAAGCTGTGTGTGTAGGATGTCCCCATCAGGGGGACACCGTTTCGTAGAAAAAGTTTCACGCGATCGAAGTTCCGAGCGCTTTGGAGCCGATTCCCACGCCGCGCTGGCGACGGCAAAGTCGACACGGGCGTCGCGATGGAAACGACTCGGCTCATCAGATCTCGTCGGCCGACCGCAGAATCTCGGCGACGAAGTCCAGCCGAACCTCAATCAGGCTCGATCGCCGGCCGCGAGTCACGCCCTCGATGAGTAGGGTGCCTGGCTTCAGATAGTCCGTGGCGATAGTGTCGCCCTCGAAGTTAAAGACTTTTTTCTCTGGTTTCGCGTCGGCCTCGGGGGGCGCGGCCGCTGAGGTCGCCGGAACGAGCGCGATGACGAGAAACATGAACGATGTGATGATTCGCATGTGAATGCCTCCTAGGCCGTCAGTTTACCGCTACTGCGGCTTCGTTTGCAAGGCTCGGAGCGTCGCCTCGATCGCCTTCACGCGCCGAGTGACCTCGGTGTACTTCGAGTGACTGGGGGAGACACGCGCCAAGAAATCGTTGCAGCTCTTGAGGGCGTCCGCCCAGCGCTGGGTATACTGGTGGTGTAAAATACAGAGATTATACGCGATATCCGGCTCGGCGTTCGGCATCGCGAGCGCGGCCTTATAGCCTTTTTCAGCGTCATCGTAGCGGCCGAGGCCCCGGAGCGCGACCGCGCGTGATGCCGTGACGCTGGCGTCGTTCGGCCGCGACTGGAGGACCTGGTCGAAGCGCTTGAGGGCGGACTCGAAGTTGCCGTAGTTGAGCTCAAGGGACGCGAGGTTCAGCCGGGCGTCGTTGTTGTCCGGGTCGATGCCGAGGGCCGCGGTGAAGGCCTCTGTCGCTGAACGGGAGTTGTCCTGCGACAGGAACACGAGACCGAGGAGGTTGTGAAGACTGGCCGCTTTGGTGTTCTTCTCGAGCGCGCTGCTGGCGATGAGGCCCGCTTGGTCCGGGAGCCCCTTTTTGAAGTACGCGATCGCGACGTTCAGGAACGCGTTGATGTTCTCCGGGTCGCCAAGGAGGGCGTTGCGGCCGTGGCGGATGGCCTCGTCGTAGCGACCTTGGCTGATCTCCCACGACGCGAGGTGGTTTCGGGCTTCAGGTTGAAAGCGGTCGATCTTGACGATGGCCTCAAGGGCTTGGACCGCGGCGGGCGCCTTCGCCGGATCGGCGAGGTCCAGACCGGCGAGCTGGGCTTGGGCCGGCAGGTGGTCGGCCTTGGCCTCGACGGCCTTTTGCCACGCGCTGCGGGCTCCATTCCGGTCGCCTTGGCGCATAAGGATGAGGCCGACGTTGTAGGCGGCGTCCGTCTTGTGGTCGCCGGAATCGATCGCTGAACGAAAGAGGCGGATGGCCTCATCGGTTCGCAAGGCGAGCTTGCCGGGGTCGGTGGCGATCACCATCGCGTCGTCAAAGGCCCCGGCGCGCGCAGCTGGTGCCTGCCACAGGGCGAGACCACCCGCGAGCGCCGGGACGAGGAGGGCTTGGCCTAGACGGCGTGCGACACGCTGGACGATGTTTCTTTGTGTGTTCATTTTACTGCGCTCCCCCGTTATCTGTGGGCCCACCGACAAAACGGGGAATGCCTGCGTTCGGCGTCAACTGGATTGGACGAACGCGGAATTCTTTCACCGAGAGGTCCGTGAGGTCGAGCTTCGCGACAGCGAGCTCGGCTTTTTCACTATAGTTGTTAAACCAACGGTATTCGCGTGCCGTGTCGAGGGCGCGCCGGTAGTTGAAGAGGGCCACCTGGCGCATCTGGGTCGCCTGGTCGGTCATCTCCTGCCGGTAGGCGCTCAGGATCTCTTCCGAGTTCCGAATCGAGGCGGGGTCAGGGCTGTTCTCGACGGCATCCGCGAGGTCCTCGTAGGCGAGGCCCAACTGATGGGAGGCCGCGATCACCCAGCCGGGGTGGTTGTACGCGATGACCTTCTCGTAGGTGGCTTTCACCTTCGCCAAAATCTCGAGCTTGGCTTCGAGCGCCGCCTTGATGGCCTTGTCGGAGCGAGAGTCGAGCTTGATCGCCCGCGCCCGCTGCAGCTCGACCTCGCCGAGCTGGAAGTGACTCTCGGCCACCGCGGCGATGGCCGGCATGTCGAGGTTTTGGACATTGCGCTCTTCCAGCGCGTTGAACGCGGCCACCGTGGCGTTGAACGCGTCTAGGGCGTCTCGCGTTTTGCGCATCTGGCTGAGCGCGAGACCTTTTTTGTTCAACACTTGCAGGCGGATGCCCGCGGGTTCGGCAGTGAAGGCTCGGAGGTGACGGTCGACGGCGGCCACCACCCTCTTGGGGTCGTCCATCTTCTCAAGAATCTGGATGATATCGAGGTCAACGCGCGGTGCGACGTCGTCCGAGCGGTACTTTTTGAGCCAGAGTTCGAGGTTCTTGATGGCCTCGCGGTGCTGCCCGAGGGTCTTGCGGTAGATTGACGCGTAGCGCAGCGCTTTTTCCGCGAGGGGGTGCTTCGGGTGGTTTTTGACGAAGGCTTCATACCACTTAGAGGCCTCGTCATAGACCGTCGTCTGGCGATACATCTCGGCGATCGCGAAGAGGGCCTTCGGGGCGAGCTCGTCGTTCTTGTACTTTTGGTAGAGGCCGAGCTGCGTCTCGAGGGCCTTTTCAACCTTCTTGGCCTCAAAGAAATTGATACTCGCGTTGTATACGGCGGACGCCGCGCGCTCGGAATCGGGGAACTCCGCCGCATATTTTTCGAAGCATTGCGCGGCCTTCAGGGGCTCGCCGGTCTTCTGAACGCGGAAGCACTCTTGGAAATTGAACGCTGTCTTCACGCGGCGGATGTCGTCGGCGAGGTCCTGCGGCAGGTTGGTGATGCCACCGAGCCGCGTCGCGAGGATGCGCAGGTTGTCGACGTCGTGCGCGAGGTTGTAGGCGGACAGCGCGTGCCGCCGCGCGTCGTTTTCGAGCGGGTGGCCCGCGTGATTGTCGAGGAACTGAATGAAGCGGGTCGCGGACTCGGGAAAGTGGTTGTTATTATAGTATACTTTGGCGGATGCGAAGAGGGCCGTGGGGACGTTGTCCTTGGTCTCGGGGCTCATACCGCGCCGCTTGATGATGGCCATCCAGCGATCGATCGCGGTCACGAAGCGCCTCTCTTCGGCGGAGAGCTCCTGCGGGGCGAGGTCGTCGTTCGCCTCTGCTTTGAGGTCCTTGTTTCGGATCTGGACGGTCTTTAGATAGGCCAGCACGGACCGCTCGGCTGCGGAATCGGCGTACTCACCGTCGGGGTTCATGGCGATGACCTTCTCGAACTCAGCGGCGGCCTCGTCGTACTTGTCGGTCGCCAGCATCAGGAGGGCGTTGTTCATCGAGATCTGATACGCGTTGTCGTCGCGGCGGAAGATGCGCAGATACTCGTCGTACAGGCGCTGCGTGTACTCGAGGGTCTTTTTGTCCTTCGTCTTGTTGAACTCAACCTGGTAGTTCTGCGCGACGTCGAGGATCTGACGTTTGATCTCATCGACCTCCACGCCCTTGAAGTCCTCTGGCGCCGACGGTGAGAGGTCCTCCCAGATCCGAATCATCTCGCTGATCTCGCTGACGGTGGATTCTTTGTCGTTCGTGGCGATCGCGTTGCCCACGATCTGGCGCTGGAACTTGATGCCCATCCAGATCTTCTTCTCACCGTCGATCGTGTTCGAGCGGGCCTCTTCGATCAACATCCGGAGGAGCTTGTTCGAGCGGCCGTATTCGCTCTGTTCCGTGTAGATCGTGGCGAGGCGCGCGGTGATGTCGAGGTATCGCTCGGGCGAGACCCGCTTGAAGAACTCGATCGCCTTTTCGGGTTTGCCGACCTTTGCATACGGAAGGACAAGCTCGTTTTGCGCCTCGCGCTTGAGGGCGATGGCGCCCTTTTGGCCTGACTCCATGCGCTCGTCAGCGAGCTTGATGACATCTAGGAAGCGGCGCAGCGAGTCGTCGTAGCTCGCGAGGTTGTACAGACACCAAGCGTCTTTATACATCGAATAGCCATAGATATTCGATGTTTGGTACTGGGGCTCTTGGGCCTTCTGGTAGAGCTTCTGGGCGTTGCCGAAATCGTTGAGCTCAAAATAATAGTCGCCGATGTTGACGAGGGCGTCCGGAACGAAGGGCGAGTCGGGGTGCTTGCCGATGATCTCGGAGTAGACCGCCACGCCATCCTCACCGCGGCCCATCTGAACCAGGTTGTAGGCGAGAAAGTAGCGAATCTCGGGCAGACTATCTGAGCGCGGGAAGCGCCGGATGACGTCGCGGTAGCGCTCGACCGTCTCCTCCTGAAACTTCTTTTTCATGTCAAGAAAGCGCTGCTGTTCGCGCTTCCACTTCTCGACGGTGGCTTCGTCCTTGCGTTGCTCAGCCTCGTAGAGGGGCTTTTCGACGGCCTCGGAGTAGGCCGCGTTGCCGTAATACTCGGAGAGATCCCAGTAGAAGTCAGCGAGCGCGATCGATTGCTTCGGGAACGAGGCAGAGCTCTTGTCTTCGAGAGACAAGATCTGCTTTTGGTTCTCGATGGAGGCCTTGAGGGACTTCTCCGTCGAGCGGCCATCGATACGCGACTCGCGTTGTTTCGACTGCGAGCCGATAGACGGGCCACCTGTGCCCTTACTAGCCCGTGAGCCCTTCGCGCCGGTGGCGCCAGGGGGGGCCGCTTCGGCCGTGGCACCGAGGAGCGGCGACGCGGCGATCACGAGCGCGCTCAACATGATCCACATTGCTCTCATCTCAACCTTCCTCTTGATTTACGCTGAGCTCGTCGGAGGCTCGTGTGTCATCGGGTCATCTGCGACCACGAGCGCCCTCGGGCGGATGTGCGAGGCGCATCGTCACCCGACTCTGCGTCTTGGGCCAAAAAACAATGGGTTTACTGCGCGTCGTGGCCATAGCGGCATCAATCGCGCGAAAGACATCGATCGGCCCCATCGGGCGGCGTATTGCGGCAGCCTTAGGGTCCGAACGTAGTCGCCGGGTCTGTCCATGTCATTGAACAAACTCGGGTCCGTGTCGTGGGTGGTCTATGTGTTCTAAGTTTCGTTGTGAGCGACCACTCAGAGCGTCTCGCCGCCATTCGTGCAAAGGCTCTGAATGTCGTATACATAGAAGCCTAATTCATCGCGCCAGTATTCCCCATCGAAGGGCCATTCGATGTGTTCGTCGTCGATCTCGAGCTGGCTGTAGGCTGCGGCCGCCGCGGATTGCTCCTGTGCGGCCGCGTTCGAGATATCGCCGCGGCGCGCGCGCAGGGTCTCGCCCTTGATCTTCAGGGCCGACCCGAGATGACGCTGCAGATCACGCATGAGGCGCACGAGGCGCGACTGGGCCAGAGACCCGGCTTCGCCTACGACGAGGGACCTGTAGGCTTCGACGTCGCCCTTGAGGCCCCCGATGAAGCGCTTGTCTGCGCCCGCCGTCGCGAGCTTCTCGAGGCGCCCCAGCTCGGCGTTCAGGTTCGCGACGACCTCAAACTTTCGGCGGAGCTTCTTGTCTTCGAGCGCGGCGTTGAAGATCCGCTTAAAACGCGCGGAATACTCGCCGCGATCCTGGGTCGCGAGGCCAGCCAACCAGCCATAGAACGCGTTCGGGTCGCCGAACTGGTTGATCTCGGCGCGGAGCTGATTCATCAGCGGGTAATAGTCCGCGACAAAGTCTTTCACGATCGCGTCTGCGTCATCGTAGCGGCAGTTGTAGAAGAGGATCAGCGCTTGCAGCACCCGACTCTCGGGGAAGTACTGGTTGGCGAAGTAGGGGCTGTTGACCGTGTGCAGGTAACCCAGCGATTTCCCGTAGTTCTTCAGCTGGAAATGGACCCACGACGCCTCGTAAACGGCCTCAAGCCAGCGGCCGTTTGTTGGCGCGACCTCGTCGTAGTAGCGGACGGCGACGTCGTACTGCCGTGTGGAGTAGAAGAGGCGTCCGAGGGCGAGGGTGGCCTCGTCGGCGATGCGGTTGATGACGTCGCTGCCGCCATCATCGCGCCGCACCCGCAGGACCGTCTTGAACGCCTCAGCGGCCTGTGAGAGGCGCTCAGGGTTAAGCGTCCGCTCGGTGCCGAGGCCGGACAGGGACACGTGGATGACGCCCTCAAGATAACGGGCGCGGGCGAGGATATCCTTCTTGGCGGTCGTCACGGCTTGGAAGCGGGCCAAGGCGTCGCCGAGGGACTCTTCGTTGAAAAAGAACTGGCCGACTAGGAAGTGGAGCTCGTCTGCGTCCTCAGCGGGGTAGACCTCGGGCGGGTACTCGGAGATTCGCAGCATGACGGAGGGATCGCTGCCGGTTTTGCGCGCGATCTTGAGCAGATACGACAGGGTGCCGAGATAGCGCGGGTGCGAGGAGCCGACATCGATCACGCGCTCGAAGGCCGCAAACGCGCTCTGCATGAGGCCGAGCTGAAAGAGGCTGGCGCCGAGCTGAAACTGAGCCTCGGGGCGCGCGCTGGCGGTCGGGTCGGCTTGGGTCAGCAGCTCTTGAAAGCGCTGCGCTGCGAAAGCGTGGTTTCCCTTCTTTGACGCTGTCACCCCCTCGTCGAACCAGCGCTGAACGACGGCGTCCGTGACGGACATCTCGGGCTCAAGCACCATCACGTCATCATCGTCAGCGCGCGCAGACCCGGACATGAGGAGTTGGGGCGCTAGTGGCGACACCGCGACCATGGAGGCGATCAGGAAGGAAGTTCGAATTTTGCGCATCACTGATAGGCTCCGGAAGCGTGCGATTTTCAGGCCACGGGGTTATATCGCGTGTAGCTTGAGGTGGCAAGGCGTCACGGACGCTGTCACGAGGACTCTGGCCGTCGCCGGAGCCGCGAGGAGGACAATAGTGAAGGTTTTGATTCTGGGATGTGTCGTTTTGGGGCTCGCCGTCATGGGCTGCGATAGCGAAAGTGACGGGCCCGCGGCGACGGACACGACCGCGTCTGGCGAAGTCAGCATGTTCTGTTCGGGGGGCGGGAGAGATTCAGCACAGGCCTGTACGCGGGGCAGCTTGTTGGGATCGGACGGCGCGCCAGTCGTGGGGGTGCGTGTGACGGCTTGTACGGCTGCGACCTGCATCACAGGCACCTCGGACGCGTCCGGGCATTTTGACATCACGGGGCTCCCGGTGGAGCCGCATAAACTAGAGGTGCTTGGATTCATTAAGGGTTTCTATAGCGCGGTCTATTTCGTCGATATGATCGGCGGGACCTTCGTCGAGCCGATGGCGCCTATTCGCCTTCACCCCCTTCCCGATACAATGGTGACGGGGTTTGTGCCCGAGACTGGAGGCACGCTCACGCTCGCGGGTGGTGATCTCGAGATCGTCGCGCCGCCAAGCGGGCTCACCTTTCCGATCGGGACGGCGGCCGAGGGTGCCGAGGCGACGTCGGTCGATCTCGCCACGCTGCCGGACTATGATATCAACCCTTGGGTCGGCCGTGAGGCAGGCGCGTTTGCGTATATCATTCACCCATTCCCGCTCAAGAGCGACGGCACGGTCGCCGTGGGCCTCCGGGCGCCTGCGGGCGTGACAGAGGCGGCGAGCTATCGGCTCTATACCGTGCACACCAGCACGGCCCGGATCGAGGATGCGGGGCTCTTGGCTCGTGACGTTGATGGGTTGTGGAGGGTCGAAGATCCGTCCGCTCTGCACCACGTCTCGATCCTGATCGCCGTCCCAGAGCCTCAGCTCTAGCGTAAACTGAGCGGTCAGCTCGCTGTCAACGCGCTCTTGGAAGCGAGGGTGCGTTGACAGCGGGGGCCCGCATGCGCATGATAAGCGCCGAACACACGCGGGTACCGCCGGTCCCCTCGACCACGGGTTATTGCAGTCGGAACGCGCCGAGCGCTAGCCGCAGGCAACCGCCGGAGAATACGGGATGAAAGGCATGAGCAAGCTTCACGGGCGTTTGGCGATAGGTTGGCTGCTTGGCCTTATCCTCCTGGCTGGTTCTGGCTGTGACGATGATCCTGGGCTCTTCGCCACCTGCCCCCTGTCGCAGAGCATCTTAAACGTCTGCGCGGAAGATTCCGACTCCACTTCGGTGACCTGTATCGTCGAGAGGCACCCCATGTGCGAGGAGCAGATCTGCGCCTCATGGGCGGGGAGCGACTCGTTTTGCTCGCGCGCGTGCGACGTCGACGCCGACTGCCCGATCGCGTCCAAGTGCCTCCTTCATCGGGAGCTCGGCGTGTGCGTGCCGGACGACATCGAGAGCTCGATCGCACGCTAGGCCGCTGTCTTAGGGCGGGTCTCTGCGTATTTAGAACGCGCGTCTGAACCAGTGTAGGTCCCACGTGCGATCGGCTTGGCGGACGAGCGTCACGACATCGAAGCGGACCGCCGTCGGCAGCCAGTCGTCAGGCGTACGGGTCGATCGCTGCTGCTGCCTTAGCCACGCCATGCCGGCGAGCTGAACCCGCCGCTGCTTTGTTGGCCCAATCGTGTAGGCGGGGTGACCGGCGAAGCCTTTGCCGGTCGCGTTTTGAGCGCGCACCTCGACAATGACGGGGATGTCACCGTCGCGCATGATGAGGTCTACCTCTAAGCGTCCGGCGCCACGCCAGTTTCGCGCGATGAGGCTTAGCCCGGCGGCGATGAGGTGCGCCTCGGCGACGGCCTCGGCCTCGGCGCCAAAGATGATTCGGCGGCGGTCCTTGACCACCGGGGGTTTAGGGCCCTTGGGTTTTGCGTTTGGCGGGGGCTTTTCGGTCATCGTTGGCGAGCAGCGTAAAGCTTAGCCGGTGGATCGGGCAAGGGCCGTGCTGGGCGATCGCTTGGCGGTGCGCGAGGGTGGGGTAGCCCTTGTGCTTGGCGAAGCCGTAGACGGGCCATGTCTCGTGGGCTGTGGTCATGATGCGGTCGCGGGTCACCTTCGCCAGCACCGACGCGGCGGCGATGTTGAGGGACCGGGAGTCGCCCTTGATGAGGGGGACCTGCCGAGTCTCGTGGGGCAGCGGCGCGCGATCGCGGCCGTCGACGAGGACCCGGGCGGCGCTCAGCTCCGCGTGGGCGTCGACGATCGCCTGCCAGCTGACCGCCATGCCGTGCAGCGAGGCGCGTAGGATGTTCATCTGGTCGATGACCGCCGGCTCGATCACGGCGACCGCGAATGCGACCGCGTGGGCCTCAATCCAGTCAAAGAGACGATCCCGGGCCTTCTCGGTCATCTTCTTCGAGTCGTCGAGTCCGAGTCTCGCGGCCTCGCGCCACACATCCGGCCCGAGGGCGCAACCAGCCGCGACCACAGGACCGGCCAGAGGGCCCCGTCCCGCCTCGTCGAGGCCAATAATTGGGCCCCAGCCTTCCGCCTCGGCCAGGGTCTCGATCTCGCCGCACACGCGGGTCGTGGCCGGTCGCAAGAGCTCGAGATCAGGTTGGAAGGACGATGGTGTGTGCGTCATGGGGGATCTCCTGCGGGGCACGCGAAAGAGCCGCATCGCGCCCGAGCGGTTCGGCGCGGCATCGGCGCGCATCGGAGGGGCCGGTACCAGCCTCACTTCGGCCCCAACCGCCGATTTCGACCGTGGGCGAACGCAAAAACGCCGACACGCATGCGTGCCGGCGTCTTACCTGACAGCGATGTCTTGGCGTGAGCCTTAGACGTCGCGGATCGAGCGGATACGAGCCGCCTTACCAGTCAGGTTGCGGAGGTAGTAGAGCTTCGCGCGACGGACACGGCCGCGGTCAGCGATCTCGACCTTCTCGATACGGGGCGAGTGCGCAGGGAAGCAGCGCTCGACGCCGACACCGTAGCTGTCCTTGCGGACAGTGAAGGTTGAGTTGAGGCCGGCGTTGTGGCGGGCGATGCACACGCCTTCGAAGACCTGGACGCGCTCTTTTTCACCCTCGCGAATACGGACGTGAACGCGGAGCGTGTCACCGGGCTTAAAGACCGCGAGGTCTGTACGCATCTGAAGGTTCTGGATTATGGCGATAGCGGGCGAGGTGCTCATGAAAAAGTCTCCGTGAAAATCAGCGTGCGCCGCATAACCGATCAAGAATGATGGCGCAAGCGGCACGTACGGGCAAATGGTTGTATCCGGCGCGCGAGGCGACGGCGTCGATCGGTGGAAGCATGGCGTCGGCCAGCGCTAGTGCGCCTTTGGTGAGGCCCCAGCCAGTGCCGAAGACGATGAGGGCGGACCCTTCATTTTGTTCGAACCGCACTCGGGCTTCGTCGTAACTGAGCGGCAAGTGGTGTTCTGCGATGTGTTCAGATCGGGCCGACGTGCCAATGACGAGGGGGCGCGATCCAGTCTTTTCGGTGATTGTCGCGATCGTGACTTCAAGGCTTGGACTGGTGTGCACCAGCGAGAAGGCGTCGCTGCGGTTGGGGTTTGTGGACTGGCCGTCGATCTCTCCGGCCGGGGCCCAGTGGCCGATGATCCGATTGACGAGGGTGAGTTGCTCGGCAATCGGGGTGACGATGAACGTCCCGGCGCAGCCGTAAGTTCTTGAGGTTCTAGCAAAATCATGCACGTCCAGGTTGGTGACCGAGGTGGTCACGACCTCATCGCGTCGATTGAGGACGGGATGATGAACGAGGGCGATGAAGATATCCATTGGTTTGGACCGCGCAAGGGTTTTCGGTTCTAGGTTTCCGGATCCGTGAGAGGCGTCTTCTTACGGCGAACACGCTTCTTAACAGTTTCCGGCTCGGGGTGGCGGGCGATATGGGCCGCGAATAGATCGGGGCGCCTATCAAGGGTCCGGACCTTCCGCTGGTCGATGCGCCACGTGTGGATCGCCTTGTGGTTGCCCGACAGTAGCACATCGGGCACGTCGTGGCCGCGCCACGAGCGTGGGCGGGTATACTGGGGGTACTCCAGCAGATCAAGGTCCGAGAAGGACTCATCGACCGCGCCGTCGGCGTTGCCCAGCACCCCTGGGATGAGGCGCGACACGGCGTCAATGACGGTCATCGCGCCGAGCTCACCGCCGGTCAGGACGAAGTCGCCCATCGAGAGGCTCTCGTCGACGACGTGCTCCGCGATACGCTCGTCGATTCCCTCGTAGCGCCCGCAGACGAAGGCCAAGGAGCCGAGCGCCGCGTACTCTTCCGCGACGCGTTGCGTGAACGGGCGTCCAGCCGGTGACAGCAGGATGACGCGGGCCGGAGCGCGCTCGGCCCGGACCTTCTCGATCGCGCAGGCTAGGGGCTCAGCGAGCATGACCATGCCCGCGCCGCCGCCGTACGGGGAGTCGTCGACGGTGCGATGGACGTCGCTCGTGAAGTCGCGGGGGTCGGTGTATTCAACCGAGATGAGGCCTCGCGCGGCGGCCCGGCCGAGCATGCTGCCCTCGGTGTAGGGGCGGCAGAGATCCGCGAAGAGCGTGATGACGTCGAACCGAAACGGGGCAGCGGGCGCGCTCACGCGTCGGGCTCCTCGTCGTCGTCGCCCCCGTCGCCAGGGAAGAGTCCGACGGGCGGATCGAGCACGAGGGTGCGCGCCGCGCGGTCGATTCGCGTCACGATCGCGCCGACAAAGGGCACGAGGGCAGACTTTTCGTCGGGGGTCGTGATGTCGATCACGTCCTGAGCGGGCAGGGCCAAGATGCCCTTTACTGTGCCAAGCGTGCGTCCGTCGACATGCACGACAGCCCAGCCGACCACCTCATGGTGATAGACCTCATCCGGGTCGGCCTCCGGCAACATGTCGGGCGTGACCGCGAGATCAAAGCCTCGCAGCGATTCCGCGAGCTCGCGCGTCGTGACGTCTTCGAAAGAGACCACGATGTGGGAACCCGGGACCTTGCGCGCCTTCGCGATCACGAACTTGCGCGCGCCGGCAGGTAGCGTCACGGTCGGACCGGTCGGCAGCGTTGGTGCGTTGGGGGTGAGAGCTCTCCAGCCATACACGACGACACCTGCGACCCAGAGAGGGCTGGCGGTGTTGTGTGGATGGACGGCGACCTCGCCCTTCAGTCCGTGGGCTTTTCCGACCACGCCGATGAGCAAGACTTCCATGATTTCATCCGATGTCCGAGGAGGGCCAAAGAGGACGCCGCGTCAACCGCGGGCGTCCTCCGTGCCAGTCACTCTTCGACTTCGAGCGTCACGCGGGCGCCTTGGCGGGCCGCAGCATATTTCACCACGGTGCGAAGGGCCTTGACGGTGCGGCCTTGGCGACCGATGACCCGTCCGAAATCCTCGGCGTTCACACGAACGGCGAGGGTCTCGTGGTCGCCGGTCTGGCGCCTCTCGATGGTGAGCTCGTCAGGATGATCGACAAGGCGGCGACCAATAAAGGTCGCGAGTTCGACAAGGGATTCCTGATTCGCGGCACTCATTCAGCGGCCGCAGCGCGCACATGCCGTTTCGGGCTGTACGAGGTGTCCTCGGCGTTCATGAAGTCACGCACGAGCATCTTGACCGTGTCGGTCGGCTGGGCGCCGACGCCGAGCCAGTACTTGATCCGCTCGCGATCGAGGGACACCGCGGGCGGGCTCTTGGTGGGGTCGTAAGTACCGACCTGGTCTAGGAACCGACCATCACGACGGGCAGTAGCCTCGGCCGCGACGATACGATAAAAGGGGCGTTTTTTTGAGCCATAGCGCGCGAGGCGAAGTTTGGTGGCCATGCCTGTCTCCAAACGAAGATGAGTTCAACGGGGGAAATGCCCCGCGAAAGGGCGCCGAGAGCTAGCCTGAGTCTTAGGGGGTGTCAAGCGATCGTTTGATTGCGTCGCAGAGGATCGGGTCGTCGACCGGTTCGACCGCCCGCAAAGAGAGGATGACTCGCTTTTCGTGTACGCGGGCGATGATCGGCGGTCGGCGGTCAGCGTCGGCGAGGCGGAGCCGTGAGATGAGGGCATGGGCATTGCATGTGAGGGCCAGCCCCGATCCAATGATCACCGTGTCAGGGTGCGCGCCTCCGCCCACGGCGTCCTCGGTCCGGACTGTCTCGACCCGAGGGTCGTGACCCAGCGCGGCGACGATCGCATTGGCGCGGGCCTCTAGCGCCTCAGCGGTGATCTTTAGGTAGCGGTGCGTCGGGAGGTCATCTGCGCGCCCAAGGAGGTGCGCGCGCAGCACGTCCGTCAGCGACGCGAGGCGCAGTTTATCGACCCGCATCGCGCGCATCCACGGGTGTCGCGCGATGCGCCGTACGGCATCGGCGCGTCCAACGATGAGGCCAGCTTGGGGCCCGCCGAGCTCCTTGTCGCCCGAGAACATGACGATGTCGGCGCCGCTTGAGACGAGCTCACGCGCGGTCGGCTTAGTGTCGGCATGCGCTGGCAGCGTGAGCGGGGTGATTGGGTCGCTGCCGAGATCGACCAGACACGGCAACCCGTGTGTGTGCGCGAGGTCGATCAGCGCGCCGATCGGTGGGCTGCCGGTGAAGCCGACGATCTTATAATTGGACGGGTAGACCTTAAGGATCGCGCCCGTCTTGTCGCTGATCGCCCGCGCATAGTCGTCGGCGGTCACGCGATTCGTCGTACCGACTTCGCGGAGATGGACGCCGGAGCATTCAAGGATCTCGGGGAGGCGAAAGGAGTCGCCGATCTCCACGAGCTCGCCGCGCGCGATGATGACCTCGCGGCCTGCGGCGAAGGTCGCGACCGCTATCATCAGCGCCGCGGCCGTGTTGTTCGTCGCGATCGCGGCATCGGCGCCCGTCAGCGCGGTCAGGAGCGGCGCGATGAGGGATGTACGAGAGCCGCGTTCGCCCGTCTCGAGGTTGAACTCGAGGTTAGTATAGCCGATCCCGTCGCTGTCCACGGCGGCCAGCGGGGCCCGGCCGAGGTTCGTATGAAGTACGACCCCCGTCGCGTTGATGACCCGCCGCAGCATAGGCGTCAAGAGGCGCTCGGCCTCGCTCTTGGCGGCCGCGACGATGCTCGCGGTGTCGTGCGTCGACAACGGGAGGCCGGCCTCCTCAGCCGCGATGACGGCGGCGCGCGCGTCGCTCACGGCGCGCCGCGCGATGTTGGTTGCGAGGGATCGAGGCAGGGCTGGGGGCAGCTGATCGGCGATCGTGTCGATTCGCGGCAGCGAGCGAAACCCGGATTTGGTGTCATTCATGGGCCGACCGAAGTTGCGGGAGGTGCAAAAAGCGATTCGCGGTCGCCGCATCCAGAGGGCGGAAACGGCGGCGCGCCCTTGTGTGTAACGCTTTTCTCACTATCCGGATACGACTCGGTATTTGCCGCAGGCCCCTTGGAGGTGTAGAAGCCGCCCTTCACGGCGCAGCGCAGTTGACCGCTCCCGCCTCGGGCACACGCCCTGCCAAGACAGTCAGACTCGGACAAGGATCCATGAAAAAGACGACACGCTTTAAGCAACTCCTCACCTCACCCGAACTCGCATTCATCTGCGAGGCCCACAACGGCCTGTCGGCCAAGATCGTGGAGGAAGCCGGGTTCCATGGCATCTGGGGTTCCGGCCTCTCGATTTCGGCCGCGATGGGCGTCCGCGACAATAACGAAGCCTCTTGGACTCAGGTCCTCGAAGTCCTCGAGTTCATGGGCGAGCAGACCACGGTCCCGATCCTCCTCGACGGCGACACCGGCTACGGTAACTTCAATAATATGCGTCGCCTCGTGCAGAAGCTCGAGTCGCGCGATATCGCCGCCGTCTGCATCGAAGACAAGATCTTCCCGAAGACGAACTCGTTCATCAACGGAGAGGGCCAACCTCTCGCAGATATTGACGAATTTTGCGGAAAGATCAAGGCTGGCAAGGACGCCGCGCGCGACGACGACTTCTGTATCGTCGCCCGCACCGAGGCCTTCATCGCCGGCTGGGGCATCGAAGAGGCGCTCAAGCGCTGTGAGGCCTATCGTCTCGCCGGCGCCGACGCCGTGCTCGTGCACTCCAAGATCAAACAGCCCGACGAGATCTTCGCGTTCATGAAAGAGTGGGACAATCGTCTCCCCGTCGTCATTGTGCCGACGAAGTACTACGCGACCCCGACCGACGACTTCCGCAAGGCTGGGATCAACCTCGTGATCTGGGCCAACCACATCCTCCGCTCGAGCATCCGCTCAATGAAGGAGATGGCCGCCTACCTCAAAGAGAACGAGTCCCTCGCCAAGATCGAGAAGGATCTCCCGGGCGTCGAAGAGATCTTCCGCCTCCAGGGCATGGCCGAGTACGAGAAGTGGGAAAAACTCTACCTCCCGAAGACGGCCACCGCCGGAAACGCGGTCTTCCTCGCGGCCTCCAAGGGCACGAACTTCGGCAACCTCACGGACGATAAGCCCAAGGCCATGCTTGAGGTCGAGGGCAGCAGCGTCATCTCGCAGGCCGTCAAAGCGGTCCGTCTCGGCGGCATCCGCGACATCACGGTCGTCACCGGCTACAAGCCCGAGGCCTTCTCGCTGACCTCCGTCAAGTACGCCCACAACACCGCGTGGGAAACGACGGGCGAGGTCGGCTCCCTCTTGGCCGCCGGCAAGGCGATGACCGGCCGCGTCCTCATCAGCTACGGCGACGTCATCGCGCGCCCCGTCCTCATCGAGAACCTTGTCAAGTCGCAACATGACTTCACGATTGTGGTCGACTACAAGACCCCGACTGAGAAGTCGCGCAAGTCCGTTGACTGGGCCCGCGTCACCCCTGCGCATACCGAAGGTATCAAGGACATCGACTACAAGCTGGTCCGCATCGACGACAAGCTCACCGCCGATAAGGCGTCCGGCGAGTGGACGGGGCTCTTGCAGATCTCCGAGGCCGGCAGCAAGGTCCTCGCGACGGCGCTCGAGGCCCTCAAGGCCTCGAACACCGACATCGGCCGCTGGAGCATCCCCCAGCTCATCAACCACCTCATCGAGGCCCACTCGGCGGACGTCCACGTCCAGTACGTCCATGACAACTGGATCGACATCGACGACATCGCCGACCTGTCGGACCTCTATAAGTTCTAAGCGTCTCCCTTAGGGGCAAAAGGGCGCATCCCCTCGCGGGCTGCGCCCTTTTTGTTGAAACTATGCCTATATTTGAAACCGAAGACGCTGACGACGAGTTCGTTGGTGGTGAAGCTATTGAGGTCGTCTCGACGGACGCGGTCGGGGCGCGCCTTGACGCGTGGCTCACGGCGATCGTTGAAGGTCTCACCCGCAATCAAGCCCAGCGCGCCGTCAGCGAAGGCCGGGTGCTGGTCGACGGCCTCCCGCCGAAGAAGGCGGGGCAGGCGCTCCGGGCGGGTCAGCGCGTGACGCTGAGGGCTGGAGAGGTGCGGCCGACCGAGCTCATCCCCGAGGATATCCCGCTGCAGGTCGCATACGCGGACGAGCACCTCGTGGTCATCGACAAGCCACCGGGGCTGGTCGTCCATCCGGGCGCCGGGCACTACGCCGGCACGCTTGTGCATGGCCTGCTCTTCTGGGCGCGGGCCCGCGGGCTCGCGCTGGCCCTCAGCGATGTCGAGAGGCCGGGGATAGTCCATCGCATCGATAAAGACACGAGCGGGCTCCTCGTCGTCGCGCTGAACGACGCGACCCTTGTGGGCCTGCAAAAACTATTTCAGGCCCACGACCTCGAGCGTGTCTATCGGGCGGTTTTGCTCGGCCACCGCCGCGCGGATGAGGGCACCATCGATACGACCCATGCGCGCGATTCCCGCGATCGAAAACGTTTCACCGGCCGCCAATCTGAAGGCAGACGAGCCGTCACCCACTGGCGCGAGCTCGCCCGCGGCGAGGCGTTGACCCTCGCGGAGTGTCGCCTCGAGACCGGACGGACGCACCAGATCCGTGTCCACATGAGCGAATCAGGCACGCCGATCGTCGCCGACCCCATCTATGGTTCCGCCGTCCCGAACAGCATCCACGGGGCCCAGAGCGCCAACGTCGGCCTTGAGCTGCGGGCGGCCAGGGCGATGCCGCGCCTCGCGTTGCACGCGGCCGTTCTAGGCTTTCGGCACCCCATCACCGGTGCGGCGCTGCGCTTTGAGGCCCCGGACCCCCCGGACTTCGCCGAGCTGGTCGCGGCGATCGTGCCCAGTCGGACCTAGATCCTGGCGAGGGCCATGTTGTCGATGAGGCGGACCCCACCAAAATACGCCGCGATCGCGATCACGCCGTCGGTGGGCGCGACCACCGCGTCCGAAATTGGTTGCAAGTCCACGGGTCTGACTAGCTCGACGTATTCGACTTGCCCGCCCGCGACCTCAATGGCGCCAACCACGAGCGCGCGGAGACGCCCAACGTCGGTCGACCCCGCCTGATAGACCTCGCTGGCCAGCTTTAGGCCGCGCGCGATCGACGTAGCCGCCTGTCTTGCGTCCACCGAGAGGCGCCGGTTGCGCGAGCTCATCGCGAGCCCGTCCGCCTCGCGAATGGTTGGTGCACCTACGATTTTGGTCGCGATGTCGAGATCGGCCACACAGCGCCGGATGATCTGGATCTGTTGGAAGTCCTTTTCACCAAAGACCGCGACCTCGGGCGTGGCCATGTTCAAAAACTTCGTGACGACCGTCGCGACACCGCGGAAGTGGCCCGGTCGGAAGGCGCCGCACAGGGTCGCGGCGAGGTTCGGCAATTCAATCCAGGTCGCGTGGTGCGGTCCATACATGGCCGTTGGCTCGAAGACCGCGTCGCACCCGGCGCCCGCGAGGAGCGCCCGGTCGGCCTCAGACTCGCGCGGATAGGCCGCGAGATCGTCGGCCTTGTCGAACTGCGTGGGGTTAACGTAGATCGACGCCACCACAACGTCCGCGTGCCCCTTGGCGGTCGCGATAAGGCTCAAATGACCGGCATGGAGCGCGCCCATTGTGGGCACGAGCGCGACGGTCCGCCCCAGCCGGCGTTGAGTCTGGCGCCACGTCGCGAGAGCCTCTTTGTGTCCCAAGACTTCCATCGTGTCTGTCTCCGGCTTGGGGCTATTTGAACGTGTGCTCGGGCCCAGGGAAGGTGCGGGCCTTCACCTCGCTGACGTAGGTCGCGACGGCCTTTCGCACGGACTCGCCCATGTTGTCGTAATGCTTCACGAATTTTGGAGAGATCGCGTCGAAAAGTCCAAGGAGGTCATAGCACACGAGGACCTGGCCATCGCAGACGGCGCCGGCGCCGATCCCGATGGTCGGCACCTCAATGCGGTCAGTGACGAGCTTGGCGAGCTCGGCGGGGATGGTCTCAAGGACGATGGCGAACGCGCCCGCATCCTGCAGCATGAGGGCGTCATCGAGGAGCTGCGCCGCCGCCTTCTCGGTGCGGCCTTGGACCCGGAAACCGCCCAGCGTGTGCACCGATTGCGGCGTCAGGCCGAGGTGGCCGACGACGGGTACGCCCGCCTTGACGAGGGCGCGCGTCGTCGCGATCGCCGTCTCGCCGCCTTCCAGCTTCACGGCTTGCGCGCCGCCCTCGGCCAAGAGGCGCCCAGCGTTCCGCATGGCCGTCTCAAGGGACGGCTGGTAGGACATAAAGGGTAGGTCCGCGACGACGAGGGCCCGGGTCGAGCCGCGCACCACGGCCCGCGTATGATAGACCATGTCATCGACGGTGACGGGCAAGGTCGAGTCGTGCCCCTGGATCACCATCCCGAGAGAGTCGCCCACGAGCAGCATGTCCGCGCCCGCTGCGTCAAGGTGCCGCGCGAAGGTCGCGTCGTAGGCCGTCACCATCGCGATCGGTTCGTGCTTCTCTTTCAGGATGCGGATGTCACGGATGGAAAGACGTGAAACCATTTGAAACCTCTGTGTTTATTCGCCACTCGTGCGCGGGCCCGTGTGAGGGCTTCGCCGCGATTCTACGATCGCGGGGCGAGATGCCACCCCTTTCTACCGTGATTGGCGCGTTTGGGAATCATTCACCTTGTTTTCTCGCGCGGCGCCCTGCTCGGTGGTGTCCCGCTCACGGGGCCGGGCTAGGCGCATGACGCAGGCGGGGCAAGCTGGTGATGGTCGCCGCCGACGGTACGAAGCCCGCGTCTTTGGGTCGTGGCAAGGATCCGCTACCGAGAGAGACCGGTCTGCGATCCCCCATTGCCATCGCGGGTGTCCGATGGAGGTAGCTGCCATCGGACAGGTGCTGCCGGAGGCCTCGATGAAGATGGTGGAAGTTGTAGCAGAACAGGACCCACCAGATCACGGTGACGTGGACCAGCAGTACCTTGGAGAACTCGTAGGTCTTGCGACGCTTCTAGGCATTGAAGGCCCGGTCCGTTCCGTTCTGGCGTACTGCTGCGGGGCGCGGGGCGCAGCGTTTGACCGTATTGATCTTGCTGCTGGCCGAGGACGCATCCAAAACGCTAACGAGACCGTCTTGGGTGCCATGCACCAGCTTCCGATCCACTGCCGCCACCCGGCCCTTGCGGTAGGTCTTGTTCACGGTCGCGTAGATGGCCTCCTTAGGCCATCGCTTGAAGGGCTTGCGAGACTTCCCACGCTTGCCTGTTTTACACGGAACGACCGTCTCGCCATCCCTGCCTATCCCGTGTCTTAAGGACCTAGCCCAGTCAGGCCGTGGCCCTGGCTGGGCTAGGTTCTGCGGCCATTGCACCCGCAGCGCGACGACCCGAGGCTATTTTCACGTCTTTGACCCATCCCAAACACTCAAAGGGAAAAGGGAAAAAAAGAGATCAAGGCAAAGGCCTCAGACAGCGGGCCCCGTAGGTCGCAAAGCGGTACGTCGGCGTGTCGTTGTAGCGATAGGCGCCCCGCAAGGCGGGGGCGGTGTTGAAGAAGCTGCCGCCCCGAGCCATGCGGAGGGAGCCGATACAGTTCGCGGTCCACGCAAGTCCGTTGCTAGGGGCACCGGTGTAGTCACCGTGCCAGCAGTCCTCGACCCACTCCCAAAGATTGCCCGCCATGTCCAGCGCACCCACGGCCGATAGGCCCGCAGCCTTCTGCCCGGCCGGCCAGGTACCGCCGGTGCCGCAGCCGTAGTTGGCCGTGGTGCCGGCTTCGTTCCACACCGCTGTCCCGTTCGCGCACGTCGGCTCGGGCCCGTCCCCCCACGGATACTTCCGGTGCGTCGTCGGACCCTTCGCGGCGTACTCCCACTCCGCCTCGCTCGGGCGACGTCCCCCCAGCCACGCGCACACCGCCCCCGCCTGCGCCCAAATCACTCCGTTCTGCGGGTGCGTCGCCCAACTGTTGCTCGTTCGGTTCAACCCCCAGCCCGCCCCGTCCCAGTCCGCGACCGATGGCAGCGTGCAGCTTGCGTCCCCTTCGCAGGCCTCGTAGGTCCGCGCCGTCACCTCATACTTGCCGATGAAGAAACCTTGCGCGAAGCCCACCGTGTGGACCGGGCGCTCTCTGTCCAACGAGCCTGCCTCCGTCGTCGGCGCCCCCATCAGGAAGCTGCCAGCCGGAACGTAGATCCACACGTCGTCGGCATGCCACGTCGCTGTCGGGCTGGTTCGAGCGTATTCGCAATGAGCGCGACCGTTGCACGTCGGCGTGTAGCCCGGCAGCGCCGGACACGCCGTAGGGCCGCACACCAGCGTCTGACAGGTCGAGCCCGTGTAGCCGGTGCCTGTGCAAGTGCACACGTTCGGAGCCGTGCACAGCCCACCGTTTGCGCATGGCGTTGTGCACACTGGTGTCTGACAGGTTGAGCCCGTGTAGCCCGTATTCGTGCAAGTGCACACGTTCGGAGCCGAGCACGACCCACCGTTCGCGCACGGCGTTGTGCACACCGGTGTCTCGCAGATCGAGCCCGTATAGCCCGTAGCCGCGCAGTGGCAGGTGTTCGGCGCCGTGCACGACCCACCGTTCGCGCACGGCGTTGTGCACACAGGTATCTCACAGGTCGCGCCCGTGTAGCCTGTAGCCGCGCAGTGGCAGGTGTTCGGCGCCGTGCACGACCCACCGTTTGCGCACGGCGTTGTGCACACTGGTGTCTCGCAGGTCGAGCCCGTGTAGCCCGTAGCCGCGCAGTAACAACTGTTCGGGGCCGTGCACGACCCACCGTTCGCGCACGGCGTTGTGCACACAGGTATCTCACAGGTCGCGCCCGTGTAGCCCGTAACCGCGCAATCGCACACGTTTGGCGCCGTGCAGGTCCCGCCCTGAGTACACGGAGGGACACACACTGGCCCGGAGGTGTCTAGGGACGTCGCCGTGTCCTCGGTTAGCAGCGTGTCTAACAGGGCCTCGGTGTCCGCCGGTAGGGAGGCGTCGCCGTTCGTCGTGGAATCCCCAACGTCTTCCGGTGGAAGTTGCGGGAAACAACCCGCGAAAACCGTGGCGACGAGAAGACCAGACACAAAGGTCGAGCAAAAACCGAACGTCGACAACGACCGCATAGCGCCTCCGAGTAAGAGTAATTAACTAACCTGGGCGCGACAGGAGCGTTAAGCCCCAAAGACCCCAGCACCGATCGGTCAAAGCACTGCGGCCAACCCCGCGGTCAGCGAGAGCTCCGCGTACCTTCTCGGAAGATCTCCGAGCGACGTCGCCCCGTTGCTCGGAGATCCTCAATGTACTAAATAAGAAAAAACGTTCCGTGCCAGCATCATACCCCCCCTGTTGGTGAAGATCCCGCTCAACCACAAGATTTTACTTCCCCCTGTGAACTCAGGGGTAATAGGGTTTTTTCTTCATTTTAGGTGGGAGATCTGGGGCGGGTCGTCGACAGCGCGGAGCGATGGCTAAGGCCTCGTCCCAACCGACTGCTTTTGGGCGACGGGTCGGGATATTCACGCAATATTCGTCCATTGTGAGTTTTTGCGGATGTTCGTTTGCGCCTTCGCGTGCTTTCGGCTAAGAAACATGTGCCGGACGGTGGCGCGAACCACACTTCGCATTTGGATTTTCCCGTGGCCGAATACGTCCCCAAAGACACGCAAAGACAACCTCAGCCCCAGCCTCAGTCCTCGACGCAAACATCCGCTGGGGGTGAGGAGGGGAGTCGGTTTGTGCAGTTGAAGGCTGCCCTCCGCGGCCACGACTACGCGACCCAAGTTCAGATGCTCAAGCCTGACGGGCCTCTAGACAGCGGGATGCGTATTCACAACGCTGCCGAAAAAGGCATCTCAGGATCGTCGGGATCCCTACCCCACGCCTCCACGATCCAGAAGAGTTTCGGTGGCTACGACATTTCCAACGTCCAAGCTCACACCGATCCGGTGGCTCACGCTAGCGCGACCGCGATGGACGCTCAGGCCTACGCCACCGGCAACCATATCGCCTTCGCGACTGGCGGCGCCAACCTTCACACCGCCGCCCACGAAGCCACCCACGTCATCCAGCAGCAGGCCGGCGTCTCCTTCTCGGGCGGAGTCGGCAAGGCAGGCGACGTCTACGAAAAACACGCCGACGACGTCGCTGACCTCGTCGTCCAGGGCAAGTCCGCGGAGGGGCTGCTCGGGGAGATGGCGGGTGGGGGCGGGCCAGGGGCCCACGACGACAAATCCGGTCCGGTCCAGATGAGCAGCATGCTGACGCCACAGATTGCACCCGAAGATGGCGAGGCATCGGACTTCGCGGCTCGGGTGGCGCCGCTCGGTATTGCGGAAAAGGATGCTTTTAAGCTCTTCGCGACCGCGCGTACCAAGTTGTTGAGTGGTGACCCACGGATGCACACGCTCGCCGGGGCCGCGCTGGGGGTCGATGGGACGTGGCCAACTGCGGAGCTGATCGCTGAAGTCTGCGGCAGGCAAGCTCGAGCCAAAGGCGGGCGCCCGACTGGCTTCCCCGCCGTCAAACATCTCGAAGAATGGCTTGCGAAATCACCTCGCGCTCGGCTCATCGACGAAAACAAGGACCTCTTTGACAGCGTCGTCGGACGCTCGGCCACATATGGGCAACGCACAGAAAACCAAGCCCATCGGGCGCAGTTCAACGAACACTCCGAACCGTTTTTGGGCATGGGATGGATGCCGGGGGCCGGCGTCAATGGCGAGATGCATGGACGTCTAATGCGGGCCGAGGCCCAGCTCCTCGGGCAGATGGGCAAAGACATCGACGCGCGCGGCGCCACCGTCCACCCCGCCAAAGGAGCCCCGCTGACCAAGACTCGTTCGGACCTCAAGCATTGGGCGGGTATTCGCGAACGCCACCGCGGCTTCAAGCCCGGCCAGGCGCAAGGCTACCATAAGACGGGTTCGGCGATGGATCTGAACTATCACGGCAACCCGTGGATGGCGGTACGTAGCGGCGACGCACTGGGTGGTGAAGCGACGCAATCCGGCAAACGCACGATGGCCCAGGAGGCGATCGATGTTATCGATCGCGCGTCCTTGTGGGTATATGGCCGGCGGGCCGAGTTGCACATCGCAGGCAGGCCCGCAGGCGCAAATGAAGCGGAGATCGCGGCTTGGGCGGGAAAGGTCTGGGAGCGTTTCAACGCGGCGTCCGAAGCCGTCGCGACCTATTTCGCGCTCGGCTACGCGATCGACCGTGACGCCAAACTTGCGGAACTAGCTCGGGAAAACGAAAAACTCGTTGCAGCAGGTAGCGAAAAGACCGACGATACGGCGGCGCTGTTGCAGTATCGGTCGATGTTGGGCTCGTTGCCGGCCCGGCCACAGGAAGAAGCCCTTGCACGCATCTCGGCGTCGATGGCGAAGGGACGGCCGTGGACTAAGGACCCGGGCGTGGCGCTTGCGCAGATGGGGCCGGACCTCCAAGCTGTGGCGAAGGTGATGGTGCGGGGCAGCGTCTCAGCGAGCCCGAAAAACGTACGCAATCCGACCCTTGGCTTGTTTGACATCAAGAAAGAGCTACTTGAAGCGATGATGGGTGCCGGCGGGCTTTACTGGGGTGGGTGTGAGTTCGGAAAGGCGTGGTCGGGTGACATGATGCACTTCGACCTTGGCCAAGTTCCGAGCGACTTGAAATAGCGTAGGTGTTGCAATGCTTTTAATATTCTCGATGCTGGTCGCGGTGATACTTGGTGGGCCAGATGTGCCGTCGCGGCGATGCCATTTTATGGGCGTGTGTGCGGGGATGGGCCTGTGCGACGATAGGGGCGGCAAGTCCTGCGGCGCCCTGTCGAAAGCCTCGTGTGAGGTATCCTATGACTGCGCCCGCCACGGTGCGTGTGATTGGGGGGCAATCGGGGCTTGTGTCGGCAACGATCCGAGCCGATGCGAGCCAGACAGCGTCGCGTGCAAGTCGTTTGGGCAATGTAAGGTCGGAGAGACGAATACATACTACTATTGCAGCGCGACGAAAAAGGGCTGTCGTGAGAGCGAGACTTGCCGGGTGGATGGCTATTGTGCGCTTCGTTACGTTGGCGATGGGTGGTCGGCATGTTGGTCGTCGGCCAAAGGCTGCCGGGAGTCTCACAGCTGCAAACGCCGCGGCAAGTGCAAGTTCAATCCGCGCGAACTTACTTGCGACCACGATCCTAAAGCCTGTCCGGGCAGCGTAGAATGCCAGAAATTCGGCTCGTGCAGCAGCAATGGGGGGGTCTGCGCCTATGAGGACGCCGACTGCGCCCGCTCAGAGCTGTGCACCTTCTATGGCGGATGTTCTTATCGCTACCAGAACTGCGACCCGAACGACCGAAACTGCGCGACGACATCGTGTGGCCCACGGTCGGACGAGCATTGTCAAGAAGCTCGCATCTGCAAGGAATATGGTGCTTGCAAGCACAATCAGAATCGTTGTTCACGCACCGCCGAGACCGCGACATGTAAGACGAAAGCCGTCAAAATCAAATCGATTTCTGCATCTACGACCCTGGCCGACCTGGGAGATTTGTCACTCGCGGTCGAGAACCTGGTCGATGACCGCTACGACACTGCGTGGGTGCCGGACCCCGCGACCCCGTTTCCGCATCGACTGAGGGTCGAGCTTCCGTCGCGAATGCGCGTCGCCGGTTTCCGTATGGCGTCAGGCTTTCATCGCATCGACCGGAACGAAGGGATCCTCGTGGAAGCCTTTGGCATCCCGCTTGGCCTCGCGTTCAAAGCGGATGGGGTCGTTCAGGACGCGTTCCGGCTGCTGCGCGATGTCGAGTGGTGCACCCACCTGATTAACCCGGTCGAGGCCGAGATCGTCGAGTTCGAGATCTTCGATTCGGACCATGGCTCTCGCTTCGAGAACTACGCTATCACCGAGCTGGAGGTGCTGGTGTGCGAGTGATGATAGACGCGCCGTTTTGGTTGTGGTCGGAATTCTGGTGGTGTCCCGCTCACGGGGCCGGGCTAGGCGCATGACGCAGGCGGGACAAGCTGGTGGTCGTCACAGACGACGGCACGAAGCCCGCGTCTTTGGGTCGTGGCAAGGATCCGCTACTGAGAGAGACCGGTCTGCGATCCCCCATTGCCATCGCGGGTGTCCGATGGAGGTAGCTGCCATCGGACAGGTGCTGCCGGAGGCCTCGATGAAGATAGTGGAAGTTGTAGCAGAACAGGACCCACCAGCTCACGGTGACGTGGACCAGCAGTACCTTGGAGAACTCGTAAATACTTTCGTCGAACTGGGCCTCGGACACGGACAGGTCCCGGACCCGTTCGTCTTGCAGAGCCCACACATGGAGACCCAGGCGGATGGCGAGGCTCGTCACCCCGCTCTTGGACACGGCCGCCAGGCGTGACGTCTTTCGGATGCCGCAGCCCTCCTTGAGGTGCGCGGCCACAGCCACGATCTTCTCGGGTGATACTTTTGAGCCGAATAAGCCCGTCCCCCTGCGCTCCGAGAATTTTATTTTGTACGTCGAGCACTTCAGGATCCGCCACCGGCCGCCACCCTTGCCCGTGCGCACCGAGAGGTTGCCGTGGCCTCGGGTCCCTGCATTGTTATATTCTGGATTGATGCAGCACAGCTCTGCGAGCGACCGCTGCATCAATCAAAGTTCCTCATCTGGAGCCGTCCTGTGCCATCCCATCGTATTGATCCTCGCCCCTGTGGAGGGCCGAGAAGCGTCCAGATCTCGGATCCGTCAAGAAAATCGCCTTGCGAGCGGGACACCACCCCCTGCTCCGCGCCTCTTGATTTCATCCCCAAACCTTGTGATGACTCGCGCCCTGATCCCCTAGCCACAAGCCGGCGGACGAAATCACGGACGAAATCACAAACGAAATCACGAAGGAGCCCCGATGTCCCAAGCTCACAGCACCTCGCGTTCCGTGTGGATCGTCGCCCCCTTGCGGACACCGATCGGCCGTCTCGGCGGCGCCCTCGCGTCGGTCCGCCCCGACGATCTCCTGGCCCACGTCTTCACCGCGGTCGTGGCTGAGGCAGGCATCGAACCCGGGGTCGTCGACGAGGTCATCGCCGGTTGCGCGAATCAAGCCGGCGAGGATAACCGCAATGTGGCCCGCATGGCGGCGCTTTTGGCTGGGCTGCCCTATGAGGTGCCGGCGCACACCGTCAATCGCCTCTGCGCGTCGGGCCTCACCGCCGTCCACAGCGCGGCGCGTATGATCCTCGCCGGCGACGCCGAGCTCGTGCTCGCTGGCGGCGTCGAGTCCATGTCGCGCGCCCCCTACAGCATCGCCAAGGCCGAACCCGGCCGGCCCCCAAGCGGCAACCTCACGGCCTATGACACGTCTCTTGGCTGGCGCTATCCCAACCCCCGCCTCGCGGCGCTCTTCCCCCTCGAGGGGATGGGCGAGACCGCGGAGAACCTCGTCGAGCGCTATGCCATCACACGCGAAGCCCAGGATCTCTTCGCCTTTGAGAGCCACATGCGCGCCCTCGCGGCCACCTCCGCGGGGCGCTTCACCGCCGAGATCGTGCCGGTGCCGGTCCCGAACCGCAGAGGACCCCCGACGATCATCTCTGAGGACGAGGGCCCCCGGGCGGACACCTCTCTCGAGAGCCTAGCCCGCCTCAAGCCGGCCTTTCGTGCGGGGGGCTCGGTCACGGCCGGCAACAGCTCAACTCTTAACGATGGTGCGTCGGCCATGCTGATCGCCTCCGATGAGGCCGTGCGTCGCTACAATCTCCGCCCGATCGCGCGCATCGTCGCGATGGCCGAGGCTGGCGTCGATCCGACGGTCATGGGCATCGGCCCCGTGCCCGCGACGCGCAAGGCTTTGGCGCGAGCCGGGTGGGACCAAAGCGCGCTACAGCGCGTCGAACTCAATGAAGCATTTGCTGCACAAAGTATTGCGTGTGTCACTGAGCTCGGGCTCGATCCCACGATCGTGAACCCCGATGGTGGCGCGATCGCGCTCGGTCATCCCCTCGGAATGTCGGGCGCGCGGATCTTGACGACGCTGTGTCACGGCTTAGTGTTATCCGGAAAGTCTAATGGTTTGGCGGCTCTTTGTGTTGGCGTCGGTCAAGGTGTCGCCATCGTTGTCGAGCGTGCTTGACTCACCCCGGGGGCGTCTGTTAGTCACCCCCTCCCTCGCCAAACCTTGGCGATACCGAATTATCTCTGGAGAGAGACGTGGCCAATCACAAGCAAGCTCAGAAACGTCATCGTCAGTCCGTCGTCCGGACTGCACGTAACCGCTATTACGCCGTCACCCTTCGCGGTGCGCTCAAGAAGGCGCGCGTCGCCATCGCGGGTGAGGCAGAAGGCGCTCAGGACAGCGCGAAGATCGCTCTCAAGCTGATCGACCGTATCGCCGTCAAGGGTATCATGCCTAAGGCCCGCGCCAATCGGCTCAAGAGCCGCCTGGCGATCGCCGCCGCTCGTCTCGGCTGAGCATCTCGCTCTCTGAGATCCCGAGACTAGACACGGTCCCTTCGTGATGAAGGCCGCGTCGACTCGCAAAATCGAGGTCTCCATGCTGGCGCTCTTGGCGTTCGGCATGGTCGGCCTCTTTTTCTGTTTCGTCCCGGGTCTGGACGCGCCGAACTATCACGGCTCGTTCCTGCTGACGCTCTTTAGCGGAGTCGTTGGTGGTCTAACCGGCGTAATGTCCGGACACAAGGCCGCGACCGATGTCCGCGGCCCCGCGCGCCTCGCCGTCAAGCGCGTCTTGCTTCCGGCGCTGCTCCCCCTGATCTTGTTGCTATTCAACGGTCTTAGGGTGCGGCAGTGCGACGTCGGACTCGGGATCGCCTTCTATCTGATAGGGCCTCTCTTCACGGCACTCTGGGCTGCCGCCGTCGGCGCGTGGATCGGCGCGGCCTTCGCCCGGAAGCGGATCGGGCTCCTCGTCTTCGGGCTCCTGTGGCTCGCGTGGGTGGGGCATGAGGTCCACCACATCCTGACCCAGCCCGCGATCTTCGCCTACAACCCCTTCGGGGGCTATTTCGCCGGCAACATCTACGACACCGTCATCCCCCTCGACGACCGGTACCTAGCGTATCGCCTCGCGAATTTGATGCAAATCGGGTTCTTTGCGGCCCTCTTCGCGGCCGGCTGGGATCCGCGGGCGTCGCGCTGGTCCTGGTCGCGCCTCGCGCGGGGTTCGACGCCTCGACTCGCGCTGACTATCGCGACGCTCACCGGTGTGGTCGCGTTTTGGCAGGCGCGGGCGCCCCTCGGGCACGAGATCGATCGTGACGACATTGAGGAGGCCCTCGGTGGGCGCCTTGAAGACGACTCCCTCGTCTTGATCTGGCCCCGCGGACAGATGTCCGAGGCCGAGGCCCTCTTGGCTTTCGAAGACCACCGCTATCGCCTCGCGAGCCTCGCGAAGATCCTCGGCGCGCCCTTTCCGCGCCGCATCACGAGCTACATCTACCCCGATGAGGCGACGAAGCGTCGGCTCATGGGGGCGGGGCGCGTCTACCTCGCGAAACCCTGGCTCGACGAGATCCACCTCAACCGCGTCAGCTACGGCGAGCCGGTGGTGCTGCATGAGCTCGCCCACGTCGTCCTAGGCGTCTACGCGCCGAACCCGCTGCGGATCCCGACCCGCCTCTGCATCGTCCCGCAGATGGCCCTCGTCGAGGGCGCGGCCGAGGCGCTCGAGTGGGACGCAGGCACCCTCACCCCACACCAGTGGACCGCGACGCTCCGCCAACTCGGGCTCGCCCCCGCGCTCGATAAGCTGCTTGGCCCGACTGGCTTTTACGCGCAGGCCTCCGGGCTCGCCTATACGATCGCCGGCAGCTTTATCCGCTGGCTCATCGACACAGAGGGAATCGTCGCGTTTCAGCGCCTCTACGCCGATGGCGACTTTGAGGCGGCCTACGAACGCCCTCTCGAGGCGCTGATCACGGACTGGACGGCCTTCATCGACCGCGAGATCGTGCCCCACGAGGCCGCCGAGGTCGCCGCCGCTCGTTTCACGAAGAGGGCTATCTTCTTTGAGGTCTGCGGGCTCGACGTCGCGCGCACTGAGTCCGATGCCCACGCGGCCTCGGCCAAGGGTGACTACGCCGCCGCTGGGGCGGCCTGGGGCCAGGTGGTGGCCTGGGTGCCCGAGGACGCAGAGAAGCGCCTGCCCCTTATTGAGCTCGCCTCGCGCCGGATGGATCTCGCGGCCGTCCGCATGGCCGCGGCGGCGTACTTTAGGCTCCCCGACCGCCTCGTCTTGTCCGACGCCCGCGTGCTCGAGTGGCTGGCGGATACGCACCTGCGCCTCGGAGACCACGTGGCGGCGGCGGCCCTCTATCCGTTGGCCGCGGCCTATCCGATGGAGTCCGATCGACTCCGAAACCTCGCGGTGAAGGCCGCTGTCGCTAGCGCGCCCATCGGCTCAGCGCGGGCCGGCCTGTCAGACTATCTCATGCGATCGGATGTCGCCGCCCTCGCCGCGGCCGCCACCGACCCCCTCGGGGCCTACCTCAAGGGACGCCGCGAGTCGCTGCAGGGCAAGCGCGAGCCCGCGATCGCCGCCCTGCAGCAGGCTATCACGCAGCTCGCGCCCCAGAAGGACGCGACCGGCCGCCTCGCCTGGGAGCCCTTGGCCTACGTCGAGTCCGTCCGGCTCCTGGGGCTCTCTCAGTTCTTTGCAGGTCAACTTATCGAGGCGCGCGCGACCTTCACGCTTTTCGTCGCGCTGACGCCTCACGCGGGCCACCGCGAGGCCTACAACGACTGGATCCGGCGCATCGACTGGCGCCTCAGCGACGCACGACCTTAGGCGCGCCCTCTGTTCCGTCCACGACGCGAAGAGTTTTCGGTACGGCTAGCGTCACGCCGCTGATCCGAGCGCGTTCAGGCACACGCCAGAGGCGGGTTTGTTGACAGAAACCCCGGTCACCCCGACGATCCACGCGTCCCGAGGTTCGCCTCAATGCTTGGAGGTCCGACCATGTCTCAGCCCAACCACCTCGATGGCTCGAGCGCCCACGCAGAGCGACGCCCCGGCGTGCTCGTGTCCGCGCGGACCTGGCTACCTACGGTGGAGCAGCTTAGAGAGCTGGAAGCCGCGTGGGCCCCTGTTGACGCGCAGAGCGGACCCATGCGACGCGCCGCAGCATCGCAGCTGGACGACTCCCACGCGTAGGCGCTCAACGCCTCGGTGTCGTAGCCAAGGGCGCACATGTCGCGAAAACGTCGACATGGGTCCCTTGGCCGTAGACGCAGGCGGACGCCCAAGCTTGGGCATCCGCCTGACAGGTCACTCTTCGATGAGGTCGATCTTGCTCTTCACGTTGCGGAATTCCTCGGCGGACGCCAGGGGCTCGCGCTGCAACGTCAGGATCGGCCACTTCTGGGCCAAGCGCTCGTTGATCTCTACGAACTTCTGCTGATCGGCCGGCACATCGCCGTCTTGGTAGATCGCGTTGACCGGACACTCCGTCTCGCACGCGCCGCAGTCGATGCAGGTGTCGGGGTTGATGACGAGCATGTTTTCACCTTCGTGAAAGCAGTCAGCCGGGCAAACGGCAACGCAATCGGTGAACTTGCACTTGATGCACGGTTCGGTGACGATATAGGCCATAAGAAAATCCTGAATAAGGCTATGAAATCAACGTGATTTCAAGAACGGGGTGCGGTCGCCCCAGTGAGATGGTCTTCTACCGCGCGTGCGCCATGTGGCGCAACCCCGCATTCACTGCGTCGTGCGGTTGAGCAGAACGATTCGACAAAGGCGCGCGCATCCGGCGACCACACGAAGGTCTTCCAGCCACGGACGCCGTGCTCTTGGGCGTCAAGGACCACGTAACTGACGCCTGGAAACAGGGGGTGTCGGCCGTCCGGGGTCAACGCGAGGCGGAGATCTTCGGCGCTGAAGTAGGCTCCGACGGTGCAGTGACTGTGGATGATGGCGATGAGGGACTCGCCGCCGCGCTCGGCGTCGACGATCAGGCGGGGGTCTAGGATATACGAGTCCATGGCCGTCCGTGGGAAGGTCTCAGGGTCCGCCGCGTGCCAGCCCTCGGCCAGATTGTCGGCGAGGATAAGACGCGGACCCGCCGGCCCCCGGACGACCAAGGCGCAGGCCTCCTTTGGAAAGGCCTCCTCGGCGTGGCGAGCCAACGACCGCCACAGGGTCTTGTCCACAAGGATCGCGTCGATTGGCAGAGGGCAGGGGATCACCTCATTCATCGGCGCCTCCTGTGCCGCGGGGACCGACATCCGGAAGGAGCGCGGTGCCGGTCCATGCCCCCTCGGGCCCTACCCCTACGAGGCGGCAAATGGTTTGAAGTGCTATCATCGCGCCGTGGAGGCGAGATGCGCCGCCGACCTCGATCGCGTCGCTCTCGGCCGGGTCGCTCTCGGCCACAGCTGTGTCGGGGTTGAGAACTCGGAGGCGGGCCCCGAGGGTCGTGACGAGGCGCCCGTCGAGGGTGAGGCGTCCCACGCCGGCGGCGGCGAGGAAGAGCGCGGCCTCCTCTGCGGCGGCTCCTTCGCCCAAGAGCGCGACCTGCGCGTCAAGGAGGAGGCGCTGACCGCGGCCACCCAGCTCTGGAAGGATCAGGTGCCGCGCGTAGCGCTCGATCTGCCCCTCGCTCAGCCCAAAGGGGCCTGTGGTCGGTCCGGCGGTCACGCGGCACCCCTAAACGACGATGGTCCTGCGATGATCTTGACCTCGGAGCCTTGCTCCAGCGCGGTGTCAAGATTGTCAAGAAACCTAATATCTTCAAGGTCTTTGTATATTTCCACGGAGCGCCGGGGGTTGCCGCCATCGTCGCAGACACGCGCGAGGACGCCAGGGTGAGCCGCCTCAAGCGCCTTGAGCGCGTCTCTGACCGTGTGGGCCTCGACCTCAACGGCCGCGAGATCCTCCGCGATCCTCCGAAACGACGCGGGAATTAAGACCGTGACGGTCATGGGCACCCCCATCGGGTTCGGTCTGTGCGGTCGTGGCGCAGCATCATCGCGGCCCCCTGCGGACTACGAGGCGGTGCGTGTCGGCGTCCATCGGCCCATCCACGAGCAGCTGGTGCCCTTCTTCTCGGAGATTCTGGGCCACGTTTCGAGGGGCCTCACCCGGCCTCAGGCGAATGTCTAGCAGCCCACGGGCTGGAAGGGCCTCAAGGAAGAGGCGGGTCTTGACCCAGGTCATGGGGCAGCGGTCCCCGCGGATGTTGACAGACGCGTCAAGCCCCCCGCAGGCCGGGCAGCCCGTCCCTTCCGGTAACTCAAACTGTCGAACCCGTCCGCTGAGGGCGTCGAGCTCGATGCCGCGCCCGACGTATTCAGCCGTCCGCCCCGCCACGAGCGCGGCCGCCACCTCGCCCTGCAGGTGCCCGATGACCCCCGCGAGGGCGCCGACGACGCCGATGGCCCCGCAACCGAGGGCGCCGGCGACCTCGTCGGGATCGAAGAGGCAGCGAAAGCAGGGGCCATGGCCGCGTCCCACCGGGACGACGAGGCCTCGGAAGCGTTGAATTCCACCGATAACCGCGTAGGCGTCGTGCGCCAGCGCCCAGGCATTGATGATGAATCGAGCCTGTGGGTCGTCAGTCGCGTCGATGACGACTGCGGCTCCAGCGAGGAGTCGATCGGCCTCCTCACTCGAGAGACGACCCAACAGCGCCTCGACCTCGGCGGCGGGGTGCAGCTCGCGGATGCGCGCGGCAGCGGCCTCGACCTTAAACGACCCGATGTCATTGGTCGTGAAGAGGACCTGGCGCTGCAGGTTGCTCAGCTCCACGCGGTCGTCGTCGATGAGGCGAACGCTGAGCCTTCGCGCCGCGACAGTCAGCGCGGCGGGACCACCGAGCCCACCCGCGCCGACGACCACCACGAGAGGTCTCGGCGAGCCTCTACGCGTGCGAGTCTGTGCGTCCAGAACGTCCATGGGTGTGGCAATACCTATTGTTGACTAACTTTGTCAACAATAGTCGCCTTTGCGCATTTCAGTGGCCGCCACCATTGGAACCAAGGACCTCGCCCAGGCTCTCATAGTCAACCGCGATGCCGTCGACGAAGAAGGTCGGCGTGCCCTCGACGCCGGCGAGCGTGGCCTCGTCGAAGTCACGCTTGACGGCGGCCGCGATGGCCTCGCTCTTCCGATCGGTCTCAAAGCGTCCCATGTCGAGCCCGAGCTTCTTCGCGATCGCCACGAGCGCCGCCTCCGAGAGGCTGTCCTGCTGCTCGAAGACCTGGACCGAGTACTCCCAGTACTTGCCTTGCTTGTGTGCGGCGAGGGCCGCGATCGCGGCGGGCTTCGCGAGAGGATGAAAGTCCAAAGGAAACTGCTTGGCGCAGATGAGGGCCCCGTGCTTTTTCGCGAGCTCTTTGGCGGGCTTAAAGGCCTGTGCGCAGAAGGGGCATTGGAAGTCCAAGTATTCTACGATGACGCGCTGGCCCTCTCGGACTTCGCCGACGCATGGAGCGCCTGTGAGATCAAAGTCGAATTTCTTCGAGGACTTCGCCAACTCTTGCATCATGAGCGCGACCGTCTGCTTTTTAGACCAACCGTCGGCGAGGCGCGCGACCACCAGCTTCACGAGGCGCGGCGCCATCTCGCAGCTGTCTTCGGCGGCGAGCGCGTCAAAGAAGCTCCGCGGCTTGCCGCAGGGGTCGAATTGTTCCTTCAAGATCTCACTGAGGACCGCCCTCTCGTCCGCGTCGAGGTCGCCCGTATCAAGCCCCTTGGGCAGCTCCGCCGGCGCCTTGTCAGGGACCGGGGCCGCGTCGGCTGCACCGCTGTCCCCGGCGGACTCCCGCGCTGGCGGCTCGATCGGGGCTTCTGGCGACCCCGCCTCGGGCCCTTGAGGCTGGGTTTGAGAGCAGGCACAGTTGATGGTCAACAGACCCGTCAGCAGGATGGCTGCGGCTTGCATGATACGTCGCCCGGCCGCACCCGTGAGGTCGCCTTTCGATGGGTCGGGGGTCGCTGTGCTGGCTTGTGGCGTTCGCATCGTCGTATCGTCCTTCGCAGGTAGGTGCACGAGGCTTCATCGCGCGAGCCCGGACCGACATTCCCAATAAACCAAGTGCGGTGCCCCGCGCCACCCCGAAGCGCTAGCGAGGGTCATGATGCCGACAGACATGCAGAGACCGTCCACGAGGGCTTGGGTCGCTCTCGGGGCCAACCTAGGCGACGCCCATGAGACCCTCGTACGCGCGGTTGTCGCCCTAGGGACCGTCGCGATGACCACGGTCGACTCAGTCTCGACGACGCACGTGACGGAGCCCGTGGGCCCGGCCCAGCCCCGGTTTCACAACGCCGTGGTCCGGCTCAAGACCGCCCTGACGCCACACGCGCTGCTCGACGCGCTGCTGGCCGTCGAGGGTTCGTTTTTCAGGCGTCGCTCGGTCGCCTGGGGCCCGCGGACCCTTGACCTCGATCTGATCCTCTACGGTGACGCCGCCGAGCGCACCGTTGACCTGCCGGCCCTCAAGTTGCCTCACCCTTGGCTCGCGCAGAGGTTATTTGTATTGCAACCTCTATTGGAGCTAGAACCGGACCTCATCCACCCGCGGACCGGCCGCCCGCTGCGCGAACACCGTGATGCTTTGATTTCGGCAGCGACGCTGCTATGACCGCCACGTGAAAAAGCGCCACCCTGACTGCCCTCGTACGCACTCATCAATCATACTGCGAGCCGCGCCTCACGCCCTCGCGGCGGCCATCTTGGCGGTCCCTGTCGCGGCCTGCGATGAGCTCCGGCCTCTTGCGCCCCTCGCGACAGACCTCTCGCGTCCGGTCCATCGCACGACCGATCAGTTGCCGTTGACCGCCATCGACACGACGTCTCAAGCCAGCCTCGACGCGCTGGAGGCCCGTTATCGTATGAGACCAGGCCTCACGGCGCTCGTCGAGTTGCTCGAGACAGCCGTGGGTCCGGATGGCCCGGCACATCCTGTGTTATTGCAACGAATTGCGCTCATCCGTGCTGAGCTCGCCGGCTTTCAGACGAAGGGTCTGGAGACGGTGATCGCGGCCGGGACGCGCCTACGACAAGCCGCGCCAGGCACGGCTGAGGCCGTCTTTATCGAGGGTTGGATCCCGTGGCGATTCATCCGCCCGGACGATCGCCGTCCCCTCGTGTTGACCGCCGAGCTTCGCCCCTTCGCGGATGCCGTCCGCGAAAGTTGGACGCGTCTCATCGCGCAACACCCCGACTTTGTTGGTCCACGTGGCTACAATGCCGCCCGGGTCCGCGCACACCTCGCCGAGCTCGCCGCGGTCGTCGCGGTACGGACCGAACCCCAAGCCGTCAACGCAGAGGCCACCCAAACCCAGCCTGTCGCTCTAGACACCAACCAACTGCGCGCGTTGGAGGCTCTCCAGCGCTTTGACGGCTCGACCGATGGTGAGAGGCGCAGCATCTGCTCGGCCTGGCCCAGCGAGCTCCTCGCCGAGCCGGGTGGCGCGCCTCTCGCGCGTCTCGCCTTCTCCTGCGCGGTCCACGATGCCCAAGGGGCCGAGTCCGTGGGCGCGTTGACCAACTTGATGCGCATCGAAGGCCTCACCTCGGTCTCGGGACCTCTCTGCCGCCAGTGGCGCATCCTCGGCGAGCGCTTCGGGTTCGATCACCTCAAGGCGATGAGCGGGCTGCCCCCCATCGATTGCCCGTGACCGAGACGCCACACAAAAAAGCCGCCCGATTGGGCGGCTTTTTCATATCTAGGGCCGGATGTTAGAGGGCGGCGCAGTAGCCATCTAGGCTGCAGTAGCTGCCGACGGGGCAGTCGCGGTCCCGGTTGCAGGTCGGGTAGGGGTCGCAGATCCCGTCCGTGGCGCAGAAGGAAGACGCATCGCAGTCGTTGTCATTGCGGCAGAGCTCGCCGAGGTAGCAGAGTCCGTCCACCGCGCAGTAGCTTCCCGCCGGGCAGTCATTGTGGTTTCTGCAGGTGGGCAGGTCGTAGCAGAGCCCATCTTGGGCGCAGTAGCCGCCATTTCCGCAGTCCCGGTCGCTGTTGCACGCCGGGGTCAGGTAGCAGGCCCCGTCGTTGCCGCAGTAGTAGCCGTTGCCGCAGTCAAAGTCGCTGCGGCAGACGGGGGACTCATAGCAGAAGCCGTCTACACCGCAATACTCGCCGCCGAGACAGTCCCGGTCGCTGTAGCAGCCGGTGTCGAGGTAGCAGTTTCCGTCCCCACCGCAGGAATAGCCAGCCTGGCAGTCGAAGTTGTCGTAACATCCGGGGTCCACGACGACGTCTGTGTAGCAGGCCCCGTCAGCCGCGCAGTAGCTTCCGGCGGGACAATCCCAGCTATCGAAGCAGCCGAGATTGCCGGGTCCTACATAGCAACCAGAGATTCCGAAGCTTGCGACGATGGCGGTGAGCGAAAGGGTGAGCAGTGATTTCATCGTGAATCTCCCGTGGCGAGGTTGGTCTGGCCGTCGAGGCCGCGTATAGGTGTCAAGACGCGAACCAGGCGCGAATCTTCAAACACATTTCGTCCGCGTCTGCTTTTGGCAGTGGACCGAGCCGCCAGGCGGGCCTACTAGGCTCCTCTAATAACATTGCACCCGTCACGAAGTCGAATCGGACCGCCTATGTCGGATATTACACAGACGAACACCCACGCTCCCTCGCGCGTCCGCGGGCTCGTGGTCATCGGCGCGATCACGAGCGCCCTCGTCGGCGCTGGTGTCTTCTTGGCCCTGGGCGCGTCTTCGACGCCCGAAGACAAGGCCCTCGACGTAGTCAGGCGCCTCGAGTCGGCGCTGGATCGGGGCGACTTCGACGGCGCACACGCCTTGGTCGACTATCGCTTTCGGCTCGCCGAGGCCCTCGGCGAGCTCTGGGAAACGGGCGATTCGACCGCTCAGACAGAGCTAGAGCGCTTGACGCGCGAGATGCTGGTCGAATCCACCGAGAAGCGCTGGCCTTCATGCTGCCATGGGCGTCAAATGCAGCATTCGATCATGTCGTCGGCCTACGACGTCATATGGGTGGAATCGAAGCCAGTGGGCCCTGACGCGCCAGCATTTCTGTGGCGCTATCGACTGAACAGGAGGCAACAAGCGTGGCGAATCACTCAACGGGACTACTTGATGGACCGAGTCCCGACGGACACGGCCCGGTTCTGGCCCATGGCCAGGAAGGCGGTGGCCATGAAGCTGGGACGGGACCCAAACCTCTCGGAGTTTCAGGCGAACCTCTTGTCAGTGATGCCGACGTTGAGGGTCCGGACCTTCTTCGTCCCCGAGCTGCCGCCGAAGACGCAGTCACCGAAGAGGTCGGACGACCCCGGTCTCGAGCACGCCGCACCCTAACCGGCACGATGCCTGCCTTGGGGCAACGCGAGAGCTCGCCGCTGCATCTCCTTGTGCACGACGCCCGCACAAACCAGCTCTTCGAGCGCCTTGAGGACCAACTTGAAGGCCTGCGCATCGCTGAAAAACTTGGCACGGCGCCGCCAATCCTGGAGCTGCGTCGCGAAGAACTGGAGTATTGCCGCGACTCTTGGGAGGCGGCTGTGCTGCGCGGTGAGCAGGCCCTTCACGACGTCGCCTCGCTGATCTGCCGCCACCTCACAGGCGCGACCCAGATCGAGCACGTCGCGCGCGTCGTCATGGGCCTCAAAGAGGAAGACGAGTCCCCGGGCGCCAAGCGTATCGTCATCGAGGAGCATATCACCCGTGAGAGCCTGAAGCGGTTCACGGACTACTCCCTCGCGCAGCGCATCGCGCGACGCTACCGGTATCGCGAAGGACACACGCAGCCCTTTGGGATCCTCTATCCGCGCGCCAGCTTTCTCGAGCTGTGGCCACTAAACAGCGCGGAGGACGCCCCGACGACGCGTGTTCTGACCCGCGTGAAGACGAACGACCAGATCTGGAACAAGGTGTGTGACGCCCTCTTTGAGGTCGACTCCCTCGTCCAGCGCGACAAGATCCTGAACTCAGGCTCGAAATACATCAAGGACGTCTTCGGCATCAAGATCCTGACCCCCCGGCGAGTGGACAGCTACACCGTGCATCGCATCCTCGAGGAGGCTGTCTTTTCGGAAGACGAGATCGCCACACATAATATTGGTTACGGGTCGCCGCGGGCGCTGGAGTTGTTGGAGCACAAAGATTACTTGGCCCTCGCCCCCGACAAGAAGAAGAGGACCGGTTGGGAGGCGCTGAAGAACGTCTATCGCTGGGGAAATGAGATCATCGAGGTCCAGATCCAGACCGAGGCGAACTACTTTCTGGAAGCCCTACACCTCACGGACACCTCGCATAGAACCTTTGAAATGCAACGACGCCAGATGCGCCGACGCCTCGAAGAGATCGTGCCGAACTATCGTGAATTCAGACGTCTTTTAAAGCTCCTCTTCCGTCGTGACGATGATGAGCTTGAGGCACTGGAGACGGAGCTCGCGTGGTTCTCGATCGTGGACTGAGCGGTCGGGGTCAGCTCGTGGTGGCGGTCGCGGACCTGCGCATCGAGAGCTTTTTCAGTTGAAATAGAATCGCCGAGACCGCCGCAGGTGTGAGACCGGGCAAACGGCCAGCCTGTCCAAGCGTCGTGGGTCGCGCGCGCTCGAGGCGTTGCAGCGCCTCAGTCGAGAGCCCTTTGACCTCCGAGTAGTTGAAGTCGCTCGGGATCCGGATCTTCTCGTTGCGGTCGAAGTGAAGCACGTGCCGGTTCTGGCGCTCGATATAGCCAGCATATTTGACTCGAATCTCGACGGCCTCTAGCGCCTCGGGCCCGAGGCCGGCGAAGAGCTCTGGCGCGACGCCGCGATGGCTCTCAAGGCGGAACTCCGGCCGACGGATGAGCTCAAGCACCGTCGTGGGCTGTTGAAGCGGCTGCAGGCCGAGCTCGGTGATGCGCTGATTGGTCGCGGCGTTTGGTATCAGCCTGAGTTCTGCGGCGCGCTCAAGCGCCTCGGTGATATCACCCTGCCGCGCCGTGAAGGCGGCCCACGTGCGATCGTCGAGGAGGCCTAGGCGGCGCGCGGTGGGCATGAGGCGTTCATCGGCGTTATCCTCGCGGAGGTGCAGACGAAACTCGGCGCGGGACGTGAACATCCGGTAGGGCTCATCGACACCACGAGAGATCAGATCATCGACGAGCACGCCAGCGTAGGCCTCGTTGCGCTGGGGCATCCAGGGCGCGTCGCCCCTGCCCACGAGCACAGCATTGACGCCCGCGATGAGCCCCTGGATGGCTGCCTCTTCGTAGCCGGTCGTACCGTTGATCTGGCCGGCTAAAAAGAGCCCGGGGAGGTTTCGCGTCTCAAGGCCCGGGCCGAGGCCACGCGGGTCGACGAAGTCGTACTCCACCGCGTAGCCGGGGCGGGTGATCTCGGCGCGTTCGAGGCCCGGAATCGAGCGGACGAGGGCGACCTGGACCTCGACGGGTAGGCTGGTGGAGATGCCGTTGGGATAGACCTCAGTGGTACTCAAGCCTTCTGGTTCGATCCAGATCTGGTGCTGAGGTTTGTCGGCAAAGCGCACGATCTTGTCTTCAATGGACGGGCAGTAGCGGGGGCCGACGCCCTCAATAACGCCGCTATACATCGGCGAGCGATGAAGATTTTTCCGAATAATATCGTGTGTTTCGGTCGTGGTGGCGGTGCCATAGCAGGGCACCTGCGGCATGCGGATCTCGCCGTGATAGAGCGCGAAGGGACGTATCGGAACATCGCCGTATTGCACGTCCATCCCGGAAAAATCGATGGTCCGCGCGTCGAGACGTGGGACGGTGCCGGTCTTGAGGCGGCCGACGGCAAAGCCGAGGTGTTGCAAGGTCGCCGAGAGCCCGTAGGCGGCCCCATCTCCGGCGCGGCCTCCTTTGATCTGCTTGTCGCCGTAGTGCATGAGTCCGGACAGGAAGGTCCCGGTCGTCAGGATCACGCTTGGCGCCCGAAAGACATATCCGAAGTTCGTGGTGACACCGGCGACCCGCGGGCGCCCGCCGACGTCGACGGTCACGAGGTCCTCGACGGTGGCCTGTTTGAGCGCGAGGTTCGGCGTATTCTCGAGCTCGCGCCGGACCTCCTTCGCGTACTCGACCTTGTCTGCTTGGGCGCGGCTGCCGCGGACGGCGGGCCCCTTGGATGCGTTGAGCTGCCGGAACTGGATGCCCGTGCGATCGATGATGCGGGCCATGAGCCCGCCGAGGGCGTCGATCTCTTTGACGAGGTGGCCCTTGCCCAGCCCGCCGATCGCTGGGTTGCAGCTTAGCCAGCCGACCCGATCGATGTTCTGGGTCAGGACCAAGACCCGAGCGCCCATCCGCGCAGCAGCGTGAGCTGCCTCGGCGCCGGCATGACCCGCACCGACTACGATGACGTCAAAGGATTCCGGGTACTCCAGCATGGCTCACTTCGGGCATTGTTTGAGAACGGACTTCCCTAGGTTCTTCGCGTCTTTGGCTTCCGAGCTACCCTTGAACGAGGTCTCCACAAATTTGTAGAGGCTCTTGGCGCGATTACAATCGCCCTTGCCGACGAAGATGTGGGCGATGCGCATGACCGCGCGCGGAGCCTCAGGGGCGCTCGCGAAGCGGTCAAAGACCGTCTGGAAGCTCTTGACCGCGTTCTCTAGGTCGCCGGCGCCCTCAAAGGCTTCGCCCATCCGGAAAAAAGACAGGGGGGCCCGTGGGTCGTCAGGGAAGGACGCGGCGAAGAGCTCATACAGGGCACGAGCTTCGAGGAGCTCATTCGCTTTGACCCGCGCCTCCGACATCTCCCACAGCGGATCGGCCTCGCGTGGCACGTTCAACGGCAGGTAGACCGCGGTCGATCCGAGACGGTCGGCCAACTCTCGCTTGATCACCTGGATGTTGCTCTCCGCTTGGCGAAGTTTGAACATCAGGTTTTCAATATCTCCATTTGCCTTCAGCTGGTCTTGCTCGACTCTCTCCATGCGGAGCCCGAGATCGGCCCCCGACTTGCGAAGGGTCTCTTCGGCCTCGACGAGCATCGAATGCAGGCGCTCAAGCCGGCCCATGTCCTCAGACATCTTGGCGTTTAGCTGGTCGCGCTCGCGCTCAAGGGATGACACCCGCGCGTCGACGGCCGTCATCTCGCCAGAGGTCGCGCAGCCTTGAGCCAGGAGGCTCAAACAACACAGCGCACCCAAGACTGGGCGCGCTGTGAAGGTGTTTGAAAACACAGTCAAAATCACTTCCGGACGGTCTCGGCGCGGCGGTTGCTGCTCCAGCAGGTCTCCGAGGCGTCGTTGCAGGTCGGGCGCTCTTCGCCGAAGGAGATGACGCCGCTGATGCTGCTGCCGCCAAGCCCAAGGGCCTTGTACTGGCGGGCGACCGAGTTCGCGCGGCGCTGGCCGAGGGCGAGGTTGTACTCGTCCGAGCCGCGCTCGTCGCAGTGACCTTCGATAGCGACCGTGAAACCAGCCGACTTCACGCACTCGGCGTTGGCCGACACTTTCTTCTCTTCGGCGAGCTTGATGGTGTGCTCGTTGAAGTCAAAGTAAACAGGCTTCAGCTCGCACGCGGCGACACACTCTCCGTTCTGGCATTTCTGGCCGGCAGCGCACTTGCTGTCGTCCGTGCAGCCGACGTCCGGGACGCAGGCGCCGTCGGCGCAGCGCTGACCCGCAGGGCAGTCGTTCGTGCTGGAGCAGCCAGCCGCGCACATGCCGGTCGTGGCGCCGGGGGCTTTCGCGCAGCGGCCGCTCTTGCAGTCGATGTCGCTCTTGCAGCAGCCCGTCGTGCGGACGCAGGCGTTGCCCTGGCAGGTCATGCACGCGTCGATAGCGGTACAGTGGGCATCAGTGCCGCACTGCTTGCATTTGTTGTCGACGCAGACCTCTTTGTACTTCTTGCAGGTGCTGTCGTTGTCGCAGTCCGGGTAGGACTTCGGGCAACCGGTGAGCAGCGTAGCGAAAAGCAGTCCGGACACGAGAAATCCGAACGGAGCAACGATTTTTTGAATTTGAGTGCGAGCCATTTGCGGACCTCTTCGGCTGATGTGTTTACCCGGCGCCGAGTTGCGCGGGGGTGCGATGGACTGTGCTAGCAAGGCGCTTTTATGGGCGGCACATCCCAATGTCAAGGACGGCTCGCGGTTCCAAAGCCCAGTGAATTTTCTTTTACAATCGCACGGGGTCGCCCTTTTGGCTACCCACTAACCCGTCTTCGGTAGTCGCGCGCTATGGCTGGGCGTTGTAGGGTTCGCCCGCGATTCAGCGTCGGCGAGGAGACAGAATGTCCGCTTCATTATTGATAATTGACGACGATCGGAACGTGCGTCGTTCCCTCGTGATGTCTCTCGAGTTGGAGGGGTTCGAGTGCGTCGCGGCGGATCACGCCGCGGCTGCGCTAGATGCATTCGCTGAGCGGACCTTCGACGCCGTCTTGTTGGATGTGCAATTACCTGACGCGAGCGGACTCGACGTCCTCGTGAGACTCAAGACGATGCGGCCCGACGTGCCGATCGTCGTGATGACGGGGCACGGAACCTCGGCGATGGCCTTTGACGCGATCCGTCGCGGCGCCAGTAATTTTTTAGACAAGCCAATCCGCATGGACACGCTGCTGGTCACGCTGCGCCTCACGATCCAACTCGAGGGGCGCCAACGCGAGTTGGAGGACGCGCGGGTGCGCATGAGCCGTGGCTCGGAGCTGATCGGCGACAGCGACATCATGGTGCGCCTGAGGGACACGATCGCGCTGGCGGCCCCCAGTAAAGGGCGGGTCCTCGTCACGGGCGAGAGCGGCACTGGCAAGGAGCTCATCGCCCGCTCGATCCACGAGCAGAGCTCTCGCCGCGAGAAGCCATTTATCAAGGTCAATTGCGCCGCGATTCCGGGCGAGCTCATTGAGAGCGAGCTCTTTGGCCACGAGCGGGGTGCATTTACGGGCGCCCATCAGGCGCGAAAGGGGCGTTTTGAGCTCGCGGACGGCGGGACCCTCTTCCTCGACGAGATCGGGGACATGCGGCTGGAGGTCCAAGCAAAGCTGCTACGCGCGCTTCAGGAGGGCGAGATCGAGCGCGTCGGCGGCTCCAAGCCGATGCGTGTCGACGTGCGGGTGGTGGCGGCGACCAATAAGGATCTGCGGGCCGCGATCGCGTCCGGCGAGTTCCGCGAGGATCTCTTCTACCGCCTCAACGTCGTCCCCATTCATGCGCCGCCGCTGCGTCAACGCCACGGCGATGTTCCGGCCCTCGCGGGGGCGCTGATGATGCAAGTCTGTGAAGAAAATGACCTGCGACTCAAGCACTTTGAGGCCTCAGCCGTCGCTGAACTCGCGCGCTGGTCGTGGCCAGGAAATGTTCGGGAGCTCAGAAACGCCTGCGAGAGGCTCGCGATCCTCACGCCAGGCCAGTCTATCGATGGCGCCGCGGTGCGCGAGGTGTTCGGCGGTCCCGCAGCCTCAGGGGGTTCGCAGTATCGGCCAGGCGTGCCTTTTCGAGAGCTCGTGGCCGAGGCGGAGCGTGAGATTCTGCGCCAGGCTCTTGATCATCATGGCGGGCACATGACGCAGACGGCCGCCTCCCTCGAGCTCGAGCGAAGCCACCTCTATAAAAAGCTGAAGGCGCTTGGCCTCCGCGAGGACTCGGCGGAGTAGGCGCGTCGGATGCGCGTCTCGGCCGTCACGTGCGGCGGGTAGCGGTTTCTTTGCCGTCAGGCCGATGGCGCGTTAGTCATGTCGTGCGTCCTGTGGCAAAGTCCAAGCGCGTGAAATTGGGTCCGAGGGCCGGCCAACACGGCCTCGACCGGAACACCGCATCAAGCCGGAGCTCCTCATGAGAACCTGCCCCTTCTGTGGCACTGAAAACGAACCATTCTTTCGCTTCTGTCTTGGCTGCGGCGAAGATCTCGACAAGGTGTTTGCGCCAGCGCCGCCTGCGGTACCCGCGAAGGCGGCGTCCGCTGAGCCCGCGCGCGAGCTCACACCAGCCGGGCCAGACGTGAACGTGCGTGCAAGCCCGGCGGCCGGTGTTGGGAGCCCTGCACCGACCGGGGGGACGCGCCGTCCGTCCTCAGCGATGATCCAGGCTGTCTCAGACGACCCTGGCGCCGCGAAGACCGAGCTCGACCTGCCTCCCGTCGATATCTCAAGTGAGAGCCGCGCGCCTCAAGATCGGCCCGGGACTGCCGGTCCGGGCAACCTCAAGCGCGAGGCGGGTGGTTCGACAGGCCGACGATCGCGCAAACGGCAAGTCAGCGCGACCCTCGTGCAGGTCTACGACGACGGCACCGAGGAGCCGATCGCAGAGCTAACCTCGACACCGCTCCTGATAGGGCGCCTTGAGACGCCAGTTGAGGCGTCGGAGGGACCTTGGGATCCCGCCGCTGGCGTGCTCGGTTTTCCCGACGACGAATTTCTGGCTCCCCGTCAGGTTCAGCTCTTCGTCGATTTCGATGGCGTCGTCGTGGAACCCATCGCGACCACTAACGGGGTCTTCATGCAGATCACGGAGCCCTTCCGCTGCGGCGTAAGGACGACCTTCCGCGTGGGCCAGCAGCTGCTCCAGGTTGACCGCGTCGACACCTTGGCGAAGGTCCGGGACGCAGGGGGTGGCCCAGAATCCGGTCATCTCGGCAGCCCGGTGCCCGAAAATGCTTGGGGTCGCTTGGCCCAGGTGATCACGCCGACGCAGTTCGGGGACGTCCACCTCTTGGGCGGCGAGCAGGTCCGGTTGGGGCGCGAGCGCGGCGACATCAACTTTCCCTCAGATCTCTTCGTATCCGGATTGCACGCCGTGATCCGATGGGTCGACGGGCAGATTGAGATCGAGGACCTCCAATCATCCAATGGCACCTATATCCGCATCAACGAGGTGACCACGCTTGTGGCGACGACGTCGCTGCTCGTGGGTCAGCAGCTCCTCCGGATTGACTTCTCCGAGGAGTGAGAGGTCTGTCTCGGCGCGTCCGCCCGGCGCGTCGAGAGGGTCCTCAATGCGCCAGAGATGAACTCGGTCCGCTAGGCGGGCGTGGTGGGCCGCCACGTAGCCATCGGCCAGTGATGGCTATTTCGCGTGGGGGCGTCGCCAGAGGTCTGGGCCAAGAAGGCCTCCACGGCATCTTGAAACGCCTCTGGCGCCTCAAGCGGGGCGGTGTGGCTCGTGTCCGGTAGCATCAACCAATCGGCATGAATAAGGTGCTCGGACAGGAGCTGCGACGTGTCGTGGGGCGTGAACCCATCATCTTCGCCGGCCACCACTAGAAACGGTTGGTTAAGTCGATTGAGCCACGGCAGGGCGGTGCGCTCAGCGGCGTCGCCCAGCAACCCGACAAAGAGGTCTAGCGGCATGCGCGCGAAGTGATCGAGATATGGTTGGAGGTCCTCAGGCTTTACGCGATCGGCCTTGATCTCCAACGACGCTAGGAGATAGGCGAGGGGAGTCGGCATAATGACGCGCGCGGCCGTCGAGATCCCATCGCGGAAACGCCGCATGAAGGAATCGATCGCTGGCAATAGACGAGTGCCGAGATCGGATCTGCCGAAGCTGTCGAGCAGGCGCCCATGCGAGCCGCAGGCGAGGACCCCAGCGCTCACGCGGTGGGGAAAGCGGAAGGCGGTCTCCAAGACCACCTGAACGCCCATGGAGTGACCGATGAGGGTGGCATCTTCCCAGCCGAGGAAGCCCATCAACGTGTCGAGGTCGCGCGCGAGATCCGGCAACGTGCAATGGCTCTCGTCTCGGGGTAGGCCGGAGCGACCGTGGCCCCGATAGTGGGCGTGCAGTACGCTAAAGCGTGCCTCGAGCCACGGAAGGATCGCGCGAAAGATATAGCCGTCGCAAGAGATGCCGTCGCAGAGGACGATGCGCCGCACGGGTTTGCCGTCGATTTCTTTTTGACCCGAGACAGTAAACGCGATCCGCGTCCCGTCCCAGGTCTTGAGAAATCGCATCAGCGGACTTCCCAGGTGAGGCGCATTTGGGCGGGCGCGCCCGACACGATGAGGTGCAATCGAGTTCCGGCCGTCATGAGCGGTGTACCTTGGACCCCGAGCGCGTCAAACCGCAGCTCGTAGAGGATGGAATACCGGTCGTTGTACGGATAGAGCCGTTCCCAAAGCGGGTTGTTCTTGTCGAGGCGCCTGACTGAGACGGGTCGGGCGAAGTCGCCGCGCTCGCTCTCGATGCGGACTTCCCAGAGACCATCGGCCGGATTGAGCGAGTTCCAGCGCTGCTCTTGGGTGTGGAAGGACGCGATGACTGTGATGAACTCGCCAGCCTCGGCGATGTCCGTCTCTCGCAGAGTCGCGGTGTTGGCCGCGTTGAGCGAGTAGAGGCGCGCGTATTCATTGACCCACGCCGCGCGGTATTCGGCCGTGCGGAGCGTGGCGCGGATGATCGCGCGGGTCTCGAAATCCTGGAATGCACGCTCGGAATCGGTCGCGTCCCGGAGCGCGAGCGTATATTCGTTGGCGCCGCAGGCCGCCTGGCTAATGGCGAGTAAGCCGGCGACACCAAGAAGTATGCTTCGGATCTTAAGAGACCTCACGCGAGGGCTCTTTGCGACGGTTCTTGGCGCTCGCGCGCGAGGACTCGCGCGTCTCGGTCTCGACGACCTCGTCGGAGGGCCAAGAGGTCACGGCCGCCGAAGGCTCAATGGCTCGGGCTGGCGCCGTCCAAGTGGCCGCTTTGGCCGAACTCTTCATTCCGGCGCTGAAACCAGCCACGTCCACGCCGCTGGCGACGAGGCCAGAGACGCGTCCACCGGCCCGCAGGGTGAGCCGGCGGGTCTTGAGGTCGCCCGCGATCTGCGCGGTCGACCAAACCTCGATGCCTTCCACCGCTTGCACTTCACCGATGACGATCCCTTTGACCACCACGTGATTTGCGAGGATGTCAGCTTCAATGATCGCCGAGGCTTCCACGATGACCGTGGCCTCGGATTGGATTCGACCCTCGACACGACCGTGGATGACCAAGTCTTCAGCGGCCGAGATGGTGCCGATGACGCGGTGGCCAGCGGCGATGGTTGCGGTGTCCTTCATCCCTTACCCCTGCATGTTGATGTTGCCCTTGAAGGAGGCACCATCGGCGATGAGGATGCGCGGCGCCTTCACGTCGCCGACGAGCTTGCCGCCCGACTTCAGCTCGACGCGGTCCGTCGCGGAGATGTTGCCCTTGACGTCGCCCGCGACCTCTACCGTCGACGAGTCGATGTCGGCTTCGATCTTGGCGGAGGCGGCGATGGTGACGCTGTCTTTGATCTGAATGCGTCCACGGACCGAGCCGAACACGGTCAGGGAGTCAGAACCGCTGATGTCGCCTTCGATCGAGATGTTAGGACCAATTACTGTTTCGGCCATCGTGGGGCTCCGTCTTCAAGAGAGATATGTTGTGTTGTGTGCAAGACCCTAGCTTTCTGACGGACTCAGTCCGGCGCTACGCGGCCTCGCCTTCGTATGACCACAAGGGTGGCCGTTTTAGAGCGTGTCAGCCGGCCCAAGGGTCGCGGGTATCTTTGGCGCGTACTCCGCGAGGGAGTTGCAGAGGCATCACGAGGCGCCCCTTCACGCGGGCTTGGGGGTCGATGTCGATGCGGGTCGCTTCGATGGTCCCATCGATCTGGGCGTTCGCGGTCACGACTACCTGAGCGCGGGCCTTGAGATCGCCCTTCACCGCGCCACGCACCTCAATGGTGTCGGCCGTAATCGTCGCGTTGACCGTGGCTTTGCCCATGACCAAGCAGTCGCCGTCGAGGGTGACGGTGCCGTCGATGCGTCCGGCGATGGCCAGAGGGCCTTTGCCGACAATATTGCCGATGATGGCCGTCTGAGAACCGATCTGCGCTGCGTTGTCCAAGTGGAACTCCGTGGCGGGCTGCGAAGGGGCCGCCTGATTGTCCGAAGGTAGGGTTGGCGCGGGTCTGAGCGGGATTCATCCCGGGCCGGCGCGGCGGGTAGAACCTGCCCCGGATCGAGGGGGGTGTCAACGGAGGAGTCGCAGGGGATCACGGGGCTACCGGCGCGTTGTCGTGTCGCGGCTGTCATCTCCGTGGGTTTCGCCGCGTTGCCCTTCCGCGTCGGGCAAGGGGCGTCGACGCGTGACGATAATTTCGACGATTTTGAAGATTCGGTGCCGCTCCGGCGTTATATTCTTATGGACGTGCTCTCATCAATGGGAAGTCCGTCCCGAACTCAGATGACAGCGAGCGCATCGAAGACGATCGACTAAACTCACGCACAAGGAGCCCTGAGCCCATGACATGGCCTCTGACACAACACACATCAAGCCCTCCTCGCGGGGCATCGGTGCTGTGTGTCGGAGGACGTAGGTCTTACGCGGCATTCCTAGGGTTGGCGCTCGCTGTCGCCATGGGCTTCGCGCCGGGTGCGCGCGCCGATGATGGCGAGCCACAGCAGGTCGCGCACGTCGGGGGCTTCACGTGGCTCGACCAGATCCAGCCGCTTGGCCCACCCAAGGGAGGAGGCGAGCTCGACGGCACCGCTGCGTCGCTGCCCGGCGTCCCGGCAGTCCTGGCTGAACACGCCGCGCGAGTCATCTTGCCGCCGCGTCCGCCGGCTACCTTCGCCGAGTGGGCCATTCGGCTCCCGGTTCCTCTCATCCGCCAAATCGGCGACAAGTCGAACTGCGGCCCCAGCGCGGCGGCCATGGCCGTGGGAGCCTACGACGTGGCAGGCTCGCCGGCGAGCCTCCGGGATCTCCGCAACGCGATCGGTGAGTGGACGTGGCAACGCTTCCCGCGCCGTCAGCGTCGCGCCGAGGGCTCCGACGCCGGCGGAACCACCCGCGCGATGATGCAGCAGTCCCTCAATCGTTTCGGCGAACCCGCGTGGGTTGACACCCGCCACACGTGGGTCCCCGAGGAGCTGTGGTCCCTCATCACGTTGCGGCGATCCTTGGCCGAGCGCCGCCCCCTCGTAGTCCTGGCCGAGGCCTCGCCGTTGTGGGGAATCGGCGCCCCGGGCTTGCATTGGGTCGTCGTGACGGGCTTCGAGCGAGGCCACGTGCTCATGCACGACCCGGCCGACGGACGCGAAGCCGCGGTACCCCTTCAGACCTTCTGGCGCGCATGGCGGCTTCCCGAGCGCTATCACGCCGGTCCGGGTCGCAGAGGATACGAGGGCCTCGTCGCCGACATGTCCCTCCCGGTCCCGCTCACGGCCGTGCCCGAGGCACGTCATCTCGCCTACGAGGCTCTAGAGCGGTTCTGAGTCGTCCTAGTTTTTCATGAGTCGGCGCGCGTGTCGGTTGTGGTCAGCCGGGCTCGACGAAGGTCATCACGAGCATCACGGTCCCCAAGAGGACGAGGACCGTCGCGAGCGCGATGACGAGATGCGGCCGCGGCAAGACCGGCTCGTCTCGGCACAGGCTTCGGAAGATGCGGACGTGGCGCCAGGCCGCGATCGGGATGACCACCAGCCCCAGCGACGCGAACGCGACACCGATCAGGCGCGTCCATGCGGGCTGGTTGGAGTCGGCGGTCTCGAGCCACGCGCTGATCCGCGTCAGACCGAAGCCGAGGACGACGAGACCCAGGCCAGTCCGGACCCACGCGAGGAAGGTGCGTTCATTGGCCTGCAAGATACGGAGGTCCGGCAGGGCTTTCGGCGTCGGGGCCGTCTCATTCTGGGGCGTCATGCGTGACAGCTATCACAGGCTCGGGGTCTTTGCAGCACCCGCGATGCGGTACCTGCGAGGTGGGGTCGGGGCAGGTTTTTTTAGGCGGCTTCGACCCGGGCGGCCGTGTCGGAGCCGCCTGTGCATGCGCTGCTTGCGCCTTTGCATGGTTCCTCCTATCGTCCGACACCATGGTAGCAGCACCCCCCCAAAAAACTCGTACGCCTCGGTGGCGTTACATCGTCCCGAACGCGATCACCTGCGCGTCGCTCGTCCTCGGACTCGCCTCGATCGCGGTCTCGCTTGTGGGGCACGACTTTGTCGAGGCGTCATGGCTCATCATCCTGTCGGTGCTGCTCGATAAGCTCGACGGGACGGCCGCCCGGGCGCTCAAGGCGACCTCGGATATTGGTGTTCAACTCGATTCTTTCGCGGACTTCGTGACCTTCGGCATCGCCCCCGGCGCGATGCTGTTCGCGATGGGCAGCCTAAACCACAATACTCAAAGCGAATCACTCTGGACGGGACAAGCAGGGCTCGTCGTCTTGGCGGTGCTCTCGGCGACCTATATTCTCTGCACGTGCATCCGCCTCGCGAAATTTAACGTCCTTCAAGAGGTCATCAGCGAGGACGCCCCGTCGGTCTTTTACGGGATGCCTTCGACCTTCGCGGGCGGGCTATTGGCGCTGACCTTTATCTTGCTACATAAATATGAGCTCGACGCGTTGCGTGACGCGATGCCGATCCTCGCGGCCTTCTTTGGGCTCCTGATGGTCTCGAATCTGCCCCTGCCGAAGATCGGCAAGCAAAAGAGCACCCTCCTGAACGTCCTCCAAATGCTAGCCGTCGCCGTGACGTACATCTTTGGTATTGCGCGTATTTTGCCCGAGGTCATTACCCTCTTCGTCGTGACTATGGCCATCGGCGGATTCACCTGGGGCTTCATCCACCGCAAAGAGCTACAGGCGGCCCGCCGACTCGACCCCTACCCGGACGAGACCGAGGGCTGAGGGGGCTGCCGCCCTACTCGCCGGCTTGCAGGGTCCGCCAGCGACCGTCGCGGCCCTCGACCTCGATGGTTGGCGTCTGCCAGCCGCCTTCGACGCGGATGACGACGATGTCCGCCGCCGCTAGCGCGCTTAGTACGGTCGGGGCGATGCCCTCCTCGAGGCGAGGCTCAAAGACGTAGGTCTCCGTGAAGTTGTGGTGACCGGGGCGGTAGGTCTGAGACCAGTATCCATGGAGTTCAAATGGTTCTGGCGTGAGGCCGGTGATAACCGTGCGGTCCCACTTGACGAGGGGCGCGGTGTAGCCAGCCACAACGCCGGTCGGCGGCGGCGGCCAGTAGAACGCGACATCGAACGCGATGCCGTCCGGGCCGTCGAAGGTGACCGCCCGATGCGAGTGTCGGTCGGTCAGGACCTCGTCGTCCGGACAGGGACCTAGGCGCGCGGTGGCCTCACTAGAGACGCCGCCATTCCATTCGTCCGGGTCGTAGAGGGGGCGAGTGAAGCCGAGGCGGACGTAAAAGGTGCCGTCGTCGAGCGTCAAGAGGGGCACGGTGGCCTCGGAGACCCGCCACGGAAAGACCGACAGCAGAGACCAAGTCATCGCCTCGCGCGTGGTGGTGTCCGGCCGCCACGCAAAGGAATCGGCCGTCGTCTGGTCGCCCATGCCGATGGTGGGGGCCGTGTGGGAAAAGGCGGTCAGGGTCGTTGGGTCGCCGCCGAAGGTGTGGCGCGCGCCGTCCCATGCGGCCTCGACCTGCCAGTCGCGCCAGAACGTGGCCTCGAGCGCACGCGACTGCAGCCATAATCCTCGGTTACTAATAGTAATTTTTGATTTTGTGCGGTGGATGCCGAGCGCGGTCCCAGCCTCACCTTGGTAGACGCAGAGGGTCTTCGGCGAGGGGTTTGGGAGCAGCCACGGCGTCTGTTCGGCGCTGGTTGAGGGCAAGGGGAGGGAACGAACCTGTTTGATCTCCAGTCGACCGGGCCGAACCTTTTTGAACTCAAAGTCCAGCGCGAACCGAGTCCCGGATGGCAAGGTCGCCGCCCACGCCTCCGAGACTTGGTTCAGGAGACCGATTAGCGTGTCGTAGTCGTCCTCCCAGGTCATGACGGTCGTCCCCAGAAGCACGAGACTTGAGCGCTGTAGGAGCTCTTTCCAGATGTTGGTCCCCCAGATCGACGCCGTCACTACTTCGGGCTGGCTGCCGGCGGTTGGGTTCGTGACCGAGACTGCGCCTTTTTGCGTCGTGACGACGACCCGGCGCGATCCCCCGCCCATGATGACCGTGGCGACGCCGTTGGCGAGCTCGTCCTCGTCTGGGTAGCTCGGGTGGGCGAGGATGGCCATGAAGGCGCGGCTCTCGTCGACGCCGTGGCGCAGGCGCTCGAGGTAGGCGTTCGTATTCCAGAAGCTGGCGTATACCTTTTTAATCGCGCGGAAGACGCCGCGCTCCGAGTCGCGGTCGGGATCGCAGCGCGAGGGGCCCGTCTCGTCGTCGTCCGTGTCGTCCGCGAGACAGCCCGAGAAGCTGTCATAGAGGCCCGCTCCAGTGAAGAAGGCCGAGTCCTCGACATTGGTCGACGAGCGAAAACGGATGCGATCCGTGGGTTTAAAAGGCGCGAGCGCCGCGATGAGGGAGGCCTCATCGGTGGGTGTGAGGCGGGTCGTAGGGCCCTTGACCAGGGCTCGGACGGCCGCGAGGGCCGTCTCCGCGGCCTGAGGGTCCGCTAGAGGCCAGGTGATGCCCGCGAGATGGTCGGCGATAAGCTCCCGGAGTGTAGGGGTTTGTCCATCAGGTCGTTGGTCTAGAAAGCGAAAGAAGGGGTCCGCCGAGATCGCGAGGGAGGGGGTCGGGACATGGTCGGGGATGGTCCGGACGAGGAGCCCGAAGTTGGACGCTTTGCCACCGTAGGCGCCGATATCCGCTGTCGTCAGCGTGTCCGTCGGGTGCGTGATCATTCCCGCTGGCACGATGGGCGCGAGTTCGATCGGTCGCGGGCTCTTCAGCGCGACGATGGAATCTATGTCGTCCTGGGACAGGGCTCCGTCGAAGCCCGTCATGCGGACGGCGTCGACGTCGCAGCCGCCAAACGAGAACGAGCCCGTGTTTGGCTGCCTGGCGCGCAGGGCGACCGTCTCACCGAGGAGGGCCTCGATCGCGGCCCGCGTAGACGCCTCGGCCGCGAAGACGAAGGGGATCTCGAGGTTCGTCGCGAGGATGGCGACGTGGGACAGCGGCGTGGAGGGTCCGAAGCTGACGATGCCCGCCACGGGCGGGACCTCGGCGGGGATGCTGTCGGTGACGAGGATGTCTGTGGACGTCAAGCTACCCGCAGCCCACGCGGCGTCGATCGCGTCCGGAGCCACCCTGACGAGGCGACCGATGGCCCAACCCGGCGCGTAGCAGACGTTGCCGTTGACCCAGCGGGCCGGAGAGGAGAGGGGGAAGCCTGCGGCCTCGTAGGCCTGCCGGTCGAGCTCGGCAGATGCTTGCTGTTCAAATGTCGGCATGTAGAAGATGGTCGGTCGATTCCGGTCGTCGGACACGTCGAGCCCGCCCTCGACGAGGCGCAGCATCCGGATCGCGACGTGGGTGGGCAGGGGGTCTTGTGCGACCAGCTGGACCCCGATCTCTCGCGGCCTTAGGTCGAGGCCGCCCTCTGATGGCGCCGGTGGCGCGAAGAGGATACCGCCGAGGATGGCGACCTTACCGACATGATAGAGTGTTTGCTGATCAAATGAATCTGGCGTCGCGATCGCGAATGGCGGCAGGTGGGCGCGCGCGAAATCGAAGTGGAAGGCGAAGCTGTTTGAGTCCTGTACAATCAGCGTCTCAGGATCTGCCGTCAGGACGGAAAACTTGAGCCAGGGCGGGAGCGGCGCTTCGCTCCATGTGAAGACGGCGAAGGGGTCTTCCGGAAAGAAGAAACGATCACGCCATGACGCGTCGGCCGGGACCTCGGTCGGGGCCACAGGCCATGGCCAGACCAATGGCCCGACCGTGTCAGGGGCGGCGTCGCTTGGCCCGGCGTCGGGGGTGATGTCCTCGCCTACGTCCGTCGCCGTGCCGTCCTCGAGCGCGATGTCCGGTGTGGCGATGTCCGCGGTCACGTCACTGGCCGCGTCTGTTGAAGGTTTGGCGTCGTCTCCACACGCTGCGGTGAGGGCGAAGGTGGGGCCGATAAAAAAAGCGAAATAGAGGGCGAGGCGCTTCATAGCGTCGTCTCCTGTGTGATGGCGGTCGGGCGTCGGATCGTTTGGCTCTGAGTCTCAAGACCCTACCCGCGTGGCCCTCTCGATGGAAGCTTTGGCCGGCGCCGGTCTCAGCCCGTGCGCGGCGTCAGGCCGACGCGCTGGCGGGCTTCGAGGCAGTTTGGTCCGTTCAATTCAAAGTCGCGGCACGAGGTCGGGCGCGCCTCGTAGACCGCGCAGAGCCAAGGCGCCTTGTGTTGAGAGAGCGCGACGCAGCGCCCCAAAGGACGCGGCAGGTAGGGACCGAAACCCTCGATATCGCGGGCGATCCAGTCCGGATGGGAGCGCAGCAACGGGCTCGAGTCTTCCACCGGCACGGCCTGAAACGCTTCGCGACAGCACGCGCCGCACGCGATACAGGCGGACTCGGTGAGGCGCGGCTCCCAGCGGACGCAGGCCGTGGTCTGGGTGGCCGTGACCGGCGGGGACTCTTCCCCGATCGCGTGCATCAGGCACGCGCCGGAGCCGTCGCTTGATGGTTTTTCCTGAAACCATGCGCAGCCGCCGCAGGTCTCGTCGTCGGGGCCCTGGATGCCACCTATCGAGTGGGGGTGGGCGCGGCGTGCCGCTTGAAAGAGGCTGTCGGACGGTGCGGCGGCGAGGGTGGCGCTGACGATGAGACGCGTCGCGGCGAAGGCCCGCCTCAGCGCTGCCTCGAAGGGGGCGGCCTTCGCGCGCGCGAGGGCCGCACGCGCCATCATCGCCGCGGGTTCATTCGGCGCGGCGAGGGGGTGGAGGGGGAGCCGATCCCAGTGCGGACGCCAGTCGGTCGTGACCGCGAAGAGCTCGCGCAGACCCCACCGCTGGGCGAGGTGCGCTTGGAGCCGGTGCGTCGCGTGTTCCTGAATGAGATCGCGATCATCGGCGTTCTCGAGCCCATAGTCCGGCACCATCGCCGAGTCGGGCCCCGCGATGAGGGCGTGACAGATCTCGTGCAGGATCATCTGCGCGAGGCAGTCGTCGGCGTCGAAGTCTTCCGGGGTGGCGATCGTGAGGGTGTCCTTGCCGTCAAAGCTCGCGTAGGTGCTGCTGTCGCGGAGGACCTGCCAGCCTATGTCGTGGGCCGCCTTGAGCCAGATGAGGTCGAGGGGATCGGTATAGCGGTGCTTGATGACCCGCGTCACGGGGCGGCCTTCCGAGCGCCGACGGACGTGAAGACCGTCGGCGGCTTCATGGCGGTCGGGTCAGGCATCGCGATCGGCGGCGGATCCCCGAGGTCGAGGCCGCTGGGCGCCGACATCCAGCTCGACAGGACCATCAGGGACGTCGCGACCGCCGCGACCGTCGTGAGCCAGCGGGCTGCGCGATCGGCGAAGCCTGGCAGCAGCTTGTATCCGCCCGCTTGACGCAGCTTGAGACGGGCCGTCACGACGGCGCCGAGGCCGGCGAGCGAGAAGAGGGCCGCGAAGAAGAGGGGCAGGGCGCCGGCCGCGAACCACCCGGCGGCCCCGAGCAGGCCAAGCGCGAGCGCGACGAGGCCCGCCCAGCCGATGCGATAGACGAGCTGCGGCGGTGGGGTGCCAATGGCGCCGCGGGTGTGCGGTGTCTTGGGGCGCACGAGCAGATCGGTGTGCCAGCTGCGCCAATCGGGTGACTCCTTGCGTGTCTCGGCGTGGGTCAGCGAGATGCGAAGGTCCCGTGCCGCCCGCATCGCGAGCGTGAGCTGAGGCACGAGCGCCTCCGGGTGCATGTCCTGGGGCGGCAGGGGCTCCTCTTCCCAGGTGAGGCGCCACCGTTTGAGCTCAGAGCGCCAGGTGTCGAGCTCTTGCTGGGCCTGGGAGCCTAGCTCGCCGTCGTGGCCGGGTAGGCGCCGCAAGACCCGGAGGGCGCAGCGCAGCTGCCTCTCGGTCTCGAAGGCGGCCGAGAGGGCCTCGCCCCAGCGGTCAGCGCGGAGGGAGTCAAATTGTTCGAGGTGCAACCATTTTGCGATCCGTCGCAGACCCCCTTGGGCCAAATGCTTCGCGAGGGCGCGCCAGTCTTGCACCTTCGGTTTTTCAGCCTCCGTCGCGGGTTCTGATGCGGCTTGCAGGCGGGCGGATCGGCGCAGGTGCGGATATGCGGTCGCGATCACGAAGAGGCCGACGAGCCCGAGCAGCAGCGTCCCGAGCCCGATGCCTGTCGCGCGGGTCATCGCGCTAGCCCGAAACGACGTCGCGCGGGTGGCCCGCGCGATGTCGATCTGCTGCTGCCAGCCGACCCGCCAGCCACACTCAAAGCCGCGCTCGGCGCTGGCGCGGACCCCCATGACCTCATCCTGCGTGACGTTGCCGCCGTTCATCCCCGATAAAAAGGATGGGAGGAGCCCCGTGGGTTCCGGGCCTTCAAGCGGCAGCTCGGCCGGCGTGTCAGCGCCACACCCCGCAGCGGTGAGCGCGAGGAACGCGATGGCGAGCGCGGTCGATGTCGATGTCGATGTCGATGTCGATGTCGATGTCGGCTTCACGGGGTCACCTCCAGCGCGCTGTTGAGGTCCGCGATGCGCTGCGCGATCGTCTCTTCGATCGTCTCATCTCCAATCAATTCCGACCGGCTCTTCCACGCGTCGAGCTGAAATAGTAGGTGCTCCACAAGCTCTAAGAGGCGACCCAGATCGTCCTCCGCGCTGACCAGGTGCCCGCGAGCAGCCGTGCTCTCGTTCCGTTTTCCGAGCTGATGGCAGCGCTCTGACAGCTCCTTTGCGCGGGTCTGCACGCCTTCGAGAGGGACCGAGAAGCGCTCGACCACCTGTCCCATCGCCTCGGACGTGGCGCCGAGGTCGCGGAGCGCGCGCAGCTCGCTGATCACCCGACGAAAGAGCTCGTCTCCCCACGGGGGCCGGGGCTTTCGCCGCCGCAGGGCGAGGATAAGCGCCGCCGCGAGGGCCCCCACGACGAGGAGGGTCAGGGCGAAGAAGCCGGTCGACAGAGCGCCGCGCAACCGGAATCCGTCATCGGTCTGTTGCTCGACCCAACGCGCGGCGGGCGCCGCGGATGCCACCATTCCCGCACCACGCGCGGCCGCGAAGAGACCGGCGTTGAGGTCGCTCGGGCCGCCATCTTTGGATCCAGGGGCGGCCCGGCACTCTGAAAAGGCCGCGTCGTCGACCGGAGACGGTCCGCTGGGATGGGGTCTACAGCCGCCAAGGCCAAGCGCCGCGATCGCGCTGATGAGGCACAGCCGTCGTGTCGCCCACGAGCCAAGGATCCACGATGAGTCACGGTCAAAATGCATGGCCTATGATCGTGCGCCGACGGCGAACATGCAAGCGTCGAAGCGTCCCCGTGTCCGGCCCAGCGTGCGGTGCCGGCCGATTCTAGCCAAAACGCGCCGGAGACTGGTGCCTCGGCGCGTTTGGTCGCGATCTGAAGGGTCTTTAGGCCCTCTTCATCTTCCGGCGCTGCCACCACCCCTTGGCCTTGATGACGCCGTCGAGGACCTTCATGTAGGCGTTGGTGCCGGTGCTGGCGTCCTTGGGCTGATAGGCGTCGACCACGTAGGGCACGTACATGCTGCGGCGGAGGCTCTTGTCGCCGATCTGCGGCGAACTCTTAACCCGGTGCCACATGCGGCCGTCGTGCACCGTGAGGTCGCCCGGCCACGTCTCGACCATGATCTCACGTGGATCGTCGTCGTTGGTCACAAAGTGGACCTTGTGGAAGAAGGTGTCCCAGACGCCCTGCTGGTGCGTTCCGGGGATCACTCGAAGGCCACCATCTTCAGGTTTGATGCGGTCGAAGTGTAGGCCGATGTTCAACATCGGGCCCGGCATCTCGCGGTTGTAGAAGACGTCCCGGAGGGCGTCCGTGTGCCAGGCGAGATCGGGGCGCAAGCTACCGGGACGATTCATGTAACGGTTAAAGACGACGCCGTCTTTTTCCCGCGTCCCGATGCGCGCGTTCTCGCCGATGAGGCGACGGATGGGCTCGAAGCGTGCGTCGGTGACGAAGGCCTCAAGCTTGTCCGAGTAGTAGGACGAAAAACCCATGCGCTGAAGCCACTTCCTGCCGTTCTCGTCGGCGCCGAACCACACTGGGACGCCGCAGATCTGGTCGATGTTCTCGGCGATCAGCTTTATTTCAACTGCATCGACCTCGTCGAGGACCATCTGGATCTCGTCCGGGCTCGCGACTCCGGCGAAGACCAAGTAGCCGCGCTCGTTGAGGAAGGCGAACTGCACCGGCGTAATGTCGTCGCGCAGCACAAACCGCGTGTCGAGCGGCAGCTTGGCGGCGATGTCGCGCGCAGCGAGCGGCGAGATCCCAAGCAGATCACTCTCATTGAAAGTGGCGGGTTCGTCGGAATAGCGGTGAGTCGGTTCTAGCTTGGGGACGCCCATGAGTCTTCTCCGGCTGAGGACGGGGAAACAACTAAACACCCGTTCAATAAAAGCCAAGGTTCGGGCGTCAAAAAAACCACAAGGCTATGATCTTAATGCCAATATCCGCAGAGAGGCGATCGACCAAATGGCCGGGCCCGCCTGTCGAACGTGACACAGTGGTACCTAGACGCTACGGATCGTAGCCTCGGTGACCACGGGAGAGCTGTGAACGATGAGGGGGAAACATGCAAGGGGTGCGTCTCTGTATGACCGGACGGGTCGTTGGCTTCGACGTGGCTCGGCCCTCCTCGTGGTCGCGGGAGTCTCGATGATGGGTTGTCTCGCGACCTCGAAGGTAGCCGATAGGTCGACGGACCCGCGCCACGTCCTGACGGGGCCTCTCTTCTACACAGGCGACGCGGCCCAGCCATGGGCGCGCGCTATCGTCGTCGATCAGATGCAGCGGGTAGTCTCGTTGATCGCGCAGGATGCGCCCGACCCCGCCCTGCTCGAGACGGTGAAGACCGTCGCGCTGCCGGGGGTGCTGGCGACGGCTGGCCTCGTCGACGCGCATGTCCACCTACACTGGATAGGGCAGGCCGCGGAGACCGCTGATCTGCGTGGGGTGATTGGGCTCGATGAGCTCCGCGCCCGCCTCGTCGCCACGGCCACGGCGTTTCCAGAGCTACCCGTCCTGCGCGGCTATGGCTGGGATGAGAGCATCTTGGGGACGGGGCCGAGTCATCAAGCTCTGGCGAACATCGACTCGGCCCATCGCCCGATCGTGCTGACCCGTCTGGATGGGCACGCCGTCTGGCTTAACGACGTGGCCTTGGAAGCGCTTGGCGTCGCAGATCTCTTGGACGGCGGCGGCGTGGCGAATACCCAGCAGGTCATGCGGGACGAGGTCGGGGCCGCGACGGGCCTCATCATCGACCCGGCGCTCGCGGTCTGGAATGCGCTCGCGGACCCGCCGGATCTCGACCGCACGGTGGGTCGCTTCGAGCGCGCGCTGACGGCGATCCGGGCCACCGGGCTGGCGTCGGTTCACGACATGGCGACCCGCGCCGAGCACCTTGACGCGCTCGCGAAGGCCCAAGCGAATCTCGGTGAGAGCGCGCCGCGCGTAGTCGTCTACCTTGAGGACACCGAGGCGTCATGGGGATGGTTTGAGAACCATGCACCGGGGCCTGTGGTCCTCGGCCCTCTTCTTGAGGTTCGCGGCCTTAAACTATTCGCCGACGGGGCTCTTGGGAGTCGCGGTGCGGCCCTTCGCGAGCCCTATTCCGACGCGCCGGGCGAGTCAGGGTCTTTGTTGCAGCAAGATATTCTCGATGAACGCGTCGCCCGCGCGGTGCGCCTCGGGTTTGACGTCGCGATCCACGCCATCGGCGATAGAGCCGTCGACGCGTCCCTTAAGGCCTTCGAGGCCGCGCGCGAGGTCCCTGGGCCTCGGTCGTCGACCGCCTATCGCCATCGGGTGGAGCACGCGCAGATAGCCACCGCCAGCGATCGTGCGAGGTTCGCGGCGCTCGGGGTGATCGCGTCGATGCAACCCACCCACGGCGTGTCTGACAGCCCCTGGGCCTGCGCCCGGATCGGGCCTGAGCGTGGCCAAGATGCGTATGCTATCAAGAGCTTTCACGATAGTGGCGTGCCAATCGCCCTTGGCTCGGACGCGCCGATCGAGAGCTTTGATCCCATCGTCACTTTGCGGTCGGCCATTGTGCCAGCCGAGGGACCCGGTCCATGCAGCTGGCTTAAGACTCAGAAGTTGAGCCCAACGGATGCCCTCGGCGGGATGACCCACGGTGCGGCGTTCGCGGCAGGCCAAGAGGGCGTGTGGGGACGCATCGCCGTCGGCATGCCGTTGGACCTCACACTGTTTGACATCAACATTCTCAGTGAGCCTGAGAGAACGCCCGAGGCCCATGTGGTCGGCCGCGTGATTGGGGGCGCTGACGGTCCCGTTGTCCGAGAGGTCGGCCCCGATCCCGCCCGGGCGCCTTAGGCGTTCGGCAGCAGCAGTGTGTGATCGCCCGCGAGGATACCGAAGAAGTCCGACGTGCGGGCCCAGTTGAGTGCGTGGTGAACGCGCCAGACGTTCAGCGGGTGGCTGCGTCGGCGACTTCCCAGCATCTCCATAAGCGACACGAAGAGGTCGTCGTTTCGCATCGCCTCTGCCTCGTGTGCCTGGTCGACGAAGGCCGCGACGTTGATGCGGCTGACCGTCGAGGTCCCGCCGCCGGCGAGGATCGCCGCGGTCATGATGTGGGTCTCGAGGGAGCCGGTCGCGACGAGCTCGCCGCGGTCTGCCGAGAGCTCGGACATCTGCATCCAGTGGCTGAAGAGCATGTTGAGCGGCCCGAGCGCGAACTTTGCGAGTCCAAGAAAGTTAAGCGCGCCGAGCGCGACCCGCGCGAGGATGTCGGCCACCGTTCGGTAGAGCACATGCCCGAGGCGCACATGGGTCAGCTCGTGCCCGAGGACGCCCAAGAGGCTGCGCTCGGGCAGGTGCTCGACGGCGCCGGAGGTGAGGGCGACGATAGGTTGGTGTGCGCCGCCCGTGTAGGCGTTGATCGTGGGATCTTGGACCACAAAGAGGGGCGGTGGGTCGACGTCGATGCGTCCCGCGGCCTCGAGGTAGAGGCGATGAATGTGCGGCAGCTGGCGCGAAGACACGCGCAGCCCCGAGGCGAGGTGGTTGAAGCGGTTCGTCTGGTCAAGAGTCGAGCCGAGCACCTTTTTGATGATGGTATCCAGCATCGGCACGGATTTTAGCCGGTTGAGGGCCTCGAGATCCCACTTGTGCGCGAGGTCCTCGTTCTTCAGGTTCGTCAGCGGCTCGCCGTGCACTCGCAAGAGGCCACTGTGGCAAGTCCCACAGCGCACGGCCGTGAGGTCCGTCAGGGCGCGGTCGGCGTCGAAGCGATTTTGCGAGCTACAGAAGCGGCACGCGACGGTGATGGTGTGCGTTGTCTCGGTCATGGCCCGAGCGTGCTACAAAACGCAGCGTACGTCACGTCGTCGCACGCCAGTCTTTCGGCGCCCCTTGAAACAGGCTAAGGCCCGTAGCCATGAAGGGCGAATCTCGGACGGCGGCGGCTGACGCGTTGGTCGCGGAGCTCAACGCGGAGCAGCGGGCCGCCGCGATGCACCGTGGCGGGCCTGTGCTCGTATTGGCGGGCGCCGGGACGGGAAAGACGCGCGTCATCACTGTGCGCATCGCCAAGCTCGTGGCAGAGGGAATCGCGCCCGAGCGGGTCTTGGCGCTGACCTTTACGAACAAGGCAGCCGGCGAGATGGCTGAGCGTGTCTCGCATTTCGTCGGGCGCGAGGCCGCCAAGGCGATGACCATCGGGACCTTTCATAGCCTCGGGCTGCAGATGGTCGAAAAGGACGCGAAGAAGCTCGGTTTTAAGCGGGGCTTGACGTTGATCGACGCGGCCGATCAGGCCAACGCGACGCGCCAGTGCCTGCGTGCGCTGCGCGTCGACCCGCGCCGCCATGACCCGCAGCTGTTTTTGACCGCGATCTCCAACGCGCGAAACGCCGGGCTCACACCCCACGACATCCTCGCGAAGCCCGGCCAGCACCTCTTGGGGCGTGTCTTCAAGGCGTACCTCGAGTGGCTGCGCGCCTACCAGGTAATGGACTTCGACGACCTTATCTTGAAGAGCAATGAACTCCTCCAAGAGCACCCGACCGTCCTTCGGCGGTGGCGCGACCAGTTCTCGACCATCCTCGTCGACGAGTTTCAGGACACGAACCTCGCGCAGCTAGACCTCGTGCGCCATCTCGCCGAGGAGCATCGCCAGCTGTGCGTGGTCGGTGACGACGACCAGAGCATCTACGGCTGGCGCGGCGCGGACGTGCGAAACATCTTGGAATTCGAAAAGATCTTCCCCGACGCGACGGCGATCGCGTTGACCCAAAACTATCGGTCCACCGGCCACATCCTCGCGGCCGCCAACGCGGTGATCGGCAATAATCAAGTTCGGCGCGAGAAGTCTCTGTGGACCGACGTCGGTGACGGCGAGAAGGTCCAGATCATCGCGTGTAAAGACCCAGACGCCGAGGCTCAGTTCATCGCGTCCGAGATCAAGCGACGCCAAGCCATGGAGAATAGGCCTTTCGCGGATTTTGGGGTCCTCTTTCGAGTCAGCGCTCAGACGAAGGCGATCGAAGATGCCTTTCGTTTCCATAACATCCAGTATCGTGTGGGTGGGGCCTTCGACTTCTACGAACGCAAGGAGGTCAAAGATATCTTGTCCTACCTGCGCCTCGGCCTTCATCCCCACGACGAGACGAGCCTCCTGCGGATCATGAATTTCCCGCAGCGGGGGATCGGACCTGCCGCGATCGAGGCGATGCACGACTTCGCGCATGAGAAGCACGTTGGTCTGTTTGACGTCATAGGACATCCCGAGCTGGTGCCTGAGTTGACGTCCAAGCAACAACAGGGGCTGCGACAGCTCTCGACGGTCATTCATGGGCTCTCCCATGACGTGATGACGGAGCGACCTCTGCCCGACATCGTCAAAGACCTGTGCGAGATTTTGGGCGCTCGCGAGGCTTGGATCCGCGACCCCACCGAGGGACCCGGAGGCAACGCCCGCTGGCGCACTATCGAGCGCCTGGTGCGCGGCATCGAGGGTTGGCAGAGCCGCAATCCCCAAGGGACGGTGCGCGACTGGCTGCGCGTCATCGCCCTCGACACCCGTGACGCCGGCGAGGTCGAAGACGAGGACGCGGTGCCGCTGATGACCTTGCACGCGGCCAAGGGCCTCGAGTGGCCGGTCTGCTTCGTCATCGGCTGTCAGGAGGGGATCATCCCCCACCAGCGCACCATCGACGCCCCACGCGGCGACATCTCCGAGGAGAGGCGCCTCTTCTATGTCGGGGTCACGCGCGCCCGCCGCGTCTGTTTTCTGACGGCGGCCAAGGTCAAGCGAACGATCCACGGGTCCGAACCCTCGCGGCAGTCGCGTTTTATCAGGGAGATCCCAGAGGCCCACGCCGTGCACATCGACCGCGGGCGCTTCACCGAGCCGGAGCACAAGACCGAGGTCCTCGCGCGCCTCGCTGAGCTCAAGGCCCGCTTGGCGAAACCCAGCGGTTCCTAGGGGCCTTGACCGCATCGGGCGCCTGAACTTCGGCACCCCAAATAGGGCCCAGCGTCGGGTCGCGCCCTAGGTCCGTGCTTGTCAGCGATCGCAAAGTGCGCGAACGTCCGGGCGCCTTTTCGACGACCTCTTGGAGTGCTGAATGAAGAACGCTTTGGTGTCCATCCTCGCCCCCATCCTCGCCCCCATCCTCGCCCCTATCCTCGCCCCTATCCGCGGCGCCTTCCTGTTGCTCGCGGTCGTGACTTCCACCTTCGCGGGGAACGAGGCCCACGCCATCGAGCTCGGCCCTCGCCGGATTGAGGTCGCGACGGCCGTCGATATCCGCACCGGGCTCAAGATCAGCCAAGAGATCATGAAGTTCAACGATGCTGGCAACGGCCCGATCTATCTCCTGATCGTCGCTTCCGGCGGGACCGCGCAGGGAGCCATGCTCGTCGCTGACACGATCAGATCCGTCGACAGCCCGGTGGTCTCCGTCGTGCTGGCGCCGGTCTCAGGCGCTGGTGCGGCCTTGGCCCTCGCCGCGGATCAGCTAGTGATGTTGCCCTCCGCCGAGCTCCATTTCACCGAGGTTGACTACGAGGGCGTCGCCAAGGCCGAGGCCCCGAAGGTCGACGCGCCCGCTCCCGCGCTCGAGGTCGTGATTAAGTCGGCCTTCCAGCAGCGTATTCGGGCCGATTACCTAAAGCGTTTCTGGGCCTTCGTCGCCAAACGCATCGACGAAAGCGAGGCTAACTTGTCGCAGACACTGGAAAAAGAAGGTGGCCTCGTGATGACCGCGCAGGACGCACACAAGAAGAAGGTTGCGGTTGAAATTATCGCGCACATCGACGCCAGCCGTCTCTCGAGCGAAAAGACAGAGGTCAAAGCGATTACGACGCGGAACCTCGTGCGTACGACCACGACCCCGATCGGCGCCGACGAGCTCCGCTGACACCGTCCGGGGCATCGGGGCTGGGCCTTGACTTTGACCGCCGCCGCGGTCAGAACCCACCCATGAACGCACCTACGTCGACCTATCGCGCCGCCGTGACCGGCGTCCGCACCTTTCTTGGCCGCCGCATTTTGGCCGAACTCGAGGGCGATCCGCGTTGTGAGCACATCGTCGCCTTCGACGTCCGCCCCCCTGAGCAGACCGGACCGAAGACGCGCTTTCGGCGTCTGGACCTGACCGACCCCGCCTCCGACGAGCAGTGCGCCGATATCCTGCGCGCGGACGAGATCGACACCCTCGTCCACTGCGCCTTCCTCGCCTATCCCAGCCACTCCCGCAGCTGGGCCCACGAGCTTGAGGCGATCGGGTCCCTCTACGTGATGAACGCCGTCGCCGAGGCGCGGATCCGCAAGTTCATCCTGTGTTCGACGACCGCCGTCTACGGCGCCCATCCCTCGAACCCCAACTTCCTGACCGAGCGCGCCCACCTCCGCGGCGTCAAGGGCAGCCGGTGGGTCGCGGACCGGGTCACCGTCGAAAAAGAGCTGGACCGCCTCCGCCGTGATTTTCCGGATCTGATCGCGACCTCACTGCGCTTCTGCATGACCGTTGGCCCGACCATCCGGAACTTCTATACGAAGCTCATGCGGCCGCAGATCGTCCCCACCGTCATGGGCTACGACCCCCTCGTCCAGTTCTTGCACGAGGATGACGCCGTCGCGGCCTTGCGACGTGCGGTCACGGAGGATCACCCCGGCGTCTTCAACGTCGTCGGCGACGGGACGATGTACTACTCGGACGTATTACGCCTTGGCGGCAAGATCGCGGTCCCGGTCCCCCACCTCTTTGGCTATCCGGCAGCGAGCATGCTCTTTAACCTCGAGCTCAGCGTCGTCCCGGGTCCCTTCCTCGACTTCTTTCGCTACTCTTGGGTCGCGGACGGCAAGGCGATGCGCCAAGGGCTTGGCTTCGAACCAGCTTCGACAACGCGCGAGGCCATCCTGTCCTTTTTTGACAGCCTCACCCAGCCATCCCCGTCCGAATGATACGGACAACGCGCTCGCGGCCTGGTCGCGTCTCGCCACGCATCGCACCCCGACGGAGGCCCGAACATGTCTGAATTCAATGAAGATAAGGCGCGTACATTGCGCGCGCGCAGCGAAAGTCACCGGGATCCGCACCTAGATCAGCTCTTCGACGCCGTCGGCGATGACCCCTTCGAGGCGCGCGGCGACATCGTCTCTTTGGGCGAGATCTTAGAGACCCTCGACGCGATTACCGGCCTTCCCCCCGTGAAGGCCCTAAGCGAGCTCACCAAACGCCTCGGTTTTCGGCGGCTGAAGGCCTCGTTGGGCCGCTACCTCACCCAGCGTGACGAACGCATCACCGACGACTTTGGGTTGGACGAGCGCTTCCTCGATGCTCTCTGGCCTATCGCAAAATGGTTTCACGACCACTATTTTCGGGTGGAATCGCGCGGCCTCGAGCATGTCCCAGATGCGGGGCGCGTATTGCTCGTGGCCAATCATTCCGGGACCTTACCCTATGATGGCGCCATGGTCGTCGCGGCCGTCCGCTTCCAGCACCCCGCGCGCCGCCACGTCCGCGCCCTGGTCGAGGACTTCATCTATCATCTGCCCTATCTTGGCATGTTCATGAGCCGCGTTGGGGCCGTCCGCGCCTGCCAGGAGAACGCCCTGCGCCTGCTCGAGAACGACGAGGCGACCCTTGTCTTCCCCGAAGGTGTCAAGGGCATCGGCAAGCTCTTTAGCAAGCGCTATCGCCTGCAGCGCTTCGGCCGCGGCGGCGCTATTCGCCTCGCGGTCGCCGGCGGCGCGCCGCTCGTGCCGGTGTCCATCGTCGGCGCCGAGGAGAGCATGCCCTTGCTATCCAAAGTAAGCTGGCTCGCCGGACCCCTCGGACTTCCATATATTCCGATCACGCCGACCCTGCCTCTCCTCGGTCTTGGCGGGCTCATCCCCTTCCCGACGAAGTGGTTCATCGACTTCGGCGAGCCCATGGATCTATCCGGCTACGATCCGAAAGAGCTGCTCCATGACCGCGTGACCATCAATCGTCTCAACGAGGATCTGCGCGCTCGCGTCCAGGGCCTCATCGACGCGCGCCTGAAGACGCGGAAGTCCGTGATCTTTGGGTAAGCGACGGCCACGTCTTCAAGCGCGTTTTCCGCATTCGACCCAAGGACCACGTTGAAAGTCATTGATTTTCGTTCAGATACCGTCACCCGACCGACGGCCGCGATGCGCGCGATCATCGCCGAGGCCGAGGTCGGGGACGTCGTCTTCGGCGACGACCCCACGGTCGCGCGCCTTGAGTCGGTGATCGCCGAGCGCCTCGGCTTTGAGGCCGCTATCTTCGTGCCGTCGGGGACGATGAGTAATCAGATCGCGCTTGGGACTATCGCTGCCCCCGGAGAGGCCATCTTGGTCCCGGAGTTCGCGCATGTGGCGCGCTGGGAGGGTGCTGGCGCTGCGGCGTCATTTGGCGTGCATCTCGCGATGATCGCCGAAGCAGAAGGCGAAGGTGGCCTGCCCGCGCTCGCGAGTTTCGAGCGCCACCGCTACTTCGCCCACGTGAAGGCCCCGCGGGTTGTCGGCGTCTCGCTCGAGAACACCCACAACTGGGCCGGGGGTCGGGTCTTTTCGCCCAAGGCCCTCGCCGCGCGCACCGACCCGCTTCGCGTCGACGGCCTCCATGCGCATCTCGATGGGGCCCGCGTCTTCAACGCCGCCGTCGCGCTCGGCGTGCCCGTCGCGGCCCTCGCCAGCCCCTTTGATTCCGTCAGCGTCTGCTTCTCCAAAGGTCTCGGCGCCCCGATCGGCAGCGCTCTTGTCGGTTCGCGCGCCTTCATCGAGAAGGCCGATCGCGTCCGGCATCGCCTCGGTGGCGCGTGGCGTCAGGCGGGGCTCCTCGCCGCCGCCGCGCTGCACGCCCTAGACCACCACGTCGACCGTCTCGCGGATGACCACGCCCGCGCCCGCGCCTTGGGCGAGCTGCTCATCAGCTGCAAGATTGGCCGCCCTCTGCACCCCATCGACAGCAACATCGTCCAGTTCGAGGTGCACCCTCGGCTGGGTGATGCGGCCTCTCTCGTGGCGACTTTGAAAAAACACGCTATCTGGTTCTTCCCGACCGGTGTATCCACCGGCCGGCTCGTGACGCACCTGGAAGTGTCCGACGACGATATGGTTCGAGTAGAAAAGGTCTGGAAAAGTCTATGAAAGAGGGTCAAAACGAACAAGCCACAGGCGCCGATGATGGTCTCGGCGGTGAGATCTCCGTAAAAAGCGCGGGTTTCCGCACCGGGTTTATCGGTATTGTGGGGCGCCCGAACGTTGGCAAGTCGACCCTCATGAATCGCATCCTTGGCCAAAAGGTCGCGATCGCGACGCCAAAGGCCCAGACGACGCGCGATCGCATCAAGGGCATCCGCACCTATGAAGACTGGCAGGCCATCTTCGTGGACACCCCCGGTATCCACGAGGCCCGCACCAAGCTGAACCGCTACATGGTCGATCTCGCGATCGGTACGGTCGCCGAAGTGGACCTCGTCTACTTCATCGTCGATGTAACGAAAGCGCTTGAAAAACCTGATATTACGCTCGAAGAGTCGACCCGTATCGCCAGCTATTTGGCTGAGGCCGGGACTCCCTCCTTCTTGCTGCTCAATAAGATCGATCGGGTGCCTGAGAAGGACCGCCTCTTCCCGATCATCGAGCAATACTCAAAGCTCCATGAGTTCAAAGAGGTCTTCCCGGTCTCCGCCAAGAAGGGCAGCAACCTCGAGCGCATGCTCGCGACGTCGCGTCCTCTCCTGCCCGAGGCGCAGCCTCTCTTTGGTGACGACGCGCTGACGGATCGGCCGATGCGCTTCATCGCAAAAGAGATCATCCGCGAGCAGCTCCTCTATCAGCTCGACCAAGAGCTGCCTTACTCTGCGGCCGTGAACATCCTGGACTGGAACGAGAAGAGCGATGGGCTCATCGTCATCCACGCCAATATCCACGTCGCGCGCCGGTCCCATAAGCCGATCGTCGTCGGCCGTGGCGGCGCGCAGATCCGCGCCATCGGTGAGAAGAGCCGCGAGCGCATCGAGCACCTCGTCGAGCGCAAGATCTACCTCGATCTCCGCGTCAAGGTCGATGAGGACTGGCTCGACAACGACAAGAGCCTCAGAGAGCTCGGTTACAACGAAATGGAGTAGAGGATGCCTCGTCTGTGGACGGCAAGTCGTTGCAGTACCATGGTTATTCTCGCGTTTGGTGTGACATCTCTGATCGCGAGCGTGCCTCTCGCTGCGCGCGCTGACGAGGGCGAGTGGGCCTTGTCTCTGGGCCCGGCCTACCGCGTCTACTCCGACGACCTCGCCGGGACGCGACACAGCCTCGGCCTCTCCGTCGGTGCCCACTACGCCCTTGACGACTTCTGGCAGCTTGGAGGGACCGTCGAGGGGGCTTACACCGTCGCGCCCTCCCTCGTCGCCCAGGCCGAGGATCCGACGGGTCTCAGCGGCATGGTCCGGGCGGATATCCGGTGGCTCGTCGATGTATTGACCTGGGTACCCTTTGTCGAGGTCTCCGTCGGTGTCGCGATTCGCGGCCGCAATGACCCGCCAGACGCCACATCCAGCCCGTCGACGGCGCGCCTTGATCTCGTGACCCTCGTGTCCATCGGACTCGACTACCGGCCCGAGCGGGACTGGAGCCTCGGCGTCCGAGGCGGCGTCGGCTGGCTCTTGACCGATCTGTCACGCGCCGGCGCCTTGACGCGCCTCGATCTGATGGCGATCTTCCACTTTGACTGACGCCCCCGCGGGTAAGCCCCAGGAGTCCCATATGAGCACCACAGCCTCAGCTCCCACCGAAGTCGCGAGCCGCGCGAAGATCGGCGCCGTCGATCTCGCCTATACCCTCACCGGCAAACCCGGCAAGACGCCCGTCATGATGATCATGGGCTTCATGATGCCCGGTCGCGCGTGGCGCTTCATCGTCCCGGAGCTGGCCGCCGATCGTCAGGTCTGCACCTTCGACAATCGCGGCGCGGGCGAGAGCAGCGTGCCGGGCGAGGCCTGGACGATGGCCGACATGGCGGGCGATGTCCGTGATCTGATGGATCATCTCGGCTGGGACAAGGCCCACATCGTCGGCGTGTCGATGGGGGGCATGATCGCGCAGGTCTTCGCGCTCGACTATACGGACAGGGCGGCCTCGCTGACGCTCATCGCGACCCACGCGGGCGGCCGTTTCGCGATAGTCCCGCCTCTCGGGGGGCTCGTGCCCTTCGTGCGCGCCAATCTCCTCAGCCGCGTCAAAGATCCCGAGGGGGTGCGACGGCGCTACCGAGCCCTGTCAAAGCTGCTCTTTACGCGTTCCTTCCTCGCTTCGAATGAGGAAGCCCATCTCGAGGCCTTGCTTCGCCATGACTTCGAGCCCGCTCCCCCTGCGGACGGCAAGAAGGCTCAGCTCGGCGCCATCATGAAGCACCGCACGGCGTCGCGCCTCAAAGGCCTCAGCGGGCTCGCGACCTTGATCATCAAGCCGGCGGCGGACTTGCTCGTCTCGCCGAGCCACTCCGAGCGGCTCCACCGGATGATCCCGGGCTCTCGCCTCGTGACGATCGAAGACGCCGGGCATGGTCTCGTGCGCCAGGTCCCAGGGAACCTAGCGCGCGAGATCCACGCACATATCGTTGGCGCCGAGCCGGCCTGAGCGGCGACTATTCGTCGTCGAGGTCGTCCCACTCGCCGCCATCGTCGTCGAGCTCTTTGTCTGTCTCTTTCCATTTGTCGTCGTCGTCGTCCTCGAAGTCCTCGTCACCGAGGGCCGCGCGGACGGCCTCTTCGTCGTCCCAGTCGACGCCCTTCCAGTCGAAGCGATCGTCGAGATTGTCCTCAGGACCACCTGGGGCTGCGAGCATCTCCGCGAGCTCACGACGTTTGGCCGGTAGGCCCTCAGGAGGGGCCGAGCGGCGATTGCGAAGGCGCGCCATGACGCGGATGGGCGTGCCGGAGAAATCCCAGTACTCTCGGAAACGATTAGTTAAAAACCGCCGATAGCTAAAGTGTAGGGCGTCCGGATCATTGCACCACAACACAAAAACTGGTGGTCCCGACTTCACCTGGGTGGCGTAGTAGAACTTGAGGCGCCGGCCCTTATGGATCGGGGGCTGGTGTTTGTGGATGATCGCGTCAAAGGCGCGGTTCAGTTCGCCCGTGCCGACGCGGCGGCGATAGTTCGCGTAGGCCTCGTCGACCATGGGCAGGATGCGCTGGGTGCGCTGGCCCGATAGACCCGAGATCGTGTTGATTGGTGCCCACTTGAAGAACTCGAGCTCGTCTTGGACGTGTTTGATGTGCTCGCCGAAAGTCTTGTTGTCCTTCTCCGCGACGGCGTCCCACTTGTTCAAGAGGATGACGCAGGCGCGACCCTTGTCGCTGATGAGCCCCGCGAGGCGCGCGTCCTGATCGGAGACCTTCTCGGTCGCGTCCAGCACGAAGATGCACACATGGGCGCGGTCGATGCTCTTGAAGGTCCGGACGATGCTGATCTTTTCGACGCTGGTCCGGATCCATTTACGGCGACGTACACCGGCTGTGTCGATTAGCAGGTACTTCTGTATCGTCCCGTCGGGTCGTGTGACCTCAAACGGTGTGTCGATGCTGTCTCGGGTCGTGCCGGGCTCGTTGCTGACGATGACACGCTCTTCGCCAAGCAAGCGGTTGAGAAGGGTCGACTTGCCGACATTTGGACGTCCTACGATCGCGACTCGGATCGTGCCGTCCTCGACGTCGAGGATCTCCTCCTCCTCTTCCGGGAGCGACTCGAAGATCGCCTCCATCAGATCGTAGACCCCGCCAGCGTGCTGGGCGGACATCGGGAACAGAGGCCCGATCCCAAGCTCGTAGAAGTCCGCGACCATCGCGTCGTGCTTCGGTCCGTCGATCTTATTAACGACCCAAAAGACGGGCTTGTTGCTGCGCTGCAGCATCCGGACGACGTCGTTGTCTTGAGGGACAACACCGGCGGGGCCGTCGAACACGCAGATGATCGCGTCCGCTTCCTCCATCGCGATGTCGGCTTGCTCGCGCATCGCGCGGAACATCGCATCGTTCGCGATCGGCTCGAGGCCGCCCGTGTCGATGACGATGACATTGCGACCGAGGATCTCGGCGTCGCCGTATTGGCGATCACGCGTGACCCCGGGCATGTCCTGCACGATGGCGTTGCGGTTGGAGGTGAGACGATTAAAGAGAGTGGACTTGCCGACATTGGGCCGTCCGACGATAGCGATGATTGGCTTCATAACCGGCGCGTTATGCAATGGTCGGCGCGCAGTCGCAAGCACCATCGGACAAGGCGTGCTTCGCGCGCGTCGATCGTGCTCGGACGCGGCCTCACTCGAGGTTCATTGTGCCGGGAGTCGTTGACAGGCCGACACATCTCCGCTAGCTGTCTTCGGCCCTACAGGAGGACCAAGACATGGCTGCCAAACAGAAACCGATGACGAAAGAAGAGCTCCGCGCACCCGATGAGGTTGAGGTCGCCCTCAGCAGCTTCTGGGAAAAGCTCTATGATTATCGCAAGTTTATCATTGGCGGGGTGGTCGCTCTCCTCGTAGTCGGGATCGCGCTCTGGTTCAGCGGCCGCGCATCGCAGTCCAGCAAGGCCGCCGCCGGCGACGCGCTCGCTGAGGCCCTCGTGCCTGTCGGCGCGAGCACCGGCGAAGAGCCGACCTGGTTCGCGACGCTCGAAAACGTCCCGAAACCCGCACATTTCGCCGACGAGGCCACGCGTGAGGCTGCGGCCCAGGCGTCCCTCGCAAAGTTCGTCGCCGAGCACGGCTCGGAGGCCTCGGTCGAGCTCGTTGAGCTGACCCAAGCGCAGCTGAAGCTTCGCTCTGGCGACGCAGCCGGCGCCCTCGCGGCTGCTGATGCATGGATCGGCAAGTACGCGTCGTCGCCGGTGTTGCCGCTGGCCCACGATCTCAAGGCCCGCGCGTTGCTGGCATCCGACAAGCGCGACGAGGCGCTCGCCGCGTGGCAGGCCGCCTCTGGCCCCGTCGGTGGCGCCCTCAAGGCCCACTTCCTGACGCAGATCGGCGATCTCCAGAATCCGTCGATGTATCCCGGCGCCGGCGACCAGGCCAAGGCCCTCGCCGCCTACAAAGAGGCCCTCGGCCTCCTGCCTGCGGCGCCTCCTTCGGCTATCCCTGGGATGCCGACCTTTGGCCCGCGCTCGGACCTCGAGGCACGGATCGCACTTATCGAATAAGGTGTGCCGACTTTGGCCACCTCGCGTCCGCTTGGCCCGGGTACGTTTGGGCGTGGCCACTTCTCGGACACGACCACGACCGCTACGCAGCTGAGGGGCCCGCATGAGCTTCGCGCAGATTCGCCACACCACGAGCCGCCTCGCTTGGCTCGTTCCCGCGCTTGGCGCGCTGATGATCCAAGGGTGTGCGATCTTCCCGCCCCTCGGTGAACCGGTGCGCGCCCGCCTCGACTCGGCGTGGGGTACCCGCGTCTACGAGCTCGAGATGCTGGCGTACCATCCCAGCGAGCCCGGTTCGCCCGTGTGGATGCGCTCCGACGACACCCCCGAGGGTGGCATCGTCGTCGTCCCGCGCCGCGATCGTGAGGTCTCAGCGTTCGACGCCGAGACCGGCCGGCACCTCTGGGATCTCAAGACCCTAGGTTCGAACACCGCGGCCCCGGTGGCTATCGAAGGCACCGGCGAGCTCATCGTCGCCTCGGGTGATGGCCACGTCTACCGCGTCCAGCAGCGCAACGGACGCGTCGTCTGGAAGAGCGAGCTCCCTGGCTACGCGATGGTCGCGGCGCCCGTCATCGCGAGAGGGGCCGGCAAAGACGCCAAGAGGGTCGTCGTCGTCACGAGCCTCGACAACCGCGTCACCGTGCTCGATCTCGAGACAGGTGCTCGCTTGTGGAGCGCCCAGCGCGACCATGACGCCGAGCTGACCATCTCGGGGCAGTCTGGGGCCCTCGTCGTCGGCGATCGCGTCTACGCGGGCTTTTCTGACGGCGTGCTCGCCGCCTGGGCTCTTGAGGACGGCGCGACGCTCTGGAACGCCGACCTCCGCGGCGACGCTCGCGAGTTCGTCGATATCGACGCGACGCCGATCGCGGTCGAGGGCGACGACGGCGAGGCCCTCATCGTGGCCAGCGTCTTCAAGCGCGGGATCTTCGCGGTCACCGCTGAGGGGGGCGACATCGCGTGGCAGGTCCGCGGCGAGTCCTTTGGCGATGCGGCCTTCTATGATGGCCTCCTCGTGGTGCCTCAGGCCTCCGGTAAGGTCTGGGCCGTTGACGCCGCGACCGGCACCGTCCGCTGGATTAGCGACGTTCACACCGGCTGGGTTGGGCGCCCCATCATCAGCCAGAAATACGTGATCGTCCCTACCGGCGTTGATCTTGTGCTGCTCGATCGGGGATCGGGGCGGGTGCTCGAGCGTTGGAACGACGGGCGCGGCGTGTCGGGCACGCCGTTTTTCGCGTGGGGTCGGCTGTATGTCGCGACCAACGCCGGTATGCTTCACGCGCTTGATGTCTATTGAGGTGAAATGATGCGTCCAACGAATCTCGTCCTAGGAATCCTCTGTCTCCTCGTCGCCGCGACGGCGGCCTGCGGCGACAAAAAGACCGCGACGCCAGGCGAGGATTCGACGGTCATCCGATCGGACGTCGCGGGCGAAGATGTGTTGATCTCTGACAGTGAAGGTCCCATCGCTACCCGCTGCGCGAGCGACGACGAATGCACCGAGGCAGGCGCCGTCTGCAGCTGCGAGGGCATCTGCGTCGTCGCCACCGGCACCGCCTGCACGGAGGACCGGAACTGTGGCGTCCCGCGTTGGTGTAACACCTGTACGGGCCACTGCGAGGCTCAGGCCGAGCTCTGCGAGTCTTGTACCGTGTCCCGCGGCTGCCGTGATGGGGGCGCCTGCCTGCCCTATAGCAGCGGCGGTACTTTCTGCGGCCTCGCCTGCCAGACCGACGCCGGTTGCGGTCGGGGTTTTCGTTGCGCAGAGATCGATGGTGTTACAACGAAGCAGTGCGTCGCTCGCTCGGGGATCTGTGAGTCTCTTAACCTCTGTACGGCGGACACCGAGTGTCCCGTCGGCAAGGTCTGCAACACGCAGACAGGCCAGTGCCTGCTAGGTTGCGTCGATGGCGGCTGCCCCGAGGGCAACGTCTGTACGGCCAGCCGCTGCGTTTTGGCTTGCGCGACGAATGGCGACTGTGTCGCGCCCGGCGAATGCCAGGACAGCGGCAAGTGCAAGATCCCCGGCACCTGTGAAGAGCGCGCGGACTGCCCGGACGCCGAGACCTACTGCGATCGCGCGACCGGCAGCTGCGCCAGCGGCTGTCTCGAAGACATCGACTGCCAAGACGCGGCGAAGGTCTGCGAGGGCCGTAGCTGTGTCAAAAAGGGCTGCGAGCACAACTACCAGTGCGCGTTCGGCAAGGTCTGCAACCAGGGCACGGGCGACTGCGAACCCTATCCAGCGAGCGAGCCCTACTGCGCCGCCTGTGACCCGTCGGCTGAGAGTGACCCGGCCTGCCCAGCGCCGAACCTGTGCGTGACCTTCCAAGACGAAGACGGGCAGGCCCTCGGTGACCACTGCCTCGTCCCCTGCAAGGATGACCCCGAGGACGCGTGTCCGTCGGGTTGGCAGTGCCAGCGCCTCGATGATCCGAACGGAGGCGACCCGCAGTTCATGTGCTCACGGCCCTGCTATATCGCGCCGGTGGGCTCGCCCTGAATCGCGTCTGGGCTGTGCTAGAGGTCTGTTGAATTCAAAAAGAAGAGGCGCCTCGAAAGGCGCCTCTTCTTTTTTCATCAATAGATGGCTACGACGCGACGACCTCGAGGAGGGGAGCGGTGATGCCACGCTCGGCGGCCTCATGACGTGCCACCTCTTCGGCGATGAGGCGGTCGAGCTCTTCCGAGGTGCGCCGCAGGATCGCTTGGCGCTCGTGGAAGGGCAGGAAGGCTGACTTGAAGCCATTCGTGATGAGCTGCTTGACCTGCCAGATGTCGAGATCGAAGGTCTCGACCGCGCGGATCAGCTCTTTCGTCATCGTCGTGTCGGTGATGAGGCGGTTATCCGTGTTGATCGTCACGCGGACGCCGAAGTCGAAGTAGAACTTCAGCGGGTGGCTCTTGAACTCGTCCACGGCGCGCGTCTGAACGTTGGAAGTCAAACAGACCTCCAGCGGGATGCGGTGGTCGTTGACGTAGTTCAAGAGATCGCCGTCCTCGCGAAGGCGCGTGCCGTGCCCGATGCGGTGCGTGCCGCAGACGTGGATGGCTTGGTGGATGGACTCCGGACCGTAGGCCTCACCCGCGTGGCAGGTCGAGTTGACGTTGTTGGCCCGGACTAGCGCGAAGGCCGCGCTGAACTTCTTAGCCGGGTAGTCGTACTCGGCGCCCGCGAGGTCGAAGCCGACGACGCCCTTATTCTTGTAGGCGACGGCTAGCTCGGCGAGGCGGACGCTCTGCTCGGGGTGGATGTGGCGGATGCCTGAGATGATGACGTTGCAGATGATGCCGAAGTCGCGGCGGGCGTCGTTGAGGCCGTTGATGACGGCTTCGACGATACGGGTCAGCGCGAGACCCTTGCGGGTGTGAAGGATCGGCGCGTAGCGAACCTCCATCAGGCGGACGTTCTCTTTGGCGGCGTCTTCCGCTAGCTCGTACGCGATGCGGTAGAGGGCGTTCTCGTCCTGCATCACGGACAGCGTGATGTCGAAGGCCGTCAGATAATCATTGAGGTCCTCGCAAATTTCACCCATGTGGATCGCCTTCGCGAGGCCCTCGATGGTGTTGGCAGGCAGCTCGACGCCTTGCTCGTCAGCGAGATCGAGGATCGTCTGAAGGCGAAGCGAGCCGTCGAGGTGGACGTGGAGATCGGTCTTCGGCAGGCGCGCGATGAACTCGGGCGTGGGGCGGATGCGGGGCCGATCATTGAGGCGATGATTGGGTTTGACGAACATATTCTCTCTTCTTTGGCGTGTTGCGCCTGGCGGTGATGGGCCAACTTTCCTGAGGCCACTTCGTATGCAAGGTCGGTAAATACTGGGCGGGAAAGTACGGCACCGGCCCCCGTGAGGCAACGTCAAAGTCCCACACGTCGTCCCAGAGCAAAAAAAAGGGACGCCACGAAGGCGTCCCTTGGCGGAACCGTGTGGCTCGGTTTTCTATTTACACGCGGGCGGTGTACCGGCGCAGGTCTCTAAGGTGATCTGCAGGCCATCGTCGTCACCCGAGCCGATGACCCGTGGTCCGACCCTGCCCTCGGCGATCCGAGCGCCCGCGGCGTTCAAGCCGTAGACAAAGATCACGACATCGGCATTGGGCTTGAGGTCGGAGAACAGTACGCCCGCGAGTTGCACCGTGGGGTCTGTCGGAGATGGGAACACATTTTCGCAAGGAACGGCTTGTTGGGCCGCGATGACTCCGGCGGTGCCTGCGTCATACGTGAGGCTGACCTCTACCGTCGCGATACCGGCCGTCGAGCACTTGCCGCCCGGCGGTAGCCAGTCCACGCGCAGGCGGGCGGGCTTCTCATTGAGCTGCAGCTCGGCGGTGGTCGTCTCCTTAGAGTCGCGCACGACCTGCTTGAGGACCGAAGCCGAGTAGAGCCCCTTGCCCTCTGAATTTTGCGCTTCGACTTCGACGTCGTAGGTGCCAGGCATGATCTCGCCGATCGTGACCGAGCCACGTCGCTGGGTCGAGTCGCAGTCTGCGGACGCCGAGGCGATCTCGAGACCCTTTTGCATCGCACGCGCCTCGATGCGCTCGACGAGGCGCGTGCCGCAGGTGGGCGTCGGACCATGGGTCCAAGCGACGGTGAGGGAGCCGGGTTTAGCCGGATCGTCGCCACACGCCGGGGCGGTCAGGAGGGAGGCGGTGAGCGCGCTGGCGGCAAGAATGCGGTAAAAGCTTGGGCGATTCATGGACCACATCGGGGTGGGCTCCTAGTCTAGTGTGAGTCTTTTTCCGCGCCACCCTCATGTTGGGGCTGCCGTCGCGAACGCTCTTGAGCGATCGCGACGGTTGAGACACAGGGCGCGCGTGTGTAGACTATCGGGACGATGCGACGTCGAGTCAACGGTCAAGGGTGTCGAACCCGTCGAGTTTGCATAGTTGCTGCGTTTGCGCTGGCACCGATCCTGATCGCTTGTCCGACGGTCCACCGCTACGGGCCCGGCGAGGGCGAACGGATCGCCTACCAAAAGCAACGCCTCCCAAAGACGCGCCCCGTGCGAGTCGCGCCCCGGACACCCGGCAGCAAGCCACGTCCCGCGCCTCTTACAACCCTCTCGGCGCAGCTCGGTGACGGATCCCTGCAGAGCGAGCTCGCCGCTGGCGCTCGCCGTTTAGTCGGGTTCGCGTTTCCAGATCGGGACACAGAGTCCTTTGTCGACCACCTACAGGCCGTCGCGCTCTGGGATGGCCTGAAGAGGCCGGTCGCCCAGCCGATCACCGGCGACCTCTGGTTTGGTGACAGCGGGCGAGTCGCCGTCGTTGAGGCGCCTGCGGCCGGCGGGGCCTATCTCGTGATTGGTCCTCAACGTGACGGGGTCGTCGAGCGGTACGAGGTCCGCGGCGGCCGCTTTTGGCGGGCGGCTGCGACAGAAGACGCGAACTAGACGGGCGTGACCTCCGACGGTCGCCTTGCTCGCCGAGGGCAGTCGGTGCTAACAATCGCAACGCGACTAGACCTGCCCCACCAAACCTAGTCGCCGCACGGCAAACTGCGTCACAGGCCACCGGAGTCATCCATGGAAGCCGCGATTCTTGCGACAGGGTTATTCTTTTTTCTCGCGCACTTATTCGACGCCTTCTTCCAGCGCACTCGGATCCCCGACATCTTGCTCTTGACGATCGTCGGCGCCCTCCTCGGGCCGATTTTTCATCTCATCCCGGAAGCGCTGATCGAACAAGTCGGCGCATTTCTCTCGACCCTCACGCTGATCGTCATCTTGACGGAGAGCGGCTTGAATCTCGACATCAAGCAGCTCGTGCGCTCGGCCTCGCGGTCTCTGCCCTTCGCCGTCCTCGCGTTCTCCGGCTCCGTGGCGGTCATCGCGCTCCTGTGCCACTTTGCGCTCGGCCTCGACCTGTGGTCCGCGATCATGGCCGGCGCTATCTTGGGCGGCACCTCCTCCTCGGTCGTGATCCCAATCCTCAAGAACCTCGGTGCCGGTGAGGACACAGCCCTCGTGCTCACCATCGAGAGCGCGCTCACCGACGTGCTCTGCATCATCGGCGCTATCGGCATCGCGACCGCGCTCGCGTCCGGCGAGGCCGTCCAGGCCGGCGGACTCCTTGGCGGTGCGCTCGTATCGCTCATCGGCGCGAGCCTCTACGGCGGCATCCTCGGGATGGTCTGGGCGGTCTTTTTGGCGGTGGTCAAGCGCCTGCGCAACGGCATGTTTACGACCCTGGCCTTCGCGCTCGTCGTCTATGGCTCGGCCGAAATTGTCGGCATCAGCGGCGCCATCGCCGCGCTCGCCTTTGGGGTGGCCTTGGGCAACGTCCCCGCCAGCGCCGAGATTCGGACGAAGTTCTGGGACAAGGCTGCGCACAAAGCTGGCGAGACAGTGATTAAGATCAAGCATATCACGCGCCAGGAGCGACGCCTCTATGCCGAGGTTGTGTTTCTTCTGAAAGCTTTCTTCTTTGTCTACCTCGGCACCCGCCTTCGCCTCGAGAGCTTCGCGAGTCTCTCGGCCCTCTTCGCGTTCGCGCTCGCCCTCGTCGTCATGATCCCGCGCTACCCGCTCGTCCGCTGGATGCTAGACTCAGCCAAGACGTCCAGGCGCGATGCGCTCTTGGCGGTCTCTCTTGCGCCGCGCGGCATGGCGGCGGCCGTCTTGGCCCAGGTACCTGTCCAGATGGGCATTCCGAACACCGCCGAGTTGGCGGATGTCGTGACGATGATGGTCTTTTTCAGCATCACGATCACCGCAGTCTTGGTCTTCACCGTCGAGAAGGGGATCTTCGATCGCCTCGCCGGCTGGGTGTTTCCGGCCAGCCCGTTGCACGTCAAGCGCGCTCCTGCGGCAAAGAAGGTGGTCGAGCCGGCGGTCGAGGCTGCGGTCGAACCGGCGCCCGAGCCGATCGTCGAACCATCTGTCGAGCTCGTGGTCGAGACGGCACCGGAAAAGTCTTTGGAGCCCGAGCCCGAGCCCGCGGTGCAGCCGACGCTCGACAAGCCGCCCGCACCCGCTGTGGGGCCGAAGCTGGACAAGCCGCCCGCGCCCACGGTCGACAAGTCGCCCGAGCCGCCGCTCCCGAAAGCGGTCAAGAAGGGGCCCAAGAAGACCAAGAAGCCGGCGCCCGAGTCGGCTGAACAGCCGGCGTCCGGGGCGACGCCGGAGTCTGCGGTCGATGCGACACCTGCGGAGCCCGCCCAGCCACCTGAGGAGAGCCCCCCTGCTAAGCCGCCCAAGTAGGCCTAGACCCGCTGCTGTGATCGCACAAAACTCGCGCTTGCCCGGCGGCGGGGCTGCGGCTAAGGTTCGCCGCCCGTTGGCTGGAGGCTTCCATATGTCCGATACCATGAAAAAGATCGTGTCCCTGTGCAAACGCCGGGGTTTTGTCTTCCAATCATCGGAGATCTACGGAGGCCTCAAGAGCTCGTATGATTACGGTCCGTTGGGCGTCGAGCTGAAGAGAAACCTGATGAACGCCTGGTGGCGCGACATGGTCCATAAGCGCGAGGACGTCGTCGGTCTCGACGCCTCGATTGTCATGCACCCCCGCGTCTGGGAGGCCTCGGGCCACCTCGCGGGCTTCTCGGACCCCCTCGTCGACTGTAAGGTCTGCAAAGAGCGCTTCCGCGCCGACAAGGCCCCGACCTTCGACTCGGGCGCCGAGGTCGTCCTGACCTTCCCCGACAAGGGCGCCGCGAAGGTTGCAGAAGAACTTATCGCGAAACAGTTTGAGGTCACACTGACCCGCAAGGACCGCGAGCTTCACGGCGCCACCGCGCCGGCTTGCGGCTATGTGTGCCCCAACTGCGGTTCGCCCTTTCTGTCGGACGAGCGCCAGTTTAACCTTATGTTCCGGACCTCGCTTGGGCCGACGGACTCCCTCGGCGACGTCGCCACGGCGATCGAGAAGGGCGAGCTCGAAGGTCTGACTGGCCGCGAGCTGCGCGCCAAGCTTGACGCGCTGACCAAGCCGTCTGCCGTGTATCTGCGGCCGGAGACCGCCCAGGCGATGTTTGTGCAGTACATGAACATTCAGCAGGCCATGTCGCTGAAGATTCCTTTTGGAATCGCGCAGATGGGTAAGTCCTTCCGGAACGAGATCACGGTCGAGCACTTCATCTTCCGCTCCTGCGAGTTCGAGCAGATGGAGATGGAGTTCTTCTGCGAGCCCGGCACAGACGACTTCTGGATGGACTTCTGGAAAGACGCCCGGATGGCGTGGTGGCAGAAATTCGCCAATGACCCCAGTAAGTTCCGCTTGCGTACGCACGAGGCCGACGAGCTGGCCCACTACGCGAAGGGCTGCTACGACGTCGAGTACGACTACCCGTGGGGCTGGGGCGAGCTCGAGGGCATCGCGAACCGCACGGACTACGACCTCGGTAAACATACGGAACACTCGGGGCAGCGCCTCGACTACTTCGACCCCGAGACGCGTAACCGCTTCGTCCCTTACGTCATCGAGCCCGCGGCCGGCGCGACACGCGGCATGTTGGTCTATCTCATCGACGCCTACACCGAGGAAGAGGTCGAGACGCCCCGCGGCGAAAAAGAGATCCGCGTCGTCATGCGCCTTCACCCCGAGCTGGCCCCCATCAAGGTCGCGGTCTTGCCGCTGACCAAGAAGGACGGCCTGCCTGAGTTGGCCCGCAAGGTCGTCGAGCAGTTCTTCGACCACGGCATTAACGCAAAATACGATGAGCAGCATGCGATTGGCAAGCGCTACCGCCGCCACGACGAGATCGGCACCCCCTGGTGCCTGACCGTCGACCACCAGAGCCTCGAAGACGGCACGCTGACCATCCGCGACCGCGACACCATGGCCCAGCGCCGGGTCTCCATCGACGGCATCGTCGACGAGATTGGGGCGATGCTGCGCGCCTCGCGCTGAGGTCCTCGCGAACTAGGCTTTCACACTAGATTGAGGCCCGGACTCTGACGTTGTGTCAGGTTCGGGCCTCTTCGCGTGTGGGATGTCGCGAGCGCGTGTCTCAGGTGCAGGCCCGCGGAATCTCGAGCTGGTCATTTATGGGGGTTGGTCATCGCTGGCCCGACCCTTGACCGCGCCCTCCGCGGCGTCGATGGTTCGCCGATGACACACAAAACCGCACTTATCACTGGCGCGACTGACGGCATTGGCCTCGAGACCGCCCGGCAGCTGGCTCGCCTCGGCTTTCAGCTCGTCCTTCATGGGCGTAACCCTCTTCGTCTCGCGGCAGCCCGCGCGGCGGTCGCGGCCCTTCACCCGCGCGGCGAAGGGGCCATCGATACGGTCCTCGCCGACTTCGCCAGCCTGGCCGATGTGCGCGCCGCCGCGAATACGCTGCGCGACACCTTGCCCCGCCTCGATGTGCTGGTGAATAACGCCGGGATCTACGCCAACGAGCCCGTCCTGACGGCCGACGGCTGGGAGTCTACCTTCGCGGTGAATCACCTCGCGCCATTTGTGCTCACGATGGCGCTCCTGCCACGCATGCAAGAGTCGGCTGACGGCCGGGTTGTCAACCTCAGCTCCGTGGCGCACATGCGGGCGTTCCTCGACTTCGACACGTTGAAAAGCCTCGAGGGGTTCAATTCCTATCGCGCCTACGCCCAGAGTAAGCTCTGCAATGTGATGTTCACCATCGATCTGCAAGCCCTCGCGCCGACCCTCGCCGTCAACTCCCTTCACCCGGGCGTCGTCTCGACCAAGCTCCTGACCGATGGCTTCGGGATGCAGGGCCCTGACAGCCTCGCTGCCGGCGCTGAGACCTCGGTCTGGCTCGCGTCGTCGCCGGAAGCCGCGTCCCTTCGCGGGACCTATTGCGTCCGCAGCCAGGCGGCCTCAGCCAATTCCCGGGTGCGGGACGCCGAGGCTCGGGCGCGACTCTGGGCTCTGTCCGAATCGGCCTGAGCCACGGCGAATGCGAGCATCCCAGAAGTTCAACGTTGAGGTGGTCTCGCGCCCAGACCTCGACCGTCCCTTTGATTAATATGGAGGGCCGCGTTCGCGACGGCTGACCGTCGACGGCCGGTGCGTCGCGGGTACTTGCGAGCCAGATCCTCGATTGGCGCGAAGGTCACGATCTCTCTGCCCGACTCTTGACGCCGTCGAAACAAAGATTCACGATATCGCTGCTACGCGGCGCTGCACGCTCGCACCGGACCGTCACAAAATGATTTGTAATCAAGGGCTTTCCGCATGACGCCAGTCCCGCAGCCCCAAGCGCGCAAGCAGCCGACGACGACCCAAGGCACCGCAGTGAGCAGCTACGGCCCTCCATATGGGGGGTGGCATGCTTGCAACTGAAACAGTCTCTGCGCGGTGCTGGAGGCCACGCTGAACAGGTGGCGATGCTGACTCCGCCGCCGCTGCCCGTGCAGATGCGACGCCGTCCGGAGGCTGCCGACGGCGCCTCGCTGATGAGCGGTCCCTATGATCCTTCGCTCTACTTTGGCGGTGGACCACAGATGTCGTCTGATACTGAGCTAGGGATGTCGGGCGACGGGTACGCATGTCCCGCCGAACAATCTTTAGAGAACGGCCTGGTCTCGGATCATTTTGGTCCACCGCAGGTTTGTTCGATCGATGGCCCCACGAGTCGGGACCGTCCAGGCGCCGCGGGCGCTTGGACGCGTAGTCAAACACAGGCGGTCGGGGGCGGCGTTGGCGCGGGCACTCAGGAAGCCGACAACGCGCCTCCGCTTCCCACAGAGTTGGGCCAGGAGGCGGTGCTCGCGGCGTGGATCGCGCGGTTCAACCAGTCGCTTATGAACTCGGCGCGAAAGCGTCAGGTTGTGAGACAGATCACCGCGAAGGGCTGGGGCGACGCGAGTGGTCTGAGTCTCGTGAGGTTGAAGACCGCGGTCGTCACCTGGCAATCTGCGGCGACCGATCAGCCTGCGGCAGCAGCGGCAGGTCAGAACACAGCGCCACCGGCGCCCGTCACGACCTCACGTATTCTCGGCATGTTGGCCGAAGGAAAGAGTACCCTCCTAAACGTCGTCACGGACGCCAACTATCACAATAAATGCCTGCAGTTTTCGAGGGATCTCCTCAAAGACCTGGGTGCCAAGAGGGCCGATGGATCTGACTCGATGGACGAGAAAACAGAGACCCATGCCACGACCCCCGCGCAGAAGGACGCCTTGACGCAGAGCAGCCCATTGACCGCACAGTTCCGCAATCACCCTCTGGCAGAATTAGGGAATCAGATCCCGGCGGGATATCAAATCTCGGTCACGTCGATGCCTGATTGGGGCTTTACGGAAGTCGGTAATCACTGGTTTATGAGTGCCGGTGACGGCATGTATCTCGATGGCGTTAACGGGGTCTCTGATGGGGCAGCTCTGGTTGGAAGCCTCAAGAGCACAACCGGTGACCAGTGGGCGAGTCGGGTCGTCGACTCAAATCTTAGCGGGGTCCGGGCCCGGATGAAGAAGAAGTTCATCGGCGCATTTGGCCGTTACGCAAAGTATCGCGGCGCGAGCGCTGAGGGACCGGCGAATGACGCGGAGTTTGCGGACGCCAACGACCGGATCCAGAAGGGCAAAGCAGCCATTTCTGGGTTCGTCCGCGGGAACGCAGATCTTCTGCCGAGAGTCTGGACCGTCGAACCGACGGCGACAGGCGGCGGCGAGTAAAGGGTATTCAGTTAGGACGAGCCGCTGCGGCGGCCGTTTCGCGCAAAGCGTAGGAGAGTGAGGCGATGTGGGGACTATGGATATTCACCATTGGTATGATAGGCTTGACCGCGACGCTCGGGGTCGGCAAGCCTGGCCATGCGAGTCCAGAGTCCGAGGTAAAGCAAATAACTCCTGTCGCTGTGCGTGTTTCCAGCGCGCTTCCGCCTTGGAAAGGCTTCACGTTCGATGGGTCCAATCTCATCGACGGACGTGACGATACCAGTTGGCAACCCGCCAAATCGAAAACGATGGGGGTCGGGCAGTGGATTGAGATCGATCTGGGTGCCACCTACGAGATCGATCGGATTGAGGTAACTCAGGGTCTGCAGGCGACAGATCCGGTGCTCGGAGATCTTTTCTGTCGCAACAATCGAATGGCCTACGCGGACCTGCTGTTCGAAGACGGGACACACAATAGTTTGTTCGATATGGGCTCGGACAAAATCTTGATCTCGAAAAATGCCTATTCACCTTATTTGGAGACGGATGAGAGCCGGCGTGCAGTTGCGCGTAAGTTTCAAATCCTTGTACGTTCGGTGTTAGAGCCGGTCGATTGGAAAGACCTTGCAGTCGGGGAGGTTCGGGTCTTTGGCAAGAAGGTTGCTACACCAATGACCAAGGGTTCCATCGTCTGCCAATCGCCGAACGGCTATGAATTTCGCACGGCCATCATCGAGTACTGCGGGCACCTCACCGCCGAAAAACGCCTTGAGGTCGATTGCAGCAGCCTCGTTTACGCGGCGGTCGAGTGTCGAGCGGCGACAGGCTGGATGCCACAGTCTGAGCCGAACGGGGGAAACCGCCAGTTTCCAGCAGTTTCTCCTGCGCAAGTCGAGGCTGGACAGTTCGCGTGGGACTTTCCCCTTGGAGGAGCAAAGGTTTCCGTGAGTTTTGCACTGAAACCTGGACCACGCTGGGTCGTGAAAACAGTCACGCGGAAATCGTGGGACGGGAAACCAGTGATACTCGGTGAGGAGGATTTCATCGAGCTCGACAAGGAGAAGCGCAACAAGTGCTGGGAAAAACTTAAGAAGAAGAGACCGGTACGAGAAGAGGAGCCCATGTACGACTCGGATTGAGCGTTCAGGCTGCCCTTTGTGTCCTCGTCACTCGTTGAAAGACCATAGATAGTGGCGTGGGTCCTTCAGATATGTGTTTAACTCAATGCTTTGTGATGGCTTTTTCGGAAACACAGTATCTTTTGATTTTATGTGGTTATTGCCGTCCGTTGCGTTCGTCGGTTTAACTTTAGAGGTCAACCAAGTCAACTAGGTGCACAGCCTTGGCGCGTTCAACGTGGCCTAGGGTGCGTGGGCACACGGTCTGACGGTGGTCGCCCCAGCTAAAAATTGCGGTCGGTGTCGAATTCCAGAATGCGACACTTGCAATGCGACGGTTGGTGTCGCATTGTCTATCTGTGAACAACGAACGACCAGACAACGAAGAGACTCAGGTGGCGACCCGCTACAGCGTGGGCGCGCTCGCCGAGGCAGCTGACGTCTCGCGGCGAGCGGTGCGGTTCTACGTGCAGCGGGGGCTTTTGGCGGCGCCCATCGGGGTAGGGCGGGGCGCGTATTATACTGCGGCGCATCTCGAGCGGCTTGTGGCGTTGAAGACGCTGCAGGGGGGCGGGATGTCTCTCGATGACGTCGGTAATGCCCTGGATAGGGACGACAATTCGGGAGCGGTCGCGTCCGCGCAGACCAAGCCGAGCGTCCCGACCGAGACCTGGGTGCGGGTCGTCGTGACGCCTGGGGTCGAGCTGTCGCTGAAGGCCGGGCTAGTGGCGGCGGATACGCTAAAAGACATGGTGGAGGCGTTGCGGGACAGGCTCGCGACGCATGGGAAAGACGTGGTCTCAATCGGCACCGCGACGGTAAAAAGGAGAGGGGACGATGATGACGATCGGACATGATTTGACGGCAGCGGGCGCGGGACTCTTCGGCCAAGATTGCGACACTAAGGTCCCTGTCGCGATTCCCCTCCTCGGTGTGGATGTGAAAGGCCGCGTCGTTGGCGGTTCGGCCGAGGTCGTGATGCGCCAGCGCTATCGCAACGACGGCGCTGTCGCGATTGAAGCGGTCTATGTGTTCCCGTTGCCTGCGGATGCGGCCGTCTGCGGCTTCGCGGCGGAGGTCGATGGCCTGCGGGTGGTCGGGCGTGTCGAATCCCGGGAAAAGGCCTTCGAGGTCTATGACGACGCCATCGCCGACGGCCACGGCGCCTTCTTGCTGGATGCGGAACGACCGGATATCTTTACGATGTCGGTCGGGAACTTGAAGGCCGGGTCCGAGGCCATCGTTGAGCTGCGCTGGGTCACCCGCCTTCACACCGAGGGCCCCGCTTGGCGCTTTGTCCTGCCGACGACCGTCGCGGCCCGGTATGTGCCCGCGTCGCCCGCGTTCGAGGTCGGCCAGCCTGACGCCGACCTGGTCAATCCGCCCAAAGCCGCCGATGTGCCATATGGCCTCACGTTCGCCCTCGATATTGACCCGCAGCTCGGGCGGCTAAAGCGCGTGGAGTCCCCGACCCATCAGATCCGCGTGACTCTTGGGGAGACGCCGCGCGTCGAGCTCTCTCAGGAAGAGACAGCGCTGGACCGGGATGTCGTCATCTTCGTCGAGCCCGAGGCTCGCGCGCCGTCTGCGTCCGTGGCCATTGGCCCCGATGGCGAGCGCTTCGTACAAGTGTCCTTCGCGCCAGACTTTGAATCTGACGACGGCGCGCCCGGCGATTTCGTATTTATTCTCGATTGTTCTGGATCGATGCAGGGGGACTCGATTGTCGAGGCTCGCCGCGCCCTTGAGCTCTGCGTCCGGACCCTCAGTGAGGGTGATACGTTTGACATCATTCGCTTTGGCAGCAGCCACGAGAGCCTCTTTGGGTCGAGTCGTGCCTACGACAAGGCCAGCTTCGACGCCGCGATGGCCAGCATCCGCGGCACCTCCGCCGATCTCGGCGGGACGGAGCTCATGGCGCCGCTGAAGGCCGTCTTTGATCGCAGCACGACCCGCCCGCGGACAGTTGTGCTCTTGACGGATGGTCAAGTCAGTAATGAATCCGAGACGATTGAGCTCGCCTCACGCCACAAAGCCAACCACCGCGTCTTCGCGTTTGGAATCGGTGCCGGCGTATCGGAGAACCTCGTGCGCGGTCTGGCGCGCGTCACACGCGGCGAGGCCGAGTTTATTGCACCGGGCGAACGTGTGGAACCCAAGGTCTTGCGCCAGTTTGGCAGGATGCGGCGGGGCTGGCTCGATGATGTGTCAATCGACTGGGGCGGACTGGCCGTCGAACAGGCCCCACGCGTCGTGCCGGGCGTGTTCGCTGGGGACCCGCTCATCGTCTCGGGCCGGGTCGCCTCAGGGACCGCGTCAACCGTGACGTTGAGGGCCGGAGGCCGCAGCTTCGAGGTGCCGCTAGACCTTGGCCTAGCGTGCGAGGGGGGCCCCATCCCCCAGCTGTGGGCACATGCGGCCATTATGGACCTCGAGGACAGCCAGGCCAGGCGTGGCTCTGCGCAAAAGCGCGACCGGGCCGACACCGAGAGCACCAAGGAGGCCGCTAAAGAGGCCGCGTTGGTGGCTCTCGGGCGCCGCTTTGGGCTAGTCTCGAGCGCGACCAGCTACGTCGCGGTCGAGCTGCGCGATGAGGCGGGACGGACGGTCGACGGGCCGACCCTCGTCAGGGTACCGACCCGTCCAGTTCACAACAGCCACGCCGGTCTTGCCCGTGCTTGCAGCGTCCCGATGTCCGCCGGAATGGCCCAGCCGGCTCCGCCGCCGTCGCCGTCGCCGGCATATCGTGCGGGTGGGCCGCCGGCGCGCAAGAGCGCCATGCCTATGGCTGAAGCCAAGCCCGAAGCGTCCTCGCGTCGCGTCTTGGCGAAGCTCGCGAGCGCCATCGGCGACGCCTTTCGTGGGGACCGTAGTGTGGACCCCGCACCAATGCGGGCATTCCGCGCCAACGCAGCGGCCGACGAGGCGGTCGCGGTGCCTCGCCACGAGGCGGACCCCCTCGACGGCCTCTTTGCCCTCTTGGCCGGTCAGCAGTCGGACGGGAGCTTCGCGGCCGAGGTCGTGTGTGCCGCGGTGTCTGATGCCGAAGCGCTGCGCGCGCTCTTAGCGTCGCTACCAGAGGATGACCGAGTTCTCAAAGCCACCGCCGTCGCGATCGAGACCCTCCAGACCACCTACGCTGCCCACAGCGCGATCTGGGCGGCCGCGGTCAAGAAAGCCGAGCGCTTTATCCAGGGCCGCGATTGATCCGCTCAGGATACCCGACCTCGTCTAAACGGATGACTTTCGAATCGCGTTCAACTGGCGCAGGGCGCTTGGGGTGGTCGGCGAAGCTTTAAGGGCGCAAAGCGGACAGCGAGACGACCACCCCAAGCGGCCGGAGCGGGCTGGATCTCACTCGAAAGTCATCCGTTTGGTTTTTTGAACCAACTCACTTTCAATTTGTAACATGTTGTATGCGTGATAACCTGTAGCGGATTGATACTCTATATCGATCGATTAACCAGATATCGGCCTAAGTGACCGTAAATAAAATGAAATACGCCCTTCCCCGGTCTCGGTTTACCGGGTTTAACGCTGAGGACAACGCAAGAATCGGCGTTGCACCGCTTCGACGCCAAAGTAGATCGCGGATACGATTTGGTCTTGTCGGTTTAGTGCTTAGTGCGGGTTGTGCAGAGGCTGAGCCGCCATTTCAGAGTGCTCAAGGCCCGGTCGTCTCACTTAACGCGCTTGAGCTCGGTGGTTCGCCCTCTGCACCAAACATCGGTGTTGTTGTGGATTGTAGCGATGCGTCGGGCGATGGACAGGGTTGCATTGCGTCGATGATTATACCCACTGTCACAGGCAGTCGCCCGACGAATGTTGACTCGTATGAATTTCGAAATGTGCGTGAGCAAGAAGCTCGCTTCGAGGAGCACGCGCGAACCACGACAGAAGCGCTGATATCTGCGGGTCGGTTTTGCGATGGTTCGACCCACGGCTGGGGCGTGGACGAGGACGGTTGGCCGCTCGAAGGTGTAAAGGTCACCGTGACGCTTGTCGAGCAACCCTTCGATTTTATGCGTTTTCGCGGGCCTAGAGAATCACGGGATAAAGCGGCTTCCTCGGCCCTCACCGCCGAGCGTAGAGCCCAACTCGCGCCGATCCAGGACGCTTTCGAACAAAGCGTCGTGGAACTTGGTGGTCGGGTTACAATGAACCTCCTTTCAACTAATACAGTACAAGTTATCATTCCTGTGTGCCAAGTTGATACACTCGCTGCATTCTATGATGTCGTGGCGCTGGAAATCGACGAAGACGACGAAACACGGATGCTTGGCGCGGATGGTCTGGATAGAAGCGAAGCCCTCGGCATCCCGGCGGCTGGACTCGCTGGGTTGGATGCTGGTCAAGGCAGTTGGCAGCCTGGGCAAACTCGAGTTCGTTACGGAGTCATCGATGGTGATAGATTAAATACATCTCATCGTTCATTCTTCGATGATTCCGGCAGCAACATTCGCATCGTGGATACGGATCGTTGTGAGCGTCATCCGCCATGGTTGGTTGTGCGTTGTATTTTGTCCGCGACGACCACATCGTCATCGCATGGTACGTCCGTCACCCATATTTTGCTTGGTGATGCAACGGATTTTCAGAATCCCGCTTTGACAACATCAATAGAACGGCAGCGTCGTAGCGGAATCGCGCGCGAAGCTGAGGTACACTACTATCGAGCCCTTGCATCTGATGGAACGGCGAAAGCGTTTGAAGAAGCCGCATTCGATAATGGTGTTGATATCATTAATCTTTCTCTAGCACCGCCAAGCAGCGCGACAGCCTGCGCCCTGAGTTCACATTCCGGCGTCCGTGGCGCCATTGAGGCTGCTACCGACGCGGGAGTTCTTGTTGTGGTCGCTGCCGGGAATGACGGAGACGATGAAGGTGTGGGTAGCGATTCCTGTTTCGACAGTGGTAGTCCGCCCTCAGGATGGAACCCGGCATGCACCGTATCGGCATTCGGCTACTATCCCGATTCGATGACTGTAGGCGGTACCGAGCCTGTCGGATCATTGTCGTTTCTTGACAGCATCGCGCCCGAACGTTGTTCGTCCAGTGGTTCAGTGGCCGTGACCTTGGCCGGTGGGCGCGCATCCAATGCATTCCCCATCGACGTGGCGACAAACGAGTCACACTCCTTCGTGGCGTCGAATGGTACGAATAATTATAAAGATGTGGCCGGTACGAGCTTTGCCGCACCGGTCATCGCGGGTGTCGCGGGATTGCTCGCGGATTGGGTTCATGACCGCGGTGGTTTCGGCGTTCTCGGCAACGACCCGTATTTCTACCGGACGTTTATCTCATGGATGGCCGATGGCCGCGGCGATTTCGATGGTACTCCAGTCGAGTGGAATTCGACGATCGATAGTCATTTTGGTTTCGGCAACGTTCGCTTCGCTGACGTCGACAATTTGGGCGCGGGCTCCGGTTTCGGATTGCGTCGAGTCACGCTTGCCCAAAATTCGACCCTTGAATGGTGGGTTGGCTCGTCATCACCGAAGTCGACGTCCATAAACGGTTGGAAGTTCGCGGCGCTCGTTGATCTGAATGATTATGCAGGGGCACCGGACATCAAAATCGAGCTGATCGATACATGCCCACCTGGGGGTGGAACGACCGTCTTGAAGACGGCAACACGTAATGCTCTGAAATATCGTTTGCGTCTCTATGACTCCGAGCTCGCGACTAAGTTTTGGGGACGGTGTACCAAGGTGCGTGTAACGGTCGAACACGCGACATCCTCCTTTCTATTCTATGCGGCCGACGGGTTTTACACTGGTGCGCGAGTTAATCACGAGTCAGAAATTTTCTGAAAAGGGGTGATGGTATGTTTCTGTTACAAGATTTACACATACGGCGACTTTGCCATGGCTTCGTTTTCACAATAATATCGGTGTTTTCTGGCGCGTGTGACGGCGGCGAAAGTGTTTGTCCACCAGGGCCTATCCGTGATTTTACCGTGAGTTTGACGTGCGCATCCGATATCCCATGGGCGGTGCGCGACGATGTTACCGTGCGTATCCAGCGTGAGGACCTCGATACATGGCGTGAATGCAGATTTAACGAATCGAATATTCTTCTTCCATTATGCGGGCCTATGGGTCCGAGTTCGATCGTTTGTGACGTCTCACAAGGCGGCCTTGAGAGGTTTGCAAAGTATCGTATCGAGGCTCAGATCATTGATCAAAATGGTGTCACGTTGACCGGTGCTCGTGATGCTCAGTTTGGGCATCCCGACGATAGATGTCTGCCCACCTCTGCCATGTTTAATTTAAAGTTAACGGAATCCGGCAAGTAGTCAGCGATGCGTTTGATGTTGGCGGGGTGCAGCGTCGTTGCGTGCACCTCGCCAATGTTATTTATAGCTGAGGATGTTCAGCGGGCTGACCTTCAACGTGATGCGGACCCCCTCGACATGCTCTTTGCCCTCTTGGCCGGTCAGCAGTCGGACGGGAGCTTCGCTACCGACGTCGTATGTGCCGCGGTGTCCGACGCCAAAGCGCTGCGCGAGCTCTTAGCGTCGCTACCAGAGGATGACCGAGTTCTCAAAGCCACCGCCGTCGCGATCGAGACCCTCCAGACCACCTACGCTGCCCACAGCGCGATCTGGGCGGCCGCGGTCAAGAAGGCCGAGCGCTTTATGCAAGGCCGTTGACTCGCGTCTAGGGTCGGTACGGCGCGCCTCGCGACGTTGATAGCCTGTGCGGTAAAGTGTGATTGTAATCAGTGTGTTAATGACACCGTGTCAAAAATCTTTGACACGATGTCTCGTCTTATTTACATCTTGATTCTCGACAGACGGAACCAACCCGACGGAGCGAATCATGGCTTTTGAAGAAAAGCAGACCTGGGCCTACTTGGTCATCACCGTGACCAGTTACCTCATCTACCTCGTGACGATCCTTGGCCGCCTCGGCGACGCTGAACCAACCGACGTCGTCTACGTCGAGACCTTCCTGTGGACTATCGGCGGCGCGATCATCGCAGCCGTTGTGGCTCGTTTGGTGCTCGTCGCTACGGCCCCCGAGGAGGTCGGCGAGCCCGACGAGAGAGACCGCGCCATCTACCACCGCAGCGAGTATATCGGGCAGTCGCTGGTCGTCGTCGGTGGGGTAGCCGCGCTCGCGATGTCCCTTTGGGAGGTGCCCCACTTCTGGATCGCCAACGCGGTCTACCTCTGCTTCACGCTGGCGGCGGTCTTGGGCGGAATCGCCCGCATCGTGGCCTACCGAAGCGGGTTTCAGTCATGGTGAAGCCGACGACCGTGACGAACACCATTCGCACGCTGCGTTTTACGCACGGCGAAATGACCCAGAGCGACCTCGCCAAGCGCGTCGGTGTCACCCGCCAGACCGTCATCGCCATCGAGCAAGGGCGCTATTCGCCTTCACTCGAGATGGCCTTTCGCATCGCGCGCGTCTTCGGCGTGCCTCTGGACGACGTCTTTCAATATCCGGGCGACGACGAATAGCCACGTTTTCACGTTATCGAGACCAAAGGAAGTGAAATGAAAGCAGCGACATGCAAGCGATACGGCCCTCCAGATGTGGTCGAGATTGTCGACGTCCCAACGCCCGAGCCAAAGGCCGGTGAGGTCCGCATCCGCGTCCACGCTACGACGGTCGCGTCCGGCGACTGGCGTTTGCGCTCCGGCAAGGTGCCGCGCGGTTTTGGCGTCTTCATTCGCCTCTTCTTTGGTTTTCGCGGCTTGCGCCAGCCAATCCTCGGGACCGAGCTGTCGGGCGTGATTGACGCCGTCGGGTCGGGCGTCACGACTTTCAACGTGGGCGACCCCGTCATCGCCTTCCCGGGTCAGAAGATGCGGGCCCACGCCGAGTACTGCGTGATACGCGCCGACCGGGCGATCATCCCGAAGCCCGACGCGCTCTCGTTCGCCGAGGGGGCGGCCTTGTCCTTCGGCGGCACGACGGCCCTCTTCTTCCTGCGCGAGAAAGCCAAGGTCGCGCCGGGCGACAGAGTGCTCGTCATCGGCGCCGCTGGCTGCGTCGGCTCGGCCGCGGTCCAGCTCGCCCGGCACTTTGGCGCGACCGTGACGGCTGTCTGCTCGGCAAAAAACGCCGAGCTCGTGCGAGGTCTGGGCGCGACAGACGTCATCGACTACGGCACAGACGACTTCGCCGCCTCAGGCAAGCAGTGGGACGTCATCTTTGACGCTATCGGCGCCGCCCCCTTTGCCCACGCTCGTCCGGCTTTGGCGCCAGGCGGCCGCTTCGTCATCGTCGCCGGGACGCTGCCTGAGGCGCTTAGGACGATGCTACCCCGTCGCCACGGGCACAAGGCGCTCGGTGGCGTGGCCCCCGAGCGCCGGTCCGATCTCGAGGAGCTGGCGGCGTTGGCCGTTCAGGGCGCATGGCGTCCAGTCATCGACTCGGTCTTGCCTTTCGAGCGCATCGTCGAGGCGCACGCTCGCGTGGAGAGCGGGCACAAGCGTGGCAGCCTCGTCCTCGAATTGCACCGGGCCTGACCGACGCCCCCCGGCGCCGTGGCGACGGACCGGCCGCGTCAGGTGGTCTCAGACCCCACGGCGCCCTTGCCTTTGCGCTTGAACTTGGCCGCGATCTTCGTAAAAACCGGCGCCAAGATGGGGCCCAGCAACTTCGCGGCGCCGATCACGATCAAGCCCACGACCACCCCGATCAGGAGCGTCGCGATCTGGCTCAACGCCGACTCGAGTAAGCCACCCTGCACGATGGAAGCGACCGCCGAATCGACAGCGTACTGAAGGCCCGGGATACCGTGGGCGATGATCCCACCGCCGACGAGGAACATCGCGACGGTGCCGATGATGCCGATTAGCTTCATCAGCGGCGGCATGAACCACAAGATCGCTCGACCAAGATTCTTTGCACGTCCACCTTTTGCGATCAGGTGGATGCCGACGTCGTCGGCCTTCACGATGAGGGCGATCAGTCCGTAAATCGCGAGCGTCAGGCCGACGGCGACGAGACAGAGCGTCAAGACCTTCACGCCAAAGCTCGCGTCCACCATCGCGTTGAGTGCGATCACGACGATCTCGGCCGACAGGATGACGTCGGTGCGGATGGCCCCGGACACGCGTGTCTTCTCAAGCTGGGCCGGCGTCATCACGACCTTGGCAGCAAGGTCGGATTCGTGGTGTCCGAAGCCAAGTTTTTCGAGGATCTTGTGGACACCCTCGTAGCAAAGAAAGGCCCCGCCCAGCATCAACAGGACCGTGAGGACCACGGGCGCGATCAGCGTGAAGATGAGCGCCCCCGGCACGAGCCACGCCTTGTTCCACAACGAGCCCTTCGCGACCGCCCAGATGATCGGAAGCTCGCGTTTAGGGTTGAGCCCGACCATCGCCTCAGCCCCGACCGCGAGGTCGTCGCTGGCTAGGGCCAATGTCTTTTGCGTCGCGATCTTGGCCATGACTGCGACGTCATCGAACAGGGCGGCGATATCATCAAGAAGCGCTAAGAGACCTGCGGATGCCATGAAATCCTCAATCTAAATCGTGTGGAAAGTCGTTCGAATCGCTGGACGTGCGAGCACGGGCGGCGGCGTGCGAGCGCGCGCTCGCACGAAGAAGAACCACAGGTTATAGTGTCTTGTCACGAAGAGCCGCTCCCTTTTGGCCCCGGCGAAGGGCCGCGGGGGCTCGGTTGTCCGCAAGTCTGAGCCGTGTTAAATCCTCCTCGCAAAGGTTTTCGGCGGGAAGTTAGAGGTCATGAGCACGCAGAGCCCCGGTTTTTTTCAGGAAGAGCTCGATGGCAGGCAAATCGCCGCGCTTGTAGCCGACACGTCGCTCACGCCGAATATGGTGATCGAGAGCCTGTGGCATGGGCGTCTTGTCGTGCGACGCAATGCGGCGAACGCTTTGCCGGCGATCGCCCCGATCCCCGAGGTCGCCGAGGCCTTCGTGGCCATCGCGGCGCGGGACTCAGATTCCCTCGTACGCGACAGTATCGTCCGGGCCGTGGCGCAGAACGTGTGTAGCGGCGCCGTGGCCGTGCCGATCCTGCTCGATGGGCTCCTCAACAGCGACGAGGAGATCCGCATCATCGCCTACAGCGGGCTCGCCACGCGTCTGCAACGCGATCGCGCGGACATCGCACCGCGCATCATCAAGGCTCTCAAGGACCCGCGCGCGGCCGTCGTCGCCGCTTGTGCGAAGCTCCTTACAGAGGACGGCGACGAGGGCTCGGTGCCCCTCCTCATTCCCCTGCTCGGTTGCGGCGATAATCGCATCGTACGGCCCGCCTATGACGTGCTCGATCGCTTAAAATACAAGGCGGTTACGCCACTCGTCGGCGCCATCGCCGACCCTCTCACGCGGCGCTTCGCCGTGAAGCTCCTCTCGGGGCTGCCAAGCGTCAACGACGACGAGCGCCGGGCCTTGGATGCCTCGTGGGCCCTCGCCGATAGCCTCGGCGACGCGTCCTGGCGCGCAGCCGTCGTCACCATCTTGGACGAGCTCACGCGGCTCGTCGTGCCGGTACGCACCCAGCCTCTGAATCTCCCCATCCCCGATTTCGGCGTGGTCCGGCTCTCCGAGTCTGCGCTCGAGGCGGCGTCGCGCCAACACCAAACACCCGAGGACCTCGAGGAGGCCCTCTACGCGCTGCGCGACGGGCGCGACCATGTCCGGCACAATGCTCTGGTTTTATTGGGCTTTATGCGATGGTCTCCCGATCGCTCGGCCTCCGTCGCGGCGAGGGTCTTGCCCCTCGTGAAAGACGCCGACGTCAGTGTCCGGCTCGCCGCCATGACGACCGTCGGGCGATTCGACGCCGCCTCCGTCGCCGTCGGCGCTCTTGCTGCGCTCGGCGAGACGAACGCGGACGTGCGCCAAGCCGCGGTGGCGGCGCTCCGTGAGGCCGGGCCGGCCGCCCTCGCGGCTGCGCTTCAGCGACTCCCCCTAAACGCCGGCACGCGCACCGAGGACGGCCTCTTAGAGGTTGCGGTCGCGCTTGGCGGGGCCTCCGTCACCGTGCTCGCAGACGCAATTGCGCAAGGCGCGGGTCTCAGCGCCACGGCGCGCGTGGTCGCAGTGCGTGGCCTCGGTCTCCTCGGCGGGACGGCCGAGGACGGCCTGTCCGTGCTCATCGCTGCGCTGGCCGATTCCCTTGAAGATGTCCGGCGCGAGGCGGCCACGGCTATCGGCAATATCGGCGTCAACGATCCCGCGATTATTGGGGCCTTAAAGGGCCAAATGCAGGACACCGTCGCCACAGTGCGACGCCAGGCGGCGCTCGCGGTCGCGCGTATCACCGGGCGACCTCTCGATGACCGGGGCGCAAGCGAACCGCGCCCCCTGCCCATCGCCGCGTTTGAGACTGAGCTCGCCACACCCAAACACCTTTCAGTTGTAAGTGAGATCGGCGAAGACGGCCACCCCGTGGTCGACCCCGCCCTCCTGATACAAGCGCTGCGCGACGGACGGGTCATGGTTCGCCGCAACGCGGCACGCGCCATTGGTCTCCTCGCGGGCCGTGGTGCGTCCTTCGCCGTCCAGCTGGCCCTCGCGTTGCGGGACGGTGACCTCGAAGTGCGCCGCGACGCCGCAGAGGCTCTAAGCACCCTCGGAGAGCACGCGGAGGCGGGCCTGACCTTCGCGGTCGCCAGCCTCGGCGCTCGCGATGAGGCGCTTCACGGGACCTTGGTCAGCTTCATCGCGAAACTCTTCCCGGCCTCCGAGCCCTTTATTATCGAAGGATTGCGGGTTGACCCAGATGAGGCGGACGCGGGCATCTTTGATGTCATCCGCACCCTCGAGGGCGCAATCGTCTCCGGGCTCGCGACGGCCGGCCTGTCACACCCCTCGGGTCTCATTCGGCTAAACGCCGCCCGCGCGCTCGGTGTCCTCAGCGACAAGGGCGCCGCGTCGGCCATCGACGCGCTGACCGAGGCCCTCTCTGACCGCCTCGGGCAGGTGCGCGCGGCAGCCGAGGCCGCCCTTGACAGCATCCTGCGCCTCAAGCCGCGCCCGATTCGCGTCTTGGAGGCCGTGCCTCTGCCGTTTGACGGGTTCGATAGCGCGCTCGCGACGTCCGAGGAGATTGCAGCTCATAGTGAATCGTTCGCGTCACTCGACGAGACGACCCTGCTGCGGCTGCTCGCGGATGGCCGCGCGATCGTCCGCGCCAACGCGTTGTCTGTCGCCGCCACGATGCCGGCGACACCGGCGCTGACCAGCAATGTGACGTGTCTCTTGCGGGACGCGGAGACGGCCGTCCGCCTGAACGCCGTCGCCTTCTTGGCTCGGCCCCCGGCGACTATTGCGGTGGGCCGGGCCTTGGCTCCGCTCGTGCTAGACCGCGAGCCGACGGTCGCGACGGCGGTCGCGGCGGTCCTCGACGCAAACGCCGAGCTGTTCTTCCCAGCGGTCGTCGCCCTTGGCGGCTCCGTCTCCGAGTTTGACCTTCGACGCGCGGTCTTCCCCAGGGTACGCGCCGGTGGCGCTCCATCGATCGCGTTTTTGGCGCAGCTCTTGGCCCCCGAATCGGAGACCCCCGACGCCCTGACCGTGACGGCGCTTCGGCTGCTACGGGCGTTCACGCATCCCGCGCTCGTCGAGCTCCAGGATGGCGAGGTCGCGGCCAGCCTCACAGCTCGGGCCGAGGTCCTACTGCGCAGCTCGGACGCGGCGCTCCGACACGCGGCGACGGCGGCCCATGCCCGGCTGACCGGCGCGGACAGCCAGCCGGCCGCGCTCGACCCAGTGCCGCTTCCCGCCGAGGGCTTCGACACCGCCCTCCTGTCGCGCGCCCAACTCGAAGGCATCGCCGGCGACCTTCGGTTTGACCTCCTCATTCATGCCCTGTCCGATGGACGCGAGACGGTGCGCGCGAACGCCACGGCGGCGCTTGGCCAGCTAGGCGCCGCCGAGGCCTCGTCTATTGCTCCCCTCTGCCGCATGCTGCGCGACAGCAGCGGAAACGTGCGCGCCCTGGCAGCCGAATCGCTCGGGCTCCTCTCACCGTCGCGTGAGGCGTCCTTTGGGCTCGTCGGCGCGCTCTTCGATGGGGCGCCGCCGGTCGTCAACGCAGCGCGCCAAGCTCTCGCCGCCGCAGGGCTCTTTGCGCTCGAGGCCCTCGTCTACGCGCTCGACGACGAGCCGCGCCTCGCCGGTCGCACCGTGCTGCCGGTGCTCGCAGAGCTCGGCGAACCGGCCCTCGACGCGCTTACGGTGGCCGCCGGTAACGCGTCGCCCTTGGTCCGTCGGAACGCCCTCATCGCGTTGCGTCTCTTCGAGCGCGAGGCCGCGGCCTCCGCGCGCGGCGCCGTCACGAAGCTCGAGCACGACGACGACCGCAACGTGCGCCTCGAAGCGCGCGCGACCCGAGACTGGCTTGAGGGCGTTGATCGTCGCATCGTCGCGCGCGAACCGCAGCCTCTGCCGCATCCTGAATTCGTCATGCGCGGTCTCGATCTCACCGAGGTCGGCGCCCTGTCCAGCGACGTATCCAACGAGCAGCTCTTCGGATTTGTCCGTGATGGCCGCCGCCGCGCACGCGAGAACGCCATTCGGGCCCTCGGCGTCCGAGGCGTCTATCATCCTTGGCTCGGTTTTGCGCTGAAGGACGATTCTCTCGATGTCCAGCGCGCCGCGGCCCGTGCGCTAAAGACGCTAGGCCCGAAGGCCCTCGCCGCAGCACCGCAACTCATTGAAGCGCTTGAGGAAGATGACGCTCCGATCGTCTTCGATGCCAAGGACGCCCTCATCGCGCTCGGTGCCGATGTCGTGCCCGCGATCGTCATGGCCGCCCGCACAACACCAGATCGTTTCAGATCAAATCTTCTGCCTATCGTCGATAAGCTCGGCGAGGTCGCCGCGCCCGCGATGATCGCCGCGCTCGACCACGCCTCCGCGTTCGTCATCATGAACGCCTTAATGTCCGTCGAGGTCCTCGCTGAGCGGGGCGGGCAGGGCGCGATGGCGAAGGTCATCGAGCTGACTGGCCACCCGCTTCCCGCGCTCGTTCGGACCGCTAAAAAGACGCTCGTGCGGCTGGAAGGGCGGACCCCGGCTGAGTTCCGTAAAGAGGCCGTGCCGATGCCGATCGCCGGCTTCGACATCGGATCTCTGTCGACCGACGTCATTACGGCCAACCTCGCTGCCGTCGACCGCACGTGGCTGCGCTCCGCGATCTTCGACGGCCGTGACCGCGTCCGCGAGAACGCGGCCGCCTGCATCGGCCACCTCGGCGCTGAAGGCGCGGATTTTATCTCGCTGCTCGTGATCGCGCTCAAAGACTCCGAGACTGACGTCCAGATCGCCGCGGCGGAGGCCTGCGGGACCCTCGCGCTAGGCGACGCCGAGGCCATCCCGGCCTTGATCGCCTCCCTCCGCCTCGCGCGGGAGGCCTCGCGTCGCGCCGCCTTGACCGCCCTCGATCGTTTTGGCCCGGATCGTGTCGCGACGGTCGCGATGCAGCACCTCGTCGGCCTCGAAGATCGGATGTTGCAATCCATGGGGCGGGTCGCGCACCGGATGGCCGAGGCCTTCGTGCCCGCCCTGTCGAAACTCGCGGCGGACGCGGAGGCGAGCCTCACCGCGCGAGAAAACGCGGTCGTCATCCTCGGCGATCTCGTGGCTCGCGCCCGCCCGGCCGAAGAGACCTTGATCGGGCTCGTCACTCATCAAGACGGCATGCTCGCCTTTAAGGCCGCGACCGCGCTCGCTCGGGTCGGCACCCCAGGCCCGGCTGTGGCCGACCGTCTGGCGGCCGCCGCGCTGAAAGAGAAGCGCCCCTCCGTCGTGCAAGCCCTGCGCAACACCGCCAAAATCTTGCGGCGTCGGCGCGCCGATTGAGCGGTTGGCGAAATCGGCATCTTGACGGCGCCTACCGCCGCACCCACTCTGTGAACTTGCATGATACGGGGCAGGCCATCTCAGGCGCCCGGCGCTGGAACAAAGCGCCGGCCCTCCTTGTTCGCATGGGCCACCGCCCCGCGGCGGCGGGCTCTCTACAACACCCACACGACAACCGGGGCCTTCGACCCGCATGACGTCTAAAACCAAGTCCAAGCTCTTCAGCAAGCTCTCCCTGCCGCCCAAGGCGCTCGCCGCCGTGCGTGCGGTCATAGGCTGGTTTCCCCTGACTTTTCAAGGAGTTCTGCTCGCGGCGATCGGGGCGTATGTCTATTTCGACCTGGCGCGCGACAGCGCCGATTTTATCATGCTCGCCATCGGCGCGACCGCGATGGCCCTCGTGGGCCTGTCTTTAGCCAGCACTCTCGTCTTCGGCCCCATCTTTGCGCTCACCGTGCGCGGGAAAAAAGACGCCCTCGTGCCCGAGCTCTTGACGACCGGCGTCGAGGTCGAGACCGGCTTTTCGACCGTGGGCCTTCGCTATTGGCCGGTCCTCTTCGTGCGGTGGGCGTGGGCCTCACCCGAGGGCGCCAGCGTCGAGGTCAAGGCCAGACGCGGCCGCTTAATCGAGGTCGTGACGCCGGAAGAGCGAGGTCACTACGAGTCCATCGAGAGGCGCTTCGTCATCCGGGACGTCTTCGGTTTTACGAAGGTCAGCTTCTCACGGCGTTGGGCGACCACGGTCCGGATCTTGCCGGTCGTCGGCCGCGCCAACATCGAGCTCGCGATCCGTCGCGCGACTGACGACGGTTATAGCCACCCCGCGGGGCAGCCCCTCGGCGAGCTGGTCGAGATGCGCCGCTATCAGCCCGGGGATCCCGTCCGCCACATCATCTGGAAGGCCTTCGCGCGGACGCGCCGCCTGATGGTGCGAGACGCCGAGCGCGCCATCGCGCCGAAACCGGCGATGGTCGGCTATTTTATTGCAGGTCCAAATGATGAGCCGTCGGCGTCGACCGCGAGGCTCTTCCTAGAAGAGGGCCTCCTTGGCAGCGACTTCGTGTTCTCGGCCGCGGGCGCTCGTCAGGCGACCGCGAACGTCTCCGACGCCATCGAGCAGGTCGTGGCCTCCCGCGCCCACCGCGACTCCGGCGCCGACGGGCTCGCCGGCCTAATTCGGACGGTTGACCGCGGACGCCTCGATAACCTCATCGTCTTCGCGCCAGCCGCGGACGGACCGTGGGTTGACCGCCTCCTTGAGCAGACCCGCCGTCTCCCGCGGCCGCCAATGGTCATTATGACGGTCGACGGCCAGCTCGGGGACGTCACGAGGACTCGCCCCAAGGCCTCCTTCTGGGATCGCCTCTTCACGCGTCCGGGGGACCGCCGCCGCGAGTTGGCCGGAATCTCTGAGGTACACCAAAGACTTCGCCGCTCCGGGGCGGAGGTCAAGCTCCTGCACCGCGGAAGCGGCGCGCGCCTCGATGCGACGACCCTCGACGCTTGGAGGGCGGCATGAGCAAGATGACGGTTGCACCCCCCGCGGAATCGACCGCGATTCGTATCGTGAAGGCGGCCCTTCACATCTTGGCCCTGGGCCTCATCTTCTGGCCTCTTGTGACACCCGCGGGCCTCATCGCCGGCGCGGTCGGCGTCATCGCCGCGTCGGTCTTGGCCATCTTGGCTCACCGCGCAGGTCTTAGGGTCATCCCCGCCGTCGTGATGGCGCTGATCGCCTCGATCCTCTTTGCCTTCCTGGCGGGCTTTGTCCGAGACTCCATCCCGATCTCAACCGGGCTAGGTTTTCACGGCGCGGTCATGACCGCCGACATCCTCTTTGCCGGTCTCGCGTTGCCGTCGGCCCTCTTCCTGATCCGGTTTTTGGCGCAGCGGTACGCGATCGCCAGCGTCCTCGAGGTCCTCGCGATCGCCTCGTCAGCCACCTTCGTGTTCATCGACCATCGCTACCTGAACTTGAACCACCCGCGCTTCTTCGCGGACTGGCTGCTCTCGCAAGGGGCGGATCCGATTCTGGTCTTGAAGGCCATGGGCGTCGCGATCATGGTCGTGGCGGTCATTATGCTGCTGCGTCGCCAAGGCCTCCTAAAAGGTTGGACCTCAATGCTCTTGGCGGCGGCGGTGGGTCTGCTTGTCTTTGTGGTGATCAAAGATGATCCGCCGATTCAACCGGTGTCGCCCCCGACTAGCGCGCTCGCTGGTGGCGACGAAGAGGCCAACGCCGACGAGGACGACGGCGGCGGTGGCAAGGACGGCGACCAGGAGTCGAACGGCGGTGGCGGCAAGGGCGACGGCGACGGTAAGGGGGGCGAGGGACCGACCGGGCGCCGCAATAAGGACGGCAATAGCCCCTACAGCAACCCACCGAAGAATCAGGACCCGCAGCCCGTCGCCCTCGTGACCTTTCACGACGACGTCGAGACGAAGGACGGGATCTTTTACTTTCGACAGCAAGTTCTCTCATCCTTCAACGCGACCCACCTCGCCGCGGATAAGACAGGCGATTTCGATAAAGACGTCTTCCAGAACTTCCCTCTCACGGGTCCTATTGAGGCCCCCCATAGTCAAGAGGCCGGCGCGCACGTGCGCGTGCCGACGTCGATGTTCCTGATGGCCGACCACCCGCAGCCGGTGGCCCTCTCGCACGCGGTCTCCCTCGCCCCGCGGGAAAATCCAAACCCCCGCCTCTTTGTCGCCGCGTACGAGGTCGTGTCGATGATGCCCTCGACGGACTGGTCGCGACTCTTGGGCCGCACCTCCGGCGAGACAGGGTGGACTGAGGCCCAGCGCACCCACTACCTCGAGCGGCCCGACGATCCGCGCTATCGGTCCCTCGCGGACGAGATCATGCGTGACCTCGACCCTCGCTTTCACGACGACACCCTGATGAAGGCCCTGATCATCAAGGATTACTTGGAAAAGAAAGGGTTCTACACCCTCAAAGAGAAGTACCAGAGCGAGACTGACCCGACGGCGGCCTTCCTCTTTGGCACGATGCGCGGCTACTGCGTGCACTTCGCCCACTCGGCGGCCTTCCTCTTTCGTTCCGTGGGGATCGCCTCGCGCGTGGCCGTCGGATACGCCTCAGACGTGACCCGCCGTGGGACGGGCTCCAGCATGCTCATCTTGGGCAACCAGGCCCACGCGTGGCCCGAGATCTACCTCGACGGCATCGGCTGGGTGACCTTCGACATCTACCCCGAGCGCTCGGACGAGCCCCCGCAGCAGATTATCGACCAAGACCTGGCCAACATGCTGGGCGAGATCGCCCGCGACGACCCGTCGGGCGGGCGCGCCTCGAACCCGAACCGGGCCCCCTTCCCGTGGCATGTTTTCCCATGGATTTTGCTCGGGTTGGCGGCCTCCGTGCTGGCCTTCGGGTATATCGTCAAGATCGCCCGGCGCTTGGCCCCATCCGTGGCCTCACCGCAGCGCCTGCACCGCGCCGCGCTTCGCTCGGCCACGGATGCCCTCGCGGATCTCGGCCTGGTCCGCGACTTTGGCGAGACGCGCGAGAGCTTCGCGAGCCGCGTAGCCCCCATCGCGCCCAGCCTACGCGAGCTCACGATGTTGCACCTTCGGGCCGCGCTAGGCGCTCCGTTGGCGGCCTTTGGTCCTCAAAAGGACGCCGAGGTCGCTAAGGTCCGAGCCCTCCACAGCAGCGTCAAGAGAGAGCTCGGCACGAACCTGAAGTGGCATCAGCGCCTGCTCATCTTTATCAATCCTCTCGGCTGGTACCGCGCACGCTGAGGCGTGGCGAACCCAACCAAATCCATTTCATCTCATCCTGATTTTATTTGCGACTGCAAGCGAGGCACCCCGTGACGACAGACATGCCGACCATTCAGACAGCCCCCGCCGACCCGATTCCCGCGATGCCTGCGATCTCCTCGCTGCTTGGCGGCGACGTCTCAAGCCTCGATGACGTCCGACGCTGTATGGAGAGCGTCCGAGGCTGGATACGCGACAACGTCATGGGCCGCGACGACGTGATCGAGCTGGTCTTGGTGGCGCTCTTTTCCGGCGGCCATGTCCTCCTCGAGGACTACCCTGGCTCAGGCAAGACGACCCTCGCGAACGCGCTCGGAAACTCCATCATCGACGACGCGCCCGACCGCGCCGGCGGCTCCCTTCCCGAGTTTCGCCGCATCCAGTTTACCCCGGACCTATTGCCATCGGACGTCACGGGTGTGATGATCTTTGATGTGGACTCCAACCAATTCCACTTCCGGCGGGGCCCGGTCTTCGCCTATGTCCTGCTCGTCGACGAGATTAACCGGACCACCCCGAAGGTCCAATCGGCCCTCCTCGAGGCCATGGCCGAGCGTCAGGTGACCGTCGACAATACGACCCACAAGCTCGATCCGCTGTTCTTTGTCATCGCGACGCAGAACCCCCTCGACGCGGTCGGTACCTACCCGCTGCCGGTCGCGCAGCTCGACCGTTTCCTCTTTAAAATCCAGATGAAGCACATCGCGCGTGCCGCCGAGCTAGAGGTCCTTCGCTCGTGGGGTAGCCCACGTGAGGCGACCTCCTTGCCGAAGGTCGCCCGGTCCGAGGTCCTCGCCGCGCGGTCCTACTTGCGCAATTCTGTCTTCGTCGCGCCGGCCATTCACGAGTGTCTCGTCGACATCGCGCACGCCCTCCGCAATGACAAGCGGGTCCTTCAGGGCGTGTCGACTCGCTCCCTCGTGCTCGCGATCCCGGCGCTTCAGGCCCTCGCGACCCTGCGCGGTCGCGACTTCGTGGCCCCCGAGGATATTGAACACCTTGCAATTCAACTGTTTATGCACCGCATGGAGCTCATCCCCGGCGTGGATGACGCCAAACCGGTGATCCGCGATTGCCTAAAGCAGCCCATCGAGACTCTGTCCCGCAACACCTTCCGGAAGTCCGCGTGAGATTTGTCTCTTCCATCACTGGCGCGTGCGGGGGGCTTGTCGCCCTCATCGTCGCGTCGCTCGTCTCGGGCTGCCTCGGCGAAGGGGGCGTGGGCGAGATAGTCGACGACCCGCGGGCGGACGAGGCCTGGCTTCGCGGTGACGAGACCGAGAGGGGCGCCTGGGACGCCCTCGGGGCTGGCAAAGCCATCCGCGCCCGCGAGCTCGCCGAGAAAGCCCTGGACGAAAACCCCGGGTCCTTCATGGGCACGTGGGTCCTCGCCCAGGTCATGTATCAAGAAGAGGGTCACCACGCCCGCGCCCGCTTTCTCCTCGCGCGGGCCCGGGCGATGCTTGAGAAGCGGTTTGGGGCGGCCCCGACTGACCAGCTCGCGCGTGAGTGGCACAAGAGGGTCATCGAGACACAGTCCAATGTGGTCGGCGAGATGGAGGACCGTGAAGAGCAGCTCGCGCTCATCGCGGACCACGACAAGCTCTACGCCCCGTCTATCAAGGCCGGCGCGATCTGGGCCTACATGAAACTCGGTCGCTTCGATGAGGCGCTCGAGCTCGCGAAGAGTCTGTTGTACTCCGATGATACCTACGAGCGCATCTCGGCCTACAACGGCATGATGGCGATCTACGACGAGATGCGCGACAAGACGCAGGCCTTTGAGTGGGGGGCCAAGGGTATTGAGGTCACTCAGGGGCAGTTCTGTATCTTGCTGCACAACACGGCTCAGAGCGCGCTCCAGCTCTTTAAATTTAAAGAAGCCGAAGAGTTCGCGCGCCGCTCGTTGCGCGCCGAATACGACGATTGCCCCGGGTCCTCATACGAGCACCTGACGACCCTCTACATGAACACGGGCGAGCTCCAAAAAGCCATCTCGTCCTATAAAAAGGTCATGAGCGACCACATCGAGCCGCGCTACCGGCCGATGTTCGACAAGGGCAATAAGGCCATCTTGGCCGAGCTGCTCTTTGAGCTCGGCAAATACGAGGAGGCCATGGACTACGCGAAGATCGTCTTCTCGGCCCCAGACCGCGTCGGCATGGTCAGCCTCTCGGTGGAAGACATCCGCTTCGCGCATGGGATTCTGTACTGGATGGTGCTCGACGCGCGCATTCGCGAGCTCCGCCAGGAGGCCTCCATCAAGAGCTTCGGCGCCCGGATGACGGTCGAATGGGAACTCCAAAAGCATGAGATCAAACAATGGGAGGTCGGTCGGATCCTCTCGGCTCTCGCGGTCCATCGCGATCTCCTGGTGGTGAATCTGCGGCCCTTCATGCGGGGCATCAAGCCCTGGTATGCCGGCGCGATGGCGCGCATCTTCGGCGCGGGTGTCGCGACGGCGGCCCTTGACGAGGCGCGGGCCCTCGACACGCCCCACCTCGACGCGGCCGGTATGGCCACCTTCGACGCCGTCGAAGCGGAGTACGCCTTCGTCGCTGGCGACTATGAGCGGGCCCGCGAGCTGGGCCTAGCCGCGCTCGCGAAGATGGCGCCGGACAACGCGGTGCTCGTGGCGCGGGTCAGCGGGGTCCTCGTCGGGGCCAACCGCGAGCTGAGCGATGGGCCCGATAGTGCAGAGTCCGTCGGTTACGTGAAGGCCATCATGCAGCGCTTCCCCATGATTTTTCATTACTTGGGGCTCAAAATGCGCACCACGGTGGAGCACGACGGCAAGGGCCTCTCGGAAGAGATCGCGTCCCTCTTTCACGAGCACAGCCGTTTCGAGACGTCCACTGACGCCGCCTTTGCTGTCACGGTCGCGTCTCCGTCGGAGACGAAGGTCGAGATCTGCCTCCGCTCTAGCGACGGATTCCGTTTCGGTTGCAAAGAGATCACAGTAGATGAGGTTGAGCCCGAGACGGCCGCCAACGCCGTCAACGCCTTCGTCGCGGAGATCTTCTCCCCGCGCGTCGAGCTGACATCCAGCGACGTCAACAGCCTGGACGGTTCCCCCGTCCGCCAGAGCGCCGACGACGCCCTAAAGGGTATTTTGAAGACCAAGGTTATCAAGGAGGACGACGAATGATCTCGCGGATCGCTAGTAGAGCCCTAACTGGATTGAGCTGCATATATTTGATCGGCGCCGCCGGTGTCGCCAGCGCGTCCCCACCCGAGCTCGATGCCTGGTTCGGCGATCTCATCCGCACCAAGGGCGCCTGCGAGAAGGCTGGGCTGCGTTGGTATGAGACCGATCGCCTAAAGGGCTGCCTGAAAAACGGGACCCAGACCGGCGTCTGGGAGGTCTGGAACACCGAAGAGAAGCCCTACCTTAACTTTCTGATCGCCAAGGGAAATGACCAGCTCAATGGGCCCGCGCTAGCCTTCTTTCCGACGGGCGAGGTCGCGGCGACCATGATGCATAAGGACGAAAAACTCGTCGGGCTCAAGACCAGCTACTGGAAGAACGGCACCGTCCGCGAGACCGCTATCTATCGGGACGCTGGCGACGGAAAACGTGAAGGACCAACCTTTGGCTACGCGCCTCATGGCGGACTGACTTTGGAGGGGGCCTACCTCGACGATGTCCTCGATGGTCCTTACTCCGAGTGGTCGGGCGGCTGTGTGAAGGTCAAGCAGGGCCAGTACATCAAGGGCGAAGAAGACGGGGTCTGGTACACGTGGACTGACAAGGGCGTCCTCGAGTCCGAGGGCGCGTGGAAGCTGGGCCAAAAGGTCGGTATCTGGAAGTTTCACGACCCCGAGAGCGCCGCGCTGGTGCAGCAGGGTGAGTACGTGGACGGCCTGCGCGAGGGGCTGTGGACCGAGTCCTTCGCGAACGCGCGTGAGTGGCGCAAGGTCGAATACGAGGCGGACAAGCGCTTGGCGCCGGGTCCCCTTGACTGCGAGCTGACCGAGGGGCAGCAGTGGACCGTTGACTATGCCGAGAGGGCCGAGGGTTGTTACGCGGGCACCGCGCCCTTCGGCCAGCGTGTCGGTCAGTGGATCTCCTACTATGAGACCGCCGAGAAACGCAGGGAAGAGACCTTTGATAAGAACGGCGTGCTTGAGGGTCCCTATACCGAGTACCACAAGAACGGGAAGGTGCTCGTCATCGGAGAGTTTCGCGGGGGAATTCCTAATGGTGACTTTCTTTGGTGGGACGAGAACGGCAAAGAATTTGGTAGAGCGTCGATATCTAACGGCTCAGGCGAGTGGCGCGCCTTCTACCCGGACGGGAAGCCCCGTGAGACCGGCGTCTACAAAGAGGGTCGCAAGAACGGCGAGTGGACGACTTGGTTTCCAAACGGAAATAAAGATCGTTTGGAGACCTTCGCCAATGGCGTCGAGAACGGGCCGATGATGAATTGGTACGACACCGGCGGGGTCAAGGCCGAGGGTGAGTTCGCGGCCGGAAACCGGGCCGGTATTTGGACCGCATACTATTCCAACGGCCGCATCGTGTGGCGCGGGGCCTACGACGCAGAGGGCAACCGGACCGATGTCTGGGAGAGTTTTTTCTGGGAAGGCGGTTTGAAATCAAAAGGGCCGATGCTCCGCGACGCCGAAGATGGTCTGTGGTCCTTTTATTATGAGACCGGCGAGATGTCCTCCGAGGGCTCGATGGTCGCCGGGAAGCGCGAAGGACCATGGCGTTTTTATTGGAAAAACGGCGACATCTGGCGCGAGGTCACCTACGCGAGCGGCGTCGAGATCGGCACCGGGCAGGGGATGTGCGAAGACTCTGGTGGCGACTGGGTCCAGATGGTCGACGAGAGGGCCGCGGGCTGTCAGGTCTGCCGTTGGAGACCGCAGGGCGACGCAGGCGCTGACGCCGATGGTACGCCAGTCGAGCTTGAGGCGGGCGAGATCCCAAGCGGTCCCAGTGAGGTCGGGGGGCCCGGCCCGGTCGAGGCTCCAATAGCCCCCGACGGCGTGACCCCGACCGAGACCCCAGGCGAGCTAGCCGAGGCCGTGCCCTCGGCCCATGTCGCGCGCGGTAAGGTCATCAAGGCCCAGGAGCAGGAGTGGGTCTTTTGGTACCCCAACGGTAAGAGAGAGAAAGAAGGGTTCTATAGCAAGGGAAATAGCCAGGGCAAGTGGACCTTTTGGTATGAAAACGGCCAGGTCATGTTGCGCGGTACCTTCTTGGATGGCGTCGAAAACGGCACCTGGGAAGGCTTCTATCCCGATGGCACGAAACGGTTCTCTGGTGAGTTCGTCGCGGGCAAAGAGGATGGCGTGTGGGCCGTCTTCGGCAGCGCGGGCGTGTCACTGGTGGAAGGCAAGTACGCCGACGGCGCGAAGGTCGGGCCCTGGATCTACTACGACGACGCGGGTAAAAAGCGCGATGAGGGGGCCTTCGAGGCCGACGAAGAGGCCGGGCCTTGGAAGGCGTTTTGGCCGTCGGGCGCCGTCAAGAGCGAAGGCGGCTACGAGGCTGGCAAACGCGTCGGCGTCTGGACTTGGTTTCGCGAGGATGGCTCCGAATGGCGCAAAGCGACCTATGTCGACGGTCGCGAGGCGCGCTCGCGTAAGTGAAGTGGACCTTTTTGGTCCGTTTTCTCTGACTCGGTCTTGCTACCCGTGGCCGTTGTGCGCATTATGCGCGCGTCGCGTGTCGTGCCCGTGCCGAAGCGCGCAATCACTACGCCCGGCCGATCCGCGGCGCCCCCCAGCAAGGAGACACAGGCATGGCCTTCGACGCTTCCGACACAACCCATCAGCATCTTGACGCGCTCATCAAAGAACACCCCGTCGTGTTGTTTATGAAGGGGACGCGCATCTTCCCGCAGTGCGGCTTTTCGTCGACGGTCGTCGGTATCCTCGACGAGCTCGGCCAAGGCTATCACACCGTGAATGTGCTTGCGGATCAAAACATCCGCGAGGGCGTGAAGTCGTTCAGCGACTGGCCGACCATCCCGCAGCTCTACGTGAAGGGCGAGTTCATCGGCGGCTGCGACATCATCAAGGGCATGTACGGCAGCGGCGATCTTCACAAGATGATGGGCGTGACCGTCGAAGAGGTTGCTGCACCATCGATTACCGTGACCGAGGCCGCTGCCGAGGTCCTCCGTGGCGCCGCGGCAAAAGAGAAGCACAAGGCGCTGCGCATCGAGATTGGCCCGAAGTTCCAGTATGGGCTGCGCTTTGATGCCGATAGGGCTGGGGATCTCATGGCCGAAGCCGCGGGGATGAGTTTTCTTTTTGACCGCGCCTCGGCCAAGCGCGCCGACGGCATGCGCATTGACTATTCTGAGGCCGGCGGCGGTTTTGGCATCGAGAACCCGAATGAGCCGCCGAAGGTCAAGCAAGTGACGGTGCAAGATCTCAAGGCCGTCCTAGAGTCCGACCCGCGCGTACATCTGTACGACGTCCGGACCACCGAGGAGCACGCCCTCGCCCAGATCCCGCGCGCCAAGCTCTTGAATCCCGCGCTCCGCGAGGAGATCATGAAGCTCGCGAAGGACACGCCCCTTTATTTCCACTGCCACCATGGTGGTCGTTCGAATGCCGCCGCGGATCAATTTCTCGCGGCCGGTTTCACCAAGGTGCACAACGTCCAAGGCGGGATCGACGCGTGGGCGCGTGAGATCGACACCTCAGTCGCGCTCTACTAATTATTGCAGGTCATAGTTCGTCTCGCGAGCCGTCGTCACCTCAAGGGGTCATGACGGCTCGCTGTTTTCGGCGTCGGGGTCTTTCGCGCGGGCGAGACGGACAGTAAAGCAAGCGCCGCCCCGGCTGGCGTCCTCGACAAAGACCTCGCCCCCCATCGCGAGGGTGAGGTGCCGGACGATCGCGAGGCCGAGGCCCGTGCCGCCCATATCCCGTGAGCGCCCCTTGTCGATGCGATAGAAGCGCTCGAAGATGCGCGCCCGGTGCTTCGGCGCGATGCCAGGGCCGTCGTCTTCAATGCGCACCCACAGGCTCTCGTCTCGCGTCGTGGCGCGCACCGCGATGGTGCCTCCCTCCGTCGCGTACTTCGCGGCGTTCTCGACGAGGTTCGAGAGCACCTGGTCCAGCCCATTCGTATCGGTCAACGCGAAGAGGTCCGTCGCGACGTCGAGGGTCACGATGAGCTTGCGGTCGCGCACTCTATGGGCGGCCAGATCAACCGCGCGCTGGACCGAGGCGCGGATATTGACGGGTTCCCGCGCGAGGGCCTGTTGGCCGGCCTCAAGGCGGGCGAGCTCTAGCAAGCCCTCGACGATATTGCCCATCCGCGTCGAGTGGCGTTCGACCTGCTCGACGAAGTCACGGGCGACGGGTGGGTCGTCGAGCGCGCCATCCAGCAGCGTCTCCGCCGAGGCGCGGATGACCGCGATAGGGGTGCGCAGCTCGTGCGAGATATTCGCCACGAAGTCCCGCCGGACCCGCTCCAGATAACGGATGGCGGTGACGTCGCGCACAGTCGTTGCAACACCATCTAGTTTCCCGAGAGGTGAGACGTGCGCGACGACGATGCGGCTGCTCGGGGCCTCGCCGAGCTCGAGCTCAAGTCGGACGGCCCGGCCCGCGCGGGCCTCTTCGACAGCGTCGCCGAGGCTGGCGCTGGTGATGCACTCGCGGTAGGGGCGTCCATCCCAGTCGTTTGGTACACCAAATAAATCCTGAAAGGCGGGGTTACACACGGTCATCAGACCGTCGCCGTCTATCGCGAAGACGCCCGCGTCCATGCCGCGTAAGACGGCGTTATAGCGGGCGTGTTCGTCTTTCAGGCGCGAGTCGATGCGCAGCATGTCGCGGGTGAGGCGCTGGAACTGGCTCGCCACGGGTGAGACCAAGAGCTCGAGGGCCTCGGATTCGCCGCGCTCGACGGCGCGCGCATAGCCGCGGATGGTGCGGCTGACCGAGCGAACAGCTAGGTAGCTTCCGGCGGCGGCGAGGGCGAGGTAGATGGCGCCACCGGCGATGAAGGCCCTAGCGACCCCGCTGTCGACGGCGGCGTTCGGCGCGCGCACGGCGCGGTCGATCAGGAGGTAGAGCGTCGCGAGCCCGATGAGGGACAAGCTAAGGAAAATAATCACGAAACGTGTACGGAGGCCGACGTGTCTGTCGCGCATCAGTCGGGGTCGCCGTCGAGTTGGAAGCGATAGCCCACCCCTCGGATCGTCGTGACGTAGGTGCCGGCTGCTCCGAGCTTGTCGCGGAGGCGCTTGACGTGCGTGTCCACCGTGCGGGTCGTGATGTCGGCGTCGATGCCCCAGACGTCGCTTAGCAGGTGGTCGCGGGTCTGGACGCGTCCCTGGCGCTCGATGAAGGTCTGGAGGAGCCGAAACTCGAGCGCGGTCAGGCGGACCATCTCACCGTCGACGAAGACCCGGTGGGCCGCAACGTCGAGACGCAACCGGCCGGCCACGAGGATGCCGTCGTCGGGTTCTTGGGCGATAGCTGGGCCTGTCACGTCGGTTGGCCGTGCCCGCCGGAGGACCGCGCGGACCCGCAGTAGCAGCTCGCGTACGCTGAAGGGCTTCGTCACGTAGTCGTCGGCGCCGACCTCGAACCCGACGACGCGGTCGATCTCGTCGCTGCGGGCTGTCAGGATGATGATGGGGACCTCACGCGTCTCGGGGCGGGCTCGCAGACGTCGGCAGACCTCGGTGCCGGGCATGTCCGGGAGCATGAGGTCGAGGAGGATCAGATCAGGGGTCTCCGCCGCGGCGCTCGCGAGGGCGGTCGCGCCGTCATGCGCCACCGTCGGAACAAAGCCCTCACGCCGCACGTTATAGGCGAGCGTCGCGGCGAGGTCCGCTTCGTCTTCGACGATGAGAATGCGTTCGCTCATAAAAGGGTCCCCGCGTTAAGCAGGGTCGATATACACAACGAACGCACCCAAGTCACCCCACGCGCGCGCCGGAATCCCGTGGGGCGATCGTCTGTGGCGAAATGGGTTCCGTGTTGTGCTACACTTACGTTCTTACAGCGCCAGCGGAGTCACGATGTCTTTTCGAAACAGCCTCTTTGTCCTTTGTGTTGTGTGCTTTTCGGTGAGCGTCTCGGCCGCACGTGCCGGCGACGAGACGCCAAACCCGACCGAGCCCCTGCAGACCCCTCCAGGCACCGACCGCGGTGCTTGGCTATTACAGGGGTGGGCCCGCACTATCTCTGGTACCAGCGGGCAGGGGACGACCAGCCTCATCGTCAATGCGGATCCGGATGACACGATCACGCTGACCGCAATGGGCCAAAAGGTCGTTCAGACGCATCCGGCAGACTTCCCCCTCGCGAACGAAGATCAGACGGTGTCGGTGGTCGTCGAGGACCCGCGCGGGGCCACATGGGAGGGCACCGTGGTCGTGCCAAATGGCATGCGGATGACCTTGAACCTAAAGGCGGATTTCTTGCACCGCGGTTATCTCGGGACGATCAAGTTCGTCGCCAAGGGCTGCAAAGCCCTGCCGTGGGCTCGTCGGGATCTCCGCTTTGATGTGACGCAGGATGGCGCACCGGTGACGCCCTTTATTGTCCTCGAGCGCGGCAAGTCGGCGCCGGGGGTGCGTCTAAAGGTCGGGACCTATGCGGTCCTCGTCTCCGAGCGTCTCGGCAGGGACTGGCGCGAGGCGGACTCGGTCAAGCTTGAGGTCAAGGACGAGGACTGGCGCTTCGAATACGGCTGCGCCAAATAGTCTTCGCCTAAACGGCTGACTTTCGACTGAGATCCATGCGGCGCCCGAGGGTTGGGGTGGTCGGCTTGCTGGCCGCTTTGCGGCCTTGAGGCTTCGCCGACCACCCCAACCCTCGGGCACCAGGTGAACGCGATTCGAAAGTCAGGCGCCTATGCCAAAAACCGCACCCTCTTCTCGAACGATGGCTCAGACGATGGGGTCGCTGGCGTCTTCCGCTCGGCGTCGCGCAGCAGTCGGTAGATATGAGGTCCAATGAAATCGATCTCGGTCGACTCGAACTGCTCGCCGCCAAAGGTCTCGATGACAGCCGTTTGAGCCGCAAGCATCTTACGGTCCTGGCCGAAGATCTTCAGCGCCAGCGGCTCGAGGATAGGCTTTAGAATCGCCCCGGGGAACCGGGTCCGGAACTGGATCCGCGCGAAGAGAGCGGTCTCAAACTCGCCGATGGGCGTGGCGGCGGCCGTGACGAGGAAGTGGTTCTCGTCGCCGATGCGATACTCGACCTGGGCGATGCCCGGCAAAAAGAAGCGGTCGAAGTGGATGACCGTGCCCCCCGACGGGGACAGGATCCGGCCGACGAGGCCGGTCGGGCGCGGCTCGCCGATGTACTCGACCTCGGCGCGGTCGTGGTAGCGCCGGACGACGGCCTCGATCTCGTTGCGGGTCTTCTCGGTTCGAAACAGGCCACCATGCAGAAACGCCGTGTGTGGCACGTCGAGCGCGTTCTCGAGGGTCGCGTGCAGGGTCCCGGGGGCGTCCACGCGGCGGTCCACTGTCGTATAGTTGCTGCTAGGAAGACTTGGGAAAGAAAAGGGCTCGCAAGACGGGGGCACCTCGGCCGAGGCCCAGACCCAGATCCACCCATCGCGTTCGACCGCGGGATAGGCCGAGGCGCGGCGACCTCGCGCGTGGGCGGCTTCGCCAATGAGGCCCGGGATCACTTGGCACACGCCTTGGCGGTCGAACTGCCAGCCGTGGTAGGCGCACTCGATATGTTCCCCGCGCACTTTTCCGCATGATAATGGTATGTTGCGATGCGGACAGCGGTCGAGGAGGGCGACCGGGGTCCCGCCCTCGGTGCGATAGATGACGAGTGGTATACCAAGGAGCTTAAACGGCTGGGGCGATGCTTTGAGGTCCTTTGACTCGGAGACAACGTACCAAGCCTCCGGCACATGGAAGACCGACGTGTGTGGCCGCGTCTCGGGCGCGCCAAAACGTTTCATTGATTCCATTGCAGCTCCAGCTCGGCCTCGTAGTGCCCGACGACCAGCCCACGGGCGTTCAGACGCCGCGGTCGAATGAATGGCGCCAGCGCGAAGCGGGACGCGGGGTTTAGGCGCCCAAACTGCTCCAACACAGCCAGCACGGCGGTGTCGCGGGCATCGTTTGAGCCGTCCTCGATCTTGAGCGCGAGGCCGAGAGGCCCGTGGTCCGTGTGGGTAAAGGCCATCGCATAGACGCCGTCTGCGCCGCGTTTGGCGACCGTGTGCTCAAGAGAGCGCATGAGGACCGTATCGAGGATGCCGGTGCCGCCGACGAGCTCAGCGTGGGTGCGCATCGCGCGAAAGACGCGCGCCATGTCGTTGGCCATCCGGTCAAGGGGCGGCGTATCGACGGTTGGCGCCGCCGGGAGCGCCGCGAAGGGCGTGGCCTCGGGGGTTGGGGCTTCCGCGGCGGCGAGGCGCGCGTAGGACGCCGCCAGACGCTGTAGGGGCATCGCGGGGGTTGGCGCGCTGCAGCCATCGACGCCCCAGCTGAGACGGGATGGGCGTCCATGGCCCGCGACGGTCTCGACGCAGGCTCGGATATGCTGCTGCGTCGGTTGGGACCCATGGAGGTAGCTCTTGGGGTCCGCGCCTAGGGACTGCGCTAAGGCTAACATCGCACAATGTTTGCCAGAACAGTTGTTGTGCAGGGCCGAAGGCTCGCGCCCCTCGCGCTGAAGGCGCGCGAGCTCGGTGGCGTCCGCGGGTGGGTGGGCGCCGCACTGAAGATGCCGCTCCTCGAAGCCGAGCCGCTCGAGCCACGCCGCGATGGGCGCGAGATGCCAGGCCGCGCCCTTATGTGAAGCGCATGCCAGCGCGATCTCTTCGTCCGAGATGACCACATCGTCGCGCCCTAGAAGCGCTAGGAGTTGAAATGGTTTCGCCGTGGACCGCGCCATCGTGAGTCGCCCGGGGTCGCCCGCGTGAGCGACGAGGGACCCGTCTGGCCGACAGATCGCGACGTGGACGCGGTGCAGGTTCTCCGCGATGGGGCCGCTGCTGCTCTCTCGGCGGGCGACGACGACGGACTTCGGGTTTGGCATGTCAGGGCTCCAAGGCGTTGAGCATGGGGTTGAGCTGCTGAATGACGAGCCCGCCATCCGGGCTAAAACCGCCGATCTGAGTTCCGGCCGGGTCGAAAGAGACCTGTCCAGCCAGCGGGGTGGGCCAGGTCTGTTCAAGGGCCGAACCGGCGCCCCAAGTCTGGCCGGTCTTTGCGACCGCGACGATGCCAAAGTCGTCCGATACGATGAAGCGCCGTCCGTCAGGACTCAACGCGAAGCCCCAGTTGTTGAACGCGTCGACTGATACGACATGGTTCGCGACCCGGCGCGTCTGAGGATCGCCTGGGATGCCCCAGAGGCCGTCGAGACCCGTCTCGAAGATGTGGACCTCGACGATCGTGAAGTCGCTCTTGAAAGCGATCGCGAGCACTGAGCCGTCCGCGCTGGCGCCGACAGCCAGCGCCTCTTCGATTGGTGTTTTGAGCGAGCGAAGGAGAAAGGACTCGGCGCGGCGGTCCCCATCCTGGCCGGGCACGACGCGTCCCCACGTGCGGCCGAGGCTGGGGTCCGTACTGGCGGCCCACACGAAGAGGGCGGCCTCGAAGACATCCGTGGCTGTGACGCTCGACATGTAGAGGCCACCGCTGATGATCACGTCGCCGGTCGTGGACATCGCGAGCGCCGAACCGAGCTTTGAGACGCGTGGGGGCTCAAGCGGTACGAGCCGGAAATCGGCCTCCGCGATGTCGGCCCAGGCGGTCGGGGAGGGGCGACGATAGAGCCAGACCCCGCCGTGGGGATTAAAGCCCGAATCCGCGAGCGTCTGCCCGACACCGGCCACGGACCCGTCCCGTGCGAAGGCGGCCCCCTGGCCGTGGCCTCCTTTGGAGTTGAACGTGCCAAGGCGGAACCCGGCGGCGCCTGCCCCTTCGCCCGCGATCATCGGTAGCAGCCACGCCTCCGCGCGGTCTGACGAGGTCACGAGGGCTAGTTTACCCTCTGCGTCGGTCGCGACGCGGTGTCCCCAGAGGTTTGTGCCGGTGCCCTGGGAGTCGTTGAGCGCCTGACCATTGGAGGACTCACATCCATTGAAGTCCAACCACATAGCCTTGCCGCGGAAGCTATCGAACGCCGAGTCGCCAAGGACGACGCGCGCGCCGCCCTCCTCACGGTGTGCGAGGGCGATACTTCGTTCCGCCGCGTTTGTGCTGGAGTTGGTGACGAGCCCGGGCCTCGTGAAGAGGTCCGGCGCCGACGAGACGCGAATCGCGAGGTCTGCGAGGGGGCGATCGTCACGCGGATCGCGGATGATCAGGGTCGTAGCGAAGATGCCACAGGTCAGCGGGCTCGCGGCGACCCCCAAGATGACCGCGCCTCCGGGTTCAATGAGGCCCTCGGAATTTGTTTGGACCACAAAGGGTGCCGAAGCGTCTGTCGTCACGATCTTCGCGAGGACGAAGTCAAATGGCACGTTGCCGTCGTTGCGGAGGCGGACCTCGAGCGTCGACGACGTCCCCGGGGAAAGGAAACCAAAGTCTAGGCCGCCGACTGGGGCGCCGCCGTCGTCGACGAACGAGAGCGAAAGATCTGGCACGACGGTTACTTGCGAGGCGGAGGCCGTCATCCGGTAGCGCTTGGGGCCCCCGCGCGCGTTTGGTGGGTTAAGGACCAAGGTGGCCTCCCACATGCCGACCGCCGGTGGCGTGAAGATGATCCTGATTTCAGCGCGTTGCCCAGGGTTTAACAGAGTGTCTGCGGGCTTTGAGACCCGGAAGGCGAGGGCGCTGTCGCTCTCAATGGAGAGCACGTCAGGCGCGCCGATGTCGACCGCGCCTTCCCCGGCGTTTTCAACCTCCAAGGTGACGCGCGTAGGCTCCTGGTCTGGCGTGAGCTGGAATGTTCCAAGGGCCACGATCAGCTCGGGGGACACGCGCGCGCCGCCGCGCACCAGCGTGAGCTCGGCGCTGGTGGCCGCCACCTCGTCGTTGCACCCGGCGGGAGCCAATAGGGCGAGGGCGACTAGGCCCAAGAGGCCGCCGAGTCGGGCGCTGACGAAAAATGAGGCCGCAGCCTCGGAGTGTCTCTCGATCATGCCCCATGCTTAGCGGTATGCGCGCGGTGACTCAAGCGCCGTGACGCGCTTGTGGTGCTCGCGACGAAAAAAGGCCCCCCGCTGACGGAGGGCCCTACCCGCGCGAATCGGGCGCGGCTCAAACCCGCACTCGCTCAGCGGACGCTGGACGCGATGCAGCGCTGAAAGGCCTGGCTTCCGATCGTGGCGTCATTGCAGCTGCGTATTGTCGGGATGGGGTCGACCGTCGCCGCGGTGGCGATCCGCACGCAGGCGTTGATGGCGCTGTTGCCGATCGTGGCGTCACTACAGGCGCCGATGATCGCGGCGGTCCAAGGGCTGTCGACCTGCACAGAGCCGAGGCACTCGTCAAAACTGGAGTTTCCGATGGTCGCTTGGCCGCAGGCCGCGACGGCCTCTGGCGCGAAGAATCCGATGGTCTGCCCGCGGCTGACGCAGCTCTGAAACGAGCTGTTGCCGATGGTGGCGTTCTGGCACGCTTGGATAAGGCGCGGCTGGAAATCACTAGGAAGCGCGCGCGGTCCGCGGCGTGGGTCGTCCTGGTGAGCATGGTTATGGTCCCGATCACGGCCGGGGCGCATTGGGGGTTGGGGGTGCGGATGCAGGTCCATGTGTGGAATCGGCGTGGCCACGGGGTACTGGGCGTTCATGAGTTGGCAATCGGCGTCGATCGACCGATCGCGGGGATCGAAGCGGCGGATCGGGATGCGGCAGAGGACCTCGCCTCGACGCAGGGTGGTCTCAAACCGTAACCCGCCACGCCCGAACTGGATGTTCCGAAAATCGTTGGCGTTGAGTGAGTCGATGTCGCGCCGGTCGAAGCTGAGCTTGTGGAGCCACACTTGCGCGACGAGCATGCGTCGACCCCGCCGATCCGTGTCCTCCATCTCGATGACGAGGTCGCTGCTTCCGTGGGACTCCAGCACGATGGCGCGGTAGCGAATGCCGTCAAAGACGGCGGTCGTGAGGAAGGTCACGTCGCGATCGACGATGGTCGACACGCGCTTGTGGTTTCTCTCGGCGAGGGCGGGCGACGAGGAGGCCGTGGCGAGGAAGACCGTGAAGAGGGCGGCGCTGAGGGCCAAGAGTGGACGGCGTTGCATTGGGGCTCCTTGAGAGTGCTTACAAATGGTTGCTGTGGCTGGCGGTCCGAACTTCAGCGTCGGGACCAACGACGAGGGCGTCTCACCGCAGTGAGGCCAAAGAGACGGCGCATCGCTCGGTCCATTCACGCGACGTTGTAAGGGGTTTGTCGCCCGCTCGGGAGCTGTTTGTAAAGGGGCCGCCTGTCGACGCAGCCCCGGGCTATCCGGCGCTCAGTCGAGTCGACAGCGCCGTCAGTCTCGACCTCCGGCATTATGTATAGTGTTGCTTGACACTATGCGATCGGCACGCCTAGACTGACATCGATTCAGGCGCGCAACGCAACGGGGCGATCATGAGGTGGACTCGTATCTTTCATGGCTGGGGTGATTTCGTCCGCGGGGCGGGCCATGACGTTCAGATGGTCACGCGCACGCTTCAAGGGGACGGCCCTTCACCGGTGCTTCGCTCCGCTCGGCGGCCGCCCGGCGCGACTCAAGTTTCGCCGTCGGCCCCCCGCATGGCGATGTTGAGTGACGTCGCGGCGTCGATTCTTACGGCGTTGGGTGCGCGTGTACGCGTCGTCCCCGGCGGCGTGGATGCCGCTATCGCCGCGAGTCGCGCTAGGACAATGATGACCATCTCATTGGCCGGGAAGACGCAGGAGGTCTCCGTGGCGCGCGGGCAATCGCTTCTCGCCGCCGCCGAGGGTGCCGGTCTGGCGATGCCGTTCTCTTGCCGCGCGGGCGGGTGCGGCGCTTGTCGCGTGCGCCTCGTCGCGGGCGAGGTCGCGTTACCGGCGACGCACTGTCTCAGCGCGGCCGAGCTCGAGGCTGGTGACGTCCTGGCCTGTGTCGGCTCGCCCTGCGGTGACGTCACTATCGAGGTTTACTCATGAATCCAGGTAGTACCGAGTCGGACCTGGCCACTCAGCGCGCGCCGAAAGTCGAGGCATCGCCCGGCGTCCTTGGAACCGACGGCGCCTGGTGGTCGCTTCGGATGAAGGACCTCTGCGATGCCAGCGGGCTCAGCCGCCAAGTCATCCACTTCTATATCCGCGAGGGCCTCGTCCCGGCCGGCGGCAAGGCGACGCGTAACAGCGCATTCTACGGTGAGATTCACGTCGACCGGATCGCGCTTGTGCGTCGTCTTCAGACCGAACGGTTCTTGCCGTTGCGTGCCATTCGCGCGGTCCTAGACGAGCCCGGTGGCCCATTTACGCCCGAACAGCGCGAATGGCTTGACGAACTGAAGGCCGAGGCGACCGTGAACACCGATACGACCGGCGGCGCGGGGTCCACGGCTAGCGTGGAGGTTGGTCCGCTGCTGGTCGAGCATGGGGTAACTTCCGACGAGCTGGCCGAGCTCGCGGCGGTCGGTTTCGTGGGTGTGGTGGCCGCGCCTGGGCGAGATGCGCGGATCGCGTCCGAGGACGCCTGGGTCATCGCCCTCGTCGGTGAACTCAGGCGCGCTGGGCTCACCGACGCGCGCGGCTTTGCCGTGAAGGACCTCGCGATCTACGAGGAGACGATCGCTCGCCTCTTCGAACGCGAGACTGCCCTTATCCTAACGCGAATCAAGACCTTCCGCGCCGCGGACGCCGCGCCGCTGATCGACAAGGTCCTACCCCTCCTCAACACCCTGCTGACGCGTCATCATGAGACGCGGGTGCGCCGTTTTCTTGAGGAACTCACCTAAATCTGTCGTCGCCCCGTCCGGGCCAAAGGAAGTGCGCCATGCCGCTGTCTGATCTCGCGCTAAAGCTAGTCCCCGCGAAACTCGCGCGCCGCCTCGAGAGCTGGGTCGACGCCGTCGAGGTCGTGGGCCAGATCCGCGACCCGCGCGTCCTCTTGTCTCTCGCGCCTTCCGCCATCCGCGGGCTAATCCTCAAGCGCGGCAAGCAGGGGCGCCCGACGGAGATGCAGGCCAACCATACAGCTTGGTTTGACTGGACCTATCAGGCCGACCAGCCCGAGATGGCCGACCTCTATCGCCGCGCAAAGCAGGGCCAGTGGGACGGTGACTCCTTGCCGTGGCACCTCGACGTCGACCTCGATAACCCGAAAGCCCTTGTTTTTCCGATCGACTTCCTCGACTGGCGGCTGGGTGAGGAGGTCGGGATCAAGCTCAACGGGCGAGAACGGCTCAAGCTCCTCAACGACTTTGGCGCGTGGGCTCTCACCCAGTTTCTGCACGGGGAACAGGGCGCGCTGTACGCGTCGGCCCAAGTGACGGAGGCCGTAAAGTTTACGGACGGCAAGTTCTACGGAGCGACCCAGGTCATGGACGAGGCCCGTCACGTCGAGGTGTTTTCGCGCTATCTGCTTGAAAAGATGGGTAAACTATATCAGGTCAACGATAACCTCTTTACGATTATCGACGCGTTGATGACCGACAGCCGCTGGGACATGAAGTTCCTGGGGATGCAGATCATGATTGAGGGGCTGGCCCTCGGGGCCTTCGGGACCCTTCACGCGATGACGCCCGAGCCGCTCCTGAAAGAGCTGCTGGCCCAGGTGATTCGCGACGAGGCCCGCCACGTGCATTTTGGCGTCATCGCGCTACGCCAATTCGTCAAGACCGAGCTGTCCGAGAAAGAGCGCCACGAACGTGAGGATTGGGCCTTTGAGATCGCGATGTTGATGCGAAACCGTTTCCTCGCCCGCGAGGTCTGGGAGGAGCACTTTGCCGGCTCGCGCGTGACCTGGAAACACTGGACGCGCTTTATCACCGAGGCGCCAGGCATGGAGATGTTCCGCACGCGGATGTTCTCGCGTATGGTACCGAATTTACGTGAGATTGGCCTGATGTCGCCGCGCATCCAGGCCCACTATGACAAGGTCGGGCTGATGCGCTACTTCGACGGAGCGTCGGCCGATACGCTGACCGCCGAAGACATCTTGGCCGAGACGCGAGAAGCCGCCGGCGCGTAATCGTTCGCGAGCGGCGGCTTTTCTTGGATGGCCTCTTGGATGGCGCGACTGCCATCGCTACATTTCAGAAATAGTAGCGAATTTGAGCCGTGAAATCGATAAGATTTCCGCCAAAATGGTGGATCAATAGGATGCTGGGCCGCCACTCGAGCACGATGTCGATCGGGATCGGGATGAAGTTAAACTCGAGGCCGAGGACCCCCGCGATCGCGATCGCGGTGCCGTCATCATGGTGATCTTTGTGATCCCTGCCGTCTCGGAAACCGACACCGGCCCCGACACCGATATTCCAAGCCAGGTCAAAGGCCCGGCCGGCCCGAACGATCGTCGGCATCTCGAAGAGGTAGTCCATACCGAAGCCGAAGCCTTCGACGTGGCCCCAACGGTCTTTGAACTTACCATGGCCGTAGGCGCCCAGGTGAAACTGCAGGGCGTGGTTTTGGGCCATGAAATATTTGGCGCTGAGACCATTCGTGAGGGTGCCGGAGCCGAGTCCGAGGCCGAAGCGACCCGCGGTGCGGATATTGTCGGCGTGGCTGGTGGAGTCGATCGAGGCGACCCCGATGGTGGCGACGGCCATGAAGGCGATAGTGAGTTTGTTCATGTGATTACTGACCTTTTTAGGTGGAAGGGGCCCGCGACCGCGGCTTTTCGTTACGGCCGAGACGGACGAGCCCGCGCGATGGATAGTGTCGCGCGGGCTCGCCGTTTCCTTGATGCCTGTCTTAGGTGCCGCTCGGCGGGACACAAGCCTTGGCGGCTTTGTCCTGGACCCAGGTCACGCTGGACGAGCAGTTGGACTCGTTCGCGGTCGACCGGTTGATGTTGCAGTCGGCCTTGCTGTCGCACACGAGGAAGCAGTAGTTGACCGCGTCCGTATGCGTCACGCACGCCGAGCCCGAGGGGCAGTCGCTGTCGGCGACGCAATCGTCGACCCCGCAGTAGCCACCCTTGAAAGCGAGGCACGTCGGGGCGGTCTCTTTGCAATCATTGTCAGCGACGCACTCGGCGCCGACGCCCTTTTGATCGGCCTCGGTACCGTCGCCGCAGCCGGCGAAGGTGAGGAGAGACGTTGCGAAGAGGGAGATCAGTGCGTGATGTGTGAATGAAAACATTTTTGGATCATACCTTTGTGTGGGGGGAGAGCGTATCGTAGGCGTTTTCAGTCTCGATGGGGGCCGGTTGCTCGCGTGAGGGTTTTGGCTCGGCCAGCGAAACTTTGGTTTGCACACTCTCTGTGTATACCGAAACGGTCATGAGTATACAAAAAAAGTGTATACGTGATCCCATCCGCCACGGGGATGGGGAACGCCTATACGCCGTCGTTCATGAGGTCTACAGTTTTTCTGGCTGACGATCTGTCGCTGGTTTCCCCAGCCGTTGTTGGGCCGTGGATACTAGAAAGATCCCAAGATGGAATACACGTTGCGCTCGATCGCCGTCGTTTGGTAAAGAAGTGGTCTAGCAAGAGGGGGGGGTAGGGTGGAGTCACGAAGGCCAAACACAGAATCTGAGCAAACTCTCGGTGAGTCGTCGGCCGAGGCCGCTCGCCCGGACGTCCGCCGCTACAGTGACTACCGCGTTTATCTCAACGATTTCGTGGCGTATCTTCGAACTCAGGATGCGAAGTTCTCTTTTCGGCGGTTTGGTCGCGCCGCCGGGTTTGCGTCCCCCAACTACTTGAAGCTGGTGATGGACGGGGATCGGAACCTGTCGGCCGAGTCGGCCCCGCGGTTCGTCGTCGGCCTCGGTCTCGCAAAGGAAGAGGGCGAGGTCTTCAACTGTCTCGTCGAGCTCAGCCTCGCCAAGCACGACGTCGCGCGAAACGCCATCTTCGAGAGCCTTCGCGACCGAACCCGCGGTGACGACCTCGCGCTCCTTCGTGACGACCAGTTTGCTGTCTACGGTGACTGGTGGCCGCTCGTCGTCCGGGACATGGCTTCTCTTCCTGATTTTCAATGTAATTCCGATTGGATAGCCCGTAATTTGCGGCCAAAAATCACGCCGGCCCGAGCGCAGGCTGCGATAGACCTGTTGCTCCGCTTGGGGCTCTGGCGCCGAGACGAGGCCACGGGACAGGCGGGCAACGCGGACCGAACGATCTCCTCGGGCCTATTGCCGAATGAGATTCAGGGTCTCGCGATTCGGAACTATCACAGGGCCATCCTCGCGCTGGCCGCGAAGAGTCTTGATGATATATCGCGTGAGGAGCGTAACGTGACCTCGGCGATCGCCACATTTGATGGCACAACCTATCCTCTTGCGGTCGAGATCGTGACCCGCGCGCGGCGCGAGCTGCTCGAGCTGGCAGAAGAGACGAGACACTCTGACGGCGAAATGGCCGGGAATGCTGCGGTGTTTCAGACTGTTTTCGCGATCTTTCCGGTGACGTTAGGAGAAAAGAAATGATGCGATACTCTTTCCGCTTGAGCGGTCTCCCGTGGGTCCTTGCCGCGGCGTGCGTGGTTGGAACTGGTTGCGCTGGATCTGAGACCGGAAATGGGCGTGAGGATCACGACGTGGGTGAGGTCTGGCTGAGCCTAGGCGCCCCGGAGTTGGGTGGCCTGCGCGCGGAGAGTCGTGACGGCACTGTCTTCTTTATCGACATGGCCGAGGTCGGCATCGTGACGATCGACCTCGGGTACACGGGCGTCGACTGTCCGGCGACCGACGAGGTGGAGTGCGACGTCGATGGCAAGCACAGCCTCGGGTCCGACGGCTGGGCGGCCGATTTGTTGGGCGGGACGTTGACACCGAGGCTGGTGTTGCCTGCGGCCATTCCCACGGACAAGATCTCCGGATTCAAGGTCCGATGGGAGGGCTCCGATGGTCCGACGCTGCGGCTCGAGGGCGAGCTGCGTCTGCCTGGGGACGAGCGTCCGGTCCGTTTTGACGCGTGGGTCGATGTCGGTGGCGTGACGCATTTCGCAGTATCGGAAGAGGACTCGGTGCTGCAGCCGCATGGTTGGCTCCTAGCCTTAGACCCGTCACATTGGTTTGATGAGGTCGATGTCGCCGCGTGTATCCAAGACGGCTCGATGCAGGCGACAGAGGACGGCGTCCTCCACCTCGAAGACGGTGGTCCTGCGTGCAAGGACATCACGGTCGCGATAGCGCGCGGCTTTCGCGAAGACGGCAAAGCCCAACGAAAGCAACGATAGCTCAACGATAGCTCAACGATAGCTTAACGCGTCGCCGTTCGGTCGTCGGAAGGGGATGGCGCCGGAAACCACGGCACATCACCCGGACGAGCGGCGCGCGGATAGAGGTGTTGAAAGACCCCGCGCAGGATAGGCGCCGCGGCGAGGTGCGCGTCGGCCGTGTTGACCGCCCTGCCGTCGAAGTGCCCGACCCAGACGCCCACCGTAAAGTCGGGTGTGACGCCAAAGGCCCAGTTGTCGCGGCGGTCTGATGAGGTCCCGGTCTTCATGGCCACCCGGAAGGGCAGGTTCAGCGCGCTGGCGTGGCCAAAGCCGATGCCGCGCGCGCGGTCGTCGGCCAGGATATCGAGGATCGTCAGCGCGGCCTGGCGGTCGATTACCGGGCGCTCCGACGTCTCATCGGCCTCGCCGGCTTCGGTGTTGACTATCCAGCGTGTCGCGCGCGGGACCCCGAGGCGTCCGAGCGTGGCGTAGGCCTGCGCGAGATCGATCAGCCGTACCTCACCGTTGCCCAGCGCGAGCCCCGGTCCGTAGTGGTCCGCGTCGTGCGTAAGTGAATCGAGTCCCAGAGCCCGAAGCTGACGCAGCACGCGATCGATGCCGAGGTCCACGGCGGTGTGGACGGCGGGCAGGTTGAGCGAGCTGCCGAGCGCCTCGCGTAGGGACACCTGGCCGCGAAACTTGCGGTCGAAGTTCTGCGGGCGATACACGCCCTTCGGTGTCTCAAAGCCGTAGGGGGCGTCGGCGAGGAGGGTCTGGTCGGTGGCGCCGTCTTCCAGCAACATCGCATAAATAAATGGTTTAAGCGCTGACCCGGGTTGGCGCAGGGCTGTGACCGCGTCGGTTCGCCCGAGGCCGTCCAAGTCGTGCCAGTCCCGCGAGCCGACCCAGGCGAGGACCTCGCCCGAGCGCGTGTCGAGCACCGCGATGGCGGCCTGGTGGCGCCCGCTTGTGGCGAGGGGCATGCCCTGGGCCTGGGGGTGCTGGGGGGTCGTGATGAGGTCTTCGAGGCTTCGTTGCAGCCGGCCGTCGATAGTTGTTTTCACCTGTAATGGTCTTGGCGCGGCCGTCGCGATGTCCTCTTTGACACGCGTCGTGAGCCAGGCCGCGGCTAGCGGTTCTCGCGATGGTTGAAGGCGCAGCGGCTCTTTTATTGCAATTGCGAACGTATCACCGTCCACGAGGCCGAGGTCGCGCATACGACCGAGGATCGCGCGGGCTCGCACGAGGGCCCGCTCGGAGTGTTTACGTGGGTTGAGGTCATGCGGGGCGTTCGGTAGGGCCGCGAGCAGCGCAGCCTGACTCGGTGCGAGACGGGCGGCCGGCAGACCAAAGTAGCCCTTGGCCGCGGCCTCGATGCCGACGAGGTTGTTTCCGAAGTCGATGCGATTCAAATATTCTTCGAGGATGCGCTCTTTTGATAGCGCGGCCTCGAGGCGGATGGCCCACACGATCTCTTCGAGCTTCGTCCCGACCGTCCGGCTGGCGCCGCGCATCAGCGTCGTCTTCACGAGCTGTTGGGTCAGCGTCGACGCGCCGCCAGAGCTTGTTGTTCCAATGATATGCCCGAAGGCGGCGCGCCCCATCGCGATGCAATCGACGCCCATGTGGTCGTCAAAGCGTTTATCTTCCGCGGCCATAAAGGCGTGGCGGACGTGGGGCGAGATGGCGTCGAGGCCTACCCACGTCGAGCGAGTCCCCCGCGCGCTTGGAATATCGAGCATGACCTCGCCGCGGCGGTCGAGGACATGGGTGCTGAGGTCCGGGCGCTGGTCGAAGATAGCGGTCGGGAAGGGGACGGCCAGGATGGCGACCGTGGCCGTGATCGCGACCGTCGTGAAGGCGAAGAGGGACACGACCGCCACGCGTCGCGCCCTCTTCCACCACGGATGTCTCTGGCCGAGCTCCGTCATATCAGCCCCGCCCGCCGATGGTCACGGTCGCTGGGACGCCCGCGCCTTCAACCCAGGGGTTATACATCTCGTGGGCGGCAGGTGCGGGCGCCACGAAGGTGCCCGACGAGGTCGCCCTGACCAGGTAGCGATGACGGTGAACGCCACGCGGCATCTGGTCGGCGAAGAGTAACACCCGGTCGTCGCGTTGGTCGGTGTGGTTGAACACGACCGGGGTCCACTCGTAGTCATCGCCGCCTCGCGGGGTCTCGATACCGGCGATTGTGCGCTCGACCGCGGAGTTTAGGAGGACGGGCTCGAAACCGGCTGGCATCGGGTCCTCGATGGCGACGTAGGTGCTGTCCTCTTGGGCGGAGACCGACAAGGTAACCTCAATGAGGTCGCCGAGGGCTGGATTGGCAGCGACTTCACCGCGGTGCGGCCCCTCAGCGAAGCGATACTCGCGGTCGACCGTGAAACCGCGGTCGGTCGCCTCTGTCGGGGGCTTCACGGGGTAATGTTTCAGGTGCATGTTGTAATAGAGGTTGCCCGCGGCTCCTTGGCGCACAAGCGACAGCGCCTTGCCATTGGCTCGCGCGAGGCGCTCCATGGGGATAGTCACCTGCCCGGCCGAGAAGGCGTCTCCAGACATGCTCGCCTCCAAGACGACCTCGTCTCCAAGGTGGACCTCTGCGACCCAAGCCGAGCCACCCGCGAGGTCCTTCGCGACCCCCTCCGAGAGGGCGAGGAGCCCGAAGGCGTTGTCCTGTGTGTTAGACCAGCGTCCATTGCGTTGGCCTAGGAGGAGGCCCTGATAGAGCTTTGGAAGCATAGGATCTTCGGGCGCGGCCTTGGCCAGCAACATCGCGAGAAGGGCGGTGCTGCGAATATCGGAGCTCATCGTATAGCGCCAAGCGTAGCCCGACTCCTCTTGGACGACCGCCTGCAGGGCGTCCTCTTTGACGAGGGCTTTGACCTCAGAGATCAAGGTCTCGATTTGGGGGCGGCCCTCGGGCCTCTTGCTCTCGTAGATGGCCAGGGCCAGGAGGGTGCGCGAGAAGGCCGGCATCCCGGCCCGGGTCTCAAAGAGGGCCGTCTGGTTGGCCGGCTCGGGCTGGCCGGCGCGGGCGAGGACCCAGGCCGCGAAGGGGCGGACGGCGATCATCTCGCTCTGCCAGTAGGTGGCGAGGGGGACGCGGTCCTTGCCCAGCTCGCTGAGGTAGGCCATGAGGCGCTCGAGGTCGGCCGGGGGTATACGGATGCCTTCGATCCCAGAGGCGTCGACGAGAGCCACGGCGGCCCACGCGGTGGCCCATGGGTGCACGGTGTCGCCGCCGGGCCAGTACGAGAGCCCACCGGCCTGGGTCTGCATCGTGAGCAGGCGATCGACGCCCGCCTGAATCCGTTTGAGTACCTCGGATTCTTCAATGCGCAAGGCGGTGGTCGCCGCCTTCATGCGGCTGAGCGCGATGAGGGGGACGGTGCCGCTGGTCGTCTGCTCGGCGCAGCCATAGGGGTACTTGAGCAGATACTCGAGGGATGGCATCAGCTGGCCAAGCTGGCTGTTTTGAATATCAATGACTAAGTCGCCTAGGGTCGGGTCGGCGTCGGCGGGGAGCTCGAGGCGGAAGCCCTTATGGTGGGTGCCCGTGGCCTGGGCTGCGACTGAGCCCACCTCGACGGCGTGGCGCGCGGCGGAGGGGTGCGCGATCGGCACCTGCATCTCGACGGCGTCGCTGATCTCGCCGCCATCATGCACGACCGAGAAAGCGACGGTGGCCGTGCCGGCGCTGAGCGCCTTGAGGCGGAAGGGCGCGCTGACGGTGCGGGCGTCGGTCAGGGTCAGCGCGAGCTTCTCGTCGCCGACGAGGGCGGCGGGACCCGAGACGCTAGCCTTGACGGTCACGTTGCCCCGCGCCTCTGCGCCGAGGGCTTGGACGATCGCGTTGATGTCCACCATGTCGCCGGCGGTCACGAAGCGCGGCAGACCGGGCCTCACGACCAGCGGTTTTTGGACCTCAATCTTTTCTTGAGTCCGGCCAAAGCGTCCGTCGGCGCTGGCGACGACCGCCATGAGCCGGAAGGTCGTCAGGTTTTCGGGCAGGTCGAACTCGAGCTCGGCCTTGCCGTCGGCGCCAATCGTTACCTTCGGCAGGAATGCCGCCGTCGTCGCGAATTCCGAGCGGTAGCGGGTCGCCTGACCCGACTCACCGCCGCCGCCCCAGTCGCCCTTCATGTCCTCGTCGCTGATGACGCGCTGCGCGAGCACCAGCGAGCGCGTGTCAGAGGTCCGGACGCCGAGGGCCCTCTCTTGGAACAGCGACGCGTGCACGTTCGGTGTCACATAGCCCGTCAGGGCGAGGACGCTCTCGTCGACCGCCATAAACGTCGCCTCCCCAGCGACAGGTCGCCCGGCCTTGTCTTTGACCACGATGCTGACCTTGACCTTGCCGGCCGGCTCGTAGCGCGCCGCGTCCGTCGTCAAGCTCGGCACGAGCTCTTTGCCATCCGTCGTCACGTTGAGGCGCGTGTAGCCGAACTGGGCGACCGGCGCGGGCACCACGCCATCGGCCGAGGGCCGCTGGACCAGCGTGATGGACACGAACGCGTTCGGCGCCATCGCGTCGGTCACGGGGATCTCTAGCAGCGGCGCACGCCCCTTCAAGATGATGTGTTTTTTCCAAAGAATTCGAGATGATTCGACCGTCACCAGCGCGCTGGCCTCATCCCACGGCGATTGCACGATGAACTTCGCGGTCTCGCCTGGATTCCAGGTCGTCTTCGCCGCGACGAGGGGTACGGTGTTGTCGTCGCGCCCGGCCCAGCTCGCGTCGCTACCTGTCACCCACAGCTCGGCCGTGGCGCTCGTCTTTTTTCCCGCGTCGTCCACGCCTTCGACCCTCACAAAGTGCAGTCCGGCCTTGGGCGGCGCTAACTCGAAAAACATGTTGTTGTCGCCCGACGACGGCATCGTGGTCGTCGACACAATCTCTTCTTTCCTCTCCCAGACCGTCGACACCTGGCCGGCCGCGTTCTTCTCGTTGCGGTGCTCCCAGCTTCGGCGCATTAGCGTCCAAGTCAGCGATTTTCCTGCCACGTGCGCCCCCTCGGGGGTGACCGCCACGACGTTCACTTTGACGGCCTCGCCCGACGCCGCGAAGCTGCGGTCCAATTTGACCCCGACGTAGAACGCGGCGGGATCGATGCGGACCTGCTTTCGGGTCGAGCTGACCTGCGCGTCGGCGTCGGTCGCCTCGGCCTCCAGCTCGACCAGCCAGGTCCGGCCGCCAGTGCCGGCCTCGGGGGTCTGTCCGCCGTCGATATCGAACGGCTGATCCAGAGTCAGCTTGCCGTCTTCGCCGAAGACCCCTTCGCCGCTGGCGAGGGTGCGGCTGGACTCGGAGGACCGATTTTCCCAATCATCAAGCCACTCTGGCGTGCCGAAGGTGAAGTCACTAAAGCCGGGCGGCTGATAGGTCACCGGGCGGCGGTGAATCCACCAGCGAAGCCCGGCGCCCGCCATCGGCGCACCAAAATAGTAGCGACCCGCGATGTCAGCCTTCAGCTGAGTGCCTTCGATCCGCAGCCCCTCGATCGCCGCGAAGAACGTTGGTGCACGAAATGATTCAACTCGAAACGAGCCGTAGAGTGACGCGCCGCCGGCCTCGCTCTGGGGGGCAACCTGAACGTGCCAGACGCCCGTCGGCGAGCTCGACGCCGTCTCATATGCCAGGTCGAAGTCGCTGAAGGCCCCTAGCTCGACCTCTCGGCGCAGGGCCTCCTGGCCAAGGGGGTTGGTGAGGGTCACGGTCGCTTTTGTGCCAGCCAGCGAGGCGTGCTCCTCGCCCCGATCCATGCGCACATGACCCTTGACGAAGACGGTGTCGCCCGGCCGATAGATGCCGCGCTCGGTAAAGACGAGGCCCACCGGGCGCTCGGCGAGGTCCTCCCAGTCGAGGGGGAGGTCGAAACGCCACGTCTGCAAACGGGTCTCCCAGTTCTGGAGGTCGATGAAGGCGCGATCGGCCCCCACCGTTGCCACGGCAAAGCGGGCGCCGCCTGTCGCCGCCTCGTGACCCTCACGCACGCTCGGTACGGGGGCGCGCGCCATGCCGGCGTCGTCGGTCTTGCCGCGCCACAGGACCCGCCCGTCGCTGCCGAGGAGGCTCACGGCCGCATTGGCGACTGGCAGGCCGTCTGTCAGCCCCGTGACCCAGACATTCGTCTCCACATGGCCGAACTTGGCGGTAATCGCCAGGTTGGTGACCTGCACGAGGGTGATCTTAGCCTCGGGGAGCTTGTCCGTCGTGCCGACCTTGGCCGCACCGCGCGGGGCGATAGACACGAGGGCCCAACCTGGTGTGCCGGCCGCCACCGTCTCGAGCGCCACGCGCGCCTCCTTGGCGTTGTTCATTGCGCCCGGAGTCCGCACCTGACGCACGGGGCCCCAGGGGAGGTCGGAGGTGTCAGTGTCGGCCCACGGGCTTAGATCGAGGGGGAGCACGGCCGCGACCGCGTCCTCGGTCGTTTCAATACGAAACTCTCTGACCTCCACGTGGTGTGTCCCGACGACGCGCATCGGGATCTCGGCCGGACGGTCCGCCTCCGGCACCGCGATCACCCCGACGGTGCCGGCCAACGTCAGCTGCGGCGCAGGCGCCTCGACGCGGAAGTCAAAGGACCTGGAGCTGCTCAGGACCGAGCCGTCGGCAGCCTTGCAGCCCGCGTGAGCGGTCACGCGAAAGGTCTGTGGGGTGCGCTGGACCTCGGGGTGTAGATAGATGGAGTTGTATGAGACTTCGATGCTCTTGGGGTCGATGGGCGGGTCGATGGTGACGCACCGCTCGTTGCCGGTCTCGGCCAGGGGGCGTGAAAAGGACACCGTCCAGGTGCTGCCGGGCTTGCAGTCTCCCCAGCCGCACTCCGCGCTGGTCGCCTCAAAGACGGCTGGTCCGGTCAGGACGAAGCGTGGGACCGACCGATCAACGGTCAGGCCCCCAGCGCCGGAGAGCTTGTCGCTGACCGCGACGCGGTAGACGCGGCCGGTCTGGAAGCGCTCTGATGGGCGGAAGTAGAGGCTCTTCGTAGGCTCCTCGGCCGGCGCGAGCGCGTCGCCCTTAATCACGAGGAGCTCAAAGGGTACCTCGGTCATCGGGGGCAGCGCCGAGGTCCGTGTGGCCCCCGGGAGGTCGTCGCCAGCGAGGACAGCGAGGTGTTGGCGGACGTTCGCGGGCGCCAGGGGCTCCGAGAACGAGAGCTCGACGAGGGTGTCGACCTCGACCGCCTCCCGCTGGTCCGTGGCCCAGGACCGGAAGTGGCTCGCGGTGACGCGCAGCGGGCGATAGTTGATCGCCTTGGTCGAGGTCTGGGCGCCCTTGGAGACCGTCGCCTGGACCATCGTCGAGGGCGCCAGCGACTGGGTCAGCCGCAGCTTGAGGTAGCGCGGCGAGGTCCAAGTCGCGGTGAAGGGCACGTTTGGAGCCAGCGTGATAGTCGGGTCCGCCCCCAGCATGACCTCGGCCGGCGCGGCGAAGTGCAGGGCGATGGTCGGGCCGTCGTCGTCGTGTTCTGCCGCCAGCACCTCCATCTTGGTGATAGCCGGCAGCGTCTGTGGGTCCGTGGGGGTCGGCGGCGCCCCGCTCGGCCCCTTGTCGCGCGCCGGCGTCGGCGGAAGCGGGGAGGGGAAGGGGGAGAGCTCGGCGAGCTCCTGCGCGATGGGCGCGACGTGACCGGCCGGCCCCGACGGGCGGTCGCAGGCCGTCGCGAAGGTCGCGGTGGTGAGCGTGAGGAGGAGGATCTGAAAAGGCAATCGCATGAGGGCTCCGAATGATGCGTGAGGATCGTTGTCCACGGCGTCACCGCCGCGAGGTCAGTCGGACTTAACAGCAAGGTCCGTGCCAAACGCTGAATGGCCCAGAACCGGGGAGAAGCGCCGGCTCATCGCTGAGGGTGTGTGTGCCACGCCACAGCGTGTGTGTCATGCGAGACACGCGCGGACCGATGACGCGTGTGCTGCGCGCGGTCCTCGGGTGCCAACGTCACGATGATGTTGACGACGCGGCGGCAAAAGGGCTAGCAGGCTTCATTCGGGTCGCGTCCGCCTAGGGGGCGAATCCGACCCATGGCGCAGCGCCAGCCGAAGACCGGCCGCGAGCGCCCACCCAAGACATTCTCGAGAGGAGAGCGGCCGCTATGTTGAACTGCAAGGATTTCCACGACGCCCTTAGCGCCCACGGATTCGATTTCTACGCCGGCGTGCCGGACTCTCTTCTCAAAGACCTCTGCGCGTACGTCACCGACCACACCCCGGCCGAGAAGCACATCATCACGGCGAACGAAGGCAGCTCCGTGGCCCTCGCGGCCGGACATTACCTCGCGACGGGCCGCCCCGGCATCGTCTACCTGCAGAACTCCGGTCTCGGGAACACCGTCAACCCACTGACTTCCTTGGCAGACCAGGGCGCCTACGGCATCCCGATGCTGCTGATCGTCGGCTGGCGCGGCGAGCCGGGGCTGAAAGACGAGCCGCAGCACGTCAAGATGGGCAGCGTCTCGCGCGAGCTCCTTGATGCCATCGGCGTCGAGTGGGCCGAGCTCCCCAAAGACATCGACGAGGCCCGCGCCGCCATCGCCGCGGCCTCGGCCAAGTTCGCCGAGCGCCCCGCGCCCTTCGCCTTCTTAGTCCGCAAAGAGACCTTCGAGAAGTACAAGCTGCAGAACACCATCAAGTCGCCCTATCTGATGACCCGCGAGGACTCGATTGGCGCGCTGGTCGAGCTGATGAGGCCGGGGATGCCCGTCGTCGGCACCACCGGGATGCCGTCGCGCGAGCTCTACGAGCACCGCGAGAAGCGCGGCGAGCCGCACGAGACCGACTTTCTGACGGTCGGCTCCATGGGCCACAGCAGCCAGATCGCTCTCGGGATCGCCATCAACAAGCCCAATAAGACCGTCTACTGCCTCGACGGCGACGGCGCGGTCTTGATGCATATGGGTGGTCTTGCAAGCATTGGCACTAGCAACGCCAAGAACTACAAGCACATCTGCCTCAATAACGGCGCGCACGACTCGGTCGGCGGCCAGCCCACGGTGGCCTTCGAGGTCGACCTCGCCGCCGTCGCCAAGGCCTGCGGCTACCGTCAGACCTTCGTCGTCACCAGCCTCGACGAGCTGCGCGCGACCTTCCCGGCCTTCGACGCCGCCGAAGGCCCCGTCTTCCTTGAGGTCCGCGTGGCGGTCGGTCATCGCACGGATCTTGGGCGCCCGAAGATGAGCCCCTCCGAGTTGAAGGTCGCCTTCATGGAAAACCTCGCGTCCTGATTTCGATGCGCCGTGGCTCCGGGCTTTACCGCCCGGCCGCGGTCGCCTATGAGTAAGTTGTTTCGCTCGGGGCGCGTGGCTTGTGCCGCGCTGAGATGGACCCGTTGAACCTGATCCGGCTCGTACCGGCGTAGGGAAGCGACCTTCAATGCGGTGCTTTTTCTACGCGTATATCCGGGTCCTTTTTGATAAAGGCCAATGTGATGACGCAATCAAATCAAGAACTTCCGCTCTTCGGCGCGTTCAACCCCTCCTCGACCAAGGCGGGCACGACGCCCGGTTCTTTTGCGTCAGCGCCCGATATTGGTGGACCCAAGGCCTTTAGCTCGCCGGACACCCCCGGTATGCCTGCCCCCAGCGCCAAGACGGCGTGGGACTTCATGCCGACGGACTGGGTCCAGCGCGATGGCCGCTGGCATGCGCCCGAGGGCTTTGAGCCCGTGACGCAGCTTGAGTCGGCGCGCCTTGGGATCATCACCCCCGAGATGACACGCGTAGCCCAGCGCGAGGCCCACCTCACGGCCGAGCAGGTCCGCGACGAGGTCGCCTCGGGGCGCCTCATCATCCCCGCCAACCGCGTCCATCTTGGCTACGGTCTTGATCCGATGGCCATCGGCCGCGCGTCCAAGACGAAGATCAACGCCAACCTCGGCGCGTCGCCGATCAGCTCAAGCCTCGACGAAGAGGTCGACAAGATGCGCTGGTCCGCGCGCTGGGGCGCCGACACGGTGATGGATCTGTCGACAGGCGGCGATCTCGACGCCTGCCGCCAGGCGATCATCAAGGCGTCTGAGGTCCCGATCGGCACCGTGCCGATCTACTCGATGATCATCGGACGCCGCATCGAGGACCTCTCGATCGAAGACATCTTGAAGATGGTGCTCCATCAGGCCAAGCAAGGCGTTGATTACTTTACGATTCACGCCGGCGTCTTGCGCGCGCACCTGCCCCTCGTTCGCGACCGGCTCATCGGTATCGTGTCGCGCGGTGGGTCTCTCTTGGCAAAGTGGATGCTGCACCACGGGCAAGAGAACCCGATGTACACGTTCTTCGAGGACATCTGCGCGATCATGCGCCGCTACGACGTGTCCTTCTCGCTGGGCGATGGCCTGCGCCCCGGTGGTCTCGCCGACGCGACCGACGCCGCCCAGCTGGCCGAGCTAGACACCCTCGGCGAGCTGACTGAGCGCGCCTGGCGTATGGGCGTGCAGGTTATGGTCGAGGGCCCGGGCCATGTGCCCTTCGATCAGATTGAGTACAACATGAAGCTGCAGCGCCAACGCTGCCATGGCGCGCCCTTTTATGTGCTTGGGCCGCTCGTGACGGACATCTTCCCGGGCTACGACCACATCACCAGCTGCATCGGCGCGACCGCCGCCGCTTGGCATGGCGCCAGCATGCTCTGCTATGTGACCCCCAAAGAGCACGTCGGCCTCCCGAAAAAGGATGACGTCAAACAAGGTTGCATCGCCTACAAGATCGCCGCCCACGCGGCCGACATCGCGCTCGGGATCCCCGGGACTCGCGACCGCGACGACGAGCTGACCCGGGCGCGCGCCGCGCTGAACTGGGAGAAGCACTTCGAGCTGGCCTTTGACGGCGAGTACGCGCGGGCCCTTCACGACGAGGACCTCGACGTCGACACGGACTTCTGCGCGATGTGCGGTCATGACTGGTGCTCGGTGCGTATCTCGAAAGAGATCCAAGAGTTCATGAGCGGCAAGGACCCTGAGATGCAGCGCGCGAAGGTGCTCAAGTCAGCGCCGCTCAACGACGACCAGCGCGCGATGCTTGAAAAGCGGGGCGTGTTGTCGGCCGACGAGATCCATCGTTTGGCGCACAAGGCGAAAAAAGCCGTCGGCGCCGACGAGGCTAAGGCCGCCTGTCACTCGGACGTCGCGCCGGCTGACGAGGCCCGTGATCTGCACGACAAGGTCCTCGATACCCTCGTCGCGGCGGATAAGACGGCCACGCTGGCGGCTATCGACGCTGGGGCGTTCTAAGAGTCATGATGCGCGTCGCCGAGCTTCACATCTATCCGTTGAAGTCGGCGCGCGGCATCGCGCTTCAGGCGTCCCACGCCGGTCCCGAGGGGCTGGCGTGGGATCGTCGCTGGATGCTTGTCGATAGGGCAGGGCGCTTTGTGACTCAGCGGGGCTACCCCTCGCTGTCGCAGGTTTCGGTTGAGTTGCAGGTTGTGGACGAGAGTAGCGCAACGCTGGTAGTTGCTGTACCAATCAAGCGCGGCGTCATCGCGAGTCAGCCAGGAGAGCGGGTTGTCCAAGTCCCAGCTCGGGGTGGCACGCGGGTTTCGGTCGAAATTTGGGGCGAGCATGTCGCCGCAGACGCCGTCTCGGCCGACGCCGATAAGTTGATCTCCGAGTATCTTGACGAAGAGGTCCGCATCGTCGCTTTCCCGTGCGATGTCACGCGCCCCTGTGATCCGACCTACGCGGCGCCCGCGGACCGTGTCGCGTTTGCTGATGGTTTTCCGTATCTTGTGACGACGACAGCCTCGCGTGAGGCAGTCAGCGACGAGGTCGGCGTCGACCTACCCATGCTTCGTTTCCGGCCCAACATCGTCATCGACGGCGCCGAAGCTTGGGACGAGGACGAATGGGCCGAGCTGACCATCGGCGGACGCCGGGTGCGCATCGTCAAGCCTTGCGGGCGCTGCGCGATGGTCAACGTCGACCCCGCGCGCGGCACGACCGGCCGCGAGCCCCTGCGTACCCTCAACCAATCGCGGCGCTTTGGTAACAAGGTCATCTTTGGCCAGAACGCGGTCTTCGACGACTTCGGCACGGTCACCGTCGGGGACCCGGTGGTAGTCGCGACTCGCGTCACGAGCCCGGCGAATAAGGGTTAGCGGTGGCGGCGCCTACCGCGCGGATTCGACTATGGGAAATCGGGTCGGCATCTGATAGGACCCACGAACGCATGTCGCGGCTGGACCATGAGGGCCTAGTCGCTGGACCCGAGGGAGAGGCGACAACTTGAATCGGCCGGCGCTGAAACCTTTCGTCGAGGCCATTGAGCAGGGGCTCGTGGTCTCCGATGGCGCGGTGGGCACGCAGCTCTACGAGCGCGGGGTGTTCATCAACTCCGCCCTTGAAGAGGTCGTGCTGTCAAAGCCGAGTCTTCTCAAACAGATACACGTCGACTACATCGAGGCCGGCGCGCAGATCATCCAGACGCACACCTTCGCAGCCAATCGCCTGAAGTTGGCGCGCTACGACCTCGCTGAAAAGCATGACCTCATTAACCAGCGGGCCGCCGAGATCGCGCTGGAGGCCGCCGACGGCAGAGTCTGGGTCGCAGGCAGCATCGGACCCACAGCGGCGCTGACGAACGCCGTCGACGAAGACGAGGTCGCCCTTGTCCGCGGAGCCTTCCGCGACCAAGCGCGCGTCCTGGCGGGCGCTGGCGTCCACGTCATCGTGCTCGAGACCTTTCGCATGGTCTCCGAGATTAAGATCGCCATCGAGGCCGTCCGCGAGGTCTGCGAGCTGCCGATTATCGCCCAGTGCGCCTTCGACGCCGACGAGAAGACGGCCGACGGCGTGGACCCGGCGCGCGTGGCCGAGCTCTTGAAGCGCTGGGGCGCGACGGTCGCCGGTGCGAACTGCGTCGAGGGGCCCGAGGGCGTCTTCCGCGTCGTCGCGAAGATGCTCGGCCATGGGATCCCAATCTCGGCCCAGGCCAACTCGGGGCACCCCCGCCTGCAAGACGGTCGCCTCATCTACATGTCAACCCCTGAATATTTCGGGGTTTATGCCCGCCGCTTCTTTAAAGCCGGCGTCTCCCTCGTGGGCGGATGTTGCGGCACCGGCCCAGACCATATTCGCCGTGTCGCCAACGCCGCGCGGATGCTGGGCGGCAACGAGATCGAGGTCGTGGAGAGCCCCCACGAGATCGCCTCACCTGGGCAGATGCCCCTCGGCGGCCTTGAGGCGGTGCCTTTCGCCGCGCGGACGGGGCTCTCCGCCAAGATAGCGCGCATCTACGAAGAGCGCGTCAAGCCCGGGCTGTCCGTGCCGCTAGGCCCCCACAACTTCTTTGTATCGGTTGAGGTCAACCCACCTCCGGGGCTCGACCCAGCGTCGGCCATTGAAGCGGCGGCGATGCTGAAAGCCGGTGGTATCGACGTCATCAACATCGCTGATGGCCCGCGCGCCAGCGTCCGCATGTCGAATCAGGCCCTGGCCCAGCTCGTCATGCGCGACCTCGGCATGGAGAGCATCCTCCACGTCTGCGCCCGCGACCGAAACCTCATTGGACTTCAAAGCGATCTCTTGGCCGCTCATGTCCTTGGTGTTCATAACTTAGTCATCATCACCGGCGACCCGCCCAAGCTCGGTGACTACCCGAACGCCACGGCGGTCTTCGATGTTGATTCGATTGGGCTCTTAAAGGTCGTCCGCGGCTTCAATCAGGGCATCGACCCGGCCAACAAGCCCTTTGGTGCACAAACGAAGTTTGTTCTGGCCTGCGGTGTCGAACCGGCCGCCCTCGACTACGACCGCGAGCTGCGCCGCCTCGAAGAGAAGAAGGCCGCCGGCGCCGAGTTCATCATGACCCAGCCCGTCTATGATCCGGCGATCCTCGAGCGTTTCCTAAACGATATCAGTCACCTGGATATGCCCGTCCTCATCGGCCTTCTGCCCCTGGCCAGCTCGCGCAACGCCGAGTTTCTGCACGCCGAGGTCCCCGGGATGTCTATCCCCGAGGCCATCCGCGAGCGCATGCGCAAGGCCAAAAAAGGCCAAGCCTCCCGCGACGAGGGCATCCGCATCGCCCAGGAGGCCCTCTTGCAGGTCCAAGACCGGGTGGTCGGCGCCTATATCATGCCTCCCCTGGGGCGTTACGCCTCGGCTCTCGATGTGCTGACGGTCGTCGGCTACGGGGACGTGCCCGAGGGCTGAGCCTGCGGTCGTGGCCGAACGCTATCGAGATGCGTCGAGGTCGGCTTCTGTCTCGCGGTTCACCGGTCGACTATTCGTCTAGGCTTTTGGGTCGGCACGGCGCCCAGTGGGCACGTCTGAAGTCAGATGTGTCCACCGAGCGCTGTGAGGTCGGGGTCGCGTCTACACGGCCCGTCGGCGTCGACGCAGGCCAACCACCGCCACTAACCCAAGCATGAGGCCTAGGAGGGTGCTCGGGGCGCCTCCAGAGGCGCAGCCGCTGCCTTGGGCGATGGTCCCGTCGTTGACTGGGTCGCAGGCGTTGCCGAGGCCGTCCTCGTCGAAATCGAGCTGGTCCGTGTTGGCGTCGGCGGGGCAGTTGTCGTCGACGTCGAGGATGGTGTCGTCGTCGGCGTCGCGGTCGCCCCCAAGCGGCCCGGACGCATGAACAGGGGCCGCGCCCCTGGACCCGCGCTGAGCTCCTAATGAGGGTGTGGGCCATCGACGCCCTCGAATGTCCCTTCTGCGGCGGAAGGATGCGCATCATCGCCGCCATTCAGAACCCTGACGTCATCACCGCCATCCTCGCGGCCGTCCACTCAGACAAGTGGTTCATTCCGGCCACCGGGCCTCCCAT